>OJEJ01000004.1_pt1 | contig 262698 bp, 252 predicted proteins | sample 1593271 | NCBI WGS metagenome assembly OJEJ01 (sample SAMN05416877, study PRJEB24817) | seawater metagenome | isolation source: Sea water | place: Canada:Atlantic | collected 2013-11
TCTGTTGAGTCGTCTGCTACTACTTCTGTTGAGTCGTCTGCTACTACTTCTGTTGAGTCGTCTGCTACTACTTCTGTTGCATCATCTGCTATTACGAGTGATCTCTTTGTTTCATCTAACGATTTTTTTATATTTTCATCGATGTCTCTTATTACATCTTCTCTTAAACTTGCACTCGCCTCATCACCACTCTTCTTAATGGAGATCGCCAGGTCTCTTTGGACTTCTTCACTATTTATAAAAGTACTTGAATTATCTATTGGAGTATCTGCAATTTCTAGAATTGGTTGAGCTGAAGATAGGCCGTCAAGACCTTCAAGTCTCGTGATAATATCGTCTGCAATTTCTTCTGCAGTTCTTGTATCTTCTGGGAAAAGAACTTCGCCTTCATTAACCGCCTCTGCAACTTCACTAAGTTGATGATCGTTTGTTGTATCAACTTGCGCTGTAGGAGCACGTCCATCAACAGATAAAATACTATCTGCGAATTCAGCAACTTCTTCTTTTGCTTGAAGCTTTGATGCTTCTTGGATAACAGGCCCTGATAAATTTGCATCTGTAATTTCGGCAAGGGCGTTAACCGAAAATGTGCTGGACAGGACTAGGGGTGATAACACCGCTAAGACCTTAAACAGGTTTTTTGTTTTCATGTACTCTCTCTCCTCGTTGTATTAAATCTATATACACTTATACATACAAGAAGCATGCCAAAACCATGATCTAAGGAAGAGAATAAAAAGGTGTGTAAAAACAGTGTTTTAGGGGGTGATCTAATAGGCTATAGTGTTCTTTATAGGCATGCTAATTGATCATAAAGATAACACTGTTTAAACTTTAAACGGCCTATGTATTAATTTCAAGGGGGACTATTTTTGAATTGGAGTGTTCGTTTGGTTATTAGTAGAGACGAGTATTTTAATAATTTGAATTTGTTTTTTCTTAACATCAATAGAGATCTCTCTATCATTAACTTCTGCGCTAAATGTTTTCAGCGAAAAAATTGCTACAAGAGTCAGTATTAACTTATAGATCACTTATTTATCCTTTCCAAATCGTTGAATTAAAAACTATAGTATGAACTGGGCCATAATGTGTCAACGTATTAATTTTATTGAGGATTGCCGAATGATTAAAAAACCATCTCTATTTGTAGCTTTAACTCCTGTCATTGTTCTGATTGTTCTTTTAAGTTTTAATGTTTATGTCTTTAGTGACAACTCATCTTATGGGCCAAATCAATTAGCACTTTTATTTGCTGCAATTGTAGCAGCAGCTATTGGAGTTTTTCACCTAAAGCTCAATTACTCTAAGATAGAGGACAAGGCGATTGATTCTATTGGTATGGCGATGCACGCCTTATTGATTTTATTAGTAGTAGGTTCTTTAATTGGTGTTTGGATACTAAGCGGTGTTGTTCCAACGATGATTTACTACGGTATAAAAATGATTAGCCCAACAGTCTTTCTACCAGTTAGTCTTATTATCTGTTCAGTTGTTTCATTAGCGACTGGTAGCTCATGGTCAACTGTAGGTACAGTTGGTATTGCGCTGATAGGAATAGGGCAAACACTTGGTATACCTGAAGGCATGGTTGCAGGAGCAATTGTTTCAGGGTCATACTTTGGTGATAAGATGTCTCCATTATCAGATACAACAAATCTAGCTCCAGCAATGGCCGGGACGGATTTATTTAGCCATATACGACATATGGTTTATACATCAGGTCCTGCGGTCATCATTTCTTTAATCATATTTATCGTCCTGGGATTCTTTTATAATGGAGATTCAATTTCTACAAGTGAAGTTGATACAGTTCTAGGAGTGATGAATAGCAGCTTTAATATCACACCTTGGTTATTTACTTTGCCTTTAATTGTTTTTCTTTTAGTAAAGAAAAAAGTTCCAGCACTTCCAGCTCTACTGGCGGGAACGATCTTAGGTGTTGTTTATGCTGTTATATTTCAAGGAGAACTACTCCAAACTCTAACAGGTGGAAGTAATACCTTTACTAAAACTTATGAGGTTGTTCTTTCTACCGCATTTGATGGTTTCAAATCTGAGACGGGTAATGCAGTTATCGATAAGCTTTTTAGTCGGGGTGGAATGTCGAGTATGTTGAACACTGTTTGGCTAATCTTAATGGCGATGATTTTTGGTGGGATGCTAGAGGTGACAGGTATGCTTAACAGAATTGCAGAAGCAATTCTAACAATGGTTTCAGGAGTCACAAGTTTAGTGGCCTCAACTGTTGGAACTTCAATCTTTCTAAACATTACGACATCTGATCAGTATATAGCGATTGTTCTAACGGGACGAATGTTTAAAGGGGCTTATAAGGAGCAGAATCTCCATCCAAAAAATCTTTCTCGTGCTGTTGAAGATGGTGCGACAGTAACTTCTGTACTAGTGCCTTGGAATACCTGCGGTGCCTATTTTAGCTCTGTACTTGGTGTCGCTACTTTGACTTACCTTCCATTTGCATTCTTTAATCTTTTGAGTCCATTGATATCTATCTTACTTGCCGCTTCAAACAAAACTATGGAGCCATTGGATAAAGAAAAAGCTTAGTTAGTACTTTAAGAACTCAGGGAAGAAGCTAAAAAGATCTAGCTTTCTATCCTGATCAAATTTTTTCTGGAAACTGATAAACTCTTTAAACCCTCTTTCTTCTTGGGTACTTTCATCATTTGGAATAATATACTCATCCTCAGAATTCATAAAGTTTATTATTTGTTGGATATTGTCCGTTAAGTAGAGGTAGTGATCAGGTAGTATCGCTTCATACTTCGCCTTGATACGAACTAGTTTTTCTGAGGCAATTTCTTTAAGCTCCGGTGGAAGATAAGTAGACTTAAAGTATGTTGGAACGTGTACATTAATTAGGTTTGGAGTGGGTACGATAAACTTAAATTGCTCTAAGTATTCATATAACTCTTCCATTCGTAAAATATTTAGAATCTGAACAGTTGTACTAACCATACACTCGGTAATATTATATTCTTCGTGGTGTTGGTCTATGAAGTGAAAGTTTTCATGTATCTTACTCCACTTAGATGGATACCGAATATAATTATTTAGATCACCTACAGCATCAACACTGGCTAAAATCTTAACAGACTTAAAGCTTTTCCATAGTTCTAAAACTTTTTTAGGAAGAATTGTCATATTAGTATTGTAGGTAATAGTGATATTCTTAGCGCTGTCGGCTTCAATACAAGTTTGAAGTATCTTTGACATTTGAGGTACAAGTAAAGGTTCACCACCTGCAAAGTGAAGATGGGTAAGCGTTGCTGCTTTTTCCTCCACATCTTGAATCAGTCTTTCTGAGTCAATCCAGAAGTATTCTTCATATGATTCCATAGTCTCTTTATCAAAAGTTTCTCTTTGTGGCTTCATATCATTCCACTCTTTAATCCAAAGCTTTGTGGATCTTGGATTACACATTCTACACTGTAGGTTACATAGATTGCCTAAGCGATAGTCAGCGGATGTAATGGGGGCAGTTGTTGAGCCGTCTTCATTAGTCGATTCTAGGAATGACACATTATCTTCACTATAATTATCTATTTCAATATTTCTTCTTGATATTCCGCCGTGATTTTCGGTAATTAGACATCTTTTACAAAGTGCTGGCCACTTTCCATCCATCATTTTTTTTCGAATATCTTTCATGAAATTGGTATTCATTACTTCTTTTGAAGTTACCAGGTCAGATATGAAGATCTTCTTACCTTGATCATCTCTTATATGATTATCAAACTCTTCGCTAGTACAGCAAACCTGATAACTTCCATCTTGGTTAATGAAATTATGTGTCCATGCCAGAGGGCAGTAGGACTTGGAGAATTTTTCTTTTTCTTCATCACTCATTTGTTCTATTATACGTGCTAAATAGATGAAAAGTTAATAGAATTATAATGAAATAAATAATATTAAAATTTTGCAAGGTGTTACTATTAGTAAGTTTGATAAAGAAAAATTTGGAAAAACTTTTTGTGTCCTCCCGTGGATACATAGCTTTATTAATCTGGGTGGTGAGCATCAGGTTTGCTGTACTGGTGAAGAATTTAGTAACTATATTCTTGATGAAAATAATAAGCGAATGAACGTTTTAGACAATAAGTCAGTCGACGATGTCATGAACTCTCAGTACATGAAAGATTTTCGCCTCAAGCTGTTAGCAGGAGAGTTTCCAAATGCTTGTACTCGCTGTGCAGTGACAGAGAAAAATGATGGTATATCTAGGCGCTGTATTGAGAATGATCAGTATTCTGAATTAGTAGAAGACTTGATTGAAGAAACGAAAGAGGATGGAGAAATTGATCCGAAAATTATTCACTCCGACTACCGTCTAGGAAATATTTGTAATTTAAAGTGTAGAATGTGTAACCCTCGCGCTACAAAAAAATGGATTAAAGATTACTCAATTTTATCTGAGGACGTCCTGCCACAAGAATTTCTGAGTAAGATTGATAGCTACAAAAAGAGCCCTTGGCTTGATTCGGAAATTCTTACGGATGACTTTCGAAAAAAACTACCAACAATGACAAGACTTCATTTTGGTGGAGGAGAGCCATTATACAACCCAAAGATGCTGGAGATGTTAAGAATAAGTATTGAGATGGGCCATGCACACAAATTAACCATTTCTTACAACACGAACTTAACAATTTTAAATAACGAAATATTAGATCTATGGAAACAGTTCAAATCTGTGAAACTCTTAATTAGTATTGATGGATTTGGTGAACTTAATGATTATATACGTCCTCCTTCCAAATGGGGGGTTATTGATAAGAATCTAAAGTTCCTTGATACTCATCATGCAGATTATAATATTGAAGAAATTATTGTAAGCACGACTGTTCAGATAAATAACGTTTTACACCTCGATAAACTATTCAACTATCTTTGTGACTTTAGCTTTGTCGAAAGATGTCCAAACTTAATCGCATTATATTTCCCTCAACAGCTGTCTCTGATAACACTACCTAAGCCACTTACTATCTTGGCCAAATTTAAAATAGACTCCATTCTTGAGAAAATAAAAAAACAAGATGGAGTGCAAGAGTATATGATACAAAATCTAAGACAAATTAGAGAGTCCTTGAAAATTAGAGAATCTCAAGACCCTAAATTGTTTAAAAAATTTGTAAAGTTTTCAAGAGAGTATGATAATGCAAACGGCTTGGATCTTTTATCAGTAAACCCTGAGTTTGAAAAATTTATCTCTTAAGACTGAAGTATAAGCAAACGCAAAATCTTCTAAGGTTTAGCTTCAAGAAAGATGAAGAATTATATCCATTATCAACGTCAGTAAAAAATAAGTGTTTTCGTAACTTCTTCAGTACTAATAAATAATAGTTTTCTTTTAAATTTATTATGTCTTTTTTAAACGATTCTGAAAGCTCCAATTCCTTAACTCTTACTATGTTTATAGAGTCGCCTTTTGTATCCTGTATAACGACTTTAAACCTTAGAGACATTAGTATTGAGCATAGTTTATCGAGTAGAGAACCGATTGAGAAATCTTTGGTTTTTCTCACAGAGGTGGTTAAGTTATAAGGTAGAAACTCTTTGGAGCGAATAATACTCAACATCTCGTAGATATTATCTTCCCACCCTTCATTAAAAAAAATAATATAATCAAACTCTCTACTTTTTGCATATTCAAGAGCAGTGATAAATGATTCGGCTCTATTTGTTTCGCGGTTAATATCGATATATTTAAAAGGTGTTTTGAGCTTTTCGTATTCAAGCTTTGCTACATGTGCTGTTTGATCATTGCTGTTTTCATTTATAAATAAGTGCTCATCTATAAATGATACAAGAAATTTATGAATAATTCTAAATAATGGCTGGATACGAATGTCTTGATTGTGTAAGGGATAGACAGCTAATATTTTCATACTTCAATCACAGGGGCAAGCTCTGGGTAAGTTGTTTTAAAGTCCTCAGATCTAATCATATCAAGTTTATTCGTTTGTTTTTGAAAACTCTCGAGTAGGTGCGTCAGGTCTTCAGAGTTCATAAAGTCAATTTGTTGCTTTAAACTACTAAAGAAGTAGCCCCAATCTGTATTAGGATGACTCTCTTTAAGAAAACTCATATAAGTAATGAGGTTTCCTTCAGCTATTTTTTTATATTTACTTGGTAAAACTTGCGTTCGATACTCGGACGGGTCTTGAAGAGTATTAAAGATAAATCCATACTCATTAATAATCTTGTTATTAAAAAAGTAGGAATGGATCTGTGGGATCCGGTGAATATTGAACAGCTGTATTGTACAATTGATTTGATAGACTGTATTTGTTAGCTCTCTTTGAACCTTGTTCACGTTTTCTACAAATTTAGACCAATTGAGACCTGATCTAAAGTATTCACCTCTTGATTCTATATCATCTAGACTAATACTTAGATTAATCTTTTTAAATTGCTTCCATAGGTGAAGAAGATCATACTTTTTAAATTTCAAAACACTCATATTGGTATTGTAATGTAGCTCAACGTCAGTTTTACCTTTTGCAATTAGTAGTTCGAGGCACTTATAATGTTCTTCCATCATTAGTGGTTCGCCACCAGCAAAATAAGCAATTTCTAAATGATCCAAGCTTTCTTCTATGTCTTGCCATAGAGCAGGGTTTGTATCCGTTATGTTGATTAGTTTCTTTTCCTCAGATTTAAAATCCCATAGTTTTTGGTGATCTTCATACCAATTTGTACTTAGGGCAGGGGAGCAACCTCTACATTTAAAGTTACAAATATTACTAAAGCGAATATCTAAGTAGCGCATTTTTAAGTTTGTGCTGCTACCATCTGCTTTTGTACTTTTTAGAACGTCAGAGTGATGCTTGAACCAACGATTCATTCTTTTTCTCATGGTATCAATACCGCTCTCTTCAAGCTCATAGCACTTTGAGCAACTGTATACCGGTCTATCTGAGAGCATCAGTTTTCTCATGGCATTGTACTTTTCGCTATTCCAACCTTCATTGATACTTTTATCTTTTACATTGGCGTAGGGATCGTTAAAGTCGGATACACAGCAGGGAAGTACATCACCATTTGGTAGGATATGACTGTGAACCCATGGAAGCATGCAGAAGTGCTTACTCTTGTCGATATCTTCGGGAGTATTGATTTGAGGTTTTTCCTTAAATAGACTCTTTAGTATGCCCAGCAATTGATCTCCGTTTTCATTTAGTTAATTAAAGGGAATGTTAAGTGTAATGTCAAAGGTGATATGACCTTTGACCTTTAGATCTATTATCAATACTGTTACTTATACTTAATTATACTAAGGCTGTGATCTCATCGGAAATATTTTATGAACGTATTATACGTGCCATATAGATGAAATATAATTAAAGTGATAGATATATTGGAATTTCTTTTTGTGGAGCGTTAATATTACTAGGTTTGATAAAGAAAAATTTGGAAAAGCTTTTTGTGTCCTCCCGTGGGTACATAGTTTTATTAATCTTGGCGGAGAGCATCAGGTTTGCTGTACAGGTGAAGAGTTCGATAATTATATTCTTGATGATAATAATAAGCGAATGAACGTTTTAGACAATAAGTCAGTCGACGATGTCATGAACTCTCAGTACATGAAAGATTTTCGTCTCAAGCTCTTAGCAGGAGAATTTCCAAATGCATGTACGCGTTGTGCTGTGACGGAAGAGTCTGAAGGGATCTCAAGACGTTGTATTGAGAATGATGAATATTCAGGTTTAATCGATGATCTAGTTCAAGATACGAAGGATGATGGAGAGATTACTCCTAGAGTTGTTCACTCTGATTATAGGCTTGGTAATATCTGTAATTTACAGTGTCGGATGTGTAACCCTGTGGCCACACGAAAGTGGATAAAAGATTATAGAATTTTATCTGATGATATTTTACCCGAAGACTTTTTAGAAAACATTGATAACTACAAGACAAACTCTTGGCTTGACTCAAGCATTCTCTTGGATGATTTTCGAGATAAATTGCCGACAATGACTCGACTTCATTTTGGTGGAGGAGAACCACTCTATAACCCAAAAATGCTAGAGATGTTACAAATTTGCATTGAAATGGGATATGCTCAACAAGTTACCATTTCATATAATACAAATTTAACAATTCTTAATGATAAAATTCTGGATATTTGGAAGCAGTTTAAGTCTATTAAACTACTGGTTAGCATTGATGGGTTTGGAGAGCTAAATGATTATATCCGTTCTCCTTCAAAATGGAAGATTATTGATGAAAATTTAAAATATCTTGATGTGCATCACGCAGATTATAATATTGATGAAATAATTGTGAGTACGACGGTTCAGATGAATAATATTTTACACCTTGATAAGTTATTTAATTACCTGGGAGATTTTAATTTCGTAGAGAAATGTCCAAATTTAATCGCACTCTACTTTCCGCAACAGTTATCTTTTTTTATCCTCCCAAAGCCTCTTGTTTATGTTGCAAAGCTTAAGATTGATTCGATTCTTGAAAGAATTAAAACTCAAGAGGGAATTCAAGAGTTTATGATTCAAAATTTAAGGCAGATTAGAAATAGCTTAAACGTTCGTCAATCGGATGATGCTCACTTACTCCAAAAGTTTTTTAAATTCTCAAGAGAGTATGATGAAATACATGGACTTGATATGTTGAAGGTGAATCCAGAGTTTGAGAAATTTGTTTCACAAGAGTAATTAGCTGTCTAACATTTCCAAAAGTTCAGGATAAGTATCTTTAAAACTTTCAGATCTAATCCTATCTAATCTTTCTGTTTGAATTTGAAAGTTTTCAAGAAGATGAGTTCGATCCTCCGAATTCATATAGTTAATTTGACTTATAAGTGTTCCAAAGAATTCACTCCAGTCAGCATCAGGATGAGTTTGTTTGAGTAGACCCATATAAGCTTTGAGCTTAACCTCTGCAGACTCTTTGAACCTTTTTGGTAAGACTTGAGTTCGGTATTCAGTGGGGTCTTGTAAAGTGTTAAAGATAAAACCATACTCATCAATAATTTTTTTATTGTAAAAATAAAAATGAATTTGTGGAATACGGTGAATATTGAATATCTGTAATGTACAATTTATTTCGTAAACTGCATTTGTTAACTCACTTTGTACCTTGTTTACGTTTTCGACAAACTTAGACCAGTTAAGCCCAGATCTAAAATATTCGCCTCTGGCTTCTATGTCATCAATACTTATACTGAGGTTAATTTTCTTAAACTGTTTCCATAAATGAAGGAGGTCATATTTCTTAAACTTTAAGACACTCATATTTGTGTTGTAGTGTAATTCAACGTCTGTTTTTCCTTTTACAATTAAAAGTTCAAGACACTGGTAATGCTCTTCCATCATAAGTGGCTCACCTCCAGCAAAGTAGGCAATTTCTATATGTTCTAAACTATCTTCAATCTCTTCCCATAGTGCAGGGTTTGCATCGGTTAGATTTATAAGCTTTTTATCTTCTGATTTAAAGTCCCAAAGTTTTTGGTGATCTTCATACCAGCTTGAACTCAAAGCAGGGGAACAACCTCTACACTTAAAGTTACAAATATTACTGAAGCGTATATCAAGATAGCGCATCTCTAGATTTGTACTACTACCATCTGGCTTGGTGTCTTTGAGAACGTTCACATGATGCTTAAACCAGCTATTCATCTGCTTTCTCATGGTATCAATACCGCTCTCTTCAAGCTCATAGCACTTTGAGCAACTGTATACCGGTCTATCTGAAAGCATCAGCTTTCTTGTGGCATTGTATTTGTCGCTATTCCAGGCTTCCTTAATACTTTTATCGTTAACATTGGCATATGGGTCGTTGAAATCGGACACACAGCAAGGAAGTACGTCTCCATTTGGTAGAAGGTGAGTGTGAATCCAAGGAAGCATGCAGAAATGTTTGCTTCTCTCAATATCCTCGGAAGTATTAATTTTAGATTTTTCTCTAAATATATTCTTTAATCTTTTTAACAACTAAACTCCAGTTCTATTTAGTTAATTAAAGAGAATGTTAAGTGTAATGTCAAAATACAGTTACTTTGTTCGCTGAGTTATTTTTTCTAGCTCAGCACCTTCAATAGCAACAACAGTTGGTTTAGGCATATTTCCTGTGGGCCAGTTACTGGTAGGATTACTTAGGTCTTTTGTTCTCTCCCCAGGATGCTGTACAGATAAAAATAAAGTCTTCTGGTCTGGCGAAAAGCTTAGACCTGTTAGTTCTGCGTCAACTGGAGCTGATGCAACCTGAATGACATTACCTGCATTTTTACCGCTGGTAGGAATTACAAATAGGCCGTTATTGCCAAAACTCTTGTACTTGCCTTTTCCAATGGCACCTCCGCTAATATCAGAGGACATCCATAAATTCCCATTTTGATCGAACGCAAGATTATCCGGGCAAGAGAATTTAGAAAGTTCTCCTCCAAAGAGGAAGGTTTCGGCCTTAAAGCTAGTAGCACTGTGGTCGTTAGCACTTTCACTAACTTTTAGTATACTGCCAAAAGGATCATCTTTAGACGCACTTTTAGTAAGTGCAATATAAACATCTCCTGTATGTGGGTGGACTTCAATATCTTCTGGTCTGTTTAGCTCTGTTGCTCCAAGAACTTTAGAGGCTTCTCTCGCGTAAGTAAGAACTTCTAATTGTGTCTTAAAGTGTTTCTTTAATATTGGTGAGAGTTCCAAGTCGAGCGGCAGCCATTTACCTTGCTCAGTATTGGCAACGTAAAGTATACCTTGATTAAAATCAGAGTTATTTTTTGAGACAAACTTATAGAGATGTTCATTTTCTTTATCATCTCCCGAGTAGACTACAACATGACCACTTTTAGAAGTAATGCAGGTTGCACTTTCATGCCCAAAGCGTCCGAGGTTTGTATGCTTTTGAGCTTTACCCGTATCTGGATCTACTTCAACTACCCAGCCGTAATGTTCGACGGGATGAGGGTAGAACTTTTCCCATTCAACTCGTGTCTTTTTAAATTTACCTGTTTTTCTATTATGTTCACCATAGTTTTTATGGGTATTTTCTTCACAGGTTAAGAATGTATTCCATGGAGTAAAACCCCCGGCACAGTTTGAGCATGTGCCCTCTACTGTATTGAGGCCTTTTACTTTTACACCATTAGCAAAAGTCATAGGAGTGTCGCCTCGAACACCTCTGTTTACGGGGTCATCTTTTTGAAACTTCCATTTACGATCAATCTTTTTTACTTTGATAATCGATCCGCCGACCAAGCGTCTTTCTTTGTCTACATTCTCTTTTGTTCGCTCAAGTCCTGATACAAAAAGCGGATGTGTGTACTCGTGGTTGACCCACATAATGAGCTCGGAAGAAGATAACGGCTTATAGGTTATATAATCATTATTAAAGCCAAATACATCATATTTATTTATTTGGTCACCCCAACTAATTAGGGGGTAGTAGTTGAATCCATCAGCTAGTATTAGGTCATCTTCCAAGGAAGGAAAGGTGTTTGGACTAATACTTTGGCAGGAGACCAGGCTTTCTAGTACGGATATTCCAGCAAGTGAGTAGCTAGTAACACCTAAAAACTTTAAAAATTCTCTTCTATTATTATTCATGGCAATAATTTATCACGATTATAAATATTGTACATAATTACAGTCATATTTTTGTTATTTTTTTGTTTTAAATTTAATAATTTGGTACTCTTCCATTAGTAATTATTTAAAAGGAAAAGCTATGTCTATTGATCGTGTACCATTTATCACTCTAAATCGTTTTGAAAATGGTTTTAAAGAGAATTTTTTAAGTGGAGTTACAACATTATTTGATAATACTCAATTTGTTGGAGGCCCACAAGTTGCGACCTTGGAGCAAAAGCTATCAGAAAAAACTGGAGCAAAATATACAGTTGGCTGTGCAAATGGAACAGACGCTATCCAACTAGCTTTAAGAGGTGTCGATGTTAAGAAGGACGAAGTTGTTCTTATTCCTGATATGACTTTTTGGGCGACTTTTGAAGCCGTTGTAAATGTTGGCGCAAAGCCGGCGACGATAGACGTAAATAGAGAAAACTGTCATTGGGACATTGAAACATTTAAACAAGCTGTTGATAAATTTAAGCCAAAGGCAGCGGTTATGGTTCACCTTTATGGTTGGGGATCTCCTGACACGATGGCCATTAGAGAATATGCTAAAGAAAAAGGAGTTGTTCTTATTGAAGACGGAGCACAATGCTTTGGAACAAAGGTTGATGGAAAGTCACTTCTTGGAACAGCTCAAATTGCAACAACAAGTTTTTACCCTGCAAAAGTTTTAGGTGCCTCAGGTGATGCTGGAGCAGTTTTTACTAATGATGAAGAACTTGCAAACAGAGTTCGTGTTTTGAGTAATCACGGTAGAACAACTCACTATACTCATGGGCTTGTAGGGTGGAATTCTCGTATTGGTGCCTACGAATCATTATTTTTAAACCTATCTCTTGATCATATTGATGCAAGACTTGATAGCAGAAGAAAAGCTGTCGCTTACTATAATGAGCACTTAAAAGATCTACCCCTTAAGGTTGTATTATCTCCTGATAATGTAGATGAAAATGGCTATTGTGCAGTTGCGATGATAGATCCAAGTTTACGTACAGCTTTAATTGATGACCTGAAATCTCAGAATATTGGAGTGGGAACAATTTATCCTGGAGCGATGAGTTTACAAGAAGGTGCTCCAGAGTTTCTAGCAGGAAAAATCGATAACGGAAATGCTCACCATATCTCTCAATCAGTAGTAAACCTTCCATGTTTTGCTTATATCACTGATGAGGAGCTAAACTATGTTGTTTCTGCAGTAAATAAACACTTTTCTTAGAGTCAACTATTTGTGTATTTTTAATCTTCTCGCAAGAATCTTTGCCAAATAGGCCATAATAATTGCTTAGGTTCTTGTATTATTTGCATAGTACGCATGAATTTTTTTTAATGGTATCTCAAGAGTGAACACTTCTTTTGAGTTTTCGATAATATCCGTTGTGACCTCATCATCTTCTAAAATATTGAGCTCACCAAAAAGAGAACCTTTACTTAGAATTATTTTTTTCCGTCTCTACGAGTTAGATAGACTTCACCTTCAAGAATGATAGTTAAGTTCGAATTATTTGCTCCACTCTCAAGGATTTTTATTTCTTTACCATATTGATGAACACTACAGTCAGAAATAATTTCTTCTATTTCTTTTTCTGTTAACTCGTAGAACAATGGAGACGATTTAACCAATTTGATTACAGAGTTACCCACAATTACACCGAGAGTAGAGGATTTTTCATAAAAAAGATTCTTTGGTTATATTTAAAAATATATTGTGATTCTATCACCTTTGTTATTATAGTTGGGTATGACTAATAGATCAAATAGCGACTTAGGACATTTGAAGTCTAAATTAAGTAACCATCATCTATTTTGAGGTCCACAATTTCAGTATTTACCATTTCAGTCAGCACTTTCTCTATAAGTATTTCAGGATGACTTGCTGTAAGAGTAATTGAGGGCTAAAGAAGGTATATGCAAAATGCAATAGATGCCATCTCTGAACAATTAATTGGAGAAACATTTGAAAAATGTACCTTTTCTTCACCTCGTAATAAGTCCGGTGAGATCCGTAGTGTTGTTATCAATGCTATAAGTAATTCGCTAGAAATCACGGTTGAACTTCGACTACAAAAGCATAATGATATTAAAACGATCCTAAAAAAAGATTTTTTAACGAAAGAACTTCCTGAATATTTACAACAATTCAAGCAATGTCTTGTGAAGAGTGAAGCATCAGAGATACAGATACTATTAAACAAAAAAATGACATCAAAAATAATAAAATCTGTTAACAAAAATGAAGTAAATAAAAAACATAATCGCGATAAAAATTATCTTATTCCTGACGGTGAGCCATGTCCCTTTCTTGTGGCAATTGATGTTATGGATAAGAGTGGGCGAGTTAAGTCCAATCATTATAAAAAATTCCGCCAAATAAATCGTTTCCTAGAATTAGTTAATGATTTATATAGGGATCAAGAATTAAGTGAGTTTCACGCTGTAGATTTCGGTTGTGGAAAGTCTTATCTGACTTTCGCCCTATATCATTATTTTGCAAATATAAAAAAAATTAAAATTAAAATTACTGGCATTGATCTCAAGCAGGAAGTCATTGATCATTGTAATGAAATTGCTGAAAAATTATCTTTTGATCAACTCCATTTTGCTCATGGATTTATTCATGATTTTAAAACAGATGATCCTGTAGACTTTGTGGTGACATTACATGCCTGTGATACCGCTACAGATGATGCAATACTTTTCTCTCTAAGACATAAGGCTGAAAAAATGATGTTTGTTCCATGCTGTCAGCATGAGCTTAACAAACAGCTGAAGAATGATGAATCTTCCATATTATTAAAACATGGAATTTTTCGAGATCGTATGACTGCTCTTGTGACTGATACTATGAGGGCACAATTATTAGAGGTCTGTGGTTATAAAGTTCAAAGTATGGAGTTTATCAGTCTTGAACATACTGCTAAAAATATATTACTTCGATGCTCAAAGATTGAAAGAGACTCAAAAAAGACTGAAGAGTTGCTTCAAAATTATCTTACTTTTAAAAAACAGTGGAATATCGAACCTTATTTAGAAAAAGAATTATCAAGTGGAAAATTTATATAAATAAAATGGAGCGGCTGATGAGGGTCGAACTCACGACCTCCTCGTTGGCAACGAGGCGCTCTACCACTGAGCTACAACCGCTTATAAAGGTAGAGACATATTAGATTTTGGGTTGGTTTCTGTCAATAGCTATTCGATCTTTTGCTCTAAGGCCCGAATGATCTTCTGGAAGCTTTCAGAAGGGAATTGTAGGTAAAGAATCTGTAGAATTTCTTTTTTATTCTTTGGTGCACTTGAGTCAAGCATGGTTTTTACAAATGCATCTGCAATGATGAAAACCTTGGCGATAGGGTGTATTTCTTCTGAAATATCATCCGGAAATCCAATTCCATCCTCTGAGCCCTGGTGTTGCAGAAGAACATGCTCAATATATTCATTTGTTTGCGGAAATTCTTTAATTAGAGTCGTGGCATCAAGTGCGTGGGTCATTACGTCTTGTTTTTCACTTATTTCTAAACCTGCCGCTTCTAGCTCTTCATTAGTATTAATTTTCATCTGCTTAGCTGACTTAAGCGTAATATCTGCAAAGAAGCTTAGGTAGGTAATAGTTTCAAGATGCTTTTCTTTATACCAACTTTGCTTGGCAACAACAAAGTTAGAAATAACACATGTAAGGTGTGCTTTTTGATAGGCGTAACTGATCTTACTTGAAAATAAGAACTTCAATAGACTTGCTAGTTTTGGAGCTTCTTTAATCGCCTTAATCATCGACCTAATGTTGACCTCAGATAGCTCTGAAATTTCAGCTGTTAAACCAGCTTTTTGTATATGCTCTCTAACGATTTCATAGGCATTAGCATTTGTCAGAAGTCGCTCATCGAGACCAATATTATTTTCAAGTTTTGAGATGATACAATTGGTTACAAAGGTAACAAAGTATTGTTGGTAATCTACATGTATCCAAAAGTCTTTTAAGCCCTGAGAGCCATATTTATCAATGTCATCAGGAGTGAAACTATCTTGAGCGTGCAGCCTTTTTACGTATTGAAAATCAGAGACGCCTTTTTTTATTCGAATATATACATCACAGGGGGTGTGATTTATATCGTAGAAGTAGCTAATTGAGATCGGTATATGCTTTGGTTGAACTTTCTGAGCGAGCTCGTCATCCTTGACTCCAAGAAGATTCGCAGCATTTTTAACTAGTATCTCCCAAGAAATAGGGTCCTGTAATAGAAGAACTTTATCTTTAAGTTCACTCACTTCTCCAAGAACAATCATTGGTATATCAAGCTGCTTTTCTTGTAGAAAATTATAAATTCTAATGGCGGTATTTTTTTCGTCGGTAGCATCAGTTCTGGTAACGATGAGATTAATTGAGGGGAGAATATTTAATAATTCAATCGCCTCATCAGCATTATTGCGATCAATAATATCGGTTCCGGTATATGTAAGAAGGTTTAGAGAAAATACCTTTCTTAATTCGCTGTCATTTTCAATTAAAATCGTCTGGCTCATGTAATAATAGTAACATAGCTAGCTTATTTGAGTATATAGGTAAAAAGGTGCGACTAAACTAGTTTTTTGCCTGATCCATCGGGTGAATCAACGACATATTGTGGAAGCGCCCAACCTGGAAGATCGTTACGGAGTTTATTGAATATTTTTTTGCCCTCCATTTCACTGATATAGAAATGAATACCACCTCTGACTTTGTCCGGGTGATGAAGGTAGTATGGCCTAAAGTTACAATCAATAACTTTATTGAGTAGATTCTTTAAACATTTCTCCGAATCATTCACACCTTTGAGTAAGACGGATTGAGTAAGACACTCAATCTTTTGCTTGGATAATAGTTCAAGTACTCCTGCAACTTCTGTATCAATCTCGTCAATATGATTTGTATGAACAACCATAAGTAGCTTTTTAAATTGCGTTGAATATTTTTCTATAAGCTCTATAAAGCCAAGGTCAATCCTATTGGGTAGGATAATGGGAGTTCTTGTGTGAAATCTAACAAATGAGATCTGGGTAGTAGAGAGAACTTTCAGTAATTGATCAAGATTAGCATTTCCTAGAATCAGTGGATCTCCACCAGTAAGGATGACTTCGTTTACCTCTGGTGAGTTTGCTAGATACTCTTTTAGGCCGAGTAAACTCTTTTTAAAAATATCATCGTTTGAGTAAAGTTCATTCTTTCTGAAGCAGTAGCGACAGATTATGGGGCAAATAGTAGTGGGAGTAAAAAGAATTCGATTTTTATAACGATGAATTATTCCATCACCTTTAGACTTTAGATGGTCACCAATGGGATCTACTAGTCCTGTTTCTTCCAGTTCCTCGGACGTGGGAATAAATTGATTCCATAAGGGGGAACCATGACCGGCGATTTTGATTTTTTCTGCAAAATGATAAGGAATAAAAACGGGGTAGTTGAGTTTAAATTCTAATTTGATATCAAAGAAGGATTCTAGTTCTCGCTGAGATTTTATCGCCTGCTTGAAGTCAATTTGCCAGGTGTGCTCTCTACTTGAGTAGTTCGTTAATTGTCTCATTATTCATCTTCATGGTGAGTAGAGTTAAGAGACCTATTATAAGATAGGATAAAATAATGGATGAGTTATCCATTACTTTAGTATTAAAAGCGAGGTGAGAGATTGTAATAATAATAGATACGTTTAGTAAGATTAGTCCTAGCTTTTGTGCCAAGTCCCAATTTAAAGAATTCAATTTTTTTTGAACTAGTGCAACCATATTAAGTACTCCTTGCATCAATTATTTCAAACTTAACTGAGTATGTCATATATTATTCTTTTATATCTTTAATTTTCTTTAATATGAAGTATTTATTCATCTGAGACTTAACGCATAGAGCGTAAAGAACTAGGCCGTTTGGAAGTGCCATTAATGATATAGGCTTAACTTCTCTGAACTCATTTTTATATGAGCCTCCGCTGTATTTTATCTGGATATTTGTTTTGTTTTGTACAAATTCCTTAAGGCACACATGCTTGCGACCTAGGATATAATTCCCCGAAGGCTTAAAGGAGTTGAGCTTAAACAAGTAAGCAAGGTCCTTTAGAGATTTATCACCGGCTTGATCATCAAAATACATCAAGCATCTTGCAAATACCTTCATCGCCACCACTGAGTCTTCAAGAGCGATATGATGGATAAACTTAATATCAAAAAACTCAGCAAGATCCCCAAGCTTAAATGACTTTGGCTTTATATCGGCCTTCTTGTAGAGAGTTCTCGGGAAAATACATGAGTCATAGATGTCTGAGAGACTGACAGGATAGTTATATTCGTGGATACCACGAATAATGAAGCTAATATCAAATTTAGCGTTGTGCGCTAACAGTGGAGTATTCCCATAGAAATCAATAAAATCTTTTAATGGTTTCTTTAGAGTTGGTGCATCTCTAAGGTCTTCGTTGTGAAGCCCGTGATACTCGATAGTATGCTCTGGTATGGTAATCAGTGGGTTAACTAATGAGTGGAAAGTTGTGACTTTGCCATCAGGCTCAATCTTGCATGCAGCTATCTCAATCACTTTATCAAAAAGGGCCGATAGTCCGGTCATCTCGAGATCAAAAGAGCAAATACCTTTTGGGAAATGATTTAAGAGAATTTTCACTTCTTCTGGAGAAATAATAAGAGCTGTTTCAGAGCGATTTTGCATTGAAGGTTTATAGGTAATAGTACAGTCTAAGTCAAAGTAAAAACTGAGTAGGCGTTGCATCAATATTGACATAAGCTCCCGAAAATCTTATTAATTTGCTACTAATTTTTTTAAAGGAAATCTATATGTCTAAAAAGTTTGATCTTGTTGTTCTTGGAGCTGGACCCGGTGGTTATGTGGCGGCGATACGTGCTGCTCAACTTGGTAAGAAAGTGGCGATTGTTGAAAAAGAACATATGGGCGGAGTTTGTTTAAATAAAGGATGTATTCCTACAAAAGCTGTCTTGAAGTCAGCTCATTCAGTTCATGAAATAGCTGATATGAAGGATCTAGGAATAAATGTTGATCTTAAAGGCTTAGATGGATCTCAAGCAGTAAAACGTGCAACTAAGATTTCAGAGAAAGTTTCAAAAGGTATTGATTACCTAATGAAGAAAAATAAAATTGAAGTTTTTATGGGCAACGGAGAGTTCATTAACAAAACATCAATTAAAGTTGGAAAAGAAACACTAGAGTTTAAAAATGCCATGATAGCTACAGGTGCAAAGTATAGAACTTTTCCTGGTCTTGAGCACGACGGTAAGAGACTTATCGGTGCATGGGAAGCAGTTAAAATGGAGAAACTTCCAAAGTCTATTGGGATAATAGGTGCTGGTGCCATTGGAATGGAGTTTGCTTATTTTTGGAATGCATTTGGTGTAGACGTTCATATATTTGAATTACAAAAACACTTACTTCCCATTGAAGATGAAGATTCTTCTAAGGAAGTTGAAAGAGCTTATAAAAAATACGGTGTTAAATTTAATACAAGTGTTGAAAAAGTATCAGCTAAAAACAACGGTAAAGACGTAACGATTACTGCTGTTATTAAAGGTAAAGAAGAAAAATTCAAATTTGAAATGGGTTTAATTGCTGTTGGTATGACAGGAGAATTAGATGGTTTTGGTATGGATAAAATTGGAATAAAAGCTGAACGTGGTTTTATTAAAGTTAACGATATGATGCAGACAAATATTCCAAATATTTATGCTATTGGTGATGTATCCGGTGCACCACTTCTTGCCCATGCGGCATCTCATGAAGGTGTTGTGGCCGCTGAACATCTGGCCGGCTTAAAGCCACATGCAATAGATAAAATGAATATTCCTGGCTGTACTTATTGTCAACCTCAGGTGGCTTCAGTTGGATACACTGAAAGAGCGCTTAAAGAGAAAAAAATCAAATATACAGTTGGAAAGCTACCTTTTATGGCCAATGGAAAAGCAGTTGCCTCAAATGAGACAGTTGGCTTTGTGAAGACATTAATGGGCGAGCATGGAGAGATGCTTGGTGCACATATAGTAGGAACACAAGCAACTGAGCTAATCCATGAGTACACATTGTTTAAGCAGATGGAAGGTATTGATGAGGAAATTTTTGCCACTGTTCATCCGCATCCGACACTTGGAGAGTTCCTAGCTGAATCAGTTATGGCGGCAAAAAATAGAGCCCTCAACTTTTAAATGAATTTTTAGGTAAAATAGATAGATAAAATTATAAATAATAAAGGTAAGAAATTATGGCAAGAATAGAAATTGTTATGCCTCAAATGGGTGAGTCAATCACAACAGGTACAATTACTAAATGGACAAAAAATGTTGGAGATACAATTGAGATTGATGAAATCTTATTAGAAATCTCTACAGATAAAGTCGAATCTGAAATCCCAAGTCCTACAGAGGGAAAAATCGCAGAGCTTCTATACCCGGAAGGTGAAACAATTGATGTTGGCAAAGTTATTGCTTATATCGAAGATGATATGAGTGCTGATATTTCTGCCGATTCAGCTGCGCCGGCAGATAAGAAAGAAGAGGCAAAATCAAAGCCAGTAGCAGAAGCACCAAAAGAAACTGCACCCGCTGAAGAAGATACAAGTGGAGAGAGACGATTTTATACACCACTTGTTAAAAAATTAGCAAAAGATGCAGGTGTTGCTTTAAGTGAACTTAAATCAATCACAGGTTCTGGAGCAGGTGGAAGAGTTAATAGAGCAGACTTTGAGAAATATTTAAGTGGAGGAAGATCAAAAGCTTCCCCAAGTGGATCTTCTTCATCTGTTCAATTGTCTACAGTTCCAGCCTTTACAAGCTCTGAGAATGTTGAAATTGTACCAATGGATAATATGAGAAAAATGATTGCCAAGAACATGCAATCTTCAAAGCTTACTTCTCCTCATGTTAATTCAATCGTTGATATTGATATGACAAACCTAGTTAACATAAGAAACGAAATAAAAGGTCCATTTAAGGCTGAGGAAGGATTTAACTTAACTTATTCTCACTTTGTTATGTATGCACTTGTACAAGCTCTTAAAGAGTTTCCAACAGTTAATGCATCAATTGATGGTGATAATATTGTTTATAAAAAAGATATCAATTTAGGATGTGCCGTTGCTGTTCCTGGAAATGGACTAATTGTTCCTGTTATTAAAGGTGCTGATAATTTAAACCTAACAGGTATTGCAAGACAGCTTAACGAGCTAGCTCTTAAAGCCAGAAATAAAAAATTAACGATGGATGACTTAAGTAAAGGGACTTATACTTTTACAAATAATGGATCATTTGGAGTCTTGGCCGCTACACCAGTTATTCTTCAACCACAAGTTGGAATCTTCTGTGTTGGGGCGATTAAAAAATCTGTTGAAGTTATGCCTGATAACTCTTTGGCAATTAGAGATATTATGTATGCAACACATACTTACGATCATAGGTTAATTGATGGGGAAGTTGGATCAAAGTTCTTAATGCATGTTAAAAATACTCTTGAGACAATGGACCCAAGAGATTTATTATAAGATTTAAATAAATTAAAAATATGAATGAGGCACCCAAGTTAGGTGCCTTTTTTATTGAATTATTTGTAAAGAAAGAGTCACATTCTCACAAAGGCTCTTTTGTCAGTTTCTATCGAAATTAAATTATTTTTTAGCTTCTGTAATAGCTCTTGATAAGCAGGCGCTAATAGCGTCAGTTTTGTCTTAAGTATCTGAAAAGACATTATCTTTAGTAGGCAAATCTATCCATTATAGAGATACATAGTTAAATGGGAGACAATTACCTCAGTACGCTAGGAAGGCGTTTGGAGAATTTATGACAACAAGACTTGAAAGAAATAAACGAAGAAATCATTCAAAAAGAAACTCTGTTTCACTTGAAAGAGCTAGACTTGAAACACTTGTTTATAAAGATGAGCTAGAGAATGGTTTATTACTTGTTGATAAAATCCAAAAAGAGCGAGCACGTATGGTTAAGGAAGTAGAGCTGGAGCTTAGCTATCAAGGTGTACTAAAGGAAAAAATAACTTATCTAAAAGAGCAGGTAAATGAACTTAGACAAAGTCATACTGCAAACTCAAAAGTTCTAGATTCTATTAAAGCTCACCGCTCTAATATGCAGCAAGAGGTTGTTGAGCTTGAAAGTAATATTTTAACTAATAAAGCAGTCTCTACGGCGAAAAATGTCACAGATAATTATGCTAAGTTGATGGAAGCAGTCAACTCAGATCGAATGAATCATCCTAAGGAGAAGAGCATTCTATTATCGATACTAAGGGATCTCATTCAAACGACTCATGAAAATGAATTCGAAGGGTACTCTTGGAAAGCAAAGGTTGCACACTCTGGTTCATCTGTTGGTGCTCGAATTCGATTCTCCAATCTTGCAATACATGAATCAAATTTAAAGGGGATTTACCAGCCTGTGATTAAAGGTTTCGAGACAAAGTTCTCAACACAGGATATCTCAATTGATGCGCAAACAAAGAAAGAGAGTGGTGTCGTTTCTACATTAGATATTATTGTAAAGATATCGTACCAGGTCAGAGGACAGTTTGCAGAACTTCCATAGTTAGAAGTAAGAGATATCCCCAACTCCCTCCCGAATAATTTCAGGGCCTGTATCTTTTGATAAGTTAATTATTGAGGACTTCCCAACAAATTCAAATTCACCCGGGTCAATTATCATCGCGACAATATCCAATAATGCATCTTCCAACTGGTATGAGTAAATCATATCTGTGGAGTCTTCCGAGAGACCAAGCAAGGACTTTGGAAGATTTGTACTAACAACAGGTTGACCATGAATTTCGATGATTTTCGAGACTAGGTGGGATGGAACAAAACGTATTCCAACTTCTTTATCTACCTTTGATGCCTGTACAAATTTAGCAAGCTTCTTTGTAGCTTCAAAAATAAAAGTATAATGACCTGGAATTGATTTTTTTAAAAGTCTGAAAGCAGAATTATTGATAATAGCAACTTCGGCCGCCATAGATAAATCTGAGCATAGTATTGAGAAATGCTTTTGTTTGTCTTCTTTTTTAATTTTATATAGTTTCTCAATCGCACTCTTTTGAGATGAGCAGGCGGCGAGTATCCAATTTGTATCAGTTGGAAAGCAGATAAGCTTACCTTGGCCTAAGGCTTCAGACGCTTTTCGCAGAATTCGGTCATCTGGATTATGTTCTAGTACATATTCAATCATAATAGGATTTTAGGTGGATGCCTTGTGGCTGTAAAGAAGTTCTTTACTTGTTTTGAGTTCTATTTATGAAGTCATCCTGCATTTTTTCATACCCAATACCTGATGAATCAAAAAAATGAGTTTTCTCGTCCATATAAGTTTGTTTTACCCAGTGATTTTCATATGAGTGCGGGTATTTATAGTTTGATTTGTTAGGGTGATGATTTCTTAAATGTGTGGGAACCTCTAGGCTAGGATTATTTTTCACATACTCTAAGGCTTTATCTATCGCTAGGTAACTTGCATTGGATTTTGGGGCACGAGCAAGATAAGTTACCGCCTGGGCCAGGATAATTCTCGCTTCTGGCATACCTATGGTCTTAATGGCATAATGCGCGTCAGTTGTAATTGAAAGCGCTCTTGGGTCTGCATTTCCTATATCCTCACTGGCAAGAATGATAAGTCTTCTGGCAATAAATTCTATGTCTTCGCCACCATCAAGCATGACTGCAAGCCATAATATCGCCGCGTCTACATCTGATCCTCTAATACTCTTAATAAACGCAGAGATTACATCATAGTGTCTTTCATTATTTTTGTCATAGCTTCGATTATCAAAAAAGTAATTCTTAATAATTTCGTCAAAATTGAGTTCTACGAGGGAGTCTTTATTATTTTCAAGGGTTTCAATTTGGTTGAGTGCGAACCTTGCATCACCATTTGAGTGTTCAGCAATATAATCCACTAATTTACTATCAAGCTGAAAGTTTATATTTTTGAGAGTGTTAGTTAAAAGCAATCTAATATCGGTCACAGATAAGCTGTCGAGCCTCCATTTTTGTACTCTTGAGAGTATCGCTTTATTTAATGTTGTGTTTGGGTTTTCTGTAGTAGCTCCAAATAAAACAAAGTCACCTTTTTCTAGGTGAGGGAGAAGAGCGTCTTGCTGGCCTTTATTAAATCTATGTATTTCATCGATGAAGATTATCGACTTCTTCCCTTGAGATTCTTTAAGATTTATCGCCTCCGATATTATTTTTCTAAGATCATTCACTCCACCAAGAACAGCATTAAAGCTGAATAGTTGAAGTTTTGCATTGGATGCTAGGATATTTGCAAGGGTGGTCTTTCCACAACCCGGAGGTCCATGAAGTACTATATGTGGCAGCTTATTAAAGTCGAGCATACTTACTTTTTTTAGCACGGATTTTTGTCCAAAGAATTGGTCTAATTCTTTGGGGCGGACCTTGAATGCTAGAGGTGCGTCATCCTTAATATTTGAGCTGAAGAGTCCCATCTGATCTTGCATCATGTTGACATTTATACCTTATTATCATACTTTATCCAAACTCAATTTTGAGATATTTCCTCCTGCTTTGCGGGAGCCTTGAATGTTAGTAAGAAGGAGGTGAATTAGATGCAAAATATATACATTACAGTTGATGACCGAGGTGTTGAGAGATCCCTTAGAAAATTTAAAAGAATGTGTGACACATACGGAATTGTGAAATTGTATCGTTCTCGCCAGGAATATAAAAAACCTTCGATTATGGCCAAAGAAAAAAGAGAAGCCGCTGAGAAGAGAAGAAGAAAGACTTCAGTAAAGTCTAGAACGAGATCTAAAATTTAATTTTAAATATGAAGCCTCCTTTTTAGGGGGCTTTTTTTTTGCTATTTACTTCCGTATGGTAACTTTTAGAACATTGTTCCATCTTCTGTGGATGACTTTTAAGAGGGTTGCAGTTGGCTTTGAAATCTTATGATTTCTCTTAGTCAGAACAATATTAAGGATATTTAGCCTTACGTTTAATTCGTTAAGCTTTTTTAAGAAGATTTTTTGTCCGCCACCCTTTAAAATATGAAATATAGTCGTCGTGTAGAATTCATTCCAAAATGAGATAAACTCATCTCGAAACCTATTATCTGAAGAAACAAATATATAGTTAAAGAAAGAAGAAAATAGCTTCTTTGACTGTGTGGGAAAGTAAGAATAGCCTTTATAGCTTTTAACATTTTGAATCTGGGAATCTTTCAGAAATATAAAATTATCTAGGTCTAAATAAAATGCGTAAATTTCATTTTTAAGCTTATGGAAGTGATCATTTGAAATCATTATATCTTCAGTTGTAAAGTTCTCCTTATCTATCAAAGAGGGAGGAGTCTTGAGATGGGAGAGAATTTGATTCGTTAATTCTTTTGCTTCATTGAGTGATTTTTCACATCTCTCTATAGATTTTGCCGAACATTTTGTATCAGCAATTAAGAGCTGTGAGTGCAGTGATCTAAATTTCGAAAAGATTGGTTTAAGGTCATTTAACTCAGGATTAATCAACATGATTAAGGTGATGAAATCTTGACTGATACTTGTTAGCTGGGGAGTTACGTACCTACGATATTTAAAATCATTTAAGTTAATATCTTTAGGCCCATAGGCAAAGCATATAGTTGATAACAATAGAGAAAGTAGAATAAATTTCATAATTAAGTATAAATTGTATTCCTAGTAAAAGAAAGCTTACCTTTTCTATATTGCGGCGCATGTTTGATTATCTTCTTTAGAACTCTAAAATACTAAGTAAATTAAGAGGCATTTATAAGTGGCTATTCGTAAAAAATTAAAAGCGTCAACGGTACCTATTATATTGGTGACGGATGATCTTGCAGATAAGATGTTCAAAATCTTTGAAACGTATTATGAAAAAACGAATTATGAACACTTCATTAGAGATCTTAGAAGTAAAGATAAGGTGATTCTCTTAAAAGATACAGCTGGCGATATTAGAGGCTTCTCTACTATTGTAGAGTTTAACTTAATAATCAATGGCCGTGAACAGCATATTGTTTATTCAGGGGACACGATTATTGTTTCTGATTTCAGGGGGACCTCTGCTCTGACAATGGAGTTCTTAAAAAATATATTAAAGGCAAAAATAAAGAATCTTAACAAGCCCGTTTGGTGGTTACTTGTATCAAAAGGATACAAAACCTATTTACTACTCGCAAATAACTTTATTGAGTACTTCCCTAGGTACGACAAAGAAACGATAGTAGAAGTAAAAAGTATATTAAAGGACTCAACAGATATTCTTTTTCCAGGTTGTTACTGCGAGGATACAGGGATTGTTGGTACTGAAAATAATGAACATGAAATTTTAAAAAGTACTGTCGCCCCAATATCCGAAGAGCTAATTAAAAAATATCCTCGAATTAAATTTTTTAATGATATTAATCCAAATTGGGGACAGGGCGAGGAATTGGCGTGTATTGGTCGTGTTGACCTTATGCTTGGTATTGTCCATCCATTTAAGATTTTAAAGAAAGTATTTTTAAAGAAAAAATCAAATAAGAAAATTAAATGATATACAACGTACTTATTCATAGATGCCTAAAGGTAGCGAGTGCATTTCAGTATTTTCAATTTAAAAAGCTACTTATAAATCCAAGAAAGGCCCAGGAGATTGTACTTAATACTTACCTTGCTAGGTTAGAAGTTCAAAATTATTCTGAGTTTTGTAAAAGGTATCCGATTACTAGGTATCAAGATATTGAGAGGTCAATTCTACAGCAAATGGAACAGGGGGATCGCTCATTTATTGATGATGTTATTCGCTTTGAGCCTACCAGTGGATCTGTTGGTGCTATCAAGTGGATTCCTTATACGACACAGTTCTGTTCAGAACTGGATAAGGCCTCATCACCATGGCTTTATGATCTCTATCGTAAATATCCATTAATTGGAAATGGGAAACATTATTGGTCGCTTTCCTGGCTACCTAACGATCTTAGAGAGAAGGCTTCAAATAATGAGACAGAGATATTTCCCTGGTATAAAAAAATTGTCTTAAGTCATCTGATGGCGATTAACGATGAAGTCGTTAAAAAAGAAACTTCTCAGCAAGCAATGGAGGAGACTCTTTATTATTTATGTAAAGAAGACATTTCTCTTTTTTCTTTTTGGAGTCCAACTCTCATTTTAAGTTTACTCGAAAACTTATTTACGAATAAAGAAGTGATTATTAACAGGCTTCAGACTTCAAGCCCCGATAAAGCCGCTATCCTATCTAAGCATAAACATCTTACTAAAGACTTCACCAAAGAAATGTGGCCAAATCTCAATCTCATTAGTGCTTGGGGAACATCTACATCTAGACAATGGGCCGACGTAGTCACGACCTTATTTCCACACGCAAACTTTCAAGGAAAGGGTCTTTGGGCCACAGAGGGGGTCATCACAATTCCTTTTGAAGGTAAATATCCTCTCGCGATTAATTCTCACTTTTATGAGTTTCAATGTTTAAAAACCTCGCAAGTCCTTTGTTCATGGGAACTCAAAGTAGGTCAGATCGTTAAGCCTATCCTCACAACTGGGAGCGGTCTAACTCGATATATCTTGGATGATAAAATTAAAGTTGAGTCTTTTATGGGACAAACACCATGCTTTGAATTCTTAGGACGAGATAGAGTGTCCGATTTTGTAGGAGAGAAGCTTGATTTTGATTTATTAGAAAAACTGAGTTCAAAAATAGCCTCAAAATTAAAAGCTAAATTTGTCACGGTTTTGTTTCATAATTCAGGTATGAAGTACTATGAATTACTTTTAGAGTCTAAGAATACTATTGCAATTGATAGTAATGACTTTGAAGAAGACCTTATGAAGGTATACCACTATCGTCTGGCAAGGGAACTTGAGCAATTGGGTGAAGCAAAGATTAAAATGGTCTCTTCCGGCGTAGATTATTATTATGAGAAATGTCATAATGAGATTAAGGGTAATATTAAATTCGAAATTGTTATGCCCGTTTATGAGGACAAAAAGTGAGTAATTTAAGAGAAAGAGATGGGAAGCTAAGAGAGAATTGGTATATAGTCTGCCTCGAATCAGAATTGAAAGCTAAGCCAATTCAGCGAATGATTTACGATAAGAAAGTTGTCATTTTTAGAGGTAATAAAGGTATTGCTGTTCTTGATGATACTTGTCTGCACCGTAAAGCGACCTTATCAAAAGGGAGAGTTGAAAAAGGGCAGTTGATTTGTCCTTACCATTCTTGGACTTATAATACTGATGGTGAGGTTGCTCATGTACCAAGTGAAGGAGAGAACCAAAATATAGGGGCCCGCTGCCTAAAGTCTTACGCAGTACACTTAAAAGATGGTGCCGTTTGGATTTGGATGGGGGATGAGAAGGCATCTGATACTTCAAAAATATGGAATTTTCCTCACTATGCTGAACGAGGTTGGTCCCACTACTTTATGGTTACAGACTTTGACAATGAAGTGACAAATTTAGTCGAGAACTTTGTGGATGTTCCTCACACCGTTTCTGTTCATAAGGGATGGTTTAGAAATAAGTCCCTTCAAAAAGTTCCCTTTAATACAGCGACAAGTAATGGTGAGGTGTTAGTTACTTATGATTCACCTGATGACAATATCGGTGTTTTAATGAGACCGCTTTTAAACCCCAAAAACGAGAGTATGCTTCATACTGATAAGTTCATTTATCCTAATATAACCAGAGTCGACTATAGCTTTGGACAAAACTACAAATATGTTATTAATAGCGAGTGTACACCTGTTAGTACAATGCGCAGTAGAGTTTATACCTATATTGCCTACAAGATCCCGGTGATTGGTAGCTTTTTTAAGCCACTTATCCAATACTATACTCGTCAGGTAATTAATCAGGATGTATGGATAATGAAGGTTCAGTCTGAAAACCTAGATACTGTAAATGGGAACACCTTTCAATCAACCCCTGCTGATGAGCCTCATATACATATAGAGCGTTTAAGAAGACAGGGAGTTACAACTCCAGCTAAGGTTTATGAAGTCGAAATGAATTCTGATCACACGATGTGGATTTAAAGACTTATGTTTATTACCTACTGTTAATCTAACATGGCGTTTGCTACAATATCATTAGAGATTTCTAACGTAGGACGTAATGAGCGGAACCGTTTATAAGCAATATTTATCGGATAAAACAGACTTTCGCATGAAGTGGAAGAGTTATATTAACTCCGATAAATCTAAGCTGGGTCCCAACGATTTCAAGGATGAACTTACTCCTTTTAGCGGACAAGAAATTTATAGTTCTTTCTCTGATGAAAAAAAACTAAAACTTTTCTATGAGTATACAAAATTTATAGCAGAATCTATTATTGTTCTTGAGCAAGTGTTGATGTTTGCTTTTTGGCACTATAAAAAGAATCACGATTTCTCAGAACCTATTAATGACTCTATAGACAAGTTTTGTAACGAAGAGCTCTATCATTCTGAAGGGTACCGGTCTTTTTTAAAATCACAAGATGTTTTCTCATGGCCTGAAGAAAAGCTTTTCTTAAAAAATAAATGGGTCGTTCTTTGTATTACTTGGGTCATAAAGCATGCACCTTTAGGGATAACATTACCCGGGGCAAAACTTGAGGCTTTCTCAGTTTCTTATTATCGCTATTTAAAGAAGATCTATGGAGATGAGGAAAATTCGTGGGTGGAGCTAAACCGCTTACACCACGAAGATGAGATCTTTCATATTCCACTCGAGTTTGATATTTATAATTCAACTCTAGACCGTGCAGGGCACGTAAAGTCCATTGTCTCAACATTCGTATTCTTTATTTTTTTACAAGTCACCCTAATCAGCTCTTGTACTCAATATATTAAACGCTGCTTTCCAGAGAAAAACTCTATCCAAAAGTTTTTTCTTATTATAAAAATGGCAAAATGGGCCGTGAGAGAGATGCCGGCCTATAAAGATGGAATCAAGCTAACGCAATCATTTTTCAAGAAAAAGAATCCAAAATATAAATCAATATTTAAATTTTTAAGAATGTAATAGGAGAACTGAATGAAATTCATTAACTTAGCATTAGGTATGGCAACATTAGTATTTGTTAGCTCTGTAAATGCAAAAATTGACTCTAGTAATTATGAATGGATGTCAAAAAAAGAATTCAAGCAAGAAAAGAGGAGTGCAGTTAAAAGAGCTAAGCGTAATGTAGCCTCTACTAACGAAATTACTGATGATCTCATGAGTTCAGACATGAAGATGTTTAGAGCACTCGTTATTGGTGAGAGTAATGCAGATATACGTAATAAGTATATGGCCCACTTTAAGGATAAAGGGGTGAGTGCTTGTTCTGATTTTACTGGAATTAAGAATGCAGATGAAGTTGATGCTTGTATTGATTATTTAGATGAAAACTATGAAACATTTGCTAATGATCTAAAGTACTTTGCAGCACTCTTAGTGCCTCTAAGATCGTTTAAATCTTTTACTTACAAAATGTATCCTCTAGTTAAAAGGGAAAAGATCACTCATAGTGTCGTTGTGACAAGAGTCTTTGATTTTGCATCATTTATGAATGTAAATTTACCTACCACAGAGTGGAAGGCTGGGTTTTCTTATGTTTCGGAGCCACACCACGGCAAGATCAAGCGTTTTTCTAGATCAAAAGACCTACAACAATATTTAAAAGTATTTGTTTACGAAGATCTTCTAAAGGCCGCAAAAAGAATTGATGAGTTAGAGCTAAATACAAAAATTGTTTGGGATCATAAATTACTATACGGACTAGCAAGTTTTAGTGATGAGTTTAAGCGATACCGCTATATTGGGGAGGCCGAAAGACTTGCAACACTAGCTTCTCTTCATATGGGAATGTCTTGGATATCGAAATTTAATTCTTTTAATGTTGATGGATTAATGAAAGTAACGAAGGATATTTCAACTCTATATGGTGTCGACGCTTTGTTTTGGCAAAATGTAGACGGGGTAACAGCTCAGCAAGTTGCAAACGTGCTTAATAAGAAAAAATATAAGAAATTATATACTATATTGCCGGATGGTAGTTCTACTTTAGATGCAGCATTTAAGCACCAAAAAGAAGCAATCTTTTTAAGAATTGTAGCATGGGAAGAGTTAAAAAATAGATCGGCCGATGAGCTTGATATTGTGAATTCATTAATCTCTGGTGCTGTTGAAACAAGAACTAACAGGGGAGCTGAAAAGCTAGAAGAACTAGTTTTAGGTAAAACGGAAATTAGATCAGACATTACAGGGGAGACTATTGTTGTAGACTTACCCGCATTCTACGCTAACGCCCCTGATGATCTTAAGATAATGATGCCTAATGCTTTTGCTGATTCAAAAAGTAAAACTCATAACGAAAAGAAAATGCTGGAGAAAGTGATTAAGGCCAAAGATGGTAAGTCTTATAAAACAACCTATAGAAACTACTATTATGGTAGAGCAGTTGGCTGGAATTATTCAGCATTTAAATACTTGTTCCCAGAAATGAAAGAAGGTGATGACGTTGCTAAGTATACTCGAATATTAAATCAATCTACGGGTGGTCTTCCAGTTGCCAGCTTGATGAATATATCGATGTTTTACAATAGATAAATTTAGAACTAAATATCAAAGGTCCCTCTAATGATCTGAGTCCCACAATTGGGGCTCATTAATAAAATCTTCATTTGTAATATAGCGCGCCTTTCTTTTAGCAGTTCAGAATTCCATCCTTTATCCGAATGCCAATTCAAGTAAAAATAAGTTATTAAACTATTCACGTTACGGACTAGTTTGGTGTCTCGTCCTCTAATTCTTTTAAGGAAACATGTCGAGAGTCATTTAGACTTGTTGGTGTAAATGTAGATATTTTGTTATCTTTGGCATATATGAGTTGGTTAAGAAGTATTCGGATTTTCTTGGTATCTAATTCATCAGCATCTACAAAGAGTAGCTTATGAGAGTACGAGCCCGATATGGCTTCTGAAATAAGAGTAATGCTATTAATCTCTCTCCAAAAGCCTGTTGTTAGGATGGAGCTATCTTTTAGTTTGAAAGGAAGGTTTAAATTAAATGAGTTCTCGGTGAAGGACGTTATCAAACCTTTTATAGACATTTTTCCAGAGCTAGATGAGTCCCACTCATCATAAATAATGTGTTTTGATTCAATCTTTTTTCTAAAGATAGTTGTTAAATCATTAAAAATTTCTAATGAGAAGAGGTTCTTATATAAGATAATATTTCTATAGTCATAGGCTTTTTGATAAGCCTTAGAACTAGATTTAGCTTCAAATATAATGACATACTGGCTCTCAAGCGTAATCTTACTTAAAATTTCTCGAGAAAGGGGATTGTTGTCAATATATCTCTCATTAATGATAATAATTTGACTACTATTAACGTACTCCAGGTCTATGTGTGTGCAGCTTTTAAACTCCATGATACTTAGGTTTGAAATTTCATATAGATCTTTAGTTATTTCATTGTTATTGGAAAAAATGGCAGTCTTTATATAGGGAGTACTTCGTCCACCTAAGCTTTTTATCTGCTCAACAGCTTCATTAAAGTCTCCAGAGACAGTAATCATATTATCTGAGTATGTTATTTTTTGTTTCGAGCTAACTTCAAAGTTAAGAGTGTCGAAATTGATTGTAAAATCCTGTTCTTCAATTTCTTGAGAAAAACTAGGACGTTTGATAATGAGCTCTTCACTTGAAATGGCATCGATGTACACAGGGAACTGAACATCGGTCTTAATTGATATATCATTAATAGATAAAAGCTCTTCACTTCGATCTAAAATCTTTAACTCTGAATTTATTTGATATATTGCCGTCTCAAAGTTAAAACTTTTAATAACGGTGTAGGCATCAACACGATTAAGCTCCATTTTATGGGCTGAGAGCTCTGACTCGTTCTCAAAAAATAAGATGAACTTTGTTTCTTCTCTAGTCTTGAAGGTGTTTAATATAGACCTTATGTCCATATCCCAATCTATGAACTCTATATAAATAAGACTAATTTCAATTCGACCTTCGTGAGATGAAAGGTGAAAGTCTACGAGAAAATCGGTAATTGATGTATAGGTCAGAAGGGTGCAATCATTTTTTATATAGTCTCTTTTGATGCCACTTGGGAGTTGCAATAAGCTTCCAATATAAATAATATTTCTTTCGCCAACGTTCAACATAAATTTATTATATCACATATAAGACATTGGAATTAATGATCTATTAATATAAACTAAATATCTTTATCATTTCAGAAGCTTAAACGATGATATAATGATTCCAAGTTCAGTACTTAGAAGTTAATGAACTTAGGAGGAACGTATGTTAAATGGTTCAATAGTATTGCTCGTGGATGACGAGGAAGAGTTACTAGAAAACCTAACTTTCGATCTTAGGGAAGATGTTGAAGAGTTTGTCACCGCAGGTGATGGTAATGAAGCACTGGAGCTTTTTAAAAAACATCAACATGAAATCTCTTGTATTATCACTGACATTAAAATGCCACGGATGAATGGGTTACAATTCATCCAAGAGGTTCGTAAAATTAATACGAATGTGCCTGTGGTTTTTCTCACGGCCCATGGAGATGAAGAACAGATGCATGTTGCACTATCTCTTGATGCTCGAGACTTCATAAGTAAACCATACGACACCTTTGAGCTTAGAGAATCAATCATTTTAATTCATGAAGATATTGAAGAGGATATCCTTCAGATTGCGGAGGGGTTGTGAAAGGAGTTGTATTTAATGCACTAGAAGAATTTACTGATAGAAACTATGGTGAAGATCAGTTCCAAGATATTGTTGAAGAGTGTCACCTCGAGACAAAAGATCCATTTGTGGGACCTGGGACTTACCCAGATTCTGATTTAATGAAAATAGTGTCTCGCTTAATTGATATTAAGAAGGTGAAGCTAGATTGGGCCTTGAAAGAATTTGGTCATTTTCTTTTCCCTAAACTTATAAGTATTAATGAGTCTTATGCAAGTGAATCAAAAGGGATTATTGATTTTCTACAAAGAGTGGATTCAATTATACATATTGAGGTGAAAAAACTTTTTGAGGGAGCTATAACTCCAACATTTATCTATTCAGAAATCACTGAGACCTCAATTAATATAAAGTATATTTCGAATAGGCAATTATGCTTTTTGATGGAAGGACTTATTCTTGGAGCTAGCGAGTATCTTAATGAGCGAATAGATTATAAGCAGTTAGAATGTCATCATGAGCATGGGTGTGATTACTGTCTTTTTCAGATCAAAAAGGTGTGAGTTATGTCAGTTGAAAAGAAGATTGAAAGGCTTAATCAAAAAATTTCAATCTTAGAAAAAATGATTGAAGATAAGACGAGAGAAAACTTCAATAACCAAGAGAAGCTCAAAGAGCAGCAGGCACAGATTATGTTTAATGCAAAATTAGCCTCTATTGGAGAGATGGCAAGCTCTATTGCTCATGAGGTAAATAACCCTGTGGGTATTATTGAAGGTCAACTTAGAAGGCTAAGGCATCATATTGAAAACGGTAACCTTGAAAAGCAATTGAATCTCGTTGAGAAGATAGAGAATAATACTCAGCGAGTTATTAAAATTGTCAATGGACTTCGGCAGCTCTCAAAATCCACAGAGAGTGAAGAGTTAAAGGTAATATCTCTGAAAGATTTCTTCGATGAATTTAAGGAGTACAATCATATCAAGACAATTGATTCGAGTGTTGAAATCACCTTCCCTCATTTTGTGGATGATATACAGGTTTGGGGAAAAGATACATCCCTTGCTCAAATAGTAACAAATCTTATAAATAACTCTCTTGATGCAATTGGTGACGACCATGCTTCGTGGGTAAGGATAATCGTGGCCCAGGCTGGAGACTTTTGTCACTTGACCTTTATTGACTGCGGAAGGGGAATTGATAAGGCACACATATCAAAATTATTTGATCCCTTTTTTACAACAAAGTCACATGAGAAAGGGACTGGTGTTGGATTAAATATTTGTAAGAAACTAGCAAGAGAACTCGATGGCGATTTAAATTACCAGTTAACTAAGGGAAATACCTCTTTCGTTCTAAAGCTGAAACTCAATAAGATCAAGGGGGATTCAACTATTTAATTTAAAAGAACTTTAAAATAAATCGTAAAGATTTTTTCATCGCTCAAGTTGAGCCTTTCATTTACCTATCCTGTTTATATTCTAGAGATCATACCATATGTCTTTTTAATGCCTTCAGTACCCAAAGATCACCAATTAAAGAGCTAGCAAGACCTAACATGAGTATAATTCCAAAGTCTCTCGGTGGTTTAAAGTAATAAAAGAGAAAAAGTGAACAACATACAATCATGATAAAGCTTGTGATGATACTAGCAATAGATTTTCTTTTGAGACCAGAGTCTAAGTCTCTAACACTTAAAAGGTATTGAATTGCATTATCACCTGTAAGTCCAACTAATATAGACAGTGCAGCACATGTCACAAAATTTATACTAACACCAGAAATCGCAATAAAGGTAATAATAAAGGCCACTCCCCAAAATGAAGAGAGAAGAACTATCAAAATATTTCTTTGTTTCTGATAAAGGCAGAGAATAATAATAATAATCGCAACAAAAGATAAGCTGTAGGCTAGTGAAGTAAGCAGTGTCTTTGGGACAGAGTTGGCAAAGTCAGCGTAGGATACGAGTCTACCTGTTAGATAACACTCATCGTTGGGACAAAGCTTCTGACTTACATAATCTTTAAGTGATTCTATATCCGGTAATGAAGTTTTACGAAGGTAGATAATCGCTCTCGACTGATGATCAGATATTAATCTTTTGTAATTAGTACTTTGCTGTATAGAACTCAGTACAGTTCTTTGTGTGAGAACTGGAAGGTCATCTGTAAAGTAATCAGTAAGCTCGTACGGACTCTCAATCTTTTTTACAGTGGGAACTGAAGAGATTGTACTTAGAACCTTTTCGTTAAATATTCTATGTTCAGGCTCATTAAAAACTAGAGAGACATCTCCTTGAAACCCTCTCGTCTCCTCAAGATATTGCATCGCCTTGCTAAACTCTTGTTCTTTTGGGAAAAGAAACATGGGGTTATCTTTCAAGTTGATTTTAAAGAATGCAAACGGTGCACTAATGAAGAATATAAGTAATAAGTAGCTTACAGTCTTAGATATATTAAACTTCTCTATAGTAGATAATTTCTTTAAAATCGATGAATTTGTTTTGACCCATGATTTTCCCTTGTTTAAGTTTACAATCAAAGGAAGCAAGGTAAATAAGGCAAACCATTCAATAATTGCTGAAATACTGCACCATAGGCCAAGTCTTTGTATAATTTCTAAGTCAGAAGAGTATAAAGATATAAACCCTATGAAAGTTGTTAAGGAGGTGAAGAGAGAGGGAAGTGCCATCGCCTTAAAACTCTCTCGTGTTTTTCCGATATTTCTAATTTGAAAGTTTGATAAAAATATAAAATCTCCGAGACTACTAATCGTGAGGAGCAAGATGATCGTGTTATTAAGAATATCAATGGGAACGTCAAATAGTGACATCAATCCGTAAAGTGTGGTTATTGAGTAAATTAATGTTGTAAAAAAATAAAAACTTGAAATATATGTGCCTAGAAATAACCTGAACGCGATTATGATGATAAAAATAATTCCTATATTTAAGAGTCCGTTATGTCTTAGACCTATTTTCATCCAGAACTGATAGACAGCAGTACCTGTCCAGTAGGATTGAATATCATTAAATTGACTAAAATAAGAATCTCTAACTTGTGAAACGATTATGGGAACGGTCTTTGAGTCAAAGTTTTTATCCTCATCAGATGCAAGCTTAATATCAACTAAAAAATCATTGTTAGCGCTGTTAAACAGTAGGTCATTCCAAGGGGTTGGTTTTAATGGAGTGAGGGTATATTTGTTACTATCAGGTAGCTCACAATTAAACTCATATGTTTTTTTAAATAAGAGTGAACTCAGAGAGTTTGCTTTTTTTTCGTAGACAGTTCCTCGCAAGTGGAATGGTGAAAATGAAGATTTAATATAGTCCTGTTCTACACTCAATCTAGAAAGCCATTTTCGATATTCACAAAGAGAAACCTCATTAATTCCATTCTGATACTGGTTCAAAATTAGTATGTTCGGCCCCAGATGAAAGTCTTTCTTTAATTGAAAGTATCGCTTTGATTCAAACGTATTTGGATTGATTAAACGATCAACCGTAATACTGAGATCAAAACCTTTAAATTGTGACAGAATTACTATTGGAATCAAAACCACTGTGAAGAGTGAAATACGTGGATTCTTTAAAATCAAATCAATATATTTAGCGTATTTCATTAGACCAGTTCCATTTCAAAATATGGAGGCATATTGTTCAGAGAAACAGGGAATGCAATCTCATTATTATCACTTATAGAGTGTACCGTATACATTCCCATGGGAATCTTTTGATAGATAAAGCCTTTCATTTTTCTACACAGTGAATACTTAGTGAAATCAGCGAAAGCTAAGACATTAAAAAAGAATTTTTCTTGCTTGAATAAAAAATGACAAGAAAGTTTGAATACTTGTTCTTTTTCAGCTTCAGATAAAGTAGGACACCAAGTAAATTGACTCAGGTAGAGGATATTAAAAGGTTTTTCCTTTATGGGAAGAGAGCGCATATTTAAAAAGGGTATGAGTTTACTTAGGTAGTGTATAAAATTAAAAATACTTGGAATACAGCTTAAGACAACTTGTTTTGTGGAAACAGGGTCCCAAACATAATTTATAGATTTTATGACATTATTTGACTTAATAATGATAAAGTTTTCAACTGTAAAGTTATCTAGACTCTGTATCTTTCTTTCAATCTCAATTGATTGATTGTGACCAAATTGTAAGTTTTTATGTTTCGAATTTAAGAAATCTACAATCATTTCTTTTGTGCTTGATGATCCCCATTCAATAGCGAATTCTTCATTTGTACTGAGTTTCGGTAATTGAAAGGCACCGATGATATTATACATATTATAGGATGCCAGTTCCTTGAATTTAACATTTTTAATCTTTGTATTTATAAGATTAATTTTGGAGTAAATATTAGAGTGAATAAAAGCGGTGTAATAATATTTGCAGTGAAATGTATCAGACATTTTATGAGTATTCTGGAAGAATTCTGTTAGCATTCCTCTCCACTCTTTAATCAGTTTTCGATTCAGAGATATACGTAAGTCTCCTACATAGCCAATTGTTGTCTTCTCACCATTAATATAGCCTTCTCTGTAAGAGACAATGGCCACACCTTGAATCTTCTCATTATCGTCCTTTAGGAGAAAAACAATATAATCATTAGATCTCTCTTTGAGAAACGCGAAAAAATCATTGCCACGAAGGTATTGGAGGGAATCTTTGCCCTTTGAAAGTGGAGACCCATGGTAATACTCAAGTATTATTCGGTTATCTTCCTCAGATGCAACCTGTACATGTGGATATTTCTCTAAGAGGCTTTGTAAATTCATATAGAAGTATATTATAATGTTTGCAGGCCACTGCAAAGAACTTAGTCTTCTCATAAAGGTCAATTGGTAACATAGGCAATGAATACGACGACAATTAAACCTTCACTTTATGATAGGATTGATCCCAAATTAACTGTTACTTTATTGCTAATCTCTTACAATATTCTGGGAATAGTATACCTTGGATTCAACCGTACATTTGAACAAGTCTTCTTAACATGTGCTGCGGCGGTTTTAGTTCAGTTTTTACTTGAAGGATTATTTAATAAGAGGTGGGTGTTTAGTCAGAGTGCACTCATAACTGGCTTAGGTCTTGCTATTCTTGTGAACTATGGTCACAGCTATCTACTTCTACTGGTTCCTGTCTTTTTAGGAATAGGCTCTAAATTTCTTTTTACTTTTAACGGTAAACATATTTTTAATCCTGGTTTGATGGGGGTAGTTTTATCACTTCTGATCACCAATGAACTTATATCACCTGCGCCAGCGTATCAATGGAACCAGGGGGGCTTGATGGCCTTTATGATAGCTCTTCCTGCTTTATTTTTGGTTATGCCAAAAATTAATAGGCATTGGCTAGTTATTGCATGGCTGGGTACTTTTACTGCTCAGATCATTCTTAGATCAATACTGATTCAGCACTACTTACCATGGTCGACTTTATTCTTTGGGACGTTGACCTCTCCTTCATTCTTCTTATTTACTTTTTTTATGATTACAGACCCTGGAACGACTCCTGGTACAAAAAAAGAGCAGATCAAGGTCGGTGTTATCTTAGGTGTTTTAGATTTATTCTTTCACCTTGTATCCAGTTATCATACGTTTTTTTATGCCGCTTTGGTTTTAGGAAGTTACAAGCTATTTAAGGTACACACTCAGGAAATGATTAAAGAGAAATCTTTCTTTCCATATATTTCCCAATACTTCTTTAAGTCGGGACATTATCTAAAAACCTTGGTTCTTTTTGCAATCATGGGTAGCTCGGTTTGGATTTATAAAAATGTTTTACAAGATAATGTGGGCATCACAAAAGCAGGGTTTCGTTTTGAATCAGTAAGTTCATTGAAAACACAGTTTGACTTCGGTCGGGGGGATATTGATGCCAGTGCAGACCCTAGGGTCCAACACATGGCGAAGTGGTTATTGTCTATTACCGATGGAGTTGCTGTTGTAGACTTTGATAATGATGGGCTTCAGGATATCTTTTTTGCAAATCCTCATAAAGCAGCTAAAGATAGAAATGCCCTTTTCAGAAACTTAGGGGAATTTAAGTTTGAAAGAGTTAAGAGTGAAGAACTTAGTTTTTATGGAAGCAGTTATAAAGACTATGGTGCTGCTAATAACGCAATCTTTGTTGACTTTGATAATGATGGGGATAAAGACCTGTATCTTATGTATGCTTTTGGAGCAAAAGGGACAAGTCGATTATTTAAAAATTTACTGAGTGAAACGGGGACTCTTGTTTTTAAGAATATTACTGATGAGTCAGGCCTTAGACTCTATTCTAACTCAGCAACAGCAAACTTTTTTGATTATAATAAAGATGGAAAACTTGATCTCTTTCTAGGGAATACAATTGCTACTCACTTAAAAGGTTATGATAAACCGACAGAGCTAGACTATTTTGAACTTCCTGCACCAGAGTATGAAGGTGATCGAAGAATGCTTCATTTTATGCATGAGTCATGGCATATGGCGAACAACGGTGGAACGAATTATCTTTTTGAAAATTTAGGGGATACTTTTAAGCTTCTCGATTCTAAAGTCATGGGGTTTCCAGAGACACGGTGGTCTATGGCGATTGCAACAGCAGATTTTAATCAAGATGGCTGGACTGACCTTTATGTCGCAAATGACTTTGGACCTGATGATCTCTATTACAATAGAGAAGGAAAATCTTTTGAAAATATCAAGGGCGAATACTTTGGTGAAATCGGTAAGGATACCTATAAGGGGATGAATGCAACGATATTGGACTTTGATCGTAACGGATATATGGACGTTTACATATCTAATGTACATCATGCTCTTCAAGCAGAGGGATCACTATTGTGGAGCTTTCATAAAAACAAAGATAAGGATAGTGATCCTTACATTAAGGAAGTTGCAAGCTTTACAGGTGCACTTAATGAAAACCGTTTTGGTTGGGGAGCAGGCTCTGGAGACTTTAATAACGACGGGTGGATTGATCTTGCTCAGGCCAACGGAATGGTTGATGATATCTGGGATAAAGAATCTGATGACTGTCCAGACTATTGGTATGTTAATGAAAAGCTGGCCAGGTCACCACCAGAGATACACACCTTTATAGATAATTGGGGTGATATCCGAGGGAAGTGTATATATGGTAAAGAGAAGAATCGCTTATACCTAAATCGAGGAACATCTAAGAAGCCTCAATTTGTTGATATTGCCAATCAGATTGGTATGACTCAAGAGGCGAATTGGAGAGGGATGGCGATTGCTGACTTCAATAACGATGGAAAACTTGATTTAGTTGCAAGTTCTCTACGAAGAAATCCTTTAGTCTTTAAAAACCTTGGGGGAGATAGTGATAAGAATAACTGGATTGGATTCGATCTAGTATCCAATAGTCCTAAGTGTAATAAGGATGCTGTTGGTTCAAGAGTAGAGCTTACATTTTTGGATAGTAAGGGTGTGGAGCAACGGCAAACAACAGAGCGTGTGGTTGCTAATGGCTTCTCTGCCCAGTCGGATGGACGCATACACTTTGGTTTAGGTGAAAAAGGAACTCCCTTAAAACTTAAAATCACTTGGTGTGGCGGTGATGTACTTGTATATAAAGACTTAGAGGTAAATGCATACCAGAAGATGACCTATGAGTAATAAGAATTACTTTATGTTTCTTGGAAGTTATGACCATCCTTTGATTCCAACATGGACGCCCCATACATTTGCTTATTTCTTCTCGGATGAAGAACATTTTTGTATTAGTTGGCTTCCAGAGTCTGGCCCCGGAGATGTGAAAGTTTTAAGTAAGGCGGTGCCAGGTAAAAACTATACTATCTCGGAAACACTTAATTTCTTAAAAAGTAATAAGTTGAAGTTTATTAACGGTGGTACTTTTGAGATTACTCATGAACATTTCGCTAGTGCCCTTCTACAATTTAAGAAATTAAATAGTCATGATGTTAGCTATAAGGTTCTAGGTGTGAAGAGGAACACGGGACATGACAGCTATCATTGCGTTTATGCTATTAGCGATATTAAGGTTAAACCTCTTATGAATAATGGTGTAGCAACAACAAGTAAGAGCATGAGAAAAATAACTAAGCATTTTAAACAATATATTATTAAGGAAAATGTTAATCATTTACATATCGCTGAAATTTTAAAAAAACACGGGATAGAAAACTAATGGAAAGAGATGAGTATAAAATATTAAAAGAAAAATTTAAAGATCGTTTGAAAGCGAACAATTTTAAAGCTTTGCTTATATGCGCATCTGTTCTAGGTTCTTGGGTCTTCCTTATTTATCTCTCTCTAACTTTTGACGGTGCGATATGGTTTCTTTCACAGTTCTTACTTGCTATTGTGATCTTGCAGTCCTTTGTTTTAGTACATGATCTTGGTCATAATAACTACTTTTCCAGTAAACCCCTTAACGCATTCTTTGGACATTTAATGAGTTTGCCTATAATGCTTCCTTTCTACCCATGGCGCGCTATACACCAGGGGCACCATGTTTGGACTGGTTGGAAAGACAGGGATCCAACTCAAGATCAGACTAAACCTAAAGAACACTCCGAAGCCCGTAAGTGCATATTGAATTTTTGTTGGAAGTTTTGGGTGCCACTACTTACGTTAGCATTTTCTTTTGGAAACTTTTGGAATATAAAAAAAATAATCACGATGTTTCCAAAATCAAAATTAAAAAATATCTCTTCAATAATTTTTTTGATAATCTTTTATGTTTCGCTGATCTCGATTCTTGGAGTTGATTCCTTCTTTCGCTTTTGGGGGCTGTCATACTTCATTTTTCTTATGCTAAGCGATCCATTACTCATCTCTCAGCATTCTAGTATACCTCAGCAGTTATCACATGGTGAAGAGGTTAAAATGATACCCCTTCATGGACAAGACACCTTTACACGGGCGCTTATCTTTCCAAGTTTTATTAGAAAGTATATATTGATGGGGTTTAATCAGCATATTCTTCATCATCTCTTCCCAACTGTACCTGGTTATCACTTATGTGAGGCTGAGGTCATCTTCCCTAATTCTGAGAACTGGTATGATTGGCTTAAGAGAGCAAAGAAGACGAAAGGGTATGATTTAATCCTTTCGTCTGAGAATAATATCAAAAAGTAATTACTTCGTTAGTAGTAATCTAACTTTGTTATTTTCAATGTCAAAGTCAATGCCACCTGTAAGAGTCTCATCTGTGAACGTTATTTTCGTTGTGAGAGTTTCTTTTTGGATATGCTCTTTGAAGTCAGTAATAATTTGAGTCAGTTTTTCATCGGCTTTGGCCGTAATAGTGATTCTGTCATCAACATTAAAGTGTAAGTCTTTTCTCGATCTCTGGATTCTGTTGACAACTTCCCGCGCCAGGCCTTCATCAATTAATTTATCTGTGAGGTTAGTGTCCATATCAATTGTTATCCACCTATTTGAAAGAGCTTCTAGGCCTTCTAGTGGCTCTCTGTATACAAGAATATCGTCACCAGTTAGCTCGACTCCACCAAGCTCCATAGATCCTTTTGCCTCATATGATTTGAGGGTCTCAGAGTCTACTTTTTTAATCATGCCCATCATCTTGCCAAAGTCCTTACCAAGTCTTTTCCCAAGAACTCTAGAGTTCGGTTTTGCGTAGAGCTTAATAAATTTGTCCTCATCTGTAGAGTAGAGAACTTCTTTAATATTCAGTTCTGTTTTTATATAAATTTCTAACTTTGATATTCCGTCTAGCTGATCTTGGCTTTGATGAATGACCGTTAGACTTTGTAGTGGTGTTTTTACTTTAATATTTACTTGATTTCTTTTTTGTCGTCCCAGTAAAATAAGCTCTTGCATACGAACAACAGCATCTTCTAAACTTTCATCAATAAGTTCTGACTTGAAGTCAGGATAGTCACAAAGATGAACAGATTCAGGTGTATCTTCTCCAAAAGATTTAAGCTCTTGGAAGATATGTTCAGATAAGAATGGTGCAAATGGGGCCATAATCTTGGACATCTCTTTTAGGGCAGAGTAGAGAGCAGAGTATGCCTCACACTTGTCATCGTTAAGTCCGTCCGCCCAAAAGCGTCTTCTGTTGAGTCTTATGTACCAATTTGTTAGGTCTTCAATATAGGTAAATAATTGTGGGACGACATTATAGAGTCTATATCCTTCCATTTGCTCAGTTACATCTTTCGTGAGTGTTTGTAGCTTTGATATTAGCCATCGATCAAGAATATTATCTCCAAGCTTGAAATTGTCTTTTGCTGACCAATTATCAACTTTTGCGTATGTATGAAAAAACTTGAAAGAGTTGTACCACGGAAGTAGTGCCCTTCTTACCATGTCCTTAACGGCTTCATCAGTAAAGCGCAGCTCTTCACCTTTAACCAGACCAGAGTTAATAAGTGTTAGTCTAAGCGCATCAGCACCGAAGTCATGCATAATCTTATCTGGTTCAGTATAGTTTTTAAGACGCTTGCTCATCTTCTTACCGTCTCCGGCCATTACCATTCCATTAACGATAACATTTTTAAAAGCAGGTTTACCTGTGAGGGCGGTTGATAAAACTGTCAGTGTATAAAACCAGCCTCTTGTTTGATCAAGTCCTTCTGCAATAAATTCTGCAGGAAAACCTGCATCAAAAACTTCTTTGTTTTCAAATGGGTAGTGAAGTTGAGCAAAGGGCATTGAGCCCGATTCAAACCAGCAGTCAAATACATCATTTATTCTTTTATAAGTTCCAGCTTCACCATCAATCGTAAATTCAAGTGTGTCTACAACCTCTCGGTGAAGATCATCTACTTCGACACCTGTATATTTTTTTAACTCTTCAATTGAACCAATAGCAAGAAACTTTCCTGATTCCTCATTTTCCCAAATCGGTAAAGGAGTTCCCCAGAACCTAGATCTAGAAATTGCCCAATCTCTTGCGCCGTCTAGCCATTTTCCAAATCGTCCCTCTTTAATATGACCTGGAACCCAATTTATTTGAGAATTAGATTCTAGTAGTTGTTCTTTGATCTCTTCAACCTTCATGTACCATTGTGGCATTGCCATGTAGATGAGGGGAGTATCTGTCCTTGGACAAAATGGATAACTATGCACTAGTACGGATTGATGAAAGAGCTGACCATTATCTTTCAGGTGTTTAATGATCGGCTTGTCAGCGTCTTTAATATAGATTCCTGCAAAATCTGTTACTTCAGATGTAAATTCGGCTTTCGAGTTTATTGGTTGAACGAATGCTGAGATTTTATGAGCTTTCAAAACTCTATTGTCATCCTCACCAAAAGCTGGAGCTGAATGAACGATCCCAGTACCATCCGTTGTGGTAACATAGTCATCACTAACAACCTGGAAAGCACCATTGGCCGCTTCGTCTTTAAAATAAGGAAAGAGTGGCTCGTATTTTTTACCTACTAGGTCACTTCCTTTAACTTCTTTTATGATTTCAAAGTCATGACCTTTTTTATATGATTCAACTCTTTCTTTTGCTATATAGAATTTTATGTCCTTCGATTTCTCGTGAACGAGTTGGTAGTCAATATCAGAGTTAACAATGAGTGCTAAGTTAGATGGCAGAGTCCATGGTGTAGTCGTCCATGCGGATAAGTAAGCATCTTCATCTTGAATTTTAAACATAACTGTGACAGCAGGATCTTGAACATCTTGATAGTTTGAGGTAGCTTCAAAGTTTGATAAACCGGTCTCAAGCGCCACAGAGTAAGGAACAATTTTATTTCCTTTATAGATTAAGCCTTTGTCCCATGCTTGCTTAAATACCCACCATACAGATTCCATGTAATCTTTATCCATGGTTTTGTAGTCGTTCTTAAAATCAACCCATCTCCCCATTCGATTAATTGTTTTTTCCCATTGGCCTGTGAAAGTTAAGACAATGTCACGACACTCTTGACAGTATTTTTCAATCCCATATTTTTCGACAAAGTCACTTGCAGACATTTCAAATTTTTTATCAATTTGTTGTTCAATCGGAAGGCCATGACAATCCCATCCCCAGCGACGGGAAACATAGCGATCCTTCATGGTAAAGTACCTAGGAATAATATCCTTGATTGTTGAAGCAACTAAATGGCCATGGTGAGGCATGCCCGTAGCAAATGGTGGCCCGTCATAAAATATATAAGGTGCCTTATCTTTTGTTTTCTCTAGTGACTTCTCAAATATCTGATTTTCATTCCAAAATGAGAGAATGCTCTCTTCTGTTTTTACAAATGAAAATGATTCGTTAGCTTCATTGTCTTGTGACATTTGATATTGCTCCTAAGGTATGGGTAAAATTTGCCTGAATAACATAACAATTTATCATTTAATTGAATAGTAAACAATTAAAATTACTGGGACGATAAGGGTAATATGAAGACTCTAGCTTTTTTAATATCTCTCATAATTGTGCAAGGCGGCTACGCCTTGGATGCAATTGATGCTGATCTCATAGATGAATTCAATCTTGTCCCTACAAGTATCGCTAAATTTGATGAAGATTGGGATGTTAACTCGTCGAAATTAGATAAGGATGAGTTTAAATTTAAAGGGCAAGATAGAAATACGACCCAGTGGGACAGTATTGACCCAATTGCTTGGTTTGATTTGAATACTTGGATAAAGAACAGAGAGGTTAAGGATCGTAACGAAAGCTGGAAGCAAAAGTTTAGAGAAGTAAATCACTTTGAACGGATTGGGAAAGTGATAAAGTGCATCGGTGTTTGTGAGATGTATAGGGGGAGCCGATCAAACTCTATCGAATATAATTCAAATCTATTCGAAGGGGATGAAGTTTATACACTGGAGAATTCGGCGCTATGGGTAATGTTGATTGATGGGACTATCGTGCGCTTCTCAGCAAAGACATCTGTTAGCTTTATGGAAGTCAATATCTCAAAAAAGAAACTTTTCATTCTTAGTCGTCTCAATTTCGGCCATATTCATTATGAAACGAGAGAGAGTGGTGAGTATTTAGAGCGTAACTTACCCGAAACAGACCTTGCCTTTTTGCCTCTTATGGAAAAAAGAGCGAATCGTGAATTTTATATGATTAAAGAGTATCGAAGGTTAGATGAAGTTGAAAAACTAGAATATTCTATTGTTAAAAATCCAGGATTCATAAATCAATACAAGGAACTAAATAATTATATTACTGCAAATGATAGCTTGATAGGTGACAAGAAAAGTCATTTTTTTATCTATACACCAAATGCTACCTTTGAAGGAGAAATGGCCAATATGGATATTTCTTATACCTATTATGGAAAAAGCTTAGTTTACCTTTCAGAGAAGCAAGATGGTTTCAAAACAAGGCACGAAGAAAAAGTTGATATCAACGTAACACTTCGTGGATATAAAGAATTTAAAGTCGAAAAACTTGGCTTTAATACTTGGTATGAAGTAGACCCTAAAGGGCGTGAAATGATTTCTTCAAATGAAAATCTCAATGTTTTGGATGCGGCCAGAGGTTTTACCAAGAGAATTCCCTCTCTATATCTTTTGCGTGAGATATGGCTTAAAGAGAAGTTTGCTGAAGTTTTTAAAACAGATCTTTCTTTTAAAAAATATGCACAGTTGACCGGATATCGTATTTGGGATGAATTAAGTGAAAATGAAATGAATCTTCGTAACAAGTTTGTCCATGAGTATACAAGAAGAGTTGAGACGACAAACCTGGCGACTATGAGTAAACTATACAAAAAAACAGAGGAGTTCTCCTATCCTATAGATAGGATAAAAACTGTTATGGCAAAACACTATATGAGCTTAAGAACAAGATATAGTAAAAAAAGAAAATTAGTTCGAGAGATGACAGATACACAATATTCATTATGGGTTTTAAGATATGCAAAATAAAAAGTATAAAATAATTCTAGGAAGTGCTTCTCCCCGAAGGAGAGAGCTATTAGAATATACTGCTTTAAAGTTTGAAGTCGTAACAGCTGATATTGAAGAGGTAAGTCGTTATGAGCTACCTGAGGATATTGTTAAAGACCTTGCGATTCAAAAAGCAGCAGCTGTTTATAATAAGTTAGAGTCTGACGATATATTTGTTATTGGTGCAGATACCATCGTTGTAAAAGATAATACTCTATTAGGTAAGCCAAAAACTATGTCAGCAGCAAGGCAGATGCTCATGAGCTTAAGTCATAGTTCTCATGATGTCTTAACAGGTGTTTCATTTGTGGCAAAGGAGTTTTGTTACTCATTCGCTGTAACCACTAAAGTTTATTTTGATGAAATCGACTTAGATATTCTAGAAGACTATATTGATAGTAAAGACTCTCTAGATAAAGCAGGGGCCTATGGTATTCAAGGGCAAGCTATGTCGTTTGTAAGCCGAGTTGATGGTAGCTACTCCAACGTCGTAGGGTTACCAATTTCAGATGTTATAAAGCATTTAGAACTGTGTTTTAAAGAAAAAAAATGGAGAGATCTTTTTGAATAAATTATTTGTTTTTGTACTGCTACTACCAGTTATTTGTTTGGCTCAAGAAAACTCAAGCGAGTTTCTGGATACCGAAGTTACGGAAGATAGTATCATTTTGAAATTGGAGTCCCTTTTAGGAAAGGAAGAAGGGGATTTTATATCAAATATTGCTATTGTTAATGAATTAGTTGATAGATACATTGAGCAAAAGAAAGGTGTTTGTGCGGGAAGCTTGTCCTCAATTGATTTAAGTGGTGATGGAATTTTAATGCCAAAGAAATCAGAGCGGAGAGGAAAACAAAAACTTACAAGGAAAGAGAGAAGGCTTTGCCAATATTTACTTGTGAAATTTAGGATTAGATATACTAAGGTTGCTTTCAAACTGAGAAAGTCTTACCTAATAAGCCAGCAAGAAAAGCAATTAAATAATTTAGACATGTTAAAAAATAGAAGTATTCAAGAGTTAGAAAAACTATCTTTCAAGCTTAAATAAGAGGCGACTAAGAGTTTACTTTTTTTGAAGTAACCTTCATTGCAATATTTAATCTTTTTGGTTTTAAACTCTGAACTCTCACCATCGATTTTTGGGGTCTCAAGCTTCTAGAAGGTATGATTCTTCCCTGAGGAATACTCATCGTTTTCTGATCTTCATTTAGTGGTGTTTGTGCCGTTTGTGTTTCATTTTTTGTTGTTTTCATAGTTGCCTCAATAGTGAATAAAGTCTTCTCTTTATCAGGAGAATAGGCCAATTCAAGTTAAGGTGACAATGACTTCAATTAGCTAATATTACTCCCAAATTGCGAAAAAGTTCCAATAATCAACTCCTCGTATTTGGTTAATATCTAAGTCTTCGGTATCTCAAGGCTTTAACTTAAGAACTTCTGAATTTCGAGTATAGCATAGAGTCATCCCTTTTGCATCCAAACGGTAAAAAGGTAAGTTATCTTTGCCTAGTAAGGAAAATTTTGAACAATTATAATAAAATTATAACGTAATTTCATATGTTTACCATAGGAGTAACTCTGAGAGTTTTATTTTGGCCGGCCCTGTTTTCAATAATGTTTTCTTGTTCAATGGTGAATAAAGTCGCCGTTAAGTCTACTGCGGGGATTATTTATGAAGGTAGTGATGAGCTTTTAAAGGAAAATGACTACATTTTTTTTAAAGAATCCGCTCCGGCAAACCTTAAATTTATCGAGGGACTGTGGGCGAGTGATCGCTCCAATAAGAAGCTACTTACTTTATTAGTAAAGGGTTATGCCGCGTATACTTTTGCAGTGCTTGAGACAGAAGCCTATGAAGATATCTTAAATGATGAGCAAAGTGATAAAACTTTGAGAGTAATTCTAAATTATGAGAAAGCTATCAAGTATGGGTATTTATTTTTAAATGAAATTGGAATTAGTAAAACACAGTTTGATGATAAGGGCTTTCCTGCAATGCTTAATGAAGTTTTTGAATCACAGACATCCTCAGATGATTACATTGCATTATTTTACTTTGCTCAAGCACTAGGCTCATCTATGAATCTACAACGAACAAATGTTTCAAAGATGGGGAAGCTTACTCATATAAAAGTATTACTTGATTGGATATGTACAAAAAAACCTGACCTTGAAAATGGTATGTGCACTCTATTCTCTGCTGTTATTGAGGCGAGTACACCACTCATACTTGGCGGTAGTAAGGATAAGGCTATGAAACAGTTTGCTTTGGCACAAAAGAAGTGGCCAAATAATTTATTATCAAGATTAAGTTATATTCAATTTTACTTACTTCCGATGCTTGAGGAAGAGGAGTATCAAGTTGAGATGAAAAAGCTTAAAATTTTAATTGATAAATGGTATAATGTTCAGCTTGGTAACGATCCTAAAGATCAATTAAATTTTAGCGGAACAGATCAATTCAATCTATTCAATGCCTTGGCAATGAGAAGATATAATATTTTAAAGAAAATAGAAAAAGACTTATTTTAAAGGAAGCATAAATGAAAAAAATAGTAATCTTACTCATAGTTCTTTCTTGTCAGATGACATATGCGAAGACAAGTATCAAGCTTGCAACCTTAGTTCCTAAAGGAACAAGTTGGGCCAATACTTTAAAAGATATGACAAAGGAAATTAAAACAGCCACAGACGGAGAAGTACGACTTAAAATTTATTATGGTGGAACACAAGGTGACGAACCAGATGTTCTTCGTAAATTAAGAATTGGGCAACTTCATGGTGGTATCTTTACAGGAAAGACATTAAGCGAAATATATTCAGATATAAGAAACATTGAAATACCTTTTAATTTTTACCATGATGATCAAAAAGCTCTAAAGGCAATACAAAGCCAAGAGAGCTTTTTCAACAAAGGTATTGAATCCAAGAACTTTGTGAATTTAGGGATTTATGGAATCGGTAAGGTTTATGTTGTAAGTTCCAAGAAAGTTACAAGTATTGAAGAAATGAAGGGTGTAAAGATGTGGGCCTGGGAGGGTGATCAGCTCATTGCTGCATTGATGGAATCGTTGGGTTTAGTTTCTGTGCCTTTAGCGATTACAGATGTAACTTCTTCTTTATCTACTGGTATGATAGACGCTGCTTACGCACCACCATTAGGCATCGTTGCGCTACAGTGGCAAAATAAAATAAAGTATTTAATCGATTTCCCAACAGCATATTCTATTGGTGCCTTAGTAGTGACAAAGAAAATATGGTCTAAATTATCAAAAGAGCATCAAGATATTGTTATGAAAATTTCTAAAAAATATGTGGCAAAGGCGAATGAGCTTGCTGTGTCTGATAATGAAGCCTCACTTAAGGTTCTAAAAGAGAATGGTGTAGAATTTATTCAATTCTCAAAAGAGGATCTCGCCAATGCTGAGAGTATCAGAGCGAATGTCATTGAAAGACTAAGAGACAAAGTCATATCAAGTAAGGCGATTAAAAGGATAGAGGACTTAAGATGATCAAAAGATTTGATCAATTTCTAGAAGATTTATCGAAGTGGGGAGTCATTATCTGTGTCGCCTTTATGCTGATATTGACTCTCTCTAATATATTACTTCGATGGTTTGAAACCTCAGTGCTATGGATTGAACCTTTAGTTAGACATATTGTTTTTCTCGCAACTTTCCTGGGGGGAAGTCTGGCCACTGGTGAAAAACACCATATTAAAATTGATGTCTTGAGCCGTATTCTAGAGTCAACAAACAATGAAAATATTAATTATTATCTTGAGAAAGTTATTGGTATTGCAACATTAATCGCAGTTGTAACACTCACTTATGCGTCTTTCAATCTTGCCGAAATAGAGTTCGAGTTCGGAAAAGAATCATTCTTGAATATTCACTCAGGTTATTTATTAAGCATTATTCCCGCTGGGATGTCGCTAATTTCACTTCGAGTCCTTTTAAACTTGTTTATAAAGGATCAAAAATAGTGGAACTGGCCTTATATTTAACAATTCTTTTACTTGCAATCATGGGTACTCCAATCTACGCCATAATGATCTTGTTCTCTTCTGTGGCATTTTTTTTTGCAGATATAAATATTTCGGCAATTGCTGTTGAAGTTTATAAAATGGCGGCAGCACCCACACTTCTTACCATTCCACTTTTCACTTTTGCTGGGTACTTAATGGCAGAGTCAAAGTCTCCACAAAGGCTGTTGAGATTGGCTCAGGCATCTCTAGGATGGTTACCCGGTGGGGTTGCAATTGCCAGTTTGGTTCTTTGTGCCTTCTTTACTGCATTTACAGGTGCAAGCGGTGTCACAATTATAGCTCTTGGTGGGCTCTTGTATCCGATGCTAATGAAAGAGAATTATGATGAAGATTTCACCTTAGGTATTATCACAACATCTGGATCATTGGGTCTTCTGTTTCCTCCAAGCCTACCTATTATTCTCTATGGAATCGTTGCTAGAGTCGATATCGATCAGCTCTTCTTGGCCGGTATTATTCCTGGTATTTTATTAATTGTTGTTTTGTCTGGATACTCTATTTACAAGGGGAGTATGAAGACGCGAGGATCTTTTAATTTACAAGAGTTAACTCTTGCTATGAAAGAAGCAAGATATGAGATTCCGCTTCCATTTATAATTATAGGAGGTATCTACTCCGGAATTGTTACGCCAACAGAAGCCTCGGCCATATGCGCTTTTTATGTATTGTTTATAGAGTGTGTTCTTTATAGAGATATCGATTTCTTTAAAGATGTACCGGGTATTATTAAGAAATGTATGAGTCTTGTGGGAGCAATACTTCTTATTCTGTGCTGTGCTCTTGCTATGACTAATTACCTTGTCGACGAAGAGATACCTCTGAGACTACTTGAAATGATGAAAGAGCTTATTCATAATAAATATGTCTTTCTTCTATTTTTAAATATTTTTCTTCTAGCTGTCGGTTCGGTGATGGATATATTCAGCGCAATCATTGTCGTTGTACCACTAATCTTACCTATTGCTGAAGAGTTTGGTATACATCCAGTTCACTTGGCAATAATTTTTCTAACAAACTTAGAAATTGGATACATCACGCCACCAGTTGGAATTAATTTATTTATTAGTAGTTTCCGATTCAATAAATCGGTTTTACACCTATACAAAGTTGCTGTTCCCTATCTCATTTTGATGATTGGTGCACTTATTGCTATTACCTATATTCCTTGGTTAAGTCTGGTATGGATAAAATGATCAAAGTTTTATTATTTCTCCTCTTCACCACTTCTTCAGCTTATGGAGTTGATATAGAACAGAGGTTTCTAAGTGATCAAAGAGACCTAAAACGAGAGAACTTTTATCCTGAGTATCAGAGTGATCAATACTTTTATCACAGACTCAATCTGGAATTTTTTGAATTAAATAGTTTCTTCTCTAATGAATATCGAGAGGCCATTACTTGTCCAAAATCAGAATACAAAAAATATAAAGAGAAAATTCATTTTTCTTTTCGATTAATGGCACTAAATCATTTATATCAATCTCTCGCGAAGTACGAAGCGATTTCAAAAAATTTTGAGTTTAACAATCTGTGTCGTTTTAACTGGAAGGAAATCTTTAAAGAGTGTAAAAGTAAAACGACAGATATGACCTTCTTTAAGAGAAGTATGATTCACTTTGGAAAAGAAATATCATCCACTAGCTCCTCTGTTACAGATACATCTATTACAAGTAGAAAAAATTGGCTTTCAAAACTAAAGAGTAATCAGTCCTCAGATCTTGCGCAGGTACGCATAATTAATTCTAAAGTGAGTAAAGACCCCAAGAGACTGAGTAAGTCGTTGAATACAATCTGTAAGGATGACTTAGCTGAGTTCATGATGATATGTTCTGAACTGGATAGAAATTTTGGTTATTCATACTCCCCCTCACTCTTTAACTCTGTTATATACTCAGGATTACTAAACGATATTGAAGATAACTACCTTTATGGGTGTACTCGTCGTTATGTAGAAGAGAGTAGAGGTGAAGAAGCTAAAAAGTACTATTTGAATGATTTATTTAAATTTTCTTTTGAAAACCCTTCACCCGAGGAAAGTATCTATGAGTACGGTCTTCTAAAATCAATTAGTGATAAGGGGCTTGTGAGTATTTTCTCTGGGGCGACTCCAGAGACTGAAGACGAGGGGATAAAGCTTGTAGCTTCAAAGAGCAAGGAAAAGAAGCCTGAATTTGAAAAAATAACGCTTAAGAAAATTAAGGCAGAAAAAAAGAGAATCAAAAAAGTTAAAACGAATTTAAGAAAAGAAGTTAAGAAGAAAGATCTTAGTAGTACTTTTCTTTTGGCCTCAAAGTTTCGTAGGAAAAACTTACTTCAAGAAGTTAAGCTTGATATGTTTAAATTTAAAAATGATTATATTTTTGGTTCAAAACAGCGTCAAACTATTGCTAAGAGCATTTCTAAATTTACAGAGCCAAGTGCTTTAAAAGAGATGAAGTCTAAAGATAAGCTTGGTTCAATAAAAGCACCATTCCCACTTACTTTTATTAAATTTTTAATTGATGAAAATATGCACTATGCTCTTTTTAATATTACCAATGTTATTGGAGAGACATTTTATGTTGTTAATAATATAGATATTAAAGTTAAAAATATAGAGCATATTAAGCTTATCAATAATATTGAAAACAATAATAAGTGGGAACTGACGATTATTGAGAATTAGTAGTACCATCTTGCTGGGATAACATGAGACTGACTTTCTTTCGCTGCTGTTAGTCCTACCTCTGAGTCTTCAAAAATTAAAACTTCATTAGACTTTAATTCAAGGTCATCCATCGCTTTTAGGTAGGGTTGCGGCGAAGGCTTGTTATATTCTGTATCTTCTCTAGCGACAATGAATTGAAAGTACTCTCTCAGCCCTACATGCTCTAATAAAACTTCTGCAGTATCTCTTTCACTTGAAGTCACGACAGCTTGTTTTATTCCGTGCTTATGTGCCGATATAATAAGGTTTTTTAGATCGGTGTGTAAGAGATCTTCCGTTTTCCACTTTGTAATCTCTGAACGCATGGTTAAGTTCTTATGCTCAATAAACGATTTTTCATCATATTTAGTTAGCATTCCAAGCTGCTGAAGCTCTTTAAAAACTCGAGGATCGGTTTGGCCCATACACTTTTTTTCAAGCTCAGCAATATCTATAGATTCATCAAGATCTTCATCGTTTTGATTGATAATAGTCTTGTAGGCATTCGCGTGGACAACCTCAGTCATAAGTATGGTTCCGTCTAAGTCCCATAAAATCGCTCCAAGATCTGGAAATTGATCCACTAAATCACTAAAAGTAGGTGCAGGTTGAGATAATAGCATTTTTTACCTTCTGTAATCTATCTGACCTATTTGTTATTATATCATATATAGGCGCATTGGGAGAGCTTTTAGCATTTATGAGGATACAATGAAAGTCCAAAATACCAATAACAAAAATATTACAGAGCAACAGAGTCAACCTAAGAAGTTATCTAAAGCTGAACTTGAGGCAAAAGTTAAGTCTAAATTTGGCTTAGCTGCCAAGATCAAGCCCAAGAAAGCGGTTATTCCGGAAGTAAAACCTGAACTAAGTAATACTGCTAAGAAAGGCGTCACAAACTCTAGTCAAGGAGCCTTTGGCGATTTAGCTGCAAATGATCCTAGTGCCCCTGAAACTCAAGAGAAACTCAAGGGTCTACTTAAAACGGGAGCATTTAATTTTTCTGAGAGGGAGCGCCACGCTCTAGCTAAGATACTTAAATAAGCGTACTGATACTTTACGTCCCTAGTTTGTTAGGGTATCAATAGACCCTATTATTAAGGGGTTATCAATGATTAGAAAAGATATTCTATCTCAAATTTTATTTGAGGCTAAATCATATAAAACATTTGAAGGTATTGAAAAACTCGTTGATGTTGGAACAGACCTTTCTATGATTCCTATTCAGCCTTTATACATATCACTGATGGGAACTTCTACAGATCAAATAGCTCAAATTCTACCAAAACTATCCAGGGCACAAAGACAAAGTCTCCTAGATCTTGATTTGTGGAGAAAAGATGTTGTAGATGTTAATTCTTTTGAGCATTGGATTGAAGTATATTCAAAAGTTGAGGACCATGACCTTACTCAAGAGTTTGTAACCTCAGAAGATTTTTATTTGTATTTAAAGTCACGAGTTAATATTCATACCTTTGACACTGAGGAGCCTGAGTATCCAGATCACGACTATTATTTTTTAACAGATGATATGCTTTTACTGATCGAGTATTCTGAAGAATATACATATCCAAATGAATTAAAATATTTAGTGCGTATGATTTACTCTAAGTTTGGCGTTGAAGTCGCTTATACGACTTTATTCAAGTTAATTAATGATAATTTTTCAGAGCTTCAAGAGCAAAGATATCAAATAAAAAAAGATAGACTTAGAGACTTTGGTTTTGTTGACTATTATGAAGCCATTGAGAAACTTCACCCGTTTGCAAGCTTTAAGCAAATCGATAATTTTATTAATAAAAAAATTCAAGTCACTGCAAATATTGACCTCACAGCTCAGAATCAAAGTCTGCATAGCTCTGCCCTTGTCAGTTTTGATAGCGACATGGAGAATATTTTAAAAGAGCTTGCAAAGGTTAAGGATGAAGGTCGTTTAAATTATCTACATTTCACTTTTATTCGCATGGTAAATTCAACTATTACGATCAACGATGCCTTAAAGGGTGGCCGTATTGAGCTCACTCGAATTGGGAAGCATACTCGAAATACAATGGAGCTTGGACTTCAGTATGTGAAGATGAAGTCATTGGAGTCAGGTGATAAGAGTCTTTTTACTCGCTTCGACTTCTTTGATTTATATAAAGTGGGTCATACTCTCATTATGCTTCTCAAGAACAAAGTTAAGAAGTCACTTGTAAAAACACCCTTTGAGTCTGAAGATTTTGAATATTTTCTGGGAGCCTGGTGGAATTCATTTTTGGATAACTCTGAACTAGATATTCCAAAAGTTAAGGCCTATGGTGCAGCTTTACATGCCAGTGAGGTTAATAACCTCACTGTTTATGAGTACTGGAAAAAAGACGTCACTCTCTTTACAGAGAGCCTTCCTTTTATTAATTCATTCTTCACCATGTTCCAAAAACTAAAGGCAGATGGTAAGCTCCACGATGAGTTTTATTTAAACTATGAGGTCGAAAATATAGATTTCGAGTCCATTATTATTTCTAGCTATATAAACTTTTCACTTGGATACTTTAGTGGCACCGATGTTAATAAAATGGGAGTCTCTATTAGTGAGCTTAGAGAATTTTTCAAGGAATACTTTATTCGAAACGATTCTGACGGTGAGTATTTTCTCATACCATTCGATAATGTGAAGATGAAAAATTCACTTTCGGAATTTATTGAAAAATTTGGTTTCTCGAGCATTAATAACTTTGGAGAGTATTTCTATGGGATCCTGTCAGAGCACCTAAGCGGCTATGATTTTGATACTCTAGGGGATGAGGACTTTAAGCATATTGGTGGACCTATTCTGCTGAACTCGATACCGAATAATTAAAATGGTCTTGAAGGACCATATCCAGGTTTTGGTAGAATACGGAATTTTTATCCATTACTTTTTCAACTGCTTTTGTCTGTAAAGCAAAGTTTTTTTCTTCTTGCTCTGAGATTATTTTTACGTCTTGAGGAAACTTTCTTAAAATAAATGCCTTTTCTTCAAATAAACTTATTTGGCAACTCAGCCTCTCGGACTCTCTTTCAAGAAACGTTATAAGATCAAAGCCTCTAAATTTTTTTGATTCATAAATTCCTTGTTTCTTTACATCATCATGTTCAAGAAACTCTTTAAAGCCAATGAGTTCGTTGTCGCCTGATTTCTTTTTAGACATGCTCTCCTCCAGTATTATTAATAATATCTTCTAGAAAATTATTTTCTTTTTGAAGCTGATTAATAATTTTGTGTGTTCGAGCATACTCCTTAAGAACAGGATTATATTCTATGCTATTCATATTTTGTAGATTTTTTCTTTTTAAGTCGATCTTATTCATGATGACACTCTCTTTTGTTCCAAGAGGCCGCGATTTTACTTTGAAAAAAAAGGGCAAATCTTCTTTTGCTGATACAACTAATATTTTACCCTTATAGTCACTAGCATTACCGATGATATATGGTGCATATGGAAAGATACTAACTCTATGACCTGTAATATATTGATCGATATTTGAAATGGCTTCGGCTTGCTTATCACCAAGTGTTTCTACGATAAAAACGTATGGTCCTAGCTCAAATTTGATTTGATTTAACTGCGCATATATCATTCTTTGATTGCTTGAGTTGACTTGTATATATTTATAATGGGGTAATGACATAAATGCTCTTTCCTTTAACATTAATTATAGTTAAAATATTTGAAGAGGTAAAACATGTTATTAGACTTTCCGCGAATAGAAGTTCCGAACTCGATCGCTCAGGTATGTTCTTTTTCTTTAAAGAATAATAGGACTTCAACTTCAGAGATTATCAAAGTTATCGAGAAGGATGATTTCCTTAGTTTACATATAAAAAACTCATATAAAGATAAATTAAAAAAAGGTAATGTTAGTACCCTTATTTCGAGTATGGGCTTGGAAGGTATTCGTAATAGGTTAACAGAAACCTATATACATCATGCTAGGTATGGAAAATTTCAAATGCAGGACGAAATTGATGAAGTCCACGACATACTAGATCTTGAGAATCGTTTTAATTTTATGTTTTCAGAAGGAAATAGTCGGGTTTTTCTATTAGGGCTTTATCTCAAACTTTCTGACATTCATATGGAAGATAGTTTTGACTTTCTTGCTGGGGATTTTATGGTTATCCCTCCTGAAGTTGATGAAATTCTGATTCTTTCAAAATCACGAAGTCGCTATCCTGATTGGTTAATCCTAATAACTTGGACATTACTTTTGATACTTGGCAAAGAGAAGGCGGAGCAGACTCTTGTAAAAACGAAGGGAAAGCTTGATGATATATTTTCCGTTCTTTCAAAAGATGAAGGCGAAGCTATAGTTCGAGTATTGTTAAAATATGCTTATGGCATATCTGATCGAGATTTTTTATTAGTACCTAGGATATAAAATGAATAGTGTTTGGAATTTACTTGATGACTTAAAAAAGAAAAAAGGTGTAACTGAGATTATTATAAATAGTCCAGAGTATGTTTATATTGAAAGGGATGGTGAACTTATTCGCCTTAATGTCGAAATTAAAGATAAAGACCTTTTCGACTTTTCATTAGATGTGGCCACTAGAGCTCATAAAAAGTTTGATGCTGAACACCCAATTATAGATGATGTTATTGATGACGGAAGTCGCATAAATATGGTTCATCAAAGTTATACTGAAGGCTATCCGGCCATAACAATTCGAAAGTACCTACAAAATATCAATTCCCTTGATGAGCTTGATGGTAAGTTTCTAATTACTGACAGATGGATACAGTTCTTAAAGAGTCTTGTGGTTTCCAAGTCAAACATTATTGTCTCTGGAGGCACAAGTTCCGGTAAAACAACAATGTTAAACCTGTTGCTGCAAGAAATTCATCCAACTGAGAGAATTGTTACAATTGAAGATACGAGAGAGCTTAACTTTGAAGCTCCAAATCATGTAAGCCTTATATCAGCACCTAACTTTACACATCTTCAAAATCCACTTGATACAAGGATTCTCGTTAGAAATACTTTAAGAATGAGACCTGACCGAATTATTATTGGAGAGGTTAGAGGTGCAGAGGCTTTTGATCTCTTGCAAGCTATGAATACTGGACATGATGGAAGCATGTGCTCTGTTCACGCCAATTCACCAGCAGAAAGCTTAAAACGAATTGAGAACCTTTATTTACTATCTGGATATACTGTTCCTTTAAAGGCAGTACGAGAGCAAATGTCTACATCTATTGACTTCATTGTTCATCTTGGAAGAAACAGAGAAAATCAAAGATGTATCACACGAATCTCTGAAGTCTCAAATATGGAAGGTGATACGATCTTAACCCAAGAGATTGGTCGTTTAGGCGATCATGGACTTGAGTTTACTGGTCTTGTTCCTAAAAATGTTAACAAATTATTTGAAGCAGGCTTAGATCGAAACTTTTTTCAAGACTTAGAATAGTGTCACTCTGACACTGTAACTCCCCATCAGCAGTGCATTTCCGCGAATTATTTGTAAGTAAATAAATATTGATTCTGATTCAATAATAAGGGATCATTTTCCTCGAATAGCATTTAGCTATTTCTATTCAGATAAGGGAAATACATGTTCAAAATCCTTTTAATACCAACGACTTTATTAATTTCAACGCTATCATTTGCTGGTCAAGCGCAAATCAAAGTCATATATGGTGATGATAATAGGGAGGATGTAATGAATGTTATCACTCCACTTTATCTGAAACTTTCAGAGTCTACCGCAGCGATGATTTCTAAATATAAAATTGTCGAACTAAACTCTGAGGAGTATTCACTGGAATCGGATACGTTGAAAGATTCAGGTGTTTGCTCTCATGAGCGTTTTGCAGATCAACCTGTTGCTGCCAATTGCTCTGGTTTTCTTGTGGGCCCTAAGCTGTTAGTTACGGCCGGACATTGTGTGAAATCCGAATCAAGTTGTAAAAATAGCTCGTGGGTTTTTGATTATAAGGTTGAGTTTTCTTCACAATCAGAAGTCACAGTAAAAAAATCGAGTGTTTATAAATGTACAAAAATAATATCTCAAGAATTAAATACTGATTCAGAGAACGATTATGCAGTTATTGAACTTGACCGAGAGGTGACAGATAAGAAACCTCTTAAGCTTCGACGTGACGGCACACCTTCTAAAGGAGATAGCTTGGTAGTTATAGGTCATCCATCAGGGTTACCCACAAAGGTGACTGATAAGGGAACGGTGAGAGATGTGAATTCTGTTTTCATGGTAACTAATCTTGATACCTATGGTGGGAACTCTGGCTCGGCAGTATTCAATTCTAAGACAGGCTTAGTTGAGGGAATACTTGTTAGAGGAGAGCAGGACTACGTGTGGGATTCAAGTATGAATTGCCGAGTATCTAATATGATTGGAGTTGATGCCGGACGTGGAGAGGATGTAACCCTTATAAGTACAGTGCTTAGCTTTGTACCAAAAGTTGAAGAACCTAAGCCTAAGCCAGAATTACCTATTTGGTGGCAACAGTTTTTAGACTGGCTTGAGTCCAGAAGAAATAATCAGCTAGCTTCATCATTTTGATGAAATAATTCTAGGCCAGTTTTTTGCAATTAGCCCCACTAACCTGAAACTAACGCTGCATAAACTGGTCTAGATATTTAATTATATACATCTACACTGTCTAGAAAGTATACACAGCTTACATTTATTACAATTATAACCAACGCTATTACTCTGAGTGATACACTGTCTCAAATACTTAAAATAGAGGAGTCAGTTATGCTTAAAATCATAGGTTCAATCTTAATGCTATCTTCACTTTCAGCAGGAGCTGTAAGTCCAGATGTCTTATCTCAAGTTAGTACTGGTTTTATGGCAGATGAGATGCAAATAGAGGTAACGCTCCCAAATCAAAAAGGTACCCACTACTCGAGCGCTCATGATGTATCTATTGATGCAAACCGAGTAAACTTTGAAGTTTTGGGGAAAAACTACGACTTTGCTATGGAAGGATGCCATAAGGTGAAGAAAGATGGTGAGTCAGGAATTTTAGCAGTCAAAACCTGTGTGACCGAAGAAACAAGTAATACCGTTCTTGGTACAATTACAAATATTTTAGATACAGGTGAGACAGAACTTTTTGGTAATTATAAAATAAGAGTTTTAGGGAACGAAGTTCAAATAGAGAAGCAAGATAATAGTAAAAGTATGACAAGTGATATGAGTATTAAGTTAACTAAATAATTACTTATACCAACAAGGGTTCCTCTTGCAGTTACCCTCAAGACACTTACTTGCATTTTTAAAAATATCAATTCTAGATTGAAGACTTGGATATGAATTATAAAGCGTTTCGGGAACCTCTGGAGCGCTTTTTTCGTATGTTGGAAGATCTCTATCCGGGTAAAGATGCATAAGGATAGCTGCAAAGCCTCCCCAAAAATTTATCTGAAACTGAGTATCTGATAACTCTGAGGCCCAGGCCGAAAAATAAGGGTTTTACCAGTCCATGTAGAGATTTAAAAATCTTTCCTGGCTTACACCTTCGTTCACATAAACCTAGTAAACCTAGGTTATAATCTTTGTAAATACTTTATCGTCTATTTCACCAGTCGTGACTTGGTCAAATGGAATCATATACCGAATTGGGTCGGTCTCTTCTTTTAAGATATCTAAATTTTTAAATGCTGAGGCCAGTGCCCCAAGTGAGGGCAAATACAAAATAATAATTAATGCTATTTTCATTCAGCATTTCTAACGGAATTTCAAATATCTAGCAATACTTTGAATAAGACTGGGTAGTATTTTTAGCAAATGATTAGGCGCATATAATATTAAGACATCAGACAATTGTTCTATAAGATGACGACTTAACTTGAATATGTTATATTTTCATAGATTTCAAAGACTTAAATTAGATTTTCAAGGATAGGCAAGATGACTAAATCAACAATCATGTACACAAAAACAGATGAAGCTCCAGCTTTAGCAACTCATTCATTTTTACCCATCGTAAGAGCTTTTACTGGAAAAGCTGATATTGCGATCGAGCTTAGAGATATATCTCTAGCATGTAGAGTCCTATCTAATTTTTCAGACCTCCTTCCAGCTGATCAAAAGGTTCTAGATGCTCTTGCGGAGCTAGGCTCTCTAGCAAAAACGGCCGAAGCAAATATCATAAAGCTTCCAAATATTTCAGCTTCTGTTCCCCAATTACAGTCAGTGATTAAAGAATTACAAGTTGCAGGTTATAAGCTTCCAGACTTTCCTGAGTCACCTCAAACAGATGAAGATAAGAATGTTAAGCAAAGATACGCGAAAGTTTTAGGTTCTGCTGTAAATCCAGTTCTTAGAGAAGGTAACTCTGACCGACGAGTGGCTGCAGCTGTAAAGCAATTTGCTAAGGATAATCCTCATTCTATGGGAGCTTGGTCAAAAGACTCAAAAACGAATGTTGCTTCAATGGAAGCGAATGATTTTTATGGATCAGAAAAATCTTATACTGCTCCTGCAGATACAAAGGTAAATATTCAGTTTGTAAGTGATTCTGGAGAGATGAAATCTTTAAAGGAAGATTTTGCGATTGAACAGGGCGAGGTTATTGATTCTGCTGTTATGGGATTAAAAGCGCTACGTGATTATTTTGAAAAAGAAATTAGCTCTACTACAGATCCTGAAGTCATTCTATCCTTACATATGAAAGCAACTATGATGAAGGTTTCAGATCCTTATATTTTTGGTCAATGTGTTGAAGTATATTACAAAGATGTATTTACAAAGTATGCCAGTGAGTTTTCTGAACTTGGAGTTAATTCTTCAAATGGACTAGGAGATGTATACTCTAAAATTTCTGGGCACGCTAAAGAGAATGAAATAAAAGCTGCGATTGAAGAGGTTTATACGACGAGACCACCACTTGCCATGGTAGACTCTGATAAAGGTATTACAAACCTTCACGTTCCAAGTGATGTGATCATAGATGCCTCTATGCCAGCGATGATTAGAACTTCTGGAAAAATGTGGGATAAAGATGGTAAAACGTTTGATACCAAGGCACTTATTCCTGACAGGTCGTATGCTGGAATTTACCAAGCGACAATTGATTTTTGTAAGAAGCACGGTGCTTTTGATGTCACGACAATGGGGAATGTGGCCAATGTTGGACTGATGGCCAAAAAGGCTGAAGAGTATGGTTCACATGATAAGACATTTAAGTCTCCCGGTGCTGGTAAAATGCAAGTCGTTGATGGCGCAGGTGCTGTTCTTATGGAGCACTCCGTAGAAACTGGTGATATTTTTAGAATGTGTCAGACAAAAGATGAGCCAATTAAAGACTGGGTAAAGCTAGGAGTTAATAGAGCAAGAGCAACTGGTTCTGCTGCTATTTTTTGGCTAGACAGTAAAAGAGCACATGATGCAGAACTAATTAAAAAGGTTGAAGCTTATCTTCCTGCTCATGATACTAGTGGACTTGAAATTAAAGTTTTAGATGCTACTGCTGCATGTGAATATACTTTAGAGAGAGTAAAGGCCGGTAAGGATACTATTTCAGTTACTGGAAATGTTTTAAGAGACTATTTAACAGATCTATTTCCTATTTTAGAGCTTGGTACAAGTGCGAAAATGTTATCTATAGTTCCACTGCTAAAGGGTGGTGGGCTGTTTGAGACTGGTGCTGGTGGGTCGGCCCCAAAACATGTTCAACAATTTGAAACTGAGAATCATCTTCGTTGGGATTCTCTTGGAGAGTTTTTAGCGCTGGCAGTTTCACTTGAAGATATTGCTGAGAAAAAATCGAACACAAAAGCAGGTGTACTTGCGAAAGCATTAGATAACGCAAATACAATGTTTCTTAAAAACAATAAATCTCCTTCTCGAAAAGTAGGTGAACTAGATAACCGTGGCAGTCATTTCTATTTGGCGATGTATTGGGCACAAGCAATTGCGACTCAAAACGAGGATTCTGAGCTAAAAGAGATCTTTACTAAGCTTGCTTCAGAGCTTGAATCTAATGAGGCTAAGATTGTTGAAGAGTTGGTTACAGTTCAGGGAAAAAAGATTGATATGGGTGGTTACTATCATACGGATGATGCAAAGTTGGCCAAAGCAATGAGACCTAGTTCAACACTTAATTCCATTATTGATTCACTATAGTTTATGCAGTTTGGCCCTAAACCTTATATTTAGGGCCAGAATATCCAAAAAACCGACTTAATATTAGTTAAGAACTTGGCATTTTCCTTGCACTATCCCCCTATAGCAATAGGAAGGGAAGTTATGCTAAAAGAAATGAAGAAGATTTTTGATTTAAAAAAGATTCATTATGTTGTCCATAAGATGGGTATCGAGAAGATCAAAGTAAATTTATGGCAAGAGAAGCACGGTGATAGTCGTAGAATGAATACCTGTCCTATACTTAGAGTTGATATGGATCGCAGTGAAATCTTTTTCACTTCTGGAGATAGACCATTTGATTTTGAACCTAATGAAGACTTATATTGCTTTTGGGAGAGTGAGGTAATGGTCTTTAAGGCAGATATTTCATTCATCTCAGATTTTAAGATGGCAGTTAAGATACCAGTTCAAATTCTAACGAAAGAGAAAAGAAGTAAAGAGAGAATTGACTGCGGTGAGTTTGAAGCAAGAGTTCATTATGATCTTGGCGACACTTTTGATAAATCTTTTAAAAAATTATCTTTCAGTGCCCAGCTCTATGATTACTGCTCTAAAGGTCTAGGTTTAAATATTCAGACAAGAAATATAGCAAAGTTTATACCCGGAGATAAATTAACCTTAAGAGTTCCGCAATTAGGAAGTCAATTGGTGTCTGGTAAGGTTGTGCATATTGCTCAAATTGAAAGAGGTGAGTACAAAGTTGGAGTGAGCTTAGCCTAGTTGGCTTGTAAGGTGGTTAAGGACAATTGCCTGTGAAATAGAAACATTTAATGAATTTTTCCTTCCTGATAGATCAATCTTAATTATATGATCACTTATCTCTAATAGCTCAAGCGAGAGACCGAATTGTTCATGGCCAAAGAGAAGTGCTAATTTCTCATTATCAGGTTTATACTTTTCTAGTATCGTCGCATTGTGCGCAGTCTCGACTGCTATGATTTTATACCCATCATCTTTTAGCTTTTGAACACATACTTTAGCATCTTTAATATATTCGGATAAAGTTAATTCAGATGTTCCCATTGCTGTCTTTATGACCTGAGGGTGTTTACTATCTGGCGATAGCCCACAGAGGTATACCTTATCAACTCCAAAGCATTCAGCATTTCTAAACATAGAACCTATATTGTGAGCAGACCTTACTGAGTCAAGTACGCATACGATAGGAAAAGTTTTTGGGGTATTATCTGTATCTTTAGTTCGAACCAGGAAGTCATACTCTTTCTTTGATTGCCCAAGTAAGCGCTCCAGATTCATCAGATAGATTTGGAATTGATAATCAAGTTGTTTAACTTTGTAGAACTCTTTACTTAGCTTTTGAATAAATTCACTCTCAGATAATTTGAGATCATCATGGTACCTTGTTAGCTTTAGAAACTGAGTGCTTGATACTTCAAGTCGATTATATTCAATGTATGATGCTAGCTCAAACAAAATTCTGATTTGTTTTTCGGTATCGAAAGAAAGGAGTTTTTTATGTGAAAAGTCTTTATTCATTACTTATTCATAGCTAATTAGGAATCAACTGTCATTAAGACTTTTCATTAGGTTATGGGATTAGTTATATTATATATATAAGGGAATAAAATGATGGAAAGAAAAATATTAGAGTTAGAAATTGAACCAAGATTTTGTGAGTTAGATGGTCTCGGGCATGTGAATAATGCAGTTCCTTTAGAGTGGTGCGAACAAGCAAGAATTCCTTTATTTCGAATATTCACTCCAGATCTTGATCTAGCGAAGTGGAGACTTATTATTGTTAAAAATAATATTGATTACCTTAAACAAATTAACTTCGGCAAGAGCGTAAAGCTTCAAACCTCACTAAGTAAACTTGGTAATAGCTCTCTTACTATTGTGCATGAAATCTTTCAAGACGAAGTTAAGGTCTGTCATTGCCAGTGTATTATGATCCACTTTGACTATAAGACTAATAAGTCCAAACCTATTCCAAGTTATGAGAGAGGAGAGCTCGAGGTCTATTACCATTCGAGTGAGTAGGGAAATATTGCCTTAATTGGACTTAAATCCTCATGAAACCTAAAATATATCAATATACTAGATATACTTGGGAGGCGAATTCGTGGATTCATCATTGATTCAGAATTTATTCAATTTTATAACAAATAATATTTTTTTCATCATTTATGCTTTTGCAATAGTTGAAATTTATCTCGTGGTAAATGTCTTCTTAATGATGAGAAAGCATGAGTTAGTATTAGCAGATGTATCTGATAATCTTTTAAAGGGATTCTCTGACGCTCCTGATAGTGATTCCTCTCAAAGTATTCATGAAAGAATTGAGTCAGCTTTAGACTTTATAAGTACAAAGGTTACTTCAGACCCAGAACATAAAAAAGATTTTATGAAAAATGCTAAAAAGGTTAGTCAAAGACCTTTTTATAGTCGTCATTATAAAATAGAGATTTATGCCAGTGTTATGTCTACTTTAGTTCAGATATTTCCACTATTAGGAATTCTAGGAACAATCTTAGCTATTGCTCAAACGGCTTTTCAATCAGGTGGACAAATTGATGTCTCTTCTCTTTCAAATGCCTTTGTTCTTGCCATGGATACGACTATCTTGGGGATTTCACTCTCTATTATCTTTATGATTATCGAGAGTACCTTCCAACCAAAAATAGAAAGAGTTATAAATGAGAGTTCAGACTTTAAGAGAATAGTTTCAAGTATTCATTTATCTTAACTGAGAATTAAGGAATCGATGAGAGCAAGTACAGCTTATAAAAAACCAAGGAAAGCAGTTGTTCAACTAACATCGTTGTTAGATTTACTTTTCGTGATGATTTTTGTTTCAATGATTCAACAAAAACAAGTTGTAAAGAACGAAGAGGTTAAGAAGGGGAAACTGACAAAAGTAAAAGTTGAACCTAAAGTAAAACCTATCATTAAGAAAGAAACGACACCAAAGCCAGTTGTTACAAACTTTTCAATTAATGCGATTTTTATGTTTTATGCTTCTTCACAAAACCCTGGAATACCGAGTGGCTCTTACAAAATGCGAGGACAGTACGATGATAAGAGCGGAAGACTTTCTTTAGGTGGATTTTCTTGGGTTAACAGACCTAAAGATTACGATATGGTTCCATTGTCTGGGATCTATAATCCTAAGAGCGACACCTTTAGCGGAAAGGTGGAGTCACCGTTCTGTAAAACTTTTACCTTGCGTAGAGATATTAAAGGAACAAATTCTCCTGTTAGTGGAGTATGGAAAGGCTCCTATGACTGTGGCCAGGGCGCTACGGGATTAACGCTCACAGTCGACTAGTAATTTCAATAACTCATACCTGTTACTTACTGAGTGTGAGGCAACCCATCATTTCTGCTACTTATCCTTACCTATTAAGGTGAGTATATGCATTATATTTTAAGCCTACTATTACTGGTGGTTGTAGATTTATCTTTTGCAAGCTCAACCTCCGCATGTATTGAGGCAAGCAATTGCGCAAGATCTTTTAGGATTGACCAATCTTACCTTACTTATTATTCAAATTATAAATTAAATAATCTTCCTGAGAAAATCTCTGAGGCGATTATCGATGTTCATGGTGCCCTGAGAGATGGGATAATTATTTTAATAACCTTATAAAAGTCGCTACGAATGCTGGTGAGCTTGATACACACCTTATTATTGCTCCACACTTTAAGCGCTCTGACGATACTAAAGCTGAGGATGAGCTTTATTGGGGGAGGCGTTGGTATCAAAAATGGAAATATGGTTATTTATCTCAAGATACTGACGAAGTTAGTTCATTTGAAGTCCTGGATAGACTTATTTCAAAATTAAAAAAGAGTGGAATCGATGAAGTTATAATTACTGGCCATTCTGCAGGTGGGCAATTCACTCAGCGATATGCTGTTGGAACAAGAATTGATAGGAACATTTAGGTGACCTTTGCTCCATCAAATCCAACGTCATATATGTATTTACAATCTGAGCGATATAAGTTTATCAATGCAAATTTTGTGCAGCATGAAGACCCCAATTGTCCTGAATTTATTCATTATATTTACGGAGTAAAAGAGAGAGCGAAATACCTAGAGCAATTAACAGTAAAAGAGCTGAGAGAGAATTTTTCTAGTAAAAAAGTGATCTATTTAATGGCAGAGGCAGATAACGGTACAGATATGTTGGATCGCAGCTGTGAAGCCAAGCTTCAAGGTGTTGATCGCTTTGAAAGATCAATAAATTTTCATTACTACACAAAAAAACATCTACCTAGTAGCGAGCATACTTTTTTAAGTATCCCTAGTGTGGGGCATGAGAAGTATATAGTTCCGTAGTGGGAAGACGAGTTTTATTTGGTCGCGTTCAAAATTTATCCAAGAATATACTTTATAATAAAATTGGTGCCAGCACAAATAAGCTAACTTATTCCGAGTCTCACCTTCTACTTTTAGGGGGAGGGGGAAATGAACCCAATGGCTTCAAATCATTTCTTAAAGCAACAAATGGCGGAGATATTGTGGTGTTAACTGGTAAGCCTTATGTTAATCAGCGTTACACCCATGACCTTTGGAATATGTCTAAGGAGTTCGCCATACCTGTGGATTCTGTTGAGACAATAGCCTTACTAAGTAAGCAATCAGTTGATGAAGAGTTTGTTTTAAATAAAATAAAAAATGCCGAGGCAATATTCTTTTCAGGAGGTAACCAGTTTCATTATATCTCAAGAATTAAAAATTCAAAGTTACACGCTTTGCTTAAAAAAAGAGTTAATGAAGGGATCGTTCTCGGAGGTACAAGTGCTGGACTTGCGATTATGGGAGAGTTTATCTTCACTGCTAGAGAGGGTGGAGTAAGAAGTTCTACTGCCTTAAGAAATCCTAAGGCCAATTATATTTCTATTACAGATGGATTTCTTGGGATTACTTCGTTAGAGAAAGTTATCACTGATACACATTTTTCAGAAAGAGGTCGTGAAGGAAGACTGTTAGTTTTTATGTTTCGTGCTCAATCAGATTTTAATCAAGACAGAATGAGAGGAATAGGAATTGATGAACATTCTTCATTAACGATAAACTCAAATAGTCAGCTAATAGCTTCAGGCCTTGGAAGTGTTCAAATCTATGAGTCTGATAGAATGGTGAGGACAAATAATGGTGATACATTAAATTATTCTCCAATTAAACGACTAAAGCTTGAAAATGATAAAATTTATCCTGAATTAAACTTGATAGACTTCTCTAACTCTGATTTGATAAACATAGTTAACGGACAAATAGAATAGAGGCTTTATGAAGTTCATTGTAAATTTTTTCATTATTTTAATTTTTTCTTCTTGTGCAGCATGGAGATTAAATGATTCAGATAAAATTGTTACTTTTCCAAAAGAGATGCAGCTTAAAGAAAAAGTCGCGCTTGCAGTTGATTTTAAAGAGTATCAAGTCTTTTATAATGGCGAAATGAAGCAAGATGAAATCAATGATCAAAAAAAATTAGAAATTAAAGAACTGATTTTGAAAGCCTACGAAGAGTCCGACCTATTCAAGCTAGTACCAAAAGGTAAAGCGACTTATATTGCTGAAATCAACCTTACCCAAAAGGGGATTGGTAGCATGAATCAGGCCATCCTTACAGGTTTGACCTTATTTTTATATCCTTCTAAATCTACTGATGAATTCACTATTACAACAATATTTAAAAATCAAAAGAATGAAGTTCAAGCTGAGTTTACTAAGTCAGATACAGTCATTATGTGGAAACAACTCTTCCTTATCTTTGCGTTACCTTTCAAATACCCATACAAAGAACTCAAGAATGTTGTGATTGATCTGAATAGGGCAACTATTTTAGACGCCTATCACGAACCATTCTTACAGCCTGAATTATAGCTCACCTCCTTAAGCGGAAAATATTATTGAATTGCATTCTTTCTATAATTACCTAAACTATTAATAATATTAAAATTAATTAAAGAGGTTATTAATGAAGTGGTATCAAAAACTCCATTGGAAGATCATCATTGGTATGGTTCTAGGTTTAAGTTACGGTATTCTTGCCGCAACCATGGGGTGGCAACAGTTCACACTTGATTGGATATCTCCTTGGGGAGTTATCTTTATTAACCTTCTAAAACTAATAGCGGTTCCGTTAGTTTTAACCTCACTTATTGTTGGTGTTGCTTCACTGTCTGATATTAAAAAGCTCTCTCGTATGGGAGGGAAAACAATTGCTGTATATTTATTTACGACAGCGGTGGCAGTTTCAATTGGTTTGATTATGGTTAATCTTTTTCAGCCAGGAAAATCAATACCAAGTGAGCTTACAAACAAATTGAAAGCAAGTTACCAAGAAACTGTTGATGCCAAAGCAAGTAATGCTAAAAAAGCACAGGATAGAGGTCCTCTACAACCCATTATAGATATGGTTCCGGAGAATTTTATTGCAGCTTCAGCTAATAATAGAAATATGCTTCAAGTTGTTATCGTTGCAATCCTTTTTGGTATTGCTCTGATTCAATTAGATAATTCAAAATCAGATCAACTAGTAAACTTACTAGATATTGCAAATGAGGTAGTTCTTAGAGTCGTCGATATGACGATGTTTCTAGCTCCATATGGTGTCTTTTCTTTATTGGCCAATACCATCGTGTCCGTGGCGGGAGATGATGTCTCCCAAATTGTAGATCTCATATCTGCACTTGGATTTTACTGTTTTGTAGTTGTGTTTTCTTTACTTCTACATGCGGGGGTTACATTCCCAGTTATGATTAAATTTTTCACGCCAATGAAACTCTCAACATTCTTTAAAGGGATTGCTCCAGCACAGCTATTAGCATTTTCTACTAGTTCTTCTGGTGCAACTCTTCCAGTCACAATGGAGAGATGTGAAAAGAACTTAGGTGTTGAAGAAGAAGTATCATCATTCGTACTTCCTCTAGGTTCGACAATTAATATGGACGGAACAGCTTGTTACCAGGCCGTTGCCGCTTGTTTTATTGCTCAGGCCACAGGCATTGATCTCACATTCGGAGATCAGTTAACGATTATATTTACAGCAGTATTAGCTTCAGTTGGTACCGTTGCCATTCCTGGTGCTGGAATTATAATGCTCTTAATTGTTCTTGAAGCAATTGGGGTTCCAAGTGCTGGTATCGCCCTTATTCTTGGAGTCGATAGGATTCTAGATATGCTAAGAACTACTGTTAATGTAACTGGTGATGCAGCGGTTACAGTGCTAATTGCCCACCAAGAAGGGCAGCTTGGTGAGGCGCAACTAAGTGATGCAGATGAACCACAGTTTAGAATGAGTAGGGATGAATAGAACTTAAACGAATGATTTCAATACAATAGAAAGGGGGGAGTAATAATTCCTCCTTTCTTTAAGCTTTATCAATCTCTGTCCTTTAGCTAAACAAAATAAATAGGTTATAATAAGCTGATATATTCTTGGAGGATATTAGTTGAAGATTTTATTAAAATTATTAAAAAATCAAGTTGGTGCTGGAGTTGCAACTTCATTGGTGGCGTTTGCTGCACTTGGCGGTAGTGTCTACTATATGCTTGAAAATTCCGTTGAGAGAAATAAGCTGCTGATTGATACGAATCAAAGTAGTATTGCTGAAACACGATGCTTGACATTGAGAAAACACTTGCGAATACAGATCAATCCGATACTTAAATCACTAAACTTATTGTTGGCGCTTATATTGTTAGGTCTAATGAATCTCAACCAGTTCGCATTAGCGATTAGTTAGAAAGCGATGGAAGTATCTATCACTCAGAATTAAATAAGTAACTTGTATTAATTAGGTTCTAACATGAAAGGTTATTTGAAAAAGTTTATTTATAATCGTTTAGGTTTCTCAGCGCTAGAAACTGTTATTAGTGTTGCTGTTTTTGGGGGGATTGCTTTAATCGTAGCTCAAAATCTAAAAAATCAACAAGATGTGTTGAATTTGAACCGTAAAAGCTTAAGTATGGAGACGACTTTAAAGCAATTGAGTACTGCCTTTAGAAAAAAATCAGTTTGTGACAGAATTTTTGAAGGTACGACACAGTCTTCATTAGCTTCAAATACAAAGATATTTAAAGGTGAAAAAGGTAACCTACCTCCTATGCCTATCGACGCGAGAGTTGTGGGCTTAGAAATTGGTCGAGAGCTTTCAGGGCAGATGAAGTTAGGTGATATCAATATCGAAATGAGTGGCACTAGTGGACAGGTACCTATTATTGTAAAAGTAGACTTTATAAAAAAGCACCCTTCGAATGCTGATGAGTCAATCGTACTTGTTCGTGAGGTTACTGCTGATATCTTTATCAATGATAATGGAAGTATTGAGTGCAATCATTACGATGCATCAGAAATTGAAACTGAGAGTTTAGCTAGTATGTGTGAGATGGTCGGGGGATCTATGAATGGCTCCATCTGTGATATAAAAAATATTCAACCTGACCTAAGTGCTATAATACAAAGTAATCTATGTAAAATGATAGGAGGAGAGTTTAACGGATCTACTTGCAAATCGATAGCAATTACTGGAACATTTAACTCTACGAATTTAAGCCCTTCAAAAGTTTGCATTAGTGAAAAATCACAATGTCGTACAAAATTTAACCATTCAAAATGTAGTGGTAATCAATATTTAGTGTCGTTAAATGTATCTGGTACTTCTAGGTCCTGTCGTGGAGTCAGCTTTGAGTAAGGTGTATATGAAGATAATTCTTAAGATAATTCTTAAGAAAATTTTAATTGAGAAAGGGTTGTCTTTAGTAGAGATCATTGTAACGATTGGACTTATTGCAATCGTCTCTTTAGGTGGAATAAAGCTTGCACAGAAATCTCAGTCAGGCGCAAGTATTGGGCAGCAAAACATAGCTATTGATTCTTATATGCGTCTTTTAAAACAAAAATTAAGAGTTAAGGCAAGCTGTGATCTAATGGTAGGTAATGATCCGCGAACTATAGACTTAAGTAGTGTTAGTGCTAATCTTGAGAATAAAAAAATAAAAGTAAAGAACATTCGTACGATTATGCCTCCGAGGTCAAATCGGATTCAGGTTTTACCGGTCTCAATCTATGTAACATTTGATCGAAACTTACCTGATATGGCACAGACACCTGTTCGTAAAGTTTTCGCACATGCTCAGTTTAGTGCCGCCGGTGATTTTTCGGGTTGTGTTGACTTCGAAAATGAATCTATTAAGACTTCTAATAAAATTGCTTGTGAATCATTAGGCGGATCATTTGTTGATGGTATTCAGGACACTTTTAGCTGTGACTTTAAAGCAATGACTGGTAATGAAGTGTTTATACAAAATATAATAAAAGATATTTGTAAGGACGTTTTCAAGGGAAGCTTTGGCGGAGGAAAATGTAACTCTATTTCCGTTACGGGTAATGTTGAAATGCAAAATATCAACTCATCCGGAATCACCCTCCAGGGAAATAAAAGAAATAATTTTGATCAGGCCTGTAGAGGATCAAATACTTTTATCCGTGGAATCAATAATGCTGGTAATGTGTCTTGTATTGAGGTTGGTTTTTGCACTAAAGGTGTTGATTGTTAAGCCTTATACTGAGGGAGAATGTTAGTTGAAGACTTTATTAAAATTATTAAAAAATCAAGCTGGTGCTGGAGTTGCAACTTCATTGCTGGCGTTTGCTGCACTCGGCGTTGGTGTCTACTATGTGCTTGAAAATTCAGTCGAGAGAAATAAGCTGCTGATTGATATGAATCAAAATAGTATTGTGGAAAATACGATGCTTGATATTAAGACAATACTTGCGAACGCAGATCAATGTAAGCTTGCAATGGAAGGGCCGTTAGGAGCTTTTCAGAAAATCGGTAACTATACCCCGGATCTAAATAATGATATCGGACTTCAGGTCTTTGTAAAAGGTATTGAGCTTGCTAATTCTTTGAACGGAGGAAGAGAGCAAGAGTACAGAGTGAGATTTCTTAAGAAGAATGTTAACAAAGGAACTCAACAAGAAAAAACAGATACCTTCTTTATTCAGAAGTTTCAAAGTACCACAGAGACACTCTGTTCAAGTTTTGAGACGGCCGGAGTGGATAATTCTTTTAGTTCATTTTGTAGTGCCTTGGGAGGTCACTTTGATGATACCACAGGTAGGTGTGACACTAGTAATATTAACTCGGGATTTTTTTCTGGAACTTTGGGGCGACTTGCCTGTGCTGTTTTAGGAGCAGGTGGAACGACTCAATGTAATGGAGTAAATATTCCTTTAGGAACTTTGTCTACAAACTACTTTAAAAATAATTTATTAAGCTTAGGTTTAGGCGGAAATATATCAAATTTTGCAGGAAAAATATGTACAGGAACTCAAGTAGCATCTGGCTTCAATGCTTCAGGCGGAGTTGATTGTAAGGGAATTATTTGTCCTAAACCAGACTTCTCTAGTTATTCTCCAAATTTATCTGGTACAAAGATAATGTGTCAGTGTTCAAGAGACCGTGGCCCTGCGCTAAATTGTGGAGCTAAAGATGTTACTAGCTGTACAGCTTATCCAGTCGATGATGGTTGTGGAACGGGAAGAACTTGTACGATTAAAAGAGGAAAATACCCACCATGTCCAACTATTCCAGGTTGTGGAAATGAAGTGTTTACTAACTCTTGCGGAGAGAGGTGTGGTAGCCAACCAGCTTGTCCAAAACGATATGCCTATGCGTATAGACAAAACTTTTCAGGTGGGAGCCAGAAATGCTACGCAGTTTCTCCTGATTGTAGTACAAATAGACTTTCAAAAAATTCAGATAATGAAGAATGTTCTAGGAATTTTAGTAACATGTTCCAAATGAGAGCAGTCGGCGGTGTTGAGTATTTGGGGATCCAAACTGTCGAAGGAATGCAGGCCACTACAGGTTGTACTTCATTTCCTAATGCACGTCCTACAAACAATTTTTTCAGAATTGAAGTAAAGTAAGCTATTGATTAACTATTGAAAAAAGCTTTTCGCATCTGCTCTGTGAAAGCTTTAAACTTGAAGAGCAGCCATAAGCTTGATATGACCAAATATTATAGAAGAGTGTGTTGGTATCTAGATTTAGTGCACCATGATTTTCAATAGCACTTATAGACCTTGATGGTGTGATCTTTATTTTTGATTCATTGCCTAGGTTGAACATTGAATCACTTGATGCCCAATTAGAATTTCTTAGCGATATAGTGTGCTTTGAGTTATTAACTAATCTTATTAATTCATAACTATCTAATTGGTTATTTCTTTTTGAAAAATTGAGCCTTACCATATCAATTCCAACATTCCCCTGAATATTACGAAGATCAGCTAAGTCTATACTAATCGATATTTCATCACCTATACGAGTCACCTTCCTTGTTCTGCTATCAACTTGAGTATTACAAACACCTGAGATATCTATACGTGTGTCTTTGTTGGATTTACCATACTGGTTTCTATCAATTAACACCTTGCTAACATGAATATCGTTGTTGTTTAGATCTACTTTCATATCGTGGCAAATTAGTGACACTAGTGAGTTAATATTTTTATTGTTAAATTTAAATGTACTAGCAAACGACGTTTGCGAGATACCTACTAATATAAAAATAACTAAAAGAACTTTTTCCATAAACTAATTATGCCAGTATTTGCCTTCTTATTTGATTCTATTGTAAAGTCTTAGTATGGCCGTTCAAATATTAAACACTATTATAGGAAAAAAAATAGTCTGTATTCAGCTACTTATAGCTTTTTTCATGTCTGATAGTGCTTTTGCGCTTAGCTTTTCTTCAGTAAAGACTTCTCTTGCCAGGAGTGTTTATGGAACTAAGGGCCAGACCTTCTATTGTGATTGCTCTTATCAGGCCAAAAGTATTAAGTCTAAGAAGTGTAAGATCTTAACCAAAAAGCTTAAAAAAAGACAAAAACGTTTAGAGTGGGAGCATATCGTCCCGGCCCATGCTTTTGGATTTTCATTTGAAGAGTGGAGAGATCATAAGAAAGTATGTGGTAAAAAAAGTAAAAGCCCAAGAAAGTGTGCAAGAAAGAAGAATAAACTTTTTAAACAGATGGAAGGTAATATCTTTAACCTTGTTCCAAGTATTGGTGCTGTTAACGGACTAAGATCCAACTATAGTTTTGTAGATTCAGTCTCAAAGGAATTTGAGCTTTGTAAGGATGGACTTAGTGTAAACAAAAGAAAGGCAACTCCATCAGATCGAGTTAAGGGAGATATTGCACGTATTTATATTTATATGAATGAGCGGTATCCTGGTCGAGGTATAATTGGAAAGAAAAAAATGGCGATGTTTCAACAATGGAATATAAGTGATCCTATTGATGAAAATGAGTGTCAAGTTTATCTAAAGAAGAAAAAAGTACAACTCGAAGTTATTCCTATGATGGAAAAGGTATGTGTGGTTAAAAAATGAAATTTCTGTCAGCTATTATCATAATTATATCTATAGTTTCATGTTACCAGAAAAAAGATGTTCTGCTAGTTAAGCAGTGGCATTTATCCCCGGGAGTTGATACGAGTGATATTGAAAAATCTAAAGCTCTTGGGCCATATGAAAATCAAAAAGACATTTATTTATACTTAGAGAACCTTATTGAAAAAAAACAAATTAACTTAATTGTGAGTGAGGGATGTGAAGGGGAGATCGATCAAAACTTTAAAACAACCTTTCACAGTTGGAACTTAGATAACCTTAAAGCTCAGATCGACAATAAGAACTTTGCTAATATCATGGCACCAATACCCTTGAAGCTTAAAGCTAAATATCCTGAACTTAAGGTTATCTGTGGCGATAATGATAAATTAATTAAAGATAACTTACGAGCATTCTCTGATATTAAAGGGTTTTTAGGTTTCTATAATCGCTTAATAGAAGCAAAGTCTAAAAGCCAAGAGAAATACTATTTGTACTTAGATAAGTTACAAGAACTTTTTTCAGAGTTTGAAATTAAAGCACCCATAAAGTTTACTTTAAGAAAAGCAACTGAAGCTTTATCAGAGTTTGAGATGTTGATTTACAAGAGAAATGACTCTTTTATGAATGCAATATCAAGTGCGAAACAAGATAAGATTGCTGTTATTATCGGAGGTCTCCATGTTGATGACCTTAAATCAAAACTGAACAACTTTAAAGTCGAAGTCTATGAACCAAAAGGCTATAGAGATGATGAGCAGGCATTGCTTAGAACTTTTAAAGATAATTTAACTACAAAAATGAAGACACGTATTATTTATAACCAAGTGCCTGCAGGATTTAGTCTTTCTAAGTTTAGTATTAGAAACCCAATCTCTGTTGATAAACTCTTCCTTCCTGAAGAACTCAAAGATATTCAGGAAAAACTATCAGGCTCAGAATTTAAACTCCTCCTTGGAGATTTTGATAATGATGGCATTAGAGACTTTACTTTCGCTAGCTCTGGAGAAAAGTATATTATGACCGCAGAAGATACTGACTGGGATAACGACGGCATAGACAACCTTAATGATAGTTCATTAGGTGATATTCCAGGTTTAGCACTCATAACTCCAGTTCAGGTCACTAACAATTATTTAAGTCAAAAGAAAGCGAAGCTTGTAACTGAAGAAATTAAAAAGAATGAAGTAAATCTTTTATCAGTTGAAGACATTAAACATGAATTACTAGTACTCGAAATCTTTAATGTCTTAAATGATAAAAAATTAATTACAAATCACCGAATTAAAAATTTAAGGGCCCAGAGACAGTTATTTAGCTATGGCGCCAATGTCTTCTTTTCTTATATTGCACATACAAATACTCTTGAGTATTACCCACTTAAGCTTGCAAAGTATATTGATAATCAATATAAGAAACGCTTTAAAGATACAGAGTACAAAAGATATATTAACTCTTATGTTATTCCACTCATCATTCATTCTCTTACCCACGAGGTTGCCCATAGTTTAGATTTTGATATTGACTCCTATGCAAGGAAGTTTTCTTGGACATGGGATACTTTAAAATATAAAGGAAAGTATTTAAATCAATTTCGTCATTCGAAAAAAGTGATCAATCATATTGATATGAATAAGAAGTACCTTGGCTCAACAGATAAGCAGTGGAGAGCTGAGCATAGAAAATTTTTAAATTTCTCAAATCAATTTCACCGTGTTGTTGGCAAAAAAGAGCGTATGAAATTTCTTAATAAATCTGAGTTTTTTGTGCCATCTGCTGGTGCCAGGTTTGATCAACAAATTAGCTTCCTTTACCCAAAGAGTATCCCGTCACTATATGCTTTGAAGAATCAGGATGAGTGGTTTGCAGAGATCTACGCTTTATGTGTATTCTCTAAGGTATATCCAGATAGTGCGAAGAAGATCCGCTCTATTGAATTGGAGCACTTGTTGGGTATTAACCCTCATAGCTCACTTGCCCATTGCCCTACATTATTGCCAAAGTAGAAAATCCAACTATTCTTGCTTGTCTCTATGTTGTTGAAATTACTTGTGTTTTACTCTGAAGGCTTGTTAAGTTAGATAATACAGCATGAGTCTAATTATTAGCTCCTGTTTTCCGATAAAGACACTGGGCTTATTGAATAGGATGAGAAGTAATGAAAAAAAACTTATTATGTACATTATTAATTGTAGTCAGCTTATTCGCGTTTTCTAGTCAGAAGGCCAAGAAAGTTGCGATAGTAAAACTTGTTCGTGGTAATGCTGAATTGCTAGCACCGAACGGTGATAAAGGTAAGATTAAGAAAGACCAGTGGTTAACTGAAGGAACAATCATTACCACTTCAAATAAAAGTTTCGTAAGGCTGAAGTTTATTGATAAGTCCTCAATGAATATCGGACCTAAATCTTCACTCAAAATAGAAAAATTCAGCAAAGATGAAGCTGGTGTTATTAATGTCTTAACAGGAAAAATCAGATCACAAGTAACCAAAAGTTATTTGGATATGGACAAGAGTAAGTCCAAGTTATTTATTAAATCAAGAAATGCTGTCATGGGAGTTCGTGGTACGGACTTTATGTTTTCAGCAAATCAAGTTACAGGTGCAGCAACTGCAGTTTTATTTGAAGGGGCAATTGTCTTTAATAAGATTAAGAAGGGCGATAACCTTAGAGACCTTGAGGGCATTGTTCAAAGAGGTCGATTTATTAATCCTGGTGAAGTGTCAGTTGCTATGAGAAATAAGACTAGGCCAACGGTTCCTGCAAAACTAAATCAGAGGCAATTTTCTAAGTTAGAACGTAATCAAAATTTTGAAGTTTCTAATATGAAAAACTCTAAGAAATTTAGATCTAAAGTTCCTCCAGGGCTAAGTGGGGATATTGTATCTTCAGACACTGGAAATCTAAAAAATCAAATTAAAAAATTAACTAATATATCTGTAAATACCAAGTCTCAGAATGAGACAAGAGATGCTGGACAAGTAAAAGCAGACCTTGAAGACTCAAAAGGATTTATTAGAGGTGATGATGTAAAGCCCGCAGATGGAGTCATGGTCCATTTAGAAACTGGTACAATTATACCTCCAGGTATTGATTCACAGTTTGATCCAAATGCAGGTGAATGGGTTTCTACGACTATGGGAGGCTCTACTGGAAACGGAGAATATGTTCCACCTGAAGGCTTCAAGTTAACAGACGAGGGACAACTCTTAAAGATGAATGTAGAAACTGGAGTTGCAAATGAAGTTGTAATTCTAGATATCAAACCAGTAGATCAAATGCCATCTTTGGATAACGCTCCAACAGTTGAGTATATTACTCCATCAACAGATATTGAGATTGGGCCATCTCCAGCAGGGATGATGGATAATCCAGAAAAAATGCAAGATGAATTTAATAAATTAGAAAATTCAGATAACCCAGACAGTGTGAAAGTGATGGATGACGGAACTATAGTTAATCCAGATGGTACTATGGTTTCTCCAGACGGTACTGTAGTACTAAAAGATGGAACAAAGATATCAGCTGATGGAAGAGTCATTAAGCCAGATGGTCAAGTCATAACTGGTGAAGGAATTGTTGCTGGGAGTGAGAGAGATCTTGCTAGGCCACCAAGACCTTCTGACTGTTCAACATGTCAACAACCAGATAACTTCAACGGTGCATCTGTGTCAGGGCCACCACCACCAGGGAAAACACGAGTAAAGATCAATATCAATTAAAACTAATAAATATAAAAATCAATAAAGGCAGGTATATCCTGCCTTTGTTTTTGCCTCTTTATTCTATTTACATTTGCTTGTATAATTTCAATATATTGAGGTGTTATATATGCGAACTTTCCTTGTTCTCGTTACGTTATTTAGTGTTTGCACTGCGAGTGCTGCAACAAAAAAGAAACTAAGCTCTAAGAAGCTTATTCAAAATATATTTACGACATTTGAAGAAGGTAAATATGAAATTGTAATAGAAATCTTAGATGATTTAGAGTCAAGAATTAAGAAGAACTCTAAGCTAGGTAAACAAATTCAATCACTCGTTTATTATTGGAAAGGGATGAGCTATTCCCGCTTAAATGATTACGAGCTTGCTGAAGAGTTTTTAAAAAAAGCTGTTGATGCCAAATACGACAGTCAAGATCTTTATTATGAATACGGACAAGTTCTCTATGTTTCTGAGAAGTATAAAAGAGCTCGAATTGCCTTTAAAAAGTCAGTGAAAAAGAAATTTAAAATGGCCGTTTCTCTTTACTATATCGCTTCCATATCAAAAGAATTAAAAGACTATAAGAAAGCAGTTAGTTTTTATAATATGTTAGAGAAGCTCCCAAAAGAAAAAACTCAGGACGTTATTCAGGCGGCAAGACTTGAAATTGGTGATATCTATTTAATGCAAGTAGAGAAGAGAAGAGATCCTTTTAATTCCATTAAAAAATATGTTATTCCACAATACAGAAAAGCTCTTAAGGTAAATGAACAGAATAGACTGGCAGAAAAAATTCGTGAGAAGATCGAAAACCTAGAGCGAAAATATGAAATAACTCTTTTTAGAATGAGAAATGGAAAGCCTACTGCAAGACCACCTCAATACATTAAAGCGACTCTTCTTTATGGAGCTGATGATAATGTCACTTTAACATCCGAGGAAAATAAGAAGGATCTTGAAGCTAAAGAGTATGCTGCGAACTATTACACGGCTTCTTTCTTTTCTAGGTATTCATTCTACCCAAGTTCATCATTTTCAATGGCGCCTGAAGTAAGTGCTGCTTATACTAAGTATAATTCTGAAGAGATCGGTATCATGAGTAAGAACAATTACTTTTTAAAAGGAGCCATTAAAACAAATTTTGAACATATTTATAATGATGCACCCGCTACTTTTTACTTTGATCTAGATTACACTTATACCGCTGACGATGCGGACGAGGATGAAAATCTTGATTTTGCTAGCACAGCTTATGGATTGACCTTATCAGAAGAACTGCAAATATTTGAGAATAATCCCTCAACCTTTAGATTTAACTATACAACGACTGCCGCAGAGGTTGAAACACTTAGTACGGCAAGCTATGGATTATCCTATGAACAGATAGTACTTCTAAAGTTCTGTACTGTGTTTTGGTATAATAACTATAATATTACTCGCTTTGATGATGCCACAGCAAAAGCAAGTGATAGTAATACTGTTACGTCTAGAGTCGACTTAATATTTCCAACCTTGTGGGGTTTATTTAATCCGACTGTTTACGCAAGTATTGCTAATACAAATTATATTGAAGATACTGACAAGGGGATAACAGGTCTTACAACTTATGGTTTGAATATGAACCGACCTGTTGGGCGAAAGCTTTATTTGACTGCAGATCTTAGCTCTGCGACTCAAGTGGCCGATCAAGATGATGATAACTATGAGAAGATGTTAATGACATTTAGCTTGGATTATATCTACTAAAGATACTTCCTATTTAACTCAATGATTCCATCGTTAATAATTATTCTAGATTGCTCAATGAGCCTTGGGATATCATCTTTGGTGAGTCCAGCCGTAGGAATTGGCTCATGAACCTTCATATAGACTTCCATAAAACCAATTTTACCAAGTTGATTTTTCGCTTTGTACTGGGAAATCGAAATTGGCACGAGAGGAGTCTGAGTCTTAATCGCCGTAAGGTAGGCACCCTTTTTAAATGGAAGTAGCTCTTCATTTGTATTTCTAGTTCCTTCAGGAAAAACAAGAACACTAAGATCTTCTTCAACAATTCGCTTCTCAAGCAAGGCCATAGATTTTAAAGACTCTCTTCTATTACCTCTTTTGATAACCAAGTTTCCAAATAACATATAAATTTGACCAAAGTAGGGAACAAAAATAAGTTCATACTTTCCGAGGATAACTAATCTTTTACTGAAAAATCCAGCGACAACTCCAGCATCTAAGTTGTGTTGATGATTAGTAATCGCAACTGATGGGCGAGTCTGCTCAAGGATATCGTTGCCTTCTGAGTGAAGCCTAATACCACATAAAAAATACATGAAGAATCTTAGTACACACATGATAACTTTATTATTTTCGGGGTTAAACGGGCGAAAAATAGCAAAAGGTGTCGTTACAAAAAGAGACAAGAAGAGGGCTATGATATAGTTAAAAGTTCGGATCTGATACATTTTGGAATTCTAACTAAAAAAAAAGGCCCTGTCTTTAAACAGGGCCTTTATTATGAATTTATTATAGGATTATAAGTTTGAGTTAACGAAATCCCAATTTACTAGGGCCCAAAAAGCCTTGATATAGTCAGGTCTCGCATTTCTATAGTCTACATAGTAAGCATGCTCCCAAACATCAATTGTCATTAATGCTTTTCTTCCGTGCTTCATTGGTGTGTCAGCGTTAGAGGTATTAAAAATCTCAAGCTCACCATTATTTTCAACAAGCCAAGTCCATGCAGAACCAAAGTTTGTTGCTGCTGTATTTGTAAATTCCTCTTGAAATTTATCAAATGATCCCCATTTTGCATTGATTTTTTCAGCAATTGCTCCGGTAGCAGGGCCACCAGTTTTAGGTGCTAAACAATTCCAGTAAAATGTATGATTCCAAACTTGAGCAGCATTATTAAATACTCCGCCTTCTGACTTCATAACAATATCTTCAAGCGACATCTCAGCAAACTCAGTTCCTGGTATAGCAGCATTAAGCTTAGTTACATAAGCGTTATGGTGCTTCCCATAGTGGTAGCTAAGTGTCTCAGCTGAAATATGTGGTTCTAAAGCATCCTGTGCCCATGGTAACTCTGGTAGTTTGTGTTCCATCCTTATCCTCCGTGTTAATTTAAATTAACTTATTTGTATCATATTTTACGATTAATGCCTTAACCAGTTGCGTAAGGAAAACACTACCTTGCTGTTGATATAAGAAGAATCTAACAACTTGTGACGAGTTGACTTTAAGCTAGGATGAAATATGCTTTTAAAGGTCAAATAAAGGAACTTTATGAAGATAAGTATAGCATTGGTATTACTCGTATTAGTGAGCTGTTCACAAGTAAAAAAGAAAGCCTCTATAACAACTACAACCACTGACACTGAAGGGCCAGAGTGGATTTATGCAGCTTCTGAGGGCTGTCTTAAGACTGAAATTTGTGCATCTGGAGAGGGAGAATCTTTTACTTCAAGTGATGCTCATTCGAAAAAAGCACTGGCAGGAATATTTGAAACTAAAGTGACTTCGGAATTTCAATTTTCTAAAACAAGTTTTACTGGAGATGAGAAGAATCGCATGCAGGAATATGTTGCGGACGAAATAAAGCAACAAGTAAATTACTTATTAAAAGGTGCATATATTAAAAAGCGCTTTAAGAAACATGGGGTCATGTTCTCATTGGCCGCCATTAATAAAAACATTGCAGCTAAACTTATTACTCAAGAGCTAGATCAAGTCGATGATGAAATCAGTCAATTGTACTTACAACGGAGCCGAATCCTTATAAATAAATTAGTAACTTTGTTCAATAAAAGAGAGATGCTCAATGAAAAGATAATATTAATCAACGGAGTGGGTAGTCAACGTCGTATTGAGTTATCACAAATTAATGAACTTAAGTTTAAAATTGGTGGCGATAGAAAAATTATTTTTCGTGCCTCAAATGATACTCCTAGAGTTCTTAAAAAAAAGCTCGAGGAGAACTTTACTTCAATTGGATATAAACTCGTTACAAGTCATAACAACTGGCTGGTAGAAATTGATTATAAAATGAAAGAAGAATATCTTAAAGTGAGAGGCTTTAAAAAATTTACTTTTTCAATAAATCTAGAGGCCAAGAATTCTTTTGGTAAAAAAATTGGAAGTTATATTGTGGCTAAAGTCTCAAATGGAAGAAATGAGCAGGATGCCTTCTTTAAAGTCCGTCCACAAATTATAAAAGAAATAGAGGAAAATATAGATAAACTAAACCTTAGATAGATATCACTCCGTTCGACTGAGTATTTCTCTCGGGTAGTGGCCATGTTTTCCGACCGAGTATTATTCCTTTAAATCCTTAGGTGTTTAAGCCGAAATAGTCTTTGATGAGGCTATTAATTATACTCTTTATTCCTTTTTTAACTATGAACTTAGCAAGTGCTGAGTATTTATTTGTTGAAGGTAATTCAAATCCAAATAAAAATTGGCAAGAATTTAGCTCAAGTGAAAGACTAAATCTAAAAAACCTTTATCAAATTCTTATAAAATCTAAGACTGGCAAGTCTTTGCTAAAAAAGGCTAAGGCGAAAGCAGAAGAAAACAACGAAACACTATACGATATTGTTTCAGCAGGGGATGGTTCTTTAACTGATACCACATTAACCAGACGTTTCAGTCCTCATGACCCTGATCGAGTTATTTATGAATCACAATCCAAGGTTTTCCTAAATAAAGACCTAAGTCAATATGAGGCCTTATTAGATCTGGCCCATGAACTTACACATTACGTATATCGCAAAAATTTTAATCCTTACGTGAGGAATTTTTCATTATCTGAATTTATTAAGAATACTATTGAAGGGACCGGAGGTGAAGTTCAAGCCTTTATGATGGAGTGTCGTGTGCATAATGAACTCTTTCCCGGGAGAATTAAAGATCGTTTTAACTGCATGAAAATTTTAGATCAATCAACTGGACAACTTTCCTTTAAGAAAGCAGTGACACGCTTTTATCAAGTTGGGGCCTATTTTGATAGCTTTGATGATGTCCTAAATAAGCACGGAATCAAAACTGAATTCCCTGAGGTTTCAGGCCAGAAAGCAAGCTTTGTATCTAGTGCATATGGAATCCCATACCCAGTTGCAGCGTTTGAAGAGTACTTATCAGTCTTAAATAAAGTATGTGAAAATGATAAGAGGCGTTTAGGTTACCTAAAGAAAGAAACGGGAAGAACTCCTGCATCGGTATCAAAATTTGAATCAGACTTTAAATTCCGCTGTAAGGATGTATTCTAATTACTCTTCAATCATTCTCATTTCTGAAATAATATAAGATTTTGCTCGCATATCAAGAACAAACCAATAATCTCCAAAGTGATCTGAGTGCTTATTTTTAATATTTACAAAAAATCGTCCTTTTATTCTTTCGGCTTTTTTTACTTTTATATCAAAATCAAAGTTATCTTTAGTCGGACCATTAGACTTTTTTAGATTATTATTTTTCGTTAAAGATTTATAGAACTTTTCTGTTGTAAGTTTCTTCAGAGAAGAAAGATCCTGTGTTGATAGTGCTTTTAAGTAAGAGTTAATAGTTATCTTAATTTCTCCTTCATTAGACATGACATTTTGTGAACAAAGTAGGAGCGATATAATGAATAGCTTTATCATTTGTTCCCCTCCGCTTTTGTGTGTTTGACAGTAAATGAACAACCATAAATTGTTGCTCTATCCTTGATCTGATTAAGATACTTAATTAGGGATCCTGGGCAGTCAGTAATCTTAAAGTATGAATGAGGAACAATTGTTTTCAGATTTTTATGTTTCTTCTGAAGATCACATGCAAGTCTAGCTGTAGCATCAATTTGTTGATTACTAGGAGAATCATATGGTTCACTGTCTGGATTAATAGGTACAAATACACCATCAATAAGTTCAAATTTAAAGGGAGAGAAGTTACCTATAATTGCGATCCCAAGTGATATAAGGTTACCACTTATCCCTCCTGAGCTATCAAGTTGATCAAGTGCAGATCCTGTTTTCATGCCTACTTCTTCATTACCACATTGTATATTAAGCTTTTCATAGAAGTCTGTTTCATAGCTTGATAGAGGAGCAGAGTAGCCGCCAGCATGTGCTCCCTTGACTGTATCTTCCCGGCCTTGAAACACTTTCGGATTTCTCGGTGTTGCTCCATCAAAACTTGAACTAACCATATAATTATAACCTACCATCTTCCAGGGTTCACCAGAATTTGTCCTATTTTCAAGATGCATTTGATTTATCTCAGTTGGCGACATCTCTTCTTCGGTAGCCGTGTGATGGATAACAAGCATTCTTAACATTTCAGAGGGGCGAGTACAGTATGTTGACCGTGGATCTGTTGATTGTTCATAATCAATTCTGTTAATCGGAATAAGCTCTTTTGGAGTCTCTTCATTGAGTAATTTTGATTTAGTCAACATATCCTCAATAGACTTCAGCTGCAGATTAAGATCAGAGAAGTCCTCATCTCTTAAAACCGGACAAGCATATTGTCCCTGTGTAATGAGAAGATTGATCTCTTCCGATGTACATATATCTGAGAAATTATCTAGAACCTGTACAGCTCCCATATTTAAGTCTTCTACCAACTTTTTCTGAGCTGTATTGATTTGCGTCTTCAAATTTTGGAAATTAACTTGTCTTCCGTTGAGACTATTTGTTGAAGTTAAGTTGAGATTGTCCTGAAGGTTTGAAAGCCTTTCTTTTAACTCTGGACTTGAAACTTTCATTTGATTTATATTCAAAAGATTTTTTATTGTAAATTGATCCCAATCATCAAGATAATAACTCTTATCTAGTCCATTGAAGAGCTCAGGAGAGTTACTTTGTAATGTTTGCCACTTTGCAAAGACATCTGAAAAAGAATTTAATTCACTCGTTGTGCTACTTGAAGAAAAGCTACTTAGCCAAACTGTTAGATTAGGCGATATATACTTTTTGTATTCTGGCTCAATTCTTTTGAGTGCCTGAAATATTTCTGTCATATCACTATTCACACCAAATGATCTTCTAGAGTTATTATGAGCAGTCATGATACCAAGAAGGAGCTTATTAAAAGCTCTTTCATATGAAACTTCAAAATTCTTAATAGTTAAATCTCGGTACATCCAATCGAGTAAGGTCTGGCATTGGCTTTTGTTCACTCCAAAACTTGAGAGTGTAAAAAGGCATACGAATAGAAAAATACTAATTTTTTTCAAATGATAAACTCCTACCTAAGTATCGGAATATTTGTTGAGTTACTTGAGTGAAAAACACTGTTTTTGAGTGTACTAAATGACTGGATTTACTTAAAGCTATCCAGGTCTATTGATATATTCTCAAAGTACATCTTCTCTAGGTGCTCAATCTCGATGATGGCGTCTTTATGCCACTTATCGGATTTGTCCTGCCAAGAGTCGTATATAAGAGTTCCCTTAATAAAGACTTTGTCGCCTTTCTTTAACTGAGGTTTATACTTCTCAGCGAGATCACCCCACCTGCGGCATTTATGCCAATATGTTTTTGCTTTCTTATCCTTAGGGGCATTAGGTGACATTCTCTCGGGAACGCCAACTGAAATATTAAGAACAGCCTTTTGATTCTTTGTGTATTTAAGTTCTGGCTCAACACCAATATGGCCAATAATAACAATTTGAGAAAAACTCATAAATACTCCTAGGAAGAGGCAGAGCTATAATTTCTTAGCCCAAGCTTCCACAATATAAAGACAATAATATAAACAATACCTGAACCAATAGCGATGTCCGTAAAAATACTTAGCTGCTCTGTTTCAGTAAATAAGAATCTTGTGGGGTATGAAGCAATCATACTAAAAGGAAGAATAGTCAAAAAGAATCGCCTAAAAAAACCAGTGAAAATTCCGTCAGGTCTGTGAGTAATTTTTTCAGCGGCATAAAAAATATCAGCGAAACCACGATCTGAACCTGTCCAGAAAACGGGTAATAAGAAGATCATATAAATCATATAGTATAGAAATGCTCCGTGGAGGAGTAGTAAAATAAATGAGCTAATTTGCCATTTCGGTACGTCTAGAATAAATGGCTGTAGGAAGTAATAGAGAACACCTGTAGCAATAATAAGGTTTAAAAAAGAGTTAGCGGCAAGTTCTTTAAAGCCAATAAAGAAAAAAGAAGAAACAGGTTTTGTTAAGTAGTAATCTAGTTTTCCTTGATTTATGGAGATTGGAAACCACCACGAGTTATTTGCAAAGACAGTCATGTGAAATGCATCGGCAAAAATAAATGCAGCAACAAATAAATTCATTTGTTCGAGATCCCAGCCCGCAAGAAGAGTGGTATGCTTGTAAATAATATTAAAGAAGAAGAACTGTACAAGATAAAAAACAATATCCATGAATATTCTAAAGAAGAAATCTAGTCTAAACTGCATCGCTTTAGATAAAGAAAATTTTATAAAGTAGAAGTAAAGACGTAGATACCTTCTCATATACCTACTCCGCTGTAAGAGTAACTGCCTTTGTTCCAAACGAGTTTTGCAACAGCATAAAAAATACATATCCAAAAGATCATAATCCCAAAAGAGCTGAGAAGCTCTGTTGCAGGAAGTCCTTTAGTTAGAACTGCAACAGGAAAATGAATGAGGTAAGGAAAAGGAGTCATGTTTAATAAGCTCTGAACACCGATTGGAAAAAAGGTCAGAGGAATTAGCGCCCCACCTAAAAAAGATGTAGCAAACCTTAAAACAACACCAACACTCCACACGTTATCATACCAAAATGCAAGAGACTCAAAAATCACAGAAAGGTAAAAGTAAATGAGAGTTGAGCCAAGTAGTGCAAGTAAAAAAAAGATAATATTCAAAAGGTGAAACTGAAAAATATTCTCGTCATAGAAGAAAATTTGATAAACCCCAAGAATGACAAATAACTGAGTGGCAAAAAAGAATGAAGTGGCCAAGTAAGTTGAAAGTTTAAATTTAAAAAACTCTACCGGGTAGAGAAGGTATTTATTTAGACTACCTTCATAAATATCTCGGGAAATAAAACCTATGCCTAAGCCTTGCTGAATTCTAAAGACTAGAGGAGCAACAAGATAGTAAAAGATCATGGATTGCATTGTAAAACCATTCATCTCTGTTTTTCCCGTTGTTTTGAAAATTGAACTCCAAAGATAATAGGCAATGATTAAAGAAAAGAAGGTTTGACCAAAAAAATTAATCCAAAAATCAGATCTATAGGCCACTCGTCTTCTGAGCTCCATCATGAAAACCTGTTTGGTCCAGCTACTCAACTTTATCACCAGATTTCATCATTATTTTTTCGACAATATTACTTATTTCTTCTTCTTTAATATTGAGATCAATGATGTCAGCATTGTTCAGTAGATATCTCGCAGCATCCATGACTTTGGCCCTAGGTGAAGAAATACTAATTTCATTTTTTGCCAGTTCAATAGTCCCAAGCTCTGATGGAAATTGAGTGCTTAATTTTTGTAGGTCTTCTTCATTTTTAACATGGGCCTTGAGAAGTTTATTCTTGGCATATTGATTGTGAAGGTTACTTAGGTCGCCATCAAAAACTTTTTGGCCAGCTCTTAATATGGCAATTCTTGGACAGAGCTCTTCTATATCGTCCATATAATGACTAGTGAGAATCATCGTAGGGTTATATTCTTTGCGATACTCTTTAATGAATTTTCTTACAGTTTTCTGTGCCGAGATATCAAGGCCTATAGTTGGCTCATCGAGAAAAATAATTTTAGGCTTGTGAAGAAGAGCTGCAATAAGCTCAACCTTCATTCTCTCTCCTAGGCTTAGTTTTCTGACCTGTATATTGAGTTGTTCTTTAACATTTAAAATTTCTGAGAGGTGCTCAATAGATTCGTAAAAATCTTTATGATGTATTTGATATATTTCTTTTAATAGTAAAAAACCATCCATCGGGGGTAAGTCCCACCAAAGTTGTGCTTTTTGTCCCATAATGACAGACATTGATTTTCTATAGTCATTATGTCTGTCCCAAGGATTATGTCCCATGATGTTAACATTACCCGAACTTGAGTGAATGATGCCGGATAAAATTTTTATCAGCGTTGTTTTTCCAGCGCCGTTTGCACCGAGGAGTCCAATGATTTCACCTTCATCAAGATTTAAGTTTATATCTTCAAGAGCATTTTTAACAATATAGTTTCTTTTAAATAACGCCTTTGCGGAACCTGCTAATCCAGGTTCTTTCTTGTGAACTTTAAATGTTTTATTTAAACCTTCAACTTTAATCATCTTTTTTTAACAATATACCTTTAAGGTAATTTCCTTCATGAAAGCCCTTCTTAGTTGGACAGTCTTCTGATAAATAGAATTTTTTAGCCACTTTGAGCTTTAACTTCTTTTCTTCAATAATTTGTAAAATACGCTCCTCAAATTTCTTCATAGAGACTTTGTGAGTATTTAAAAAGACGAGTGTGCTACCGGCCGGAGTTAACAAATTATCGATAAGAGGTAAGTTCATTTTATAATCATTAAGTGAATTTGTTCTCTTGTTCTTGTCAGTAGAACTAGAAGGAGGGTCTGAGATAATGAAATCAAACTTCTTCTTCTCTTTTTTTAATTGCTTTAAAGCTGAGTCAGTATCAGTAACCATTGATTTATGATGGTCAGGATTAAAATCTTTGTTAAGTTTTATATTTTCTTCAAGCCAGTCAATGTACTTACTCGATAGGTCTACACTTACAACATCTTCAACGCCTAGCGAGAGCGCATATAATGAGAATGCCCCAGTGTAAGAATAGAGGTTGAGTACGGACTTTGAATTCGTGAGTTCCTCTTTTAGGCGAGATCGAACAGAAGACATATCAGTGTAAATACCGTGATCATAATGCTTTCCAAGTAGAACCTTATATTTCACACCAAACTCAGTAATTTCAACAGATCTAAAGCTACAGTTTGGATCCATAGAAAGGGCAGGGTCCTTCGTTAAAGACCTTGATTGTAACCAGCAATTCTCGATGTAGAAGTCGGGATCAACTTTATCATTAATAACTTTAATTAGTTGTTGAACAATATAGTCCTTATAAAAGTTCCAAAAGTTCATATAAAACTGAATCAGAACTTCACCGTTAAGCCATTGTACAAAGACACCAGGAATATGATCAGCTTCACCAAAAATAAGATAAAAATTATTTCTTTCTTTTAAGATTCCAGCGTCGAGACGCTTTTTCATGGCAGTTTGAATCCTATTACCTAGGTCATTCTTAAAGTTTTTGGTCTGTCTGTTGAAGTCACCTGATGTTGCCCATACTCTTGCTCTAACATCTTTATGTGTGGGATCATGAATGAGAAGGGCAAAGGGTTTTTTGCGATTAGACGCTATAATAAACCTTTCTTTAGGGTGAAACTTTTCTGAAAATTTATCCATTGTTACCCATGGATGGCCTTTTTGGATTTGCTTTATGGAGATGGGATGAATTTCGTAAGACTTTATTTGTGGTTGGTATCTTTCGCGCATAGTTTTAGTGACTTCTTGTTTTGAGCTCAGTCTCAGCTGAATCAAGTAATTGTAAAATGATATTTGTAAAATCAAATGGGTTGCTTAGAAATGACTTAAGGCTAAACTCATTAAGAATATTTTCTTCTTCCTGACTTAGGTCAATTGCGTTATATGGATCAAGCTCTAGACATAAAAAGTTTAGCTTCTTGATTTGGTTATTTAAGCTTTTTACAGAGAGCTTCGCGATTTCATTTTTGAAATTTTCAACCAGTTCATTACGCTCTGATAGATTCTGTATCTTGTTTAAATTACTATGCTTTTCCATTGCAAGAATCTTTCATATGACGCTGCTAGTTGTCAAGTGAATTTTAGATCCAGGGGAGCATATGAACACACTGTATATTATAATTTTCTTTCTTGTTTGGTGGCTAATTATAAGAAATTACATTGCTGATCTTAGCGCCCTTCTCAGTGAGTTTCATTTTAAGCGGGATCAGTTTGGGGAACTTATAAACTTCTTAAGTGGTGATATGCAGGGTGAAGCTCCGATTTATAAGTTCTATAGCTCTCTGATTGACCAGTTGATATCCGCACGAAATCGCTATGGAACCCCAGTATCAGATTTATTGAGAGAAATTAAAAAAAATATAATATTAGATCATAAAATAACACGTAAGATTAACTCCCAGCTGAATAGTTTGATCACTCAATATATCGCCCTTTGTATATTTACATGGGGATACCTCTGGCAAATACATCAAATGCTAGAGATCAAGTATGACCATAGTAACTTTACCTTCTTAGCTTTGTGGCAAGGAGTGGGTGTATTAACTGCGTTGGCCTTATATCACTTTCTAAAAACAAAGACCTTCAGACACTTTCAGGCATATTTCCATGCTTTATACATGTTCAAAAGCTTAATGAGCATCTCATGGCCGATAGCAAAAGTTATAAGTAAATCGGAAATTAATACTGTCCCGAATTCTGGCGCCTTCAAACATACTTATCTAAGAGTTCAAAAAATGACACACAAGCTTAAAACTGAAGGTCAGATTAAGCTGGAAGATATTGATCTCATCTCTCAAGAACTTCAAGACCTTTATGAAGTGAAGTTGGATGATTTTTATAGAGGCATGTTATCTCTTAAATTTATGATTCTTGCTATATTTGTCATTCCTGGATTTATGTTAAGTACATTCTCAATTATTGGAGGCTCGTTGCTTTAAATATGGACTGATCACACACGTTTTGCTTAAATAGCTAGAAATCAAAAAAGGATAGCTAAATGAGTAAGAATATAATTTTTTCTATGTCACGAGTTTCAAAAACATACCCTGGAAAGAAAACAGTTATTAAGAATGTTTCTCTTTCATTTTTTTATGGAGCTAAGATTGGTGTTCTTGGTTTAAACGGATCAGGTAAATCTACATTACTTAAAATCATTGCTGGTCTCGATACTGACTATAATGGAGATGTAAATCTTTCGAAGGGAATCTCTATAGGTTACTTAGAGCAAGAGCCTAAACTTGACCCAGAGAAAACTGTTCGTCAGATTGTTGAAGAGGGTTGTGCTGATATGGTTCAAATTCGTGATGCATATGATGCCATCAACGATAAGTTTGCTGACCCTGAGGCGGATATGGATGCTCTCTTGGTTGAGCAAGGAAAACTACAAGACAAAATGGATGCTTACAATATTTGGGACTTAGACTCTAAGCTTGACCTTGCAATGGAAGCTCTTCGTTGTCCGCCTTCAGATAAATTATGTGGACCGCTTTCAGGTGGTGAAAAAAGAAGAGTTGCACTATGTAGGCTTCTTTTACAAGAGCCTGATGTTCTTCTTTTAGATGAGCCTACCAATCACTTGGATGCTGAGACTGTTTATTGGTTAGAGCGCCATCTTCAAAACTATAAAGGTACAGTCATTGCTATTACCCATGATAGGTACTTTTTAGATAATGTTGCTGGGTGGATTTTAGAGCTAGACCGTGGACAAGGTATTCCTTGGGAAGGGAACTACACTTCTTGGCTAGATCAAAAAACAACACGTCTTGCTCAAGAAGAGAAGACAGAGTCAAAACGACAGAAAGCTTTAAAGAGAGAGCTTGATTTTATTAACTCCTCTCAGAAGGCGAGACAAGCTAAAGGTAAAGCAAGAATAAACAACTATAATAAGATGATCGACGATAAAAGTGGTGAACAAAGAAATGAAACAAATTCACTGTTCATTCCTAACGGGCCTAGGCTTGGTAATGTCGTTATCAATGCAGAACATGTAGCAAAAGGCTTTGATGACAAGCTACTTTATGAGGACCTTAACTTTCAACTACCTCCTGGTGGGATTGTAGGGATTATCGGTCCAAACGGTGCAGGTAAGACAACTCTTTTTAAGATGATTACTGGGGAAGAGAAGCCGAACAAGGGAGACTTTGTTGTCGGTGAAACTGTTAAGGTGGCATACGTTGATCAAAGTCGTGAAATGGATTCTGAAAAAACTATATTCCAAGAAATTGCTGACGGTCTAGATGTTCTGAAAGTTGACGGTAAAGAAGTCAATTCTCGGGCGTATATCTCAAAGTTTAATTTTTCTGGTGAAGACCAAAAGAAAAAAGTTACCGAACTTTCTGGAGGGGAGCGAAATAGAGTTCACCTTGCTAAAATGCTTAGAGAAGGCGGAAATGTTTTACTTCTAGATGAGCCAACAAACGATCTTGATGTAAATACTCTTAGAGCGCTAGAAGATGCCCTCGAAGACTATGCTGGCTGTGCTGTTATCATATCCCATGATAGATACTTTATAGATAGGCTTGCTACTCATATCCTTGCTTTTGAAGGTGATTCACAAGTAACTTGGTTTGAAGGAAACTTTTCTGATTATATGGAAGATAAGAAAAGACGACTTGGTGATACAGCTGAAATACCAAAAAGAATTAGTTACAAAAAACTTACACGATAATCTTAAGCCTCCCAAGTGGAGGCTTTTTTCAAACTAAATAACATGATCATAAAAAATCTGTTCACCCTCACAACCAAAGACTTCTATGACTTCGGTTATCTTTTTGTTTTCAAGGAACACGATATAATCAATATTGGCGGTAATAAGCTTCAAGATTAGGTTATAGTCTAGGTCATGCTTGGCATATAGCTTAAAGAGTAGAGCGATTCGGTGGATGCTATCCTTTGCACTATTGGCATGGATTGTCGATATGAAGCCGTTATGGCCTGTATTCATAGCAAGTAAGGCAGACTCAACCTCATCAGATCTTAGCTCTCCAAGAATGATTCGATCTGGCGATATTCTTAATGAGTAGCTCAGATAACTCTTCATACTTTTATTTTCATTTGTTGGATCGGTAATTAAAAATGTTGTGTTTTTATTTTTTGAAATTAGCTCCTTTGTATCCTCTATAATTGCAATATGCTCTTGATCAGAAATCATGTTGATTAAACTATTTGTGAATGTCGTTTTTCCGGATCCTGTTGACCCTGCAATAAGAAAATTTTTCTTGTTAGTAATCGCCTGAAAGAAAAAACTTTCATTCTTTGTGTAACCTGATATTGGGTAGATGGATTTATTTAACAATCGTATAAAAAGTTTTGATTTCCCTTCAGGAGAAGCACTGTGGTGAATAAGTGTAAACCTCACTGGAGAACTTCTATATATCCCTTGGAATGACGCGAAAGGATGGAGGTAGTTCCAATCTTTCTTATGTTCAAGTGCAAGAATATCGAAGGACGCTTCAAGGTCTTCTTGAGTAAGGTCTGAATCATTAGACGTTTTATAATGACCATATTTGTATTCAATATGTGTCGGAGAGTGAATTGATATCTCCTCTAGGTTATCTTCATGTTGGGGGAGGAATGTCAGTTGAGTTAATTGTTTATGCCAACTTTGCAAAATACGATGATATTGGTGAAAATCCTCATCGCTTGTCTGCATATTCATTTCATTAAGTTTTAATATTTTTCCTTTACCTAGATGTTCAAAAAAATCATTCTTAGTTTCTGTAATAGTATCTAACATTATTACTCCTTTAAGATTGTTGCGAAGACATGAATTTCTTTTTTAGAGAAATAAGTTGATTGTTCTTGAAACAGATGTTTAAAGAGTGGAATTCGACTTAGGCCTGGGATTGAGGCACTATCTTGATTGCTCATTTCCATTAATATGGTAAAGAGTTTTGCCTGACTTCCAAAATCAATATATATACTTGATTTTCCTTTCGGTCCAGAGTGTCCTTCTCCTCTGAGCTGAGTAAATTCCGCACTATGATTCAGTAAAAGCTTATTATGCTTTAATGTGAGGATACCAGAAAGTTTAAGCCCATAAAATTTCCATGTAGTTGTCGTATGCTCTCCATCTCTCGACTCAACAGGAACCTCACTGCCAAGTTGTAACTGAAATTTATTATCTAGTGTTGTTTGAATCTCAGGCTTTGCTAGAAGCTTCGCCTTCATATGACTATCTTTAAATAGAATATCACCAGTTTCAAGTTCTGCTCCGTCACTCTTGATGGCAGATGCTAGGTTGCTTTGAATGCGATTGATTCCCATTGAGCGGTTTGTTCCATTGATAGACTCTAGACTTACAATATGGAAGCGTACTTTTAAATTGCTGGGAGAGTCTTGAACTGAGTGGCCTTTAAAACTTACGCGATAGAGGTGTTCAAACTTTTTAACAATTGGATGTTTATCAGAGCCACCTTGATAATCACAGAAAATATTAGTCTTTATATACTCACATGAAACACTATCAAACCCTTGCTCATAAAATTCTTTATAGATAGTTCCAATTAGTTTTTGAATTATTGAGTGGGAGAGTTGAACATTTAATATCAATTTGGGGTTTTTGGTGGACTCTATCTGCTTTATGATCAAGTATTCTTTCTCACTATTAACCTCACCTGATACGTAGATGAGATCTCCTGAAATCTCTGTTTTCAAATTTGTATTCTTAAGAACTTGAATGATTTCCATTTTCTTTAGCTGCTCTCTTTTCGAAGTCACATATATATGGAATGTCAGCTTTTCTCCGTTTGTTTTCCATGCAACTAGGTCGCTATAACCCATACTCTTGGCACTTATGAGAATCTCGTTTGATGCTTGGCGGTATTTGTATTTAATAACCTCTTTGTTGCCAACCGAGAAATTCTTTAGTTTTCCAATAGTTAGCTGAGTCTGCTCCCCCTTACTTAGAATAATATCTTTAGAGGCAGTAGCACTGATAGCATCGCACGGAGTTAAAAGTATAAAGACTTTGACAAGTATGACTACAAAGGTTAAAAATATCTCCTTATATTTATAGTTAATTAAACAACTTAAGGATTTTGATATGGCTTCTAACACAACACAAACACGTATCCAAAGAAAACTAAAAAAGAAAAAAATGGGCGCTAAAAGAAAGCATGCTAATGAGAACCACGGATCAACTCCAAAGTTCGCAGTACACCCAGATAAGAAATAATTAGTTTTCATTTTTAACCTTTTTTTTAAATACTTTTAATGAATTCGTTATAGATTTTAAATTATGATTGGAGAGCTCTATGAGTTCTCCTTTTGTGTTTATACAAAGCTCTAAAAACCTTTTGTCACGACTTATACAACTCTCAACTTTTTTTAATATAATAAGCTCACTTGGTATCGAGTACTTCTGTTCAAATCTTTTTAATATATGAATAGCATTTGATTTATTTTTTTGAGTATACGTGATTTTGATCATTCCACTATGAGCGATAGTAGAAAAAATCATGAGCATGCTAAAAAGAAATTTCATGTCGTGGTCTCCTGGTACTCATCAAGTTCAACTTTGTATAGGGAAGAATTCTTATTTGGTTTTTGGTTATTAGCTTGTTTAGGTGATTCTCATGCACAGATATTAAATACTGTTCTTCCGTGTTGGTTGATGAATCAAAGCTATGACCAACTCTTGCGGAAAGGTCTTTGATGAGGACAACATGATCAATCATTTTTTGATTATACTTAGTATATAGAGAGACAACCTTGTCCTCTGCAAACTCTGTAAAGAGTTCTCCTCTTATAAGAACCTTTATGTACCCGGGTCTCTCAATTTCTTGTAGTGCCTGAGAGTTTCTATAGCTCTCACTATTTGGAAGGGCAATAAGGTAGGACAGAGTATTTGTGATTATGAGTAAGGCCAAGAATTTTATAGGTAAAAGTTTTTTATTTTTTTCCATACTGGATCTCCAATTTCATCCATTTTGTACGAAATTGGAGTAACTCTTGATACTCTCTTTGATCAATACTCTGATGTATTTTCACATATGAAATCAAGAGTGTGATTAGGACTGTGGTGGAGATAAGTATCTCTGCCATGGCTTGACCCTTTTCATTTTTGAAAATACTCTTCTTTCTTTCATGATGACTCGATTCTTGATTATGTATGAAGCGTTTCTTGTAACGATAGTCCATGACTTTCCTTTTTGAACAACTTGCTCCCACTTATTTCGTTTAAAGTTTAGTGCACTTAGTTGGTAGGGGGTGGTTAAAGCTGAGTAATTAAATTTACAGCCCTGACTGAGACGGATGCGCATAAAATTTAGATAGCTATATAGCTCTTTAGTTTGTAGCAGCTTTATCGCTTTGATAGCATTTTTAGTTGTGAGTTTCGCAGTAATACCAAGTTGTGGAATTAGATATGATGCATACTCAGAAATCTTGATGATTTTTAAGTATTTATTGCCTAGCTCTATAGATTTTATAAAGGTTTTAAGCTTTCCATTTATGGCCTTAGTGCAAAGTAGAAGTCTTTGTTTTTCTTTTAGCTCTTTAGACCTATCAATTCTTTTAGAAACAGAGTGCAGAGAAATAAGAACAAAAAGAGCTATTAGAACAAGTGAGAGGAGACTCGCCTGTCCTTTATCATTCATTTGAAACACTCCCTGGGAGTATTATTCTGATTTTATTGCGATGACTACATTTTGAGCTATATGTTTTTGGACCTTTTGCCAGTCTATTTAGCTGATTACTGATCTGTGCATAATAGTTTTTTTGCTGACACTCTTTAGTAATGCTCAACTTATTAACCTGAGTCCAGGTCATTACGATAAAGGATGAAGCAAAGATAAAATTTAGAATCGCCATTACTTTATAACGAGTTCATTTTTAATCTTGCGATCAATTTGGTTTAATCTTGTATCGAGGGATTTTCCAAACTTTTTAACTGCTCCTAGGCAAATAATTCCTATTAGTCCCGTTAGAATTATATACTCCATGACACCTTGTCCTTTTTGATTCTTTAGAGATCTTTTAACAATTTTCAATTTTAGCTCCTTGGTAATAATTAGATTTGCACAATTTGTATATGCATTGCCCTTATTAGAAGGGTTGTACATGGCTAAGCATTATTGATGCCAATGAGGCGGGTAGGATAAGGAGTTGAAATAATTTAAAAGGATTTTTCTTGATGAAAATAGTCGGTACATAATTTAAACTTTTTAACTATTTAAAAAGTAAAGGGATTGCACCAAATTCAGAGGAGTTATAAAATATATGTATGGAAGATAATAATAAATTATTTGTATTTGAAAAAAAAGAGATTCTCTTAATCTTTTTATTTGTAATCTTAATAGCCATCATCTCATTCACACTAGGTGTTAGGACTGGTAAATCCCTTTCTCTTAAGAGTGATCAGTTTTCAAGTAGTGATATTAATCAGATTGATTTAAAGTCTGTTGATGAAGAGTATGTTGATACTGTTGTTCCAAGTACTGGAAAAACAATTCTCAATGAGTCAGCAGCTAAAGTTGATGATCAGGGTGCAATGGAGTCTCGTTTAAAAGAAGAGATGGAAAAATTGGCCACTCAGGATATAGACTTAGAAGAATTGGTGCAGGATCAGTCAGGCGTTGATGTAAAAATCGAAAAAAAAGAGATTGATAAAAGTACCGAGTTACCAGATAGTCGATCCGTAAGTGAAGGAAGAGACTTTTCAGGAAAATATACAATCCAGTTATTTGCTCATCAAAGTCAAGAAGTCTCTCAGGATTTTGCTGATGGATTTTTAGTAAAGGGCTATGATGTCATTATTAACGAAGCCTCTATTCCTGGGAAGGGTAAGTGGTATCGTGTAAGTATTGGAGTCTTTAGCTCTCAAAATGAGGCAAAAGATTATCTCGATAAAGAGAAGAATCTGTTTCAAAGTCAAGATTACGTAATTAAACAATTTTAGAGGCGTCACAAGTTCGCTTCTTGATATCATCCTTCGAAAAAAATCCCTCGGTTTACTGAGGGATTTTTTTTATTTGTACTGCTCAGATACTCGAGTGTAGATTTGGTCTACATGTTTTAGATAAATATTTCGAATCGTTGTGTCATCAAGTGAAGCTAGAAAGGAAAGGTCTGTATTTGATGTAATATCAGACTTCTCTAGATTCGCCTTAAGGTCTTCAACTGTCTTAGAGTTAAATGTAGCTTCTTGAACTAGCTGGTATATATCCTCTCTAGTGTGTTCGTTCTCTTCGATAATTCGGTGAAGAACATAGCTTGAAAGATAAGTATAATCTTTAAGTACTTTCGCTTCTATGTGATCTTGGTTAATCACAAGGTTTTCAACGGTGCTGGTCAGTCTTCTAATGGCATAGAAGGTTAGACCGAGGTTATCAGGTAGCATAATTCTCTCTGCTGAAGAGTGGCTAATGTCGCGCTCATGCCAGAGAGTATTATTTTCATGTGCGATGAGTACGTGTGATCGAATAACTCTGGCAATACCAGTTAAATTTTCTCCCGAAATAGGGTTCTTTTTATGTGGCATTGTTGAAGAACCCTTCTGCCCCTTAGAGAAGCCCTCATGTAGTTCTCCAACGTCAGAGTGATGCAAGTGTCTTATCTCTGTTGCAAATCTCTCAATAGCGCTTGCAATCATACTTGTAAGCGATACGAGTTTTAGGATGCGGTCACGTGGAATAATTTGCGTTGAGGTTGCTTCAACTTTTAGACCTAGAGCTTCTATTGCTTCTTTTTCAATCTCGGGGGTCAGAACAGTGTAGTTCCCAACCGCTCCAGATAATTGTCCAGTTAACTCGTACTTGATAAAATCTTTAAGTTCTTGGTGGCGTCTTGCGAATTCTGAGTAGAAGCTAAGGAACTTTGTCCCAAAACTCATGGGTTCAGCGTTCATACCGTGTGATCTACCCATGCAGATAATATGCTTTGTATCTTCAGCTTGTTTCCAGGTCGCAGCTAAGAGCTTCTTTAATTGTTTTTCTATCAGCTCAAGACTCTTCTTCATTTGAAGAGTTGTGGCGGTATCTATGATGTCAGATGATGTACAGCCAAAATGAAAATACTTACCTATTTGAGAGGGAAGATTTTCTGTAATTGAGGTACAAAAAGCAATCACATCATGCTTTGTTATTTCTTCGATTTCTTTAATTCGAGTAGGATTAATTCTGGCTTTCTCTGAGATAGTTGCCGTAATACCTTCAGGTATTCTTCTTCCTTCTAAGGCTTTCGTTAATGCCAGTTCAACGTCAAGGTAGGTTTTAAACTTTTGAGTATCTGACCAGATGTCTGAAATCTCAGGGCTATTATATCGTTCAATCATTTATAACTCCTTAAAAGTAATAGCCAAGCTCAAAACCAAGAGCGGTCCATCCAAAAACTAATGTTCTATCAGGCAATTTTTCATCATCAACTCTTTCTCTTTCTACCATCGCCCAATTGTATGAGAGTTTCATTCCATAGGTCATTGATTTTGATGAGCGGTAAAGTAAAGAATAATCTGCATTATAGCCGAAGCCTGTGTACTTCTCTGAATCAGTAGAATCTACATGAAATACATAGTTTCCATACACCATTAATGTTTCAAATATCCGGCTTGAATCAAATGCTAGAGAGAGGGTTTTAAATCTATGTCCTAGTCCTAAGCCAATACTAGTAAGACTTTGAAGATTTTCTTCTCGAATCTCCGTGGCCACACTATTAGTATTGCCACTTGCAGAGACTCTTTCCTCCGCCACAGCATCGTACTTAGCTGTTGTTCTCTTGAGTTGAAGTCCATACCACATCTCTGTATACGACTCTTCAAATTTGTGTTTATAACTTGCTTCAAAACTAGATATTTTTGTAAAGTCTTCATAGTCGTATGAAAATTGATAACTAAATGAAACCATACCTTTGTCATTTAAGGTGTGAAAAGGATCGTCAATTACACCTGTGTCTAAATTTCTGTCCGCTATTATTGAATCTTTTGAAAGGTATATATCAGGGTAGGAGTTTAAGTCTCTTGTTGTGGGAGTGACACTATCAGAAGGCTTTAGTAAAATTCTGCGGTCACGATCAGCTTGATTTGCTTGTGCGATAGAAAGGGTTAAAGTGAATATTATAAAAACTATTCTTTTCATCTTTCCACCAAATTATCAAATTTTTCACCAGGAAAATCATCTTTTCCCATGAGCTTTGCAAGTGTCAATTTTTCTAATAAATGTTCGTACTTAGTATTCTCAAAGGCTACAGATGAATTTTTTAGTTCGTCTAGAACATTATCTATATTTATAAACCTTGTTTTACTCGCAATATAATTATCAATCGCCTTATCAAATACCCTACGTGCATTCTTGACTTGAGCTTGAACTGCAGTAAATTGTCGTTCTAGGAAATTGGCCCTTGAGTAAGTTAAGTGATTTGCGACTCTAACTTCTCGGTGTGACTCTCTTAAAGTTAGCTCGGCAATTCTTTTTTGATAATATGATGATTCGGTAACTTGTGAATTAAAGAGCCCACCGCTTCCGTATATTGTCCATGTCATATTAACTGTGGCCGCGAGTTCTATATTTTTACTTCCTGTGGCCGTCTGGTAAGTATCCTCGTATCCACTATTTGAAAATAGCCTTTGATAAGAGCCTAACTTTAGTGAAAATTTTGGTAGCGGAAGGTTATCCTTCAGAGTTCTCTCATATGTTCTTCTAGAGGACTGCACAGATGACCTTGCATCTAGAATATCTGGATTGTTGGCTAAGGCCATTTTTCGAGTGTCGTTTATATCTATGGCAATAGCATTAAACTTTAAAACATCAGTTGGGTTATAAACTGTTCCAGGAGAATCGCCTAAGAGATTCGCTAATGATTCCTGAACTCTATAGTAAGCAACATTTGATTCATGATAATTTTTGTGTGAATCCAAAAAAAGTGCTTTCACTTGCAAAAACTCTTGAGATGAGATCTTACCAAGGGATAATTTTTCTTTTGCTAGTCTATATATAAACGATGTGTGTGAAAGTTGTTTCTTACTTATGGCCACAATCTTTTTCAGTCTAGCAAGATTAAAATATTCAGCAATAATAGAGAGTCTTAGTTCTCGTTTTTCCTCTTTAAAGACTTCCTTTTGTCTGCGATAAGTTTCTTTTGAATTTAGATAGTCTAAATAGTCCTTCCCCCAGTTAAATAAAGTGTAGTCTTGAAATCCAAGTCCAATAAAGCCAGTTGGTGTTTTACCGGAAGAGGCATTCGTTACAGGATCCCTATAGAAATTCTCAGCGAAGTGGTCACTTGTTGTGGCCATTTGCAATTGTAACGTAGGGAAGTAGAACGATTGATAGGCATTCTTGTAGTTAATTTCATTTATTTGAAATTGAAACTTACGGACATTTTCTCCGTAATTCTTTCTAAGACCTTCTTCAATGGCTTCTTGTAGAGATATAAGTTTTGACTGATTTTGAGATATAGGAATACTACCAGCTTTGGTAGCAGTAATTTCTTTTTCTAATTGCTCTAAGTCCTGAGCGTAAAGAGAGTTCGTGATAAAAGTAGTGATGATCAGTAATACTATTCTCTTCATCATGTCCCTAAATAATTGTGTGCAAGAAATTCTAGCACCCAAGATTTAGGTCGAAAAGGAAAAACTGTAAATAATTTTAAAGAGTTATACCGGGACACCCACGTCGAACAATGGTTTCTTCCATTGCCTTTACTTTGATGGTGCTTAAGCGAAGATTGTTACTGATTTGAACCTTATTTAGATCGAGTCGAATTTTCGTTATTTTCTGAGTCGGCTTGAGCTTTTTTTGTAACTCACCGTTACGTAGCAGCAGCGAGTGTAAGCGTTGTTTGACCTGTATCTTTTCCTTTCGCTCTTTAAGCAGGTTTTTACATCTTCTTGAGACTATTGGATCTCTAATAATGTCTTTAATCTCTTGGGCTAAAGCAGGCAGAGATAAACTCAAAAGAATTATCATAATAAAGTATTTCATATACTTATTTTAACCCAATTCTCGGATTATCCAAACTGGGTATTTAGTGCAGTGGGCCATGGTGAAGTCTGTGGCCAGATGAACATTATGTCGTTATTATTATTTGTACCTTTATTAAGTGAAGTATTATGTCTAATGCACTGATTTTAGTTCCAGCAAGATATGGATCAAGTAGATTCCCTGGTAAACCTCTCGCTAAAATTAATGAAATACCTATGATTCAATATGTTGTCCAAAACTGTCAGACTTCAGGATTTGATTACGCAGTAGTAACGGATAATGATGAGATCGAAGCGTTTGTTAAGTCCATCTCTGGAAATGTTGTGAGAGTTGACGATGATGTTACTACGGGATCAGCTCGTATTGCTCTGGCATATGAGCGCTATTTTTCGAATAAAAATTATGACTATATTGTTAATGTTCAAGGTGATGAACCTCTCTTAAAAGGTGAGACAATCAAGGGGATTGTTTCAGAGCACGAAAAAACGAATTATGATATTTTTACTGGGGTAAAGAGAAGACTTAGTTCTGAAGAGGCCTTCAGTAATCCAAATGTTGTAAAGTGCATTTTTTCTGAAGTATCAAAACAATGTCTTTATTTTTCAAGAGCATCAGTTCCATTTAGAAGGGATGATGGGCCATTTGACTGGTACCAACACATTGGTATTTATTGTTACAAACCAGAAGCACTAAAGAAGTTTGTTGAGTTGCCAGAAGGTTATTTTGAAGATCTAGAGAAGCTGGAGCAGTTGCGTGCGCTAGAAAATAACCTCACTCTTGGGGCGATTGAACTTAAAATAAATTTAATCGGAGTGGATACTCCTGCGGACATACATAAAATTGAAGGAGCTCTTAGTGAATAAGCGCACAAAGAAGTATATTTTTATTACCGGTGGTGTTGCAAGCTCCCTAGGAAAAGGTCTTGCTGCTGCAAGTGTTGCAGCTTTAGTTGAAAGACGTGGATTAAAAATTAATATGCTAAAAATGGATCCCTATATTAATGTAGATCCTGGAACAATGAGCCCAACTCAGCATGGAGAAGTTTTTGTTACTGATGACGGTGCTGAGACAGATCTTGATCTAGGCCATTATGAAAGATTTACCAGTCTAACTCTTTCAAGAAAGAATAATTTTACGACTGGACAAGTTTATTTACAGGTTATTGAGAATGAAAGAGAGGGAAGATATTTAGGTAAGACAGTCCAGGTTGTTCCTCATATTACAAATGAAATCAAGAGAAGAATTGATCTTGCCGCCGAGGACTGTGACCTTTTACTCGGAGAAATTGGTGGTACAGTTGGTGATATTGAGTCTCAACCCTTCATGGAGAGTATTAGGCAATTTGCGCTTGATGTAGGACAGGAAAATGTCTTATTCGTTCATTTGGTTCTTATTCCATACCTTGAAGCAGCGGGAGAGTTAAAATCCAAACCGGCTCAGCACTCTGTAAAAGAATTAAGATCAATAGGACTATTTCCTAATATTATTATCTGTAGAGCAGATAGAGATATTGATCAAAGTATTCTAGATAAAATTTCACTATTTTGTAACGTACCTAAAGATAATGTTTTTAAATCCATAGACATGGATTCAATATATAAAGTTCCTCTTGAATTTCATAAACAAGGTCTAGATTCAAAGATTTGTGAACTTCTTGGAATCTGGGCGACAACCCCTGATATAGCAGAGCTGGAAAGAGTTGTTTATAATGTTCAACATCCTAAGTCTATTGTGAAAGTTGGCGTTGTTGGAAAGTATACTGAGTTAATTGAGTCTTACAAATCATTAGATGAGGCGCTAAGACATGGAGCTATTGATAATCAAGTAAAGCTTGATATGGAATATATTGATGCTGAAGAGATTGAGCGTGGAAACTTAACTCAACTTGAGAGCATTGACGCCATTCTTGTTCCTGGCGGTTTTGGTGAGCGGGGAACTGAGGGAAAGATTCTTGCCATTAAGTATGCCAGAGAAAACAATATACCATTCTTTGGAATTTGTTTAGGTATGCAGCTTGCGATGATTGAATATGCAAGACATAAAACAAGTATAAAAAAGGCGACTTCAATGGAGTTTTCTAAAACGGGTGATTTTGTTGTTCACTTTATGGAAGGACAGTCAGAGAATATTTCTAAAGGTGGGAGTATGCGCTTAGGTGCTTATGACTGTACTTTGAAGAGTGGCTCTCTTGCCTCAAAAGTTTATGGTAAAGATCTTATCTCTGAAAGACATCGCCACAGGTTAGAAGTCAATAATGAGTACGTCGCGACTCTTGAAGAAGCAGGTATGATTATATCTGGTAGAAATGAAAAGCTTAACTTAGTCGAGGTTGTTGAGCTTGACGAGCATCCTTTCTTTATTGCTTGTCAGTATCACCCTGAGTTTAAATCGAGACCTTTTCATCCACATCCTCTTTTTAGAGACTTTGTGGCAGCAGGAATTAAAAAACATGGAGAGTTAAATGGATAAAATTGATTTTTTTATTGGGCCTTGTGTCCTAGAAAGTGAAGCCCTTGCAATGCAGGTTGCAGAATCCCTAACAAAGGACTTAGAACCTTTTATGGATAAGATAACTTTAAACTTTAAAGGAAGCTTTGATAAAGCTAATAGAAGCTCTATTGATTCATATCGTGGACCAGGCATTGAAGAAGGTTTAAGAATTCTTGAAAAAATTAACAAAGAATTTAATTTACCTACGATTACGGACTTTCATTTACCTGAACAAGCAGACATTGTCGCAAGCGTGGTTGATACAATTCAGATACCTGCTTTCTTATGTCGCCAAACTGATATTATTGTTGCGGGGGCCGAAGCATGTAAAAAGCATAACTCTCGCTTGAAGGTTAAGAAGGGCCAGTTTCTTTCTCCTTCAGATACAAAGAATATCGTTGATAAGGCTTCAGGCATTATTGATAAATCACAAATTCTCTTAACTGAAAGAGGAACGAGTTTTGGCTATAATAATCTTGTTGTTGATATGGCAAGTTTTCAGATTATGAAATCTTTCGGTGTTAAAACTATTCACGATGCCACTCATTGTGTTCAAATGCCTGGAGGCCTTGGTGCTTCTACTGGTGGCAAGCGGGATCAGATCTTTACTCTAGCTAAAGCTGCTGCTGCTGCTGGTGCTGATGGTTTCTTCATGGAAGCTCATCCCAATCCTGAAAAAGCACTTTCAGACGCTACCAGCCAATTACCGCTTGGAAAAATTAAAGAGCTTGTAGAAATAATTTTAAAAATAAAAGAAGTATGTCATGAGTAGAGATATTTTAAATTTACCTGAAATTTCAAAACAGTATGCAGATAAATTATCAAAGATAAAAGTTTGCTTGTTCGATGTTGATGGAATCCTAACAGATGGAAAGATCTTTTGGAGTGGAGAAGAATGTGGTTTTAACCGCCAGTTCCATACTCACGATGGATACGGATTAAAAATATTAATGCGAGCAGGTTTAAAGGTTGGAATTATTACTGGTGGAGATTCTATTGGTGTAAAGAAAAGGTTTGAAGGCCTTGGGGTCAATTACTTGTATATGGGAAATGAAGACAAAAGAGCTTCATACGAAAAAGTATTAGAAGAGTCTGGTGTCTCTGAGGAAGAAGTTTTGTATATGGGAGACGAATTTTTTGATCTCCCCATCTTAAAACGTGTTGGTTTTTCAGCTTCTGTTCCAAATGCAAGCTTTGAGGTTAGAGAGGCAGTAGACTACGTAACTAGGCGAGAAAGTGGAAACGCATGTGCTAGAGAAGTTATTGACCTTTTAAGGCATGTTCAAGGAATTGTTCCAGAGATCGAATATTAATGATCTTTGGTAAAAAACTCTATCATTCAACTTCAATCACATCTGTGAAAATTATGGCGTTAATGATTATAGCTGTTCTATTTTTAAATTTATTTTTTCAAACACTTGGACAAGAACACTTTTTAATATTCCTTGAAAACTTAAACTTGTCTCTTAAAGATGCCAGTTTTATTCATGTATTCGACTATAACTGGAATTATCCTGAAGAGCTCATACTTTACTTAGTAACAATTCTTATTCCGGCGATCTACTATGGATTTATTAGGGGAGTTAGCTTTTATGAAAAAGGTATCGTTGTTAACAAGGGACTTCCCTTTTTTATTTCCAGAATTTCTTTTGAGGATATAGAGTCTTTTCAAATCATTCACCCTAAGCATCTTGTGAGTATCACTCTTAAAGAGTCTGAAGATGAGATGTTATTCACAGTTAGAGATATGAACAGGGTACTTGCAATCCTCGATCAAAATGGAATTAGTGGGAAACTTTCCAATAGAGAATTAGCTAGTCATCGTGCACCTATGAAACTGGTTGTCTTCTTTTTAATTGTAGCAATATGTATTGCTTTTATTCAATACTCTGCTGTGTTGAGAGAAATCTTTAGATAAAAATCGTTGCAGCCTTTTCAAGCCTATTTAGTATGCCTTTAAAATCTTCTTTCTGAAGTTGCTCGGGAGTTACTGTAATAAGTATAGAAGAGTATTCTTTTAGGTCGAACTCTCTAAACTTACTATATAATTCTCTCGCCGCTTGATGGGCCAACGCTGGTAACGGCCAATGAATGTGATTTGTGAGAAGATGCTCAGGTATTTGATCAAAAGTAGATTCAGCTATTTGAACAATCACAGGTAGCTTAGGCATATAATGATGTTTTAGATGTCCAGGAGCAACAGGACTCTCAACATATTCGATGGTCACTTTATGATCATTAAGAATTTCTAATAAATGCTCTTTTGTTATCATACCTGGTCTGTAAATTTTTATTTCGGAATCAAATATTCCTAGAACAGTTGATTCAATTCCTATTTCGCAAGGGCCACCATCGAGGACAGTTATTTCTGGAAACTCTATCTCAACATGCTCACTACTTGTAGGCGAGGTTTTCTTAAATTTATTTGCCGAAGGTGCAGCAACCGGGTGTCCAAGCTTCTCAATTAGTTCTAACGCCATAGGGTGGTTCGGCATTCTTAAGCCTACAGTATCAAGTCCAGATGTAATTTTTGAACTTATAAGATCATTCTTAGGAACAATTAATGTGACAGCGCCAGGCCATAACTCCTTTGCCAGAACTTCACAGAGGTTGTTCCAGTTACTTGTATACTCTTTAGCTTGATTGATAGAACTGACATGAACAATAAGAGGATCAAAGAAAGGCCTTTCTTTGGTAGAGAAAATACGATCAATTCCAGTTTGGGATTCTATTGAGGCCGCAAGACCATAGACAGTTTCGGTAGGTATACCTACCACACCACCACTCAGTAATATTTCACATGCTTTTTTTATATCATTCATAAATTATTCTTGTCTGTACTGATCTATTACACCAAGTCCTTCAAATTTACCAGAACTATAGAAGGTTTGATAGGACTTTCCCTTCCGAGTCGTGGCCTTGAAACTTCCGTGTGTGAAAATATTATCTCCAAAGAGATCCTTTAAATCAGAGAGCTTACTTGTTTTTTGGATATAGGCCCCAATAAATGATTTTAACTTTTTTAAGTTAATTTGTTTTGTTGTTGTATATGTTGTTTTAAATTCTATATACCTTTTAGCAATACGCTTATAACACCTTGTGCGAGGTGTATCTGCTGGTGTTTTTCCTTTGAGAATATCTTTTTTCTCTCTATACGTGAGATCGCAAAGTGAAATGATATTATTCTCAATTTTCTGTTCATCTTTTTGAAGAAATTTAAGTATAGAGACTTCTCCTAACTCTATCTCGGTTGTCCCTCTTAGTGGTCCTCTTAATTCTTTACGTTTAATTTTATCCTTAATTTCTGATTTTAAAATTGAGAGATCGTTTGCATAGCGTTTTGCGGCTTTGAGCCGTGAATAGTGATACCAACGATGGGTTTTATTAATTGAATAAGCATAAATAATTTTCAAAGAAAACTTTTTCTCTGTATCGACTACCATGGGATCAAAGTTTTTCATATGTTCATACTCAATTTGTAATTCTTTTTTAAGCTCGGATATATTTGAAATAGAAGTATCAAAATCAAAAATTCTTCTAACAAAAATATTAAACAATCGACTTATAAAGTTTTGAATATAACTAACTGATCGTGAATATGACTTAAAGAATACTTTCTCAACATTACCTTTTATAATCTTGATTTGCTCCATTGCTCTCTTCTTCATACTTCCAAGTAATAGAAAGGAGAACTTTGAATTATAGTCTTCTTTCTCTCTTTGCTCTTTACTTACGAGATAGGGAACTAATTGATCAATTTTAGTTTTACCTTTAAGGACCTCTGTAAGTTCTGTCATTTGTAATTTGTTATTTTGAATCCCTTTCCACTCGTTCTTTGCAAAAGCAAGGTAATTTGCATCTGTCTTTTTGTATTCATATTGAAACTCGAGGCTTAAGAGGGTGAGATTTAGGATATTAAAAAAATCATATTCTAAACTAAGTTTTCCAGCACTGCTCTTAAGCTTTTCTTTCAAGACATTAATCTTTAGATATGATTGATCTTGAGTGAAGTCATCTTTACCTACTTTATGTACTTGAATCACCGTGTGACTTGTTGTGGATAGTGAAACTCCAGCACCTAGTACTCCACCATTCGTTGGGATTTTTAATCCTGCTCCAGTTGAAAAATGAAAAGTATCTTCTTTTTTAAGCACCTCATAGGGAGATATTTTATCAAAATTCTTTGGGCTAAATTTAGAGAATGAAAGAAATAGTTTACTATAGTCAGCAGTGAGTCCATCTAAGTACGTATTGGCAAAATGATAGTAGTGATAGGTTCTGTTAAAGCTAAGCCCGACAAAAGCTTGCAACTGCTTTTCTGTTATATCTATAATGTCTTTTTGTTTTAAGTTAGATAGAAAGGTTAGTGCATCAATTTGTATCGTAAAGTTATCATGTACGATCCACTTATCACTTGTAAGCTCAGGAGCTAACTCTCTATTTGCAGATATATTGTAATTGAGCATAGGCTTATGCCAGGTAAAACCTGAAAAATTTAATACCCCACCACCAAGGTCATAATTCTCTAAAAGGTCCTTTGTCTCATTTTCTCCTAAAGCATTATATTTGTTTCCAAGTAAGCTTTGAAGTTCTGATATGATGGGAATGATAGGGATATCAGGGGTTGCTCGACTAGATACACGCTGATTGTTTGAGCTTTTAAGCAATACTTCCGGTGACTTTTTAAGCTTAAAATGTGTAAATTCAACCGCTTGGACAGATAGTGTCCATGCAGCTAGTACAGTTATTAATTGTAATTTTGAAAACAATGTCATTTCATCCTTGATTTTGCATCGCAAAAGTCTTATAAAACCCCATCGGAGCTAGGCATTTGAACTTAAGGCAATAATTGCCTATTTGTTTAGCGAGGGAGATTTAGTGGATTTTACAAAGTTGAAGTCGTTGTTAGATGATCAAGTCAGCTGGCCTGACTATTATGATTTTAAATTTGTCACAAAGACTGATCATAAACATAGAGTAATAGACCTTTTATCAGAACACAAAATATCTGAAAAACTCTCAAAAAATGGAAAGTATACTAGTATTACTAGTAGGAAAATTCTAAATTCTTCCGATGAAGTAGTTGAAGTATATATGGAAGTTAGTCAAATTGAGGGTGTCATCACTCTCTAAAAAAAGGCGAGAGTGTGAAATATCAAACAGCAGTAGTTTTTGGTGGTGGGGCCTTCGGGACAAGTATTGCCTCAGTACTTTCTGAAAATTTTAAACAAGTCATTATTAAAGTAAGATCACAAGACGTTTATGACTCTATAAACCTTGGAGAGAATTCAGTTTATTTACCAGGTCAACAACTCAACTCTAATATTAAGTCTGCCCTTACCTGGGAAGAGCTAGATGAGATCAGTAAAGATTCAAAAATTGAATTCATAGTCAATGGATTACCTACAAGTGCTATTAATTCATTCTTCAGTGAAAATTGTAAAAGAGTTGAGACTTATCTTAAGCAAGGAGTTCCTTTGATGACTATATCAAAAGGAATTGATCCCGAAACATTAGAGATGAGTGATGATCTCTTCCAAGAACATTTTCCTCATTACCTCGATCAAATAACTTATTTGTCGGGTCCATCATTTGCTAAAGAAATTGTTGATAAGCAAATCACTGTTGTGGCCCTTGCTGGAAAAATGCCTGATACACTCCTTGATACATGTCAAAAACTAAACACGGAGTATTTTAAGGCGATTCCTACCTATGATATCAAGGGCGTGCTTCTTGGTGGTGCGTTGAAGAATATTCTCGCTATCGCTGGAGGTATTCTGGAAGGTTTAGGTTATAACCATAATACACGAGCAGCTATGATCACTCGTGGTATTAATGAGATGCTACGTTTTGGTAAAGTGTATAATGCAAGGCCAGAAACTTTTTATTCATTTGCAGGAATGGGGGATCTGATTCTTACAACGACTTCTTCATTATCTAGAAATAAAACATTTGGAGTTGAGATTGCTAAATCAGGTAAAACACCTGAAGAGATTATTAATTCTCAACGATCTGTTGTTGAGGGCTATAAGACCACTAAGGCAGCTTATAACCTCGCTAAGAAATATAAAATTAGAGCACCTCTTTTTGAAGGTATGTACGAGGTACTATATAACGACGTTGAACCTCAAAAAATATTAAAAACCCTCATGAAGTTACCTATTTCAAATATTGAGTAAACTCACTTAAAGTTTTTCTTTAATCTTAGAAATTGAAATGGTTTCTCCCAAAGAGATAATATTCCCATCACTTTTCTTGATAAAATAGGCCGGAACACCAACAATGCCATAACTTTTTAGAAAGTTAGTTATGTCTTCATCTCTTTTAGTCCAGTCGCCCTCAAGTAGTTGAATGTTTTTATCTTTTACTAACTCAGCAAAGTCACTGGTATCAAGTACTAATTTCTTGTTTACTTTACAAGTCAGACACCAAGACGCCGTAAAATTAACAAAGGTGAGCTTACCATCAGATGCGTTCATTTTAGATGGTGTCCATTTATTCCATGTAAGACCTTGTCTATTTTCTTTCCCTGAAGTCTTTGATTCAGTTTGAACTTCAAATGCGCCCATTCTACAACTCTGAACTAGTAGAAGTATTGGAAGTAGAAAGACAGCGATTGAAGGAACTAATTTATTGGAGAAATTTTTTCTAAAATAGAAAGCAAAGAAAATCAGTGCAAGAACGGTATTAATATAAATGCCAGTCATACTCATATCTGTAAGGGCAGAAAATACATCATAAAGCCATATCGCCGTAAGGAGTAAACTCAGCCCTAGAAGCTTTTTAAGCTTATCCATCCAAAGACCAGGCTTAGGAAGAAAGTTTATTAGTTTTGGAAAGAACCCAGTTAAGATAAATGGAAATGAAAGACCTAGTCCAACAGAGATGAATATAATGAAGATATTTATACTACTAGTGGTAAAGGCAAACCCAAGTGCGGCGCCGAGAAATGGAGCTGAACATGGAGTCGATAAGATTGTGGCCAAAATACCGTTAACTATATCGCCCGAGAGACCTTTTTTCATTTCAACATTGCCCAGTTTCTTACCACCAGGAGTTACAAACTCGTATAACCCAAACATATTCATGCTCATAATAAGAATCACAACTAACATGATAAAGACAAAAGTAGGAGATTGAAGTTGGAAGCCCCAGCCAATATTTTGACCTGATGCTTTTAATCCAAAGACCACAAAGGCAAGAGCTAGAAAGGATATGAGAACACCGAATGTATAGGCGAGATTGTGCTTTAGTATCTGCTTTTTCGACTCATCACTATGAACAATTAAACCAAAAAGCTTTAAAGATATGACAGGGAGTACACAAGGCATAAGATTTAAAATTAAGCCGCCTAAAAAAGCAAAGAGAATATAAAGGAAAATAGACTTTTCAGACTCAGTAGGCTTATCTGCTTTTTTATCTCCAAGTCTTTCTAGTGTAGAGAATAATTTATCTAGAGATTCGTTACCCGTGAGGGAAAACTCTTTAAAATTAATCGAAAGAATCTTTGCATTATTATTCTTTGGATAGTTAAAAAGAAACTTCGTCTCCATACCACTTGGAAAAATTCCATCGGAAGGTAGGGGAAGCGCTGGTTCCTCATAAACCCCATCCCAGTCTATATAAGCTCGACCGTATAAGATATTATTGACTCTATCTAAGTAAACTTCCTCGTGCTTAAAATCAAATAGCTCAACAGGGTAGGGTGTGAGAATGTTTTTTTGCAGACTAACTTTGGTGAAGTCTACATTTTCAATCATATAATGAAGAGCTAGCTTCTCATCACCAGCTTTTGTTAGATAAATATCGATTTTATCCGAAGTCGAGTTTTCGGGAAGCTTTTTGAAATCTTGTGTGAGCTGTGCATTTGATAATTGGGGATTTGTTTTTCCTACTTTGTTCAGAATAGAAATATCGAGGTTTTTTTCTCCAGGTATGCAGATATCCTTACAGACTAACCATTTTCCCTCAACCTTTACAGGCGAATTGGATAGGTTTTCCGGTAGCTCATAAAATAATGCATATTTGTTTGAGTAACCATAGGCCCACATATTCCCTTGCTCAATATATCTCTTTGGAGCTGGCCATGGATAATCTTTGAGTGTGATTTCTTTATTTCCCTGATAGAAAGTCACATCTATTTCTTGACCAGCATCTCCTGGGTTTTTCCAGTAAGTGTGCCAGCCCTTAGTATTATTAAAACTAACAGCAAGTATTGATTTTCCTTCAATATTGAGGGCAGTTAATCCCATCTCCACGTATTGTTTATTCTGCGCATGGCTTTTGAAAGAGGAGCCTGATAACGCTATAACAAAACATAAAAAACCTAAAAATTTGATAACTCTCACTTTTAACTCCTGATTATTCACACTATACTATGAGCATGAATGATTTATCTAAATATCAGTATCCAAATAAAATTATATGCTTAACGGAAGAGTCCGTCGAGACTCTCTTTCTCGTTGGAAGAGGAGATCTCATCAAAGGTGTCTCGGCATTTGTTAAACGGCCTAACGAGGCGCAGAAACTTCCTAAGGTCTCCTTTTTTACCACTTCTAATTACGATAAAATTTTATCTCATAATCCAGACTTAATTATCGGGCACTCAGATATCCAAAAAGATATTGCCAGAGACTTAATTGAGCTTGGTCAGAATGTCTTTATCAGTAATCATCGCTCCATAGACGATATTCTTGGGTATATTTTAATGCTCTCAAGAATGGTCGGTGCCGAAGCTGCTGGTATTGATCTTATCACGAGTCTCGAGGAGAAAATCACTGAGGCGAAAGAGTTTACAAAAACTTTACATAAAAGACCAAGAATTTACTTCGAGGAGTGGGACGACCCTATGATTTCTGCGATACAATGGGTTAGTGAATTGATTGATCTGTGTGGAGGTGTCGATATTTTAAAATCAAAGTCTCAAGGGATTTTGGCCAAAGATAGATTCACATCTCACGAAGAAGTTATTGCGCTTAATCCAGATATTATATTTGGATGTCACTGTGGTAAAAAAGTTAAAGTTGAGAAAATTTTAAATAGGGAAGGCTATCAAGAAGTGAATGCGATTAAGAATAAAAAAGTTTTCGAGCTTGCACCTGAAATATTTTTACAGCCAGGTCCAGCTCTTCTAATCGATGGAATTGATATTCTTATGAACTATATTAAGGAATTTAATAACGAGGAGGAAAAAATATGAAAATTATTTTAATGTTAGTACTTTCACTAACTGGCCTTAGTGCTTTTTCACAGGGGCGATCTCATAATGAAATTCTGGAAGACTTTCTTAAACAAAGAAAGCAGATGATGGAAAAAATGATGAAAGCTTTTGATGATGATAGCTTCTTTAATAATGATGATTTTAGTTCAATGAATGGCTTTAAGATTAGTGGTTCAAATATAGAGATTACTGAAAGGCAGCTTTCTGATGGAAATATCGAAATCATGATTACGCCTAAGAAAGATAATATTAATATGGATATTCAAACTCAAAACAATAGAATAACGATTAAAACTGAAACGAGGGTTGAAAAATCTACAGACCAAGGTGGTAATGTCTTCAAATCGCAATCTATGAGCTCTAGCTCGCGATCTATTGCTATACCTGAAGGATATCAAGCAAAATCTCCCGTAGGATCTGGTAAAAGTATTAAAATAACCCTTGTTCCTAACGAGAAAATTAAGAAGATCGTTTTACCCAGTAACGGTGGAAAAATTCCATTGAAAAAGAGAAGAGGTGAAGAGACTATCTAGTCTCTATCATCTTTGCCAATCAGGGATTTTTTCGACTTCATCGCGCATCTTAATATAAGCAATAAGGCGATTATAGAGAATAATTTCTTCGTCTGTTTCCATTTCGAGACTATTAAAGAAGCAACCTTTTATATTCTCTTCGTGACTACAGTCTTTAAACTGACATTGATTAAAATAGGGAATGAGGTCTGGGAAGAGCTGAGGCAGTTCGGCCGGTGTTATATCGTTAACGGCCATTGATCTAATTCCTGGAGAGTCGATCATATAACATTCGCCAAGATCAATCATTTCCGCCCAAGTCGTTGTGTGAGCACCCTTTTGAATGCCTTTTGCTAACTTATTACTGAGAAGTTCGATGGTACCGCTACTCAATGTGGAGATTATACGACTCTTCCCAACTCCTGACTGGCCTAAGCAAATGGTTGTTTTACCTTTTAAAAGAGTTTTCAGTTTATCGAGCTCTTGGAAGTATTCACTTTCAGGTTCATTGGATATTTCAAAGTAGTTTACCCCTAACATATCGAACTTCTTCTTTTCCATGGAAATATCAAATTGATCTTCAAATTGATCCATTTTGTTGAAAAGTACGATCGCCGGGATATCCCATTGAACGGATCTGGTGATATAACGGTCTATTAAGAAGGGTTTATAATCTGGCTTTGATACAGAGGCCACAATAAGGATACAGTCTATATTACTGGCAATAGTCTTCTTTTTGTTTACTCTGACTATACGCCTAAATATCTCATTTTCGCGCTCAATCAGCTCAAAAATCTCATAGCGATCATCACTTTCCATTGCGCGTATTTTGACGTTATCGCCCACCACCAAGTGATCTTTCTTCAGGATCTCCCGTAGACATACAGCTTTAACCTCCTCCTTGGTATCAAGGATTAGGCAATCAAATTCACGTCTATTTGATCTCAGAATCTTAGCTATTACTTCATTCATATAACTATTTCATACCATAAATAATTGATAATATAAGTAATTGATTGTTGACAATTATAGGCTTATGCATTATTTTCAATAACACTTAAAGTCCAGACTACGGTTCCATAGCTCAGCTGGATAGAGCAACCGCCTTCTAAGCGGTAGGTCGGAGGTTCGAATCCTCCTGGAACCGCCATTTACTAAACTAATTTACACTCATTTAATATTTTCCATTCGTAGGTCAATCTCAACATCTTTGTGAGTTTTTAGTATTTTAAATATGGATTGAAGGTCATCAATTTTTTTTCCAGTAATACGAATCTTCTCATCAAGGTATTGGGATGAAATTTTAAGTCCAGATCCCTTAATCAGTTTATTTATAATGCCACCTTTCTCTTTATCTATACCAGAGTTAAGGATAATTATTTGCTTATACTTTTGATTCCCAGAAGGTTTTACTTCTTGAGCGTCAATACACTTTAAACCCAGACCTCTTTTACCCATATTATCATAGAGAATCCCAAGAGCTGCTTGTACCTGGTACTCAGTATCGCCCTTTATCTCAAGTTTATCTGAGCCATTAAAGTCAAGCTCACAGTTTGAACCTTTGAAGTCATAGCGACCATTAATTTGTTTCTGGGCCATTTGGACCGTATTTTTCATTTCACCGATATCTAGTGAAGAGACAAGATCAAAAGAAGGCATTGTTACTCCAAGTGTTATTTATTAATTATTATGTCAAATATTAGCTTAGTTATTGAACTTTTTCCAATGAATCTAGTATAAGCCTATACATTTAGCGAACAAGTTAAAATCTAGCAATATGTGATTGGACGTAGATTCAAATTTCGTTTAAATTTAGCTATGAAAGAAATCAAAAAAATCTCTAGTGGAATCCTATCAAGGCAGTACAAGATTCTTAAGATTGGTGTTCGATCAGGGAGAAAGCTTTTAAAGTCTAAACCTGGCAGTGTTAAAGAAGCCATCTCTGATGTACTCGAATCTGAAGTCCATAGAATCGTTAATGAATTGGGTGTTATGAAAGGGTCTTTAATGAAGGTCGGTCAATTTCTGGCACTATACTCTGACTCTATTATATCTCCGGAGCTACAAAAGGTTCTAAGCCAACTTGAAAATAAAAGTATGTATTTGCGCTGGGATGAAATAAAGAAAAATATCCCTGAGGAATTCTTTGATAAGTTGATCATTGAAGAAAAACCTATTGCTGCAGCATCTCTTGGACAAGTTCATAGGGCCACGTTTGATGGAGTTGATATTGTTTTAAAGATTCAATACAAAGGAGTTAAGAAGGCGATTAATTCAGATATTAGAATTTTAAAATATATCTTAAAACTGACTGATTTTGTGCCTAAAGACATAGATTTAAAACCGTTTTTTGAAGAAGTTAAAGAGATGCTGAAACAAGAAACGGATTATATTCAAGAAGCAAAAAATACTAAAAAGTTTAAAGAACTGATTAAAGATTCAAAGGACTTTTATGTTCCTGAAGTTTATGAAGATTTTTCTAACTCTACCATTATTACAAGTGAATATATTTCTGGAGTGAGTTTAAGAGAAGTTGATCATCTCGATATCTCTCAAGAAGATCGAAATAGACTTGGAATGGCCCTATTTAATCTTTTCTTTACTGAGATTTATGAATGGGGTCTGATGCAGACAGATCCAAATGCTGCGAACTATTTATTGATGCAAGATGAGGGGCGTTGGAAAGTCTGCTTGATTGATTTTGGTGCTACGAAAGAGATCTCTCCTTATCTTCAAGGCATGTATAAAAAACTTATCGGATGTATTGTAAGCCATGACTTTGATGGTTTTGTTGATACTATGTTTGAATATAAATATCTTTCTGAAGATAAACGAGACAGTTATGACATTGATCTTTTAAAGAACTATGTCGCAATAGTAAGTGATCCTTTTAGAGATGAAGAGTATGATTGGGAAAAATCTGAAATCCCTGGTCGAGTTCTAAGTATGGCACCAAAAGTAATGAAAGAGATATCAATAAGTAGCCCTCCAAAAGAAATCGTATTCATAGATAGAAAAATTGGTGGAGTCTTCTTTTTGTTGAAGATATTAAAAGCAAAATTTAATCCTAACGATGTTGTCGATCTATGGTTTAAAGAGGGTTTAGGAGTTCATAATGAAACTAACGAGTAGCGAAGTGAAATCTTTATTACATCACAGAGAGCCTTATTTGCTTATTGATGATGTAGCTGAAGTTATTGATAATAAAATCATTGTTATTAAGAATCACAAAGGAGATGAATTCTATGTCAAAGGTCACTTTCCTAGAGCTTCTGTTGTACCAGGTGCAATGTTACAAGAAATGTCATCCCAAGCAGCAGGTATTATGATTACAAAGTTTCATTCACCGGTAGAAAATTATAATAGTGACGATACCAAAGGCTGGGCGTTAGGAGTTCTTAATAAGGTTGAAAATGCTAAGTATTTAGGAGTTGTTAAGCCGGACAAAGAAATACAGATAGAGGTAACTTTAAAAGAGTCCCTTGGCACTTTATTTAAATTTAGATCTATCATTACTCAAGACAATAGCATTAAGGCCAAAATTAATTTTAACTTAGTTAATATATCAGATGAACACTTATTTTAGGGAGAGAAATATGCGTTTTTTATTTTTAATAGTATTTATTTTTAGTACTCAAGCGTTTGCAAATAAAATTACATGGCTAGGTCAAGCAACGACATTAATTGAAACTTCGGAAGGAAAAAAAATTCTTATTGATCCTTTTATTTTTAATAACCCTAAGACGCCTAAGAAGTTTAAGCAAGAAAGCTTTTATGAAAACATTGACCTGATACTCATTACTCATGGGCACTGGGATCACCTAGGTTCGTATTCCAAGATTATGAAACTATCACCAAAGTCTATGATCAGTATGAATGCAGATATGGCGAACATTCTTATGACTAAGGGGGAGTTAGATAAAAAGAGATATATTCCTCTTAACAAATCGGGAAAGTTCAATCCCTTCAAAAAGGATAATGTTGAAGTCAATATGGTGAGAGCGGAGCATAGTTCATCACTAAAAATCGGAGATGATATTCATTATGGTGGAGAACCCGTAGGGTATGTTGTGAGATTTTCTAATGGTAAAACCTTATACCATGCTGGAGATACAGGTGTCTTTGGTGATATGAAAATGATAGACGAATACTATAAAATTGATCTGGCCTTATTACCGATTGGTGGTAGTTATACCATGGGTCCAAAAGAAGCAGCTTACGCCATTAATGAGTACCTTAAGCCTAAGCAAATACTCCCTATTCATTATGGAACTTTTCCAGCTTTAAAAGGAACTCCAGCACAACTTAAGAAGCATTTAAAGAAAAAGAAGAGGATGTTGAATGTTGCTCCTGGTGAGTCAGTTACGCTTTAACATTCTTCTATAGCTTATGAAGCTTGCAAGAGTACCAAGCAATAGAAAAGTTCCTGTTAGTAAAAAAACATAACTATACCCTGGGGTACCGGGGTATTTATCAATAAGATGTCCTGTTGCTGCACCAAAAAACATATCAGGAAGGAAGCCAACGACAGACACAACTCCAACAGTTGTTCCGACAATATTATCTGGAATACCGAGTCCTCCAAAAACTGAAAAGTAGATTGCTCTTAGAGCGTAAGTAAATGCAGAAGTAATGATCAGAATACTTAATATTACAGCAACAGATGTAAACATATTTAGTGCAATTAGTAATTGAGATATTGCGCCTAAGAATAGAAGTGCCGTCAGGGTTAAGAGTCTTCCTCCTGTCATCTTGTAAGCGATTTTATCTGCAACAATTCCAGCAAGCAAGGCCGCAATAGGGCGTACCCAGAAAATCAGTGTTGTAAATTTTGATGATTCCATTAGTGAGAAATTATGAACGTCTACAAGATAAACTGAAAAATTATCAATGTTTTTATAGCCACAATATGCAGTGAGAACGATAACCCCTAAGAGCCACACATCAAAGTTCATAAAAACCTTTCTAGCCTTCTCCAAATTCCAGTCGTGCTTCTTCGCTTCCTTTGTTTCAACACCCTTAAGGGCATACCACACACAAATAGCAGTAATGATTATGAAACCACTAGTGATACTAAATATTAAATTAATAGCGTCTATTTTATTAGAACTCAGCTCTACATCTGTGAAGCTCATAGCAACAACTGTTGTTAAGACGGAGCCAACTATTGCTGCGGTAAGACCTCTACCTGAATCTAATATACCCATGGCGGTTGCTCTTTTGTCAGCGCCTCCAACTTCGTGTGTTACTTTTATTAGGGCCCCCCACATTAATAAAATGGTACTAACTCCAAAAAATCCATATGTATAAATAAGCGTTTGTTTTGTGGGGATGAAAATCAGTACAATACTACCAAGTAAAGTGATGAGAAGTGATGCAACAATAAGTTTTCTTGGAGAATATTTATCAGCAAATGGTCCACCAATAAGATAAGAAATCATAGATGTTATCCCGTATGCGCCAAATGCAAGTCCCATATCCGTATTTGTTATATTCCAAGCTTCGAGCATTATTGGCCTGAATATTCTGGGTATTAAGAAGGGCAGCATGAAAATAGCTTCCCCTGCAATAATGATAAAGATCATTGAAATGAACTTCTTATTCATAGTAATTCCTAAGTTTGAGTTAATAGCATTATAGCTACTTAGATATTTATATCAATTGATAAGGGTAAAATATTCCATCTCCAAGTAATTACTTAGACAAATTTAGTTCGTTTTAAAAATTCTCCGACATAGCTCTTGTTACCAATCTTTACAAGAGAGTCCTGCATGTTTAATCTCATTGTGATATTGATGTCGTTATTGATTTCAATACATTCATTTGCCTGTGTTAACGGGAAAGGTATTTTACCCGAGAATGATTTATATCTTGGAGTAGACTATAAACCTATTAATGGTGGAGTTACTGAAGTTCAGTTTAATAGCGTTCTAGATCGCGTCGAAAATATTTATGGCGGTATTATAAGAAGCTACGGTGGACAATTAAAAATGAATAGGCTTTGGTCTGATGGAACAGTTAACGCCAGTGCTAATCGTCAAGGCTCCACATATGTTGTAAATATGTACGGTGGTCTAGCGAGACACCAGGCAATAACCGAAGATGCATTTGCCCTTGTTGCATGCCATGAAGTTGGCCATCATATCGGAGGCGTTCCTCGCTATACTCAAAGAGGTGGTGAGTGGGCCAGTGTTGAGGGACAGTCAGATTATTTCGCTACATCTAAATGTTTGAGAAAACTATTTGCAAGTGATAATAATGTTCAAATTGTAAGCTCAATGAATGTTGATCCACTTGTTGAGTCTAAGTGTAATAGTCAATTCTCTGATGCTAATGATCAAGCGATTTGTAAAAGAATTTCTCTTGCAGGCTTATCTTCGGCTTCATTATTTGCTGATATGAGTAATCAGAAAAAACCAGCTTTTAATACTCCTGATAACAGTAAAGTTTCTTCAACATATGAATCACATCCTCAGTATCAGTGTCGTCTAGATACATACTTTGAAGGTGCAATCTGTGAAGTTCAAGATACGGTAGAGATCGGTCAAAATGATCCTAACGTTGGAACTTGTAACAGGAAAGCACAGCAAACTGAAGGTGTTAGACCCTTATGTTGGTTTAAGCCAGGATCAGGTGGTGGGACAACGAACCCTCCAATAGGAGATGTTGCAACAACACCAACTGTAAATGGGCAAACTGTCATTACAGTGAGAAATCCTTCGCAGCAAATCCCTATTGCAATTGATGTGAGAATGCACTCTGGTGTTTATGGTTTTGCTATTGAATTTAGTAAACCTAATCAAATTTTTGCCAATCCAAACTCATCTGAACCAGATAGAATGAATGGCTTAAAGGTTGAAGTTTACCAAGGGACAAATGGAACTTATCGTTTAGTTCCGATGCGAACTCTTCCAGGTTTTGGTGCTTATCAAGTTAGAGTCATTGCTCTTGATAGGAATAAGAAACCAGTATCAAAGAATTCAGACTCATTAGAAATATTTTTAGAACAGTAGAGGACTATAATGGCAAAATGTAAGTATTGTGGAAAAAATGTAACATGGGTAAAAGAGGGACGTAAAAATGTACCTGTTGAAGATGACGGTGGTGTTCATAATTGTGAAAACTTCGCAAACTCAAGAAACTCAATAAGAACAATCAAGCCAGATGAGCTTGACCCGGACATTATTAAGCAATACGAAGAAAACATGGAAAAAGCCAGGAAAAAGTAGTTATTTCATGGCTTTAGCTGGCTTAAGTGATCCGTTACTTTGACCGATAAGTATAGTAACAGTTAATAAAAAAAGAGGTGTATTATGGGATTTCCAAAACAAGAAGATAAGAAATTTGTTTTTAACAAGGGAAGCTATAAAAGCCAATGTGCCTATATGCTAATGCTTATTCGTCAAAAAGATCCTAAAGCCTGGATTGGATTTAAGCAAAAGTTCAGTGATGTAACAGATGAAAATTCTTATGACTTTTTTCAAGTACTCGTGAGTTTTTATAAAGGCGAAGAGAAGCAACAATCAAGGCCTTCAAAGTCAAATGTTATCCCGATGAAAGCGAAAGAGAAAAAAGAAGATAAAGTAAAAAAACCTGTTAAGAAGAAAGCTCCTGCAGCTAAAAAGAAAGCGAAGAAAAAATTCGCTAAGAAGAAAGCCCCAGCAGCAAAAAAGAAAGTAACTAAAAAGGTTACTAAAAATGTTTCAAAAGCAAAAGTTACAAAGAAAAAAGCTGTTCGTAAAAAAGCAGCTTAGTTAGTAAGGGCCGACTGGACAAGTTGGCTTGCCTTTTTCCCATCAAATTGACCTTTTATCTTAGGTGATAACACTTTCATTACCGCACCCATATTTGGCGAGTCTAGCTCTGATTTAATATCTGAAATCATTTTAATAACTTCTTCTTCAGAGAGTTGCTTCGGTAGAAATTCTTCCAACACTTTTAATTCAGCTTCAATTTCTAGTATCTGATCAGAACCTTCTGGATACATCGCGATAGAGTCTCGTGTTTTTTTTGCATAAGAAATGACGATATCATCTTCAGCAATAGGTTTCTTAGCGGTTTCATTTTCAATTAATAACTTCTTTATGAACCGAAGTACATTTAATCTGGTTTTAGCCTTGGCCTTCATAGCGGCTATTATTTCTTTACTAATGGTATCTTTTAAAGTGCTGATAGGTGTATCTCCGTTTAATTTAGTAAGACATACTATATAACAGTAGAATCATATTAACAAATATGTGTAGTTATGATTAAATGATAAAAATATAAAGTACCTAGGTGGTCTGAATGAACATGGTTTTTAAAATATTAGCTTTCTCAATAGTTTTAAGCTGCTCTTCTCACGGGCACAAGAATATGAATGAGAAATTCTTAAAGAAGGATCTCGATGTTAATAGTTGGATTACTCGTTTTGAAAGTAGTAAGCGAGAAGTCTTTAAATATCGTAAAGAAATTGTAAGAAAAATGAAACTTCAGAAGGGAATGGTTGTTGCTGATATTGGTGCCGGAACAGGGGCATTTTTAGAGGAGGTATCACGTGCTGTTACAGACGATAATATTGTCTCTTCTAGAGGTAAGGTATACGGAGTTGATATATCTTCAAAGTTTGTAAGCTTCATGAACGAAAGAGTACAAAAAGAAAAAATTAAAAATACAGAAATCATCTTGGGGGAATTTGATCGAACAACCCTTCCGATGGAATCTGTTGATGTTATTTTCATGATTGATACATATCATCACTTTGAGAATCCAGAAAAAATGCTTGCAGATATTCGGGCAACCTTAAGACCCGGTGGTTTTATGTATATAATTGATTTCGATAAAGATTCACCTCAATTAAGTAGCTTTTTAAAGAAACATATTATTAATTCGAAAGAAAGTTATATAAACCAAATTAAAGAAAATGGTTTTGAATTTATTGGTTCTGAAAACGTTCCACTTGATCAAAACTTTATGATAAGTTTTAGGGTTACTAAATAATGATTAGTATTGAGAAGGCAGAGGACAGAAAGTACATCGACATTATTGTGAATCTTCAAAAGCAAATGGCATTTGAAACTGAGGAATTAAAATTAGATGAAATTGTGCTTAGAGCAGGTGTTACCGAAGTTTTTGATAATCAAAGTCGTGGAAAATATTTAGTCGTCTTAAGAGAAGGTGAAGTTGTCGGAATGCTTTTTTATTTATCTGAGTGGAGTGATTGGAGAAATGCAGAGGTCTTATGGATCCACTCAGTTTTTGTAATTTTAGAATACCGCGGACAAGGCTTCTATAAGGCCATGTATGAGCACATGAAGCAAATGGTTACTTCTTCTGCTAAGTATGCAGGACTTCGCTTATATGTAGATAAGAATAATTTAAATGCTCAAAAAGTTTATGAAAAATTAGGTATGTCTAAAGAACATTACGAACTTTATGAGTGGCTAAAATAATCTATTCAATTTTCTATTTTATGATAATATTTATACATGAAGATAGAATTTAGAGAATCAGATTTTAAGGAGTTCCACTATTCATACATTTTTACGAATGAGACAAGTGGGACCGAATTTATAGATTATCAAAATATAATTCCCCAAGATATTACTTCGACTGGAATAACCCTTAAAGTCTTAACGAACTCCTGTAACACAGGACATAATTTGATGATTATGTTATTTAGTGGACATAACCCTATACTTCCAAAGCGTATACCTAAAGATGGCAGACGTAAGGGAATATGTTTTTCTGCAATCGCGAAAGTTCTTAGTAAAACTCCTCAGGAATCGAACGGCGAATTTTCGTTTGTCGAGCTTAGATTTACTCAGTTTGATAAGTATGGTTGGGAAGATATTGTCGAGGAATATAAAGATGCGCAGGAAGCTGTTTCTAAACTTATGAAGAAGATTAAAGTAAATGAAGAATAAAAATGAAGAAATTATAAGAGAGTATCTGAGAGGCAAGACAGTGTTACTTGCTACAGATAGTTCTACTGATAAGGTTGCGTGGAAAAAAATCCTGCATGATATGGGTCTTGAAATGCCCCATTTTTCTGATGCTAACTCCCTTGCCGATGCTCTTGCCATTATTCAAGAAAAAACGATTAATATTGTATTTACGTCTCATATTATTGGTGGTGAGAATATGATGAGCTTATTAGATAAACATATAGAGAAGCACACAGATCGTAACACTTTCTCATGTCTCATGGTTACGGAGAAGAGCTCACTTGCGATTGCCGCTTATGCAGCTGAACATGATGTGGATTCACTTATTGTTAAACCGTATAATCAAGCAGATCTTATAAAAAGTATCAGTAACATGATACTGGAAGCTGTAAATAGATCAAAAGAACTTGTTTTGTATCACCAGACGATCTCAAGTTTAAGGCTTGGAGAATTGGATAATGCTTCAAAGCAAATTGATGAATATCTTGCGCTTAAGCCTGAGAGCGGAAATACTTTTTTCCTAAATGGCTTACTTCATTTTAAGCAAGATAATTTTGAGGATGCAATAAATATTTGGGAGAGTGGACTAGAGCATAGTCCTGATCATCATCAGATACTTTGTCACCTTTTCGATACCCTTATAATGGAAAAAGAGTTTACTAGAGCGTACCCATGCGCAGTAACTCTAAGTGATAAGTTTCCAATAAATCCAGAACGAATCCCAGATTTTATCCGCGTCTCACTTGCAATGGGGGCTTATCACGACTTGATTAATTTCTGTGAAATGATCTTAGAACTCGAGGAAGATTTAAGCTCCATTGATAAGCCTATTGCGGCCGCTTTGGCAGTAAGTGCAAAAAGCCTTGTTGATGAAGATAGTGATATAAAGCTTATTAAGGAAACGACTTTGCGAGCAATGGACCTAACTGATTCTAGTAGTGAAATCTTTGCTACATGTATTGAAAGCCTTTATCGAGTGGAATGTTTCAAAGAGGTTACAGAGGCGATTAATAAAATTCCTAATGATGAATTGAGCCCAAGATTAGTTGATATTGAATTGTTGATAGAGGAAAGAGTGGGGTCTGTGGATCTTGTCTATGCCAAGGCCCAGGGCTTGGTAAAACTTAAAAAGACGTCAGAACATGTCTACTTTGTTCTCATTAGAACTGGCTTAAAATTAGGAAAGTCGAATCAGCACTTAGAAGATATTATATATGAAGCGGCCAAGAGCTTTCCTCATATAAAACAAGAACTTCTTAGTTTAATGGATCTTTAGAATCACTTTAGTCGGTTAATTTATTTTCGTGACGTTTTAAAAATATTAGTTCACTATCTATCTATAAACAAAAAAGGTGGAGTTATGAATAATTCTTATAATCAAATTGCTCATCAGTTTTTAAATAAAGATAAGAGCAGCCAGTTTAATTTTTTTATGCAAGAGATTGATTTAGAGGATAGTAAGTACTTAACCAAAGAGTTTATTTCAGCTTTTCGTTCATTGGCTGAATCTCACCCTGCCATTTTTATACTTTTTGGTGATGCAAATTTTAAAAAACTAGTTTTCTTCTATGTACAGTATTTTTTACTTTCTGAGGAGAATGCAGCTAAGTATGGTAAACAGTTTGGCGGCTTTATTCAGGCCCTTCCAACACTTGCTAATATGAATTATTTAAAATGGATTGCCAAGCTAGATTGGTTTTGGACTCATCAAGATCAGCAATATATCCTGCTACCTAAGGGGACTCTTGAGTCTTGGGGAAGTGTCTATAAGGATTCAGAAGAAATTAATATTTTAATTGATGAGAACTTTATAGAAAAATTAACAATCCAAAGATCTGGAAACGAAGTTTCAATTGTTAAAATTTAATTTTAAAGTGTAGTAAGTTATGGGTGTTTATTCTGAGGTTGATCTCACTGAAATTAATGAAATCTTAAGCCACTATGAATTAGGGTATGCTGTAGACTATCAAGCTACTATTGCTGGTATATCTAACTCTAACTACAGATTGAATCTTAATACTGGTCAGTCGATACTACTTAAGGTTTCAAATGATAAAACAGTTGAACAATTAGTAAATGAACAAAATATCTTATTAAAATTAAAAAAATATAACTATCCTTTCTCATTAAATCCGTTTGAGACTATTCAGGGAAAGCCAATCTATCAGCACAATGGCTTGCACGGAGTGGTATTTCCTTTTATTGATGGGCTTCCACCGGTCATTGATAGTACGACAATTAAGCAAATTGGCATGGCATTAGGTAAGCTTCACTCGCTTGAGATACATAAAGAAGACTTGGATACCATTAGGCCTCATGATTTAGTTGGTTACGGCGGTATGAATGTTTATGACTATGCCTATTCAAAAGATGCAGCTCCAATGTTTAAAGAGTATTTTGAAAAATTGATTCCTGAAAACTTAAAAGACATACCCTATGAACTTTTTCCTGCTGGAATTATTCATGGTGATCTATACTTTGATAACTCTCTTTTTAATAATGGTGATTTAGTCACACTTATTGATTTTGAACAGGCCGGAAGGGGACGTTTTATACTTGATCTCGGAATTGCTATTAGTGGAAGCTGTCTAAATTCAGATAGATCTAATATAGATCAAAATTTAATGAAAGCCTTTTTAGCCGGATATGAAAATGAAAGAGCGATGAAAGTGATTGAGAAGGATTACCTTGATCTTGCAATTAAGATTGGATTTTTTTCTATATCACTTTGGAGAATTAAAAGGTTCTATGATGGAAGTCTTGATGAATCAAAGAGAGATAACTACATAGAGCTTTTAAAACGGGCCGAATCTTTCTCCGCTATCTGTATGGATACTTGATTCTGGTCGTCGGTTGATAGCGTTGGATAAGTAATGTTGTATGATTATATTGTGCCGCGAATTGAGAAAATCACTTATAGGTGGTTTTATTAAACATAAATAAACTAACGAACAAAGGACAGTTGATGGGATCATTATCAAGTGAAAATAGAGAACTAGGTTTTTCTAAAGGACAAATGAATAAATTTAGAAAGCAAGGAAGAATTCCTGCTGTTGTATTTGGTAAAAATAGAGATCAGTCATGGCCTATTTTTGTTAACTGGGTAGCTTTTCAGAAATGTCTAAGCTCAGAAGGAAAAGTTTTTCAATTAGAAGTTAATGGCAAAGTAGAACTTGTAAATGCTAAGGTCGTTGATCTAACTCCAATGGGAAAACCAGAGCATATTTCTTTTCACCAATTGGTTAGAGGTGAAGCATCTGTATTTAAGGTGCCGGTTAACCTTGTCGGTGAATCTGTAGGTGAGAAGGCTGGTGGTGTTATTCAAGCTGTTGAATCACAGATTTCTGTAAAAGGGATGCCAAAAAATATTCCAGAGAATATCGAGTTAGATATTAGCTCTCTTGAAATTGGGCAAAACTTAACCGCAGGCGATTTAAAGCTTCCTACTGGTCTTGAGCTTGCTCAAGAGACGGATCTTAATCTAGTTGTATGTCAAGCACCTAAGCAAGAAGAGGCTGAAGAAGAAGTCGCTCTCGCTCCTGAAGGTGAAGCTCTAGAAGCACCGGTTGCTGAGGCCCCTGCTGAAGCTCCAGCTGAAGAGAAAAAATAATATATTAATTATTAGAAATTAAAGAAGCCGCTCTGTATTGAGCGGCTTTTTTATATTTAAACTACAGAATTTCTCAGGTAAAATGTATTATGCCTGCAATAATTTTCATTCCCATTATCACTGCCACTATAATCTCTATTTTCATTGTCCTTCTGTATGTGAGGTATAGGAAAAAAAACAAGTTTTTACTGCAGGATCAAACAGGCCTTATTCCCGCAAATGCTAGTTATGAATTTCTAGACGCTAAAGAAGATAAGAGCGTTTTTAAAAGTTATAATACTCCTTTGACAGAAACATTACAGCGTCACGATGTAAGTAGTATCTATCTAATCCACGGAACATTTGTGGGTAATGATCCTTTTCAAATAATTGATTTATTGGGGGAAGCATTTCCAAAACTTGGCACTAAGCTCATTTCAACAATTAAAGAAAGGACAAAGCAGACTCAAAATATCTTTGCAAAGGATTTAGGCAACTTTACTGACGAACACGTTGACTATATTAGAACTATGACTGGAAACAGATTTAATGTTCACAATATCACATGGTCTTCTGGTAATAATCATCTCGCCAGGGTGAAGGGAGCGATAGATCTTATCCAAAAGCTCTCAACAGAAAGTCCAAATAGTAGGGTTCTGCTGATAGGTCATAGTCACGCAGGACAACTTTTTGCACTCATTACACAATTGATGAATAACCCAGCTTTAGAAAAAAAACTAAAGACCATAACAAAAAAGATCATTCCTGACAGTGACTGGAAAGATATCAATAAGCAAATAAAAAAAATGAGAACTCTTAAATTCGATATTGTCACAATGGGGACACCACAGAGATATGAATGGAGACTCAGTGATAATATTAAGCTTCTGCACTTCATTAATCATAGAGGAACGAGTGTATTTGGAGGTGATGTAAAAGGCGCATTAAATACACTCGATGGAGACTATATCCAACAGTGGGGAATTGTTGGATCGGATATCGTTTCGCCGCTTAAGGAAGAAAAGCTTATTAATATTGAACTAGATTCAATCTTTGGAGCAGGTAGTAATTTGGAGGAACTAAGGAAGAATATTGTTTTTCGTAAGAGATTGCATTCTGAGGGACATCATATTCTTGTGAACTACCGAGATAATGCAAAATACCCAAACTTTCTTTTAACAATATTTGGGCATGGCAGTTATACTAAATTTGGATATTTAGGTTTTCACTTTGAAGAAATCTGTAAAAGGCTTTATAAATGAAGAAGGTAGGATTAATTGACTCAGGGATTGGCGGATTAACTCTTTTAAAGGAACTGATGGACTATAAGGTTCACGCGGAGTATCTCTATATCTCCGATTCTCAAAATGTTCCTTACGGTGAAAAATCACAAACATTTATGCTTAATCAAGTAAGAGATATGTCTTTAAAGTTAATTGCCAAGAAAGTTGAAGTGATTATTCTCGCATGTAATACCCTTACGGCCGAGACTATTGATACTTTAAGACTAGAGCTTACAGTCCCTATTGTAGGGCTAGAGCCATATATTAATTATTTAAATCAAGACTTTGCTATTGATTCCAAAATGGCACTGATATTGACGGAAGCAACTTTCAAGTCTACTCGTTTTCAGACTCTACTCATTGAAAAAGACCCTGAACATAAAATTGATATTTACCCTTTAAAGAAACTTGCCATGATTCTGGAATCCTTAACAATTCAGGACTTCGAAACCATAAGAGTCGAAGTAGAACGTGAACTCATGCAGGTTGAGGGGCGAGGCTATACCCATCTTATCTTAGGCTGTACCCACTATCCAATCATCAAAAATTTTTTAGAGAGTTATTTGGGGCTTATTGTTGTTGATTCAGCTGCAGCTGTTAGAAATCATGTAATGAATAGCGTAGGGCTAAATACCACTGATGAGTATCATGATACTTTCTTATATAATTCTGATAACTCAGATACTTGGTTAAGCTCAAAGCTATCAGAGCTTAAATTTTTAAGAGATATTGTTTAAGTTTGTAATAATACTCTTTAGGTTGTCGATCATAGCTTGATCAAGTGGTTGAATCTCTCTTTCATTCTCTCTTAGCGCCCTAGACATAATGCCACCAAACATAAAGAAGACAACATCAACCATGAGAGTTGCTTCTTTTGCAGTGTCCGAGGCTGGATTTCTTGTTTCAACTTTAAAACAATTACTAAGTTCTTTGATCGTTTCCTCACTGTATGATCTTTTCATTATTTTTTGAATCGCCGTGTTTGCATTAACTCTAACTGTTTGGCTTGAATGGTTTAAAAGGTCTAGTAAAAGAAGTATGTCTTCTTTAGATCCGTGTCTTGCGAAGTACTTTGTGATCCCTGTTTTTTTCTCAAGACTCTGATCTAGAATAAGTTCTCTTATATAATCTAGATGTTGAGGTGATCTAGAGAGAGCAAATCCTGAGACAATATATTCTTTTGTTTTAATTGTCGTCGCATCTGCTTTATATAATTCTTTTAATCCATTAGAAACTTTTTTGTTATCTTCTACAAAGTTACCTAACTTCATTATCGCCATATGCTGAGATCTATATGAAGGAGATTTTGCAAGTGTAAATAAAAAATCGATCATTTTGTCTGAAGGATCATCAGTTATATCCGAGTTGATCGTTGGAGAGATCCATCTTTTTGGAGCTTTCTTTAGTAATTCTATGACAAGCTCATCATTTCTTGTTTGAACATGAATGATTTCAGTCAGACTGCTAAATGTTTCTCTATCTTGAGTTTTTTTAGCTTCGACTATTAGCCTATTTAGTAGGGTGTTATCAGAGGCTTGCTTTAATTCTTTTGACAGTTGCTTTTCAGCATCAATCCTTTCTCCAGTATCTCTACTCGATAGATTTTTAATGGTTTGATTGGTATCAATTGCAAAAGCTGTGATTAGATTTAAACTTAATGTCATTAAAATGATAAACTTCATCTCTCTCTCCATTTATACGCATTTATTTTTTTAGTATGTCCACTCTCTTAATTGCCCTTGCTCCCCTTGATGTGATCCTATTCCAAGGTGCATTTTTCCATTTCCTTTGCCATCACCATGACCAAGTCCAATAGAAAAACCTAGGTCGGATGATTCTAGCGGGTAACGAATATCAAAAATATCGTTTTCCCAAATATTATTTTGAGCATAGCTTTTATAGTATTCAAAAGAATCATGGCCAGCAAAGACAACATCAAATGCAGCAGCATGAATATGATCACTTTTCGTGTTACCAGTAAGTTTCTTTTGGTAACAGGCACTACGCCACCAACTTGTAATATATCGGAACTCTTGAAAGCTTCCGAGTAAAAAACCTAACTGATTTTGCTTGTTTAAATCTTTCGTCATTTGTTCAAATATTAAAGATAAAACAATTGCCTTCGGCCATAGATTTTGAGGCGGAACAAGTGCTTTTAAATCTTCAGGGTCATGACAGGCTAAAAACTTTGCTGTATTACTTCTTCCTGGAACTAAAAAGTTATAGGTCTTATCAACAATATTTTTATGAGTAATTCCTGAAAGTGTCAGGTACCTTACAAAATCGTACTTAGAGCGATCAAATTTAGTTGGGTCAATAAAGTTTCCGCCTAGTTTATATATAAGGGTACCATTTGTGTAACAGTATTCAGTGTCCTTTAGACCTTCATGGCAGGGTGCAAAGAGCTTTTTGTTGATATCATTTACAATATCTTTTGACCCATTAACCCTAGAGTCTTTAAGCTTTGATTCTATAGCAATAAGCTCTAGACGAGTCGTAAGAACTTCATCTTTTATTTGAGCTATTTCATCACGAAAACTTTCAAGTGTTATATCTTCGTAAACAGCGACTACCGGTTTGCTCTTACTTTCTTTAAGTTGCTCTAGGTCAGATTCGAATTGAATTCTTTTGGCAGTAACCATCTCTAGGGATCTAAGCATTGATTCCTGTGTTACTTTTATTCTTGATACTTCATTCTGTATGAGTGCTTGAATATCTGTCGTTATCTCATTATTACTATCTGCTAACATTTTAGTGAATTTTTCATTCCAGGCAGCAATGGCAGCATCAACGTATTTTTTATATTTATCTTTATTTTTTTGGTAAAGAGCGAGGTGAGACTCGAACTTTACTCTCAATTTTTTTGCAGATTCAACGGTCTGAGCCTGCTCTAATTGAATTTGTAGCATATCTGATTTAAGAGCAAAGTTATCATTTAGATTCTTAACAACTAATTGTAAACTTGATACTTTGACATAATTAGTTAGTTCTTCATCTATATAGGCTTTGTATTTATTGAAGTTATCATCAAGCTCTATATAATGATCATCTAGCTTAGAATCTAGCTGAGACATAAGTTGTTCTAGCTCAGATCTTAGTTGAGCTAATTCTTGCTTGGTTGCATATTGAGCTTGCTCTGTTGGAGCAACGCTAGTATCGGCTTCAACTTCTTTTATCTTCTCGCTTTTTTGCTTAACTTCAATTTCGAGTGTTTTTATTGCTAACTTTTTGTCTTGCGGAGCTTTACTGTCTGAGTCTTGCTCTTTCTTAACTCCACAAGCGATAGCAATAGTTAGTACAAATAAATACATTAAAGACATTTTCATAGTTATCTCACATTTGAATAGTTTCTCTCCCTTATATATGAGCAAAATAGATACCACTCTTTTGACCTGATTACGGTATGTTATGTAGTTCTAGCTATTCAATTTATAGATAACATGTTAAAAAGTTGAACATAATCAAATATTTAAGGATGAATTATGAATATTTTACTGCTCGAGAATATACACTCTACTGCGAAAGAAAAACTCGAAGAACAGGGATTTAAGGTTGATCTATTAACCTATTCACCAGCACCTGAAGAGCTCAGTAGTTTACTCGCTAAGTATCAGGCGGTGGGGATACGATCTAAAACAAAACTGACTAAAGATATTCTAGATAAAAATAAACACCTCCTAGCTGTCGGGTGCTTTTGTATTGGAACAAACCAGGTTGATTTAGAGGCAGCTAAGGTTAATGGTACAGCAGTATTTAATGCTCCTCACTCAAATACTAGAAGTGTCGCAGAGTTAGTTATCGCTGAGATGGTTGCACTATCTAGACAACTAGGAGACAGAAACTCTATGGCCCACGAAGGAAAGTGGTTAAAATCTGCAGTAGGAGCGAATGAAATACGAGGCAAGAATCTTGGTATTATTGGTTATGGACATATTGGAAGTCAGGTAAGTGTTCTTGCAGAGTCTTTTGGTTTAAATGTCTTATTCTATGATGTGACAAAGAAACTATCTCTTGGTAATGCAAAATCTGTAAGTACTCTAAAGGAACTCCTGAGTATTTCTGACTTTGTTACTTTGCATGTCCCTGAAACACCTGAAACAAAAGATATGATTACAAGTGAAGAACTGAGCCAAATGAAGAAGGGAAGCTATCTTATAAATGCTAGTCGTGGCAGTGTTGTCGTCATCGCTGACCTCGTCGCTGCTCTTAAGTCTGAGCATATTAAAGGTTGTGCTGTTGATGTTTTTCCGAAGGAGCCAGCCTCTAATGAAGAGATGTTTACTTCACCATTACAGGGATTAAAGAATGTGATTCTTACTCCACATATAGGTGGAAGTACTGAAGAGGCTCAAGTGGCCATTGCGGAAGAGGTCTCTGATAGTTTAGATAAGTTTTTAAAAGTAGGTTCGTCAGCAGGTGCCGTGAATTTTCCTATTGTAGATATAGGTAAGCACGGTTCAGCGAAAAGAATTGTGAATGTACATGAAAATAAACCTGGAGTTCTGGGTGAAATAAATTCTATTATTTCTGCTGCAGGTGCAAATATCGATGCACAGTTTTTGGCCACTGATGATAAAATTGGTTACCTCGTGATTGACGTACATGCTGATCATGTTGATGGGTTATCCCAAAGCATCGTAAAACTTGACTCTAACATTATTACACGTGTTGTTTAAGTGACACTCCTAGAATCCACTAAGAAATTAGTTTTATTTTCAATTCCTATCATGATCGGCCAACTCGGCCAAATGCTTGTATCTGCCGGAGATGTTTTTGTGGCAACCAGATATTCAACTGAGTCCGTTGCAAGTATTGGTGTTGCTTCTGGAGTTATAAATCCAATCTTTCTCTTCGGTATTGGACTCATGATGGGTGTTAGCCCTTCATTGGCCATGAGCCGAGGTGAGGGGACAGATGATAAAGAAACACTTTTTTCTATCATAATCTATGCACTTCTTGTTGGAGGTTCACTAACGATACTTACCCTGATCGCAAACGAGTTTGTCCCATACTTTGGTTTTGATCCATCCCTTGTTCCTTCTATTCAGCAGTATATATCTATTGTCTCATGGTCATTTCCTTTTGCTCTCTTATTTCAAGGCATAAAAGAGTTCCTACAGGCTTACGATGAAGTCTTTATGCCAAATATGTTAGCGCTCGGAAGTGTTGTCTTGAATTTAATTATAAACTTCATTCTTGTTTTTGGTTTTGCTGGCTTTGGTGGAATTGGAGAAGTCGGACTTGCCTATGCTAGTTTGGCCATAAGAATCATCTTAGCAGGGACGATTTTACTCTTAGTTTGGAGTAAGCTTTCTAATTTAAATTTTGATAAGTTATTAGTACTCAATATTTTTAAATTTAGTCTTCCAATTGCTTTTATGTTCTTTCTTGAAGTCCTAGCTTTCTGTACTGTCACAATTTTATCTGGTGTCCTAGGAGTCACTGAGGCCGCTACGAATAATATCATCATGACTTTGGCATCTATTGCTTTCATGATCCCTCTTTCTATATCAAGTGCAGTCTCTGTAAAAGTGGGGAATGCTTATGGAAGAAAAAGCCTTCATGACGTTAGACGATACACTCAATCATCTCTAATTATTGTTTTGAGCTTTGTAGGCTGTTCTGCAAGTTTCTTTTTCTTTTTTCCAGAGCAGGTAATGGGATTACTCTCAAAAGACTTTGATGTGATCCAACTAGGAATTAAGCTTCTTTTAATTGTAGCGATCTTTCAACTTTTTGATGGGTTTCAGGTCCTTTTAACAGGCGTTCTTAGAGGCTTGAATAGTACTCACATTTCATCCGCCCTTGTTTTTATGGGGTATTGGTTAATAGGGATTCCAATTGGTATTTATCTCGCATTTTATACTGATATCGGGGCAGAAGGTTTGTGGATTGGACTAGCACTGTCTTTATCAATAGTTGCCACTTTAATGGCCATTTTTACGATGTATAGATTTAGAAAACTAAGCTTTAACCCTGAAGGGGACTATGAGAATAACTAAATTAATCTTTCTAATTTGTGCTGTTGCACTTGTTCTTTTTTTTGCTAAAGCCTTTGATAAGACAATTCAAAACTCTAACAGTCGATTGATGGAGCTTTCAGAGTCAAATAAGCAGAACTCACTTATCTCTGTTTCTCGAACAGAAGCCGATATGGACGCTAAATTCCCTGATAGAAGAGTTCATAGATACTCAGCGGTACTAAAAGAATGTACGGTAAGTTGGGATGTTATTGTTCATATTGACCTAGGCTTCAAGAACTACCACTTAGATCTAACTAATATGACAGAGACATGTTTTGCAATGGATAACTCTGCACTCTTAGAAGTTCATAATAAAGTTATTACTAAAATTCTTCGTGATTGGAATCAAAAGCGATTCTTTCAATGGAATACCGCTGACTTAAGGTTTATTGTAGCAGATACAGCACTGAAGGATTTACTTGGAGCTATAAAGTCTGGAGAGGTTACTTCTACAGCTATAAACAAAGCTCTTAAAGAAAGTAAGATTTTTAGTACTATACTTAAAAATAAATTTAATTTAGTTGATATTAAGAGCTTTGAAATAAAAGAGATGAGCTTACTTTCAGTAGAGATTAGTCTTGAAGCTTTATAGCGTTCTTATGAATGACCTTCAGGCGATCAATCTCGGATATGAGTTTCTTTGAATATTCACTAATATCTTTATTGATGACTATCTTACTAAGATTGCTTTGAAAGCTTAAGGAGTACTGCTCAAAAGCAGTTAAGGAATCTAGTGAGCTTTTATTGTCAGATAGGGAATACGAACTTTGTAAACTCTTAAGCTTTTCCACTAGTTCAATATTTAAGCTCTCTTTACTGTCACGAATAAGTTTTTCACTTAAAATATGTGCCAATTGTTCAATGGTATCTAGTCTCAGTAAGATTGACATATATATAGTATACTCGGAACTCAATTTTTTTAAAGTGCCATCTTAGCTTATAAAATTCAAGTAACTTAGCTCCCTTACAATAAGATTTATGTACTGATATATCCGATTGTCTTGTTTTTGGTCATGTACTTTTTACATGAAAAATCCGAATAGAATTACGCTTCGCGTTGATCGTGATATTCTTTGGCTACTAAAAAAAGGGTTATAAAAATGGAAATGTTAGACATCTCAAGCTTATTGACTACGGTTAAAAATCCAACAGTGATTTCGATTACTTATTCAATTTGCTTATCATTCATTCTATCTACATTGGTAGCAATGACTTATCAAAGAACCTTTCAAGGTTTGAGTTACTCAAGAAACTATATCCAAGCCTTAATATTAGCCTCAATCGTTGCAACAATTGCAATGCAAGCAATCGGTGATAACCTGGCCCGTGGTCTTGGGATGATGGGTGCTTTAGCGATTGTCAGGTTTAGATCTTCACTGAAAGATCCCAAAGATATGATCTTTATATTTATGGCATTAGCAATAGGAATTTCATGTGGAGTTTACTCTTTCTCAATCGCGACAATCGGAACTTTGGGTTTTAGTACATTTGCCTTTATCATTCATAGATTACCTTTCTCTAAGGAAAGTCATTTTGATGGTTTACTGAAATTTAACTTAGAGAATAGTTCAACAGATAAAGCCTCCCTAGAGAAAATATTGGATAAAAACTGCCAGAACTTTGCACTGATAACCTTACGTGAAGTTGGACAGGGTGCACGTCTAGATTACGCATACCAAGTAAAACTAAGAGCAAAGAATACATATACTGAGTTCGTTGAGGAGTTACAAGGTTTAGAAACAATTAAAGGTGTTAACTTGTTATTACAAGAAAGCACAGTAGAGATATAGGGTTGAATATGAATTTAGAAATGACATTAAGAAAAGTACAAAGATCTCTTAGAGAAAACTTATTATTCTCATCTGTATGGATCCTGGCCTTAATTACAGTTTTATTTGTTAATATAACTGCTAAGCGAAGCTATAACTTTGTAGGGATGACAGACTCTAAGGAAGATGTATTAAACACTAACTATCCAGTTGTTATTAAGCATGTAAATGTGATCTCTGGGCAAAGCGTAGAGAAGGGTCAGTTGTTAGCAGAGCTGGAAAGACCAGAACTCGCGAAACAGATCAATCAAGTTTCTGGAGAGTTAGAAGAGTTAGTTCACCAATACGAACTTAATGAATCTTTGACTAAGAATTTAAAAAGTATCAAAAGAAAGCGTGCAAAAGGCGAAAATAGCCTCACGATTAAGATTAAAAGCTTAAAGCGTGACCTTGCACTTCTTAAGAATGAGCAAGATGAATTATTAGTCTTTGCAACTTTTGATGGTCATATTGGATCAGTTAACTTTAAGGTCGGTGAGAATGTATCTCCATTTTCTCCAATCATGACAATGCATAAAAAGACACCAACATTTGTAAGAGGATTTATTCACGAATCCATTTCACACGAAGTAACAGTTAATTCAGTTGTTCGTATTACAAATTTGAATAGTAATAACACACTTGAGACAGTGATCTCGAGTGTCGGAACAAGAATTGTTGAATTCCCAGTTCGTTTTCAAAAAGCTGGAGCTGAGGTTGTTTGGGGAAGAGAAGTTGTAATCAAGCTTCCTGAGAATAATGATTTTCTTTTAGGAGAAAAGGTTTTTATGGAAGTTGTATCTTTCGCCACAAGATCTACTCGTGAAATTGCAAATACTATTATAGACGATATTAAAGTCGGACTTAGAAGCATCTCATTGCCTAAAGAGTTATTAGGAAAAGTCGTTTTAGAGCCTTCTGGAGTTGTTTACTCTAGAAGTCATGGTAAATACCTTGTCATTAGTGATGATAATAATGCCGACAGACCTCTTGTGTATATGATGGACAGTGATGGAAATATTTCTTCTGAAGTATTATCTGTTGAAGGTCTAGATAAGATCAAGGACATGGAGGCAATGACTCAGGACGAAGATGGAAATATCTATATTGCATCATCACAATCTAAAAGTCGAAGTGGAAATATTGCTAAATCTAGAAGACTACTAATTAAAGTACGAAAAGAAAAAAATAAATTAGTACTAGAAAGCAAAATTAAGCTGATCTCAAAACTAGATGCAATCGCAAAAAAGCATCCGAACCTTGAATGGGTTAAATTATTATCAAAAAATAGAAAATCTAAAGGTAAAAAATTTAGAATTGAAATGGACCTAGAGGGAATGGCAATAAAAGATAATGTTTTATATCTAGGACTTAGAAATAAAGTTGCGAGCAAGTCAGAAGTAGCAATCTTATCGATTACTGACATCCAGAAAACATTTGTTTCTGGTGATATAAAAGTTGAGCAAGTGGAACTGTGGTCAACAATAGAAACACCAATTAATTTCTCTGATGATAGATCTGAAGGGATCAGTGGTATTCAGATTATCAATAATGAAATGATTATTGTAACCGCAAGTAACAAAGTTAAGAACAAAGGTCGTCTTCTTAAAGTTAGCATGGAAACTAGAAAGGTTACGGATCTTTTAGCAGAGTTTGATGGCAATAGACCTGAGGGAATTGCTTTTAATGTAGATAAGCAAGTATACGTTATAACATTTGATGATAACACTGGTGAGAAATCATCAATGGTGGAGCTTAAACTATAATGGAAAAGATCTTTATCTCAATCATTCTATTCACTTTCTCTATAAACTCTTTTGCTTTGAGTATTGATAAGGTTCTAAGTAGTTACCAGTTAGATGATTCTAGCGAAGAGTTAGGTACAAATTATAGTATATTTAAAGAGGTTTCATTTAGGTATGGACAAGAAAGTAAGACACAAGAGAGTTCAAAAGTAAGAAAAGATCTGACTGGCTCAGATGCTAGGGAATTTTCTGATAAAGATGGTGAGGAAACAGCAATGGATCTTTCATTGCGTTTTTCTCTTAATGCTTTTGATAATTATAAAAATAAGTGGGAGTTGGCAAAAGTTCAAAATCAAAGACTTAATAAAGTAAAGTTAGAGCAACAGAGCCTTGAATTATCTGTTATTTATAAAACATATATTAACCTACACTTTGGGTTACAAGAAAGAGATAAATTGAAGAACCTCTTAGAGACTCATGAAGATGCAGCAAAAGTTAGCAAGGTTCTCTTAAAGAAAGGTAAGCTCTTTATAACAGATGTTATTACAGCGGAAAAAAAGATAACTGAAACATTAAGTCTGTTGAGAGTTAAAGAAGAAGAGGTTGAGTTGACTAAAAAAATGCTTTCAAAGTTAACTGGATTGCCTATTAACGAAAAATCAATGTCTACTAAGAATAAATTTATTAATGTTAATAAAATTGTAAGATTAATTAAGAAATCACCAAAACTATCATTTTCTAATCTAGAAGTGAAAAAAGCTCAACTAGACTATGAAATAGAGAAAGCAGAAGCTAGTCAGATTGTAGATTTTATTGAGTTTTCTAGATCAACAAGTTTTGGAACAGATGAGACTTTGAATAAAACAGAAGACGAAAGAGATAACTCTGATTTCGATAAGGCAAGTTTGGGCTTCAAAATAGGCTTTAAAATACCATTTTTCACTGATAAATCTAGAATGCACGAGAAAAGAATAAATAAAATGCGTAAAGAGCATGAGGCAAAGATGGCCAATCAAGCAAGTACTGAAGAGTTAGGAGAGATACAATCAGATATAATTGGACAGGTCCAAGAACTTAAAAGTTTACTTGGTTCATCTTATTTGAAGATGACGAAGAAGTATTTACGTATATATAAAAATTCTAAGGGTGTTTCACCATTTAGATTATTGCAGCTAAGAAGTGTACTTACTGAAACCGAAATTAAACAAGCTCAATTAGAAAAAGAAATTTATAGTATGTATATAAGCTTTCTTGAAACAAGAGGAAGTCTTGTTCGGAACCAGAAGACAAACGTTCTATCACCAAAATTCAGAGGAGAAGTTTAATGAGTGCTTTTAACTCCCCATTATTATTCGAGAGATATGAATTGAAATTTTTAGTTCCTTTTGACATGGTCGAAGATATTTCAAATTTTGTAGAAATTTTTTGTGAGCTTGACCCATTTTCTGCCAGAGAGCCAGATAACTTTTATAAAGTTAATAATATATACTTGGATTCACCAAATTACTTATTCTTAGAGAGAAGACTAGCGGGTATTGATCACCGTTTTAACATGAGAATTAGAAGTTATGGAGATGATCCTATCTTCCCTTATTTTTGTGAAGTTAAACATAAGACCGCAGGAGTTGTAAAAAAGAAAAGGGCCAAGATATATGAAGACAACTGGGCCGAAACATTTCAAAATAAGCATATTATGAGTGATAACGGGAAAGTTTGGTCTGACCAAGAGGATTATAAGGATCACTTTCTACGTTTGGCCTATGTACATAATATTGAACCAAAAATCTTTACTCAATATAGACGTAAAGCCTATGCTTCTGTGATTGATGATTACGCACGAGTTACATTTGACAGAGATCTTAGGTACCAAAGACGTGATACTTATGACATGAGTCCTGTTGAGTCTAAGTTATCTCATTATGATAATCCTACAAAATTTTATGAAGAGAATGATGTCATTCTTGAATTGAAGTGTACTACTAATGTACCTAAGTGGTTCATTGATATGATTAGCTATTTTAATTTAAGTCGAACGAGCTTCTCTAAGTATGTCACAGGAATTCAAGAGGTGATTGAAGATAATAGACCATATATTCCTGATAGAGTTCTTTGTAATTCTGCACAGTTAGATTCCGCATATATGTAGTTGGTACACTACTTGCTTCTATAATACCTAGTTAGTTAAATTTGTTAATTAAAACGAAGGCTTAGGTTATCTATTAACTTAGATAATTGTCTAAAATGTAGACAGTTCACCTGTGGCCTAACACTGAGGGTTTATATGAGAGCGACTATTATCTTGTTATTCATTTTTCTTGTAAAGAACACATTCGCTGTTGAATTTCATTCTGAAAGTATAAATAAGCAAATTGAAAATACATTTCTTGCGGAAGACTTTACTCTTGATAGAAAAAAAGTGAAACAATTTAAAGCTGAAATAAAAAAACGTAGAAATGAATTAACAAACTCTATCGTAACAAGTGAAGTCTTATTAGATGATAAATCCGAGAAAAAAGCTAAGAAGAAAGCGAAAAAAGAAACTGAGATTTTTACTTATAATCTCATTCTTGATTATATTAGAGAGTTGAAGAGGCTTGATAGTGAAAGTGAAGTCAGGCTTATAGCACAAAAAATAATTGACCTAGATTTTGCTGTAAAAGTTTCTGGTAGAGAGAATATCGTCTCAAAAAGTGCTAAGACTGTCTTAGAAGTCATAAGGGAGCGAAGTGTACTTAAGCAAACTGGTCCCGAGGGTGAGGCGAGTAATCTAATCGATCCTCATACTGGTGATTATTTTTCTCAGACGGGACTTAAAGAGCTTCAAACTTCAGACTTTGATATCTCAACTTTAGAGCCACATGCACAAAGTTCTTTCTGGACTAATCCTGGTGATATCTCAAAAATTGATATTGAATCAAACTATATGGGGCAGAATAAACTCTACGGTGATATGGATATCAAATTTCCAAACCACTTTGGTGTATTTAAAAAAGTTAGAAAGACACAATCAAAGCCTAAGATTGATATTCTTGCAGATATAGACGGTAAAGAAGTAAAGTTTAAAATAAAAATCGGTTCAGAAATGCACTCTGAGGCGACTGCGGGGGCCTTACTTTCTGCTCTTGGATTTCACACTGACATTACTAAGTATCAAAAAGATTTTAAAATGCTTCTTCCTGATGGGTTGACTCTTAGAGAACTCAAAAGAGAGTGGTATTCCTATTTCTCTGGTTGGGACTTTGATAAGTATATTTCTGAACATGGAATTGGACTTGATGGAAACGAGTATGTTGTTTTTAGAGAGGTCCTAATTGAAACCAAACCTAAGGATATTGTAAGAGTTGGTCCTTGGGCTTACGGATCAAATGGGCATAGAGCTCTGAGAGAAGTTCGAGGTCTATTCTTGTTTAATGTGTGGGTTGCTAATAATGATTTAAAAGAATTTGGTAATAATAAACTAGCTTTAAAAGAAGCTGATGACGGATTTGAAGTCTTTAAATATCAACATGACCTGGGCTTTGCATTTGGGCGAATTTCCCGTGAGAAACCATCAGAGTATGCTTGGGATATTGTTAAATCCACAAGTAATAAAAAAGTGAAGCTTAATTTTTGGAGCTTTCAGCCTAATTCAGGATTTGAGCATGTCACATATTCTGATTCACGTTGGATGATCAGGAAAATGGCTGAACTTACCAGAGATCAAATTGAGAAAGCTGTTGAGCTTGGGGGCTGGCCTAAAGAGGTAGGAATGCTTTTGGTTGAAAAAATGATTAGCAGAAGAAACCAGCTTGTTAGTGCCTTCGGTTTAGAAGAAGAAGTTGGCCTACTTGAGTTTGATCGACATATAACAACAGATAATAAAATTTTAGTGGATGGTAATCTTATTCAAACTGAATTTGAAGGATATACTCAGGACTATGGGAATGAGATTAGCTCTCTTCTTGAAAATGTGAAAGAGAGCGTGTTGCAATACGCTGCCAAAGCAGTGATTCTTGGTACATCAAATTTTGACTCAATTATTATTGAACCTAAAGATATTGGTTTTGATTCATCGATTATTACTGAGTTAGAGCTTTCAATTGATAGAGATATTACAAAGAATTTAGAACAAACTGGTCGAGATGATAACTTCTTAGTTGAAGATGTATTAAGAGTTAGGATTGCTCTTGGTGTAGGGGCAATCCTTAGAGGTAAGGTTAATTATATTAAAGAATATCGTCTTGTATATCCAGTTAAAACAAAGTTGGAGGGAGTTGTAAATAATGGTTTCATTGTTAATGCTCTTCTCCCACTCCATGTGAGAAAGGCCAAGATGCCTGATAGTTATGTGTTAATTCTGAAGGATTCATTCGAAGGAACTGCGGAGTTATTAGTTGAAGATTTATCTATGCCAGTTGCTTTTGGAATTGAAAGTGGTCAAGGTTTTCTAAGTCAAACCGTTATAAGTCGTAAGGCGAATTCATACACTGTATATAAGGATGTTTCACCATATAAGGTTTTATATAAAACACTTTATGCTTCATTGAAAATTCTAAGAATCCCTGTTTGGTGGGCGACTGATATGTCAGGTGTCCTAGGTAGACAAATTTATAAAGTGAACCTAGATGAAGGGAGTCGTGAAAGTAAATTGAAAGCTCTAGATCAAGTCTTAATTTATTCTGATCTTTATGCTCTGGATGGACTTGCTGTGAAAACAAACTTAACTGATAGTTATGTCTTAGAAAGGTCTCAGTTAAATTTTTTAAATTTATTTAAACGAGATTATAACCGTAGAGTAGATAAAATTAATGAAGTCATTTATGAGAAAAATGGTGATTTAGATGAAGAATTAGATACATTACAGGCCGTGGTCGATAAGAAGAACGAATGGAGTTTTCTTGGGGACGGAGAAGAGAAGAGGCGCCGCTACCGCTTAAATGGATCTAAACAAGCCGACGGCACTATCAAGAATCCATACCTTGATGTGAGATTTGAGATAAATGATTTCCATACAAAGACAGTTGAGTTATCAGAAGGGTATATACCCTTTATTAATAAGGCCGCACTTGATAAAGACTTTATCGAGTTTTCTCCAGAGCTACATACCCGAAATGACTTGTGGGGACATATAACTGTAAACGTCCACATGATGTATAATAAGGACGCTTTGGATAAAATATTAGTAACACCTATTAGTGTCTTTAATGAATTAATGGCTAAAAGATCAGATCTGTCTGCTGAGCTTTGGGGCACAAAAAATAATTATAAGAACTATACAGGTCGAGTTAAAGAGATATTACGTCGGTATCAACAATTCATAAAACATTTAACGCTAGCTCAGCAAGCGGTGAGTGAGAGTGACATGTATATTCATTTAATAGATGCTATTGACCATTCAATATGGCGAGACACCCACAGTTTTGACACGGTTTTACTGCAAACTATAAATAATCTTGTTGGTGTCGATAATTACTATGTAAAAGGAATTGTTTCTATGCCAGAGAATAAAGAAATGAGACTTCCTGCAAAGGCTCCACTCGTAAATCTACGTAATAAAGATCTAAAAAAGAAACTAGAATTTAAAGAATTTGATTTTGATAATGCTGAAGAAATTTGGGAAGTCTTTCACTAAGAAAGGTCTTACCTTACTTTATTAGGTATTCGAGTTTTAGGAAAAATGACTTCATGAGGTTTTATGACGACATTTTCGCCGATCTCAACATCCCCCATGATTGTTGCTTTTAAGCCTATAGTTGCTCCTTTCTTTATTTTTACAGGGGCAAAGACCATAAAGCCTGATTGTGCGTAGTGAGCAATAATAGTCACTGAGCCACCAATTGTTACATTGTCTTCAATTTCTATTAAGCAGGGATCAGAGATATTAGATGTATTCACAATACAATTCTTCCCAATTTTCATACCCATTGCTTTGTAGAAAAAAATATTTATCGGTGTTGGTGTAACAAAATCTAGAAATGTGAACCTCACCAGCTGAACAAGAGCGTTGTGATAGTACCAAGGTATAACTTGCATCGAGTACCAGTTCCCACGCCAGGGTCTCACTTTAAATGGCATCAACTTATTTAAAATAGGAACGATCAATATTAATGTGAGACCGTAAGTAATATATGAGAAACCTAACGTCATTCCCATAAGTAGTGCATTAAGTAGAAAATTCATATCATTTGTAGCTGAGTAGGCCAAAGAGGTAAATATATAACCAGGAGTCATGGCGATTCCAAAGCCTAAGATATAGGCAAACGCTATGGGGATCATTGCGAAGACAAAAGCTAGTCCTTTGAATTTTCTAAGAGATGACTCAAACATGCCAGCAAGCCCAGATAGATCAGATTCGGTACTATGAATATCGATCTTATTTATTCCAGGCTTATTGTCTTTATCACTCACTAATGATCCTTACTATAATAGGTCTTTAAGCTCTTTTGCTGAAAGTTGTGGGTGATAAGGATTATTCTTTTTAGCATGTGAGTGCTTGTGATTTTTTTCAGACTTTGATCCTAAAATGTATTTTTTAAAATCTGCTGTGAAATCCATCCCAGAATACATCTCTAATTCTTTTTTGAATATTTGAGTTGAGATATTTTGCTGAGAATAGGTGTTATGCATATGTGCAAGAAACTTAATTAATCCACCTTGCTTAGATAGTTTATGATTTAGATAGGCCATAAAATTTGCACCTTCAGTGTAAGCTTTTCTATCCGTAAACCTTTTATAGTTTGATTGGCCACTCATTCTAGTTGTTGAGAAATTTGGAAGCTTAGCGCTTTTGTATCCATCGTCTCTCCAACTTGCAATTGCTTCATCCATCCAACCAGAATTTCCATCAATTGGCATTACACCTCTTGCAAAGTAACTATGACAAATTTCATGTTGTAATGCCCATAGTGATGTGATGGTAGCTCCAGAGTGCTCCATTCCACCGCGTCCAGCAACGTATATTGTCAGAGATGGGTGTGGCCATGCTCCAATTTTAGCTTCTAATTCCGCTAAAACTTCTTTCGTGCTTTTTACAGCATCCTTTAATTCATATGCATATTTTGCATAGATTATAACAGGAACCACTTTTCCGCTGTTTGATTGAAAGTTAAATGTTGATCTAGGGAAACGATCTTTCTTTGTCATATGAAAGAAATACGATGAAGTTGTAAAGTACTCTGGGTAAACGATAGTAAAGTCGTTAAGAGCATTTTTTGTTATGATACCGTTAGCAAAAACCTCATGTAGTTCTGCTTTTTTAGTTCCAATAACTTTTACATTTAAAGTCATCTGATATTGATCAAACTCTAGATTCGCTGGAATATATCGCTCTAGGTATTTTCTATCAGTTAGGTCACTCATCCAAAATGCTGAGCTTACATAACTACCTTTGAAGTCTACATTTTCATCAAATTCATTTCTTACCATTAGTTTGTGTGATCCAGCTTCAATTTCGGCCGATACCATTCTGTATTCAGTTATTTTTGATGGATCAGCAATTTTAGTGATCTTTACATGTTTACCATTTAGAGTTGCTGTTTTGATTGAAGGAACTACATCAAAAAGAGGTGAACCTTTTTCACTTGCTGTGAATTCAATATGTGTTTCTGCTAATACTTTTTTGTTATCTAAATTGTAAGTAATAGTCGTTTCAACTCTAGTAAAGTCAACAAAGATTGCTTTATTAGCGCCAGAATTGAAGCTTACAGGTGCTTTGCTGATGTTAGCAAATGCTTGGGTACTTACCATTAATACTACTAGAATCCATTTCACGACTATCTCCTTATCTCTATATAAACATGATGGAGTATCCTATTAATTTAGTTGTGTATCGTAAAGCGCTGCGCAGTATTATTTTCTAAGTAGTTGGAACTATGATAATTTATATGTTGCTTTGCTTCTTAATATTAAATCTTTGATATGAATTTATAACGCACTGTTGGTACACAAAAGGTATCTGCCCTCTTAAGATAATGACCGAGTAAATTAGGAGAGAATATGACACAGAAAGTTTATCGTGAACTAACATTCGCGGCCGTATCCTTGGGCGTCTTACAAGGTGTTGTTCTAAATTTAGCGTTTGTCTACGCTGCTTTAAAACTTGGTTTTTCAATTGGTGGATCTACTGTTGCTGCAATCATGGGCTATGCACTTTTAAAAGGTGTATTAAAAGTAGGTACTTCAGTTGAAAATAATATTAACCAAACAATTGCTTCTGGAATTAATACCGCTGGAACAGGGATTGTTTTTACTTTGCCAGCACTATTTATGCTGAATGCAATGTGGGAGCAAAACGGAGAAGCCACGATTGGTTTTACACCATGGCCTTTTATGATCGCGGGGATTGCGGGTTCAATAATTGGTGTTGTCCTTATAATACCCCTTAGAAAACAAATGATTGATCTGGATCGTTTACGATTTCCTTCAGGTGTAGCAGTAACTACTATTATTCGCTCTGGCTCAACAGGAATTGGGAAGGCAAAAATTTTAGCAATGGGATTTATAATCTCTGCACTATGGAAAATAGCAGTTACATATATTCATATTCCCGGAATTATCGAGCATGAAGAGTTGAACCTAACTTTTAATGGTCTACTTCCAATCCCTGGATACCTTTCTCCGTTCTTGTACTTATCACTTATGAATATTGCTGCAGGTTTACTTGCAGGACGTGGAGGATTGAGTTTCTTTGCCGGCGGGGTTCTCGCTTGGTGGGTTGTTTCTCCAATTGCAGTAAGCCTTGGCTGGGTTCCTATGACGGATGCGGGAGTTTTTGACTCTGGCTTCATTTATGGAAAAATGTTGAGGCCACTTGGTATTGGTGCTCTTATGGGGGGAGCTCTCATGGGAGTTGTTATGACATTCCCTGCTATTAAGTCCGCCATTGTCTCCTTAATGAATGCATCTAAACTTGCAAAAACTGAAGGGGGACAGAAGTCTGATGAGATGCCATTTGGAGTCTTAATCATTGGTTTAACTTCCTCAGTAGTACTCTTTTTTACAGCGGCATATATGATTGAAGGCGTGACTCTGACTCAAGCACTTATTACTGCCGTTGTCGGTCCACTGTGGATGGGTCTAGCAGCACTTATCGTTGCTCAAGCAACTGGTATGACAGATATTAGTCCGATGTCAGGAATGGCACTTATTTCTGTAACTTTAATGATGTTTATTTTAGATAAAAATATTGCTGCGGCAATGGTTGTTGCTGTGGCAGTTTGTGTGGCCATTGGGCAAGCTGCAGATATGATGCAAGATCTTAAAACTGGTTTTATGATCGGTGGACGACCTGTTAAGCAACAGGCAGTTCAGTTTGCAGTGACATGGATTGGGGCAATTATCTCAATTGGTGCTATCTATGTACTTTGGCAAGCAGGCCCTAATGGACAAGGTGGTTTTGGTGAGGGGACGGCCCTTCCTGCCCCGCAAGCAGGTGTTCTTATGGGGATTATTACAGGTCTAAAGACTGGTGTTATTCCCATGGATAAGTATTTACTTGGTGGGGGAATTGGAGCACTTCTTGCGACAGCTCCTATGAGTGGCCTTGGAGTTATGGTAGGACTTGCTATGTATCTTCCTTTTTCAATAACCCTTGGTTATGGAATTGGATGTTTAACGCAAATGTTTATTCAAAAGAAAAAAGGGTTACACTTTGCAGAACATAAATTAGTACCGTTTGCAGCTGGTTTAATTATTGGTGAAGCAATTACGGGAATAGGACAAGCCTTTGTTGGCATCCTACAACAGATGTAGGGGAGAAAATATGTTAGATCAAACGACAAAAAATAAACGAACAATCGGAATGAGCCTTTTCTTTATTGGTAGTATTATCGCTATTTCTGCTGCGGCAAAAATGCCGAATGAAGGTGATACTTATCCCACAACAGTTGCAGTATTTGTCATTGCACTCATCTGTGGGATTGTTGGCAACGTACTATGGCATGGAACAGAAAAAACAAAAGTATTGGCAGAGCTTGAAGAGCATAAAAATGATGCGAACTCAAATCCAGTTATGCTTTTACAAAATACGATCCCAGCGATTGAAAAGTTAACTGAAAAAGCTAAGACTTTGAAGGGCATGGAATTATGTGATGAAGTTGATAATGTTCTGGATACATGTGTTCATCCATTCACAGAGAGACGTAAGACATTTCAAGATATTTTAGGTCAGGCAAATGGTGCTGAAGTACTTTTAGTTGTCGCCTATGCTGAGAGAATGCTAAACAGAGTATGGTCTGCCTCATCTGATGGTTATCATGATGAAGCAGTTAGTTGTCTTGCAGACTCTTTAGTGAACTATAAGATTGCCTTAGAAAAAACAAATAAATATAATGTTTAATTAGAGAAGAGGTTGATGAATACTTCGTTTTCAGTTGTACCATCGGCCTCTTTTTTTATAAAACGATAACCATAAGTTAATGGGATTTTTCTAAAAGTGTTGGAGTTAAAACTTAACTCAAAACCATAACTATTTAAAGTTCTTCTTTGCTCGTTAAATTCCACGTCAGTGTGATCATAAAAAACAGTTCCATGAATTCTATTGAAATAAATATAGTCTTTTATTCCCCATCTTGGGTAGGCAAGAGGGAGTGTATATTCAAGTGTATATTTATTGAACTCAGGAGTGAATTCATAAACGTACCCTCTTGAGAACGTATAGTTCTGAAGGAGAAGGTTGGAGTTTTGAAAGTTGTATAAAGCTTCATCCTTTGGTCTCACTTGGCGACTAGTTTTGATCGCCATAGAGTGATCCTGAGTTGGCATCTCAAAGCTAAGATCAAACTGTGTTTGAGAAAAGTAATTAGTTCTGTCGTTTTTCTCAGTCTCCAAGTCTACATACAAACTAGAAAAACTATAACTAAATGAAGGAAGTAATTGTTTGCGAGTCATTCTTTTTGCATAGCTTGATGAAATAGAAATGTCCTTAGTTGTTAACTTATTGTCACTCAATGCACTACTCGAATTCGAGCCAGTATCATCTGTGATCTCAATCATACTTGTTCCTAGTGTCAGTGCATTTACTCCTGTATATAAACTTTTTTGTAGAAAGTAGGGAAGTGTTACACTTGCACCGTAAATATTTTCTGACCAATCAAAATTATTTCTCTCTCCTGCAATTTTATAAGAATCCTTTCTTTTTTGGTGAGCACCATAAACAGAAAAAATGGGGTAGTACTTAGCATAATTAAATCTGACGCTTGCTAAAGGAGTCTTATCTTCAGAACTCACCCCCGCAAGTAGTGTTGAGTTCATCGTACCAATTTTATTTTGTGTCCTGACTTCTAAACTTGTTCCCCTGGTGAGAAGGAAGTCCCAAGCGTATGGAGTAAAGATGCCGGATGTTTCATTATAGTCCTTCTCATTATGCTTTTGAGTATTTGGGGACTTAAATAAGAAACTCTCATTTTTTGTGTAATTATCTGAGGGAGTCTTACCAATATAAGCTAAACCCTTAAAGTAATCTGGGTTTATCAGTTCATCACAATTACCTAGAGATTTTTTTACAGCAGAGCCATTGTAATTAGACTCAATATAGTAAAGATTACCCTCCGTTGGATGAGGAGCACTTGTGATTAAATTTGTATTCGTACATCGTAGGATATCTTGGTTGGATAAATCTATTTTGAATATGTTTACGGCACCTTTATCATCAGCTTCAAAATATAAGGAATCATCGTATGCCTGGAGGTAGAAGATATTATTTCGTGTGGTTGGAATAAGTGTCTTAAAAGTTTTATCTATAATATTGTAATGAATCACTTGCTTGTAACCATTCATATCTAAGATAATGATAAAGACTTCACTATCGTTCTTCCAGACGGCTTCAGCAAATTGATGATTCTCTTTAATCTTAGGTAGAACTTCTAGTAGCTCCCCATTAAGGTCAAATATATGAAGCTCAGTATCTTCTTTGTCGTTATAGACGGTAGTGATTATCTTTGATCCGTCAGGTGAGAAGCTAGGGTGAAAAATTCTTTTGTTAACAGTCAGCCTAGTATTCGTATTTGTTTTTGTGTCATAGATATAGAGATCAGAGTAATTTTTAAAGGAATACCTCTTATCAATAATATTTTGAACATAAATCAATTTACCGCTTTTAAAGTCTGGCTTTGAAAGTGTAGGTGATATATTTAGCTCAGTTAATTCTTTCTTGTTTTTAAATAGTCTCCAATGATTGTTAAAGTCCCATTTTAGTGTGTACTCATCTCCTTGTTCAACCTTAATCATAGCAACTTTTTCAAACTCTTTTTGTTCTTCAACCTGAGTCTCTTCCGTAGTCCACTCTTCTTTTAGCTCTTGCATCGAATCTTTATAGAAACTCTCAAAGCTTTGTTTTGTGACTTGTTCAAATGCATTATAGAAGGCCCATACGTTCCAAGGTCTATTTGCAGCTAGTACAGTAATTTTTTTCCAAACCTTAGGGCCGAATTTTTTATATGCCCTAGCTGTTAGATAATAACCATAGACATAAAGATTCGGTAGGCTTTGATTGTAATCACCAATTAAGAGATCATCGTATTTTGGAATTTGATCATTTATTAATAAAGACTTTAATCTTGCCGAAAAGCGGGGAGAGCGACCTCTGCCTGCATCTGAGTAAGCTGTTTCTGCCCATACTGCATCTCCTTCAAAATACCAATTTGGCATAACCACATTAATGAGAAAACCTAGAACTTGTTCTCCAAAAAGTGCATAGCCCCAGCGTGTATAGCCTTGATTTAGATGATCTAGTTGGACGACATGTCGGTATTCGTGAACAGCAAGACTTTGATACCAGTTTAGTCCTCCAACCAGTGGGGTTATACTGTGACTGGCGTACCATTCACTTCTGCGAGGTGCCAATGTCACAAAACCGTTTGGCTCTGCCATTTCTGATCTTAAGACAATGGAGATTTTTTTTGGACTGATACCATATGATTTATTAACGATTGGTCTGAAGTAATTCAGTTGGCTTAAAATATAGTCTGCTTTATCTTTGAGCTTGCTAGGGTAAACAATTTCAAAGTATTCATTTTCAATTTTTTTCCACTCTATACTTGAGCTACCTTGCATGATTGATACTTGTGCTATGGCCTGTAAAGAGAGAAGAAGTGTTGATATATAAAATAGTGATTTAGTCATATGATTCCTTTTAATAATATTATGCATATCTGAGGGGACAGGCAACAAATCAATACTTGAGAGTTACCGTTTTTATTCAGCTAACAAATGCTTACATTGAGCTTTGTTCTATTGCAGAAAATTCAGAATTTGTTTCAATAGATATAGAAGAATTTTTCTAGAAATCAGGAGGATATATGAAAAATTTAGTGGTCGCTATGGCGTTACTAAGTACATCTACGTTTGCATCAGAGTACATCGTAAAACTTAAAAATCAAAATTCATTAAAAGAAATGAAGACAACTTTAAATGCTAAGTCGCTGGATCTTTCATTTGGAAATTTTGCCTTAATTAAAACAGAAAATAAATCAGATCTGATTTCATTAAGAGAAAATCCTCAAGTAGAGTATATTGAACCTAACTATACATACAAGGTTATTAATACTTCTCCTAAAGATAAAGAGTTCAAGAAACAATGGGGACTTGAGAATGATGGTAAAAACTCTGGGGGAATATTTTCTCGAGGTGTTGTTGGTGTTGATATTTCTGCTATCCAAGCTTGGAAAACAACTAAAGGTCACAAAGATGTAAAAATTGCAATCATTGATACTGGTGTTGATTACAATCATGAAGATCTTAAAAATAATATTATGGTTAATATGAGTGAAAAAAATGGAATCGCTGGTGTTGATGATGATGGGAATGGTTATATTGATGATGTTTATGGATATGACTTTGCTAATGATGATGCTGATCCAATGGATGGACACGGACACGGTACTCATTGTGCGGGTGTTATAGGTGCTGAACATAATGGGATTGGAATTGTTGGAGTTATGGCAAATGTTCAGATCCTTCCAATTAAATTCTTAACAGATCAAGGTTCAGGAACTTTAGAAGGAGCATTGAGAGCTATCGATTATGCAACTCAAATGGGTGTTCATGTTATGAGTAACTCATGGGGTGGAGGTGGAAGATCTGAAGCACTTTTTGAAGCTATTCAAAGAGCGAAAGATGCCGGTATCTCATTTATTGCTGCTGCAGGAAATGAATCAAATAATAACGATACAAAAGCGACTTACCCTGCTAATTACAAACTTGATAATGTAATCTCTGTTGGTGCAATGGACGGAAAAGGGAAGAAAGCAAGCTTCTCTAACTATGGTAAGACAACAGTTCATGTTTTTGCTCCAGGTGTGAAAATCTTTTCAACGGTATCAAATAACAAATATAAAAAGATGAGTGGAACAAGTATGGCCTGTCCACATGTTGCAGGTGTTGCAGGACTTTTAATTGCTAGTGAGCCAAACCTTACTTACCTTGAAGTAAAGGCAAAGCTTATGAGTACAGCGATTCCATCAAAAGAATTAAGCCAATATACAGTATCTGGTTATGTAGATGCTGCTAATGCCTTAACTAAGTAGCTGAATTTTCAAAGGGAGAAGGTACTCTTCTCCCTATATTATTTTCAATTTATCCATTTTTCCTCGCCATTTAACTTCAATAATTGTAAGTTTTTTCTTCAAAACTAGGGGAAGATATGAAACTTTTATTATTAGCATTATCGCTTTTTTCTATGTCAGCTATGGCAATAGAGTTACCAACAACATCAAATTTTATCTTTAAAAAAATAAACAAAAACACTGAAGATAATGTGTCTCAATATGACTTTGAAGGAATTGTTAAGCTTTCAAATTGTTCTGGTGCCATTATTCGCTTCGAAGGTCAGCCAGATACAGCGAAGGCCTATGTTCTAACTAACGGGCATTGTATTCAGAAGCCAGGTGGTTATTTAAACCCAGGTGAAGTTTGGACTAATGTAGACCTTAAAAGATCTATGAAAGTCTTTAATAAAGACATGAAATTATTTCCAATCAAGTCAACTAAAATTGTCTACGCTACTATGACAAACACAGATGCAGCAATCTATGAATTAAAAGAAACTTATGCAGATATTAATGCAATGGGGATTGAATCTTTTACTCTTGATTCTAATCGTCCTGTTGTTGGAGTTCCAATGGATATAGTTTCTGGATATTGGGACCGTGGTTATAGATGTGAAGTTGATGGATTTGTTCATCAGCTACTTGAAGGTGACTGGACATTTACAGACTCAATTCGTTACTCAGATAAAGGTTGTGACACTATTGGTGGAACTTCAGGATCTCCAATCATTCAAACTGGAACAAGATATGTTATTGGTGTGAACAATACAGGAAATAAAGAGGGCGGTAGATGTACTCTTAATAATCCATGTGAGAACGATGTAAACGGCGATATTACTGTTTTAAAGAGATCATATGGACAGCAAACATATAACTTCTATTCATGTTTAACTGTAGATTTCAAAATTGATACAACACTTACTAGTTGTACTTTACCGAAGTAACCTTAAAGCGAACTCTTCTTAAGTCTTATTAAAAAGGGGAAGTTATCTCTCCAAGGAGATTTCTTTCTCTTTTGAAAGTAGTTCGCACCAGCTTCAAATAGTGTCCACACCCCTGTAGTTGTTGCATGAAGGTTTTCAGCACCAGCAGGACCCTTAAATACGATCTCTGTCTTTAGGTACTTATACTTATAATAGTAAGGCTTGTGATAATTATAAGTGATTTTGTAAATATATGAAGGCTTGTCTCCATAAGATGTTGCCAGTAGCACTTGATATTGCTGTTTTGAAGCCTTCTTAAGAGTAACTCCTTGGACATTTTGTATTCTTGCTGGAACGTAGAATCGATACTTAGGTTTTGTTGATACCTTTCCTGCAGAAATATAGTAACCAAAAATATGCATTGCAGTATTATTTTTTTTGAATTCACCAGTCCATAACACATTCTTTCCAGTATGATCTTTAGCAATATTTAAAAAGCTTACAGCACTTGTAAACTTACTACTTCCAAAAAATAATTTTTTTCTGTGACTATAGTAGGCACGGTACTGGTTTGATTTTATTCTTTTTGCAGTATTCTTGTTAAAGAAGTAGATGTATTTACCATGAGTGACAATGATATATTTACCACTTATTGCAAGGCCTCCAACATGTCCCATGTATGGAGTCTTCTTTGATTTATATAGGAAATATGTTCTCTCAAGTTTATTTGTATTCACTGAGTAACGACTTACGATACTTGGTTTTGATTTAATGCCTCTAGCATCTTTATGATACATACTCTTATAGGCACTACCAGTTTTCGTTATATAGACGCCTTGTGGGATATAGTTAGATTTCATATAAGGTAGTCGACGTAAAGATGTTGCTTTATGTAATCCAAGCGAAGTGTTGTAATGATTAAAGGTTTCAATCTCTGAAGCACTCTTAGGGCCATCAATAAGTTTAATAGCATAGGCATGCGATGTAAGTATTAATAGTATTAAAGTTATCGCTTTCATAATAGTCTCCAGTACTTTAATAGGTGCATTATTAGTGCCAAGGACTACACGTAAAAACGATATGTTAGCGTCATTTAAGCTGTGTGTTTCTTGGCCACTGTCCTGCAATTATACAGGATTAGCGCTGAAACTTAAAAACAAGCATTTGATTATTGGCAGGAAGGTCTATTCTTTCTGCCAGTTCAAGCCCACTTTCATTCAGTCTATCTTCAAGCTCTTCAAAATCTCTAATACCACTTAGTGGATTTCTACTCTTAAGAGAGAGGTCAAAGTTAGCATTACTCTCACTAGTAAACTCACCACCAAACTTAAATGGGCCATAAAGAAATAGCAGACCATTATCCTGCATGAGTTCTGCAACTTCATTACAAAAAGCATAAGCTTGCTCTTCAGACATAATGTGTAGAGTATTTGCGGTAAAAATATAATCAAAGGTCTCAATTAGCTGTTTATGTAGAGGAGCGGCACCTGCTTTTAAAGGAATTTTGGACTTAATATTTTCTGTTGGATATTGTCTTAAATACATCTCAAGGTATTCATGGTTTTCCGGAAGGTCTGAGGCGTACCAGGTCACAGGAAGCTTTGGCGCCATATGAATGGCATGCTGACCCGTTCCATGTCCCATCTCAAGAAGTTTTCCAGGTACATTTATATAACGTTTCAGTTCATTAAGTATGACATTTTTATTATTTTCACAGGCTTGGCTGAAAGGCAGTTCCATTTTGATATCCTTTTAGCTAGTATATAAGCATATTGAAACGAATTTGAACAATAGGTTATTGATGAAAGATTTTGCGGCACAAATACTTAAAAATTTAGAAACAAATGGATTTCCTTCCAAAAAAGTAAGTCTTCCTACAGAGAAGATGTACGAGGTTGCAGATAAGAAAGGTCATAGCTTAAATACTGTTCTTGATTATATGCGAGATGAGATGAATGTTGAATCCGCTATTGAAACAGAGAAAATTGTATTTTCACCTTTAGCTAAAGAGACAGAAGTCAATGACTTCGGTTTTGATGGCGTGACTCCTGATATGATGGCCAAGGCTCAAGAGATGATGGCAAAAATGGATCCAAATCAGTTAAAAGAGATGAAGGATAAGGTCATGAATATGTCCGACGATGAACGTGCCAAAATGATGAGTGAAGCAAAAAAAATGGGTATGATGTAATTTAGGAGTATTAAATGGCCACTGGTGGAACTAAAGTTGTTGTGCAAGCAATATCTGGTAATTTTTTTATTACTATTATTAAATTTATAGGGTGGTTTGTTTCACATTCACCTTCACTATTAGCTGAAGCTATTCATTCAGCTGCAGATACGAGTAATCAAATTCTTCTTTTAATTGGAATGAAACAAAGTCAGAAGCAGGCTTCGCGAGACTACCCAAGAGGTCATGGTTCTTCTAGTTATATGTGGAATCTTATCTCTGCTGTTGGAGTCTTTTTTATTGGTTTTGGAGTGACTTTTTATCATGGAATTCATTCTCTACTTAGTGGTCACTACGAATCTGGCACGATTAGTTGGATTCCTATTACGGTATTAGTTGTCGCTTTTATCATTGAGTTTTATGTTCTTATTGGCGCATATAAAGAAGTTAAGTCGCAAAAAAAAGATTTATCATATCTTGAATTCTTTCATGAAAGTGACGACCCAACTGTATTGGCCGTTTTATTAGAAGATGGTGTGGCGGTACTAGGTGTACTTCTTGCTCTTACGGGAATTATTTTGGGACAAGTTTTCCAAACAGCACTTTTTGATATTGGCGCCTCTATTGCGATCTCTTTACTATTAGGATTTATGGCAATCGCTTTGGCCTTTATAAACGGCAAGCTGCTTATAGGGAGGAGTCTCTCCCTTGAGAAAGAAGACCAGATAAAGTCCTTTGTATCTAATCTTCCAGAAGTTGAATCAATTGAAAAATTTCAAACCATTGTGCTAGGAGCATCTAGGGTTCGCCTATCTTTAGAGATTGAACTTTGTGGAGAAAGTATTATCGATAAAAATGCACTGAACGCTGACGCAAAGAAGCTCGCTTCCGGAGACGAACCGATTAAGGTACTTACTAAGACGAGTACACGAATGGTAAGAGCAACCGGCAAGACAATCAATGAAATAGAAGCATTAATTTATAATGAGTTTCCAGAAGTTAAAATGATCGATTTTGAAATTAACTAATTACATTCACGCATAAGACGATTGCCATTTAAAAATGTCGTTATGTATTCGATATTCTCATCGTCTAAAATCGGAAGTATGCGATCCATATACTTATTCTTGCGAGAACCATTCATAAACTCAGTTAGAGTAAAGTCGAGATAAGCTTTCTTTTGTCCATAAAGTCTTGGGGCAGCATGATGAAAGCTTCCATGGCAATGCATACAGTTATTATTTTTTACCAGTTCACGACCAGCTTTAAATTTCTCTAGAAATCCTTCTGCTTTAGGATCAATAGTCATTTTGACCACACAAGGATCAATTCCAGCAACATACGCTGCAACTTCTCGTATATCTTTCTGTGACAATCTCTTAGCAACATTATTCATCGTTCCCATATTGCTGTCTTGTCTGTCACCAGCTTTATAAGAGTTTAGCTGGTTAATGATATAGCCAGGCTCTTGTCCAAATAAAACAGGAACTTTTGGAAAAATCTCATTTTGACTATGACAGCTCATACATTTATTTTTGAAGATCTTCTCACCTTTGGAGGCGCTAAAGGAGCTTATGGAAGATAATACTAGGCATAAAGTAATGGCGAGACTTTTCAAGTGGGCTCCGAAGGTTAACTGTAATCATTAAATTGACTAAAATTCTACGAATTTGTATCGAATATGTGAAGTAGTTAGTCTCAATTGTTTGTTGAAACTTTCGTTTTTATTCAAATATTGTTAGTATCTTTAAATGAGAAATTTTGCACTTTGTTATATAAACGGTAGGCCACATGAGATTACAGGCGATCAGGCTTTTATGACCGTCGCTGAGTACCTTCGTTATGAAAAAGGTCTTACTGGGACTAAGGTTGTTTGTTCTGAAGGGGACTGTGGTGCCTGTACCATTTTAGTCTCACGTTTTAGTTCAGGAGCGATGGGCGAGTACAAATCAATTAATTCTTGTATCAGCTTTATGTACCTTCTTGATCGCTGCCATATTGTGACGGTAGAGGGACTTAAGCAAGAAAATCATATCCATGAAGCTCAGCAGAAGATGCTTGACTCCCATGGGGCTCAGTGTGGCTTTTGTACTCCTGGCTTTATCTGTGCGATGGCAGGTATGGCAGAAGATCTCAAAATATCTGGTAAGCCAATAACGGAACAAAAGGTTAAGAATTACCTTACGGGAAACCTTTGTAGGTGTACTGGCTATAGTCCAATTATTGAAGCAGGTAAAAGTATTGACCTCACAAAAGTAAAGATCTTAGGAAATGTTTTTAATGACAAGAATATTGCACAAACATTTACAGATTTAAAGGATACATCGTTACTTATAGAGTCGAAGGGGAGAGAAGCTTTTCTTCCAGGGACACTTAACGAAGTTGTAGAGTATAAAACTAAAAACAAGAAATGTAGTGTTACTTCTGGCGCAACTGATTTAGGAGTTCAACTTAATAAAGGACACTCTGTTCAAGGAAAAATTCTAAGCCTTAATAATTTAACAGAGGCTTATGAAATACTTGATACGGAAAAAGCTCTTGAAATTGGTGCTAAGGCCAGCTTAACTGATATTGAAAAGAAGTGTGAAAAATCGTTTCCAGAATTTAGTCAGATGTTACATCTTTTTGCATCTCCACAAATTAAGAATAAAGGGACACTTGTTGGTAATATTGTGAATGCTTCACCAATAGCTGATACCATTCCATTTTTGATGGTTGCAGGGGCCGAGCTTGATATCGTAAGTGATTCAGGGAAGAGAACTGTAGATATTAATGACTTTTACCAACCTGGGTATAAGAAACTTGATTTGAAAGATGATGAACTTGTTTCTAAGGTTTCAATTCCAAAGACATCGGGGCAATTTAAACTTTATAAAGTATCCGTTCGAAAAGATCTTGATATTTCTACGGTAACTTTCGCAGCGAAATACGAAATTGAAAATAATAAATTTAAAAGTATTGATATTGCTTTTGGTGGAGTTGGTCCAAAGGTACTTAAAGTATCAGGTGTATCAAATACCGCCTTAGGACAAACTTTGTCAGCTGATTTATTTTCAAAACTAGCGGATGATGTCATCAGTGAAGTCACACCAATGTCAGATCATAGAGGCTCTAAGGAATTTCGTTTTAAATTGTGTCAAAATCTTTTGTTAAAATTTGGTAAAGAAATTATGAATAAGGCGCTAGTATGATCGGTAAAAATATACCTCATGATTCTGGACTTGCTCATGTAACAGGAGAGTCAGTATTTATTGATGATAGGCCTATGTTGTCTAACGAAGTTCATGTGGGCATGATTACTAGTCCAGTCGCTAAGGGCAAGTTATTAGGTGTTTCTTTTGATAAGGCTTCTTCGCATGAAGATTTTCTTGGCTTTTGGACAGCTAAGGATCTTGCCAATAAAAACTGGGGAACAATTGTTCATGATCAGCCTATACTTGTTGAGAGTCAAATCTCTTACATGGATGAAGTTATTGCTTTATTTGCCTGTAAAGATAGAAGTAGCTTATTAGAAATTAAACAACTTGTTGAAATTGATATTGAGGAAGAAACACCTATATTCTCAATTAGTGAAGCTAAAGCAAAAGAGAGCATTATCTATAAAGCTCCTAAAGCTTTTGAACAGGGAGATGTGAAAGCGTCTTTATCTAATGCACCTCATACACTTGAAGGTAAGTTTATTTGTGGAGGACAAGAACATTTTTATATGGAGTCTCAAGCAGCTTTAGCTTATCCCGGTGAAAATGGTCAGATTGAAGTTCACGCCTCTTCTCAACATCCAAGCGAAACTCAAAGAGTTATATCTGAAGCCTTAGGAATTCCCCTTCATCACGTGGTTTGTGTTGTTAAGAGAATGGGAGGAGGCTTTGGTGGTAAAGAATCACAAGCTGCGCCAATCGCAGCTTACGCGGCATTAGTCGCCACGAAACTAAATAGGGCCGCAAGACTTATCTTATCTAAAGATGACGATATGAAGATCACAGGTAAGAGACATCCATTTGAAAATGATTATAAAGTTGGATTTGATAAAAATGGAAAGATACTTGGGCTAGATATATCCTTACAAGCTGACGGTGGTGCTTACGCGGATCTTTCAGCTTCTATCTTAGAGCGAGGGATGTTTCATGCCGATGGTGCTTACTATTTAAAAAATTGCTCGATCTCTGGAATTTGCTATCGAACAAATAATCATCCTAACACCGCCTTTAGAGGATTTGGTGGGCCGCAAGGTAATATGACTATAGAGAGTATTATCGAAGATATTGCTCAATTTCTAGGTAAGGATGCTTTTGAAATTAGAAAAATAAATGCTTATCAAGGAAATAATTTAAAAACTCCTTATGGGCAAGTTTTTGAGAATAACTTATTGCCAGAATTATTCTCAGGTTTATACGATAAATCTGATTACCAAAAAAGACTTAAAAAAATTGAAGACTTTAATAAGTTAGATAATGGCAAAGTCAAAGGTCTCTCCATGACTGCCACCAAGTTTGGAATTGCCTTTACGGCAAGGTTTCTGAACCAAGGAAATGCTCTTCTTAATGTTCAGCTTGATGGTTCTGTTCAAGCTAGTACCGGTGCTACAGAAATGGGACAAGGGGTAAATACTAAGATACAGCAAATTGTTGCTCATGCATTTGGTATAGAGGCACGCTCTGTTCAACTTATGACGACATCCACGGAGAAGAATAGTAATACAAGTCCAACCGCTGCTTCTAGTGGATCAGACATTAATGGTGCAGCTGCTCTTAAGGCATGTAATATGATTAAGGGGAGGCTTTGTGAGCTTGCTAATTTAATCTTCCAAGGACATAAGTCTGATGATCTTCAAGAGTATGAAATCAAGGGAAAAGAAATTGATCCTAATCTCATTTTTGAAAATGGAAATATAACCCACAAAAAGACGAAGCAAAAAACCACTTTTGTAGAACTTATTAATACAGCATATTTAAACCGCGTCTCAGTTTCAGGGTATGCTCACTTTAAGACACCTGGGCTTGGTTTCTCAAAAGAGAAAGTTGAAGGGAAGGCCTTCAATTATTTTACCCAAGGTACAGTTGTTTCAGAGGTAACTCTTTGCGAGTATACTGGAGACCTAAAAGTTGATCGTACAGATATTTTTATGGACTTAGGCCGAACGCTTAATCCTGGTATTGATCAGGGACAAGTGAGTGGAGCTTTTGTACAAGGAATGGGATGGGTTACTGCTGAAAACCTCGTTTACTCTGATAAGGGCAATCTTCTTACTCATTCTCCTACTACTTATAAAATTCCAAATATTCAAGATACTCCGAGAGTTTTCAATATCGATTTTATCAAAAATGATGATAATGACTGTACTGTTCACCGCTCTAAAGCTGTTGGGGAGCCGCCATTTATCTTAGGGATAAGTGTCTGGACAGCGATTAAAAATGCCTTAAGCTTTAGGGCCAAGAAAGGTGACCTTGTTAATATAACTTCTCCTGCAACAAACGAAATTATTCTAAATGAGCTTACTCGTTTGAAAGAGGGAAATGGATTCTCTTAGTTACCATCAAAAAACACTTGAGCTTCTCAATCAAAATAGTAATTTTGTTACAGTGACATTAACGAGTGTAAAAGGCTCAGCTCCTCAGAATTTGGGAGCTAAAATGATTGTCTATAAGGATGATATCTTATTTGGCACCGTAGGTGGTGGCAAGGTTGAAGCTCATTGTATTAAAATTGCGAAAGAAATTCTAGATACAAGCGATAATCAACTATCTTTTACTTGGAATTTACAGAAAGACATTGGCATGACTTGCGGTGGTGAGGTGAGTTTTTTATTTGAAAAACATATTTGCTCTCAACTTTGGAATATTGCCATTTTTGGAGCGGGACATGTTTCCCAAGCACTTACTAGGTTACTTATAAATTTAAACTGTAAGCTAACGGTTGTTGATACGAGAAAAGAGTGGCTGGATAAATTACCTCATGATTCGAAGTTGACTCAGATCCATGCAGATAACCCTGCTGAGGTTTTAAAAGAACTTGAAGTAAATACCTTTGTTATTTTAATGACCAAAGGGCATAGTTCTGACGTACCTGTTCTAGAAGAAGCATTGAGGACTTATCAATTTCCTTACCTAGGTGTCATTGGAAGTAAAAGTAAACGCAATGTGATGGAGAAAGAACTTTTAAGCTTGGGGCTTCCTAATGAAAGGGCGAGAGAATTTATATGCCCAATTGGTGATGACTTTGGAACTAATGACCCGTTTGAAATTTCACATAGTATTATTGCACAGCTTATAAGAGAACGAGAGCGCCTAAGTCTTTCATCTGACTAATTATTTTTATCATTCTTATCTAGATACTCTTTTCGATAAATTTCAAGGTACCTTCCGATCTTAGAATTTTTTAAAACTTTACTGACCCACGATGTAGGAATAACTCTCATTATTAGAAAAATAGTATATCCAACCGCAAAAGGTCTGAGCAAAAACCAAACCGAAGGGGATAGTTCAGACTTAACAAATACGAAAAAAATTATAAATAAAGAATAGGAAAAGATAAACATCGGATTAACTAAATCTTGTAGTGCAGCAAGGTAGCGGTTTTGGCTTCTACTTTTCTTCTTAACCTTCTTATGGGATATCGCCCACTTATTATACAGAGAGAGCCTTTCTGGGGATATTTTGTAGGCAATAAGACTGACTAGTACTGCTAGTATCATTTTTACTAATATCAGAAGGATGAGAACTTCAATAATATTATTAATATCTGTATTGATAATGTTATTGAGCTTCTTTACAAAGTAGTTTAGTAAATAGATTAGGTCCTCACCAAATAGTATAAGGTAAATACATATTGGTTGAATAAAGGCCCAAAGACTTAAGAGTATTGCTCCAAAGACATATCCCGCAATATTACTTCCAAATATAGCGACTCCAATTGAGTAAAGATGGCCTTGGGCCGTAATGGCGAGCATGGGGGTTAATTTTTTTCCTGCGGGAGACATTGTCTTCATCAAGGCACAAACAGTACTAATATCTCTTCCAGCTGACTTATCACCAGAGTCAATTGTTGCCCTGGTAAGTATGAAGATTTGATTGAGTGAGAGTGAGTGTCCGCTGAAAGGGATCCTAAAACTATGGAGAAATGCCCCTAATCCAACTTCGATAGCTGCCAGCGTCGCAATATAGGAAACTATAATCTTTTCATGCATTTGCTAATATTCCTTTATAGCTACGTCATATCACCAACTTGTAGTCTATGCAAAGGCTCTCATTAGGTAATTATTATAGACATGTATTTGCAGATGAAGTATTCCTTTCTACAGTTCGAACACACGCAATAGGGGGCAGAATGAATCAAAAGAATATTTTAGCTGTATTAGCAATGACGTCAGTACTTTTCACATCATGTGGAAACAACGAGTCATTAAAAAATGATAAGCCAACTCCAGATAGAATTACCAATCCCAAAGGTGACGAAAGAGTCTCAGCACTCTTGTCTAGCCGTGATTTGGAAGATGCAGAGTTCGCAAACTGGCATAACCTTGACCTTTCAAAAGAAGGTTTGTTCGGGGTAAGTACAGATAAAGCTTACGCAGAATTAAAGCTAACGCAAAAAAGAGAAATTATAGTGGCCGTTATTGACTCAGGTGTTGATTATAAGCATGAAGATCTGAAAGATGTTATGTGGGTCAACAAAGGTGAAATCGCTGGGAATGGAATTGATGATGACCAAAATGGTTATATTGATGATATTCACGGTTGGAATTACCTTGGTGGAACTGACGGTAGAAATATTAATGATGAAACTTTAGAGCAAACAAGAATTTATAAAACTATGCTTGATAGATTAGCAAACGGTGAAGTTTTAAATGATGCTGAAGACAAACTTTATATGGAAGTTAGAGATATGGTTGAGACTGAGTCAAAGAAATTTGGTGATATGCTTGCTGGAGCAGAAGCTGATGCTTTAATGGTTAAAAAGTTCAAAGCTAAACTTAAGGAACTTACAGACATTACTATTGAAGATACAAGATTATCAATCGAAAGTATTAATAGCACAGACCCTGAAGTCATTGAGTTAAAAGCAGATATGCTTAAACTATGGGACAAGCATGGAAGATCAGGTTACCCAAGAATACAAAGAGTTATTGATTACGCAGGTTACTACGCAAAAACGGGGTATAATGTTGATCATAATGATAGAGCTGAAATTTCAAAAGACGATACTTCAGACTTCTCAGTTATAAATGCTGAAAACCCAATGAATTATGGAAATAATAATGTAAAAGGTCCTGATTCTTCTCACGGTACTCACGTTGCAGGTATTATTGCTGCAAAAAGAGATAACGGTATTGGGATGAACGGTGTTGCAGGTAACACAAAAATTATGTCTTTAAGAGTTGTTCCTAACGGGGACGAGAGAGATAAAGATATTGCTCTTTCTGTTAGATATGCTGCTGACATGGGTGCAAGTATCATCAATATGAGTTTTGGAAAGAAGTTCTCTCCATATAAAGCAGAAGTCGATGCTGCTTTTAAGTATGCTGCAAGCAAGGGTGTCATTTTAATTCACGCTGCTGGTAATGATGCTAGAAACACTGATAAAGGTGATCATAACTATCCAAATACTTATATCGAAGATGGTTTTGGTGTTCTTCAAGTAAACTCAATACCTAATTGGATTGAAGTTGGAGCTTCTACAAGATTTAACTCTCTTGATTTAGTGGCAACATTTTCAAACTTTGGTGATGAAGCGATTACATTATTTGCTCCTGGACATAAGATATACTCTACAACTCCAGAGAATACATATGCAGCTTACAACGGTACATCAATGGCATGTCCTGTAACTGCTGGTGTTGCAGCATTATTAATGTCTGAATTTCCAACGATGACTGGTTTTGAAGCAAAAGATATAATACTTGAAACAGTTGTTAAGCCTGAACTAGACATAAGAAAGCCTGATGACAATGCTTCTAAGCCTGACTTTAGAATTCCAGTTCCGTTTAGAGATCTTTCTCAAACAGATGGTGTTGTGAACGTACTCGATGCAGTTAAATTAGCTAAAAAACTTTTAGGTAACTAGAAAGAAAAGATTACATATAGTTTTATGATGGGGACAGTGAGAGCTGTCCCTTTTTTTATTATCATGCTATAAATTAAGCATGAGCTATAGTTATAATACACCTGAGGGTTATCAGGTCATGACCAGTGAATTTTTAAAGAAGAAAGGTACTTGTTGTAAGTCTACTTGTCTTCATTGCCCTTATGGACACACCATAAAGTTAAGTCCAGTTCAATTTCATAAATATTCAGATGAAACTCAAAACGTCATTAGGTCAATTTTTGATGAGGCCTATAATAAGGACGATATAACATCTAGTCTGCTAGGTTCAGCTTTTGGAACGAAGAAGAAAGAGCTTGTTACTGATCATTACTTCTTACTAACACTGAAAGGGTTCGAATGTGGTGTCGCGGAAGTCGTTGACGGAAGTCTTAAGTCATTTTACCTCACTGAACATTTTAGAGATCAGGGGATCAACGAGTCTTATCTAATGAGTTTATTAGTATAAAGTGATATCCGCAAAGATTGCACGATGATCAGAGGTAAACTTTTGATTAGTTCCATATTTAAATTGATCAACTCCCCATTTCTGAACTGACCATAAATTCTTTTTATCAGTAAAAATATGATCAACTCTACACGCAGGAAAAGTCTTACCTTTTTCAAGGTTACAGGAATCGTCTTTGTTGGTGTCGGCATTTTTTACAAACTCAATCTCAGAGGCAGCTTCAAAAGTATCTGTATAGAACTTTGTAATATGCTTATAGCCTTCTAAGTCAGGCTTTAAGTTTGTATCAGCAGCTAATATTACTGGGATATCAATATGATCAAAAGATTTTACAAAAAGTTTTGCAGAAGGATTCTTGTTCTCTTTACGGTTATCAAAGTGAGATCCTGCAAAGTAGAACTCTCGACCAGATGTTTTATCAAGAAGTCTTGTCCATTGAAGTCTTCGTGGCAGCGCAAAGGTCCAACCAAAAATATTTCTACTACTCGGCCCTAGCCAATAGCCTCCATACTTTTTTACTTCAAATCGATCAGTCTTTATAAATAGAGCTGGGTCTGCAAAGCGAAGAACATAGTACTTTCTGAAGTAGATTAACCTGTAATCTTTTAACTCTTTTTGTATCCACTTTAATTGAGGGGTAATAAGAACTTCTTGCATTGAAATTAGGTCCGGGGCATTACGCTTAACGGTATCTACGATCCAATGCTTTCGCTTCGAATACTTGTCAAACTCACCTTTGTTACATAATGAACAGGTTGTATTAAAGCTCATCACTCTGAAAGGCTCAGATGCAAAAGCATTGATACTTAAGAGAAGAGTTGTAATAAAGATAAAGTTTTTCATAAGTTTTCCTATTATTAAAATGCAGTAATGTAAAAAGCTGTTCCAAATACAGACTCATCTGCCATGATTTTTGCTAAGTCTCTTTTGTCATAAGTGTTAGATAGCTTTGTTTCATAATAAAATTCTACCATTGAATTACGACTTAGAAAGTACATCACTGATGGGTGCCATGTGACAAGCTCTTGTTCTTTTTTAGCAATTTGAAGGCTATCGAAGTCAGGTCTTGTAAAAGTCGTCGTGGTTCCAGGACCAGTTGGTACAGTCTCTGTGATCATATCAACTTCTAGTGCTTGCTTGTAGTTAGGCCCTTCATCTTTTCTAAATTTATGTTGGTATTTAAATTGATTAAATAATAAAACTCTTCTTGAAACCATTGCTGAGAGGTTTAGGTATGCTCTGTCTTCTGTATCAACAGCGAGAGCACTATTGGCATTTGTATGGTTAAAATGCTTTCTTAGTTTTAACTCAAAAGATCCATATTTCCCAACCTTTTGCTTGAAGATAACTTGAGGAATAGTACTTCCATTCATATCATACTGATCTCTGATTTCAGGATCCAGGTAGTAGAGATTTTTAAACTCAAACTTCATATTTATGCCGTGTTCATTTTCAGTTAAGATATTTTTTCTTCGATACATAAACTCTGTAAAGTACCAGTCAAATTCTTTTGTATCTTCAATTTCGCTTGTTACATATCTGGATGAAAGAAAGTATCTTACTTCATCATTTGGGGTTAATCCTTGTAAAAGTGAGGCATCCATTTTGGTAAACGTTCCATCATATTTGTTAAAACGGGCCGTTTTAATCTGTTCTGTTGCAACAAGAAACTCTAAAGACCATGGCTTTACTTCCGTTTTACTTGGATTAGTACGTATAGTCGTAGTAGAGTTTGTTTGAGCAAATGCAACTTGAGATAAAAATAAGACAACGGTAAATAATTTAGTTTTCATGCTTCTTCCTATTTTCAATGGTGTTTTGATCGTGATAAATTATCAGTATCTGATAATTTTGTACAGGAATGACGCAATGAAAAATAATTTTAAGATTTCTATACCTTTAGCTATTGTTATTACACTAATGGCGGTTATATACCAGCGAACTACAGGGCCTACATATCCTAAAAAATTCAAAATAGGCCAGGACCAGTCAATCACAGCAAAATTTTTAAGATCTCACGGTGGCGATACTAATGCACCGGTGGAGCTTCCAAAATTGACTGAGACTATGTCAGCAACGATGACGTACAAGAGATATCCAACTAACGATGAATGGACCACGGTTGAATTAGAAGATAACGGTAATTTCCTTCAGACATCTTTACCTAATCAGCCACCCGCAGGAAAGCTGACATATTTTCTTAACATAAATTATGGCGACAAGACTCAGGCATTGGGTAGCAAAACTGATCCTATTTATATTCGTTACAAGGGGGAGGTTCCGACTTTTATTCTAGCTCCTCATATTGTTTGTATGTTCTTATCAATGCTTTTATCTGTTGTTGCACTTTTTGAAGCACTCTATAGAACAGATATGTATAAGACTGTAGGAAGAATTACTCTTAGTTGTTTGATGATCGGAGGTATGGTTCTCGGTCCTATCGTTCAAAAGTATGCTTTTGGAGTTTACTGGGCAGGCTTTCCTTATGACTATGACTTAACAGATAATAAGCTTCTTATAGCAGTTTTAGCTTGGTTATTTGCTGTGATTCTCTCCTGGAAAGGAACTAGAAGATGGCCAACTATAGCAGCGGCAATCGTTTTATTTTGTGTTTATTCGATTCCACATTCAATGCAAGGTTCAGAGTTTGACTATGAAAAAGGTGTTGTGACTACGGATATGGATTAGTGAAAATCTGGATAGATGCCGACGCATGCCCTAATATGGTCAAAGAGATCATCTTCAAAGCTTCTTTTCGTCTTAAAATAGATGTGACGTTAGTGGCGAATAGCTACTTACAAATACCTCAAGCTCCAAACATTAATCTGATTCAAGTTGATAAAGGTGCTGATGTAGCTGACTTCTATATAGTCGAACACCTTGATGAGAAGGACCTAATAGTTACTGCCGATATTCCCTTGGCAGCATTAGTTGTAGAGAAGAATGCAACTGCGATTAACCCTCGTGGTGAAATTTATACTGAAGAAAATATTCGCGAAAGGCTTTCGGTTCGAGATTTTATGCAAGAGCTTAGGGATGGTGGTGTAAACACTGGTGGTCCGCCTCTGCTAGATAATAAAGCAAAAGAGAAGTTTGCGAATGCTTTTGATCGTATTATTACCAAAATGCTAAGAGAGGCGAACTAAGCTTTTTTATTTTATTAAAGGCCAAGGCATACGAGTTGATGGGTCCTGATAAGCCGTTCCCATTAAATAAGAAGACATTCCAGTTGATTGAATTCGATCAAAGGCAAAGCGAATATTTACTTGATTAGCGACAGGTCTATAAATAAACCCAAGTTCTTTATTACCTATTTCATCAACAAGTTTTTGAATATTAAATGTCTTCGTTTCAGCTAATCTCGATTGCGCATAGATTCCAAGGCGAATAGGCCGATGGAATTGATTTGCCCACCCAATGGAATAAAGCTTCGACTTTAAAAAGAACCTTTTGATTGTTTGGCATTCTTTATTAGATCTAAAGTATCCATCTAGGTTCAGTTTTCTCTTAGACACATTTTGAAGTGTGATTTTTGTAAGATTATTTCCCATTTTTTCTTGTTCAATTAAAAGAGGGACTTTTTCAAATTTATATTCAAATTTTGCAGAGTCACCTATGACAAACTTTTCATAACGGCAGGCCATCTCTAGTTCAAAATCAACTTCATAGCTATCGCTTTCTAAGTAAAATTCTAGCTCAAAAGGGTTTACCGTTACTGACGCAGCAAAAGATATAGAGCAAGTAAATAGACTGATAATAGATATAAGTTTTTTCATAAAATTCTCCTAATACCTATTTTTATCAAAGTTTTAGGGGATTTGAAACTTATTTCCTGCCGGCCCTCTTCATCATCTCAATAGCTATGTCAAAGTCATTGCCATCTGGGTCATACTTCCTTCTTAATCTTTTAAACCAACTTGGAACTTCTGGGTGAAAACCAGAAACAATAACTTTACCTTTACCAAAAATCCATTTACAGCACTATTTAATCAACATCTTAACTATGTAGATAATCAACTGTCACAGGTATTAAAGCTAAGCCGGAAGTTAGTTTCAGCTCGAGTAAAATTAGATGTGCTCTTATCAAAATATGATTCGATTGTTAAGGAAACTAAGAAAGAAAAGACTCTTAAAAAGATTGAGAAACAGAAAAAAATTATATCTAAACTTACTAACGATTCTAATATCGCATTTAAGAAAAGAGCTAGGCATGCTGAGCTCTCAAAACATACTTATGCTCTCGCAGGACAAGAATCCGCAATGAAGTTAGCAAGAATTAAAAACAAAAACTGGCTTTCTCTTGATCAGTCAGTTAAAAAATCAATCGATCTCGGAAGTAATATTGAGGACAAGAAGGAGTTTTCAATTAGTTTTTGGTTCCGAACTGATCTTTCTCAAAATGATAAAAGAATTTTAAACTCAGGTTATAAAGGGTCTATGAGCTCTTTGATTGTAGGTCTTAAGAGTGAAAAAGTATTTTTTGGCTATAGGGACTCAGAAGAAAAATATATAACTCAAGATTATGAATTAAATTATTCGACTAATGAATGGCAAAATTTTATTGTTACCTATAATCAGAGCAAGTTCGAGATTTATATAAATGGAGAGCTTAGAGATAGTATAGAAGATGGTTTCGTTGGACTAAATGAAGAACCTAGTTATTTAGGTTCTTACCAGTTTAGAAGCCATCATTATCTTGGTGATATCGATGAACTCTCTCTCTGGAAAACAGCTCTATCGCCGGACTCTGCCCAGGACATTTATAATGATGGAGTGCCTTCAAACTTAGTTCTTCACTCTGAACATGCTAATATCGTAAAGTGGTGGAGGATGGGAGATAAAATTAAGCGAAGTATCGCTGGTTCTCTTATCGATCATGAGTAAGTAAAACTTCCAAATAGATTGATTGTTGCTCTGTGTTGTTCGTGCCATTACGGACAAATCTGTATTGTTGAATATTCCTTGATCTAAGTTATAATTTTTCTAGGGAGAATTTATGACTAAATCAGTGAGAGTAGTATTAGATCAAAGCGGTATATCCATGGTTCAGGTCATGATTTCGGTTGGCTTAATGGGAGTTATTTCACTTGGAATGCTTAGGATGAATGAAAATCAACAGAAAGCTTCAAATACTGTAAGCCAAAACTTTGAAGCTGTTCAAATTATGACCCAAGTTGAAGGTGTACTAAGAAATAAAGAAGGTTGTTTTAAAAGCTTTGGTGCTGGAACCATGAACTTGAAGAGTGATTTTACTCAAATCATAGATAGAAACGATAGGGTGATAATTAAAAAAGGTGAGACCTACAGTGGTATGGGAGCCGGCAGTAAAATTAAAGTGGAGAGTATTGGCTTTCAAATGGATGGCCCCAATGTCATGTTGGAAGATACTTCAGCTCCTTTTATGTACAAGGGAGCCTTAGCAGTGACCAGTACTGCTAATATTAAAATTACATTAGATAGAACTGTTAACTCCTCGGATCCAGGTACATCAAATAGTTACGGTGGAAGAAAGGTAAATAAAATCCTAAAGGGTTTTAGAGTCGTTACGAGAACAAACACAGATGGAAATATTATTGGCTGTCATGCACCTGTGGATATGTATGTCGAGGCAGCTTGTTCTGCCTTGGGTGGAACGATTAGTGCATTAGATGGCAAATGTAATGATCTTCATATAGATCAAATCTCTGTTTCAGGAAATGCTGATGTCACTGGTCAAATTGGCGGGGGGAGTATCAAATCAAATACTACTGTCGTTGTTCCAAGAGTAGGGACTGATGGTAATAATGGTGCATTTAAAATTACTGGTTGTGGTGGTATTTCTCAAGGGGCAGGTCCTGGAGGAGTAAATGGGATGAAAATGAGCTCAGAAGGAGCTTGTCCTAAAACATTCCTACATGCAGGAAATACGAAAAACTCTGCTTATGATAATTTTTCTTTGTCAGGTTATTTATTTATTATGTCTGGTGAGATTCGTTTTGGCGTTGACGGTGGAGGTGCAACTATCACTGGAGATCCTTCATCTGGAACACTGACTTACTCAGCTGCAGGATTAAGTCGACATGTTTTTGATAAAGGGGATGTTCAAATCGAGAATAAATTATCAGTTGCAATGACCTCAGAATTTAAGGGGCAGGTCGATATGACAAATAATAATATTACGGGAGTTAATCAATTAAAAGTTAATAACGTTGTCGGTACTGGTAACCTAAGTGGCTTTAGTGCTATCTCTGGCATCGGTACTATCCAGGCATCTGGAACGATAACAGCTTCAGATATTAGATTAAAGAAAAATTTTGTTGAAATTGATTCTGCTCTTGATAAGGTCTCTCAGCTTGGTGGATATATCTTCGATTGGATCGATGAAGACAGTGCTAAGCAGATGGGGACGCAAGTAGGTGTAAAGGCGCAGGAAGTACAAAAAGTGTTTCCAGAGCTAGTTAAGGTGGGAGAGAGTGGTTACCTCTTTGTAAACTACCAAGGACTAGTTGCGCCACTTATAGAGGCGGTAAAAGAGCAGAAAGAGTTATTTGATAAGCAACAACTTGAACTGAATGAATTAAAGAAACAAGTTCAATTACTCATTGATAGTAAAAAAGAATAAGGGATATACTTTTGAAAAGCTTTATTTTCATTCTAACATTTTTTTCAAGTTCTTTAGTTTATGCAACCTGCTCTCCTTCGTGTGATTCAGATACACAAAGATGTAGTGGCTCCACGGAGTTTTTAGGGTGTTCTAATCGGCCTGTACCAGCTCCTAACCTCAAAGCTTTTAATCAGTTGCCTCTAGCTGGTTTTACCATACCTGGTGTTGCTGGTAGACCTGGTCGATATTCATGTACTGGCTTCGCTTCAAAAGCTGCTGTGAGTGTGCCCACGATAAATAAACTCCCTCACACATTCAATTATCACGGACTCCAAATTACAGTAAATAGTATGAGGTTTGGTGGAAGAAGTTTTGGTAGTTTTACTGAGAATTATGCTCGAACAAGAACGGTCTATGCTTGTGTTTCAAAGTAATCCTATTGTGAAATAACTATCTACTGTATACTTTTTAGACATTACCATCTTTGTAAAATCAGCGTCTTATCTTGTCTGTCTGCTTGTTTATATGGCAAGACCTTTGCATCATAGTTTGTATGAAAAAAACAACAATCGGAATCTTAGTATTTATTATCACTCTAACATGTCAGTTCTCTGCATTAGCAAATGATCGGTGTAATACAAAAGTACCTTCAATCATTTATCTTGATGACGTTGGTACTCATAATCAGGCAGGGTCAGGCTTAGGTGATCGGGATGATGCCAATGGAGTTCAAGATCTTGGGATTTTACTTCGCTGGGAAGATGAGATGGACCTTGTGGCCATCGGTTCGACGAGTCGATTTGGAAACAAAAGTGAAACCATAGAGTTGATAAGAACAATTGTTGCTTCTAATGGGTAGTACCAATATTAAGCCATGGGAGCTTAACGATGCAAGAGATCTTGCCTTTTGTATGAACCCGGGTGAAAAAATAAATGGGTTGAAAAACTTTCAAGAGATAACAAGTCAAATGCCAGCAGGGAGTATCTTTAGGATTAGTGATAATAATACAGTGCCAGCAACTGTTGATGCTGGGATAAGAGATTTCACTTGTCATAATAATACATATACTGTTGGCGTAATGGATAATTTTTATGATAAAGCAGTTGGATCAATGTTGAATAAAGCAAGAGATCCAAGTACTGGACTTGTTATTAGCGATTCAAGGTCTCCATATGTTAAGGAAGCAGTAGCTCTCTCAAAGCTGCAATGTAATCATCCAAGTATTCCGTCTAGTCAGAGAATCGGATCTAAGCTTAGGATTGCCGATTTTTTAGCAGTTGCTCACGTACTTGCAAAAAATTATAAGACTAAAAATGAAGAAACAGGGAAGAGTCTAAATTATTTAAACCGTGATGAAATATATGACTATATTGCAGGTGAGAAAAAATTTAAACAAAAACCTGATATTGGATATCTTGTACCAATTATTATGATGCTACTTGAAGATGATGCAGTTGAGACTAAAGACTAATTTTTAGTGACTTAACTCACAGACAAGGGGAACGTGATCAAAATAAGGTTGATTTAAGATATACCCTGTGTTTTTTGAAACCCCATAGGCCTTACAACTCACTCTATCTAGTGAATCAGTATAAATATGATCTAGTGTCACTAAACCAGCGTAGGTCTGTCTGTTAATACTTCCATTAACTCTTTTAAATTTATTTGCCTTAGCTAACTCTTTAAGTTTTTTAGCACTTCTATCAAAGCGCTTTAACTTGTTTGGGTCAGTGTTAAAATCACCTAGAATAATATTATTACCACTTTCTGGGTAGTCATTAAACATGAGACTGAATTGTTTCTTACGACAGTCTTTATCATCACCTTTAAAGCCAGAAGTTCCGTGAACATGAATGACATTATACTTCTCACCACTATAAGATGAGATGATAGCTTTTCCAACTCTAGAGCGCCCCCCACAATTCTTAATGACTTCGCCTTCAAGTGCATCAAGGCATATGTCAGAATAACAGCCTTCAATATATCCAAATGATTTTTTTACTGCGATACATTTTTCACTATCATGGATATGACATGCAATCTGGTACTTCTCACTAGTTACTTGCTGTATAACCATAGGGGCATCTTTTCTCCAACCCTCACAAATAAATGAGTTGTGAAACTCTTTAGGTATAGTGGAGCAGTTACGAGAATCAAACATCTCTTGGAAGCCTATAATGTCAGCGTTTTGATCAGTTATAAATTTCTTAGCAGCAGCAACTGCGGGTAGCCAGGCGAGTCCATTTCCGTAATAGTTATCAGAGGTTTTTGCTAGCTTTCGACTATATTCTTCAGGTCCACCATTTCTTTTACCTTTACTAGGGGTTGTTCCGGTATTGAAAGACATCACCTTGATCGTTTCAGCGTATAGGTCCAAAGTTAGTAGTAGAGCAAGTGTCGAAATTAATATTTTCAAAAATATTCCTTTATTGATTTAAGTACACAATCTCGTCGGAATATTTATTACCATGCTAAATATAGTCAGATAAAAGTGGCAAGAAGTGCCGAAAGGACGCTATTTCTTAGGACAGGTATAACCTTTAACCGCCGCTCCATGATCATAGACCATCTCTCCACCCAAATGAGCAGCGCGGAACATTAAGATATTACCAATTAAAAGACTTAGTAGAATAAAACCTTGCACTACTGAGGTATAAGTTTTGATGGACTTTACTTTTGCAAGAATTAAAACTTCCAACACAATTGCTAATAGAAAAAATGGAATAGGGATCTCAGCAGCTTCTTCATGTTGGTAGGCCAGTGTTATATTACAAAGATCTTTTTTGATAATTTCAAATGCCATATCTCCTAAATAAATTGAGACTAAATAAAACAAGGGACCGATAAAGAGTAGTGCCTTGGCCACAATTCCAACTTCATAAGATACTTTCTTCTTTAAACAAAGACATAGTACTTCAGTAAATTTAAAAACAAGTGCCAGTGAGAATATGGCAATGGGAAAATGAATTAGCGCTGTGTGTAAAAGCTCTTCTCTGATCATTGTAAAACTGTCCTTAACTTGCTAAAAGATACCTTAATCCTGGAGAAATGTATATGAGACTGACTCTATTATCCCTAACTATTTTACTAAGTATTCTTACACAAAATTTGTACGCAAATAGCTCTATGAAAGAGATGCTAGAATATCTGGCCTCTGATGCGCTTGAAGGACGAAAGCCAGGCCAAATAGGCAATGAGTTGGCGACATCATATATCGAGAAGAAGCTTGTGGATATGGGACTAGCTCCGCTTGGGAAAAGCCATAAGCAAGACTTTACAATATTCACTGAAATGACAAAGTCTGGAACAAATAATCTCTCAATTAGTGGTCAGAAGATTAGTTCATATGAGCCAATATCATTTTCCTTATCTGGAGATTTAAAAAATAAAGAATTAGTTTTTGTTGGTTACGGTATTTCAATCTCTAAAAATGATACAAAAATCAAATACGATGATTATGAAAACATTGATGTAAAAAATAAGATTGTTATTTTTATGTCTGGTGACCCTGCAATTGGAAATATCAATTCTCCTTTTAGGCACCCTGATTATATTTCTTATCGCTCACTTTTTTATAAATTAAAAAATGCAATCGGACATGGAGCAGTTGGGGCAATCTATATTAATGATCCCATGAGTATTCCAGGTTACCCCGCTGAGGATGAGCCATACTTTAATGCAACAGAGGGTGGAGGAAATCGCTTTTCAATCGTTGTTGGTAGAACTACTAATGCTGCTATAAAGAGGTCCATTCCAAGTTTAGATATTTATAAAATTCAAAAGAAAATTGCCAAAACTGGCATACCTTACAGTTTTTCCTTAAAAAAGACTGCTGATCTTTCTGTTAACTTAAAGAAGAAGACAGGGAGAGTTTCTAATATCGTTGGAGTTATTGAGGGGAGTGATCCGGTTCTAAAGAAAGAAGTAGTTGTTCTTGGTGCTCATATGGATCACCTGGGGCATGGTGGTGAATCTTCAACTGATCCTATTCCTGATGGAAAAATCCATAATGGAGCAGATGATAATGCCTCTGGAACAGTTCTTGTCATGTCTCTCGCTAATAAAATAAAAAAGATGAATCCTAAAAGAACATATGTTTTTGTACTCTTTAACGCAGAAGAGATGGGGCTATTGGGATCGACTCACTTTGTAAATATGTGGGCCGCTCATACTGAGCAATACGGAGAGATCGTATCTATGCTCAACTACGATATGGTAGGACGGTACGATAAAGAGCTTTCAGTTATGGGAGTAGGATCTTCAAAAGAATGGAGTCGCTTGTTTCCTGCAACACCTAGCACTCATAACTTTGTTCTAAAGAAGAATGCTCTTGAATCTTCAGACCATGCTCCCTTTATAAGAGCAAAAATTCCAAGTCTATTTTTTACTACCGGTGCCCATGGTGATTACCATAGTAGTACTGATACAGCTGAAAAAATCAATTACCAACCTATGTTGACCCTGCAAGACTACTCAATAAAGTTAATAAAGCAGATGGAAGCTAATAGTAGAATTGTCTTTGATAATTCATATTCAAGTGGAACTACAACCGGTACTAGGGGCTATGGTGCACATCTTGGTTGTATCCCATCTTTTGGTCAATCAGATGATATCGTAGGAGTTCTATGTACTGGAACGAGTCCTAACTCACCAGCTCAAGCTGCAGGTATTCTTGCTGATGATATCATTGTACAAATTGGAGAAGTTGAAATCAAGTCTATCTATGATCTCGCTTTTGCTCTTAAATACTACCGAGCAGGAGATAAGATTGAACTTGGATGGATGCGTGGTCAAACTCTTTTTAAGCAAGTCATTACTCTGGCCAGATCTCGTCGTCAGTAATTTACTTTACGAGCTTTAAAACAGGCTTATAAAGCCAGCCTATAAAGACTTTATTTTTCAAGAGGTCATTGAACTCAACCTTGATCCAGCCTTTAGAGGCACTAAGCTCTTTTACCTGCAAGTGTGGTGCAAGAGTTGTTATTATACTGCCCTTTGATGATGGAGCAGATCTTAGGTTTCCGTATTTAGTGAGGACCCACATTTTATCTGACTGCTGTATTTGGCCAATGGGCTCAAAGACAACCTTAGTTGGAGTTGGATTATTAAGCGTAAGGCCGACACCAATAAATAGTCCTGCTAAAATGATTGCAGCACTGTAAAAGTATATTCTCTTAGGTGTGTTATCTATCTTAATTGTTTTAACTTCTGCAGGCCCTAATTCTGGTACATTTGGAGTCATGGACTTGATGAGATCTTCAATATGGTCGAGTTTTGTATCGATCTTATTCTCAATCGTATTCGCCTTATTTGGAGATAGTAGTCCCTGGATATGAGAATTATTCTCTACTTGTTTTGCTTGTTCATCAAACATTTGACTAAAATTAATATGACCCTTCTTAGAGGGTGTTGAGCGATGTGTGTCTTTCATGATATACTTCCTTGTATAAATCGTTATAAAATCTTATAAGATACTGATATTATTGTAAAGAAGTGAAGGTGAATAAATGCAAAATAATTTTTGGATCAATAAATGGGAAGTTAATCAAATTGGATTTCATCAAGACGATATTCATAAATATCTAAAGAATTATTGGAAAAAATTTATTCAGGATTTCAATATTACGGGAAAGACTGTATTTGTACCTCTCTGTGGTAAATCCCTTGATATGATTTTTTTAAAGGATAATGGCTTTCATGTTATTGGCTGTGAGCTTTCAGAAATAGCCTGTCAGTCTTTCTTTCAGGAAAATGAAATTGAATATACCGTTCATGAAATTACAAACTTTAAGCTGTTTAAGAGTCAATCTATTGAATTATATTGTGGCGATATTTTAAATCTTACTCAGCTTAGTCCTATTGATATCATTTATGATAGGGCCAGTATTATTGCCTTAAGTGATACTTTGCGTGCAAACTATATTTCAAAGATAAAAGAGCTAGATGCTGACTTTCAATTCATCATAACTCTAGAGTTTGACAATAAAGAAGTTGGGCCACCATTCTCAGTAAGTATGGAGAATATTAATAATTACTATAGCGATAGATATAAGGTCACAAAGACTGTGTCACAAGAGCTGCCTATTGAAGTCCATAAAGATCACCTTAAGTCACTTCATGAGAATTTATTCATTTTAAACAGAGGTATATAATGTCATTTTTTGTTTTATTAAAGGGAAGTGTTACTAAGTATAATTTTGATTATATCAATAAAAGAAATCCGAAAAGATTAGATGATACTAAGGTGGCTAATAAAGTCTTTAAACATGAAATTGATAGTATCAACTCAGGTGTCTACGCTATTGAAATAATGACTAAAGGTATTCAGGTCTTAGCTGCTCAAGATACAGTTAATGAGGCGATGGATTTTATGAGTAAGTATGGTGTTCACCATATTCCAATAATTGTTGATAATAGGCTTGTCGGTCTTGTCTCCTATAGTGATATTAACCAAGCAAAGAGCAGTGATAGACTTGAACAGTATATGACAAAGACAATTTTGGCGGCTCATGAAAATACTGCTCTAAGAGATATACTACAGGTTCTTATGCATGAAAATATTAGATCTCTTCCCATGGTTGATGACAATTTCAAGGTGACAGGAATTCTTACTATAAATGATGTTTTCAAGTGGATGTTAGCGAATCACAAGTACACGAAATAAAAAAAGGGCCTGATTATCAGGCCCTCATATACTTAAATTTTTTTGATCTTATTAGTGAGGTCTAAGTTCTAGAACCTCAGTCTTAATCACTTTACCATTATGCTTATAGATAAGATTTAGATTAAGTACCTTGTTGTCGGCCGCTTTCTTAAGGGTATATTTAAACTTGATATCTTTACTTGAACCAAGGTTAATTCTACCAGTCGTCTCAATTGAGTCTTTGATCTCAACTAAGCTTGAAGCCTCACCAACAGCGACTAACTCAATCGTATATCCAGCTTTTATATCTTCAACAGAAGGACTTACTTCCATTTTAATATTATGAATATATGTTCTTCCAAAAGTACTTTTTATTCTTGGAGAACTATCATAGTCAAGGTCTGCCTTAACCGCAGGGTTGATACTTGTTACAGCTGACGCTGAAAATGCTTCAACTCTTTCGGCCTCATACTTTCCACCTGGTAGAACTACTTGACCTGTAACCTTAACAGTTTGACCCGATCTAACTCTTGAACCTACATTTAATGTTATTTCTGAAAATTCAGTTGTAGATTTTCCTTTAGCATTTTTGATATAATAACTAGTTGATTCTGCAACAGCATTTTCAGTATTAGTTATAATGACCTTGATTGGCTTGTTTAAATCTCTTGGTGAAATATTCTTAACATTAATAGCAACTTTTACTTTTGCTCCACCTTTTATTTCTTCAGCTTGAATTGATGAACCAGATAGTGTTAATGCCGCGTTATTTTCTACCCAAGACTTAACTTCATTTGTAGCATCAACCTTTGCAACATTTGTAGATTTTGGAAGCTGTATCTTGTAAGCATTGTCGTAAGATGCTGCGTAAGCTTCTTTATATATTTGTCTCTCTCCAGCTGAAATCCCTGAAGATAGAGCTGTTGGGTAGAACTTGTCATAGTCTTGATCATAAACTGCTGAAACTGTTTCGCTTCTTACATCCTCAACTTTTTGTTCATATAGACTCTTGTATTGAACTTCAAAGTTATCGTAGTGTTCAGTTGTATACTTTGATTTATAGTGAGTGGCATAAGAGCTATTACAAGCTGACTCAAACTCTGCAATCATTTTATAAACGCTTGAACAGTCTGCTGAGCCGATATCATAAACGGTTGGAGCTTCATAAACATTTGATGCGACACTTAGAGACTGAACTTGATTGTTAACTTGTCCTAAATTGTTTTGATAAACAGTGATTGAACTATCAAGATCTGTTGCCGTTCTCATTGACTGTTGTAACTCTTGAGTACTAATAGGACTAATATCCATTAGGATTTCACTTAAAGTTAATTTTTGAGTTTCCACTAACTTGAACATTTTCTCTGAAGAGATAAATGCTTGAGTTAAAACTTTATTTTGACCATTAAGAGTCGAAGAGTACATTTGATTAAAAAATTGCGGCTTTAAAGTATTTTGAGCATAGTCATTTGCAGCTTGAATTCCGGCGGCGTTCCCAGCTTCGGATCCTTTTGATTGTTCTGCATCTGAAGCATATCCCTTTGCATATCCATCATTATAACCTTTAATTTCTGCTCTAACAGATGCCCATAGAGAAGATTGAGCATTAGCTAGCTCTGCTCCCATTTGATTACCCATTGCTGCTGATTTTTGATCTACGTATTGGTCACTATCAACTCTTGCAGCATTAATCGCCACACTTGTTTGGCTTTCACCGACCATTTTTGCTTCAGATAATTTCTGAGAGTAATAATTATAACGAGAAATGTACTCTTCGTATTTTCTATCTCTGCTAGTCGTGGCCATTGTTTGCTGTGATGAGAGTTTGTTAACATCATCGTTCAGTTGGATGATTTCGTTCTGAGCTGTGGCAAGTCTAGTATCTAGTCTTTGAAGAGAAAGTGAGTTATCTCTAATATTTCTTCTCATAACAGGAAGAGCATTCTCAATGCTAGCTATTTGATCTAGGGTTCTATTGTAATCATTGTTATTTATACGTAACTTACGATCTATCTCGTTTAGCCTTATATTAATTTGATCTAGTCTTGATAGTAAGTCTCGGTAGACAATTGATTCAGCATCTAGTTTCGACTTTTTTCTATCTAACTTATCAGCAACAAATATAAGGTCAGCAGTTTGAACATCAGCTTCACCTTGTGCGCTTGCAACATTTGTATTTGCAGTGGCGAGTTGAACGTTTTTGTTATCCAGTGCTACTTTCGTTGCTTGTAGTTGAACTTTAGTTTGTTGAATTTGTACTGGTATTGTTGTCTTAGATTTCTCTAAGTTTGCAATGTTGGTTTTGATATTATTAACGGCTTTAACTTTTGTAGGCACCGCTTGTTGTGCTGCTTTCAATTGCTTATCTTGTTCTCTTTTATTTCTTGCTAGCACTGCAATCTCTTGTCTTAAGGCAATGACCCTTGGATCTCTTTGTGCACTTCGAGGATTTCCAAGCTCCTGGATAATGGCTCTCATCGCTGCCGATTTTTCTTGAATGGCAGTAGTCGTTGCATTAACTGCATCTTGCTTTGTTTTTACATTCTTACGAGCTGCCTGTAGTTGTTTTTGTGCGTTCTGTAGACCTGTTTTAGCTGTTGCAATATTTGTATCAACAGATGCAAGGCTTGCGTTTAAAATTGTCACTGCATTTTTTAAGTTCTTTCTTTGCTTTTGAAGTCTTGAAACTTCTCCAGCTACTTTATTTTTGTTTGAAACGACATTTGCTAGTCTCTTATTCGCTTTTTCTAATCTATTTTTTACTTGGTTTTTCTCTTCACGAAGAGTTCTTACTTTATCTCTTAAAGGTTGAAGTCTTCTATCTTCTCGTCTTGATTCTCTTTCTACATCTCTTTTATCACTTTCAAATTGTCTTGCTCTTCTATTTAATCTATCAAGCTTATTTTGTAGCTCGTTAGCATTTTGATTAAGCACGGCCTTATCATCTAGAGACTGATCTATTTCATTTTGAAGTCTTTGATTATCATCCTGTAAACTTTGAATCGATGCATATGTTTGCGCCTCTTCTGTGTAGGCGTTTTCAAGTTGTGCTTCGGCCTGATTTAAGTTCTGGGTAATGACGTCTACATCTGCCGCAAGCCTGTCATATTGAAGTTTGTAAGGCGTGTAGTTTACTTCATCAGGTAAACTGGCATTGGCGTTTGTGATTAGCATTGGTGCCATCATTGGAATTACATAGAAGAGAGATTTGATTTGCATGATTGTTCCTTTTTTACGGATGTGTTTCCGTGCCCCTTGTAGTGCAAAAGCGAATTTCAATCAATGTATGCGATGTACGTGAGTAAAGATTACAGATATCTAGACAATCTGGCACTAGCTGTGGCAGGCGGTTCTACTATTTTGTAATTTTTTCCCATAATTGGGCCGCAGATACTGCAAGACCAAATAAAAGGGATGAACTATCTTCTTCTGAGGGTGTCGGGGTAGATATTAACTTCGTTAGCTTCTCTTTGTTCTCGAAGCCTTTTTCCTGCCAGTAATCTCTATATTGTTGTACTTTCTCAAGTTCATGTTTGTTTAACCATATTCCATGATTCTTGGGACATTTATCGATAATGACTCCAGAGTCAATTGTGTAATTAATTGGCTTCATATTTACATGACATTTAGGACACTCTTTTATGCTCTCTCTCTCTTGAAGAGGAATGCCAGAGAATGCAGCTGAAACAGTTTTTCTTACTTCGTCTTCAGAAAAGGTTGTGACTTTATTAGATATGATACTTTGTATTTCACCTTCATCAAGCCAGACACCGCTACAAGATGAACAAATATCTATATGCTCCATTTCATATTCTTTAGTAGTAAAGGCAGCAGTTTTACATTCTGGACATTTCATTTGGACTCCGACTATTTAGTTCGTAATAATTATATAGTCACTATGATAACCGTATTGTGCTGTTGATGAAAGATAGTAATTTATATCAGATAACGTTGAGTTCCCTTCGGATACAACCTTTAGAGTCGTTACTGGCTCAGTAGTTAAACTCTTAAGCCTGACAACAGTTCCATCAAAAAAATCAGTATGAAATGAACCTGCAATAGTAAAATTCAGAAAGATATGTTCATTTTTAGCGATTTGATCGGCCATTACAGAGTCAGTTAAACATTGGGCCAAGAAATACTTTTTAATCATATCAGGAGATGCATGACCTCCCATAACCTTAGTGAATCTTTCTTTATATAAAGCTCCACCAACGTAGTGGTGGGAAGGAATATATTTTTGGTCAACTGAGCCAATACCATTATCCATGACTTGTTTTTTTATTTCACGTGGAAGATTAATTCCATAAAATTCTCCGTTTAAATCTGAAGTAACCTTTGCAATGGGAGCATAGCTAAGGTTCTGTTTACCAGCAGTATTTGTAATGAATTCTCCTTCATTAATTTCCCCAATAAATAATTTAAAGAATTCATCATCTACTTTTTTTTGATCTGTGTAGTTCAAAAATTCCCAGTGTACTGCAAAGTTTGCGGCCAAATTCTCAAGTGACACTTTATCGCGGATGATTTTTGCCTGAAAGTCTTGAATGTCTTGATTATTGTGAAATTCTCCAATTACAATATGACCTTGAACAGGTAGTTCCTTTAGGAACTCATCGTACTTCATATATGATGCTGTTTGTGTATTAAAGACACGAACGTCAGCAGCGAATAGATTTAGAGATATTAAAAAGACTGAGGCAAAAGCGATTATATTTTTCATATATTATTGATAAGTTTTCTATGTTTTGATGTCAAGGAAGTAAGGCTAATTACAATCACAGTTTGGTGAGAAAATATCTGACATATCAAAGCATTTAGTATTGTTTTTCTCAATACACCTGGCAGTAACTTCATAAAATTGAATACATTCATTAATCGTAATGAAGTTCTCAGTAATTAGAAGACCATCAAGATCATAAAAATCCAGTTTTTGAAAGAAGCTCTGACAGTCCAAGATACCGTAATATGAATTAGGTTTCGAATTTGTAAGTAGAAACGACTGAGTAAAGTCAGGAAGAATAGACATTCGATCAACTGTAAACTGCTTTGTTTGCGCTGAAATGTTTGCGCAGAGCAGTATTAGGGAACCAGTTAGGATCAAGTTTTTCATTTTTGCATCATAGACCTTAATGAGCGAAAGATAAAATAAAAATTAATTTTGTGTGGTTAGCTAAAGAAGTACCTTGTAAACCTTCTAAGTAGGCTTTTCTTTGGAAATATTCTTTGCCATAAAATCTGATCGTTATCACCTTTATATCGCTTAACAAGTTTAAGACGTACAAGGCTCTTGAGTACAGAGTCTAGATCATCCAGAGTGAGTTCAGAGTTAGCGAGCAAAAAGTCTTTATCAAGGTCCAAATATATAAGCTCCATGCTCATGGGCTCATAAAATGAAAGGGTTTTAAGAAGCTCTTGTTCAAGTTTGTTGAGTGCCATGAAGTAAGAATAGTGAAAGATTTTACTTCTATCTATACGACATGCAGCATTTTTGGTAGTTAGTGCATATGAAAATCCAATTTAAGAAAAAATACGAAGCAACTGAACCCCAATTTATTGTTGACTACCTTGCCGCAAATATAGATCTCTCTAAAATGAAAATCAAGAAAGGGATTGAATTAGGTGGGCTTTGGTTCAAAAAAAATGGGCAGAAGAAGAAAGCTAGAGTTAAGAAAATTAAAACTCTCATACAGCCGAATGACTCTGTGGAGTTTTACTTTGACCCAAACCTTGTTCCACTCGATACTGATTTAGCTCTGGAAATCTACAAGGGCATGGACTTTGGGATATGGTACAAACCAGTTAATATGCTTTCAGATGGCAGTCCTTTTAGTGATAAGGGAAGTCTTAGTTACGCAATTAAATCCAAATCTAAAAAATGTTTTCTTATTCAAAGACTGGATCGAGAAGTTGGAGGACTTATGTTAGTTGCCTACAGTAAGAGGCAGGCAGCATTTTTCTCTAAAGAGCTTGTAGATAAAAAAATAAAAAAAATGTATCAAGTTGAAGTCATGGGATTTCTCGAAGGATCCGACTCAATAGATAAAAAAATAGATGGAAAAGACGCTCTTACCCATTATCAGTTCAACTCTAATGGAGAGGGGTCAAGCTTTCTTGATGTTGAGATTGAAACAGGACGCTTCCATCAAATCAGAAGACACTTTGATAGTATAGGGCATGCTGTTATAGGGGATCCTCGTTACGGAGAAGGTAATAAGAATAAAGATGGATTAAAACTGGTTGCTAATAAAGTAGAGTTTTTTGACCCTCAAAAAAGAGAGAGGGTCTTGGTAAAGCTGGACCAAAAATATTGTCTATTTTAGTTAGAAACTTACTTTGTTATTTTCTAAGTCAATGAATAATCTAAAAGACCCATGTGCCATAACTCTTGAGCCTAACTTAATAGTATCTGTATAAGTTTTAGTTTTTGTTTTCAAGAATAAAGTTGTGAAGAATTCACCCTTATCCTGTGCATTTGGAAAGAAATTCTTATCTAGGTCTTTCAGTTTTACCTCAAGTAGAGTAAATGTAGCTAAATCTACACCTTTAATTTCACTAGATCCAACTTCTTTAAAACTAGTTGAGTAGGCCACAAGATTTTTTTCTAGGTCAACTCGGTATACTGTCGTATCTTCTCCAGTAACAACATTTGGAAACTTGTACTGAGCACTCATATGATTAGCTATTTGTGTAAAAGAGTACTTACCATCATTAAGGTTACAATCATAAAACTTAATATCTGCAGTAATAACGACTCCATCATTTGTTTGAAGCATTCTAGGGTTGGTTAGAGTGTATACGTTTGCTCTTTTAGACTTAATAGAATCAAACTTTGTTTTGCAATAAGCATTTGCACCATCAAACATTCTGATCATATCTGAACTGAAGACCGATGTTGAAATAAGTAATGCTAGTAGTAATGTTGTCTTCATAAAAGATCTCCCAAGTATAATGTATAGTTTTCACTATCTTAATACTTGAGAGATCTCAGTGTGTCTACTAAAGAGCTTTTATTTTAAATAAACAGAATTATCATCTAGCTCTGATACAAATTCCTCTTTTTGAGCAATTAATGCATCATCATCATCTTGAAATAACGAGATCGGCTCAAAGATAAACTGATCATCTTCTGCTACCATGGCTCGGTATAAGACTCTACCTTCATCTTCTAGGCGAACTCGTCCAAGCTGGTAACCGATATACTTTGGAGTAGAGATTTCAACTGTATAGCTATCAACGATTTGGTAATCGACACCAGCTTCAAATTGCACAAAATCGGATATATTATCTGCACTTAAGCCAACATTTGTTCCGCCTACTTTTTGGATAGATATTTTCATCGAGTCTGCTATTAGTGCTTGAGTTACAAAACCAACATCATCAAGGTACTCTTTACAGGTAGATGACATTCCATCTCGATACCAATCAGTTATATCAATCGCCGACATATACTCAATTGTAATCCCATTGAGTTCTACACTAACTGTATGGGTCTTATTAAGCCCAAGCCCTGCTGAAAATAGTGCTGAACCAAAAACTGTAAAACCAAGGTTTCCCTGGAATTGATAATTATATGTTCTATTAAAGTTTTGACGATCATAGCTTCTTGGAAGAACGTCATCTGTAAAGCAAGATTCCGCTGGTGCAATATAGGCAAGTGCTGTAGGCCTTCCTGCGAGCATCGTTCCTGTTCTTGAATCATCAAGTGGGTTCTCGTATCCAATAAATCCATACTCCCTAACTAATCCATTTAACGCACTTACAGGATCGTCTGTAATTGGCTTTTCACATCCAGTTAAACCTAAGCTTAGAACTGAGATAATGGATGTGAAGATAAACTTTTTGTTTGATTTTTTCATGGGAAACCTCCGTGCTTTTAAGAATAAAAAGCAATCGAAAAATGTGGGTGGGGAATTTGTTTCAAGTACAATTGAGAAACAAATGAAAAATGAGTTGATGATTGTATTAAAAACTTGAACTCGGTTATTGTAACACCCTTACCTATGGTGCACAAGGTCATTCCTATTCTTTCTTTGAAATATTAATGATTACCGCTGTGTATGCAAAAATTTCAATGAGCAAGACAGATTGATTCCTAACGCTTAGATATGGTCCATGACAAAACTAATCTTAATGATGACACTCCTTTGTAGTCAAGTGGCCTCTGCTTCTTTGACATCACCCTTCCCTTCAACTGTTGAGGGGATTGATATTCCAAATACTCACGCCCTAAGTGATAATATCATTCGTGGTATGGCGCCACTAGGGAAGATGGGACAACTGGTGGATTACGGTATTACAGATATCTTAATATTTAAAAATCAAACAAGATCTGAAATAGATCAAGAATACTCTGAACTTAAAGAAGTTTTGGCAGACACAAGTATTGATACTTACCAGTATGACTTTTATTGGCATGATTATCCCTCTTACAAGGTCGCTTGTGAGCAGACCATTGATGCTTTAAGAGTGATGAGAGCAGTTAATGAGGATAATAATCGAAAGTTATTTTACCACTGTACTGTGGGTGAGGATCGTACCGGATTTCTATCAGGACTTTGGCGGATGTTGAGTCAGAACTGGAGTAAGAAAAAAGCTTTTTATAAAGAAATGTGTGAGAACGGTTATGCCAACGGCAATCCCAATAAACCAGACTATGTTGTAGGTGAGATTAGAGAAGACCTGACACCATTATTTTTATATATGTCAGATAAGATTGAATCCGGAAAACTAAAACTTAGCAATCTTACTAAGTCGATTTGTAAGGATGAAATTCCTCTAAATATAAAGATCATGTACTGTCGAAGTTCTAGTAAGATTTAGTCATCACTTTTAAAAGATGATGCGTGAACGGCAAGAACAGAACAAGAAGCTTTTGCAATAAGCTTATCATCAAAAGTACCTGTAAAAGAATTTAATAATGTGTGATCACTACTTCCTAAAATAAGAAGGTCGTAGTCACAACTCTCATCTGTTAAAGCTTTTAATTGATCAGGGCCTTCAACTAGTCTTTCGTCGGTATGGGCTTTTATTTTTCCAGAGAGTTCTTTCAAAAAATTAATTTCATAATATTTTCTTTCATCGGAATCAGTTGCTTTTATATATCTAACAAGTGTTACATGAGCAAAAAAGACTTCGGATAGGTGATCTGCTGTATCCAGTACGAGAGTATCATTTTTATCATTATTAATGACAACCATAATTTTTCTAATATAGCGTACACCTGCATCTCGAAAAGTTGCTAGATTACAACTAAGATGTGCTTTGAGCCAACCAACAGGGTTGTGTACAGTTAGGGCGCCACGAGTTCGACCACCGTACTCGATAATTAGCCACTTACAATGAAGTCTTTGGCTTATTTCATAAATAGTTCTAGAGACATCATGACTGACAACAGGGTCAAAAGTAATAGATTCATTCTTCTCATTCGCCATGGCAACAATTCTTCTCCTCAGAGATTTCATTTGGGCGGGCTCATCAGTTACATCGTGAAGATCAGTTTGTTCTGGAATTTCTAGAATATGAGCAACCTCTATATTAGAATGCTCCGCCATAGCAATTCCCATTTCAATGAGCATCTCAGACGATCTTTCTCTACCAAATAATCCGACAATCACTTGCGCCTCGCCTTGAACGTCAAAGCTGCAGAATCCTCCAATATCATTCGGATACTCTTGAATTAGATCCATTCTTCTTCCTCTAATTCCTATGACACCTTTTCTGGTGGTTCTCTTATTAGAGTAGAATACATAAAGTAAGATACCTGGAATACCAATGACAGTTATAGCGACTAAAGAGGTGGTACCCATCGCAAATAATAATCCAACTCCCGATATAATCCCAAATACTTGAAGAACTGGGTAGAGAGGAGATTTATAGCCTGGCTTGTACCATTGTGCCCTCGACTCTCTTAGCACTATGACAGAAATATTTTCTAAAATATAAATCGAAATCATAAATGCAGATGCAAGTTTTGCGACTTTAGTAACATCTACGGTTACAAGTACTGTTCCAATGATAAGACCGGATAAAATAATACTTACAACTGGTGTAAGATACTTCTTATGAAGTTTACCTAGGAATGACGGCAGAAGGTTGTCTCTCGCCATGGCAAATGGAAACCTTGAACCAGCTAGAACTCCAGCGTTCGCAGTGTTAACCATAGTAAGTGTTGCAACGATCGCAAATATTGCTCCAATGGTCTCCCCGCCAATATCCTTGGCAAGAGTATAAATAGGATTTAGATTTCCAGAAATTTGTTGGTAAGGGTAAACACCCGCTAAAACAAAGCTAACTAGACAATAAACAATTGTGACCAACACAAGTGAGGCTATAATTCCTCGCGGAAGGTTTTTCTCCGGATCTTTGACTTCTTCGGCTATCGCCGCAATTTTTGTCACTCCAGCAAATGCTACGAATACTAAAGCTGTAGAGCCCAAGTAACCCTCTGCTCCTAATGGAAACATAGGACTGAAATGTTGCATTTGAATATCAAAGACAGAGAAGGCACAAAGACCGGCCATACTTACAATTGTAATGAGTAAAACAAAAGTTAAAATATTTGATACCTTACCGACACCAAAAATATTAAGAAAGATAATACAGATTAGAAAAACGATACTAATTGCCAGTGGGTTAAAAGTTGTAAGAACTGATAGGTATGCTTTAAAGCCTATCATGGCAAAAGCTGCCTTTAGAAGAATAGATAGAAATAATCCAAGGCCAGTTACCGTTCCGGCCAGTGGGCCAAAAGTCCTTTCTAAATAAACATAAGTTCCACCACTCGTAGGCATAGCAGTTGCTAATTCGGCCTTACTTAAAGCAGCAGGTAGGATACATATTGCAGAAAGCAAAAATGCTAAATAGACGGAAGGCCCAGTCATAGCAAATGCTATTCCAGGTAACACAAAGATCCCCGAACCGACCATGGAACTCATACTAATTGTAATGACCGAAAATAATCCGAGTCTTCTCTCTAGGCTTGCCATTAATTATTTCTTTCTGTTAAAAGTAAAAAGTCCGGTTAATCGTTGAATAAAACTTGTTTCGGGAACATCATAACCAATATTCTCTCTGTTATTTAGCGCTAAATTAATTGCCTTAATCTTACTCTCATAGTCTGAGTTATTAGGCTCAACTGCGTGGAGAGTTGTATAGGCTTCAAGATAATCACGAAGCATATCGTTATTGAGAGTCTTTATTTTAGGCATTAATATCCTTATTAAGTGTATAGACAATTATAGGAGGATGGAGGGGGAGTTGTAAATTAATTAGCTAAGATAAATTCGTGCCATTTTGTTGTATGGTTTTTATTTGATGCCCTAGACTCAGAGGATAGAATAGACTCAACATATCCAAGGTTGCTTAAAGCGTTGTGAGTAGATCTTCTATAAACATAAGATGTTTTATCGGAAAGCAAGTTTCCACCTCGGTGTTCTATAGATTTTCTAAGCATAAAGATGCGTCTTATGTCCCAATCATCAGGATCTAGCTGTGCGTTAAATTGTTCGTTATAAGTTCTTATGTCTTTAAATCCTTGAAAAACATGTCCTTCACCGCCGTTATAGGCAGATAGAGCTTTTCTCCAAAGATCTCTTTGGCGCTCCTTAAGACCGAAGAAGGTTTTTGGTGCAGGACTTTCAGGCATTGTGCCATTTACTGCTTTATACTTATCTCTGAAAACTCTTATGGCTTCATTTAGATTTCCAATTGGACTGTCCAGGCATTCATCATCAAAAGCATTATTTATTGTTTCACCGCATTCTTTAAGCTCTGCAGTTCCGGTGTTTATTTGAAATAGTCCAATACTCTTTGTTCCATTTTTTTCGTAATGAATAGTATCACATTTACCTGCTGACTCTTGAGTCATTGTGGCAAGAAACATGTCTAGGGGAATATCAGCTTTTCTCGTTAGCTCTTTTGCTTCTTGATAAAAAGTATTAAAGCTAAAGGGGAAACAAGTGCGATTAAAATTGTCTATAATACGTGTGTGAGAACTTCTATTATCATAATCGTCTTGAGATTTAAGGGTGATATTATCAATCATCGTATTTACAATGTTAAAAGTGTCGTCACTTAGACTACTCCACAATTCTCGCTCATTATAGCTTTGATTTGTAAGACATTGATATGTATCTTCGGTGACTTCATTAAATTTAAGTTGGCTGACCAGGAGTTCTGTTCTTTCATTTTCAGCTATAAAACGTCTGAGGGCCACATCATCAATAATTGGTGTATCTTCAAGTGTTACAAGCTCTACTCCACCATCTCTGGCAAGTGATCTTAAAGTTACCCATCCTTCTTCCTTTGAACCTTGAACCTCTATGGGAACAAAAAAATCCTTTCCCGTTTTAACAGAGCCACTTCTTTGAAACGTCCTTAGTGGGAGAGAATGTGCGTGAGTGAGCCATTCAATTATGGCCTTCTCGTCTTTCTTGTCACCTGTAAAATGTGCATCTATATAATCATCAGGAATTTTGACAATTGTGCCTTCTGGGAGAAACTTGCCTGCAACCAGTACCGAGTTATCGAAATTCTTTAAATCTCTCTGACCCTTCAACCTCAAGGTTAAAGATGTAGCAGGAAAGCTAAAGCTAAAAACTAAGCTTCCAATAATAATGTTCTTCGATAGATTTTTTAGCATCAAAGGCTTATCGGTTAATTTATTATATACTTGAGCTTTTTTATTTTGGTATTTCTGGGGGTAACTGTTCGATTTTACTTTGAAAAAAATAGTAGATATATCTTAACTTCTGGTAGAATCATTATATGAAATTATTGCTTGCTAGTGTTTTGATTTTAGCTTCTTTCCGTTTATTTGCTGGAGAATGGGAACTTGTTTCAACGAAAGATGATATTCGAATCTACTCTAAATCGTTGCCTACATCCCAAATTAAGTCCCTTAAGGCGATTGGCGTAGTTAAAGCTTCTATAGGAAAAGTGACGTCAATTCTAAGAAATGTGGATGCAGCAACAAAATGGATACCTAGACTTAAAGAGAGAAGCCATGTCGAAAATATCTCAGATTCAGAAGCGATCCTTTTTGAGATAAATGAAATGCCATGGCCTGTTCAGGACAGAGACCTAGTAGTCCACCATAAGTTGGAACTTTCAGAAGATAAAAAATATCTAGTTTTGAACTTTAAATCTGTCGACCATACTTCTAAACCTAGATCTAGCGATAGGGTAAGAGCGCAATTTCACCATGGGCGTTTAAAATTTATTCCATTCGGAGAGTTTACAAAAATTGAACTAGAAGTGCTTGTTGATCCCATGGGCTCGATTCCAAAGTGGGTGGTGAATATTCTTCAGATATCTATGCCATATGAATTTATAAAATCACTTGATGAGTTTGCTGGAAAATCAAGCCTGTCGACACCTCCTGGAATTCAAAAGCTTATAAATCAATTAGAACCCTAGTAAACCACTGAGAATTCATTCGTTGTTGCAATTTTTACTGACTAATTTGCCTGTATGATTCTCAAAATGTAGTGTTTTATCTCACACTGAGGAGAATTCATGAAGGTTTTAACTATTTTATTAGCTTTTTCAACTGCCCTATATGCTGGTGTTCCACACTTACCATTAGATCTGACATTTGAAGAATCGCAAAATTTTTATCAATCCATAAAGAATAATAAAGATAACTCATTTAAAGACCCTGCAGTAGCGGACGCTATTAGTGGTGGAGAAAAAATGAACTCATGGCTTAAACTTATAAATGAAGGTCGTACTGCAGGTAATGAAATACGCCTCACAAGTAAAGGTACTCAGCGAGGAATACCAATTGATAGACCTTCAAAGTATGGAGCGAAAACAATTAAGGCACAGTTAGATAAAATTAAATTACAAATGCCAACAGTTATGAAAAATATCATCTACGGAAAGTCTACCATTGTCGCAACAGCGCTAGTAAGTGATGAGATCTTCATTAAGTGGGCACGATTGACTTCAAAGTCTTATCAGACAGCTGTTCGTTACACAGGTCTTTTAAAGAGGCGTTCACAATATGAAGCAAGGGCCGCACGTGATGTTCGTGGGTATTATAATTTAAAAGCCATTTCTGATCTTGATATATTCTTATCAAACCATAGAGCATTAAACGCTGAAGAAGCTAAAATTTTAAGGCTTAACTTAAAAGGTTTGTGTATAAACAATTTTGAATCTGATAGTAGATGTGAAAGTGAACTAAATAAAGCTTATAAAAAAAATGACCTGGTTACTTATAAGAAGAAATTTTGGTCTGGTGCGACTAGAAATTGGGATCGTTTTTTTAAGATTAGTGAGCCAAGAACTGATGTTAAATGGTCACAGAAAGCACCTGGTGTCATGGAAGTAACTTTTAAAGACCCGAAGAATCCAGAGATTAGTAACTGGTTAAAAGATAACGTTGAAGACGAATTTAAGTGGACGGATGCAGGCTGGGCGCTTGAGATGAGATATGTCTCTGGTGGCTGGGGAACGGCTTATCTTGAATTTAAAAAGAATGTTACCCCACATGTGACTGGGGGCAATAAAATTGTTATGGATGCCAATACAGATATTCAAGAATACGGTGTTCGTTGGACTATTCGCCATGAATACGGTCATATTTTAAGGCTTCCAGATTGTTACCATGAGTTTTATGACAAGAATGAGAAGGTATTTGTAAATTATCAACTAGATACTACTGACCTTATGTGCTCGAGGGCAGGTAAGATGAATAAGCGAATATTTGAAGAATTAAAAAGAGTCTATCTTAAATAATCAAATTAGGGCCTTGCAAGGGCCCTTTTTTTTTGTACACTCTATCCATGAAAACATCCCACACACTTATAATACTTTCAGTTCTGGTCGTTACTGTACTTACGGTCGTTATTTATAACGCTTTTAATGCAAAAAGAGAGTTTGTCCTCCTTACTGCTGATAAGTTTGAGATATGTTATCTTCTCGATACAGGGTATCAGTATGAACTTAATGAGAAGGGATTTCGGTACTGGGGCGGTAAAAACTCTGGGAATGTTATTTTTAAGCAGGGAAGACTAAGCGCTGACGTTCTACCCATCGAAAACAATGGAATGAATGCAGGCTATAGAAAGCTAATTAACAAACGAATCTTTGAGTATGAAATTGGTGCAGATTATCTGATAAAGGATACCTTTGTGAATGCAGGACGAATGCCTGTGAACTTGGTTCCTTACTATAAAGTTTGTGATAAATTGAAAGCGAAATTTAAAAAACATTTACCTATATTTGGAGACTAATATGAAATCAATTATTTTATTTTTAATATTAACAATGAGTATAAATTTTAGTTATGGAGCAAAGAAAATGACAAAAGTATTAATGAAAACAAATAAGGGTGACGTTGAAATCGAGCTAAACGCTGAGAAAGCACCTATCTCTGTTAAAAACTTTCTTAGTTATGTAGAAAAAAAATTCTATGATGGATTAATCTTTCATAGAGTTATTCCTACTTTTATGATTCAAGGAGGAGGCTTTGACTCTTCAATGACTCAGAAAGCACCAGATGCACCAATTAAGAATGAAGCTAATAATGGTCTTTCAAACTTAAATGGAACACTTGCAATGGCAAGAACGAATGTTACTGACTCAGCAACTTCACAATTCTTTATCAATGTTAAAGACAATACATTTCTTGATTATCAAAGTGATGCTAACTATGGTTATGCTGTTTTTGGTAGCGTAACTAAGGGCATGGACGTAGTTAATACAATTAAGGCAGTTTCTACAACAAATACTGGTGGACATGGTGATGTTCCAGTTGAAGCCGTTGTTATTGAATCAATTAGAGTGATTGAGTAAGATAAGTGATCATTCTTATTGATAATGACTTATTAATTAGAAAAAGTTGGGAGATGGCCGCTATTCAGGCCTCTCTTAATATCATGACCTTCGGAAATGTCTCTGATTTTTTAATAGTATCCGGTGATTTCCAAAAGTCATCTACTAAAATATTTATTGATTACGAGTTGGATGATGGACTCTTCGGGACTATTGAGGCCGAAAAGATCTATCTTGAAGGTTTTGAAGACATTACCCTCGCTACTGGACATCAAGCTGACTCTCTCAATATCCCTTCCTATATTAAAAACGTCATTGGAAAGCGACCTCAGTTCTAAATCACTGTAATTATTACAGGCATCTTTAATAATAATAAGTTAAGTTTTTAACGATGTGCTAAGTCATATCTATGAAAGATTTAAAAGAAACTCCTATAACGGCCTGGCTTCCTACAACTATGAAAGAGGCACGAAAGCGTGGATGGGAAGATTTTGATATTGTTCTTGTTACAGGTGATGCCTATGTTGATCACCCCGCATTTGGTTCTGCTGTTATCGGACGTATCTGTGAGAGCTATGGTCTTAAAGTTGCGATTATTTCTCAGCCTAATTGGCAGGATGACTTGCGTGACTTTAAAAAGTTTGGTGCTCCAAAGCTCTTTTTTGGTGTGACATCGGGTAATATGGATTCAATGGTTAATAAGTATACAGCAGGTAAGAGAATGCGCTCAACTGATGCCTATACACCAGGTGGTGATACTAATTTTAGACCAGATTATGCTGCTACAGAGTATACAAAAATTCTCAAAGATTTATATCCAGATACTCCGGTTCTTTTGGGAGGAATTGAGGCATCCCTTAGGCGTGTGACTCATTACGATTACTGGAAAGATCAATTGATGCCAAATATTTTATCAAGCTCTGGCGCAGATATGTTGATTTATGGAATGGGTGAGCAACCTCTAAGAGATATTGTAGAGCTAATGAAAAAAGGTGTTCCATTCTCATCTTTAAAAACGATTCCTCAGACTGCCTTTCTACAACAGAGAGACACTCCTCTTCCTAAGAATAAGAAATGGGAGAACAAGGCACTCTTCTCACATGAAGATTGTAAGAGCGATAAACTTAAGTTTGCTAAGAATTTTAAACAAGTTGAGATTGAATCAAATAAGCAATTTGCAAATAGGTTAGTTCAAGATATTGAAGATGAATCTCTTGTGATTAATCCTCCGTATAGAGTTATGACGGAAAAGGAGATTGATAACTCTTTTGATTTACCTTTCACTAGACTTCCACATCCAAAATATAAAAACAGAGGTAAAATTCCTGCTTTTGAGATGATTAAATTCTCAGTCAATATGCATCGAGGTTGTTTTGGCGGTTGTAGTTTTTGTACTATCTCTGCTCATCAAGGAAAACTTATTGCAAGTAGATCTCAAGAATCTATTATGAAGGAAGTTGATGCCATCACTAAGATGCCTGACTTTAAGGGATATCTTTCTGATCTCGGTGGACCTTCTGCAAATATGTATCAGATGAAAGGCATTAAACAAGATATCTGTGATAGGTGTTCAGCACCAAGTTGTATCTTTCCTTCAATCTGTGGAAATCTTGACACAAATCCACTTCAAATGATTGAGATTTATAAGCAAGTAAATCAGCACCCTGATATTAAGAAAGCCTTTGTGAGTTCAGGACTTCGCTACGACTTAATGTTTGATAAAAGATCGAAACACAAAAAAGAAGACGAGGAGTATGTTGAACAATTGGTTACTCATCATGTATCAGGTAGACTGAAAGTTGCTCCTGAACACACTGAGGACCGCGTTCTTAATCTCATGCGAAAACCAAAATTTGAACTATTTAATACTTTTAAAGAAAAATTTGAAGAAATATGTGTTCGGAAGGGACTTAAGCAAGAAATCATTCCTTATTTTATATCTAGTCATCCTGCCTGTGAGCCAGAAGATATGGCAGCACTTGCAGCGAAGACAAAAAAATTAGGGTATAAATTAGAACAGGTGCAAGACTTTACTCCGACACCTATGACACTTGCGACAGTGATCTATTACTCTGGCTATCATCCGTATCACCTAAAAAAAGTTAAAACTGCAATTAGTTATAATGATAAATCTAAGCAAAGACAGTTTTTCTTTTGGTACAAAGCTGAGAATAAAAATCATATAAAAAACTATCTTGCGAAAATCAATCGAACGGATATTTCTACAGATCTTTACGGGCAATAAAAAAGGCCACGCAAAATGCATGGCCTGGAGAGAAAGATTTGAAAGAAGAGATTAGTTAGCAAGTTTAATTGCTAGTTTCCCTCTACTTCCAAATAAACTATTTGTTGCTGCTGTAACTTTTATATTTTGAATTGGCTTCAAGAGTGCTCTTCTAAGTGCAAAGTTTTTTGTTCGACCCTGCTTAAGTTTACCATTTAGCTCATCGACTATAATCTCTTGTCCATCCATATATTTAATCTTTACTTCTGTAATACGTACTTTACCTTTTGTTCCTACAAGCTGAATACCTTTAACAATACCTCTAGCTCTTACTTTTTCTGTGCTCCCTAAAACTTTTCCAGCTTTAAATTCAGCGACTTGTGTGAGTTGTAGGTTTCTAAGGTTCTCGTAATCATATTGTACTTGTTTTTTTAGTGAGACACTTACTTTGTTGACCTTAATTTTGCCTCTCGTAAGAATTCTCCAAGGACCTTGAGATGCCCCTCTGTGAGAGTAAGGAGCATTTAGAGTCACAGTACTGAATCCGCTGTAGTCTGATTCAAAGTTCTCTTCAATTCCAGGAACTGTTTGTGAGAGTGAACTTCTACGATTAACTTCAAGTGTTGCTTCTGCCATTCCGTGCTTAGACTTAGCACTAAGCACAACTTTAGAAAGCTTATAGCCTTGTAGATCCGCTCTTGACCCTAGTTCTCTAACGACCATTCTTTTTAGAGGTAGTTGCTCATGACCTCTAAGTAGAGTTGAGTGCATATTGATATCAACCTTCTGTGTTAGTGCATGTGCACTTGTTGATAGTAGTGTGATAAGTGTTGCAGTTGTAAGTACAGTTTTCATAATCTTCCCCTAAAAGTTTATTATGGATTAGTGTCGTTCTGACAAAACTAATCCTAAGTTTGTGCTGTATATACTTATATGAGCAATTAGCGTGCCAAAAAATAAGGCGATATTGGTGTTATATGAGTGATTTTGCGCACCTTGCGCGGCGTTAATGGGGTCAATGTTTCACTTATTATTGAATTCACTTTGCACCCTTATACTCTTTCTATATAAAGACTCATGCTTTCAAGAATATCATTATTATTTCTTCTCTCAGTTCTTGCCTTTACATCTATAAGTCTTGTTAGGGCGGATGAAGTCATTGTTGCTGATGGATTATTCCAGCAATGGGATCTTCGCGGTGCGGACGGACATAATGGTGTGGATGGTAAGAATGCTTATGCTCCAGACTGTTCTGGCATAAATATTCTCGCCGGTCGAGATGGTGAAGATGGTAGTGATGGAGAAGAGGGTCGTCATGGAGCTGATGCTTTTATACTCTTCGATAATTACAAAGATTTAAAAAAAATCACAATTAATCAGGCCGGTGGAGTTGGTGGTAGTCCTGGTCGAGGTGGAGAAGGCTCTCACGGCTGTAATGGTGGGGAACCTGGTCTAGTAGGACATTCCGGTAGTCCTGGTGGAGATGGTGACTTTGGCCGCATACATTTAATTGATTCAAGCACTCCTTTTGTTAAAGATGATCTCTCAACTGTTCTTGTTCTTGGTGAGTTCAAAAATAAACCAATTATATTTCATAAAAATTATTGGCATAAAATAGACGGTGCTAAAGATTTATTTGCACAAGACTCTAATATTAAAGACCAATATTATACTCTTGATCATCACTCTGAAGTGAAGGTCGTTTTAAAGTGGGAGAGTGAACTTCCCATTTACGACTTTTATGAAACCAAGCTTGGTATCGCACTTCAAGGTGATAAGGTTGTTCTTAATAGTATTTCAGGTGCTATTTTTAATTATGTAATTTGCTACGAGTCTGATCAAGTTGTTATTGAGATCAGAACTGTCATTTATGAGTATCATTTTAAAAATTTAAGACTTGGTAAAATGCGATCAAGTGGTGAAAGTTTAAACTTAGAAGTTAAAGAAAAGTACACTCCCACAATTAATATTGAAACGAGTTTCATTGTTACATTATTCGAAATGGATGAAGTTAACCAAAAAGAAAAAATTATAGGTTATTATAGTATCCCAGAAAGTCTTGTAAAGAAGAGGGGGAAGTCATTTTTTATCGAAATCGGTAGACTAAATTTTCCTTATAAGTATAAGAAGCTTGGAGCAAAGTTAAAAGTTCATGTTTCTGTTTACCGTAAATCAGGCGGACAGAACCGAATAATCAGTCTTCGAGGACTATTTAAAATATAAGCTAAACTTCTTTTTCCGAAAGATCTGACCACTCACTCATCAAGTTCTCAAGTTTAGTTTCATGTTCTTGGTATTTTGCATTTAATTTTTCTAGATCTTTCGCAGGGGAGCTTGCATAATCAAAAGAAGATAACTTAAGCTTAACTTTTTCAATTTTTTCTTCAAGACTCGCAATATCACCTTCAATTTCTTTCCAGCGGAGTTTTTCTTTATAAGACATTAATTCTTTCTTAGACTCGCTCTTTTCAGGAGCTGGTAGTGGAGTCTCTTGAGTGATTTTTGATCCTTTAAGCTTTTTTTCCATTTCTAATGCATGTAAGTAGGGAGCAACCTGTGAATAACCACCTTCGAACTCTTCAATATCTTTATCATGTAAAAGCCATGTTTTTTTACAGATATTATCTAGAAATGCCCGGTCATGACCTATTATAAGAACAGCAGCTTTGTAGTCTGCAAGTTCATTTTCTAAGATTTCAATAGTTTCAATATCAAGGTCATTGGTCGGTTCATCAAATACCCAAAGGTCTGCACTTTGTTTCATAAATATCGCCAGTTGAAGTCTGTTCTTTTCTCCACCAGAAAGAGTATGAATGGGGCGTACGATTTGATCTCTTGGAAAGAGGAATTCCTCAAGGTATGAGCTAACATGTTTTCTCTCACCGTTATCAAAGTGGACAAAGTCCTGTCCTTCTCCAACAACTTCAAATGGTGTCTTATCGAGTTCTAGGCTCTCTCGTTTTTGATCGAAGACTACAACTTTTAATTCATCAATAGCTGTTCTCTTACCCTTAGCAATGGCAATCTGCCCTGCAAGTAATTTTATGAGTGTGGATTTACCTGCGCCGTTTGGACCTATGAGTGCAATTTTATCACCCTTACAAAGTGAGATTGATAAGTCATTAAAAAGAACATCATTTTCAAAACCAAATTTAACGTTTTCTAATTCAACCATCTTCTTAGACTTTCGACCAGTATGAGTTAAGTTTAATGAAACAGTTCTTCTTGATTTATCTTTTAGCGCTTGGATATCAGTATTAATATTATTAAAGCCTTCTACTCTTTTCTTTGACCTTGTACCTCTGGCCTTTACACCTTGTCTCATCCAAGCTAACTCTCTTCGATGTCTATTTTGTAATTTATCTAAATGCTTTTCGCGCTCTTTTTCTCTCTCAATTATGTACTCTAGGTACTGAAGGTAGGTGCCTTTGAAGCTATTAATATCTCCACGCTCAATATGTATGATTCTATTTGTCACATGGTTTAGTAGGTACCTGTCATGACTGATAATCATATAGGTTTTATTTGAACTATTGAGTTCATCTTCAAAGCGCTCAATTGTTTCAATATCTAGATGATTGGTAGGCTCATCCCATAGAATGAGTAGTGCTGGAGTAGAAAGGCCAATACTTAATGCCATCTTTCTTTGTTCCCCACCACTTAGTCTGATCACAGGTACATCTTTTTCAGATAGGTCAAAATAACTTAAGTAGCTAAGGTAAGAACTCTCTATTGACCATCCGCCTAGTGACTCAAATTCTTCTAAAAGTTGTTGTTGCTGTTCAAGTAATTTTTCATTCTCATACTCTTCAACCAATCTTTCAGATAAGACTTCTAGCTTTTTATGTACTTCATATAATTCTGGGTAAAATGAAAGGTAAAAATTATTTATACTGAGTTCAGGGTAAGACTCTACATCGAGTTCTTGTGGAATTAAGAATGGTTTGAATTTTTCTTTGTTTTTATCGAAAACAAATGATGGCGTAGAAATATCTGGAGTGACCTTATCAACGAGGATGTTAAATAGGGTGGATTTACCGTACCCATTTAAACCGATAAGACCGATTTGATCTCCCTCATTGATGGTTATCTTAGTATCTTTAAAGATTGTTTTCTGACCGAAGGCCAGATTAATATTTTGTAGGTTGCATATAATACTCATGAGAGACATTTAAGCAGATTTTGAATTAAATGACTAATGATTGGTTGCTTTATATACGCGTTATTCGCTATAATTACTCCAGAGGATATTTATGAAAGAGAAAATTTTATTTGAATTAAGATCAAAAGTTGATACAGAACTTGCTAAAATTAGACAGTCCTATGAGACAACAAAAAATCTTGTGCAAAATGGAGATCTCAAGTCTGATGGTAAGTATGACACACGCTCTACTGAGGCAAATTACTTAGCAGATGGTCAAAGACAAAGAATAGCTGACCTTGAGCAAGAACAAGAGTTACTTACAGATATTAATATTAGCAAAAAGCAAAAGTCTGTCTCAATTGGTTCACTTGTGACTCTTAACTTAAATGACAATATTAGAAAATACTTTATTGCTCCTACAGCAGGTGGCACAATGCTTAATATCGATGGAGAAGCTGTATTAGTTATTTCTGTTTTTTCTCCAATTGGTGATGCGGCCCTTGGAAATAATGCCGGAGAGACCTTCGAATTAGAGTTAAATGGTCAGTCTCGTGAGTATCAAGTTGTAGACATTTCTTAATCTTTCTTTTCTTTTGACGCGCTGGAGAGATCTATTGGCTTCATTACTTTACACATCGCTTATCAATTCTTAGAATCATTTCTTTTCTAAAAACACGGAGTTTTATATGTCAAAAATTGACGCAACGTTGAAAGGCTTGGAAGTCTCAAATTTTATTGGAGGCGAATGGGTTAAAGGTTCAGGAAAATCCTTAGATATTATTAGCCCATATACTGGATCCTCATGTGGGACAGTTCATATCGCAAATGCTGAAGATGTGAAATCTGCAGTTACCGCCGCAAAACAAAACCAGAAAGAGTGGGCGGCACAATCTATGAAATCAAGGGCAGCTATACTTTTTAAATTTAGAGATATTCTATTTCGTGATCAGGATAAGATTTCAAGTATCGTAGCGATTGAAAATGGAAAAATGATTCCTGAAGCCCGTGCAGGTTTAATGAAAGGGGTAGAGGTTTTAGAATATGCTTTATCTTTACAAAACTCTGATGTTGGCGGGAAGATGGAAGTTAGCCGCGGAGTTTTCTGTGAATACCGCAGACAGGCCCTCGGCGTTGTCGCATCAATAACGCCATTTAACTTTCCAGCGATGGTGCCTATGTGGACTATTCCTATCGCTATTGCAGTTGGAAACGCTTATATTTGGAAGCCTTCTGAGAAAACACCAATAACTTCAAAGTATATTGCTGATGCTTTTGCAGAGGCAGGGCTTCCGGCCGGTATTCTCACCGTTGTCCAAGGTGAACGAGAAGTTGTTGAAGCGATTATTGATCATAAAGATGTAAAAGCTGTCGCCTTCGTTGGATCGACTAAAGTTGCAGAGCTTGTTTATAAAAGAGCAACAGGAAACGGTAAGAGAGCACTCTGTCTTGGAGGAGCTAAGAATCATATCGTCTTACTACCTGATGCAGATATAGAAGTAACAGGGATGGGAATTTCAGATTCCTTTACAGGTTGTGCAGGTCAAAGATGTATGGCCGCATCTGTACTCTTGGCAGTTGGTGATGTCACTGCACATATTGATAAAATTAAAGAAAGGGCTGAGTCTCAAGTTCTTGGAGATTCAATGGGAGCGATCATAACAGCGGCTCAACTTGAATTTTTAAACGCAGCAATTGAACGTGCAGTTAAAGATGGCGCAACTTTACTTCTTGATGGTAGAAATGCCGAAGCTCCTGTAGAATATAAAAATGGTTTTTGGTTAGGGCCAACAATATTAGACCATGTCAAAGCCGGCTCAGAAGCAGCAGTAACTGAACTCTTTGGACCCATTCTTGCCATCGTTCGTTGTGAAAATATAACTGAAGCTATTAAAATTCAAAACTCAAGTGAATATGGAAATGCTGCAAGTGTTTTTACAAGCTCAGGGCCTATGGCCGAGTATGTAGCGGCAAATACAGAATGTGGTATGTTTGGTGTTAATATTGGAGTTCCTGTCCCTAGAGAACCTTTTAGTTTTGGTGGTGTGAAATCATCAAAGTTTGGGCATGGGGATATTACTGGAGATCAGTCACTGGACTTTTGGACAGACGTAAAGAAAGTAACGACAAAGTGGGAAAATCAAAAAGACCACAACTGGATGTCATAAATAACAAAAGAGAATTATATGAATTTAAAAGACAAGAAATTTACACGAACATCACATGTTGCTTTGACTTCACATTCAAATCAAATTTTTAAAGATACACCTAAAATTGTTTGGGGCGAGAGTGATCCTGAGAAACGTGGACCTATTATAGCTACAATTTCGGAAAAAGAAAACCGTAATGCTATTGGTTCTCATTCGGGCTCATACACTGTTTACCGTGCACTATCTATTGCGTCAGGTGATTTTCCAAAAGATCATAAACCAGAGCTTGATAATACTCAAGGTACTTACGCTGTAAAGCCGAGTCCTTCTTGGTTCGATGCAGAGAAAATTGTGACTATCGATCCTTTCGGTGCTGATATTAATTTACATTTTCCGAAACTTTTAAAAGAAGGATATAATATAAAGCCTTCTATTGCTGTAACTCAAGCTCATCTACATATTCCTGAGGTTCAGGCTGCAGTTAAAGCTGGAAAGCTTAAAGTCGATGGGAAAGTTGTAAAAGAAGATGGATCTGTTAAGTGTACTAAAGTTGCACTTGAGCCTGTTTGGAACTTACCAGGTATGGCCAAAAGATTGAATATTGACGAGGGTGAACTTCGAAAGATTTTATTTCAAGAAACAGGTGGAATGTTTCCTGAACTTGTAACAAGACCAGACCTTAAAGTTTTATTACCACCAATTGGAAGTACTACCGCCTATATTTTTGGAAACCCAGATGATCTACAAAATCCTGAGATTGAATTAACTTGTAGAGTTCACGATGAGTGTAATGGCTCAGACGTTTTTGGATCTGATATTTGTACTTGTAGACCTTACCTTACTTGGGGAATAGAAGATGCGGCCAGGACTGCTCAGAATGGTGGTGTAGGCCTTATTGTTTATTTTAGAAAAGAAGGACGAGCACTTGGTGAAGTGACAAAGTTCTTAGTTTATAATGCAAGAAAAAGACAAGAAGGCGGAGACTCTGCAAAAACATACTTTCATAGAACTGAGTGTGTTGCCGGTGTTCAAGATGCTCGTTTCCAAGAGTTTATGCCTGATACTCTAAATTATTTAGGTGTTAAAAAAATCCATAACCTACATTCAATGAGTAATATGAAATACGATGCCATTGTTGCTGCAGGTATTGAAGTTGTGAATAGATTATCAATTCCGGATGAACTTATTCCTGCAGATGCACAGGTTGAAATGGAAGCTAAAAAAGCTGCTGGTTACTTTACTGAAGGTAATATCAAAGACGAAGAGGAGCTTAAAAAAGTTCAGGGTAGGGATTTAGATGAGTAGTATTTCTCTAACTGATATTGATTATCTCTTAACACCAAAAGCGATTAGGGATACGACTTATAGAATATATAATATGGCCTTAGACGGTGAAACTCATTTCTCTGTGGATGAGTCAAAAGTTGATGCTTGTGCTGATTATGTTCTTGATGTGATTAATAAAAATTATCCGACACATAATATACCTTTTCATTCTAGATGGGGTCATTTTAAAGTCGGAGAAATCGATAGAGAAGCTCTCTTTGATGAAAAACTTGTAGATCTTGATCCTATTGATAAGGCACGAACGAAATTAGACCTCGTTATTACTTCTGTTCTTCTTGATGCCGGAGCTGGAAAAATTTGGAAGTATAAAGAAGGTGATAACTTCTTTAATCGTTCTGAGGGACTTGCAGTTGCTAGTTACTATATGTTTCTTGACGGTTCTTTTTCTTCTGATAAGTCACTGGTAGCAGATGGTAAAGGGTTACAAGAACTTTCAAAGTCATCACTAGAGAAGGCTTTTCAAGTTTCAGATGATAACCCTCTTGTTGGAGTTGAAGGAAGATTAAATCTTTTAAAGTCACTCGGTAAAACAGTAGAGAGTAATAAAGAGATTTTTCCAAAGGGGAGACCGGGCTCTTTAATAGATTATCTTATAACTAAACATGGTACGACTTTTGAGGTCTCAGATATATTGAATGCTGTTCTTTTAGGGCTTGGACCTATTTGGCCTGGTCGTATTGATGCTCATGGAGTGAACCTTGGTGACGTTTGGCACTATGGGCCTTTTGGTGATGATATAACAGTTGATACTGTTGTCTGCTTTCATAAACTATCACAATGGTTAACTTACTCTTTAGTAACGCCAATGATTGATGCTGGACTAACTATTACTGGAGCAGAAAAACTTACTGGTTTGTGTGAGTATAGAAACGGTGGTTTATTTCTAGACTTTGGAGTTATAAGTTTAAGAGATACTGATCATTATAATCATTCTCATAGGCCAGGTTCTGATTTAATTATTGAGTGGCGTGCTCTTACATTGCAACTTCTTGATAGTGTCGGAGAACTTATACAGAACAAGCTTAATAAGTCACCATCAGACTTTCCTTTAGCGAAAGTTTTAGAAGGTGGTACATGGTGGGCCGGAAGAAAAATAGCTAAAGAGAAAAGAGAAGATGGAAGTTCACCTCTCACTCTCGACTCAGACGGAACAGTTTTTTAATTAAAGGAAAATATATGACTGCAAAATTAACCGAAATAAAACATCCAATAATACAACATAAGTTAGCTTTTTTAAGAGATAAGAATACTGATAGTGCCGAGTTTAGACGAATAATTATCGAACTCACAAAATTTTTAGCTTTTGAGGCAACCAAAGACTTATCCCTTGAAAGTAGTGAAATTGAAACACCAATAACTAAGGCCACTGTTCAAAAAATTGTTGATCCACCAGTTGTGGTTTCAATAATGCGAGCTGGGAACGGAATGATTGACTCTATGTTAACGCTACTTCCTTTTTGTCCTGCTGGGCATATTGGGATTTATAGAGATAAGTTTATTAATAATACCGTTGAGTATTACTTTAAGCTTCCGGATAACGTTCAAGGAAAGAATATTCTCCTTGTGGATCCTTTACTTGCTACTGGTGATACCGCCATTGCCAGTATTGACCGTCTTAAGCAATACGAAGTTGGTAGTATAAAATTACTTACAATCTTAACTTGCCCTCAAGGTATAGAAAGACTTCAGCACTTCCACCCTGATGTTGAGATTTTTACTCTAAGCTCTAGTGAAGATTTGAATGAAAAAGGCTACCTTGTCCCTGGATTAGGGGATGCTGGAGATAGACTTTTTCATACCAAATAGCTGTTTTTTCAATAAAAGAATGTAATCTTTTCATCTTAGTTGCGCTCTGCGGCTAGTTTCTGTATATCCTGTTCATTGGGGAATATTATGGGAAAATTAGTAGCGCTTTTATTATCTATGACATCACTGCATGTATTTGCATTTCATGCACAAATTGGGAGCTATAATAAAGTTCCCCACTATAAAGTCTATCAGCAGACACCCAACCCTCACTTAGATACACTCATCCTAAACACAGTCATGATTATAAATGAGTCGGGAAGAAGCCCTTCGAGAGGAACTGGTTTTTATATTGGGAAGCATAATGACAATCATATCTTTGTGACTAACGCACATGTTATGGGCCGAAAAGATTGTCACAAATCAAAGGTAACTTTTCTCACAGATAGTTTAACAGAAAGGCGAGTGGATTGTGAAAAGATTCTTTTTAGTAAATTTAAAAATGATAAATTAGATATAACCGTCTTCACAATTAAGGCAAGAAATCTCTCATCGATGGCGGGAGTTGGACTTGACGTGAATTGGAACTTTAAACCGGTCCCTGCAATGAAATTAGCTCAGGCGGGATTTGGTATAAAAAGATTAAGACGTGGTCGAACAGGGAAAAATCAAATAACCGAATATAAAATGAATTTAAACTTTGATAGTGACTGCGTTGTTGTTTCTGAGAAAGATAAACTTTATAACCTATCCAATATGAAAACATCATTCACTTTCTTCACTGGTTGCGACGTTGTTGGAGGAGACTCTGGTAGTGCCGTTATAGACAGAGAGAGTGGGGAAGTTGTTGGTTTAGCATGGGGATCCGGTGACACTAAAGGCTCTCTCTCTTCTGAAGCTCTTTGGGGTGAACTTATTGGAACTAAAGATCCAAAACTATTAAGTTACTCTTCTTTTGCTATTTCAATGAAATCTGTGAAAAAATATTTTAAAGAGATTGGTGTTTCAATCGACTAATTCTTTGGATTTAAAGAAAAAATAATTGAATGCTATATAAAGGGAAGTTGAGTTTTCACTTTTAAATAATGGGCTATTTTTATTAGATGAATTATTATAAGTTGCATAAGTCGCACCAACGATAACAAACAGATCATCCTTACTAAAGATTAAATTACCAGATGTGGAATTACTAACATATCCCGCCTTGGCATTGTAAGACTCTCGCTCAGCAGTCACATCTTTCTTTTCAACTTGATAAAAATAATCATTAAGAACTTCAGATCCATAGTTTAGCTTAAAGCTAAAGCTATAACTAAAATAAGGATGGAATTTATTTCTATAATCAATTTGAGGAGTAATGTGTTGACCTCTTTCTCGGGTAAACTGACCGTTTGTAGATGTGACAAATCTAAAGGGAAGTTCAAACTCTACAAATGAGTTATCTGTTTTATATATTGTATAATTAACCCGAGGGCCTATTTCAATTAACCAGTCTAAATCCTCCATGCCTTCTCTTGCATCATTATTTTTAGAGTTTGCATTAAAAGCAGCACCAAAGCTTAAATCTATATCTATTGAATCATTTTTAAATAATCTAGCGCGACTACCTTTTCTATCTTGCCTAAAAATTTCTCCTCGATAAAGAAATGTCGGCAAAGCTATACTTCTGTTTTTACTTTGATCTGAAGCAGGGTAGTCAGGCACTCCACCTGTTCCAGCAGCAAAGCCTATTTCATATAAAGGTTTTTTTGCTTGAGTCGTAATAGGAATTAGGCACAACATGACCAGTAATAGAAAATTCATAGATATCAGGATACAATTATTCTATGACGATGCATATGCCGGAAGTTACTGTTCAAGAGCTAGAAATTCTGCTTGAAGATAACAGCGATTTACTTTTAATAGATGTTCGATCCTATGGGGAATTCGAGCTTGTGAATATTGGTGGAGTCCATATCCCTCTAGATGAGCTAGAGCACAGACTTCCTGAGATCGATAAGAGCAAAGACATATATTGCCTTTGTCACCACGGGGTACGCTCACAGTATGCTCAGTCCATTCTTCTCAAGTCAGGTGCGATGAAAGTCTATAATATTATTGGAGGGATTGACGCGTGGTCAATTCATATTGATGACTCTGTTTCAACCTATTAACGCTACGCAGGTACTGGAAATACTGATTTTAAACATTAGTATTTCTAATAAAATGTATAAATAATACTTTTAATATGAAAACGTTATGTATACATTATTACTATATTAATTAGACATCGATTTAACAGTTCATAAAAGAGAGATAATATGTTCAGAAAAATTTCCTTAGTTCTTAGTTTAATAGTTAGTGTTTCCGCCCAAGCGACCTTCGTTGAGATGGGAGATTTTAGAGATGATCTTAAGGAAATGGCAGAAAAAAATCACCAACCACTTCAAAGTTACTCAGGTGCACGAAAAAAAATCATGCAAATTGTACACCTCGAGCAAGATAACTCAGGATATTTTGTCCAAGACGTTTACTGTAAAGTTAAATTTAGAAATAAAGTTGGGCCTCGCAAGATGCCAGACCACACAAAAATTAATATCGAGCACACTTGGCCAAAAAGTCGTTTTGGAGTAAAGAAGGGAAGTGCTAAATATAGAGTAAGAGTTTCAGATCTTCACCACTTATACCCAAGTGACTCAAGAACAAATTCAATCAGAGGAAATTATATCTTTACTCAATTTAAGAGTGACGAGAGAATCTCTGAATGTCCTACATCTCAATTTGGTTATGTAAGTTCGATTGGTAGAGATGCCTTTGAACCACCTACAGATCACAAAGGAAATGTTGCAAGAGCATTATTTTACTTTGCTGTTAAATATGACCTAAGTATTTCAGCTCATGAGGAATTCTTCTTGAGACAATGGAATATTATGGACCCAGTTGATTCTGAAGAGATGGCCCGCAATGATGCAGTTGAAAGAATTCAAGGAAATAGAAATCCATTTATTGATGATGCTGGTTATGCAGAGATGATTCTAGACTTCTAAAGATCTTAGAAGCTAGAGTTCGGTCCTTTTAGAAAATCAATTTCTTCATTCGTAGAAACTCTCTTTAGTATTTTATTTCTATGTGGATATCTTTCGAATTGATCAATAATGGCCTTATGTTTTAATTCAAATTCCAAGTTTTCTTTTTGTCCAAGTTTTTCATATAGTTGCACTGCTTGTTTATGAATAAGCTTTGATTCACTATGCATAAACGGTAAATACGCAAATGACCTTTGTAATGGAGAAAGGGACATATCTTGTCCTGAAGCCACCATATTCTGCGCAAGAACTAGAGCAAGAGAATCACTTGCAAATGAATCCACGGTATCTCTGTACATATTCCTTGAAAATTGGTCCAGTACAATAATCTCAGCGAGAGAGCCTTCTGCGCTCTTACGCCATGAGGAGAGCTCTCCTGCAATTGCTTGTTTATGCAAGCTTTCAAAGCGGTTTTTAATCAACTGATCTAAGTTGCTGTTTTTTACCCACCAATCTTTTGGTTTTAGCTCTGTGAACCAAAAGTGTATGATCTTTGTATAGTAATTATTCATCAATTTCTCCCTTTTATGGTTTATAATAACATAAAAGGATTTACTATGATTAGACTATTACTCACATTACTACTTACATTAACAACTACTGCTTACAGCTCTGAGGTTAAGCTTGCGACTTTCGCTGGTGGATGTTTCTGGTGCATGGAAAAGCCTTTTGAAGATCTTGTAGGGGTAAGTAAAGTCATCTCAGGCTATGCAGGTGGGAAGAAAGTAAATCCCACCTATAAAGAAGTTTCATCAGGAGCGACACAGCACAGAGAAGTAGTCCAAGTAACATATAATCCAGGTTTAGTTTCTTATGAAAGACTTCTTGAGGTCTTTTGGATGAATATTGATCCTACTGACTCTAAGGGACAATTTGTTGATAAAGGATTTCAATACACCTCAGCTATTTTTACCCATGATGAAGAGCAAAAGAACCTTGCACAAATCTCAATAGAGCTATTGAAAAAATCTAAGAAATTTGAATCTGTTGTTACTCCAATAATTAACTATACAAATTTTTATGCTGCTGAAGAATACCACCAAGATTTTTATAAAAAGAATCTTGTTTCAAAAACTAAGTATAAGTATTATCGAAATGCCTCAGGTAGGGATGAGTTTATTGACAAGTATTGGCAAGCTAATGAGGTCTTTACATGGAATGATAAATACAAAAAGCCTTCAGTAGACATAATCAAAAAGCAATTAACAAAAATTCAATTTGAAGTAACCCAAGAAGACGCAACTGAAAGACCATTTAAAAACCCTCTTTGGGACAATAAGAAAGATGGAATCTACGTGGATATTGTGTCAAAAGAGCCTTTGTTTAGTTCAAAAGATAAGTATAAGTCTGGAACTGGCTGGCCTTCTTTTACAAAACCTATAAAACCATTTTTTGTACTTGAAAGGAAAGATTCTAAACTCTTTACAGAAAGAGTTGAAGTTCGCTCACGCTACGGGAACTCACATTTAGGACATGTTTTTAACGACGGACCTGCACCAACATTTCAACGTTATTGTATTAATTCAGCTTCTTTAGAATTTATTCCGCGGGAAAACTTAAAGGCTAGAGGTTACTCAGAAGATCTTTGATCTTGTTAACTCGTTTTTCATTTGCTCCAAGATCTGAGTGGCCCACTCTTGAGGCTGAACGAAAATGTAATGTTTTCTTATCAACTGAATAAAGTAACTCTAGATCATCTGTGAATTTAAAAAAATTGGATACACATTCAAAGTGAAGATAGTTATCATCATTAGTTTTTGCTTGGCAGCCAATTGATTCAATCGCCTTAATAATAGGCTCTTTATTGAATACTTGCATTGTTAACGGTGCAATATAGTGAGAATCTGATGGGGCAACAAATGAACTAACACAATTCGGTTTGTCTGGACAGTCTGCAAGTGAGTTCGGATCCTGAAAACGATTGAAAACCATCTTTTGGCTTTTATTTCCTTTGTGTGAGAAAACTCCCATTCCTAAAATAATAATTAACCCTAAAATTTGCATACTACGTTTCCATATTTTTTTATTCATGTAGAATAGTATAGTCATATAATATTTAATTTGCGAGTAGAAAAAAATGAAAATTAATGAACGTATTGAGCAAGATTCTTGGTTTATAAAAGATCTTGAATTGTGTCAGCTTAGACTAATCAAGGATGAGCTTGTTTGGTTTGTTTTGATTCCAAAAATCGAGGAAGCTGTTGAGCTTACAGATTTGAGTATTGAAGATCAGCAGCAAGTTCTTAAAGAAGTAAATTTTGTGGCCTCAAAGCTTAAGCTTCATCATACCTATGATAAGCTGAATGTTGCCAGTATTGGTAATATTGTATCTCAACTCCATATTCATATTGTAGCAAGACTCAAAACAGATAGAGTATGGCCTGGTGTTATCTGGGGAAATAAATCACAATCACAATCACTATTGTCTAATGATGATGTTCAAAAATGGATAGAAATTTTTAAATAAATCTCTATTTAACTTGTCATATCTCAAGTTGTTAAGTATTGTTTGGTGTATCAAACAAAAGGACATGACTTGAAACTTCAAATAGTATCAATTTTATTACTTTCATTCTCACTCAGTATATCAGCTCAAACCAATCGAGAGATTAATGATAAGTTAAACAATCTTGCAATGGAATTACAAAGTTTAAAGCAGCAACAAGCAGGACCAACTGTTAACTTCGGCGGATACGGAGAAATAGTTTATACAAAAACGGAAAAAGGAGAGGAGGAATCAGATTCCAGTACTCCAGAGTTCGATAATAAACGTTTTATTCTTTTTGTAGGATATGACTTCTCTTCTAAGTGGCGATTAGTTTCTGAGATAGAAGTGGAACATGCAAATGAGATTTATATTGAGCAGGGGTATATTGATTACCTGCATAGTGACACATTTTCAGTTCAATTCGGAACTTTTTTACTTCCAGTTGGGATATTGAACCTTGTTCATGAGCCGACTACCTTTTTAGGTGTTCAAAGATCTCAAAGTGAAACACGAATTATTCCTTCAACATGGCGTGAAAATGGGATTCAAACTTTACTGCAAAAGGACGGTCAATCCTTCTACGCATATGCAACTTCAGGATTAAAAGCAACCGCTGATTTTAATTCTTCAGGAATTAGGAAAGGAAGACAAAAAGCTTCAAAGACGAATGCGCAAGATTTGGCATTAGGAGTTAGGTACGACTATACATTCAAAAATAATTCAATACTTGGATTTTCATATTATAGCGCTGCGATGACTTACGCTGATGGAGAAGCTCCAGCACAGCATACAATTTATGACATTCATTACGGCGGACAGATAAAAGCTATTCAATTTAAATTCATGTGGGTGATTAGTAATCTTACAGATACGGACAAGCTAAATACATCTCTTGGATTAAGTTCTGATGTTGTTGCTGAGCAAATGGAAGGAAGTTATTTTGAACTTGGTTATGATTTAAACTATGGTAACTCAAAATCTCAAATCATACCTTTTATCAGGTATGAAGATATAAATACACAGAGGCAGGTGAGTGAAATTTTTGAAGCAGATGATGCTCAGGATGAAACTTACTTAACTTTTGGTGTAAACTATAAACCTCTAAGTAATATTGTCTTCAAAATAGATTACACGCAATCAAAAAATGAAGCCAAAAGCGGTGCCAATATCTGGAATACAGGAGTTGGATGGAATTTTTAAAGTTCTTCATATTTTTTCTCATATTTAATATGAGTATGGCCATTGCAGCTTCAGACATTGTTCTTCCAAGTCCTTATGATAAGTGTGACAAGAAAATGGATGTAGTGATATTGAGTTCAAAAGAAAAGAAAGAGCTAGCACAAATAATGGATGAAAATATAACTCAGTCTATTGTTCATATCGCTGATCTCAACTGTAATGGAAGAATTCTAAAAGGTTTTATTTTAAGCGATAAGATTAGAACTCATTTTCAAACACTACTAGTACTTTTCGAAAAAAAGAAACTTGCAGACATTAGTGTATTAAAGTTCAGTGAACCGGTTAGATATAAAGCTCCTAAAGCTTGGCTGGCACAATTTAGACATAGAAAGAATGACCATGTGGATGCGCTTTCTGGTGCTACCATGACTCGAGAATCAACAATATCCATTATTAAACAAGCGATATATCTTGAGAAAAAGTAATCGCTTGCTTCTATTACTTTCTTTTTTCTTGATGTCTTCAACAGGGATTGCTCTTTACTTACTACATCATTACGGACAAGTAGAAACACCTTATGGTCTTAGGGCAAATTCTTGGGGCGATAGTGTTAAACTTCTTCATAATATGAGTAATTTTATTTTTATATTTTCTATTGGTCTTATCTTTAATGAACATATTTATATGGGTCTCAAAGGCAGAAAAATTGGAAATAAGTTTTCTGGTTACTTTATCACTTTGACTGTTCTTATATTGGTGATCACAGGGACTTTATTATTATATTTAAGCTCTGTAGATTTTAGAACACTTGTTTCTGATGTACATTCCTACGTAGGGTTTGGAATGAGCATTGGGATGATATTACATGTATTTAAAAAGTTCACTTAATATAACTAATACTCTCTAGGTTATAGGTTGATGTTAAAAGCTGACCTGACTCTCTTGCAAGGTCCTCTGCTTGATCATTTGCTTTTTCTATCGCCATCTTAGCGTATGACTCAATTCTTTCGAGATCCCCTGGTGTTAGATCTTGCTGAGATGCCACCATAATCTTGACCTTACCCTTTCCAACCGTCTTAGGCATCTTTACTGCAACGGTAATATCCTTACCAAGTAGTACAGGCAATTCATTGTTTGAAGTCCCAAAGGTGAGCTTTCTTATACCTTTTTCTATGAGTTCTCCGTGAGTTCCGAGTTGAGATCTTGCATTTGAACTCGCACCAGGTGGAATGAAGCTTAGTCTTAATCCATCAGGAGCACTCATACGGTTTACTGAAAGTAGAATGTTTTTTTCAATTTTTTGTAGTTCATTAGGTGCTAATCCTTTTAGAGGATAGGCGATACAATCATCACCGGAGCAAACTTGCTCAATAGGTACATTAGAATCTTTAAAAGCCTGTTCGATAATATCGTTAAAATCTTTTTTCTTTTTATTAAAAAATGAGGTGACTGTTTGTTCACCTTTTCTCAGATTAGATACTAGATCATCTATTGATCCCTTATGTCCTGATATATCTTTGGCTATTTGTTCAATATTATATGAGCCCATTCCTGTGAAATCAGCACTGAAACCGCCATGTTTGGCCTCTTTAAGACTCGCAACCTTTCTCGTTTCTACCCATAGACCTGGCTCGAACCTTTTTAAATTATTTATATATCCTGTTAAATCAAAAATCACTTCATCTGATAGATCAACTCCAAATTTTTGATTAATTAATTTTCCAATATCAGTAGAGCTAAGATCAAGATTTTTTCTAATAACTTCTATTAGATCAACTGAGGGAATAAAGTCATCATTAAACTTAGTCAGAAGTGGAGGAACAGTAATGATACCTCTTAGTTTATCTACAATATCAGCTTGACCTAATTTAACATTTCCTAGGTGTTTATTTAAATTTTGTATTAATGTTTGATTGGCGTAATCACTTAATTTGATATCACACAGGACATCAGTTCTACATCTTGCTGACCTAGAGGCAAGACCTGCTTGATCTGCTGACTTTCCAAAGCCACCAGAGAACCATAGGTGAGGCAACTCACCAGGAGGAAAATTAAAGGTTCCAAGCGCTGTCATTTCTTTTACAAATGCATCCATTGATCCAATGGTATCTCTAAACATAAGAGTTAGATCCTGTTTCATCGCTTCAGAGACATCTCCGGTAAGAGCAAATCGCATAGACTTAAAGTCCGAATACGTATCAACTTTAACTCCGGGATATTTGATTTCAAACTCTTTAATTTTATCAAGCATTAATTTTTTATGCATATTTGTGAGTGAAGTGACTACTTCTTTATCACCTAAGTCATTAAGACGCTTTAATCTACCATTTTCGATTTCTAGAAAAACATCTGCATTATTATTTTTAGCCTTATCTATCCAGATGCCTCTTAGGCCGTCACCTGTAATTGGCGGTTCTGCAATATCAAAATTTTCCAACTCTTTTACAAATTGATCTCTACCGCCTACACCTCGAGCAATTTCTCTGAACTTTTGAATTGATTCTGGACCTTGCTTATTGAGTGAAACAATATCGACTTGATCTGGTTTTATAGGAGTCGGTGTCGAAGTAAATGCTTTTATATTTGATTTACCAAGTCTGTAAGCCGTCTTCGTCACCACAGCAAAATCTCCACCAGCACCTAAAAACTCCAAGGGAAGGAAGAGGTAAGCGGTTGATTCATTCTCTTTTGCTAGTTCAAGCCTTTTCAATTGCTCTAAATAGTCTTCTTGATAGTCAGATACAGCACTAATCGCCCTTGTTTGAGCAATGGTACGGTTTGTATTATCTATAGTTGTATTGAAGTCACTTATGCCTAGACTCATGCCTGCAATACCTGCAACAGCTGCAACTGCACAAAGAGGAGCAAAGGCAACACAACCAATTGCTGTCCCAATTGTTCCAGCAGCAATACCTAGGTGAACCATAGTGCCAAATGTCTCATCTTCCTTTTCAATTTCACAATCACAAATAAATTTCTGTAAGCTCGTCTTTGCATTTTCATCAACAACTTTACTAACGATTTTTCCAATCTGATCAGGTATGAGTTTAAATGACTCGCAACTATTATCATCACAGAGTTTCTCAATTCCTTTAAAGCTTCCCTGTACTGCAGATAGTGCGTAATCGTTAATTTTTGTATCTACCCAATGATTTGTTTTATTATCGCACTGAAAATAGTGGTGAATATATTCATAGGCATGAATTCGATATGATTTACCTGAAGAATCTACCTTCCTTCCGTCATTACAATCAATCTCTTGATTCAAGATAGGTTCATCATGTATTTTTATTCTTCTTTTTGTATCTGTGTTAGTTGGCTCTGTACGCGTGTTAATGAAATGGGTACTAGGCAATCTAAGAATTTGATTAATATTTTGGTGGGTGAAGTAGGGATTAAAGGCCATATCTTCTTGTACCCTTCCACCTTTAATAACAGCAAGGTCACTATTTACCAGGTCGGTCATTCTGTTTCCATTTTCACTCACATGGGCGAGGATAGGATAGAACTGGTAAAGAGTAAGTAAGTCTTTTCTTAGACCAAGTATAGTTTCACTATCATCTGGTTTATTTTTTTCGTATTCTTTGAGTAAAGTACTGATACGATGATGCTCAATCATTGCAGCTCTTATTCTTTTTTTATATTCGTGTCTCAGCTTACTTAGATTCTTTAATTCGGATTTATCAAACTGTGAATCTTTTGGAAGTGCATTAGCGAACTCCTTAAGTTTAGGTTTTAGCTCGCTTGATAGCCCACAATTTTGAGGTAAGGCATTTATCTGATCATCTATTCCATTTAAATTAACACCTAGTCCATGAGCAATGATCAAATTTTGCTTATATGAGTTTAGGATATTATTTTGAAAGTGTTTGTTAAGAGCATTCTTTAAGTCGTTAACAGATGAATATGTCTCCAGATTTTCGGAAGCATTAATTAATTCGCTAATGGCGGAAGATTCATAGAACTGTAAGCTCTTAATACAAGTCATATTCTCAACACTAGATTGATGAGATAAATTCTGACATATTTCAGATTGATATTTAAGACTTGTACCCTTTGCCAAAGGAGTAAGTAATATGCTAAGGAATAGGAATAAACTTAAAAAGTATTTCACAACTACTTAACGGAATATCAATAGGATATGTTAAGAGAGTGTTGTACTCAACTAACTATAAGTGATTGTTTTTATGAATGAAGAATTGAAGGAAAAATTTAAAACTGAAGTCGAGCAGGCCGATTGGGATATGCTAGCTCCTCACCATGAAAAAGGGGCGGTATTTATTCTGGGTTCTGGACTTGATTTACTCGATGTTGGGGTGGCACTTGCAAAAGATGACTCGGATCAAGTAAAGATTTGGCTCGATAATAAACAATTATTAAAGCCAAGTGATAAGCAGGTGGAAGACTTTACAAAAAATCCTTATGAAAAAATTTGTAAGTTCTTAATCATACAACCTTTTGTTCTTGTGAAGTTAATGGACTAAGGACAGCTCCAAGCAACCTGGATAGTTTTTAATTTATCAGTGTCTATATCGTAGATTTTGTGACAATAGGTTTTTACAAAATAATCATTATCAAATTCCATTTTATCAGGGCACTTAGTGTCTTTAACATTTTTATTTAAAGCATTCTTTATTAAACTATATGGAAAGTTTTCAATTGATATCTTACCTGTGGGAGAAACACCTAGCTGATAGTATGTATCATCATAGTCTTCAGTCATAATTAACTTATTATTTTGTATCAAGACAGGGTAACTATTCTGGGGGATATTATAGCTGAGTATCTCTCCCTCATCATAAAGATTGAGCTTCTTGAATACCATGTCCTTATTATCCGGGATACTTTTTAGAAACTGTATTGATTTATAAATATTCTTGTTTGGGTTTCTGGGATTGTGTAACTTGCATCTTGAATTCCACATTACGGGATCTAGCGATTCCTTAGTAGTTTTTTTACTTAAAAATTCGATTGGTATTCCTTTGTCTTTTAAGTAACTTTTTAGGACTTTTACTTTGGTTTTCTCAGTTACTTTTGCAAGAGTCGACTCCCAGTCTGCTATTCTCATACCCATGGACTTTGAGCAAATTGAATTAATAGGACAGCCAACGTTTGGGTGTAATGACTCTTTACTAAAGGTGCCCGGATCGGAGACGTCAGTTGCAAAGGCCAATTCACTAAAATAAATACAAAACACTATCAATCTTCTCATCACCCATAATTATAGCAAAAAAGGATATTGAATGTTGAAAATCGGAAATAAACGAAAGATTAGGCACTTAAGGCTTGTAGCTGACAAAATAACTTTGGTAAATACTCTATGTTGTGTGTTTGTGAATTGTTAATATCAAAAATACACTACATTTAGTAAAATAAAAAACCATACAATGAGATTTGACGGCACTTTATGATTTCGGTGGTTTATGTTTTATCTATTGACCTAAAAAAGATTGCACCACTACATGTTGTGCTTGTCATAAAGTTGACGATTATTTGTTACAAGATATTGTGTTGACACCATTCCAGCTTTGCATAGAATTAATATATCAATTAAATCTATGAAGGAGTTAAAGTGAAAATTAAAAGATTGTTTACTAGGAAGGGTCAATCGCCATTTGCAGGAATGAAGTTTGAAGCAAGAACAAGTGAAGTCAGAAGTGTTGATGGATCAAGTTCCCATGGTATGGACGTAACTGTCCCTGATTCATGGTCTCAGGTTGCAACAGATATCATTGCACAAAAATATTTTAGAAAATCAGGAGTTCCTCAAACAGACCTTGAGGGAAAACAGATATTAGATAAGAAAGGTAATCCGCTATTAGGTAGCGAAACAGATGCTCGTCAGGTTTTTGGTAGACTTGCTGGATGTTGGAGAAAGTGGGGAGAAGATTACAAGTACTTTGATAAAAAAGAAGATGCAGATGCTTTTGAAGCAGAACTATCTTTTATGCTTGCTAATCAAATGGCCGCACCGAATTCACCCCAGTGGTTTAATACTGGATTACACACTTCGTATGGAATAGCTGGTTCACCTCAAGGTCATAAGTTTGTAGATCCAGACACTGGTAAAATTAAGAATTCAACTTCTGCTTATGAGAGGCCTCAACCTCATGCATGTTTCATTCAATCCGTTAATGATGACCTTGTTAACGAGGGTGGAATTATGGATCTATGGTCAAGAGAGGCCAGGCTGTTTAAGTACGGTTCAGGTACAGGAACAAACTTTTCCAATATTAGAGGAATAGGGGAGACATTATCTGGCGGAGGTCAATCATCAGGCTTAATGTCATTTCTTAAAATTGGAGATAGAGCTGCAGGTGCAATTAAATCTGGTGGAACTACACGTCGGGCCGCAAAAATGGTTTGTATCGATTTAGATCATCCAGATATTGTGGATTTTATTCAATGGAAAGTTAAAGAAGAAAGAAAAGTTGCAAGTCTTGTTACTGGTTCAAAAGTTTGTAAAAAACATTTAGAAAGTATCTTTGAAACACTAAATTCAAGTGATCTTAAAGGTGATGATAAGTTTTCTGGAAAAACGAATAAGGCTTTAGGGAAAGCAATTCGTGAAGCAAACAAAGACCTTGTTCCTATGAACTATATTTCAAGATGTGTTGACCTTGCTAAGCAAGGTTATACAAACATCGAGTTTGAAGTTTATGATACAGACTGGAACTCAGAAGCTTACGCTACTGTAAGTGGCCAAAACTCAAATAACTCTATTCGAATTCCTAACAAATTTTTTGAAGCACTTGATAGAAACGATGAATGGGAGTTAATCTCTAGAACTTCAGGCGAAACCATCCGAACAATTAAAGCGGTAGAGCTTTGGGAAATGGTAAATGAAGCCGCTTGGCAATGTGCTGACCCAGGAGTTCAGTTTGATGACACTATTAATGAGTGGCATACATGTCCTGAAGATGGACGCATAAATGCTTCGAACCCTTGTTCTGAATATATGTTTCTAGATGATACTGCTTGTAACTTAGCTTCTTTAAACCTTGTGAAGTTTCTAGACCCAGTAACTCAAATGTTTGATGTAAATGCTTATATCCATGCTTGTGAAGTGTGGACAGTAGTATTAGAAATATCTGTTCTTATGGCACAGTTTCCGTCAAAAGAAATTGCACTGAGATCATACCAATACAGAACATTAGGTCTTGGATTTGCAAATATCGGTGCATTATTAATGCGTCTTGGTCTTGCTTATGATTCGGAAGAGGGAAGAAATATCGCAGCAGCACTTACTGCAATTATGGGGGGAACGACTTATAAAGTTTCGGCTTTAATGGCAAAAGAGCATGGTGCCTTTGAAAGATATGAAGCAAATAAAGAGCATATGCTTAAAGTTATTCGTAACCATAGAAGAGCTGTTTACGCAGATACTGGTTATGAAGGCCTAACAGTTGAGCCACAACCATTAAACACAAAACATGTTGAGAAATTTTTAGTTGATGCTGCTCGTACAGCTTGGGATGAAGCCCTTGAGTTGGGTGAGAAGTATGGTTATCGAAATGCACAGACTACGGTTATCGCTCCTACGGGAACAATTGGTCTTGTTATGGACTGTGATACAACTGGTATTGAGCCTGATTTTGCTCTTGTGAAGTTTAAGAAATTAGCGGGAGGCGGCTACTTTAAAATTATTAATCAGTCAGTTCCTTCAGCACTAGAAACTTTAGGTTATTCTAAGGATCAAGTCCTAGAGATTGAAAAGCATGCAGTTGGAAATGGAACATTGAGCGGCTGTCCTACAATTGATCACACAAAACTTAGAAGTCTTGGTTTTACAGATGAAATTATATCAAAAGTTGAAGCTTCATTAGAGTCTGCTTTTGAAGTTGGCTTTGCCTTTAATAAATACGTTCTTGGTGAAGACTTCATAAGTGATACCTTAAAAATTAGCTTAGATAAGTTAGATAACCCTGAATTTAATCTTTTAAAGGAGATTGGTTTTTCTGATGAAGAGATTAGAATTGCTAACGACTATGTTTGTGGGACAATGTCTATTGAGGGAGCTCCGCATATTAGTGATGAGCATCTATCTGTATTTGACTGTGCTAATAAATGTGGAAGATATGGTAAAAGATTAATTGCCTGGGAAGGTCATATCAGAATGATGGCAGCATGTCAGCCGTATTTATCTGGCGCCATTTCTAAAACAATTAATATGGCCAATGAAGCAAGTGTTAAAGACATTGCTGAAGCTTATCGTTTATCATGGTCCCTTATGACCAAAGCAAATGCTATTTATAGAGATGGATCAAAACTTTCTCAACCACTAAATGCATCGACCTTTGAAGATCTTGGACTCTTAGAGAACTATGATGAAGTTCCAACAAATGAGAAAATTACTCATGTTGCAGAAAAGATTGTTGAAAAAATTATCTACAAAGAGCTATCAGATAAGAGGCATTTACCAAATAGAAGAATTGGTTATACTCAAAAAGCAACGGTTGGTGGCCATAAAGTTTACTTAAGAACTGGTCAGTATGACGATGGTGCTCTGGGTGAGATCTTTATCGATATGCATAAAGAAGGAGCAGCTTATAGATCTTTAATGAACTGCTTCTCAATCGCAATTTCAATGGGGCTTCAATACGGAGTTCCTCTAGAGAAGTTTGTTGATGCTTTTACTTTCACAAAATTTGAACCTAACGGAATGGTTATGGGACACGACAATTTAAAAATGGCGACATCAGTTATAGACTATGTTTTCAGAGACCTAGCTTGTAAGTACTTAGGTCGTCATGATCTTGTACATGTTAAACCAACAGATCTTGAGAGTGATAAGATTTCTGGTGAAGCCGTTGCTGAGGAACCATTATTAAAAATTATTGAGAAGACTGAAGATGTTATGCATGCTGATGGAACTGTGACTCAGCAAAAAGTATTTACTAAAGAGCGAGATGCTCAAATGTTTTCCCAAGCAAAAAAAATGACTGAAGCCCGTATGAAAGGTTACGAGGGAGAAGCTTGTCCATCATGCCAATCCTTTACTTTACTTCGAAACGGAAGTTGCATGAAGTGTGACTCTTGTGGAGAGACTACTGGCTGTAGTTAGTTAAAACTTCTTTTCGGCTTGCATCTTTGCCAACACACACACAAAAGTGAAGGTATTTAATGCAAGGTTATCCTGCATATTAAACATAAAAACGCACCCGAATGGGTGCGTTCTTATTTGTCATTTTAATAGAACACTTTGTTATTGAAGAAAGTTGATCGTATAACTCGGATTATGAGCACTCTGTATGATCTCGTTGGTTTTGATGAATGAGATATTTTCACTAATTTTGGAGAGTTTCAAACAGTAAGTCTTTCGATCAGAAATATTATAAAGACCGATAGTACCCAACTAATAAACTCGTTTAACATTTTCTTACAATGATCTTTCATTCTGCATTGTACTAATTTAATTCTAGTCAATCTGTTTTCAATCTTTGTATTATTACAGAGTAAAGCTCAGAGATAGCAATTTGGATTGCTTATTTTTTTAATATGGAGGTTGAGGATGAGTTTATTAGATCAGTTCCACGCTGGTGGATTTTTCATGTATTTTATTTTGTTATTTGGACTACTAACGATAGGATTTATTGTTGAGCGAGGAATTGCTTTATATAAGAATTACCGAGAAGTACCTGCTGACTTTAGAAGAAACGTACTTGCATTTATTGCATCTGGTGATTTTAAAGGTGCGAAAGAGTATGTAGAGACAACAGCTGGTAATACTTCTGTTGGAAAAGTGGCTTTGACCGGAATTAAACTCAGAATGAGTGCAGCTGGTGATGAGGCGCTTCAGGCAAGAATGGATGAGCAATTATCAAGAGAAATTTCATACTTTGATAAACGAACAGGCTTTTTAGCTATGTTTGGTAACGTTGCTACATTATTTGGTTTATTAGGTACTGTTACAGGTTTGATTAGCTCATTTGCCGGTGTTGCAAGTGCTTCTCCTGTAGAAAGAGCAAACTTATTATCACAAGGGATCTCTGAAGCTTTAAACTCAACAGCTTTTGGACTAGTTGCCGCTATACCTGCACTTGTTGCTTTCGCAATATTTCAAAACAGAACTGAGCAAATTGTTTCAAAAATTACTGAATCTTGTAGTGAGCTTTATCACGACCTTCTTTTCTACACTGAAAATGAAAAAGAAGAATCAACTACAGAACTTTTGCCTAAGGCAAATGAAGTAGAAGCTGTAAGTACAAGTAGAAACTAATAAATTAATTTATTTCAGGATGAAATATGAGAAAGAAAGTAGGATTAGGTTCAAAGAAAGATTTAAATGCAGATTTAAATTTAACTCCTTTTATTGACCTATTATCAACATGTGTTTGTTTTTTATTAATGACAGCTGTGTGGATTGAAGTTGGTAGTGTGGAAATAAAGCAAAGCCACGGTACAGAAGCTGCGGCTTCTAAGAAAATTTCATATGACTTAGATTTGGTCTATAAAACTCCGACCCAATTAAGCCTCAACCTTAAGAAAAATGGGCGGAGAGTAAGATCGTTGAAAGTCAAAGCTGAAACTGCGGAAGGTTTTCAAATAAAGCTTAACCAGGTGATTAGCGAAAAAATCTTAACGATCAAAAATAAGGCGATTGAAATAGCCACAGCAACAATCACACCTAGAACAACTGTTAATTATGGTCAGCTAATTGAAACTCTAGATACATTAAGAAAGAACAATATTACAAATATTGGTGTTCTTTCAGCGGGAGGAAGATAATGAGATTAAATTCTACTCTTGTTGCATCTGATGCATTTGAAAAACATTTAATAAATCGAAAAAGAAAAAATTCTTGGGGAAAAAAAGCTGCTGTTTATGCGCTTATGTTAACCTCAATGGTTGATATGTTTTCAATGCTTGTTGTGTTTCTTTTACAGACTTTTTCTACATCTCCAGAAATACTTATTAATAAGGGACTCGTTCTTCCTAATTCAATTACTGCTTCACAAGTTCAAGAAGCTCCAGTTCTTTCAATAAATAAGGACGGCAATCTTTACTTGGACCAAAAACTAGTTGGTTTAACAAAAAAGATACTTAAACAGCCTAATGGGTTGATGAAAGAATTAAATGTCATAAAGAACTCTTGGGCCGATCACCATGCTGGACTTGCTTTTCCTGGTGAAATAAACCTCCAAGCTGATAAAGAAATTTCTAGTACAGTTGTCTCTCAGGTCATGGGAGTACTCACATCTGGACAGTTTCAATCTATTCAACTTGCCGTCATAGGTTTAAGATGATGAAAAACTGGGTTCTATTAACTTTATTATGTTTAAGCTCGACTCAGCTGTTTGCTGATGAGTACTTAATACAAGAAATGGAATCACTTAAAAGCTCTCTTGCTCAAAATGATCCAGACAGGACAGAACTGAGTTTGCGCTTAGCTGACCTTTACTTTGATGTCTCTATTCAGGAAGGTGATGGCAACCTTATTGAGAAACGTGAGAAATCATTGTTATTATATACCCATGTTCTTGAGGGGAAAGACGGACTTATTGCACCCAAAGGTGAAAAAGCAACTCTAATCAAGTATCAGATGGCAAGAGTACTAAATAAGTTAAATCGCTTTGATAGAGCTCGAGACTTTTATAAGGCGGTCTACGATACAGATAAAGTTTCTAAGAAACTAAAACGTGAAGCTGCTTTCTCACTTGCAGAGTATTATGAGGAAAAGGTTAACTTCAATAAATCAAATCATTTTTATAAATCTGCAATCAACCTCTGTGAAACAATAGAATCATGTAACTATGCTCACTATAAAAGAGCTTGGCTTCTTTATAAAGAGGTTAAGTTAGAACTGGCCATTGCAGAATTAAAGCTATCACTTTGGGATAAAAACGGATCAGCTAGAGATAAGGTTATTAAAGATCTGCTGTTATTCTTCTCTGCAAATATGACCAATGGTGAGCCTGAGCTTGCGTATATTAAAGAGCTTCGCCAGAAAACGGGTAAAAAGAACTTAGTTAGAGATCTTGTTGAATCATTTTATGCTACTGGAAATCGTATTGCTGGTTCAGTTGTTCTAGAGCAGTTAAATGCTGAAGAGCCCGATGCATTTTATGAAATGCGTTTAGTGGAAGAGTTTTATGGCTTTAGAGAAATGGATCGAGTTAAGAAATATTTATCTGCTCTTGATAAAAGATCTCAAAGAGATATTCCAACCGAAAAAGAAGAAGCTAAAGAATTTAAGGCCATGCTGAAAAGAATTGTTGTTCAACTTGACTCAGAAGTTGAACAGGATAAAAGCTTTACGCCAGTTCTTCTTAATGTCATTGATAGGTATTTAGTTTTTTATCCAAATGATGATATGAGAAAGAAATTACAACAAGGCTGGCTTAAGGTTCAAACGGATAGACTCAAGAAAATTGATCGTTTAGCACTTTGGATCGATGAAGATATAAAATTTGGTTTCAAGTCAGAAGAGATACGTAAGCTTAGACAAACTAGGCTTGCTTTAGCACAAAAAGAAAAACTAAATGAGATCGTTATATTAGAATCCTTAGCAATTGCGAGTATTTTAAAAGGAACTCCTGAAGCGCGTGAATTTAATTACACCGCCGCTCGTGAGTACTATAAAGACAAGAGATATGATGAGGCTCTTGAGCTATTTATTCCTTTAGCAAAAATTGAAAGCTTCACTACCAGTGATAAGTTTTCTTTACTCTCACAAAATCTCGCTTTGGATATTTATAATATTAAAAAAGATTATGCATCAATCTTAGCTCAGACTAACTCATGGCTTAGTATTGAAGGGGAGAAAGCCCCTAAAAGTATCAAAAAAGAATTAAAACAAATGAAGCTTGTTAATATTCAGGCCGAATTTGAGCAAACAGCTGCTCTGGGTGAGACTAAAGAAGCTCTAGATAAATTCTTTAGCTATTGTTATTCAAATGTATTCATAGAAAAATCTTGTTCTAACGCTAAAATATTATCAGTAAAGCTACAGGATCAAGCAAAGCTAGTTACTCTACTTGAAAGTTCTCCGGTGAAGTCACTAAGGGATGAGAAAGCCCTTATGGTAGAATATGAACTGATGGGACGATTTACTGACTCTGCTCGTATTCAAGAGAAGTATAATCTCAATAAAAATGCAGATATCCCTACATATCTTAAATTAGCTGTTCTTTATGAAATTGATGCTGACTTCAAAAACAGAAATAGAATTCTCAAGAAGATGATGGCAAAATTAAAGCGAGACAAAAGGATTGAGCCTTCTTATGAAGCCGCCATTCTCAAGACTCTATCTGATGCTGATTTAATTAATACTCAAAGTCTTGTACTTCCTTGGTCTGTTGATAATAAGTTAGCAATCGCAAGAAGATTAAGTTCTCAAAAAACAAACTCTAAACTTGATAAAATAATAATGTCACAAATGGAGTACTCTGGATCCAGATGGTCTAAAATTGTACTTTCTAAGATTGAAAAGCAATACAAAAGAATTTCAAAACTAACTTTTCATGGTCGTAACTCTGAACGTCGATTTAAGCGTAAGGTGAAAGCAATAGAAAAGCTCATTACTCTTGCTAAGCCTTACTTAGATGGAGCAAATGCTGAGACAAGAATATACTTGTTAGACATGATGAAGCTTTCTTATCAAAACTTAGGTGCAGAAATACTTAATACTCCACTACCAGATGGTCTGACTGAAGATGTACTTATGCAAGTTCAAGCAAAGCTAACGACTATGGCGACACCATACTCAACTGTGGCAGCTGACTATGAAAACCTACAGTCTGAACAATTCGTAGCACTAAGTGAAGAGATAAGAGCAGCTATTTCGAACAATATTTCTACCACGCCAATGACATATTCGAACTTTATTAAAGACGATGAATTTAAAGATTTTAATACCTCTGGAATGAGTGTAAGTGCGATCGATTTTAAAGGGCTTGAAGAAGCGAAAGCAGAGTTACTACAGACTCCAGGGTCTGTTACCACACTGGCAAAAATGGAGAGTTTTTTTAAAGAACAGAATAGTGAAAGAATAGCATTATATTTTACAGGACGTATAAATAGCTTAAAGGAAAAACAATGATTAGGATTATCACAGTTATTTCAATTCTTGTTTTTTTTAGCTTTAGTGAAGTGACATTTGCTAAAGATAAAAAAAATGTAAAGTTTCGCCAAGGTAAGCGAATTGATTTTGCCTCTCTCTTGATTGAGGGACAAAAAAAGAAAGCCGATTACTCTGTTGTTACAGGGAACTTAGGTGAGATCGATATGGGATTATTAAAGTTAAGAGAAGACTTTAATGACCTGATGGCAAATGACTTACAGGAGGAAATTCAATGATAGCTATTGAAACCATGGATGGTGAACTTGTAAAAATAATCAAAAATACTAAGGAAGCAACTTTTGGCTTCCATAAATTATTTGGTCTTACAAGCCTGGATAAAGCTACCAAAAGAGCAGAAATAAGAAAAAGACAAGGCTTTGAGTTTACTTCAACGGATTGGCATTGCCAGTTTAAGATCACTCAAAAGGAAAATGGTCTTAGTATTTCTGGAATGAATGACTGTGAAGTAAAAGCGATTGATAAATCAATATGGTCTTTAGTGACACCTCTTGGGGACTTTAAAATTTCAAATATGTCTACTGCCGTTATATCAGATGATCTTTTCACTGAGATTGATGAAAACTCATGGATGGGAAGATGGACGGAACTAATTATCTTAGGGGTTTTTATTCTTATTCCAATTCTTTACTTTATGCAGCCATCAGAAGTTATTGATGAAAAGAAAGAAGAGAAAAAGAAAGAACCTATAACAGTAACACTTGTTAAACAGGTTAAGACAGTTCAGATTGCTCAAAAGAAGCCTTCTATAAAAGTTAAGCCTTTAACCGATTCTCAAATCTCTAAGCGTGCAGTTAAGAGAAATCTTGGATTCTTAGGTCTTGTTGGTTCTAAGGATCTTTCAAAAGCAGTTGGTGGTGTTCCTCAGAAGCTGAAAAAAGCAACAGCAGGAGCTGGTAAGGGCGGAGACGCTGGATCTGGTGGAGAAGTTCTTACTGGTCTTGGAAAAGGCCTTAAAAAAACGACTGTTGGGAATACTGGAGTGGCCGGGCTTGGTGGAATTGGTACTAAAGGCGCCGGCGGCGGGGCCGGAGGTTATGGAAATACAATGGTTGCTTCAGGTGAGGGGAAAGGAATTTCTGCTATCTCTGTTGCAAGTAACGATATGGTTCTTGATGGTGGTTTAAGTCGCTATGCGATTAATGCAACTATTGCAAAATATCTAAGCCAAGTAAGAAGATGTTACGAAGCTCAATTAAATAAAAAGCCAGGTTTGGAAGGACTTGTAACAGTTAGCTTTCAAATTAATGGGGCCGGTAGGTTAGATTTCTCAAGAGTATTGAACTCAACTCTTGGAAATGCAGCTGCTGAGAAATGTATAACAACTAAGATGATGGGATGGCAGTTTCCAAAGCCTAAGGGTGGCGTGAAAGTACCTGTCAAATATCCATTTATGCTTAGGCCAGTTGGGACTTAATTAGGAGTATATATAATGCGTCTTTTAGCACTTTTATCTTTATTTATTTTTATCTCTTGTGAGCAAGATCCTTACCCTGAGGGTGGTAAACGACTTACACCTCGTACTGATCTTCAGGAGAAACCAGGTCTTTCAATGATTGTTTCTCCTCTCGTAGAACTTACTGAGGGAAGAAAGAGTGTTGTTAAGATTCAAGTCTCTGTTCCGCCTCCAGGACTTCCTGAAGTTAGAGTTGAAGGATTACCATTAGGGGCCACCTTTGATGCTGATCGATTAGAGATTAATTGGACTCCAGGCTTTTTCGACGGAAATGATGTAGAAAACCCTACAATTAAAACGAGAAGTTATCCTATAACAGTTTTCTTAGCATCATCTGAGGCACCAAAGGATAATATTTCAGAGAACACAGTATTAAAGGTTAATGATAAGCCTAGAGAGTTTACTGTAGATGGTTATAGTTCATTTAGTGCAAATGAAGGTCAACCATTTGAATACCGTTTTAAGTTAAGTAATAAAGATTATCCTCGCGGACCTTTCCAGGTTAGTATTAGTGGGATGCCAGCGAACACAATCGTTGAGCAAATCTCTGAAGTTGAATATAAAATTTCAGGTGAAGCTGATCATCACCATGTTCGTATTAATGAAACGAATTCTTGTTCAGGAAGAAATTGTCTAGGGTATAAAGGTCAGATTACGGCGTTTAATCCAGCAAATCATAAAACAACAAAAGACATTGATATTAAAGTTCAGGATAAGCGCTTAGATGTTACTTTGGTTGCACCAGAGGATATGGAGCAAGGTTTAGATATAACATTTCAGGTTTCTGCTTATGACTTGAACGGTGAAGTTGCACCTCAAATAGAGCTATCTTCTGATGAACCAGAGTTTGGAGAATTTTCAACAAAGATTGTCAAAGACCAAGAGAATAATTCTTCTGTTTTAAATGTAACTTGGAAGGATATTCCACCAACTTACAATAACACGAAACGATTTTTTAGCTTCAAAGCTTGTGTGCTAGATACCAGTAGAAGGTATAGAAACTGTAACCAAGAAACCACAGATGTAAAAATTGTTGTAAAAGAAAGAAAGCCACCTACATTCGATAGGTCTAATTGGGCGGCCGGAGTTATTAAATACTTAAAGCATAAAGAGTACGATACAGAATATATTTATATTCAAGATGGTGATTCATTACAGGACATAACAAACGTAAAAATTATGCCAGAGTCTATGAGAAAGTATGTCTCTTGGAACAATGATAAATTAACATTAAAGAATTTTGATAAAGAAGGAATTTATCAATTCTCACTTGTTGCAAAATCTGAATACAATATGTCTACTGCAGAAAGCTTTGTTGTAGAGGTCTTCTCTAAAAATAGAAGCAAAACTCTGTATTTTACCGACTCAACAAGAGATAATGAAGCAAAGTTCTACAGAGATACTCTTAAGAATATTGAACTCATGAATCCAATGCTACAAATTCTTAATGAGAGAAACCTCTCTGGCCGTGAAATCCTTGTTATTGGAACTTCAATGTTAAGTGATGACTCAATGAGTACTGAGATCACTAGGGCGATGGATAAGATTAAGAACATTATTGTGGCAACACCATTAATTGAAAATATGCCAAAGAAATTTTTAGATAAACTTAAAATTGAAAATAAAGTCGCAATCATTGGACGCTATACTGATCTTCCGGATACTCCAGATCTTAGTACTATGAACTTCGTTTACAGAAAGGACTTTGATATTCCAAGTATGGATATCGGACTTCAGTTAAAGGCAACAGTAGAATCAGATGATCCTATTATATTCTCAACAGGTGTTGATACTAATAATTGTGCTGATGTATTAGAGCTTACTGATGCACAGAAGCTAACGAGATACAAAATCGGCGTTATATGTAAAAGAGAGAACGGCGGAAGACTTGCTGTCTTAGGAACTGAGTTTGCTGACCTTAAAGCAAGTTTAGCAGATAAAGATATACCATCAAAATGGTTTCAAAAGATGCTCTCTACGAAAATCTTCATCGGAAGGAATAAATAATGAAAAGATTATTACCTGTTTTATTAGTTTTAAGCCTAAGTGCATTTGCTGCTGAAGATGAAGCCAAGTCAGAACTTTCTCAAAAACTTGATAGTCTCAATATTCCTTCGGATAAAGTGACACCTGTTTTATCTCAAGACAAACTCTACGCAGTTAATACGAGATACTCTTCACTTAATAAGAGACATGAGATTACAATCTCAGGGGCAAATAACTTTACCTCTGATAGTCACCTGACTACCAGGAATAGTGGTGCTACTTATAGATTTCATATCAATTCGAAGTGGTCTATCGGGATGAGATACTCTCATTACTTTAATGAGCTTAGTGGAGCTGGAGAAAAGCTATTTGAAAGTAAGGAGCTCTTGCCGGACTCTGATTATGCTTTAAAAAGTACTGAAGGCTTTGTTAATTTTAATACAGTGTATGGAAAACTACGTTTAACAAGAGATACGATTGTTTATTTTGATCAGTATATATCTCTTGGTTATGGTGATATTGCTCTCTCTAGGGGAGAGACAAAAATGGCGACAGTCGATCTAGGCTTTGCTTTTTGGCTAGGTAAGCATGCATCCTCTAGAATTGGTCTGCGTAATGAATTTTATGAGCAGGAAAAAATAAACGGTCCTGAGAATGTTCAGAATGCTTTAGGCTATGTTGAATTTGGATACTTATTCGGTGAGGGAGCTCGCATATGAAATATTGGCTTTTGGCCATTATTAGTGTTCAAGTTATGGCCGCTGATGGGACTTCTAAACTTCTTGCAACAGGTGAGAGTAACCTTGAATTAGATAAGGCGATTCAAGTTCAAAAACAACTCACACTTAATGATGTTTTTGCTGTCCAAGCATATGGACAGATGAGAGCCTTAGGAGTTAATGATAAAGATATTAATAAATTCTTTGATCATGTTTTTGCCGAAGACTTTAAGGCTGCCTTAGCTGTATTTCCTTCGGATACAAAAAATACCAAATTAAATAGGCTTTTATCTGCCACAAAAATATATCTCTTTTGGAAGCTTGATCTCTCTCAAAACTTTGTTCACTCATGGGTAAATGAAGCAAGTAGCTATCCATTTTTAAATTCAGAACTTGGTATAGCACTTGATCAGTTAATCTCTAAGGATGCTTCTGCATGGTTAATCAAGAAAGCGATTGTCCTAGATAAAAAGGATAAAGCTTATATAGATGCAATTGCGCACTATCAATCAAAATTTAATTACTCTTTACAAGCTTATAGAAATCTTAGAAAGGGTTCAAAATCTCTAGAGTGGATTAAGTTTTTACCAAAGTTAGATCCTTTAAGAATAAAGCTTAGTGAGAGTGTCATCTTACAATTTGCTAAAGAAGGCAAGCTTGCAGATGCTGCAAAAGTTTTAAAAGAAGTTGTTGAGCCTGCACTTAAAAATGAAAAAGATATTGAGAAAATCGCTAACCATCATCTAATGCTTGCAAGACTACTTTACCAAGCGGCTGCATATGATGCTTCTTTAGAATACTACTCATTAATTCCAGATGAATCTAGAAGATACCTTAACTCACAAGTTGAGTCATTATGGATTGAGCTTAGACAAAATAACCTTCCCCGAATAAAAGGAAAACTTGCTTCGCTAGAATTGGATGTTTTCAATGACACCTTTAACCCAGAAGTTTATCTTGTGAGTGCAATGGCCAGTTTGAAATTATGTCAGTTCAAAGATATTGATGCTGCCTTTAAGTCCTTTGTTCGTGTTAATCAAAAATTTATTAAGGAAATTGATGTAAATCTAGCAAGTGATACTCCAAAAGTTGTAAGTACAAAGGATTTTTATATTAGACTATTAACTCGAGCTAAGATTCTCCGTCTTAAAGAAATAGCAACTTTATCCAAGCTTAATAGAGATAATGATATTGATATTTTAAATTCTTATATTACTTCTGCAGCAAATTTCAAGGTTTCAGAGGCAAAACGTTCATGGTCAAATAGAAAGAAAGTTTTAGAGGCTACAATTAGACGCCTTAGATTTGTAAAAGTTGAATACTTATCAAAAATGAGACGACTACGAAATAAAATGGCGATATTACAACCCAAAGGTACTGACTCTGTTAAGACTATCAGCTCAGGGTTAGATAAAACGGATAAACTTGAGTTCCCTCACGAAGGAATTCTTTTCTCTGATGAGCTCTTTAATTTGGATGCTGATGTTATGAAACTATGTGTGGAAGGAAAATAAAATGAAAATATTATTACTTTTAACCTATATCTTCTCATTTTCTGGTTGTAATAAAGCAGATGACTATGTCTACCTAAACACACCACCAAGGCAGGAAAAAAGAGATGATGTTCTAAAGGTGAGGACACTTCTTCGTAATGCTGAAATTGATATCGTATGGGTTGTAGATAACTCTGGATCTATGTCAACGATTCAAAACAATATCATAGCCAATTCTAGTCTCTTTATGGAAAGTTTTGTGAAAAATAACTTTATGAAGTGGAGAATGGCAGTAGTTTCAACTGATAGTAATCAGCCACCTTTTTTAGGAATGCCATATAACTCAACAGACCCACAATACTTTGATAATAACTCTCTTGATCCTGTTCCTACATTTTCACAGGCGATTAGAAACCTTGGAACAAACGGATCTGCCTCTGAGTATGTTTTTTATAACTCATTTCGATTTATGATTGACCAAACTTATAATCATTTCTTTAGGCCTGATGCTCACCTTGCAGTCATTATGGTTACAGATGAAGAAGAGCAAAGTGAAAGAAAATACGGTGATCAATTTAAAGCAACGAATCTCATAAGTACTGTGAGTGCCTTAAAGAATCCAGGTACGATCATTCGTTATTATGGGGCATTCGACTTCAAAGATTTACAAGATTGTGATAGTTGGGAGCCATACGCCAATTCTCCTTTCGAAGAAATCATTGATGCTACTGGTGGAATTCATATGTCTGCTTGTACTGCCGACTTCGGTAAGGATCTTGCTGAAATAGGTAAGGATATTATTAGTCTTGTTGATGCACCTGCAGTTCTATTGGCAGAAAGACCTAAGGTCGACACGATCAAAGTCTTTTATGGTGATGAAGAGGTTCCAGGTGGTAGACAAACTGACGGGGCATTTTGGTACTATAATCAATATTATAATACTTTAAACTTTTATAACCTTGATTTTATTCCTGCTGATGATGAAGATGCTGCTATTAGAGTGGCCTATGACGTGGACGATGGAATAGATCGATCTGAAGATGATGAGGACTAAAAAATGAAATTATTTACTCTCTTAATCTTACTATCTTTTAATACTTATGCCTTAAATCCAGGTGACAAAGCTCCTGACTTTAACTTAATTGATCAGAATGGGAAGAACTTTAAGCTATCTAGTCTGAAAAATCAATTCGTTGTTCTTGAATGGTTTAATCATGGCTGTCCTTATGTAAAAAAACATTATGGAAGCAATCATATGCAAACTATCCAAGCACTCTATGGGCATAGCGATCTTGTTACTTGGGTAACAATTCTTTCATCTGCTAAAGGAAAGCAAGGTTATCTTGGGTCGGATGAAGAGGTGATCTCAAAGATGAACGAGCTAGGTATCAAATCTAAATACTTCCTTCGTGATACAGATGGTAAGGTTGGACAGCTTTACGGTGCAAAAACAACACCTCATATGTATATCATTGATGCTAAGATGAAGCTTCGTTATGTAGGGGCGATTGATTCTGTTGTATCTACTAATACTAGTGATATTAAAGGTGCTACTAACTATGTGACTAGTGCCTTAAGTAAGCTAATGCTTAATGAAGAGCCAAGTCCGGCCAAAACTAAGCCATATGGTTGCTCTGTTAAGTACTAGAGTTATTTATTGAGCTTTGCTCCAAGTTCTTTTCCGTGTTTTACACGTGCCTTGGCATTTTCAAATCTACGTTTATCATCTTCGGTTATAGGCTCAACTTTAGGTACAGCAACAGGCTTACCAAATTCGTCGATGGCAACAAATGTTAAATAGGCTTTGGTCGTCATTCTTGAGACACCAGTAATGGGATTCTCACTCTCAACTTTTACACCAATAATCATACTTGTATTTCCAGCATAATTTATTGAAGCGTGAATAATCACATGTGATCCTATATTAATAGGGGACCTAAATTCAATATCATCAATATGAACAGTTACAACTGGGTTATTGCAATGTCTAGCGGCACACATGGCAGCTGCAATATCAATCCAACTCATAACTTTTCCACCAAAAATTGTCCCATGTGCATTGGTATCACTAGGCATAACCATTTCACGCATAATGACTTCACTTTCTCTTGGTGTTTTAGACTTCTTAATCATATTCATATAGTTCCTTATTCATCTGCACAATAGATATGGTGATTCCATCTGACTCCACTGGTAAACTTTGCATAACCAGCTTCTTCGTTATTACCACTTGTCCCTTGATCGCCAACTTCATCAACTATAGAGTTAAGTCCACCATTGCCATTACGGAAAGGGTGTTGTGGGCTAGCTTTAAATACTCCAAATGCTCCGCCCCTTACAGTTGATCCAGATGAGCAGTATTCATTTCCTATTGCCTGAATTTTTTGTAGTACTTCTGTGCTAGTAAGTGGTTCACCAGTTACAGTGTCGAAATCAGATACTTCTAGACCTTGAATCTCATCATTACTTTCAAGACCTTCTCCAGATATAAATTTATTTAAATAAACATTTAAATCTGTTCTCGCTGGTAGCTTACAAATTTTATTTCCTTCTTCACTGTCGTCATCGATTGCAAGTCCTGAACAACAAAGACTATTGCTATCGTTCTTACCAATTGTGGCACCAAGCTCTCTACAACATTTAAATTGATTGTCTGAGAATATTTGATTGTGATCTACAAGCTCTTGTGTTGCCGTTAGATTTATATTTAAATCGTTTGCAGCGAAAGGCGCACCTGCAGTATCAAAAGCAAATGGTGGATCAACATTTGGATTGATAAAGGTCTTTGAGTGATTAATAAAATCCATCACAGTTTTTAAGGCTTCACCACCTTCACTTTCTTTGAAAATGCCAGGTACCATTTTTTGATAGATATCGTTACAGTAAAGAGGTTCGTAGGCCATTTGCGGTACTCCCAGATACTCGAACTTTGCAAGTTTCTTAAGGTAGTACATAGCATTTCCTGGGGCAGCAGATCTTCTGTGATCCAGAATACTAGCATTATCTACTGAGAGCCCTCCTGGGTTTTTAATTATTTCCCAAGCAAGTGTTCCAACAGGAACCCACTTTATTTGAAGACCTAAGTCATCTTTTTCAAAGTTCGCTGCAACTCTTGAATCATTTGAATATCCAACTCTAATAGACCTAGTATCTTTATCATATGAGTAGCAACATTTATTATTTGCTGCTCCATCACAAACTCCACTAGTCCATGAGTCTAGCGGGCCACAAATCCCACCATGTCCTGCGGCGGTACAATCAAAGTTTGTATTAGCAGCACTATTATTAACACATTCTATAACAGCACCTGGAGAAGTTAAGCTGGGTAATTCCACTCTTAAAAATGTGAAGATGTCACCATCAGCAGTTGTACCTGTTAAATCAGGATCAAATGTCATATAGCTTGGTAGTCTTGTTATAAGGTTTTTCTTTTCAATATCATTATCTTCATTTGACCAATCAAGTACAAAGGTATCTGTGGCAACAGAGTTTTCGCCCGTATACGGAATTAAAATATCATAAGAATATAAGTTAGTCGTCCAGAGGTCATCCATGATTGAAGAGTCAGAGTTAAATAGGGTAAAGCCAAGAAATGTTCTATTAAGTCTTGGTCTTTCAACAAAAAAATCTTCAATTGCCGTTATGCCCTGTTGAATACATCCACCTTCTTCTAAGCTTCCTGCACGACACATAAAAGGTTTATCAAAATCTAGTTGCGCTTGTGTTAAGTTATATGCTTCAGCGTTCTCAGAGAGATATATGCCTGAACGGTAGTTTAGACATTTTAAATCATTTGGATCAATATTTAGTCTGTTGCGTGACCAATCATTAGTACCATCTTCAAATTCTCTGACCCAGTTTGAACCACAACAAGTTTTTGCTGCCGTATCATGAACTGTTTTCCATTGAAGGATATCCGTAATATTAGGGGAGTTATCAAGAGTCTTATCCCCACCATTATCAGCATTTGCACTAGGTCGCGTAAGATTTGATGCACCTGTCACAAGATTAATACTCGAATCTACAGTAGAGTACCTAGAGTAACGTGTAGGTTCAGTAGGGTTGAGACCACCGAAAATATGAGTGCTTAATCCTGTGGATTCTGTCGCATTTGGAGAGTCCTCAGTGTACATAGTTAAACTTTTGCCAACTTCTCTACAGCAACGATTATTTCCAAGGTTGTATTCAAAATATTTAGCTTCATCATTTATACTCGGTTCTGCTTCTCCTTGACTACAAACGAGATATTCTTCGTAATAAGATTTTTCAGCAAGGTTTCCAAAGAATGATAGAGGTGCAAGGTCAGCATTGTCGGCCATTAATTTATTAGGTGAACAATCTAGGTCTGAGTGACAAACAGCGCCTGCTTTTCTCAGACAAGCTTCACCGGCCAGAGTAGGTTCAATTTGTACATTATCTGTACTTAGACTTTCCCCTTCTATGGTTTTAAAAGCTGAGAATGGGTGCAGTTCATCAAATACAACAGTAGTAGATAATAGAGGAGCAGCATCATTAGAAAGTGATTCTAGACCACAAGAATTTTGGGCAAAACCAAGCCTTTCGGCCACTTCTGCTTTCGAAAGAGTTCCGGAGACGCCATCTATAGTAAAGTTTGAATTTAGAAAGTCATCTTGAGTGTGAACATAGTTTCCATCAATATCTAGCATTGGACATGAGCTATATCTTAGCTGGGTGAATAGAGTGGGGTTACATCCCCCTATTTGTGAAATATAATCGGTTCTAAATTTTGGATCAGCAGACTGATGTTGAACATCAGGTTCCCAGTCCTTAGTTGTCGTTCCTGTTTGATAATCAGGTAGAAGTTTACCTGGGCGACAAAGACCTACTTTTCCAGCAGCTGAAGAATCAAAAGTTAAAACACTTTCCTCTATGGCCGTTTGTACGGATTCAGGTAGTTGGGTCAAGTTGCTGCCAGTGTTCATATAATGTTTAGGGCGTCCAAGAACGTCAGCATCCATTCCAAAAAAATGATTATTGCTTACAATTAATTCATCTAAGGGTTTACCAAAACGTGCCACTTCATCATTGAAAGCGGCGGTATTAGATAGACTTGCACAGTAAAAATTCGGTGCACAGGTTAATGATTTTCTAGTTCCTTCATCTGTGATACTAGCAAAGTCGACTCTACATGGTGCGCCGGCACCTCTATATATACATCTCTTATTTGAACTACCTGGAGGTAGAGTTCCTTGTTGTAAAATTTCAACAATAGTTTTAGTTGTACTTTCATTGGCAACTTCACTACTTCCAATAGGTTCAAAATTAGGCCATTTCGTTTTAGTGCCAGTGACATCTCCACAAGAGTATTCCCATCCTAATTTTGTTATACAGTCAGAGTCAGCTTCACACTGATGGAATTTTTGACATGAACCAGCTTCATTTTGCGCTGAGGCATTTATTTCTAAGCTTGGATCAAAATCGTAGACAGCACCTGATGAAGAAAAATCGTACTCTTGAACACTGACGAGATGATTTGTTGGATTAGCGAGATCTGCAAATGGTGCATTTATCGCAAGAAAGAGCTTACTACTTGTCGATTTAACTATTCTTCCTTTACCAACTGCAAACCAAGTCACACCGTCAAAGGATCCAATCAGGGCACCACGGTTAAATCCAAACCAATCCCTTTGGTAGCCATTCATAAATAATGCGGCCTGTGCTTTTAAACGATTTTCTCTTTGAGTTTGAACATTTGAATTTTCACTATGTCCAAAAGGAATCATTGTGGGAGGAAGAAAACAAGCTCTTCCGAACTTTGTATCTCCATAGTTACCAAGTGAGAGGTTAGTACTATATGTATCCCTATTTGTTGTATAGCCAATTGCTTGAAGACCGACACCAAAGTTCGCAGTAGGGAAACTTGAGAAATTTGGAAACCAAGAATCTTTTCCACAACTAGGACAGCCTTGATAGAGGCCTGTACGAGTGGCGATTAGGTATTGTTTATCAAAGTCTAGATCTATTACTTTTGCAGGATATGCAAAGTTAAGTTCCGTGGTCATTTGTCCTAAAATGGAATTCATATTAAATGAGCCATTATTTGGAAAAATCTTAAAGTCATCTAGATAGGCGAAGTCAGTTCCTTCTTGAAGGCCAGTGGCCCCATCCGGTAGAGACTGAAAAGGATCAATTTCAATATTTGCAGTATCAAAGAATCTATGAGGAGCTGACTTTGAATTAATATTAACTTCCATATCTTGAAAAGGTAGTGGTGTTTGTTCAGCTGGTGGAGCATAACAATTTAATGTCAGTATCTCGTCTGTTTCTGTTCCACTATCATCTGTTTTAAAGATAGGTCTATATTCATAGCTTGGACATGTTCTAACCATTTCATCTAAATCGTTTTTTTCAGCACAACCACAATTTTGATAAAGGCGTTCCATCACTGTCTTATAGAAATTTTCTGCATCTTCATCATCCATTTCACAAAGAGTATAGCTACCAGAATCGTTCTTTGGGTTTCTATGATAAGGATCGCTAATTGAGTTAGCTTTCAACTCTTCAGTACAATTATAATCACTGAGAAGTTCATTATATCTATCGTCAGCCTCTCCTTCAGGATCTTCAGGATCTGTATTTGTATCCGTCTCATCAATAGGGGGAGACTCAAGACATATATAATAAAACTGTGGATATTTTTTATACCAATTTGCATCTGTATATTTTTCCTGTTCCGCAGCTCCAAAACCTATTGGATCATTGGCAAGGCCAGCGGACTTAGTACTTTTTTCATTTACACATTGTCCTTCAATACAACAATCAAAACCTTCTGAAGCACAACTCACATCACTACAAGAGCTTTGGCCATTATCTGATGCGCCGTTCATATCAATTCTTAGAGAGAGATTTTGATAATCGAGCTCACTGATTTCTGTTGTAACAAGATGAATGTCATCATCATCTATGTCAGTATCATTATTAATATCTACAGTTGATGTGTATTTAAATATAGTAACGTTGTTTGATGTTAAAAAATTAATACAAGTTGGACATACTTCTGAAGGATGATTGACTATTGAAACGTCATTAACATCACCCGTGGCACCATTTAAATTTGAGTCACCAGATTCAAAGTATTGGAAAACTCCATTTTTAAAAACTTTTGTTTTTACATTACAAAAATCATTTCCATATTTAGAATTTAAATTCACTCGCATAAACCTAGTCACAGTTCCTGCTTGGAAATTATTTGAAAATGCGGGAACCGCCTTTACTCGAATAGTCTTTGGCTTTTGTGAAGTAGACTGATTGAAAGTCGCTTCAATACAATATGTTGCTGCGAAATTATCTTGATTCAATAAGAAATTATGGAGCTGATCACCAACGAGATAAATCGTTTTTGTATTATCGGCATTAATAGTAAGTGTGTTGCTGGTCAGAATGGAATTCATCCAGGTAATTTCTGTACCAAAGAATGCATCATCTGAAATTTCATCTGAATCTGTTTCAGAATCTGTATCCGTGATATCACCTGTACTGGTATCATTTACTGTTTGTACTTCGCCTTCAGGTAAACAACCTGAAAGAGTGATCAGTGCCAAGACGATGAATATGGTTTTTGTTAAATATTTCATTCCCAATTACTTATCGGTAATATTGCCCATGATTTTAAAGGGTTAAGTTTATTAGCAGATGGTAGGAATATTTGTTCAGATTACCGAATTATAACTTCTAAGTGCTTGATAGTTAGTTGTCTAAAATGAGAAACCAAAGGTATTTGGTGTGGTATTACTCGGTGAGCTTGTAGGACTTGCCACCGGAGATACAGGGCTACTAAATCCAGTTGTTGTGGGAATAGGGGTATAGTTGAAGCTTGTAGTATCAAATTGATTGTAAACTAAGCCTGTATTATTACCCTGAAAGTTTGCTTGATCAGTCACATTACTTCCAATGAAAGGTAAGCCTGAATTGGTATATAGAAAATTACTTGTAGGAGGATTGTCAATATAACCCTGAAGGTAGTTATTTCTCGCCATGAACCACTCGTCATAGCCAGCAATTTGATTGCGTATAAACTTAGTCTGAGTTTTCGTATTTGTGTATTCAGCGTATGCAGGGACACCTTTCGCGATTCCTTCATAAGCAAACGTTGTTCCAAAATTCTTTAGAAAAATACCAGCATAGTTTGTATCATCATAGCCTTGATTAAGTTGTAGGAAACGATCGTTAATTTCTACCTCAATCTCTCTATCCCTTGTGGCAATTCTGTCTCTGTGTTCATTTTTTTCTTTATAAAAATAACAAAGGTTTTGTAGCTCTCGATCTAGTTCTGAAGGATTTTTACATGATTCTAAAAAAGCCCTTTGATTTGAATCTTTCTGGGCCTGTGAGTGATTATCATTAACAAGATTAATTAATTCATTATTATTCATTTGTATCAGAATTTCTTCTCCATTCTGACCTAAGTTTAATAGTGTTGAATCAACAAGAGAGTAGGATATATCTTTACACTTGATGATATCTGACCGATCACTCTCTAGGCAACGCTGAGTCTTTAGTGCATCCAATGCAAGTGCCTTTCTTAGATTTAATGTTGTGAAAGGTTGTGCACTGTTTTGATTAATCATTTTTCTTTCTAGCTCTGCAACACCACGTTTTAATTCTCCAAGAAGGGAGCCGTTATCTGCTTTTAATGTATCGTACTGATAATTAGAATGATTTTGTAAACATGCTTTTTTAGACTCTAGATTTCCAGTTTCAAGACATGATTGGGCATCAGTTAATCCAGAGAGATTACTTTGATGTCTTTTAAAATTAACTACTTTTTGTAACTCAGCGTCTAGGCCATATGATGAATCAACTTGGCATGATGTACTTGTCTCATCCGCTCCACATATATTCAAAAGACATGCAGAATCATACTTTCCACCACAACGTGACGCTACAGTTTTGCCATCAATTTCTAATGTTCTTATATCTTTAAGCTGATTGTTTATGTCATTATCTAATTGAGCCTCATAGCGTTTAAGGTGGGAACTGGTTTGTCCAAGAGACTTTGAAAATGATTCCTGGATCGGCTCTGTAAGAAGGAGATTAGGAACATTTAACCTATCATAATTTTTTGTAACGGCATTTTCTATTTGAGCTAACACCGGTGCGGTACTGTCGTTTTCTGTGGGTGAATTTCCATTATAATTTACTTCTATATCATCTAGCTGCTTTGCTAGTGAGATGATTTTTTCTTTTTGTTCCTGGTTACCTCTATCGAAGGTGTTAAGCTCTAACTCTAGAGCCGCCAGTTTCTTTATATAGTACGGAGAGTTTTTAAAGGCTGAAGGTGTTAGGTATCCTTCAGTATCATCTTTTTTTATTTCTAATTTTTTTCGATACTCTACAAATGATTGTGCGCGATTTTCACTTCGCTCACGAATACCTGGCTCGTTATTATCGTCAGCAACAAGAATACCGTTAATTGTCGTTAGGTAATCTTGATACTTTTCATTGTCATTGGCCTTAAGATCTTTTAGATTTTGGCATAGTGATTTGTCAGCGTAACTCGCCTCTGGCATAAAACAGTATTCATGTAGATAGACTTCAAGATTTTGCTTATTATCACCAGCGTAATTATTAAAATAAACACTTTGATTTCCAACAACCATCAAGGCTTCATCGAGCATAACTGCTTTATCAAGAGACCTATTAAAATTATACATATAGTTTTTTGCTTTTCGCACTTTGCTTGTGGTTAAGTCGGCCATGGCATTATGATTACCTTCGATAGTTTGGCCGATACTAAATAATCCTTGAGCAATGACAAGTTCTGCCAACGCTTTATTATACTCTTTTTCAAGTTGTAGTTTCGTTTTACAGTCTGAACATTGATTATTTTTTGAAGATAAAAGTTCGTGTTCAATAAAGATTAAGTTATCTCTAAGGTCACTACAAGAGGCGGAGATAGCACTCTGACTGCTTGAGATAACTATTAAAGTGAATAGAGTAAAAATATTATATTTCATTAATGAGTTTATCGGTACAAATAGATAATACTTTAGTGTAATACTCGGTTGAATGTGAAATCAGTACTTTATCTTGTCAGCTATCCGTGACCAGAGTTCATGAAGACTTCATCGTAATTTATTTTTTTGGGGGAGTTTCCAAGGCCAGTGTAATAGGCCTGGGCAATTTTCATGGTCTCTTCAATATCTTGAGAGGCAAACATAGAGCCTCTAAATTTTGCACAACCAGGAAAGCCTGCCGCAAACCACACAAGAAGCTTTCTTAGTTGTACGAGTATTGTACGCTCACGCTCATAAGTTTCACAGGTGTATTGATAAAGTCTGTCTATGGCCTCAAAGTAATCATCACCAGTAAAAAGTGAATTTTGTGATTGAGCACCATCCTTAAAGGACTCTAAGAAAATAAACGGATTTCTAAGTGCACCTCTGGCTATCATTAACGCCTTACAGTTTGTGGCGTCCATACGTGCACGTGCTTGGTGTGCCTGATGAAGATCCCCGTTTCCAATTATGGGCAAAGTTGCATTTTGGGCAAACTCTTCAATATAATCCCAGTTGGCGAGACCTGTATATTGTTGTGCTCTAGTTCTTCCGTGTATTGCTACCCACTCAACGCCCTCGTTCAGAGCAATCTTTTCAATCTTATCCGCATTTACATCATCCGCATCCCATCCAGTTCTAATTTTTATAGTGAGGGGAACATCAATCGCCGCTTTAACATTGCTGAAAAAAGGAGCAAGCTCTTCAATATTTTTCATTAAGGCAGAGCCACCACCTTTGGTTACAACCTTTCTCACGGGGCAACCCATATTTATATCAATAAACTTTGGATTCGATCGTAAGGCGACTTTAGCTGCTTTTGCCATTGACTCACCATCTTCACCAAAGAGTTGAATGCCCACTCGATTTTCTCGCTCATCAATCTTAAGCATATCCATGGTCTTTTGATTTTCGTAATTGATTCCATGACAAGAGATGAGTTCGCTCACAGTTCCACCAGCACCAAGATCCTCCATGAGAAGTCTAAAGTTTGGTGTACAAATTCCGGCCATGGGAGCAAGAATCAAAGGAGATCCAAAATCAATTTGGCCAAGGCTGGTAGGATTCATATTCTTTAAACAAGAATCAATCTTACTTTGTAATTGTGGTGAAAATGCTTTATTATGCATGGCAAATGATTTACAACGATTAGCAGCAATCTGTAAACAAGAAAGGCCGGTTTTGAAAAATATCAAGTACATTGTATTCGATCACGATGGAACTTTAGTCGATACAGCATCATATCCAACAAGATTATACCCTGGCATGAAAGACCTGATTAATGATATTTCTGATCTAGACTGTGAATTATTTGTTTGGACTGCAAGAAATAGAAACTCGACTATTGAAATTTTAGATTCCCTTGGTATCATCTCTGAGTTTAAAGATCTGTCCTGTGTTGGCTCAAGTGAAGCCGCTCAAAAGCCAAGTCCTGAGGGAATTCAGAATATGCTTCTGCATGCTGAATCTAGGGATGAGGTCATTGTCATTGGAGACTCTTTAGGTGATATGATCGGCGGGAAAAGGTATGGTGCTCACACTATCGGAGCGCTTTGGTCACATGGAAATATGGATTCACAGCAGACATATATCGATCACGGTGCGGATATTTGTTTTACTGATATTAATGAATGTAGAAACTATTTAATAAAAAAGATAAGAGGTAAGTAATGTTTGATAATTTAAGCGACAAATTCTCGGACGCGTTTAAGAATCTAAGTGGTAAAGGGAAGATCTCTGAATCAAATATCGAGGATACTCTAAAGCAAGTTCGTACCGCTTTACTTGAAGCAGATGTAAATTTTAAAGTTGTAAAAGAATTCATAAACAAAGTTAAAGAGAAAGCTTTGGGGGAGAAAGTTCTTCGTGGCGTAAATCCTGGAGAGCAATTTGTTAAGGTCATGCATGATGAGCTTACATCTCTTATGGGAGATGAAAATACAGGTCTTGATCTTAATCGTCCTTTAAGTCCCATTTTAATTGTAGGACTCAACGGTGCAGGTAAGACTACCTTTACTGGAAAACTGGCCTTATTTCTAAAGGGTAAAGATAAGAAAGATGTCTATCTTATTCCGGCAGATAATTTTAGACCAGCGGCCAAGGATCAATTACTTAAACATGCTAAAAGTATGTCCATTGATTATTTTGATTCTGACTTATCAATGCTTCCTAAAGATATCGTTAAAGCTGGTATGGCCGAGGCTAAGAAGCTAGGAAAAGATGTCGTTATTATCGATACGGCGGGACGGCTGCAAGTTGATGATGAACTCATGGGACAACTTGTTGATGTTAAGAATGAACTAATCGATCCAGAAGTTCTTCTGGTTGCTGATGCAATGACAGGTCAGGAAGCAGTTAATGTTGCACAAGTTTTTCATGAGAAAATAGGTTTAACTGGAACAGTTCTATCGAAGATGGATTCTGATGCAAGAGGTGGTGCTGCTTTATCCATTAAGCATGTAACAGGTGTGCCTATTAGATATATCTCAGTTGGTGAGAAGATGAGTGAGCTTGAACTCTTTCATCCAGACCGCCTTGCTAAGAGAATCCTTGATATGGGAGATGTTGTCTCACTAGTTGAGAAAGCTCAAGAAGTTGTAGATGAGAAAGAAGCTGAACGGATGATGAACCGTTTAGAGAAGAAACAGTTTTCGATTGATGACTTCATGAAGCAGATGGATCAAATCAATAAACTTGGCTCAATGCAAAATATCCTGAAAATGATCCCAGGAATGGGTGGAATGCTTAGACAAGTGGGGGACCTTAGTCCTGCCGAAGACGATATGAAGAAAATGAGGATTATGATCAATTCTATGACTCAAAAAGAGAGAGATAACCATAAGCTTATAAATGAATCAAGAATCTCAAGAATTGCGAGAGGATCTGGTACAAATGATGAAGATGTTAAGGGATTTATAAAGAAATTTGAGCAAATGCAGGAAATGATGATCAATATGATGGGAATGATGAAGGGCGGAGGGATGCCAAATATCCCAGGAATGCCTGCTATGCCCGGGTATAGACAGACCGGTGGCCAGAAAAAGAAGAAAAGTGGCAAGAAGAAAGGCCAATTTGGAAGTAAGTTCTTCTAGCAAAGCTTGACATAAATGATGTAATGAATTAAAAATACAATCTTTTGAAACAAAGATTATTAGGAGATATATAATGGTTAAGATTAGATTACAACGTGGCGGAAGAACACATAGACCTGTTTATACAATTGTAGCAGCAAACTCAAGAGCAGCTAGAGATGGTAAATTCTTAGAGAAATTAGGTCAATATGATCCAAATGCTACTGAAGTTCTTAAAGATATTAAGCTAGAAGAAATTAAGGCTTGGGTTGGTAAAGGTGCACAATTAACTGATACAGTTAAATCACTTTTTAAGAAGCAAGGCGTTAAGCTGTAATAATTAATACAAAAAATTTTTGTATTAACTGATTTACTGTGTAAAATAACAGAGTCTAAGCTAATAAAAATTTAAACCAAGTAGGTATTATGAGCGAACTTAGAGACTTAATAGAAATTATCAGTAAATCATTAGTAGACATGCCAGAAAAAGTTAACGTTAGAGAAGTTGAAGGCGAGCAAACAACTGTAATAGAGTTGGATGTAGACGAATCTGATCGCGGTAAAGTTATTGGGAAGCAGGGTAAAACTGCTAGAGCTTTGAGAACTATTCTAAATGCTGCCTCTACTAAGCTGAAAAAAAGATCCCATTTAGAGATTATAGAATAAGCTAGAAAAATTTACTTTATATTGAACCAATGTAGTGATAAATCAACTTAAGACTTACACCCTACATTGGTTTTTTTATGTCAAAAATTGAAGATTATATAAAATTAGGCGAATGCAAGAAACCTCACGGTATTAAGGGGGGCTTCTTATTTCAACTCGTAAACCCTGAAGATAGTATCCTGCTTAAGAAATCAAAAATAAAATTAATCCCTCTAAATGAAAGTAGCTCCATAAATAAAAATGGTGAAGAGTTTGTTATAGACTCCATTCACTTTGGTAATAAAACCGTGTGTTATTTTGGGGGCATTAAAGATCGTAATATTGTTGAGGCGATGCTGCCATTTGAAATACTTTATCCTAGGTCTTTATTTCCAGAGCTTGATAATGATGAATGGTATATCTCAGACATCGTTGGGCTAAAAGTTATGGATCCTGACGGGAAAGAAGTTGGTATTGTTGATTCGTATTTTGATAATGGTGCACAAATCTGCTTAAAGGTAATAACTGAAAACAATAAATATGAATTACCCTTTGTAGAGGCCTTCTTTCCAAAAGTAGATATGGAAAATAAAACTATTGTTATGATTGAGCCGGAGTATGATTAATGGTTAAGAATATCTGGGTTCTAAGTATGTTTGATTCCTACTTTGATCAATTTACAGAGTTCGGTGTTATAGGTCAGCTCTTTAGAGGGGATCGGGGCGGTGATATCGACTTTAAATTTCATGCAGTCTCTATTGCTCAATTTAATAAGAAAGGTTTTAAAGGTGTTGATGATTCCCCTTACGGTGGCGGTGTGGGAATGATCATTAGACCGGATATACTGAAAGAAGTGTTAATAGAAGGTGTGGTGAAGCCTGGTGGCTATAAGAGCATTAAGGATGACTTGCATATTGTATGCCCAGCACCTAGAGGGAAGACATGGACACAAGAACTTGCAATGGACTTTGCTGAAAGAAATTTATCAAAAAAATCAAAAGATCTTGTCTTTATTTGTGGCAGGTATGAAGGCATAGATGAGCGGTTTCTTGAAAACTATGTTAATGAATATATCTCTTTAGGTGACTATATCTTAACTGGTGGTGAGCTTGCGACAATGGTTATACTTGACTCTGCTTTACGGTTTTCATCTGGAGTCCTTGGTAATAAGCTATCGGCCACAGAAGAATCCTTTTTTAATAATAAACTTGAACACGCGTTATACACAAAACCATTCTCCTTTGAAGATAAAGAGGTGCCCGAAGCACTTAAGTCTGGACATCACCAAAAAATTCTAGAGTTTCGAGAGGAATCATCCGAAAAGATCACTATAAAATATAGGCCAGACTTAAAAGATAAGTGATTTAATGGAATTAAAAGAAAAGTATTTTAAAGACTTAAACAGAGTAAGAGTTGAGACGCTCTACAGTGATGTTTATGTATCCGTGTTAACTGGGACCATCGTTTCTATTGCTTTCTCTATTATTGTTTATTGTTGCCGCTGATATTCCTAGGCACATTCTTTTGACCTGGTTCTTTTTTATATTAATTGGTGGTGCCTATAGAATTTTTTTAAGATATCGATTCCATGCAACACGTTTTGAACTCTCAGATAAAGAATGGCTACAAAAGTTTCATTTTTCTACTTGTTTTGTTGCTTTGTTGTGGGGGATCTTTCCACTCCTAACGATAAACCTTATACCAACACATAAAGAAATATTCATCACAATTATTCTTCTTGGTCTCGCAGCTGGTGGGACAATATCAAATCTTGCCAGTAAGAAAACAGCATATTTTTATGGACTAAATATTATCGCTCTCTATGCTATTAAGATTTGGATTGAAAATAAAGAGGGGACGGTATTATTCTTAGTCGCACTGATTTTTTTTATGTGGCTTGTTATAAAAATGGTGAAATCCTTTAATTCTCTTTTTGAATCCGCAACCTTAAAAGCGCTTGAACTTGAGTCAAAGATAGGTTTAGAGACAGAGCTTCAGCAAGAAAAACTAAAAACGCTACAGAACTCAAAGCTTGCAAGTCTCGGAGAGATGGCAGCAGGGATTGCTCATGAAATTCTTACGATAAGCCTTGGGAAATTAGAAATACTTAAAAGATATGTTAGTTCAGATAAGTATGATCAAGGTAAATTTGAAGAACTCATAGCAAAAATTATTTCTTCAAGTAGACGAGTTGCTGACATTGTTCAAAGTATGAGAAGTCTATCCCGTATGCAGGATGATGTTGAGCTGCAGGAGCTGCAGTTATCTGGTATTATGAACGCAATCAGACCCCTTATTGACTCTAAATTGAAACGAGCAAATATATCTTTAATTGAAGAGTATAATGATATTAGTATCATGACAGATATGTGTGAGATCTCCCAAGTTATTATGAACTTAATCAACAATGGTATTGATGCCATAAAAGAGAATAAAGGCACACTAGATTATGATGCTCATAACCCTAATACATGTTTCGTCCTAAAAGTTAAAAAAAGATAAGATGCTTATTCATCCCAACCAAACATTATCGTTTCATCTTCTCCACCTGAGTAGGTTGAAGTGTACGGTTGATACCATGCTTGAAATTTATCATCACCTTCAAGGATTGTCCCTGCAGGGTAGTCGGTTGTGATATAGGCTTGAAAAGGTGTCTTACCTGAACCACTTCGTGTAAGAGTAATATCAACAGTTGTCGTATCAGGTTTTACCAGAGTAACTGTTACCGGTCTATCTGAGGCAAGTGCTATCCAATTAGATCCCACATTGAGACCGAATCTTTTCTTAAGCATAGATACTGGGACAAATGGCGCCTGACAATAACCATCACCATCAGCGTTAGAGTTGGCAACAATTGGCGTAGTAGAAATAAGTCTTAATGACTTCGCTGCAAATGCTCCAGATGTACCTTGAGGGTTTAAACTTGTTGTTGCTGTCGCACTTAAAGTTCCAGTACTTGAAACACCATTTGAGTGATAGTAAGTATAAGAGTTTGAACTTAGACCTGATGTTACCATCGCCTTCTTTGAAGGAATCCCCAGAATATCAGTTGATACAGGTAATAATGGTTGAGGATCATAAAAGCCACCAGATTGATTCCCATAAATGAAAGCAGCGATAAGCCCTGTTGAGCTCATTTGATAGTTTAGGTATTCAGTGAAACTAAACGTATGACCTGTTCCTGCAAGTACTGTCTGAGTTGCCTTAGTCGTTGCACCAGATTTAATTGTGATATCAGAATCGGTAAAGGCAAAAACTTTAACTTTTAAAGGAGCGGACCTTGTGAGGTTAAAGTAAAATTCATCACCGACCCAAGATTGTGTTGCCCACGTAACATTTGCTTGATCTTGTGAGCCTGAACCAGTTCCAAGTTTCCCTGCAACGAAAAATGCTTTTGTACCTTCTACTTCCATAAATTCAGTTGAATTAAAGGGGTAGGTTTCACCTTTGTCTAGAGTTGTTTCAAGAGTTCCGTCAAAATAGATATCATTGTCATCATCAAAAGATACGAGCTGACTTTTTAGAGCACCAGAAATATTTATCGCTTTAAAGCCTGGAGCAAAGAACTCAATATTTGGTAGAGTTACAACAGTTAGAGTATTTGACCAACCTGAATAATTAATTCCATTAAAGGCGCGTATTTGAAACTCATAACTTGTTTCAGGATCAAGACTAGAAATCGTAGAACTTGTTTGAGTCGAGACTCCATCAGCAAGTATTGTCCAGTCGCTGTAAGCCCCACCTTTAATTTTGATTTCGTAATCAGTAATAGCTGTTCCATTATCATCAGGATATGACCAACCAAGACTAATTGATTCAGATGTTTTATTTGAAGCTTCAAGGTTTAAAACCGCCTCTGGAGATACAATGATTCTCCAAGCAGCAGAAGCAGTATAGGCGCTTATATTTCCAGCTAAATCAACAACACTAACAAGTGTGAAGTAATCTACTCCACCAGTGAGAGAGACTCCAGAGTCAATTTGGAAAGATGTTGCAGCAGTCGTTGAGGCCCAAGTACCACCAGAGATAATATTTAAGTCATCAGCTGTGGTTGAGACAGCATAAAGGTAAGTTTCAACACCAGCAGGGCCGTTATCTGAGACAGCAGTCCATGAAGAGCTATCTGTAGCAATGTCTGAGGCATCATTTGCAATGTTTACCGTTGCAACCGGATTTGGTGTTTGATCATCATGAGTGATGCTTACAGTTGAACAGCTTGATTCATTTCCATTCGCATCTTTCACTTTTATATAGAGATCATTTATGACATTAGCTGATAGAGTCAATGACTTTGATGCGCTTACCGCTTCATAGACACCACCAGTTGCACAAGTCGCATCTGTTGCTGAAATATACATTTCACTGGCATTAGTATGAGTAAGATTAAGTGTTGCACTTGCTGAATTTGTATAAAGATCAACACCATTAATATCAAGTGAATCAATAGTAGGAACGATAGCATCAATAAAGTGAGATGATAGATTGAAAGTTATTCCACTTAAGTCAGCATCAATTCCAGCATCATCTTGGATAGTTGCACCATTTAAATTAAATGCATCAAATAGTATTCCATCAGAGTCTATGTCATTACTAACGACAGTATATTCGAATCTCAAAGTCGTTAAGCCATTTCCAGTTGTAAGAGGTGCAATCTTTGACCCTATATCAGTGGTAAATTCTATTTGAGGCGATCCACTCACATTTACATTTTCAGTAAACTCTATATCAAAGATAAGAACTTCATTCAGTATGTATGTCTGTACTGCTGGTGCTGTCAGTGAATTAACTGTTGCCACAGAAGTTTTAACTAAAGATCCTGATAAGTCGTGAGCAGGAATTAGAGTCGTTGCATCGATGCTATCTATATCTTTAATCTCTGCTCCAGCAAGATCAAAACTTAGCAATTCAATACCATCAATATCTTCATCACCATCAACTATGACGTAATCAAATGTAAGTACAGTTGATCCAGACCCACTCGTTAGAGGAGCGACTTTATTGGATCCACCGATTTTAATTGTTAGTGATGGCGTACCAGTAACGTTAACGACTTTATTAAAATTGATAAGTATTGAAAGGGTCTCTCCCTCAAGGTATGTTTTTGAAGTTGCAGATATAAGAGTCATTCTTGGAGTTGACTCACTAGACTCACTAGCAGCACTGTCACCGAGCACAAGACTAGATGTTTCCCCAGAGTCAGCACAGGAAGTTACAAAAATTGTTAATATTATTAATAATAGTGCTTTCAATTCTCTCCTGTTTAAATATTAAAATAATCTTAACATGTTGCAGCTTACCTCGCTAAGACCCAGTCTACTTCTCGGGATTATGGCTATTTAGCCTTAGTGTCTTAAGCAAATATTAAGATAGGCTTAATAAAGTGATGATTATTCTTGGCAATTGTTAAATTATATTTAACCAAAAGCTCAAAAAGTGAATGACGATCCTTTATAAATCAACTATTTATAGTGAGAAACTTAAGGGAATTTTTATGGTTAATATGTATATCGGATTGATTCATCATCCAGTCTTAGGACGCAAAGAAGAGATTATTACAACTTCTGTTACAAATCTAGACATCCACGACATCGCAAGATCTTCGAGGACTTTTGGCTTTAAAAAGTACTTCATTGTAACCCCAGTAATTAAGCAGCAGGCGCTAGTACAAACCATCCTGGATCACTGGAACAAAGATGCGGACAATTCATATAATCCAGACAGATCTTCTGCTCTGGCCTTTATAGAGATCGCGAACACTATCGAAGATGCAATCTCTCAGATTAAAGAGTTAGAAGGGGTTGATCCAATAGTTGTTGCAACCGGCGCCAATTTCGATGAATTTACTGGAACAGAAAAAAAATTACGCGATAAGTTACAAGTTGACAAACGTCCCATCTTTTTGATATTCGGTACAGGCTGGGGATTACATGCCTCTGTTGTTAACAATGCGGACTACAAATTAGATCCTATTGTTGGCACTGCTGAAGATGGTTATAATCATCTTTCGGTTAGATCTGCGGTTGCAATTTATTGTGATCGTTTGAGCAGAAGCCTCTGAGTCCATAATTTTAAACCCTTCCCTCTGACTAGTAGATACAAGCAGATAAAGTGAATGGAAGGAATATTTACGGAGAGTAAAATGAATTTAGTAGATCTTGTTAACAAGAATCATTTCAACAAAAATGTAGAAAAATTTCCTGACTTTAAGGCTGGAGATACAGTTGCTGTATCTGTTAGAATTACTGAGGGAGCTAAGTCTAGATTACAACGTTTTGAAGGTGTATGTATTGCTACGAAATATAGTGTTACAAATACTGACGGTCACTTTAGAATAAGAAAAATTTCTAGTGGTTATGGAGTTGAGAGAGTTTTTCCTTTTCACTCACCAAACGTTGAAAAGATCGAACTTATTAAACGTGGTAAGGTAAGAAGAGCGAAGCACTTTTACCTTAGAGAAAGAACTGGTAAAGCAGCTAGAATCGAAACTGATTATAGCGCAGCTAAAAAGTAATTTTTTAAAAAAGAAAAGTACAAATAGGCCCGGTATTATTACCGGGCTTTTTTGTTTAAGGGGAATATGGCCGACAGTGATTTAGACTACCTATTCAAATTTGATAATTTAATTGGATGTGATGAAGTTGGAAGAGGGCCTATCGCAGGACCTGTGAACAGCTGTGCTGTCGCGATTGAAAGTCATCAGTCAGACCTAATTGAAAAATTAATTAAATTAAATGTTACCGACTCTAAAAAATTAACAGAAAAGAGAAGAAAAAAGATTCTAGAAACATTAAATATCGATGTGACGAAAATTGATCAAAATAAAGTTTATGAGAATAGTGCTTTAGGGGAGAAGTTTTCATTTGTAATTGGTGAGCATTCACATGAAGATATTGATCGCATGAATATTCTTCAGGCTTCTCTTTCCGCAATGAAAAATGCAAGTGATAAATTGATTCGAGGAAAAACGAAAATCCTTGTTGATGGAAATAAAGTTTTTGATTCTGCGGCCGCTGATATTGAATTTGTGATTAAGGGCGATAGTAAGTTTGTTATTATTGGACTTGCTTCCATCATTGCAAAAGTTTTCAGAGATGAAAAAATGAAGGCATTAGACATACTATACCCTGGTTATAATCTTGCTAAACATGCAGGTTATCCTACCAAGGAGCATAGAGATGCAGTCAAAAAACTCGGTCCATGTAAGATCCACCGCAAAAGTTTCAAAGGCGTTAAAGAATATCTCTAAAGGGGATAGGCTTGAACAAAAATTCTCAAAATACATTTATCAAAAGAAAGAATCAATTGTCTTAGTCTCCAGTCTTGTTCTACGGGAGATCAATTGTGGCCAGATCGACTCTTGTGTCTATTCCGATTGTAATCAGCGAATTATAATTTATGAGTTGAAATCTAAACCTGAAGGCCTTAATTCTCGCCAATTAAGAAGAATTCAGCAATCTCTCGAGCTTTTATGCAGTATTTTTAATGCAGAAGGACAAATATTGATTAAAAGTCATTGCCAAAAGAATTAAGCTTTTTTAAGCTAAGTGTATGAAAAAACTTTTAGTCTCATTAATTATACTCAGTGCTCTTATTACTCCAGTTAAGCAAGCTCATGCACTTGACGCTAAAGGGAAGGCCTTCTTAGTTATCTGTACTTATGGAACAGTTAGTGGAGCTTTACTTGGTTTTGCTACTATGGCCTTTGGAACAAACTCTAGAGCTATTGCTCAGGGTGCTTCTCTTGGGCTATATGCAGGTATTGCATTTGGTAGTTATGTTATTGCCTCACATGGGCAACAAGGTATGGAAGATGAAGATCCTGCTTATGATCAACCTCAACAAGGCTTACCTCCGGGTTATAATGATGGTTTTAGTGACCCTCGCGGTGGTGGCGGTCAAGGTTACGGGGCACCATCACCATCACAAGACGATGGAGGCGGAGGTTTTTTTAGTGGAGCACAAAGATCAATAGAGATTACAGACGATTTAATTTATAACTACAGACTTAAAAATAAAAAGGGCAGAGGTTTCTCTCCGCCCATTTATATAAATTTTGTAAATACGACTTTTTAGTTTTCGAAAGTTCTTCCGCGAGCTGCAAAGCGGTTACCCATATCACTTGTTTCATCGTTATCAAGATCAAACTGATCCCATATAAGATCTGCTTCATCAATGGAGTAGAGTCTAAAGATCTTTTTAAATTCCATGCTAACATTTGAAAGTCCGATCTTATTATATTCATTTTTTGATTTATTTAGTGATTGTACTGTTTCAACAAAATGACAAATCCCTGAAGATCCTACAAAGTCGATACCACCAAGATCAATTGTAATTCTAGAGTTTGGGTTATCCGTTGATAGGTCAGCTAATTCTTCTCTAAGGGGAGCGCTATGTTCATAATCAAGATCACCTTGCATTTGAACAGTTATATTACCCATTGCATCTCTTAAAATATTTGCCTTGATAGACATAATTAACCTCTCCTTATCCATGTTTTGCCAAATTCTTACGGCTTTCTTAGAATAATGGTAACATTAAATGAAACTTTTTTTTAGCGGGAATATTCCTCTAATTCACAATCAAAATAAGGCGATACAAGATGTCAGGTATATCTTTAATAACTCTACCTATTGGTAACAAAGACGATATTACTAAACGAGCAATTAGTACTTTAGAAGCACATAAGTATATTTACTGCGAAGATACTCGGGTATTTAAAGATCTTTGTCAGAGAACTGGATTCGATTACTCCGAGAAAGAGATTCGCTCTTATCACGACCATTCCTCTGAACAAGCTCTTGCGAAGTTGTTGCAAGTCGCTGTTGAGTTTGGTCTTTGTTTCGTATCAGATGCAGGGAGCCCTATTGTTTCAGATCCAGCTTTTCCCATTATTGAAAAAGCAATTGAGCAAGGAGTTGAGATTGAATCTATTGGAGGTGTGAGCGCAGTGATTACCGCTCTTGAGCTATCAGGCCTGCCACCAATACCTTTTCACTTTCACGGCTTCCTTCCCCGTGATGGAGGAAAAATAAATACGGCACTAGACATTGTTAATCAGCAATATGGAACTCATCTTTTCTTCGAAGGTGTTAGTAGAGCTCAGAAAACAATTCAATTGATAGGAGAGAAGTTTCCTGAATTCAATATAGCAGTATGCAGAGAGCTAACTAAGGAGCATCAATCTATTCATCGCTTTAAGGGTGAGCAGGTTAACGATGTTATTACTGATATAACCTTCAAGGGCGAATTTGTTCTTGCTATAAATAACTCCAATAAGTCTTCTGCAAAGGGCAGTGGAGACTTATTAAAGCTAGCTGAAGAGATTATAGCAAAAGGTGCAAAACCAAAAACTCTGGCAAAACTTCTTGCACAAATCACTGATAAAAATAGTAAAGAAATCTACGGAAAGTTAACTCAAGACTAGGCAATAAGTGATCTCAATTTTTTTTAATGTCATAAAGCACTAATTCTTATAAAATCATGATATTCTATATCAAAGGTATTAAATGCAAGTAAAGATTATTGGCGGACACGGGGGAGTAACCCGTAATTATGCAGCTACTTCATATTTAATTGATGATTCACTCCTGATAGATGCGGGATCAGTTGCATCTGGTTTAGATATTCAAGATCAAATCAAAATCGACCATATACTTCTTTCACATGCACATCTTGATCATACTAAAGACCTTGCGTTTATTTGTGACAATTGTTTTGGTTTAAAAAGTAAACCCTTTGAGGTTTACTGTCATGAAAGTGTAAATGACGCCGTAAAAACTCATTTATTAAATGATATTATTTGGCCCGACTTCTCTGTAATCCCAACAAAAGAAAATCCAACAATGAGATTTAATTCAATTGAAAAAGAGAAAGAGTTAACCCTTGGAGAGTATAAAGTATTACCAGTTCACGTAAATCATCCTGTCCAAGAAGAAGGCCAAGCTTATGGTTTTATTATCGAGAAAGGAGATGTCGCTATTCTTTTCACTCAAGATACTATGGCCACAGATAGAATTTGGGAGCTGGGTAAAAAGTATAAAAATTTAAAAGCTATTTTTACGGAAGTAAGCTTTCCAAATAAGCTACAAGCAGTAGCGAATATAAGCTTTCATCATTCACCTGCCACTATGAAAGAAGAATTAAAAAAGATGCCAAAAAATGTTCCTGTTTATTTAGGACATTTAAAGCCGAATTATCAAGAAGAATTGATTCAAGAAATAACGGACCTACACGAGCCTCGCCTGCATATTATGTATGCAGATGACGTCAGGTACAGCTTCTAACGATTTCCACTCATCATAAAGCCACCCATTCTCTGCCTTCTCTGAGGTGGAGCTAAGCGAACAGGATCATTTGTTGGCAAAGAGCCTATACCTTGCATGGTGACTTTTCCGATACATGATTTAAACTTCTTACTTTCCTCTTCAGAATCGTCATCATCGGCCACAGAGCCTTCTACAGCTTCTATTCCGCCAAACCTTGGTTCTACTACAACAATGAAAGTTGAGTCAGTTTGCTTGCGAATAATACCTTTAACAGATGTTTCGCCGGTACCTTTCTTATTTGTAATGATTTTTAAAGTATCTTTATATTCTTCTATCTCTGAGGCATACTCTCGTTCCTCATCACTCTCTTCATCCTCTTCTTCACTAACAGTACCTGCTAGATCTGAAGTATCAACTGCATTACTGTCAGTCTTATTACCTTTCTTTTCTAAATCGTTATACCAAAGAACATGATATTTTGGCTCGTCTGCCTTTTCTAATTTTTTACTTTCAGAATCTAAAAACTTGATAGTAGGTGTGAAATCAAACTTGCCTTCATCATTTTGTACCATCGCAAGCTCTACTGTACATGTGGCAGCTTTCTCTGGTTGAGTTGTCTCATCAGCTACTTCTTCTTCTTCTTCTTCTTTTTTATATTCACAACTGACTTTCTCGATGTCTGAGTTACCAGTTATTGAAACTTCCGCAGAAGCTTCTTCTGTTCCTTCGCTTAATTTAATATCAAAAGTATCTTCTTCTAAAGCTCCGCCTTCAACTGTAATAGAGTAGAGTGCAGGGTCATCAGTTTTAATTTCATCTGGATTAGGCGTAATACTAATAGCTACAGATAATAAGTCTGATCCTTCTTTTTCTGTTATCTCACATGAGAGTACAGGAGTCTCTACTTCAGCTTGAGCAGGCTCAACAGCGACCTTCTCTAGATTAACAGGACAAAGATCACCTTCTTTCGCTGTCTTATAAATTAAATCGGCCTTGTCTTTATATAAGCTTTTATCTTCTTCAAAAATTCTTTGTAACTCAGAGTTTGATAGATTGGTACTATCCACATTTGTGAATTGGATATTTTGTAGTTCATCTATGTATGTACCTATCTTATCTTCAGCAGTATTAAAAAACTTAATCCACTCTTGATCAAATTGGGCAGCGTCTGCACCTTCAACCTTACACGCCCTAAGGTAAGTATCTTTTATACGATCAGTATGTTGCATTATTCCTACACAAGTTCTTGAGGCAAATAATTTTTCAACATATTGTGAATTGATTGTTCCTGATAAGTCAGCATCTCGAATGGCCTGAGTACTTCCACCGCCACACATACATGTACTGTACATAGTCTTTAGGGTTTGGAAGAAGTCACCATCAGGTTTACTTATGGCCAGTGAGATTACATGGTCCATCATTTTATCATGGTCTTCTACTTTATCTGTTTTCATCTTTTGAAGTGCTTTATCACAAAGGTAGCTTATGTTTATTCCCATTGAGCTTCCACTTAGCCCTCTCTTTCCATCTTTAATACAGAGAATACTTTTAGTTCCATTCCCTTGATCAAGAAGGCCGTATACATCAGGATTACACATGATGTTTAATCTTCCTTCATTACAGCCTTTATCATTTGTATAATCAAGTTCAACACTACCGTCACTATTTGGATTAACCATTATAGAAGTGTATTCTTTTGCATCTTGAAATTGTTGTGAAACTTTTTCGTAATACTCTTTAACTTCCGGTGATTTATTATCTTCTAGAAAATTTATATTATCATCAAATGCTAAATAATTAGGGTGTAAACATACTGCTTGATTAGCATCGACACCAGTTTGTCTAATAAGAGAAATCCATCCACCGTAGAAACATTTATCTGATGCCTCTACCACTGCAGATGTTGGTATTACCGCAGCAACCGGTGTGGCAGCAACCTCATCATCAGCATGAGCAGTTCCAATAAATAAATTTAGAATTTTTATATAGCTATGATATTTTTTTGTTTGTTTAGGAGTTACAGTTCCTCGCTTTAACTTTAACTCGTATTCATTTAAATATTTATGTACAAGTTCAATCGTCTTCACTTGTTGGTCTCTATTCATATGAATAAAATCGGAATAGGAAATAGGACTTGCGAATGCAAGCGTGCTAGTTAACAGTAAAAATATAATCAAAATATTCTTTGTCATTACTACCTTAGTTTCCCTAAGACTTTATCGGACTAAACTTGTTAGTAGTTTAATTTAGAACTATATATATAGAGGAGCTAAATTACCGTATCCTTAGATATCGATAACTTAGCTATTGGAAGTAGCTGTATCTATTTGATTTATATGGCAAAAATTATTGTCGGTTTCTAAGTCAATCAGAAGCTAGGAATAGGTAGGGTGGAAGGTGAGTTTAGGTCAGATCAGTCTTCACTGTTCGCACTTTCAGTCGTCTCTCTCTTTTTATCTTCGAACCGTGCTTTGATATCTTCAACTTTCTGATAAGACTCTTCAAGATTTTCTTCCATTTGAATCTGTACTTCGATTGCGACAACAGCTCTCTTTGATGATTAAAGCTCTCAAATTTACTTAATTTAATCGCAAAAACATGAGTTGAATAAATATACAATAATGCGCTAATTAAATATTTCCCAGTCATAAATACCTATCTTATTTTAATTTAAATGGACAGGTTCCTTCCGCATTAGAGCCTTGCTGGGTGCTAAGTTGTCCTCTGAAATTTCGGTCTGCTTTCCAGTGTGCTTTAAAGCGCACTTTGCTATTATTAAATAGTGAAACGATTTTATCAATGAGCTTCATCTCTCTATGGAGTCCAATTAATTCGAATATACATGAGCTTAGTTGACCCTTTTTTTTAGTATATTTAATTGATTCATGCCGGTCATCAACATTTTTGATCATTAATCTATAGTATTTTGCATACAGTAGTGATGCTGTTTTCACATTTTCATCTTCAACATTCTTTTTAATCCAATACTCGATATCATCACGAACACCATCGTTATTTTTGTCGGGGCCAAGAAGAGTATCATCGTCTAGAGATCTCATGATCTTTTCTTCCTCAGTGAGTACTTTGTTCTCAGGAGCTTTATCCTTTTCAAAAATACAACTTGTTAAAATTAATAAGACTAAAAGCTTCATCTTAGTCCTCCTTTTTAATCTTAAGATGGTAAGAATTTCCATCTTTTCTGTACTCAACCAACTTTATGAACTGAGAGACATTTAAGCTAAAATCTTCTTTTAAAGAATCGATGAAGATTTGTTGAAAACCATATTCTTTATACTTATCGCAAAATGAGAAATTTTTGAATTTAGGGAAAAAAACTTTAATACCCTCTTCGCTCGTAGGGTAGCGATTGCAAGCCTTGTGGAACTGTTTAAGTTTTTTTTCTAGGACAATGTGAAAAATCTCAGAGTTATCCTCTACTATTGGGTCTGTCATGGTCTTGTAGCCAAAGACTAAAGCAAAAGCCATGGCCACAAAGAGTATTGACGTAATGATTTGTTTATTCACAGCTTTTCCCTCATTTTTAAAATAATATACTTCTTATTACTTAATTCTTTGAATACTCTGTCTTTGATATTGAAGTAACGAAAGTTTAGCTCAGTCTTGTCGTCACAACTAGCAGCAGAATTTCTAGATGAGATTATAATAATAAAGATTCATACTATTCACTTCATTGTTACTCTTCTTTTATTTACTTCTAAAAAAACATGCTTTTTTAGCTAATTTTTCCATTGTATATATTTGACCGCTAAGATGTTTATCCTTTTTCTTTTCAGCATCTTTTCTGGCCCAAGAATTATATATTTTATTATTTAACGCCCTTCTTAGATTCATTTCTTCTCGATGAAGCTCTTCCATGTATTTAATAAATAAATCTTTAGAGGAACTAGATTTTTCGAATTCTTTAATGTTCTCTTCGTAAAGTGCTGTTAGGCAATTTCTTGATAAAGTCATAAGGCGAGAATTTCTAATAGATTCATCTCTATTATGAATGTACCTAAATGACTCCCTAGCATAGAATGCATATTGTCTCATTGCATCCCTGTATTCTTCT
>OJEJ01000005.1_pt1 | contig 244440 bp, 211 predicted proteins | sample 1593271 | NCBI WGS metagenome assembly OJEJ01 (sample SAMN05416877, study PRJEB24817) | seawater metagenome | isolation source: Sea water | place: Canada:Atlantic | collected 2013-11
TCTCTGTATTATCTCAAGCAAATGCGGCTCCTCAACAAGCAGTAAGATTAATTGGGTAACAGTTTCATCCAATAGAATAAGTCAGGGGGCCTACAAATTAGGCCCCTTTTTTGAGCCAAATTTATTCGTGCCTAAGCGATTGAACAATGACAACATACACCATCAGAAAAACATTAAGTATTCAGCTTAATTCCTAGTTTAAAAGGGGTTCGCTTATAGCAGTATCTTATTCCACGATTAAAAAGAATAAGACCTCTCGCCTTATATAGAACTAATGAATCTTCCAATTGCACTTTGTAATTTTTATCTGGATACATATCAAGGAATATTATTAAGAGAACAAACATATTCTCAAAGTTTTTCTCGAGATTCTCATGCCATAATTTTGTATAGTCCTGCTTAGTTCGGGAACCAAGCACTGAGTGGTTTTTAATATCTTTATATTTATTTTTAGAGGACCAGTAATAAACTCTATCATCATTATAGAATTTAAAGAAGTAAGGAATATCCCCTCGCCTCAACTGGACTCTCTCTTCCTCAAGAAGTACTTCTTCTATTTCATTCCCCTCTAAGTAGCGCATGTATTTACCAGTATTGAGAAGGATCACTCTTGAAATGAGGCTCTCTACTCTAACCCCTCTAAATAAATCAGCCTTAAGTTCATCTTTTTTTGCAAATAAAACTTTTGAAAATGATTCAAAACCCTTCAGTATACTTGGAATAATTTTTCGACTTAACTCTTTTTTATCATTATATCTCAATATATGTTTAAAGACGGAGCTTAGACCAAACTTCATACAATATTCAGTCTCACAGCCGCAATTAAAACTATGGCTAGGCAAAAGATCTCGTCCTAAAAAGTCATCTCCAAAAAAGATACACTCAAGGTCAACAGGAGCAAAGATAAAATCTCCTCGATCACTCCTACCAAACAAGATGTTATCATCATGTAAGTCTACGACTCCAAGCCATGTAAGGATAGAAATCGTTGCACCAATCGACTCTAGATTTTCTCTGGAAAGCCCTGAGTCAAGAGCTTCATACTTAATTTGAAAAATCTTATTTACCTCTAAACTAACTTTATCAATGTTTGGTGATTTAAACTCCACTTCAGGCAAGTTCGATAAATCAATACCCACTCCTTGCGCTAGAGCTAGTAGTTTCTGCCTAAATATACTTTCTGAGGAGTATAAAGAATACTCTCCAAAAACAGGTCTTGGCTTAAAGACATAACCTCCCTTAGTTTCAACATATTTATTAAAATTATGCTTATCTCCGAACATTTCCTTCACAGGCCATCTCCTAAATAAAGTTAAAAGGCTGAATACAAATATAGTCTTACAAGAGCATACTCAACATAATGTATCGCTTCTAATAGGTCCAGTTTATAGAGACCTATATCCGAGGAGCCTAAAATTAGAAATTTGCTCCTAAGAATGCACTCATAAACACATTAATATTAAGTATTGGCCTTTGTATCTAAAAAGATAATAAGACATATAACTACAAGTGCTGAAAAGAAATAGAGATTCAAAAGGACTGCTAACACTCCATGAAAGATGCAAGCCAAGAAGAAAACTTGCTTGCGATATCTCCCCCACAAGAGGAAAGCGAGGAGAATCTGAGAGATCATAACAAAGTAGCAAATGAGATACCCTAAGATTTCAATTGAAGAAAAACTTGCTAACCAAAGTGGTAAGATCTCAAAGTAATATAAAGCTTGCCCAGATCTCCAGACTGGATCTGCCAACTTGGAAACAGATGTACAAATATAAATATAGCTTAATTGTAACTTAAAGAGGAAAATTGAAGCTCTTCCCAAATTAAAGTCTCTCGACCGACTGTAAAGTGGAGTCAATGTGAGATAGAATGTAAGGAAAAAGGCATAAGAATCTGCACCATAAAGTAGATGTTCATTAAATCCTGAGATATAAAGATTTAATACTAAAATCAGTCCCCTAAGAAGAAAGCCTCCGATACTAAAGGTGGCCATTAACAGAAGTAATACGAAAGCACTATTTACAGCAAACATCAACTCCATACAGCTCAATGGCATCAACTCATTGTTCATAACAGAAGGCATAAGACAAAAATAGCGAGTAGAGTTTAGAGTACGATCGAGGTAATATATAAATAGGAAAGAATATCCAATTTTCAGTTGGATATTAATCCAATCTTTCTTTCGCAGAAAAGCATGATACTTTAGCTTAATGATGCCTAACACTTAAATTTTTCCGCTTGTTTTTTATCCAGCATCAACTTGTATAGATTCGTATTCAAATGACCTTCACTTTTTTTTCTATGTCTATCCATAATTGAGCGCAATTTATAAAGTAAGCCCTGCTCATTAAGTTTAAAGACCAAGTAATATTGTCGAGCGTAACTAGACTTTTCACATATCCAATCATGCAGCTTTCCTTCATTTCGATAAAGTAGATTAATATTAAATAAGGTTTCTCTATAGTCAGCGACCAGAGTATTAAAAAAGAAGTGCCCTGGCCTGAACTCTAACACAGGAACAGTATTCTCATCCACGACAAGAACAAACTTATAAGGAGTGTTTTGTACAGTATAAAAAGACCAACGACCAGAATGTCTTATCATATTACTGTAAGAGTTAAAGACATTAGTCCCCTCAAACTTAATGATTTTTCTACTGAAAAAAGGTGACAAGATAATCGAGGAACCATGAATTATAAAAAAAGTGAAAAGAAAAATTTTTTTAAACATGCCAAATACTACGTACAAAAAAGAGTTGCTCCACCGCAGCCTCCACAACTCAAAATAGATTGAGAATACGCATCTAAAACACTGTCTTCCTCAAACACAATATTCTCTTTTTTTATACCACCGAACTCCTTCGAAAATCTCACAAGCTTAATTTCAACTCGATCTTTTGGAGCGCTTTGGGAATTAAAAATGAGACCGAGCTCTTCCAATTCCTTTAAAAAAGCTAAAGAATTTTCGAGTAAGTCATCGCTATTCTCGTCAAGCTTTTGAGATAGCGCTACAACAACTTCGCCAACTGACTTATCTTCATTCACAGTATTCAGAAAGACTCTTCTTGCAATACCACTGATCTTAAAAAAAAAATCATCATCATTCATCAGTGCAATAAAAATTTCCTCCTCGCCTTCATCTATAAGCTGGCAAAGTGTGTCTCTATTAATTGAATATTTCGAATTCTTCATAAGTTCTCCATATGCTAAATATAAAAAGAAAAAAATATATAGCATAACAAATCATTAGTTAATATATTTCAACTATTTGCTTTATGCCAAAGTTTTTGTAGCTTTAACAACTGACTACTAGTCAGACCTGGCTTTATACACTTTTCTTTGTAATTTTGGATAAGATCAGTAGAAAGCATAACAAAGTCTTTCGATACGTCTTCAGAGTAAAAGCTCCATAGCGATGGGTATGACCTAATATCGTGACAAGACTTCAGAGCAAACAATGCCGGAAAATAGAGACAGGTTTTTGCGACTCCTCCACCAGTGAAAGATATCAGTTCCAGCTCTAGCCCTCTGAGTTTTAAAGCTAGTCTGGTTTTGAGACGTAAAAATGCTTCAATTCGCCCCGTAACATAACACATAACTACCTGATTCGCCAGTTCGACATATTCAGTGTTAATACGTAAAATCTCATTATAATAAGGAAACAGGCTAAACTGCTCAAGATCCTTAAAAAGACCCTTTAAATCTTTATCAAATTTATGATCAAACTTTATATATATATTACTATGAATTCCCCTGAGGAAGAATAGAACTGTCTGATGACGATAGTCTAATGGATTTAAAATCATTTTTAATTACCTACTATTAATGTATAATCTTTGGAATGAAATTAATAATCCATTATAGCATAATTATACCCACCCATAAAGAGAATAAGAGCTTTTACAACTGTCTTCATGCTATATTAAGTCAAGACTATCCTCGAGCACACTACGAAGTCATAATTAGCGCAAATCAAATAGCTCCTAAGTTCAAAGAAAAACTCAAGCAATTTAAAGAGGTTTTAGTTATTGAAGCCAATCACTTAAAATCTGCTTCCCATGCAAGAAACCAAGGAGCCAAAGCGGCTAAAGGTGAATTTCTTATCTTTATTGACTCAGATGTTGTAATAGATCATAACTGGATATCAACAATTCACTTTGAAATAAAAAATAACCCTTTTATCCAGGTGGCAACAAGTACAATAAAGCCAAATTATGGGACAAGCCTTCTAAGTCGATATAGGCTAGAGCGATTCAAAAAAAAAACGGAGGAAGACGGTACCCCGAGAGTCGGAGATAATGTCCAGTTATTTCTAAATACAGCTGCCCTTGTTATAAGAAAAAAAATATTTAGCGCTCTTTTATTTAAAGAAGACTTAAAGCGCCACGAAGATACACTACTCTCTGCTCAGATAAGTCACAGCTATCTACCAACATATGCAACTTCAAAAACAAAAGCGATTGTTTTCTTTGATGGCAACCTAATAGACTATCTGATTAGAAATTTTAAGAACGGACTATTTTTTTTTAAACTGATGCAGTTATTGCCGACAAAGTATGTACCCCGTACTTTTTTAAAAAGCAGCCAAGTCAAACAACTAAACGACTTCCGTAACTCTGGATGGGAACTGTACTTTTTTCATATCATTAACAACTTTGCTTATCAGATTGGTTTTACGATCGGTAATATTTTTGGAAAAAAAATTAAGATTGAATATAAAGTATATAAACATAAGTTCCAATCTAAAATTATAATCAGAACTAATTTAAAAAAGCGATTTCGAATTTCAAAAAATGTTCTCATATATATCAAAGATGACAAAGAGGTCTGGATGCTTAAACATAAAGAAAGAATAGTCTTCATCGAAAAAGACAATCAACTTAGCTTAACGCAACTAAGCTCTTCGTGTACAAGTTTTCCTATAGAGGAAAAAGAAGTTTTTAACATTCTGGTAAAAGAAGAGATGCTTATTCCAGTTTCCGATAAGGAATAATTCCCGAAATTTGCTCAAGAGAAAAATGATCACTCTTCCATTTGAGTTTGTCTCCTTTTTGGATCGTTTTAACATAAGGACTAGAGCTCTTGAATTCTAAAACGTAGTGACACTTAGTTACGCGCCCAGTTGAAATAGGGTAGAAAAAATAGGGGCTTTTTTCCATATCTCGATCTATATGCACGACACTAAGATCTTTATCTAAGTAAACGATGTCTATGTTAAAAAAAGTCTGCGGCATTCCAAATTGACGATCAGAGTTATGACGAAAAACAAAAAGTGCCGCCTCATCATCCGCGAAATTGTCACTAGCTATTCCACTTAAACCTTTAATGATTTCATATTCTGTCCTGAAAATTTTATCAATTTTTACGACATCTTTATTCGCAAGAACGAACTGATCAAAAGCGCCAAGATTTAAAGAGAAAAGAATGAAATACAAAAGAAACGATAATTTCATTTCAAGTAACCTAGTGAACTCATAGCGCCCCATAGCAAAATAATTAATTGTATTATAGTTTATCAATAAAATACAAATCGAAGTTGTTTTAAAGCATGAAGCCGCTTCCACTTTCAAACTCAAAACCTTAAGTCTCCGAAATTATGAGTCATCATCACTAATAAATGGCCAAATTAGCCCAACTAAGATATAAACCCACATGGATGATCAAAATAACTCTGAAGATAAATCAGAGAAAAAACAAAAAACTAATGAAAGCGATTTAGCATTCCAAGCTGACTTCAAATATACTCATGATAACCCTTATCATGACAAGCTTGGTGTATTTGATCAATTTGTTTTAAGAGACGATGAAAGTGAAACATATGCTGGTTCATGGTCTAAGGAAATTTTTGGAAACGATTCACCTGTTGAGTTAGAGATTGGAACTGGCTATGGCCATTTTATGCAGGAATACACACAGAAAAACCCAAAGGTTAATTTCGTAGGGCTTGATCATCGCTTTAAGCGAAGTTTTAATTTAGCTCGAAAGCTTGCTTCACTAGAACATAAAAACTTTAGATACCTTCGTGCCAGAGCTGAAAGGCTTGCTTTTATTTTTGGAGAAAATGAGCTCTCAAAGATATTTTACTTCTTCCCTGATCCATGGCCAAAGGCTCGTCACAAAAAAAAGCGTTTGTTTCAAAAAACTTTCCTCGATGAAGCCTATAAAGTGCTAAAACCTGGCGGAGAAATACTCGTAAAAACAGATCACGATGGTTACTTCGAATGGATGCTAGAAGAACTTAAATCTGAAAAACGCTTTGAAATAGGTATCAACACATGGGATCTCAGAGGTGAACACCCTGATCACTTTCTTTCATCATTTATTACAAAATTTGAAAAAATATTTTTAGAAAAAAATAATAAAATAAAGTCCGTAACTCTAAAAAGTTTAAAAAAATAGATGGCATCAATCGACGAAGCAAAAGATATTATTAAGGGAACTCCAATTTCATCGGTGATTAATTTTTATCATCCGATTAGCAAGCGCGGTGGAAACTATGAAGGAATCTGCCCCTTTCATGGTGATACGCAACCTTCGTTAAAGATTAATGACTCTAAAGGTATTTACAAATGTTTCGCCTGTGATGCCGCAGGTGATTCAATTAAATTCGTCCAAGATAAACTTAGTCTAAATTATATTGAAGCTATCAAGGATATTGCAAGTAATCTCGGAATTACAATTGAAGAAAAAGAGTGGAAAAATAAAGATCCACGCTATGAAATTGCACTAAAAGTTTTAAAGGCCGCCAATAGACTTTATAAAAAAGTCGCCTCTGAAATGAATCCTGCCAATTATAAAGCATTCCTAACCAAACGTGGATTAAATGAAGAGTCAGTGACTAATTTTGAAATTGGTTACGCTCCCCCAAACAATGCATTAACAAAATACCTTAATACAATTTCTGAGTCTGAGCGGACCATGGCAATTAAGGTTGCTAAAGAAATAGGTCTTATCAGAGATAACAAACATGGAGCCGGTTATTATGATTTCTATCGTGATCGTGTTGTCTTCCCTATTTGGGATCACTCAACGAAAGTTAGAGGTTTCTCTTCTCGAGCTGTTCTTCCAGATCAAAAGCCTAAATATCTAAACTCGGGTGAATCCTTTATTTTTGATAAAGGAAATACTCTTTATGGATTCCACCTTGCTAAAAGATCTATTCGAGAAACAGATAGTGCCATTGTTGTGGAAGGAAATATGGATGCCATTACTCTACATCAATATGGATTTAAAAACTCTGTTGCTACAATGGGTGTCTCATTAAGCCAGAGCTCTATAAAACTTCTAACAAATATGGCGAAAGATATTTACCTCGCAATGGATTCTGACCCCGCAGGAATAAAGGCTATGACAAGAATCAATAATGATTTTCTTGCTATTGGAATCGTTCCCAAGTTTATTTCCTTTGAACCTGCCAAAGATCCAGATGAATTTTTGAATGAATATGGTCGACTTGAGTTAATGGATCGCATTGAAAAGGCGGATACTTTTCTTGATTTTCTTATAAACCAAGCAATTCCTGAGAGTATACCGCAAAGCACCGATAAAAAACTTGAAATACTCAAGGAGGTTTTTAAAATTCTAATGCCTCTCGGTACAAATATTAGGGCCAATGAAAAAGTGATTGAAACTGCTAAAGCACTAAGTCTAGCGTCTAGTAATGAAGATATTATCAATGAGTACAAAGAGTTTATGAATTCGAATAAGCCACTTGTTAAGTCTCAATCGTTTAAAAAACAGCCTGTTAAAGCACCTGAACCTGAATACATTCCACCCACTGACGAGATGCCACAGTTTCTGGAAGAAGAATCTAATGCACTCAGCAATGTTCCTATAAAAATCAATAAGCCTGAAAAAGTATTTCTTGAAATTTTACTCACCCATCCTGAGTTAATTTTAAAAGAAGAGATGACGGAAATACTTGATTTAATAGAGCATTTTGAGGTAAAAAGGATAGTTCAATGGTTAAAGAATATCTACCTTGAAATCGATGAGGCCGAGTACCTTTTGTTTGCTAATCAAAAAATGAAAGAAACGATGCCTGATGAAATAAAAATGATCTTCGCAAAAAGTTTACAGTCATACAAAAACTTGAAGCTGGACTCAGATATTATCGGGAAAATGCTCGGTGATTTAAAAGTAAACTTAGAAGTTGAGAAACTTAAATTTAAAAGAGAAGCACTGAGAAATAAACAAAGAAATGCAATCTCCGATGAAGAAGGCTTAACTTTTTTAAAAGAAATACAAAGTATTGAACAAGAGCTATTAGCGTTACGTAACAAATAATATGGAGTCACAATGTCTGTCATTTCCGCTTTTTTAAACACAAAAGACTTCTCTAAACTTTTATTAAAAGGTAAAGAGCAAGGTATTTTAACACCAGAAGAAATCAACGATGCGATTCCTGCAAATATTGTAGACTATCACTCGGTCGACGAATTACTTCTAAAGCTTGAAAGTTTAAACATTACGGTTAACAAGGTCGAAGAAGAAGAAGAAGAGGAATCTTCTGCTACAGAACTGGAGCTCATCGATGAAGCCCTTTCTGCGCAGGAAGAAAAAGAACTCAAATCATCTTCGTCGGATCCAGTTAAGCTATACCTCAAGAAGATGGGCTCTGTTGCTCTTCTTACGAGAGAGGGTGAAGTTAAGATTGCAAAAGAAATTGAGGAAGGTGAACAAGAAATCGTTCTTTCTTGTTTGCACTCAAAGCATGCCCTTGAAGAGGTTGTAAAACTTAAAGAAAGAATTATCAGTGCTGAAGAACAATCTCAGTTTACTAAAGATCTAGTAAGAGGTCTTGATGATGAATCAACAGAAAAAGAAATACAAAAAGAAAGAAAAAGAATCATTGAAGTTTGTGATCATGTTTCTCAGCTTCTGACTGAAATCGTAAATGAAGACGGTACTTTAAGAAAGCTAACGAAAGAAGAAAACAAAACAATGGCACTTGTTGAAAGTGAGCTTGTTGATTTAACTTTTAATAGAAAAATCATCAATAGTTTTACTGAACCAGTGAAAGCTTACTATCTTCAATTTAGAGACCTTTATGGGCAGCAAGATCGTATCTATAAATTTTTAGAAGTAAATACAGATCCAGAATACCGCGATCTTTATGAAAAAGTTCTAGATGATGATGCCTACAAAAGAAAGTTGGCCCGTCACCTCTACACGACTGATACCAAAATAGAGCAGATGATCAGAACGCAAGAAGACATTCTAAGAAAGCTTAGACGTCTTCAAATTGATTCTGGAATGGCCTACGAAGATATCTTAAAGGTTTATAATATTATCACTACTGGTGAAGAGAAAGCCGATGATGCGAAAGCACAATTGGTTGAAGCCAACCTTAGACTAGTTGTTTCAATTTCTAAGAAATATACTAACAGAGGACTTCAATTCCTAGACCTTATCCAGGAAGGTAATATTGGTCTTATGAAAGCAGTAGACAAATTTGAGTACCGTCGTGGTTATAAATTCTCTACCTATGCTACATGGTGGATTAGACAAGCAATTACAAGAGCAATTGCCGATCAAGGTCGTACAATCAGAATTCCAGTTCATATGATTGAAACAATCAATAAACTTGCCCGTACTAACAGACAACTTGTTCAGGAACTTGGTCGTGAGCCAACACCAGAAGAGATTGCTGAAAAAATGGAAATGAGCGTTGAGAAAGTTAAGAAAGTTTTCAAAATCTCTAAAGAGCCTATTTCTTTAGAAACTCCAATTGGAGAAGAAGAAGATAGTTCATTAGGTGACTTCATTGAAGATAAGAAGATCATTTCACCTCAAGATGCTGTTATGAGTATCACTCTTTCTGAGCAAACTCGTTCAGTACTTTCAACTCTTACACCAAGAGAAGAGAAAGTCCTAAGAATGAGGTTTGGTATTGGTGAGAAATCAGATCATACTCTAGAAGAAGTTGGACAAGATTTCTTTGTAACGAGAGAGAGAATTAGACAAATCGAGGCCAAGGCGCTTAGAAAGCTTAGACACCCTAGTCGTGCTAAACTTTTGAAATCCTACATCGATAACTAGTACCAATCAATATTGTATTATATCAAAAAATACCTCGCTTAATGCGAGGTATTTTTTTATACAATAGCTTTAGAACAGCTTCTCTGTTACAATCGAACCTTGAATTAATTCTGAGGAAATATTGCTTATGATGCTAAAATCCATTCTTATACCTAGTAATGTCATAGATCTTGGTCGTAGTTTATTTAACTCTCAAGTCCTTATGAAGGGTCAAAAAGTCTTAGAAAATGGTCGTATCAGCGTATCCTTTACCAAGACTCGTGAAACTAGATATATTGTAAGTGGAATTGTTACAGATGCAGACCCATTTCAAGTAAAAGTTCAGGCGCAAACTAATACAGAATCAGATTCAGAAGTTCTTACAACACAATGTACATGTCAGCTTTGGAATGAAAGCGACCACTGTCCTCATACTGCGGCGCTATTTCTTCACTACCAATTAGCAAAAGGTGCTGATGAATCAAGAAAAGATGATGATGATTTAAAATCACATATCAGCTTTCACGGTCAGTCTGTTCATGTTGAGCATTACGGCCGCATGGAGACTGGACCCAATAGACTTATGGGGGCCCACCCTAATAGTACATACTCTTCAATGCAGTATATGCTTGTAAATAGAAAAACTGTTCATTTTCCTCTTCCAGTTGAAATGAAGGGAACGCTTGTGATGAATCTAGTACCATCTGATACATTAGATGATGCTGATCAACATCCTTATTGGAAGAATAAGTACTACCCTCTCTTCTACTATATTGATGAGAATGGTGATGAATTTAAAAAGATATCACTTTTTGAAAACCTCTATCTATTTAACTGGCAAACCGGAACGGCTACATCAATACCAAGTAGACTTAGCCACACACTAAAAAATGTTAAGGCCGAAGGTACTGCAGCAGAAATTAACCAGCATATAAAAAGATTACTACCACTAGCAGAAGAAAAATACTTCGAGCTACATATTAATGGTGAAAATATAAGTAATATAGAAACCCTAGATTGCTTTAGTCGTTTTTCTATTTCTCAGGCAAAGAGAAAAGGCTTTCTTAACTTCTCAATGGAGATTTATGATAAGGCGGAGCGCTTAGTAACACCTCCAGATGTTTTCAAAACTATTATCGGTGAAGGTGGTTACCTAAATTCATTTAGAACGAAGAGTGATAGCTATGAATTCATCAAGATCCTCATAGATTCTCTGACTTATGAGAATCAAGAATATAAAAAGTTTGCCTACTCATCTGGTGATAGAAACAAACTTATTGATTGGATTGATTTTACTATTCAAAATGATGAAATTATTTTCTTTGATGAAATAAATAAGAAACTTTATATTCTTAAAACAGATTACTTTAAAGATATTGCTCAGGGAATCTTTGAATGTTTCTCTGAGACGGCAGCAAGATTCTCATTCTTCTCTAAAGCGGATAAGACTTTCTATTATCAATTACCAAAAAGTCATCTCTTTAATGGAATTGCCACATTCTACAAACGTATGCAGAAATATCAAGTTCCTATCTTCTATAACAATGTTGAAGTTAAAACTTGGAGTTCAAATATTCGCTTTGAAAGACAGAAGTCCAATCTTGATTGGTTTGAAGTCAACTTAGTTGTTGATCAGCATGACCTCGACGTCATCAAGAACGCTGATATGGGTGAAGACTACCTCGTATCTGACCAAGGCCTAGTTCTTCTAGATTCTAAAGAGAAAGAACTTTTAAAGTTCATGAAAAAATATACTAAACATGAAGCACATAAATCAGAAGTTGATGATCGTAATGTTCAAAAATTCTCTTTGAATTTTAAGCGTTCACGTATTTTTGAGCTTTTTGAGCTTAAGAAACATGGAATTGAGGGTGCCTTAACTCCTGATGAAGAAGTTATCTGTGAGAACCTTTTAAACATGAAAGAGATGCCATTTTATGAGCTTCCTGAAATTTTCAAAGGAATTCCACGTGATTACCAATTAACAGGCTATCACTGGCTTAGATTCCTTTTTGAAAACCGTTTCGGTGCATGTCTCGCTGATGACATGGGACTTGGTAAGACCCTTCAAACTATCATGTTCTTAGAAAGCATCATTGATAAAGTAGAAACAGTGCTTATTGTCTGCCCTGTATCGATCCTTATTAACTGGCAAAAAGAAATTGAAAGATTCTCATCTTTAGACGTAGAAATTTATTACGGTGAAGGAAGAAAACTTTCTGGAAATAAAAAAATCATCCTAACAAGTTACGGTGTCATGAAAAAAGAGTCTTACACGACTTTTGCTGACACACAATTTGACATCCTTATTATGGATGAAGTTCAGCATTTAAAAAACATACGATCACAAGGTGCAACTGCAGCTAGAAACTTACAAGCTGTCTTTAGAATTTGTTTAACAGGTACGCCTGTAGAAAATGATCTTTCAGAATTTTATAATATTATGGATTTAAGCATACCAGGTATTTGGGGTGACTTAAGTTTATTCAGAAGTACATCAAGTAAAAAAAGTCGACTGCTCGCAAGACAGACAGTAAGACCATTCATTCTTAGACGTACTAAAGACCAAGTTCTCACCGAGCTCCCAGAGAAAGTTGAAAATCATGTTTACCTTAACTTCACTCCTGAAGAGAAAGATCACTACCTTGCAACTATTGGTAATATTCGTAAGAAAATGCAAGAGGTTCAAACGGGAAGAAAATATTCTGAGATTCTTAAGAGTTTGCTTCAACTTAGACAGCTTTGTCTTTGGCAGAACACAAAATTTTTACAATCTACAAAAATAGATTTCCTTATGGAAAACCTAGAGCAACTAATGGAAGAAGGACATAAAGTTTTAGTCTTCTCCCAATTTACAACTTACCTAGATCATATTCAAAATAAGATCCGTGAGAGAACATGGAATTTTGCAAGAATTGATGGATCTCAAAACCTTAAAAAGAGACAGTCTGAAGTTGATCGCTTTCAAAATGGCGAAGCTCAAGTCTTCTTGATTTCACTCAAGGCCGGTGGTGTTGGTCTAAACCTTACAGCTGCTAGTTATATCTTCCTTATGGATCCTTGGTGGAACCCAGCGGTTGAAAATCAAGCAATTGATAGGGCCTACAGAATTGGCCAGGAAAACAAGCTCACTGTTTATCGTCCAATTATAAAAGATTCTGTTGAAGAAAAAGTTATCGTGCTTCAAAATAGTAAGAAAGAGCTATTTAAAGATCTCATGAACACGGAAAATGATAGCTACTTCTCTGGAAAGCTTACGTTGGATGATTTTCAGTCTTTGATTTCGTAAAAATAAAAGTAAAAGTGCCAGGACCTTTAGCTTGTCTAGGTGCGTTAATTAGTTGGGGTCCATCCGCCATCAAATTATGTTAATATAATATCATGCATACAATTATTAAACATAGGCTTCTTAAACATTCCTATAAAAAACTATTTCCAATACTTAATCTCTTTAACAATAAGAAAGACTATGTTTTATACTTTGCGTATGGAGCAAACCTTTCTATCGATCGCTTTAATAAGCTCGGTATCCTTGCCGAAGAAATCGGCTCAGCCTGCCTTAGAAACTACGAACTACGCTACAATCTTCAAAATGAATACCTTGATAAAGGTTACGCTGGTGCTAATCCTAAAGCTGGATCCGAGATTTGGGGAACACTATTTAAAGTAGAAAAACGAGGAATGCACCTTCTCGATATATTGGAGTGGGAAGTTTTTGGGATGTATGAACGAGTGACTGCAGATGTTGTCAGTGGAGAGAATAATTACCCGAATACTTCTTTCTATATAACTAAGGCGATAAAAGAAGGGCTTTTTGCTCCAAAAAAGTACCATGAGTTTATTTTAGCCCAGGCAAAGAAGCGCAGTTTCCCAAAGTCCTATATTGATCATATTGAGTCGCTACCATTCAAAGAACACTTTGAGCTTGATACTAGTTTTAGATTGTCTAATCCAAGTAAAAAAAAAGAATTCTTTCCAAAGAACTTCATCGTTTATATTTAATGCATGATAAATTGAGAGAGAAATTGTGTGGGTGGATTTAGGTAATATCGATTGATGAAACAATTTGCTTCGGAATCATTTGAATATCGTTATCCATACAATATTGAACAACTTCAGGAGTGTCGTAATTAGATGTTACGAGTACTACTTTTTTCAATTCATACTCAAGAATATAATCTATACCCGTTTTCTCTGATCTAAGGTCGTAGTCAATAAGGACAGCTGTATTGTTATCAATTTCTGAGAGAGCAGAAGATATCTCATCGTCTTTATACAAGTGAATTATTTCAATACCAAGACCACTTTCTTTGATTAGCTTATTCCAGACATCGTGAATACTTTGGTCGTCGTCGATGACTAATATTTTATCATAATGAGAAACATTAATAGATTTTTCAAACCACACCGGAGATTTGACAAGAGGAATACTAATCGTAACTAGCGCACCTCCATTCGTTACTTGATTACCAATAACTAACTTGCCTCCCATAGCTTGGACGGTTTCTAGAGCATGATAGAGTCCTAGGCCCTGACCGTTACTTTTCCCAACAGTTCGTCCCTGTGCTATGCCTTTATCCAAAAGCTCTAAAGGAAAGCCCTCGCCACTATCCTCTACCTTCACAATAAATTCAGTATCTGTATTTGCGAGGATGATTGTAACATCACCCTTCTTTTCCATAGACTCAACTGAATTATTAACAATATTAGATAGAACTCGCATAAAGCGACTTACATTGCAATTTATAAAGTTAAGATGATCCGTATTTTCAATAAGGTTCAAGTTAATATCTCTAGAGTTTTGATACTCAATTTTCTTTTCATTTATAAGTGAGCGTATTAAGACTGATGGTAAATCATGAGTAAAAACATCCTCTATTAATTCTTGTTTTGAAAGATTGTTTGCAATATCTTGAATTCGATTAATCGCATGTAAAGTAAGCTCTCTCGAGTCTTCAGGGAGATTCTTAATATCATCCATAACAATTTCGAGAGCAGCAAGTGGAGATTTTATGTCGTGTGCAATTTGTTTTGCAAGCCTATACTGTACATCTGTTTTTTCTTTTATAAGAAGCAGCGTACTTCTCTGTTGAAGCTTCTCTTTCAGATTATGAATCTCAACAAAACTTTCATCGATATGGTCATCCTCATCAATATTATTAATATTACTAATTATGATACTTATTTTTTGGATAGAAAAAATAAATATCAATCCAAACATGATTAATATAACTAGGACTGTAAGTATTACGACATAAGTACTAGGAGTAAAACCAATTTGCTCCATCTGAAGGTACCCAATATTTTCGCCATCATTATTTGAAATTTCAAATGTATTAAGTTTGTGAAATTCATCATTCAGAAGATTCGGTCCGTACACTGCAAGCTCTTGCTTAAAGCTATTAAGAACTTTTATCTGTATCTTGCTATCCCTACCAACACTAGCTATAAGAGTATTTATTGCTAACTCATCACCAACAATTAAATTATTACGAATTGATGCGATTAATGTATTTGCAGTGATACTAGTTGTCTTCTCTGCCTCCTTGTTAGAGAGATAAATACCAAGCCAAAGAATTAATACTAAAGTAAAGACAATCCCAATAGATATAGGAAATAAAACATTCTTTCTCCAAAAAGATGAAAGAGAGTTCATTTGTTACGCCCTATATCCCACCACCTGTTCATATGCATCCCCAAGGGATGCATATGTGCGCGCACAACATCACTTGCATAAACGAATTCAAAGACTGGATACCCTAAAACATATGAGTAATGTGTCTCCTTAAATATTGAATCAATACGTAAGTAGTCTGAACTTGTCCTTAAACTAAGTTCTTTGGAGTAAAGATCTTTGTAAACATCATTCAGGACAGCATCGTTATAACCTAAGGCATTTTCTTTAAACCCTTTTACAAAATATCTATAAAAACCAAGTGAATCAGGTGAATTTGTATCAACAGCTGAAATATAAAAATCATATTTCCCAGATAAGTGATCAATTCCCCACTGTCCCATCTCAAGAATATCTAACTTCAGTTTACATCCAGTACTTCTCAAAAAGTTTTTTTCGATTGACTCCTTGAGCTTTTTGTCATTCTGTACACCTTCAACTATCGCACCAGAGATTTCACTAGAACATGTAAATGTCGAGTTTTCTAGCTTCCCCTCAAACTCCCTATATCCCTGCATCCCCTTTGGAATCAAAGAACTTCCAGGGATAACACTTGCCTGCCAGTCTTCTAGAATCTTTTTACGATCCATAGATTTAAAGAAGTCTTTCCTAGCTTCTACAGTATTTAAGTGTATCGAAGTAGGATTTAAAGATATAACCCAAGACCAAAAGACCCTATTCTTCAAAACTTTCTTTTGTTTTAATCTTTCGATATCTGGCTTTGATAACAAGTAAAAAGAAAGATCATCTATTTTCTTTTTATCGAACATCTCAAGTGCGTCTAGCTGATTCAAGAAATAAACTTCAATCAGCGGCTCTAGATGCTTTTCAGGAAAGTTGATGTTTTTCGTAAGGACTATCTTTTCCTTGATACTTGTAATTTTGTAAGCCCCAGCTGAATTAGGTGTTTTTCTTGAATCGATTTGAATGAATGGTTCATTTGAATTCAAGATGCAAGAGGATGAAGAAGCAAGCTGATAAAGAAGTCTAGGGTTTCTTTTCTTGAATGTTATTTTAACTTCATTATATTTTATTTTCTCCACATTACTTATATCACTTAGCCAGCCGATATCACCAGAAGTCTGCGCTCGTTTAATTGAGAAAACGATATCTTCTGGTTTTATATTCTTCCCATTAAAAAATTTACGTTCAGTATCAATTAAAAAAGTATAACTAATATCTTCCCTGTCTAGCTTCCAGCTTAATGCGATATCCCCTCCAACCTGCATATCCTGGTCAACAGTTGTTAGTCGTCCGCACACTTGCCCAAGAAGAGAGATCAAATTGTAATCTTCGAGTACACTTGGGTCCATTGAAGAGTCTGGGATTCTACCAAGCAAGGCAATCCTGTATGGCCCTCTTGAGTTAAACTCGTTTGTACACGAAAATAATTGTACAAATATTACGAATATCAACAATCTATTCATTTATAAACCTTTTATTTTTTTCGTAGTTCCAATAGCCAAATAATGTTGCAATTAATAATAATGATATTAAATAAAGTGCCATCAATTGCCCTGAATTTTTATAATATAAATTTGCAATATAAGCTAGTGGTACTAATGATATTTTAATGAATGCTTCATAGGTCCACTGAATTGATGAAACCTTATGCTCATTGCCGATCGATATTTGCCAATCATAAACTAGTTTCTTAGTTGCATCTGAAATAGCCTTTAAAAAACCTAATGTGAAGAATAGGATTATAATTGATAGGCTCTGCATTGAATAAGATGTTATGATTGTAAGAAGAACCCCAACATAACTAAAGATACTCCAAAATCTAAGCATGTTTTTCTTATTGATAATTGTAACAAATTTAAATCCGAGAGTTACCCCAACGCCTCCAGAGATGAATTGTACAAATGTAATCTGATCATAGGGTAATGAAATCCAATTATTAATTACTGAAACAGCTGATGATTGTCCCCAAGAAAAAAAACAGGCAACAAATGAAGATGTTATGAAAAATTGCCTCATACTCAGTCTCAAGTCCGGATCTTCATCCCCTTTTCGCTTTAAGACTTGGTTTCCTTTAGAACTACTGGACTCTGTATCTTGCTTCTTTTTACTCAATAAAATGAATAAACCGTATATAATGAAAGTCATAGCATCAACAATAATTATTTCGTTAATAGTATAGTGTTCCATTAAAAAGCCGACTATTAATATTCCAGAGAACATTCCGAATTCCCGAAAGAATGATAGCATTGAGGTGTACCTGATAATATTACGAGTCTCAAAAGAATCTTGAATATGATAAAACTTTGGCACAGCATATATATTATATAAAAGTGCCAAAGGGATAATCCCCACTAGCAATATCCACTTCTGGTTAAACGTATTAAATAGTATTAAGATTATAAGTTCAGTGACTCCCATGATGATCTCACCATATGCCACGACCTTTATATATGAACTTGTTGTATGTAGCTTAATGATGAACTTTCTTGAAATGAAGACAATCAAATTAATAAATATAGATACAAATGTAGCATGTAATAAATTTCCATCTCCAGATTTGTAAAAATAAACTGGTAGCCCTACTAAAAAAAGAGTATCTCCAATAGATGAGATGAATGTAAAAAACAGGAGGAATTTCGAATTATTCAAGGCTTCCTCCCGTTTTTTTTTGTCTAGTGCGGCTCTCCACTTGATTTTGTGGCAGCTTTTCTAATAGACTTTCGGACTGTTGTTTTTTTTGTTTTTTCCATTTTGCCTCCTTAATGGATGAAAATATTATAATATTATCTTTATCTGAAGTGACTGTGGAAGGGTCCTCTTGTTCAACGAAGTCGATCTCATCTCCATTTTCTGAAATACACAACTTATAAAAGCCCTTACTAAGTTCATCAATGTCCTTACTAAGATCCAAAAAAACATCGACATCAAAGCTCGTGTTAAATTGATGAATTGAAAATATTTTAAAAGAGATATTAAGTGCAAACTTTGCACACAGCTCTTCATCCACGTTATCATTTCCAATAATAAAGTGAAGGAAAGGTGTTAGTGTGTCTAGTTTATCCTCACTTGATCCATACGTTGGAATCATAGTTACTTTTAAATCTTGCGTATTTAACCATAGATAAAATTCTTCAAATATATTTTCATGCTTTTCTATTAGCTCACGTACTAATTTCTCTTCATTAAACGCAAGTAAATTTTGAATTCTTCTTTTCAACAGTTCAACACGGCCCTTTTGTTCTACTTTATCGATATTAGTTAATAGTGGACTTAGGTGCTTAGTATTATCAGCCTTAAAATCTTCAAAGGTTTCTTCATTGTTATAGAGACTGCGAATGTAATTAATATCTTCAAGGTTATTATACTTATCTATTTCTAATGTAATATTATCTGGTTCTATTTCCATCTTTTTTAAAGTAGTTATAATATACTTAAGATATTTTTCATCCTTATGCAGATCATTGCTATGGCTATCATGAAAAATTCCATACTTATCAACCTTAATTCTAGATATATGCAGCTCGTAAATCCTTCTTTCTGACTTTGAGTAGAATTCCAATAGCTCTTCAAAGTCTATCTTAAGGTTCTTTGCTGTTACATATAAGTGGCTTATATCTAACAGCCAACCTGTATTGGCTGGAAGTTTATGGTCTAGTTGCCTCAAGAATTCTATAAGTGTCATTGTAGAATTCTTTGGAGTTTTGTAAAATACTGGATTTTCAAGTGCCAGTGGTAGACCTATTTCTTCCTGAAGGCTAACAGTGTTCATACCTATATTATTGACGGAATTAATGTTCAACTCAGGAGGAAATATATACCCAACTGAAGGTAGATCCTCCCTAAAACTGAGGCTTCCAAAATGTTCGCCCAAATATAATGGCTTCACTAGTTCCAGCTCTAGTTTAATTTTTTTTACGATACTTTGAGGTAAGTATGAATTACTTAGTGATAACTGAACACCGTGTGGTATTAGCCTGCTATATGGAAGCTCTAACTCACTTACAATTAACTCAAAGCCTACCATTGGCATAGGGTACTCTATATAATCAACTTGCTCTAATATTGAGTTCGCCATCTCCGTAGATGAAATATTAGCTAAATGTGTTTTAATGCCAAATTTTGTCATATAGTTTTAGAATATATTACAAAACACTGCGCATCTCGACACAAATATAAACTATGTGAAATTATTATCCTTTTTACACACCCCCTCCCAAACCGCACCAAATTACGGTATATTAATGGCTGCTCAAGGGACCAGATGATCAAGGTTTATTCGACATTTTTATTATTTGCTTACTTCGGAATGAAGGTCTTCATTGTGGGTTGTATGCAGTATTTCAGTAGTTAATTCAGGGCTTTATAACGCATCGTAAGTACGGAAATGGTCCTGGCACCTTTACTGGTTGATAGCATCTCGGCGGTACTGATAAGTGATATCACCTAGGAAGTATTTTTCGGCCATAACCATCGCTATAATCGCGCCCCAAGATCCGACTTTTCCAAGTGGCTCACGACACATCAACTCAAAGATGGCTAAATTCATAATCAGCCCTTCCATATCCCATAGAATATTTCGAGCCCTGTAGAATGCAAATCGGTCTGTATCCTTTCCACCAGTTTGAAAAAGAGGCCAATCCCCCATACTCTGCAAGTACAGTCTCTCAGCAACCAGTTCCATTACCATCTCTCTCGCCTCTTCAGTCTCTAAATCCTCTTGGGTGATTCTAAAGCTATCATCAAGGCTAGAGTGAGTAGAAAGGTTAAAGTGTTTATCTAAGAAATTCTTTGTATTATTCTTCTTCCCCATGTCATCGAGGTAAGCAAATAGCTCGTTAATTTGTTTCTCAAAATCTTTTGAGTTTTTAAGCTTATTAAATGCTTCCTCTATCTCGGACTCAGGAACTTTTCCCTTGTAGAGTTTTTGGAAGTGTCTAATCAGTGATTTACCACCAAAAAGTTCTTCATATGACCAGGCCTCAACATAGCTTAAGGCCCCAAACTTCACGTAACCTTCGACGTATTTTCGCCAAAAAGTTGTACTGGTATTTGTAAATAATTTATTTCCTACGTATGTGAAAAGAATCCCCATCACAACTTCATGGCCGAGCTTTTCCCAGAAGTATGGATCAGTATCCATTTTGTCTGTGTTATTAAAAATATAGAGTGCCGGGCCAATCCCTAATGTAAGTCCAAACTTGAAGCGTGAGAATTTCTTTTTAGCACTATCAAGTCTTTGTGAATTCCCACTATTACAGCCGTTTAATAATTTTCTATAGATTGATGTTTCATGCTTTGCTTGAACAGCAGCACGCTTTTTTAATGATGCTGGTAATGGCTCGTCTGCCACTCTTTTCTTAAGTCTTAATTTTTCTCTAATATCTACAAAGAATCCGTTAGCTTCTTTCTGTACAATTTCATCAATCTCTTCAACTACTCCAGATTTTTGTTGAAGCTTTAGGCCTCTTTCAATTTCCTTAACTCTTTTACCAGTAAATTTCTCTAAACGAGCATTCTGTTCTAGAAACTGTACATGTGGTTTTTGCAGTGGATTGTATGGAAGAATACTTGCTTTGTACGAATAAACGTAAATGTCTTCAATGTTTTTGAGAGCTTTTTTTATTTTGTGTGGTTTCGTGTTATCCAAGAAATCTAAGTATCTTTTAAACTGCTCAAGATCTCGTGGATCCTCACGAAGCTTCATTCCTTTTTTGATAGCAAATTGAAGATCGTCATGAGTAAGATTTGAGCGAAGTAATGTCGCTTCGTATTCAGTTTGTGTTTTTGCAGATAGTTCAAATTGTGTAACTATCTTTTTTATATAATCCATTTTTTCAGGATCTATATCTAGAAATGTTGTAACTTCATTCTTTGCAGATGAATAATAGAAATTTGCAAACTCGAATTCTTTTTTAAGAAAGTGTCTATCTATGAATTGCTTATCAATTATACCTTCTCTTTGGTATTTATTAATGAGACTTACAATATTATCATTAAAAGTTTGATCTTTATGGACTAATTTTGAAAGCTCTAGCAGGTACTTTTGTTGTTCATCTTTAGGAAGAGATTTTATTTTTGCAAATACGAGAGATGAATCAAAGCTTTCATTCCAAAGATTGATAGCGGGATTCTTTGCAAGATCTGCTGGCATTTCTCCATTAATATATTTTACAAAATTGATTTCACAACTATGATAAGCAAGCGCTGAACTTGTCATCATTATCATTATCATTGATGATAGAATTATACTTAATATCCGCATTCACATTCCCTATAAGTGTTATAGGGCTTATCGGATATTAAAAACTAAATATTAGGATAAGATCTTGTTTTTATATGAAAATTCAAAATCAGGATGATCTTTTATAAATTCCTTCAGTCCTGTATTTCTAAGCTTACAGGCAGGGCACTTCCCACAACCTTCTTTCTCTACTCCCTCATAGCAACTGAGCGTAGTTTCCACTAGATAGTGGAGAACTCCCATCTGATAACCGAGGTCCATAGTCTGTTTTTTCGTCATATAAACAACAGGTGTTTTAATTTCAAAGTCGTGGTTATTAAAGTCAAAACGAAGTCCCGCCTGAATAATATCCATATATTTTCTAGAACAATCACGATAACCAGAGTTTGCTTCATCTACTTCGATAACACCCATAAATATAGAGTCGGCCCCTATATGTTCCGCATGGATCCCAGCAACTCGCGCCATCAGACCATTTCTTCCAACCACAAGAGTATTAGGAGACTTTCCTCTCTTGTGCTCAATTGCTATGTCTGAGTTTAAAAGGGCATTATCAGTTATCTCATTTAAGCATTCTAAATTTATCGTGGTGTGATCAACTTTCCATTCTTTACAAATAGATTTCGCGTGATCAATCTCCACGCTATGTCTTTGTCCATAAGTAAAAGATAATGCCAGTACATGCTCGGCGCCGTATTGCTCAGTTGCTAAGGCAAGACATAAACTTGAATCCATTCCACCTGAGTGAACAACAACAGTCTTCTTCTTCATTTATTTTCTCCAGGAAGTAAGAGTCTCACTCTTCTCCCATTCATAAGCTGTTTTAATGATAAAGTTAAGATCGTCATATTTTGGCTTCCAATTGAGAGTGGATTTTATTTTATCCACCTTCGAGACTAAAGTTGCCGGATCTCCAGTACGTCTAGGTGCCTCTTCGACTGTAAAGTCTACACTCGTAACTTCTTTTACGGTCTTAACAACTTCTTTAACAGAAAATCCATGTCCATAGCCGCAATTAAATATATTAGATTGTTTCTTCTCAAATAAATATTCTAGAGCTGATAAGTGAGCTGCCGCAAGATCAGAGACATGAATATAGTCTCTCACACCAGTGCCATCAGGAGTGTCAAAGTCAGTTCCAAAAATAAATGTCTTATCCCTCTTACCAACAGCTGCTTCGCAATTCACTTTAATTAAGTGTGTCGCTCCCGCAAATGCTTGTCCTATTTTTAAATCTGGATCTGCGCCGCTTACATTAAAATATCTCAGGGCAACAAAATTAAAATTAGAATTCGCATTTGATACATCTTGCAGCATTCTTTCTGTCATTAATTTTGAATGTCCATATGGGTTTATTGGATTGGTTGCCGTCTCTTCTGTGGCATACCCACTCTCAATAATTCCGTAAGTTGCCGCTGTAGAAGAAAAGATAAAATTAGGAATATTATTTTCAATACATAGTCGAATCAAGTTTAATGAGTTCTCTGTATTATTTTTATAATAGATTAAAGGCTTTTCAACACTCTCAGGGACAACAATAGAGCCAGCAAAGTGCATAACAGCGTCAAACTTATGATCTTTCAAAACCAGATCTACAAATTTAGTATCTGCAAGATCTCCTTGAATAAATTCGCCGTAAGTGACTGCCTCTTTAAAGCCCGTAGATAAGTTATCTAAGACAACAATATCATATCCACTCTCACCTAAGAGTTTTACATTATGGGAACCTATATAACCTGCACCGCCGGTGACTAACACTTTCTTTTTCATAGTGTGATTATCTCGCGGTTTTGCAATTTAGGCCATAAAAAACCCCTCACATGGAGGGGCGAATAATTTATAATTTTTAATATATGCTATTTAACAGCAGTGAACGCATTTACTCTACCAGCTCCAAGAGTTCCAATATACTTTGAATTCTTAGCGTCGATATTATCAGCTGACTCATAAAGTCTTTGCCTAACATCAGCAGCTGTGAAGTTAGGATTCACAGACCAAATTAAAGCCGCTACAGAGGCCGCAATTGGTGCCGCCATAGATGTTCCACTTAGCTCTCCATATTTATTTTGAGGTCCTGTACTCCATGAACCACCTTGAATAGGAGCATAAACTGGATCTCCTGGAGCACAAATATCAATTTCTTTTCCGTAATTTGAAAATCTACTCTTAATATCGTGGTCTCCATCATCAGCAGACTGAACAGAACAAACCAAGATCACATCCTTTACACTTCCTCTTTTTGGATCGAGCTCTCCACTGTTACCAGCAGAGTTAAATATAAGTACATCATTATCTTTAGCATACTGAACAGCATCTAAGTAAACTTCATCTTCAGCAAAGAAATCAATATTGTATGAAGTTGAAATAATTTTTGCTCCATTATCAACAGCATAGTGATAAGCTTCTGCAACTATCGCTGAAGTCCATCGCCTTTCAATTCCATACCACCTAAGTGGCATAACACGTATATTTGGTGCAACACCTGAGCCACCGATACTATTATTTACAGTTGCGCTAATTGTGCCTGAAACATGAGTTCCATGAGTGGGCTCTTCAGTAGAATCAACATCGTTATCTTGCCCAATAAAGTCATATCCGGTCACATCATCAATATAACCATTATTATCGTCATCAATACCGTTATCAGGTATCTCATTTTTATTTTTATACCAAGTTGTTTGAAGATCAGTGTGATCTAATTGAAATTCATTATCAGTAACCGCAATAACAATTTCTTTTGATCCTTTAGTAACTCCCCAAGCTGAAGTCGTCTTGATCATTTGATGATGAAACTGTGAACTAAAATCAGCGTCATTTGGTGTATTTGGATTTTTTGTACTTTTCATAACGTCTTTATATTCTCCATAGTATGCATAATTAGGTGATGCATGCTCAAACATTGATAAAGACTTTATTGAATTTGCTTTAACTAGAAATAAGTTTTTACCAAGAACTCTCTTCACGTTCATGATCGATTTTTCACCGTTTGATTTAATAATGTATTCACCGTGAATTTGTACTTTGAAGTTTTCGCCTTTTTTAACTGGTAAGGCAATTGAAACACATGGCACTAATAGTGCCAAAGTTAGTAATTTGATCACGATCCCTCCTTGGATACTTTAATCTAAAAGAATATTTTTTCAAATTTAGGAGGGTTCGTCAAAAAACAAGATCTTACATCTAAGCGCTAGAGTTTAAAGTTCTTTAAGAGATTTTTAGCTGCATCTCTCTTGGCCTTCTTCTCGGCCGCCTTTCGCTGCTTTTTAAGTCCAGAAGTTACCTTCTTAAGCTCTCTTTGTGCCTTATTTGCTTGTTCTGTATACTGAGAAGTAACTTTACTTATCTGACCATTAATCTCTTTCTTTGTACCTGCAAGCTGAGCTTCAATATCGCCCTTAATTTTGTTTTTCATTTTATTAATTTTAGCTTGAATCACTGCCTTGGTAGAATCTTGAATCGCCTTTGCAAGGTTTGATTTAATATCAAACTTTAGGTCGTTCCAGCTACCCTTCGCCTTAGCATCCAGGCGCAAGATATTGGTCTTATTTGCTACATCTTTTAGAACCTCTTCCACACCAGGTGACTTAGCGCTAACTTCATAGTTAATTTTTGAAAATGAATTATTTAATTTAAAAGAAGCTGTTTCCTCTTTAAGATCCCCCCTAAATTCTGTGCGAACTCTTGAGTCACGGATAATAAATCTTGCGTCATCCGTGTCGGAAAGTGCTTTATTCTTAACGGGATAGCTTCCTATAACAATATTTGTACGAGCAATCGGCTCTTTCATAAAATCAAGTACCACTTTCGCACTAATATCTCTGATATCTTCTTTAGGGAAGTCTGCCTTCATTTTAATTTCTGTAAGTTTACCAATTAGGCTTTGATTACTCGTCACATCAGTAATTACGCCTGCAACTGTTCCTTGATCATTTTTAGAATCAATCTTAGCTTTCTTCATCCAAAACAAGGGGTAAGAGTTTGGAGTTCCAAATCTATAGTTACGGCCCTTTCCTCTTGGAGATTTAATAGGTTCTACTTTCTTATCTTTCTTTGGTGGCATATATTTCTTTGCCATTGTTTGATATTTTTTAGCTTGCTCTATTTTACCTAAAAGATCCTTACCAAAAAGCATCTTTGAAATAGTTGTAGGATCAATAGAAGGAATCTTCATTCTCTTTTCAACATTCTCGATATCTGATTTAACCAGCGCCTCAGCTTCCTTATAACCTCTATTAATATCCTTCATACTCTTATTTAATTGTTTATTCGCTTTATCATAGGCCTTTAGAGTTCTTTGAATCTCTTTATTAGCACTATCTGCTTCCTTCAGAACCTTGGGCGCCTTACGAAGGTTACCAAGATCTTTCCATCTGATATTTTTAATTTTCTTTTGAAGAGCAGAGATCTCTTTTTGTTTTGGAAGCTTTGCAAACGTCGTTTTCAGGGCAACTTCTTTTTCTTTTATTTCCACCTTTAATAGTTCAAAACGTTTTTTACTCTCCAGACTATCTTCGATATTCTTACCTGCATCACCTGTAGATCCACCGCCAAGAACACCAGCAATATCACCAATAACATTCCCATCAAACTCTTTTTTGGTATTCGCTAACACCTCTTGAGTTTTAGAGTCTTTATCATTTGATGGTGGCGCAGGTGGAAGAACGTGACCTCGACTAGAGCGCTTTCCTTTAATTAAAATATTATTCATCTCTGCGGTATTAATAACAACTTTTCCTCTCAGAAGAGCATCCCAAAGCATTTGAAATCTTAAACTGCCAACTTCAAAGCGATTAAAGTCTGGATTATCTGAGTCCGTAAATTGAATACCACTCACAACCATCTTGAGGTCAGAGAAACTCGTTGAAACAGAACCGACATTAACCTCGGCCCCATTTGCTTGGGTTCCAGCGAACTCAATAGACTTTTTAATTGTCGAATCCAATAAAAAGACACTAAATAGCACTACTAGCGCTACTAAGATTACGATTGGAACGACAGCTCCAGTCCTAATCGGTCCTGGATTCTTTACTTTTTTTTCTTTCTTTTCTTTTTTATCGCTCATAGTTTATCCGTATAACTCAGTGTACTTTGCATACCATTTATAAAAACTTGTTGCCTTAACTGCTTTCCAAAACTTCGTTTTTTCAAGTCGCTTTACAACAGTCACTCTATACTTAACGATCATTTTTTTAGAAATGACATAAATAAAAGGACTTAAGATTATCGAAACAATTCCCGCACCCATGACAATTGAATTATTAAACTTAGTAAAAGGAATAATGGGCATATTATAAAGAGTTGTGAAAATTCCAGAAAATACATCCATCTCGAGGATAACACTGCCAACAGAGTCAAATACGGGATCAAGTATCCAAGCTATAAAGGCAAAAAAAAAGGCAGAGGCAAATGCAGCTCCAGCTTGAACTCTAAAAAGAAGAATAACAAAAATCACCAACAAAGTTTGCAAAGAAAACACTGGCGCAAATCCAAGGATTAATCCACAGGCAAAACCAACTGCAATTGATTTCTCACCCTTCTCTGAGTTTAATAGCTTCAGAAGTGCGAAGAGCTGTTTAAAAATTAAAGTCATAAATACCTCTGTCTTACTAGATTGCTTTACCTACTGCATAGTAATCAAAACCCTCTGCCAGTACATGTGCTGTTTTATATAAATTTCTTCCATCAAACAGCACTGAGCTATTTAATCTTTTCTTTATTTCTCCAAAATCTGGTGCTCTGAATTCTTTCCATTCAGTTAATACCATCAAGGCATCTGCCTCATTTAGACAATCGTATTTATTATCAACTTTCACTGCTGAGAATGATCTCTCTTTAGCTAAAACCTCAAAGTGATCGGCAGCTTCAGGATCATAGAAAGTCACCTTTGCTCCAGCTTTTGTCAGCTCTTCAACAATATACTGAGCAGGGGTTTCACGAATATCATCTGTATTGGCCTTAAAAGCAGTTCCCCAAATAGCAATATGCTTTCCACTTAAATCACCAAAATGTTTTTTAGCTTTTTCAAACATATAAAGTTTTTGTTCAGTATTTACTTCTTCAGTAGCACTTACAATTTTAAAATCGATTCCCATCTCTTTAGCTTTATAAATAAGCGCTTTCACATCTTTTGGAAAACATGATCCACCATACCCAGGCCCTGGATATAAGAATTGAGTTCCAATTCGTGAGTCAGTTGAGATTCCATGACGAACTTCTTCAACATCAGCACCAGTAGCATCACATAGCCTCGCGATTTCATTCATAAATGAGATTTTGGTAGCAAGAAAACAATTGGCGGCATACTTTATAACTTCAGCAGATAAATTCGAAGTCTGTATTGTTCTTGAAATTTGTCTATTAAATGGCTCGTATAACTCTTCCATCACCTTAAAAGCACCGTCATCATCCGTTCCAATGATAACTCTCTCAGGTTTCATAAAGTCACTTACAGCTGACCCTTCCTTAAGGAACTCCGGATTATTTACAACATGAAAATTTTTATTTGTTTTCTCTGCTAAATATTTTTTTATATTCGTACCTGTTCCTACTGGAACAGTTGATTTTAAAACGACAATTAAATCGTCTTGCATGACAGGTATTAAAGAATCAAGTGCTGCATACAAGTATGTTAGATCTGCATTTCCATCATCACCACTTGGTGTTCCAACTGCCATGAAAACGGCTTTTGCCTCTTTAATTGAGTCATATGAAGTCGAAAAGTTAATTCTTTTATCTTCAATATTTCTTTTCATCATTGACTCAAGTCCAGGTTCATAAATCGGACTTTTACCATCTTTCATGGTTAGAACTTTATTTGCATCAATGTCGATACAAGTGACATTATTCCCCATTTCTGCAAAACATACACCTGAAACTAAACCCACATAACCAGTACCAATTACTGAAATATCCATATTCTTCTCCTAAAATTTAACCCTGTTAGCTTAGCATACGTGGTCTTAAAAATACTAGATTTTTGAAGATTCACAGTGCATCATTAAAGAAAATACGTCAGGTATATCGTTGTTAATTTTCAATACAAGTTTCTGGAGTTAAGTTCACAAACTCTTTTAGATCTTTACAGAGGATGGATTTACGTTTTATCTTATAATCTCTAAATAATTGAATATTATTCTTGGCCTCCACATCAGAAATTTCAGATGCTATTAGCTCATAACGCTTTAGAACTTCTTCATGCTCAGCACTTTCAAGTATTGTAAATAATTCATTCACTTTATCACTGAAGTACTTTCTAAATTTTTGATCCTTATAAATTAAACGATTGAAGATAGACCACAGGACTTTCCCCTTCTTCTTTTTAGTGACAAGATCAACACTTCTAGTGTTGAAAGCATTCGTTGCACCATTCGAGGAATTATAGCCATTTTTTGAAAATGTTGTGTCAAAGTCCCATGAAATATATTTCCACTTATTTTTTCCTTCTAAATCTTTAAAATACATACCTTGGGACCAATCGCCATTTCCTGAATACATAACTACCAGCACGTCGGCAATAGCAGAATCCATACTAACCTTGTCATCAACAAAGTCATAATTTATATCAGGATACTTCTCTAAAATGGATCTAAGCTTTTCATAAAGTATTAAGTCCCGAGTTGTCATTTCACCGTAGATTTTAGCCAGTACAAAATTCTCATGTCCCACAGAGAGTTTAAGTTGGTTAAATGTCAGATGTGCCGTCATGGTGTAAACTCCATGAAGCTCTCCATTTATCATTAATGCCGCGTGCTCAAATTTTGGTCCTAATCCCCCAAGTTTATGCAGTAAGAATGAGGTGTAGTCATTTCTAAAATAAATGCCATGCTCTTTTCTTAGTACCATTCTCTTAATGGGGCTACCTTCTTTAAAGGATATATGGGGCTCTAATTTAAATGATTTTTCGCCGTACTTGTCTCTAAAATATATGCGAAAGTTCTTTTTTTTCACATATTTCTTACGACTTCCTCTACCATGCTGCCTAAGTCCAACGATACTTTCAAAAGTATTCTGACCGTTTTTATAATAGCGCATAAAAGCGGCTCGCTCCCACAGACGGCCCTTCTTAAAACCATTAACGATTATTCCTCTATCCTCATCATGAAGATCTTCAGGGTCACCCCAAAGAGAAATAACTGGAAGGTGTTTGTAGCGAGAGATATCAACTTTATTTTTCTTTAGACGCTTAAGCTCATCACTAATAACGAATGCTTTATCGATTGGGTTATATACGTCCCTAATTTTACCAGTATATATTCCACGTGCATTCTCTGACTCTCCCCGGTACACCTCAAATGCGTCCTCATATTTTTCACTCTGTTTTGCCCAGGATACCCAAAGGATTAACAACAAAGTTATAATAAAAAATGAAAGAGTCTTTAGATACTTCACTTGTTAAATTTGATTTTGATTCTGATTAAAAAAGACATTAATCCTAATTTGATCACTTATTAGGTTGAGCTCAGATCTCATCTTACTTATGACGACTTCATCTAAGCCTTCAAAAATGTAGGATATAGTACACTCATCATTACTCTCTGTTATGCTATCGATCCTAGGATTTACTATGTTGGACTTAAAAACTTGCATAATATCATTGTTTTTCTCATCATATATTTTCTGTGGAATTTTAGAGATTATCATTCCTTCATGATTTTTCTTTCTAAAGAGTCTTTTATCTTTCTTAAGTATCCATAGTCCAAGAATAGAAACGAACATTATTAAAATCAAAAAAGGCATATTGAAAGTCGCACAGGTGATACTTGTTGCGATTACTAATAAAATAAAACCTACTTCCTCAGGATCCTTAATTGGAGTTCTAAACCTCACAATTGATAAGGCCCCTAGCAACCCCAGAGACAGTGGGATTGAGAACTGTAGACTGACAAAGATTGCTGTAATGGCAACTCCAAGTAGTGGAAATGCTCTGTGTAATGTACTACCAGTCCCCTTACTTCCATAAAACTTAACATATAAATGAGATATAAAGAGTGAAGCCATTAATGAGCAAATTAGGATTAAAAAGAATGGAAAGATTCCTATATCCGCCATTTTCTGTATTCCTGAGTTCGATAGTACCTGTAAATCAAATATTTTTTCCACTTTATACTCCTATTCTATTAGTTCTCTGTAACATTGTTCGTACTTTGAAAAGCTATTTTTGTGAAACCCAAAATTCTCAATTCGCTCTAAACTTTCAGGCAGGACCGCTGTCTCACCCTTAAGCTCAAATACACAATGAGAAAGGTTCATGGGTTTAAAGTCTTTTTTCATAATATTTTTATTAATCTTTCTAATATGTATATCTCTATCTATGCATAGCCTTATCTCTGTCCCTGGAATGACAAAGCGACTACGAGTGTAACTTAGTTGAAAAACGGGAAATATATTCTCCAGTATAGTTGAATTATACAACCTTAACTCATCAAGGCAATTTATAAACTCAGGCGAGTCCAAGTCCAAATCACTAAAGATATTCTTATTTTTAATTCTCTTTTTAAATCTGTTCTCACCAACTTTATGTTTAAATTCAAAAAAGCAGACATCACTAGGCTCACCAGTTTTCATATCCTCGTACCACCTTATGCGGAATTTTGATTTTATATGATCACTTTCAAACTTTTCGTGCATGTGAAACATGGAGGGGGTATCAAAATAGATACTTGAAATGACAGCTTCTTTAAACTTTGGATCTTCAGCAAATCTTAGCTTCATCCATTGATAGGCATTATTTGCGAAATGGTTTTTTGCCACATATTTTGTTTCAAAATCATTCATGACTTAACCTCGGCGATATAATCAGAATTTTCACCTGAGCCTTGCAGTTGGAATTGACTGAATGCATATACGAAAAAGATTAAGTGAGAGTTTATCACATCAAAAAGAAGTTCCACCTGACCGGCGACTGTAAAGGCAACAATATAGCTGGCCACCACCCACGAAAAATCCGTTCCATGCTTAACCATCTCAATGAACCAAAAAATTAGAAAGCCTAGGAAGAAAATCAAACCAGGTATTCCGTAGTTTGCTGCATGCTCAAGAAAGATATTATGAGAGTGCCCAATGTAATTTTTTGACCAGATTCCATAGCGCTCTTTTATATCTTTCACATTATAACTAAACTGGTCGGCACCAAGACCAAAGATTGGTTTCTCCTGAATTGTTTTAACTGCAGAGTAGAACTGACTTAAACGCACGTTATTCGAAGAATCATTAATATTAAAGTACCTATTGGTAGATTTTGAAGTTGCCGAGTAAACTCCAATTGCAAGAATTCCAGTAATACCAAGCCCAAATAAAGACTTACCAATAATAGGCTTATAGCGTAGAAGTAAAAATGGTAACCCAACTGAGAGCCCAAGAACGGCCCCTCTTGTTTGTGCAGTAAGAATTGCAGCAATATTAAAGGTGATAAAGACAATTAACCATTTTTTCGAAATATATTTTTTAACTTTATCAAAGTTAAACCATGCAGCGATCCCAAATAATAACAAGAAGGAACTGGCATAGCCGTAGCGCATATAGTTTGTAAATCCACCAGATCTTGGATGAAAATCACCTGAGCGCCACTTGACGACATCAAAGCCAAACCATGATTTTCCAATGCCCACAAAGAAGCCCACAATGACTGTTAATAAGAGTATTTTTAATAATGCCTTTTTGTGTTTTAAAGGTGCATTCTGAAAAAAGAATCTAAGTGTAATAATAGAAAAGATACCAAATAGATAATACTTTACGTCCTGAAAAGCCTTAAATGGTTTTACTAGAGTTCCGTAATTGTAGAATGTTGCTATCACACCCCAAACAGATAGAAGGATAAGACACCATGAGCTTTTTGAAATCTGTATTCTATCGCCTTGAATGATTAAAAATACAGTCGGAACAAAAATGAGAATATGATAAAGAGAAACTCCTGTCGGGCTTGTCATAAGACCTAAAAATAAAAAGATTAAACCCCAAAAGATAAACTGGTAGCTCTTCCCCATTTCAGTATTCATATAGATAGTCCTTAATAAGCATTTTTATTCACAAAGCCTTTCCAAAAAGTCAGAAAAATAATTGAGATATCCAACCAAAATGACCAGTTTTTAATATACCAAAGGTCACACTCAATTCTTTTTTCAATTGAAGTATCTCCACGCCAGCCATTAACTTGTGCCCAGCCTGTTATACCTGCTTTAAATTTGTGTCGAATCATATAGCCAGGAATTTCTGCTCGAAACTTTTCAACATATACTGGTCTCTCTGGACGAGGACCAACAAGACTCATATCCCCCACCACAACATTCCAAAGCTGTGGTAATTCATCGATGCTTGTTTTTCGGATAAATTTTCCTATCCTAGTTACACGTGGATCATCTTTTACCGTCCAGCCCTCAGAATTAGCATCGCCTACAACCATCGACCTAAACTTCCACATTTTAAACTCTCTTCCATCGACTCCCATCCTCACTTGACCATAAAAAATAGGTCCCTTACTTGTGAATTTTACAAGAGCTGCAATGGTTAAAAGTATTGGAGAGATTAAAAGCATTCCAATTCCACAAGAAAGAATATCAAAGACTCGCTTGAAGAGCATTCCAAGAGGCTTAGCACTTGGATCGTTTATATGAAATACCGGTTGTCCCTTAAAGTCTTTTAAGGAGTAGCCTACACGAGCAAATTTTAAGTCAGGCAGGAAAACCAGCGGAATAATTAATTCGGACAGTTTTTCAAGGTATTCGTATGCTGTATTAATATCTTTATTATCGTAGCCAACGATGACAGAAGCGACTTGCTCTTTCTCTAGTTTTGCAAAATCAACGGTATCAACTCTATTCACACCTTCGATATCTGAGGGAGCATCAATCCAATAAAGAACCTTGGCCTTTCCACCTTTAACTAGATTTTCATAATAGTCGCAAATAACATGTCCGTTTCCAATAAAGACATATGTATTTGAAAGCTTAGACATTAGGTTGTGAAATATAATTTTAGTGATTATTAATAACGTTGTTGAAATTAAGACGTAGGCCACTAAATGCATCCTTGAAATCCTCTCCGATGAAGAAAAGAACGCAAGCACCATAAATACGATGAATGCAATGGCATTACCTTTAAGTTGACGCATGATTGTCTTAACTAGAGAGTTATTATTAAAATCCCCGTAAAGTCTGCTGTTTTTAAAGGCCACCATTGAGACAACTAATAATAAAAACCCATACCCAAGATATCTTTCAAATGAAACAACTTCACTTGAACCAAGAAGCTTCCATTCAAACTTCATAAAATAAGCAAGCATCCATGAGCCTAGCACAATCCATAGATCGATAAATCGCTGAAAGTAGTCTAGGTTTTTAAGTTTTTTGTTCATAGTAAAAAATTCTAGCTTTTGAGACGAGGTTTGTCATTTTATAGATAAAGAGGAGGTGCGTTAAGTAAGAAAAATTGGTGAAATCCGTTGCTTTAGTTTAAGAAGCTTCTTTTTTAATTAATTCACCATCTCTAACAATTGAATCTGCGTGGATATCATAACCGTTTGGCCAAGCAACTGAGCCGAGCTCAATATAAGCATTTTTGAAAAAGTCTTTATCCATAAGTGGTTTAGTCATTTCTGCAAGCTCTACATGAATATATGACATATCATACTTATAAATATCCCCATTCTCCATTTCACATTCTAAATATGAATCAAATGTCTTTACAGCTGTTACTTTTCTCATTGATCGGCTCCGGGGATCCTTTTTAGTTGCTTCCCTTCTAACATAAGATTCCAGTCATCGTATAACTCTGCTTGATAATCTTTTATCCATTCACTAATAATCTTATCAGCCTTTCGAGGAAATTTACCAATAATTTTTTCTCCTGTGTTAATTGAGTATGCTGCCTCATATCCTTGATAATACGCATGGATATGCGGTGGGTTATGCTCTCTATAGTACAATTTATGATAATTCCAAAAAATGTTAAGATTGCTGGCATAGGCTATCCCTTAATCCCAATTTTCTTTTTAGATGTGCTCTGCACTTTACTAAACTCAAGGCTATCCAACCTCTGGAAAACAACTTTAAATATTTCTGTAGTATTACTTTCTAGTTCATCTACCTTCTTGGCCAAGTCCTTCTCAAATAAAAGAAAGCTTCGAAGTCTTGTAAAGATTCTCATAATTGCAATATTGACTTCAACTGCTCGGTCAGAGCGCAATATACCAGAGAGCATGGCAACCCCGTTCTCAGTAAATAACATTGGCATGGCCCTCGATTTGTGATTCCAAGTACTTGTCATATCTGCGGTACCAAATTGGTACCGCAATTCTGAGTGCTCATCCTCCGAGGCTTGGAACATAAAGTCCGGAGGAAACCGCTTGATATTCCTTCGAACCTGCCTGTTAAGCATCTTAGTCTCAACCCCGTACAGCTTTGCAAGGTCACTATCCATCATAACTTTCTGGCCTCGCACTTTGTAAATTAAACTTGATAGTTTTTCTAAATCTATTTCCATAAGTTCTCCTCAAAAGAAGAACCTGCAAACTCGAGAAAAAACTCCCAATTAATAAATGTATGAAATTATAGATTAGTAACTTAGTGCAAGATGATTTTTCTAGCTCGCCATATCTTTTACAACAGCATCCAAAAGAATGCTTTTGATATAACGCTGATAGGGCATATTTCGTTTTTTTGCGGCCGCCATTAGCTTTTCTTTTAATTCAGAAGGTACTCTTAGATTTATTTTAGTATCAGATAGGGAGTTTCTAAGTCTTTCTGTTAACTCAATATCAACTGTGTAGTCTTGTTCGGCCACATGCTTTTGCAAACGCTTCAACTTAGAATTTTTCATTCTTATACCTCCTGTCTGGAAACATCGTTATTAATTGTATTATGCAGTTGCTAATTCTAAACGGTACTATTATCGGATACATGTTGATTTCTATCAAGAAGCATTTCTGATCTTTGTATTTAACACCAGGACTATCAATAATTTAAAAATCACCTTTTTCGATTTGCTCAATTGCATCCTCAAAGTTAACGCAGAAGCGCCCCTTCTCCCTGGCCAACAGCTGATTCTTGAAATCACAATATACTAACCACTCAACCATATTATAACCCTCATCGCCGCACATGTCCATACATTTGTGCACACACAATTCTATTGGCCCAACCTATCTACGTGCAAAACTAAGCAAAAAGAACAATCCAACAAAGCTCCAAAACCTCAGTGCTCTAACTTGTCGCATAAAGAAATTATTGCTAACTTAATGACATGAAAGTTGTAATTTTACATGATTGGCTCACGGGTTTTCGTGGCGGAGAAAGAGTTTTAGAGGCGATATGTGAAATGTATCCAGATGCTCCGATCTACACTCTGATTCATGACAAAGGAAAGTTGCCTCCCTCAATTGAAAATAGAGAAATCGTTACTTCATTCCTAGATAAAGTTCCTGGAATATATAAGAACTATCGTAAATTTTTGCCCTTGATGCCACTTGCGGCCGATCTCATGAAAATTACTCATGAATGTGACCTTGTTATTTCAAGTTCTCATTGCGTAATTAAAGGCGTGAAAAAGCCAAAAGGTGCCAAGCACGTTTGCTATATTCACAGTCCGATGCGATATATCTACGATCAATTTGAAAACTATTTTGGAAATGCATCCCTGCCTGTAAAGATTGTGGCGCATATTATACGTCCATATCTCGCGTGGTGGGATAAGCGTTCAAATACTAATGTTGATTTATTTCTACCCAATTCAAAGTTTGTAGAAAAAAGACTCCTCACTCAATATGGAGGTAGTACTCCAACTAATGTTGTCTATCCTTTTGTTGATCTTGCAGACTTTAAAGAAGTTCAAAAAAATCCCCCAGCAAAAGAAGATTTTTATTTAATGGTGACAGCATTTGCACCCAACAAAAGAGTTGATCTTGCTATTGAAGCATTTAATGAACTTGGATTCCCACTTCGTATAATAGGTGGTGGCTCAGAGGATGAAATTGCAGGAGTTAAGGCACTTGCAAAAGATAATATAAAGTTCATGGGTCGCCTATCACGTGCAGAAGTCGTTGAGCATTATGCCAAAGCAAAAGCATTTATATTCCCTGGTGTTGAAGATTTTGGAATAACTCCCCTTGAAGCTAATGCTGCTGGAACTCCTCTCATAGCTTATGGATACGGCGGAGTGCTTGAAACACAAACTGAATATACATCAACATTTTTTAATGAACCTACAAAAGAAGCTTTGAAAGAGGCGATTAAAAGTCATACTGATAAAAATGTTGAAGATTTACAAGCTAGGGCGGCTGAATTTTCGCGAGAGTTTTTCATTGAGAATATAAAAGGTCAGGTTGATGCAAGTTTCTAAAGATCATTACAAATTTGAAAACTACACAGATATCCCAAGATGGGTCTCGTATTGGAACCAAATTAAAGAGGTTTTAGAACTAAAACCAAAGTCAGTCTTAATCATTGGCCCAGGGGATGGAGTTGTATCTGATTATCTAAAAAAACATATTGATCTTGTTCATACATTTGATATCGCACCAGACTTAAAACCTGATATTCAAGGATCAGTACTGGATCTCGGCAATCATCTAACTCAAAAATATGACGTAATAGTTTGTTGCCAAGTCTTAGAACACCTTCCCTATGAAAACTTTGAGAAAGCATTATCTGAGGTTCAACAATTTAGTACTCACTTTGTCTTATCATTACCTTATGCACATACAAACTTGTTCGAATTCTTCTTTAGGCTTCCAAAAAAGGTAAGCCTCTATTTTAACCTTGTACTTCCTAAGTTCTACAAGACATGGAAATTTGACGGGGAACACTATTGGGAGATTGGAACAAAGTCGTACTCAAAATATAAAATTCGAAGTGATATCTCAAAGTACTTCGAAGTAAAATCTAGCTATCATATGAAATTTAATCGATATCATATGTTTTATGTACTAACTTCTTGCTAGCTCTTTAATAAATTCTAACCTTTCTTTCTCTTTAACTTCAATATTTAAATTATCTTCTGCAAACTTTCTTGCCTGCTTTCTTAGGTCTACATTACCAAAACACTTTTCAACAAATTCTCTAATCAACTCTAAATTATCAGCAACGTTTCCTGGAATATTTGGCAGCTCAAGTATGTACTCAGCTTTTAAATCAAATCCATCTTCATGATATCCATAAAAAATAGGAAGACCCTGAGCAAGATACCTCGTAGTTTTAATAGTAGATACTGCACTTAAACCTTTTTCATACATAGATAGTGTTGCGATAGCGACATCTGTTTTATTTAAGATTTCATTAACTTTTTCAAGAGAAACAAATCCATAATAAGTTAAGTTATCAAGGTTTTCTCCAGATTCGCCCACAATATGGAAGTCAAATGCAGGCATAGCTTTCGCCATAACAGGAATCTTCTCAATACCATTCCACTTGAAGCCTGGACTACCCACAAAAGTAATTTGAGCTCTTTGGTTTCCCGTAACTTCCACAAAGTTAATCTCGTCTACATTTATAGAGTTTTCAATAATCTTAACTTCTTTGCCAAATGATAAATACATCTCTCTAACTTCTTTACTCATTGCTATGAAGCTGTCTGCTAATGAAAAGAATAACTTTCTTGTTAATAAATTATATAAATACATGGATTTATTGACGGCTTTCCATTCTTCTATATCGTTTGTATTTAACTCAAAAATAACTTTATCATTCTTCAAACAAGATCTTGTAAAAGGTACATAAGGCCTAACTCTCATATATATTAAGTCGCGCTTATAATTGTGAATATTTAGTCTTAGCTTTAGCGTTGAATAGATTAATCGAAATAGTGTCATGTATTTATTATGAATGCTTATATCAAAGGACTTTGAATCATCTATCAATTCGAGATTACAATTATAGACTTTGAAGTTATAGAGAGAGAGAAGTTTTACATTTGCTCCATTTCTACACCAATAGTCGAGTTGAGCTGAAATCTTATGGATAATTCCTGCAGTCATCCCACCTTCAATTTCCTGATCAATTATATACAAGATGTTCAATTCACTCACTATTTTTTCGAAGAAATCAATTCTTTGCTTCTCTTTGGTACCAACATCTAACTTGTTCTCAGCAAAATCTCTCGCCAGTCTTCTTAACTCAATATTTCCCTTGGCATTAAGAACAAACTCTTTAATTTCTTTCAAGTGAGTATTAGTATTATCTTTCGTATTTGGAATTTTTAGTGAGAACGGTTCATCGCCAACGAGATCTGTGTCGTCATAGGCATATACTATGGGAAGTCCATGGGCCAAGTACTGTCTCGACTTCAAAGTTGAAGATTCTTTTAAGCCATTAATATATAGTGATAACGAACAAATTCCTATATCAGCTTGAGATGCAATCTGTTTTACTTCTTCAAGTGGAAGGTATCCGTGATACTGAATATTTTTAGTATTTTCACCATCGATACCAATTATTTTAAAATCAAATTCGGGAAGTTGTTCAGCGAGATAAGTAACCTTATCAAGACCATGCCAACTAAAGCCAGGAGCTCCTACAAAAATAATAACAGGCTTTTCATTTTCAGGAGATTCGATCTGATAGTTTGCGACATGAATGCCATTACCAATTGAAATGACTTCTTTATTAAACTCTTTTGAGTAATGATCTGCCAATTCTGACGTAACTCCCACAAATCCATCAGCAAAGGGATAAAACCATTTTCGACTATACCTATTATAAAGATACATTGCCTTCGATATGACTTGATATTCTTTTTCATCAAATGTATTGATTTCAACGATGACTCTGTTTGAGCCTAGAATTTTTTGGGAGAATGGCATCCAAGGCCTTTGCCTCATATAAATCAAATCGTATTTGTTTTTTTTAAGATATAAAAAAAGTTTAAATGTCGAAAGAACCATTCTAAGAAGGGTGAAATAACGTCCATGCCTTTTAATATCAAAGGCTTTTGAATCATCCTTTAAGTTTAGATCTGCATCATAAAGCTTAAAGCAATACATGGAAAGTAGGCCGACTTCGCACTCATTCTGAGACCATTGAGAGAGTTGCCCCTTAACTTTGTGAATGATTCCAGAAGTTTTACCCGACTCAACTTTCTGATCAATTATATACAGTACTTTCATTAATATTCCCCAAGAGACACTAAGATAGCATATTGAGTAAATAATCGTAAATATTGAAATTAATTAAGGTACTTACTAGCCTAAATTATATTTTTTGATGTATATTTTGATCTTGGAGAATTAAAGATGATTAGATTTGCACTTATTGGATGTGGACGCATAGCAAGAAAACATGCTGGAAACCTCGGTGAACAAAGAATTAATAATGCTAAACTCGTAGCAGTTTGTGATCTCATTGAATCTAAAGCAAAGTATTATGGCGAAAAGTACGATGTACCTTATTTCACCGATATGCATGTGATGATGAAAGAAATGAGTGATTCGATTGATGTTTTAAGCATCCTTACTCACTCTGGAGTTCACGCACAAAATACTATTGACCTTGCTCCATACGGAAAACATATTATCGTCGAAAAACCCATGGCCCTGACTTTGTCAGATTCAGATAAGATGATTAAAGCCTGTGATGAGGCAGGTATTAGACTTTTTGTAGTCAAGCAAAATAGATTTAACTACCCTGTTTTAAAGCTAAGAGAAGCGCTTGAAGCAGGGCGCTTTGGTAAACTTGTAATGGGAACCATTAGAGTTCGCTGGTGTCGTGATCAAAACTATTATGACCAAGCTGATTGGCGTGGTACCTGGGAGCATGATGGTGGAGTATTTGCCAATCAAGCCTCTCATCATGTTGATTTACTTCAGTGGATGATGGGTGATGTTGAATCAGTTTTTGCTAAATCGACAACAGCATTGGTTGATATAGAAGCGGAAGATACAGGTGTTGTTATCTTAAAATTTAAAAATGGTGCTCTTGGAGTAATAGAGGCAACAACGGCCACAAGACCAAAAGATCTTGAAGGATCAATTTCAATTTTAGGTGAAAAAGCCACTGTTGAGATTGGTGGTTTTGCAGTTAATGAAATGAAGATATGGAACTTTATTGAAGGCCAACCTGGAGACGAGGAAGTCGTATCAAAATATAGAGTCAATCCTCCAGATGTTTACGGATTTGGACATACTGAATACCTAAACAATGTTGTCTCTGCATTGAAGGAGAATAAATCAGCACTTGTCCAAGGTTTAGAAGGGAGAAAATCGTTGGAATTAATCTCTGCAATATATGAATCAATAGAAACTGGAAAAGAAGTAAATCTTAATTTTACTCCAAAAGAATGTAGGCTTGGAATGCCAAAGAAGTAATTATGAAAATACCATTTGTTGATCTCGATGCTCAATACAAACAAATAAAAACTGAAGTTCTAACTGTTATAGAAGAAGTCCTAGACTCCAAAAAATTTGTTATGGGTGACTATGAGCGAGAATTTTCAAAACAATTCTCTGAACTTCAAGGAAGTACATACAGCGTTGGTTGCTCGAATGGAACAAGTGCTATTACAGTTGCATTAAGGACACTTGGCATAAGCACTGAAGATGAAGTAATCACTCCTGCAAATAGTTTTTTTGCAACACCTGAGGCAATTTATGAAGTAGGAGCAAAGCCAGTATTTACTGACTGTGATCCTAAAACTTACTCAATGAAAGTTGAAGATATAGAAGGCTTAATCACTCCGAAGACAAAAGCCGTTATTCCCGTACACCTGTACGGGAATCCTGCTGAGATGATTAAAATAAAAGCAATTTGTGAAAAACATAATCTCTTTTTAATTGAAGACTGTGCTCAAGCACATCTTGCAGAACTTAATGGACAAGGCGTTGGTACCTTTGGCGATTTTGGAACTTTTAGTTTTTACCCTGGTAAAAACCTTGGAGCCTACGGAGATGCTGGAGCAGTTACAACTCAAGATTCAAATCTTCTAAAGACGGCCACTATGCATATAAACCATGGTCGAACTGAAAAGTATGAACATGAATTTTGTGCTGGAAACTTCAGAATGGATGGTATTCAAGCCGCCATACTAAGTGTAAAAGCGAAGTATATAAATACCTGGACTAACCAAAGAATAGCAGCAGCAAAAAAATATGATGAGATTCTGAAGAATAAGGGTTTCAAAGTTCTTGAAACGACACCTAATTCAAAATGTGTTTATCATTTATATCCAATTGAAGTATCAAACCGTGATGAAGTGCTAGCTCACTTAAAAAATAAAAATATTGGATGTGGTGTTCACTACCCTATTCCCCTTCATATGCAACCAGCTTTATCTGAGCTTGGATATAAAAAGGGTGATTTTCCAAATTGTGAGCATGCGGCAGACAATATGTTAAGTCTTCCTATCTTTCCAGAAATTACGGATGAGCAAATTAATAAAGTATGTGCCGAATTTCTCTCTATTGCTAAACTATAAAGACTTATAAACTTCTAATGTCTTAGCTGCCATTTGATCAACACTGAATTTTTGGATTACTTTTTCGCGAGCTTTTTGGCCTAAGTTTGATTGAAGATCTTTATTATTTATAAGCTCTAATAACTTTTTCTCAAACTCTGAGTAAGAGTCTAGGTTAAACATATATCCATCAACTCCATCAGCGATTAAATCAGTATTTCCCTCAACATTTGATATCAAACAAGGCTTAGCATGTGACATGGCCTCAATAACCGCAAGAGGAAGTCCCTCCCACCGAGCAAAACTAATATATAAATCAATATCTTTTATAAAATTCTGTCCATCAACACTTCCAAGAAACTTAATAGACTTACATTTGTTTTTAGCTTTTAGCTCACCTTCGAGCTCTCCGCCACCAGCAATAAGACACTTAAACTTCACATCGTTCTTTGATTCGAACTGAGAGATAAATTCTAATAAAATATCGAGGCCCTTTTGATAGTTTAACCTACTGAGTGTTCCCATCACGAAATCCACGTTACTTGCAGTAGATACTTGCTCAGGAATGATGACACCATTATGAATCACATGAGTGGTAGCCTCTTTTGTTACGTTATTGTTTACGGCATTTACTTTTTCAGAATCTGAGACACAAATGAATTTGTCCGTTAGTGGTACTAAAATTTTGTCTAAAAATAATTTAACTCTACCTGCGAGAGTCTTTTCAATGTGAATTCCATGAAAGGTATGAATAACCTTTAATCCAAATAATTTAAGTAGCCTTGAATAGAACCCTGCACCTCTACCGTGAGAATGAACAATATTGATTTGATTTTTCTTACAGACTTTAAGCAGCTTAATAAATGTAAAAATTGAGAATTTTCTAAAGGGTATATCTATAAACTCATTAGCAACTTGCTTTAGAGAGCTTGCATACTCACCATTACTCGGGGCAGCAATATAAAGAGTGTTTTCAGCTGAGGTTACTTCAGATAGATCGAGTAAATGCTTAGGTCCCCCACCGATGTCGGATCGAACAGATATTTCCAATATTCTCACAATAAATGCCCTTTAATATTCATCATTAAAAGAATAATATACTTGCTATGGAAATAACATTCTTATCTTTATTTCTGGTCCTTTCTATCATTTTAGGAAGCTACCTTGCGCATCGCTTTGGTGCTCCACTATCCTTCAGTGAGATCAACTTTTGCTCATGGTATATTGTCGTTGAACTAATCGCAATGGGTGCATTATCTACATTTTTCATTAGAAATATTTATCAAAATAATTGGGCACTCAAGATTATTCCTCAAGAGGAATTTCCCCTTGAAGCCGTTACCATGGCCATTTCTTGGTGTTTAATAGGAATCCCTCTAGGTTTTCTACTTGCAAATATTATTTTAGATAAATTCCGGTTTAACAACAACTTCAAAAAGTTCAAGCTTAAAAATATAGTGATAAATAATCTATATTTTTTAAATGTTTATTTTTGGCTTATTATATCAATACTTTATACAGCCTATACTATTTATAAGGTTGGTGAAATCCCTCAGCTTAACTTACTAAGAAGTGGTGTTGACCTTGATCAAATTAGAGGAAACTTAACCCACTCATATCCTGCAAATAACTATCTAAAAGAATTAATTGGATTTAGAATTGTTCCAATTCTCTCATTTTCAATGTTTATAACTTTCTTTAAAGATAAAAATATAAAGAACTTCATCCTTTTTTTATGTTTCTTTTTGATTACAGTTTTCTATGTAACATTAAACCTTAATAAGTCGGGACTTCCCCTCTATTTATTAGGCTTTCTGTTTGCTACCAGCTTTTTAAGTATTAAAATATCTTATAAGCATATAATACCCTCCCTATTAATACTTTTTGTAATGTTAATTTTATCGTATTCTAAAGTTAGGGGATTTCCAATAAAGGTCGCCGCTAAAGTAGTTGTTGATCGGATTATCATCAGTCAATCCTACGGGAACTACCTATCTTTCTATGCATACCCTAAGTATCGAGAACATATCGGATTTCATAGTACGTCTAAATTATTAAAAAAATTTAATATCGACTACAAAGAGCCTTCATCTCGTGAATTAATGAAATTGACTGCACCAGAGAGAGTTAAGGAAGAAAAAGCTGGTTACATGGTTAGTCATTTTTTTGCAGAAGCATGGGCGAACTGGGGTATGATAGGACTTATTTTCTCGCCTTTATTTGTCGGCTTTTTCATAAAATTTTTAATTGGTATTCTAATGAATATTCAAAAGAATCCTGTCTCACTGGGTGTCGTGACCTATGTCTCTTACAACTTGGGTCTAGGTAATGGATTCAATCAATTCATTTTTCCTAGATATCTCATTTTAACTGCCGTGTTATTATCATCAATTTATTTTATTTTTAATTATTTGAATAGAAGGCTAAAGCTTAATGATTAAAATAATACACTTTACCTCTGTTCACCGCAGAAACGATACAAGAATTTTTTTTAAAGAATGCCTTAGTGCAAAGAAAAAATACTCTGCTGTTAAGTTATATGTCGCTGACGGTAAAGGTAATTCTGAAGTTCAGTCTATACCAATTATTGATATTGGGAAGCCCTCCAACAGGCTTAAGAGGTTTCTTTATAGCTTTAAATTTGTTCTTCCCCTGTTGAGAGAAAAAGCTAATATCTATCATTACCACGATCCGGAGCTTTTTTTCGTTGCAGCTATTCTTAAATGTTTTAGAAAGAACATCATTTTTGATGCTCACGAGAATGTACAGTTACAACTTAAGAATAAAGATTGGCTCCCCCTAAAGAAATTAATCATTCTCACCTATCCCTTTGTTGACTGGCTCATAGGAAAGCTGTTTTACGTTATAATTGCTGAACCATCATATAAGAATAATTATCCTAGTATTTCAAAAAGTAGAATTCAGTGTGTAATGAATTTTCCTGATCTCAATAAGATCTCAGAGTTCTCGAGAACTGATAGGTCGGGATTACGTGACTTGTTCTACTTAGGAGGCGTAACTGAACTCAGAGGTATTTATGAAATGATTGATTTCAGAGCCTCACTTCAAGATCCTATGTGCAAACTTCATATTATCGGACCAATCACTGATAGCCTAAAGGATCAAGTGCTAAAGCAAATTAAGAAGAAGAACTTAGAGAATCATGTAATAATCTACGGAAGTATGGGCCTCAATGAAGCCTTAGAAATTTCTCAAGGCTGCATACTAGGTTTTTCAATCATGAAGCCAATCGGAAACTATTTAAACTCATTCTCAACAAAGATATTTGAATACATGGCAATAGGTCTACCCTTTGTCGTTTCAGACTTTAAAATTTATAAAGACATAGGAATTAATAATAAGTGTGCACTGTTGATAAACCCAACAAATATGTCAGGAGACTACGAAAAAATTCATAATTTGCTCAACTCAGGAGACGATATAAATTCATTTTCAAATATGGGCATAACTATGGTAAAAAACTTTAACTGGGAAAATGAAGAAACAAAGCTTCTTAGTCTGTATAATAACATTTTAAATAACGCAGAGAATATATCATGAAAAAAGCTCTAATTACTGGAATCACTGGACAAGATGGTGCATATTTAGCCGAATTTCTCCTTAAAAAAGGGTATGAAGTTCATGGAATTAAGAGAAGATCCTCGTTATTCAACACTGACAGAATAGACCACCTTTATCAAGACCCACACGAAGAAAAAGTTCACCTAAATCTACACTATGGAGACCTGACAGATTCTTCAAATATAATTAAAATTATTCAAGATGTTCAGCCTGATGAAATTTATAATCTTGGGGCAATGAGCCATGTACGTGTTTCATTTGAAATACCAGAATATTGCGCAAATGTTGATGCCTTAGGTACGCTGAGATTGTTAGAAGCAATTAGAATGCTAGACAAAAAAGTAAAGATCTATCAGGCTTCGACATCTGAGCTCTATGGTAAGGTTCAAGAAACTCCTCAAAAAGAGACAACTCCTTTCTATCCTAGGTCACCTTATGGTGTAGCAAAAATGTATGCCTACTGGATCACTGTTAACTATCGTGAGGCGTACGATATGTTTGCCTGTAACGGGATTCTATTCAACCATGAGTCACCATTACGTGGAGAAACATTTGTTACGAGAAAAATTACTAGAGCAATTTCAAGAATGGCCCACGGACTTCAAAAGATTACATACTTAGGTAACCTAGATGCAAAAAGAGACTGGGGTCACGCTAAAGATTACGTTGAGGCCATGTGGCTGATGCTTCAACAAGAAGAACCTGAAGACTTTGTTATCGCGACAGGAAAAACTACTTCTATTCGAGACTTTATCATTAAAGCCTTCACACATGTTGGCGTTACACTAAAATTCACAGGATCTGGAGTTGATGAAAAAGCAACCGTAGAAGCAGTAACATTCGATCATTTTGATTTCGAAGTCGGACAAACTGTTATTGCCATCGATGAGCGATACTTTAGGCCAACTGAAGTTGACCTGCTCCAAGGTGACCCTTCAAAAGCGAAAGAGAAGCTAGGCTGGGAACCAAAGCATGATCTTGATGGTTTAATTCAAGACATGATGTTATCTGACCTAGAGCTCTTTAAAAAAGAGTCCTTTCTTAAAACATCAGGCTACAAAGTTAAAGAATCACATGAATAAAAATAGTCGAGTTTTAATTTGTGGCTCAAGAGGTATGGTTGGCTCAAGTCTGCTTAGATCTCTCCTCAAGCAGGGGTATTCAAACACACTAACACCTTCAAGAGAAGAACTTAATCTCGAAGATCATAACGCTGTCATGAAGTATTTTGAAACCTTTAAACCTGAGGTCGTAATTAATGCTGCTGCGAAAGTAGGCGGGATTCATGCTAATAATACATATAGAGCTGACTTTATTCACAAGAATCTTTTAATTCAAAATAATATTTTTGATGCCGCTTTCAAAAATGAATGCAAAAACTTTCTTTTTCTTGGTAGCTCTTGTATATATCCTAAACTCTGTCCTCAACCAATTAAGGAAGAATATTTACTAACGGGCCCACTGGAAGAAACAAATGAGCCTTATGCAATAGCAAAAATAGCTGGGTTAAAAACAGCTGAAAGCTTCAGAAAGCAATATGGTTTAAACTACTTTTCTGTGATGCCTACCAATCTCTATGGAGAAAATGATAACTACCATCCTGATAACAGTCATGTTATTCCCGGAATAATTCAACGAATGCAAAAAGCTATCGACAATAATGACCCAACATTTGAACTATGGGGAACAGGAACAGTTAAAAGAGAATTTTTACATGTCGACGATCTTGCTTATGCATGTATTTACTTACTTGAAAATAAACTCGACAAACACGACTGGATTAACATCGGAACAGGAAAAGATATTACTATCCTAGAAGCCTGTAAAACGATAGCAAAAGAGATGGGATATGTTGGAATAATTCAAACAAATACAGAGTACCCCGACGGTACCCCAAGAAAACTTCTCGATGTATCCCAAATTAACAAACTGGGATGGGAATCAAAGATTTCATTTCAAGAAGGTATTCGAAGATCTATTAAAGATTTCAGAACTAATCACAAAGATAAATACTTATGACACTTTCAAGTGAACAAAAAATTCAAGAGAATCAATACGACTTCCCTTATCATTACATTCCTCAATTTGAGGGAAACTTTACTCAACATGTCAGTTGGAGTTGGGGGGTTAATTATTGTGCAACAATTGAGTTCTTAATAAAGAAAATATCTAACAAAAAGTTCAATACACTCGCAGATATTGGAACTGGTGATGGGCGCCTTGTTAGAGAGCTATCAAAAGCATTTCCTGAAAAAATCATAGAGGGAATTGACTACTCAGATCAAGCAATCTCTCTTGCAAAGGCGCTCAATACTCAACTGAGTTTCAAGCAAGCAGATATAACTAAGCTTAAAGATGATAAATTTGATTTAATAACATTAATTGAAGTTTTTGAACATATCCCCATGGAACTATGTCACGATTTCGTGTTTGGACTTAAAAACTTGCTTACAGATGATGGAAGGATTCTACTCACAGTCCCACATAAGAATAAGCCTTTATCTGAAAAACATTTCCAACATTTTACCAAAGACTCTATTATGGAGTATTTTTCGGAATTTTTTAATATTGTAGAATATCAACCGATTGATAAAATAAGCAGATTTGTTCGCTATTTAAAAAAAATATCTAATAATAAATACTTCTTAGTACAGTATCCTAAATTTAACAATTATCTATACTCGGTTGTTAAGAAGAACTATGTGAATACAAATGAAACGAACTGTGGCCGTATTTACCTTGAACTTATCTTAAAACAGTAAAACTTATTCTCATAAACTTAAGCAAAGCTCTAAGATTGAACCAATTGTTTAAATAGCTCATTTTGTAGTGTTTTTTTGAAAGTATTAATGCGGTATACGATTTATTCAGTTGATATTTAAGAAAATAATAATTACCAAGGTTGTAGTTAATGTTTGATTTAACACTTGGGTACTGGCCTAAAATAAATTGATATCGAGTCAATTTATATCTATTGGCAACTATTGAACGATCAATTCCTTTTAAATTTAAATTCGTCATTTTATCACTAGCTTCATCCATGTAATCAACCATAACTTCATCACTGAAATAAACATTATATCCTAACAGAATTATTCTTCGGTAAACGTCGCTGTCTGTTCCCTTTGGCAACTCTGGTGCAAATTTACCACACATCTCAAAAGCAGCTCGCCTTAACAGAGCAGCTGAGCCATAAATAATTCCATTGCTATTTAAAATATGCCTAACAAGGTTCTTTGGTCTCTTGATTCCTTTTTTAACTTTCCCCTTGCTTGAAACTAAGTTTACATCACAAGTTACGACTCCATACTCTAAGTCTTTATCATTCTCAAAAACCTGAACTTGCTTTGAAATCTTATCTTTATCAATCCAAATATCATCATCGCCAGTGAATGCTAAGTACTCACCTTTCACATACGAGTAACCTGTATTTGAAGCGTTTTGAACTCCTTGGTTTTTTTCATGACGAATATAAGTTATATTTTTATATTTTTCTTTTTTAAATATTTCAGAAGTACTATCAGAGGAGCAATCATCTACGACAATAACTTCAAAGTTATTGTAGTTTTGCCCAAGAATGGAATCAAGGCAAGGCTCTAGTACAGATGCTCTATTATATGTTGTTATTACAACACTAACTAAATGTGAGTTTTTAGTATCATTATTCATACTCTAAAGAAACCTCCACCATTGACTAATATTCTCATTCATTTAGCACCCTTTAGTTTCCTATCAAAAAGATCGAGTCCAAACTTGTGATTCAAACTTCTCTTTATTCCTTGGTTTCTTACCTTTATTAGTTCTGTAATCTGAACTATAAACTGAATTAACATAGTGAAATTCTTCACCTAGAATTAATCCCAAGAACTTGTAATATTCAGGTATCTTGCCTTTTGCAATACCCTCCATCCTGTCTCTAGTTCTTTCACTCACAACGATAACATTTACATTCTTTGACTTCAAGAAAGAGCTAAAAGCATCTTTGGAATTAAAATTTCGAGATAAGAATGACATTTGAAAGAGCTTAGAGTATTCCGGAATTCCAGTGCCATATTCATAATATGTTAACAACCTCTTAACTTCGATTTTTTCAAGAATCTTTCTCAAATCAGCTTGAAACTGTGCATATGATTCTTCTCGATTTGGGTAAGTTGCTCTTTTAGAGATTACAATAAGAGGAAAGCTTAGAGTCAGTACACATGCAATAGTTACAATTGTTTTAGTCTTTAATTTTCTTAAGACAGAATTAAATATAAGTACGCTTGAAGGTAATAACATTAAAATAAAAAAATAAGAGTGCCTAGGGCTAGGACTTCGTAATATTATTGCCAAGAAGGCACTTAACCAAAAAATGCATGAAACAAGTACCATTTTCCATATATCTTTATTATTTCTAAATAAAACGAGAGATACGATATTGACTAAAATAAAGAGAGAGAATAGGTCATTTAATTTACTTAGGTATCCTTTCTGAACAACAGATAATAAGGAATACATATAAGTTAAGTAAAATTTTGAATTTACCACTTTTGAAGCAGTTCCATAACTATTTGATGATAATGCTCTGAATTCATCGTAATAAAAGGACATTGGAATAATATTAAATAAAATAAAAACAAAGGAGCTAAGGCCTAACACTTTAAGCTTTGATTTCATTGAGCACTCGTTTAGAGTTAACAATACGGTTCCAAAACTCAGTAAAGTGATCAAACCATTCCAATAAATGATCGCAGAGAAACTAGCACATAAGCCAGCGACATATAGACTTCTGATCTCTCTACTCTTTAAAAACATTAATGTAAAGATGACACTCATTATAGTTAAACTGATGACAGTCCAGTCTGGTCGAATCATAAATAAATATTTTGAGATTTTTGGAAATACCATCACATATAAAACAGGTACTACTGAAAAGTAATTATTGATTTGAAAAGCTTTGAAGAACTTAACAAATGATAGATAAAGTAGAAGTAGTAAAAATAAATTTAATATTCTCTTATCAAAAAAGCCATTTCCAAGTGGAATATAATTAGTAGCCCTTAAAGCTAGTCGATAAAAAGGGAAAATAGCACCCTGATAAATATCTTTTTCGGTGACGTAACGTAGATCTTTTGTCTCTCCATCATTCCAAGATTCAGAGTAACTTAAGTAGTATGCTTCATCCCTAGTCCATGGGTGTGTAACATTAAGAGCTCTCCACATCACGATCAGTAATAATGGGAACACGATAAAGAGAATATATTTATTCAAGTTTTTTTTCATCAATTATATAATTCGGTCTAGATTTCGATTCAATAAACATCTTTCCTAGATACTCTCCAAATACTCCCATAACAATTAGTTGTAAGCCCCCCATAAAAAGAATACTTGCAACAATAGAAGTCCACCCGACAACTGTTTCTTTAAAGATAAAATGCACTAATAATGCATATACCGCATAACTAAAACCTAATAAAGAAAAGATTCCCCCTACAATGGATGCCAAATGCAGTGGCCGCACGCTAAAACTGGTTAAACCTGCCAATGAAAATCGAACCATTTTCAAAAAAGAATATTTTGATTTACCCGCATTTCTTTCGTTTGCAGTATAACTAATATATTCCTGCTTAAATCCCACCCAATGTATAATTCCTCGAATAAAAAGATGTGATTCATTAAACTTTTTAAGGACATTAACAACTTTTCTATCTAATAATCTAAAGTCAGCTGCTCCTTTAGGGAGGTCCAACTTTGAAATATACCGAAAAAATGAATAAAATAATTTCGAGGATATTTTTTTAAATAGCCCTGTATTTCGGTGATCTATCCTCGTTGTTCCAACTATATCAACACCACTCTCCCACCTCTCAATTAATTTAGGTATTAAACTTGGTGGGTGTTGTAAGTCACCATCCATAGAAATGACAGCGTCCCCAGTAGAGTGATCCAGACCAGCCTTAAGAGCATATTGATGTCCAAAGTTCCTCGAAAAAGAAATGTACTTTACTCGCTCATTAGAGTTGCTAAGCTCCTTCAAAACAGCAAGTGTATTATCACTACTTCCATCATTGATAAATAATACTTCAGAAATATAACCTTCGGGCATGCTAGTTAACACTTCAGTTGAAATCTTAGAAATATTCTCTTCTTCATTGTAAACTGGAATCACAACTGATATTTTTTTCATTACAGATATCCCTGATAAACTTTGTAATATGATTCAATTGGCCCATCCCAAGTAAACCTTTTATTAAAACGCTCTATTGAATTATTTTGTAGTTTCAATAACATTTCTCGATCTTCATCTAGCTTCTTAATAACAGAGATTACATCATTTAAGTCATTTGGCTCAGCTAAGAAACCATTTACTTCATGATCTATTACCTCAGTAACCCCACCAGCCCTGGCCCCAATCACGGCTAGGCCACAAGACATTGCTTCGGTAAAAACGATTCCAAATGAGTCACCAATCGTTGGTAAAATAAAGACATCATATGTTGGAAGCAATTTGTATAGCTCACTATTTTCTACAAATCCAAGAAAATTTATTTCTGCAGGACCATCATTTGCATAGTCCTTCAATTTTTGAAGTTCTGGACCAACACCGATGACATCCAGAGAAACATTTCCGATACTGTTTACCGCCTGAACCGCAAGGTCGACTCTTTTCCATTCAACTAATCTTGATACAGATACTAATCTCAAAGGTTTTGTTGTAACTGCAGTTGAGATTTTGGCATTTGATCTATCTGCTCCGTTATAAATAGTTATACACTTGCGCAACCCCAGTTTTTTCTCTGAGTAGCTTGAGGAAAAATTACTCGGACCGAAGCACTGCTTTGCGCCCCTAGCTACCATTTTACTAATTGGAGTTAGGATGAAGTGTAAAAGCTCAAATTGTCCCTTAGCAAAACCAGGAACATCCGCTCCACCAAACGTAATAACATAAGGTATTCTTTTAAAGTTAAAGAATGCCAAGATGGCTGAAGGCAAAAGGGCCCAAAAATGAATTAATGAATATCTATTCTTTAGAGTAAGATAAATAAAAGGGAAGATAGAAAGAACCAAAAACATAAGCATTCCTATAAAGCCTGTATTGATCTTATCTTTTCTTAATATTGGCACTTCAATAAAATTTATTCCTGGTATTTTTTCAGATCTTAAACCTGATTTTAAATCCCAACTTGTTAAAACATCTATTTCAATATCTTTTTTTCCAATCTCCTTCAAGATTCTGTGAGATGCTATCTCAGCTCCAGCCCCAAGTGGAAAAAATTCATAAGCAACAAAAAGAATTTTACTCACTCTTCTCTCCCTTAGTTGCGCAAACAAAAAAATTAGTCGACATCGATAGTGGTAAAAAATCAAAAGGAAAATATTTAAAAATCACTGATGCAAGTTCACCAAGTTTTTCTCTAACTAAAGCTATTCTAAAATCTGTAACAACTTTCATTTTGATAATTTGATATGTGTAACCATTATTTCTTAATCTTTTCTTTAATTGAAATACACTCATTAAGGATGGATGTTCTAACCTATAATCTAAGCTTTGAGTTTGGGCAATTTCCCATGGAATATTCGTCCATTTATTTGGTGTTGCAAAAATATACTGGCCATTCCTTTTAAGAACTCTATGAACTTCCTTAAAGTGCTCTTCAACGTTTGGAATGTGCTCCACAAGATCAAACGAAATAACCAAATCAAAACTATCATCCGCAAATGTTAATTTATCACCGCTGATTTTTTCAAATTGTATATTTGGGTAAGTTTCTCGAGCAAATCCGATACCAGAGTCAGAGATGTCAATTCCAACAATATCGTTAGAGATATTATCAAAAGTCCACTTTGTTAAGTTTCCAACTCCGCAGCCAATCTCTAAAATTTTAATATTCTCTGAAAACGAAAATTTATTGAGAAATTCAATATTATTTTCGATATTAGATCTATTCTGCCCTGCTTCATAAGTTGATGCAATTGATACTTTTTTAGACGCGTTCATACTTCTTTATAACTTATAAATTCACAGTTTGAAAACTCAGATTGCAGATATCCCGACTTTAATTTATTGTATTCTTTCTCACGATCTAAGTGACAAAGAGAAGTGTTTTTAACTCTTGGATGGACCATCACTTCTATGACCTCACCTTTAAATCGGTTAAGTACTTGATACGGCACCCCTTGCTCAAAAATTCTCGTTGAAAGCAGTGCTTTTGGACCGGAGAAGGAACGATACTTATGTCTCGACAGGTATGACAAAAATCTAACAACTAACAATCGAAACGTTCTATCTCCAAAAAGTGAGACAGTTCGTACTCTTTCTATACCATAACCTTTTAAATTTTTTGCGATCACTGTGCTAATTATAGGGAAAATATGAGTATGCTGATGCCCATCAAGGTGCGAAATCTCAAGGCCACAGGAGTGCAAAGCGTCAATTTGAGATTTGAGCTCAACTTCTACGTGCTCACGCTTAATGAGTGCGCAAAAACACTTTAATAATAATATATGTGCAGGATAAAAAACTCCATTTCGATCTACGAGTGATGAAATATCGTCAGGGTTTGACGACGGTAGTCCCTCAATTATATTAAAGTGTAGCCCCACAGAGATATCTTTAAACTTATTTAGCTCGCGAGCAAGATCTGGGGTAATTGAGTTTGCCAGAACAGAAGTACTTGTAATCATTTTTAAGCGTAACAGCTCTAAAATTGCTTCATTTGTCGATTCGTCCCAACTAAAATCATCAGCATTCACAATAACGCGCACGACAATCCTCCTACATGACTTACTTTATATTCTGTAAATTAATGATTATACTAACAGTCGACTACAAAAGTAGCAATAATTGAGATTTTGAAAATGAATATTTTAGGTAAAATTAGAAGGAAACTTACAAACATACTTATCATCTTTTTTGGTAATATAGAGTGGGTTTGGCCAAAATATCGACTTCCCAACATCAAAAATATAAATGCATCTGACAATTATAACTTTAAAAATCCCTTTTTAATAAGCAAACCCTATTCACATAGTTTACTGGAGACCATAAGTGAACTTGGAAGTAGAATTGTTAAAGATCAGCCTTTTTGCCTTATACGTCTCGGCGACTCAGAAATGATGTTTCTAAGTGGAAAGATGGTTGGGAACATTGTAAATAGATCTTTTTTAACTAGTGATATTAAAAAATACGACTTAAAAGAATACAAAGACAAGTTATCAAAATCAGACTATGTATGTATACACGATAATAAATCAATGAAATCTCTACTTCCAAAATTAAGCCTTAACGGCTTAAGCAAAAATATATCATTTGAAAATATGTATCAACTCACCTCAAGCAGAATACTTTTTTTATTACTTAATGGACTAAGGGTAGGCGTAATAGGAGCTGAAGAAAAAGTGAATGTTATAAAAAAACTTATTACCTATTCGGAGTACAAAGACTATATTAAAAACTGCGATATTAGTGAGTTCATCGGTGTTCCCCAGAAAGGAGCTTCTCAAGACAACTCAAAAACAATGAAATTGATTGAGGATCAAATGCAAAGTAAAATCGATGTATATCTCGTAGGTATGAGTGTTGCAAAGATATTAATACTTCCTGAATTAAGAGATAAACATAAATGCTCTTTTATCGATATCGGCGTGGGAATTGATGCCTTAGCAGGAGTTATTCCAAACTCAAAATCTTTTTTTGGTAATTGGACTAACTATAGAATGGTTAACTACGACTACAGTAATATTAATTTTTTCCATCAGCAAAAGCAAACTAAAATAGTAATCGAAAATATTCACGAACTAGGTATCAAACATGATTAAACACATCTTAAAAGAGATATTATACAGACTAAAAATACATAAGCGCCCGTTTCTCTTAGATATTGCAAAGACATCCATGGAGGACTTCAAACTAACTAGTTACAAGGGAACAACCGTTGATGCCATTCGGAAAGTCACTTCATCAAATCACCCTGAAACAAGAAGAGGCAAATTATTTTTCGGAAAACATGTTTCTATACGAAAAACAATAACTCTAGATATAACGGGCGATATCAAAATCGGTGATTACGTTATTTTTTCTGATAATGTTCAAATTTTAACTCATGATCATAACGTTAAAACAAAAGAAATAATTTTAGCTCAGGATGAAAAAAACAAAGTATCATGGTCCAACATTTCTATTGGAGATGATGTCTACTTCGGAACAAATGCTGTTATAGTTAAAAATGTTACTTCTATTCCAAAAGGTGTAATTATCGGCGCAAACTCAATCTTGACTAAAAACCCTAATGAATATGAAATTTGGGCCGGAAATCCCGCAAAAAAAATTGGCGAGAGGATTTAGTTTTTTGAAGTAGAATAAAAAGATGAAAGTTCATATACATTTAATTGAAAAATTTTATCTATAATTTCGTCTACACATTGATCAATTCCAACATCGTTCACATAAGAAATAAGCTCATTTTTTGAAACTAATCTTTTCTCGCTACGATAGAATTCAGAAATCTCATCTTTTGTTTTTTCTCGTTTACGAGATAATATATTCTCAACACTAGGCTTTAAAGAAATATACAACTGAGGCTTGCATGGCAGCAAAGATTTAAAGATCCAAAACTTAGAGAGATGGCCATTACTCTTAATTAGCATATGGTTTAAATTTCTATCAGATATTATAAATTTCTTTTGATCCACGGATTTAACATATGAGCAGTAATTTAGTGTATAAGCAAGCAGCTTAAGTACTCGTCGGGTCCTCCCCTTAAAAAAAACATGAAATGTGTAAGGCATGGTTTTTTTGTCATTCCCCTTAGAATAATGAAAGTATTCATTTTTGAATCCCAACCGATTTAAAGCGAGTGACACTCTACGAGATATTTCCGTCTTTCCTGCTCCATCACACCCACTGAAAACAATTATGAACCTATCTCTAACGTATAGCTTTCTAATTTTACGACGAAACCTCATTAGCAGATTCATACTTGCTCTGACCTCAGAGAATTTTATTCCCTGGGTAATTAAAAAGGCTTCTGAGTCTGTAGTGTCGTAGTTTTCAGATTTGATGTCTAAAACATTTAAGTATTTTGTTTTTTTTCGTGGTTTTGTAAGAAGTTTATAGTGATAGTATATTTTTTTTGGTATTCCATTGAGTACGTTTATACCTTTAACTTTAACATTTTCAGAGTTTATATCTATTGAGAAGTTCTCTACTAAAAAACTTTTCATAAAATCAACATAGACGATTTCTTTACGATCAATGGAATATATAGCATATGTGATCTCATAACGAGTCTTAGAAACAATATAAACGTGAACCTTATCATCCGAATAACTCCCCATAACGTTCTCTACTTCGTCTAAATCTGCGACAATAAAATCCAAGTCAAATCCGCTATCCATAAAAAAATATTCATCACTGAGCAATATATAATCTGTGATATTATTCGCAATTATTTTTTCAACAATCATATTATTGATGTTCATTTTTTAGCACCCATTTAAAATCGCTGTTAAAGGTTGGAATTAGCACAATTAAACCGACAAAATAAAAGGGCGACATGACCCAGAGGTTACTTTCCTGCATTGGCTTAAAAATGAAAATCGTAAGTATTACGGTCAACAAGAAGAAAACCCACTTTGACATGGACTTCACACTAAAAACCATAAGAATCGTTACTAAGATCTCAAAAATCACCAGACCATAGGCTAAGCTGATAGCACCATATTTCTCTGAAAAAAGATACATCACGATTAAAAGTAAGAGAGATTTCAACAATTGTAATTTAGAAAATATTAGTACATTTCCAAATCCTTTTAATACGCCCTTCATAAAGGTTGAATTAAAGAAGTGCAGTGTTGCAGCTAAGCAAAGTATATAACTATACTTAAAGCTTTCATGCCATTTCACATTAAATATATATTTTAAATTTGGTATAGAAAATAGAAATATAATTAATCCAATAATAGCAGAAACACAGAGTAGCCTTAAGATTCGTAACTGAATAGGTGATACAGAAGATGTATATTCCCGCTTAATTCTTGATGTATATGGATATAGGATACTTACACAAAAATTAGAAACGACCGTAACAGGTTTGTAGGTAATAGTCTTTCCAAGTTGGTATAAACCAAGTGATTCAAGATTCCCAACCAGAAGAATAAAAATTTTGTCTAAATTATTTCCGAAATATGTAAATATCCTTTCAACCATTACAAAAAATGAAAACTTAAGATGAGGTATCAATGACCTAAAACTAGGTTGAAACTTAAAACAATATGGGGTGAAGAGATATGATAAGAACACCCTCATACTTGTTCCAACAATCATTCCATATAATATACTCTCAACACTCTGGGTATTTATAGCATAAACCAAAGAGGTCACCGAATTTAGTACCTTCGGCAATGACTCGGATATTGCTAGTTTTTTATAGTCTAATTCCTTTCCTAGTAAATACATTCGAGGACTTCGAACTGAACTAATTATAATTACGACAATCATTAGTTTTATTAAATAGGAAAAATCATAATCATAATAACTTTCGAGTAGATCAGATATCACATTAAAGATAATTATAAATACTATGGCCCTCACAATATTAATTAAAAATATGGAGTCATTTACTTTACTTTCACTACTTTGACTCTCATTCATTTGGAGTCTAGACTCACCAAAAGCCGGTCTCCCTAATAAATTCAAACCATTATAGATTAAAAGTACAATAGAAAGCACTCCCAATTCTTTAGGACTGATATATTGTGTTAAATACAGTGGGGTTATTATAGAAATAATTATCGCAATAACTTCGATCGCAGAGAACCACTTTATTCCATGCGTGAGACTAGACATCAGATCGACTCTTATATTTATCAATCATAAACATAACATACTTTACTTGTAGTGAACTTTCACTAAACTTCCCAGAGTCGTCAAATATGCTCTGAATACACGGCCGAAAAAATCTTTTCCACTCTTTAGAGTTTTTTTCAATAAGATCTTCCGCGAGTTCTAAATAATTCTGCAGATAACAAAATAAATAAAACCAGCTCCACCTTTTTTTAACTAACACCCACTTTATGCTACTTGCAATGTCAAAGAATGCATCTCCGTACCCTTGATCATCCTTGTCTCCTCCCTCACTCCAGTCAACAAGATAGACCTGATCATTATTGATTAAGATATGATCTGCTTTATATAGTTGACCATGAATTACACTCTTAATCTTTTCGCCTTGAGTTCTATTATATTTGTTGGTTGACTTCAATAAAATTCTTAAGGCATTTAGATTATTATGAACTGAGGAAATTATATTTTTTTTCCGAGGATCATCAATGTATTCCTCTTCAATATACTCATCATGAATTTCAAAAACTTTTGGAGCTGGTAATTCTGGATACATTTCCCTAAGTAATCCATCGCGAAGATGACTGTCATCAGTCATAATAGAGGTTGTAACCACTCTGCCTATGTTTTCAAATATTAGCCTTATCTTTACTTGGCCGATAAAAATCTGAGTCGGTATATTGTTCACACTGAAACAGTCTAATTCTAATATCTCATCACTTGGGATATCAATATAACTTGATGTTAAATATAGTTTTTTTAAAGTTCCTACTCTTATCAATGAAAATGAAATTGATTGACTCGATTTTACAAGAACATCTCCCTGTAGAGCTTCAAATATTTGTTTTTTAATTTTTATTATGTTCACACAAACCTCTTCAGTAGATTCTTAACACAACTTGGAAAGAATTTTTTTATTAGTGATTTGAGTAACTCTAAGGCATAGAATTTTAAAATCTTTACCTTCTTTACACGACGGTCCCATAATTTCGCAACGATATTGTAAGCATCTCTAAATTCACCTCTCAAAAGTAAACTAATCGATAGTTTAGAGCAAACTTTAATAAAATAATTATCTACAAACTGAGAGCCTTTCTCAGCTCCAGCCCACAATATTAGTTGTTGCTCCCACTTCTCAATAAATTGAAAGATGCCCTTTGTCCGTTCACTAAAAGAAGACATCATTGTTAATCTCATACCTGGGTCGTAAATTGTCACAAGTGCATCGCTCAAGCCAATGACACACTTATCTTCTCTAGCTAACTGCATCCAAAAGTCATGGTCTATTGAAGATGCTAAGTTAACGTCAAAATTAATTCCACTACCACTAGAGACAAGATTTTTTTTAAATAGAAATGATGATGATATTGTTCCTATTCCATCATTAATTATGGATTCTTTTAGATTCCCTTGATTTATAGGGCGAATGATTGAAGGCTTAGTGCCGTCATGCTTTAAAACTTCAGCTGCACAGTAAACTAAGTCATACTCTCCGATATTACTCACTTGGGATTGTATTTTTTTAGACTTCCACTCATCGTCGTCATCCAAAAAGGCTATAAAATCACCTAAAGCATTAGTCATCCCATAGTTTCTAGCATAAGCCAGTCCCCTATTTGAACCATAAGAATAATATTTTATATTTCCATTTAGCTTAGCAAGATCTTCTGTTAACTGTTTAGCTCCCTCTATTCCAGAGTCATCAACTATCAAAATTTCAATGTTTCTATAGGATTGTTTTAGGACTGAGTTAATGGCCCTTTCAAGAAACTCGTTTCTCTTATATGTTGTTATAATGACTGATACTAATTCCACATGTACACCATACTTAAAATTGACTCTTTTTGATTATAATGAGAGCTTTTTCAAATGAAAAGAATTGTTCACATTGTAACTTCGATCTATGAAAGAGATTCTGTTAATAGTCTTATCAAAATCTTAGAGCAACAATCTCTAGTCAATATTAGCTTAATAATAGTTGATCATAGCATAAGCAAACAGAAAATTATAAGTTCAAGTTTAGTAAATATTAGAGTTATTTGCGCCCCAAGTCATTTCTGGTTTACTGCTGCCATTAATACTGGCTTAAAAGAAGTAAGTAGTACCCTTAAAGACAGTCCCATTATTATTTTAAATGATGATATCTTAATCAAGGGAGAGGACTTCATAGCAAACTTAATTAAACCCGTTGTGGCGAGTCCGTTAAGTATAGTTGGTGCTGTTTGCATCAATATGGATACAGAATTAGTTGAATATTCAGGATTTAAGTTTAGCTACCTAAAATGTGCATTTCTTCCAAACAAGACAAATGACTCTTTTGACAACGATACGCTTCCGACAAGAGCGATTGCTTTCAATAGCAACCTCTTAACACATATCGGCTTACTAAATGAGGATGTTTTACCTCAATATGGATCTGACTATGAGTGGACTATTAGGGCAAAAAAATACGGATACAAACTTTTAATTAGTAGCGAATGCAAAATTTATACAAAAGTTGATGACTCAACGAGACATATCGTAAGTGCCAGAAAAGTATACAGAACGGACAAGCTATCGACATTTTTTTCTGAATTATTTAGCGACAAAAAACAAAATAGTGTTATCACTAACCTTAGATTCTCCTCTTTAGTTTTCAATCCCATTTACTCACTTTACTTTACAATGTACAGGGCGCTAAAAGTTATTATCGGTTTTATTATTACAAATTATTTGTCTAGAGATCCTCTATGAAACGAATCCTTTATTTTTCTGGATTAAACCCTGAAGGCAATTCTGCAGCAGGAGTTAGAGCAAAGTTTTTCATTGCCGACTTATCTAATGAGTTTAAAATTAAAAATTTATCTGCAGAGAAAGGACTAAGTCATCTAACCTTCACTCTCGCATCAAACCAAGAACGTTTACTAATACGACTTCTAAAGGAAGTGATTGTTGCCTTTGAGCTTTCGCTAAGAATACTTACAACAAAATGTGACTTAATAATACTCAGTTCCCCACCATACTTCACGAACTTGATCGCTGCAATCATTCTTAGAGTTTTTCGGAAAAAATATATTTTTGATATAAGAGACCTTTACCCAGAAGTATTTTTTCATATGAATTTATTAAAAAGAGATACTATTACAGGACGTTTTCTATTATGGATAACTAAAATCGCTCTAGATGGAGCTACCACTAGCATTACAGTCACAGAGGGATTGGTAAAAGCGATTCAATCTAATTATCACATTGAGCCCGTATTAATATATAATGGCTACGATGCAAATCATTTTTATGAAATCCAAAAGGATGATGAGTTCAAAGTTCTGTTTCATGGTAACTTGGGAAAAATGCAAAACATAGATTTATTAGTAAGTGTTGCTAAAGAATTACACGATATTGAGTTTATTGTTGCCGGCAAAGGCCCCCAAGAGCATAAGCTTGCAAACCTACCAAACCTATCGTTTCTAGGAGAGGTTCTGAACTCTGAGATACCAAAGATTGTAAAGTCATCACACTTAGGATTATCTTTTCGTAATGATGGAATAATCAATGAAACTTCATTTCCTGTTAAAATCTTTGAGTATCTTGGTGCAAAGCTACCAGTAATCTCAACTCCACACTCTGAAGCAGGATTTTTTCTTGAAAAAAACAAGCTTGGTTTTCAATATAAAAATTCAGAACGGAATCAAATCGTAAACAAAATAAGAGAAATCCAAAAGAACTCAAACACTAACAATGTCGATTTGACTAAATATTCGAGACAATATCAATCAAAAAAATTTACGGACGTAGTAAGAGAAGTCCTTAATTAACGACCAATTTTACCTATGACAATTTTAATTGTTTTCAAAATTATTCTTAGATCTAACCAGGACGATTTATTTTTAACATAAAATAAATCATATTGAAGCTTTATTAAGGAATCATTCTCGCTAGCACCATAACCATAGTTGACCTGCGCCCAGCCAGAAATTCCAGGTTTAACCAAGTGACGATAATTATAAAAAGGAATTACATTAATTAATTTTTGCTCAATTATTTCTGGCCTCTCAGGTCTAGGTCCAACTAGGCTCATTGTACCATTTAGAACATTCCACAACTGAGGAATTTCATCAATTCGTGTTGTCCGTAAAAATTTTCCTATCAATGTTATTCGATCATCATTCACAGGAGACCACTTGGCACCATTTTCTTCTGCATTTAAATTCATTGTTCTAAATTTAAAAATTTTAAAAACTTTATTGTTCAATCCGACTCGGTCCTGTGAGTAAAGAATTGGTTTTCCGGAGACTAGATATAAAATGGGTATTAAAATGAGTACTAATGGAAACAGTAGACATATTCCCAAAATGGCAATTACATGATCAATAAAAATCTTTGAAAAATAGTAAGATCCCTGGTTCAAATTAATTCTCGAGTCAATAAACCATGTATGATCAATTGCTTCCAATGGAACTTTCCCAGAGATCACTTCGCTAAATTCACTAAGGGACAAAATACTTTTTCCTGTATTTAGCAAATTAAATAGTTCTGTGCCAATATCCTCAGATCCTAGTAGATTGTCCTCAATTACAAGTAGCTTTGTATCATAGTCAGGTTTATAATTATTCATACTTTTAACGTGTGCCTTAATTGAAAAACCCAGATATCCTTTTTTATTGAATAGATCTTTAAGCTCTGTGAATGTGCTGGAGTTACCAACAAAAACCACATTGCGAGTAAATACTTTATAAGAAAAAACCTTGAAAAATATTTTTCTCCATAAGAACACAAAGACAAATGTAATGCAGCCAAAAATTATTAAATTTGTCTTTGGTGTAATCCCAAAAATACCTCCAAAAAGATAGAAAAAGATCACCGTTACAACAGATGAAAAGAGTACCGAGCGCAGTAAAGAAATAATCAAGCCATTTCGGTTAAAAACTCGAAGGGAATAAAGGCCCTCAATAAAGAAAACTGAAACCCAAATAGGTGTTAAAATCATTGTTATCAATAAATGTTGCTCTAAATATTTTGTTACTGCTAAAGAGTGTTTATCAATAAGTACTGTACACATCATTGAAGCAACAAATAAAAACATGTCTCCGAATAATAATAATAATTTCTTAGATCTATTTGACATGAATTTTTTATTCTTTTCTAATTTGAGAATTCTCTAAAATATATTTTTCATTTGTATTTGGGCATAGCCAATTACCATTCCCAGAAATGGGTAAGTCTATTCTCTCTCCAAATGCACTCATCCAGCCGACATGTATAGCTGGCACCCCTAGCATCAAGGCAAAAGATTTCACATCTTTAGTAACAACCGCCCCGGCTGCGATAAAAGAATACTGTCCAAGAGTTACACCGCACACAATTGTTGCATTTGCTCCAATTGTTGCACCTTTTTTGACTAGAGTTTTTTTATATTCTGTTTTCCTCTCAATGGAGGCTCTTGGGTTGATTACATTTGTAAAGACCATGCTAGGTCCACAAAAAACATCATCTTCTAAATGTACATTATCGTAAACGGAAACATTATTTTGTATTTTCACACCATTTCCAATTGTGACTTCATTGCCCACATAAACATTTTGTCCAAAAGAGCAGCGTTCTCCAATTGTAGTTCGGGGACAAATATGAACCCAGTGCCAAATTCGGCAATCGCGTCCAATACTGGCCCCATCGTCAACAATTGCTGTTTCATGCTTAAAGTAATTCATCTGTTATGCCTTAATTATATGTGACTCGTTGCTTCTATATTTTCCTCTGGTATCGATGATCAATCTTGATCCGTTCTTAATTACCTCATAGTCAAAGCCGTCATGATCTGTTGCCAAAACAACACAATCAAAATTGGCTAAAGTATCTAGAGATATTGTTGTGTTTTTTAGATCAAACTCATGTGATCTCATTTCAGGAAAAATCGGAACATGTGGGTCAGAGTACGATACAATTGCTCCCCGATTTCGTAACTTCTCCATCAAAACGATAGATGGAGATTCCCTAACATCATCTACATTTTTTTTATACGCAATCCCTAAAATTAGAATTTTTGCACCATTTATAGTTTGTTTTTTTTCGTTAAGACCTTGTGCAACTTTTTTAACGACGAAACTTGGCATAGAATTATTTATTTCTCCTGCCAACTCGATAAACCGAGTATGAACTCCAAACTCTCTCGCCTTCCAAGTAAAGTAGAACGGATCAATCGGAATACAATGTCCACCAATTCCAGGCCCTGGTTTATATGCAACAAATCCGAATGGCTTTGTTGCTGCCGCATCAATTACCTCATGGATATCAATTCCCATTTTATCAGCAACGATCTTCATTTCATTAACTAAACCAATATTTACAGCTCTATGAATATTTTCTAATAACTTTGTTAGTTCGGCAGCTCTAGTTGAACTTACTGGTACGACCCTATCGATTACGGAGCGATACAAAGCTATTCCCACCTCAAGACAACTTTTCGTATGACCGCCGCATACTTTTGGAATTGTTTGTGTTGTATAATCTATGTTACCTGGATCTTCTCTTTCAGGGGAGTAAATTAGAAAGAAATCCTCTCCAACCTTTAAGCCCGACTTGGATAATCGTGGCAACAGCTCTTCGTCTGTCGTACCTGGATATGTAGTGCTTTCCAGTGAGATGACATGACCTTTCCTTAAGTATTCACTGCATTTCTCTGTTGTTTCTATAACATAACTTAAATCAGGTTCTCTATACTTATTCAAAGGAGTTGGAACACAAAGTATAATTGCATCGGCGTCAGATATTCTCGAAAAATCAGAAGTGGGCTCAAAACCCGATTTAATTGAAGTACTTACCGACTCTGAAGAAATATGTTCAATATAGCTTTCATATTTATTCAATTTTTCGATTTTACGATCATCTATATCAAAACCAATGACTTTATAGCCTACCTCAGCATATCGAATAACTAAGGGTAGTCCAACATAGCCAAGACCAACAATTCCAATCACTGCATCTTTTCTCAACAGTCTATCTATTAATTTTTTTTTCATATCCCACTTTGATAATAGTTTTTAATTATATTACAGCCAATGAAGTGATTAAAAAAGTTAATTTCACACTAAATAATGACCCCACACAGAAATTTCGCACTTGCACCAATAGTACTCTCAATTTTACAAGAATTTTCTTATATCGTGTTTTCTTTTAATGTAAAGTCTAGGATTTTCAACATATAAAAGCCATACAGGACCAGTGAAAACATTACCTTAAAGTTCCACGCAATCATAAACAGACATGTACCCAATGCCAAATCCGAGTTCCTGCTCCAATCTTTGCACCGGCGTCTATAATTGCTGTTTCATGGGTAGTTATAGTCATAGTTTCTTCTCTTCCAATCTTATTCCATATCTCCTTAGAAAAGATATGAAGCGGTTAATGCCATCGACTTCTTTGTTCACAGAATATGAGTAATCATTCATGTCTATGCTTAAAGCACACTTCTCTTTATCAATTGTTTCATCATTTCTCACAAACTTAACATTCAATTCGCTTAGCTGAGAACTTTGATTTGGAGTTCTTTTTTCATATTTTTCAAATTCTTCAAAGATATGTTTGATCCTAGTTTTAAACTTCTCATCGCTTAACTCTTGATTTATATTTTCTTTAATTACTTTGCCTGGTGACCCTGCAACCAACGTGTGAGCTGCTGTTGATTTCACAACGGTAGAGTTTGCTGCGATTATTGAGCGTGTTCCAATTGTCACTCCAGGCATAATGAAGACTCTCCAAGGAATCCATACATGATCTTCAATATATACTGGGCCAAATTGAACTGGTCCCCCATGTAAATAATCTGACCATGAGCCATGAGTAAAGATCAAGGTATGTCCGCCAATTCCAACATGATCCCCTATGTATACACCTTCTCCAGGCTCAATCCAGCAGAATGGAAAAACACGGGAATGCCTTCCTAATTCAAAATTACCTCCATCAATTGATGGACCATTGATAATGGCAAAAGATTCAATATGTGAAAAATCTGAAAGTCTTACTTCATTCGCCTTCACAACTGAAAAAGGAGAAATCTTAACATTCTTTCCAATTAATAGTTTTTTAGAAAAAACAAAACTAAAAATGCTTATATGTGTGTTCTCACCAATATTTTGTCCGAACATTCTTCGAATAAATGCATTCAATGGATGTGGAACAAAAATTAAAAGAACAGATAGTATTTTATTAATCATATCAGATCACCTACTCAAAACTTCTTCATATAAGTTTCTTGTTTCCTTATTTGAAAATTCTGTATTATGCCACAAGGCAGTAAACTGTCCATTAACTTTACGACAGCTATTTTTTAAAGCCAATATTTTTTCCAATGCCTGCTCCAAACTTAACTTCATATATCTATCAGCTGTAACAGTACAGTCCATTACGATAAGTGGGCGAATTCTAATAGTCAGTTGCTTACTTTCAACAGGGTCAAATGCAGGATACTCAAAACAAGTCCCACATCTAAATCCGGCCATATCTGAAAAGCCTAAAGTGCTATCGTACGCCATATTTGCTTTCTGGCAGGTTTTTAAGGTTAACGGATGCGTCCATCTTAAGAAATGCATTCTACCACCAAATTTTTTAAGTGGAATTTTCTCTTCATCACATACTTTTTTTAATAAATTTGCCTCAGATAGAAATCGCTCTTCATCCTGATAACAATTATAACTGGGGTGTAACCCGATCTCATGTCCTCGAGAGTGAATATCACTCATCAATTTTCTCATTGCAGGATGCTCAATATCATAATCAGCATCATTCATTGGATGAGACTTTCCGCAAATGAAATAGAATGCACTTTTTAAATTATTTTTTTCGGATACATCCATAATCCATTTAAAAGTATTTGCTTCATCGAGCTTTAGCAGATTTTTATTAGTACCAAAATATATTAGAGGTGCAGTAAATATATTTATAAACTTCCTGTTTCGCAATACATCGACACCGAGCTCTCTTGCAAACGCCTTAAAGCTTCTGAATGCATAACGACTAGGCTGATCAACATCATGACTGATATTAATCTTAAATTCGTTTTCTTTTAACTTCAGATCAGGCCAGGTTTTTACTATGACTTCACTAAGAATATGCAGCCACTCATCAACAATAGGTCTTTCCAAATATTGGTATTTATAAGAATGCGAATCAACTGCAGAGAAGCGGTTATGGTTATCTGTTTTTTCGGGGGTAATTTCCTCTATCCGATTTAGCATCCAGAAGATAAGTCCGAATACATCAAACTTAATCTCGCTAGAATCATCTCCGACAATAATTAATGGAGAAGCTAACTTACTATTACTAGGAGAAGGCAAGTTTCCATCAAGAGTCTGACCAAATTTTCCAGATTCATAATCCCATTCAAAGCAGTTTTTAATTTTACTTGGAATTTTATAAAAGTCACCGCAGTGACTCACAGAGACATATTTTAATTCATCTTCATATTTAATCTGAATATCAATCTCGTTAAATAATAATTGAAATTTCTGTCCAAAACGTTCTTCAAGAATAGTTTCAAACCAATGTAAAATATTCGAATTCATGAGATCTATTTAAGTAATTCACTTGGCTTCTGTAAAGGCATAGCGCTATACTTAAAAATATATGCTTTCAAAACTACTAAAAAAAACAGAAGTCAAAAAGAACCTAACAATTAGCGTTATTGGGACCGCCGCTGGTCAACTGATCCACCTCGGAACAACCCCAATAATTTCCAGAATTTACTCTCCAGAGCTATTTGGACAATACTCCTTGTTCTTGTCATTCCTTGGAGTTTTTACTGCCATTAGTCTTTGTAAGTTTGATCTTGCAATTATTGCTGTAGAGGATGATGAAGTATCTTTTTTTAGAAAAATTCTTTTCAAGCTTAGTGTCCTTACCACTCTGATTTCAACAATAGTTCTGATTTTCCTTTATTTTACAGACAGTGGGAATATATTAAGTTTTCTCTTTCTTACTTTAACAATACCTGTTTCAGCGAAATATTGGATGCATAGGAGTATACTCAATAAATCTAAATTATTTAAGAATTTAAGTATCGGAAAAGTTTTAGAGAACTCATCAAACGGTCTTATTGCCATAGGCCTAGGTTTAATGAGTTTAAAAGATATTGGCTTATTTGCAGGTAAATTTTTTGCGCTATTATTTAGTTGGCTCTACTTCAGAATACAATCATCTAAGCTCTACCTTAAAAAATCTATACTTCCACCAAAAGATATATTAAAAAAATATATCAACTATCCAAAATACTCTTTTCCTGCAGAGTTAGTAGGGCAATTAAATCTTAATACTATTATCTTTATTTTTGCCTACTTATTTTCACCTCTTGAAGTAGGACTTATAGGACTTACGACGAGAGTCATGTCGGTTCCAGCAAACTTCGTCTCAATATCTTTCCTTGATGTATTTAAACAAAAATCCATGCAAGATTTTAAAGATACAGGTAGCTTTCGTACTATATTTATAAAGTTTTTTTTCGCACTGTCTGCCATTGCAATTTCAATGATTACTGTCATTTATTTTACAGGTCCGAGCTTATTTAATCTAGTATTTGGTAATGAATGGGGAAAGGCAGGAATTTATGCTCAGTATTTATGTTTTTTCTATGCTATTAGACTTGTAACAGGCCCTCTCGCTTATGCTCTAGAAATTGTTAATAAGCACTATATAAACTTAATATTTCAATGCTTATATCTCATCACTGGCGTAGCTAGTATTTTAGGAACTTTTTATATTACCGGTGATGATCTTCTATGCATCAAGGTATATAGCTTTAGCTTGTTCATATTATATGCAATACATACAACTGTAGCCTTTAAATACTCTAAAAAAGTGAGCTAATAGATGACAATCTCAATGATCATGTACATTTATACACTTCTCATTAAGATGTACTTTAAATGGACTATCTTTGCTTGAACTAATAAGGTCACCATTACTTGAACAGTTAAAGAAGTTCTCAAATACCTCTTTATAATTAGTACTATTTAAGTTTTGTCCATCTGATTCAAATAGGCTTGAGTCTTGCGAAAAAACCTCACTCAAAATGGTTCCGTAAATATCGATATTTTCAACATATTTAGTATTTAATGTCGTCTGCTTTGAACCCACAAATTTTACAATAATTGGAACTTGAACTATCTCTTCTGGGCCCAAGCTTCTAATTCCGTACTCTATTGTTTTCTCAGACTCACTTCGCACAATTCCATGATCAGACATAATAATAATTAATGAGTCTTCATACTTTCCCTGCTCCTTGAGACTATCTACTAGCATAGAAAGTTCATGATCAAACTGAATAAGTTGACTCTTATATCTTCTAAAAATATGAGTGTAAAATAAGCCTTTCTCACCCTGCTTTGCTGTTTTAATTCTGCTAATTAAGTCATTAAAGGTATAGCTCTCTTTTTTAGGATTGAATTTTTTGACTTTAACAGGTAGCTCAATTTTGTTTAAAGAGATATTGTACAGATACATCCGCCAAATAATATTATAAAGTCCTAAGTCTTTTTTATCATGATTAAAGGGAGAACATGCCAAGTTTTCATAAGCACAAAAGCTTTCATAATAACCTCTATAAGCAAAAATATTTGGTTTGTAATGCTTGGCGAGTATGTGTAAAAGTGATCTTCCTTCCTTCGAATTCTTATATGCTTCTTTATACTCTCTTATTCCAGTCAATAAATTTGGAATTGAAATAAAAGTTTGTGGAGAATTTGAACGTGCATTCGGAAAAAATTGAGCATCTTCTCGAGAAAATTTACTTAAAAAAGGCAGCTTCTCCGGTAGAGGATACATATCCTCACCTAAAAAGTCACTTGTAAGGTCTGTTCCATCGAGCATGATAAAGATAATGTTTGATGGAGCATCATCCTTAAGGCTTAATTCTTTAATCTCATTTTCATATTTCCCGTAGTCAAACCACCCCAAAGGGAACAAGTCTCTGCTAAAGCCTGAATACGTTTTATTGGCGGTATGTAACGTTAATAGAATAGATAAGACTGATAGTGTCCAAATAAAATTTTTAAAGAATTTATCTTTAAAAGCATTAAGTATTAAAATCAAATACATAACAACTAGAAAATATCCTTGAATGTTATTTTTTACGGTTAAAATACCGGCAAATTGCAATAATGCTAAAACTAAAAAAATAGTTCTAAATACTTTTTTACCATCAAAGAAAAGCGAAAAGACTCCCTGAAGGAGAAGTGGTAAAACAAAAAGACTTCCCAGTATCAAGCAAAAGGTCGTGGGAGTTAATCCGTAGTACTGCTCTAATATTGTGTTCTTTCGCATTAAATCTAATACAGGTTTGTATACGGCCAAGATGTTTATGAATGTAATTGAAAGGTAGTACTTATATGAATCAGATTTCATTTTTTCTTCAGCAGGTATAGAGTTCTCTTAGAACCCTGTACATTCTCTTTCTTTTCAACTGTGTAATATTCAGAAAAGGCTTTTTCAAATCCACTTTCATTATAATCAGAAAAAATATCTTCTCGAGAAGACAATAAGATATCAACCTGAGAGTCACCCTTTGGAACAAACTCAATAATTAAGTTCTCGGATAACTTAGAAAAGAACATTGCAATTTGTTCAAGAGGAACATTGTTACCAATGGCCAAATGGTGGATAAGTGCAAGTGCCATTACAAGATCTACATCCTTAGCTCTTTCGACAAAGCTATCCCTCTCAACAAGTGACCACCCTATTGATGGCGTGGGATTTGTTAAGTCCACCAAAAGAGGTGATATAGAAGTTTCACTTGATTTTTTTATTTGATTATAATTTTTCTCAACAGCTATGGGGTCAATATCCCACGCGATAGTATTTATGCCCTGATCTGCAAAAATTCGGCTAAAAACACCTCGATTTGCACCTAAATCCCATACTTTTTTTAATTTCAGTTCTTTAGAAAAACTCTTAATCAGCTCTTTTTTCTCATTAAAAGACTCATCTGAGTAATTAGTATTATTATAATAATCTCCCCACTCAGTATCCACAGTAGAAAGCTTAAGCTTAGAAATGGTTGTTTTTAAACTATCTAATATTCCTAGTGTTTGCATCTTAGGTATTTTCTTTACCTCTTGCTTGGATATTCCAGAATCAGAGTATTTACCTTGCATCTTAGCATGAAAAAATAAATGCATACTTAATCCCAAGCTCAACTTAGATTTTAAAGGCATCAAACTGGCGGCCAAATCTAGAGGGATTCCATCTATATAATTTTTTAATAGTGAGCCAAGCCTAATATCTGTACATGACATTAAAGCTAGTGGTGCCAAAAAGTGCTGGCAAAATTGTTTATAAGCGACCCAAGCCTGCCCTTCAGAAAAGTTTTCAAAAGATGTTGTATCAATAAAAATTGGCTTACCGTTTTGAAATTGAATATTATATGCACTCGCATCTTTTAAACTCATTCCATGCTCAATTGCGACTTCCTGAATTTTCAAAGTTAAAAGCGCGGCATCTTTCAACTGAGAAAAACTCCATTCATACGGATAAGATATATTAGAAATTAACTCGGGCTTAATTAAAAAGCCACCTTCTCTCTCTCCGTTCTCTTCATGGTCAACTATAAACTGATTTTTAACTAACTCTTTATGTAAACCAGAGTTCATCAATTTATCGTATTTAGACTTAAAGTTATTTGAGACAAATCGATGTAAAACATTATCTATAAATAATATTGCCCCATCAGGATCTCTGAATGAAGCAGGGTGATTAGTAATATTCATTAATGAACCTATTCTTTCTTATTTTTATTTAAAAATGTTTTGATTTTCTGCCAGTATTGTTTAATAAAAAATAATGAACCTGCAATCGCACCGATTACAACTTGAATGATAAAACTTCCAGTTCCCGGGTCTAAATACGCGTATGCGTCATGAGTTATAAAAGTCGATAAGATTAAAATTAGAGGGTACATATATTCACCTTGATTGCTTTTTGGATGAATTTATTAAATGATAATATGGGTATAATGTAAAGATTTTCTAGAAAGGGCTCTACAGCAAACCCTTACAAAATAGAATTACGAACAATTAGTTCCGATACAATTCCAATTGAAATTAGCTGTATCGAAAAAATCACCAAGAGCACACCTAGCATTAGAAATTGAAGAGAATATTTAAATAATTTTGTTATAACCTCAGAGCTTTGAGACTTTAAATCAAATGTGGAATTTCCTCTAAAAAATTATGTCATGCTTGGAATTGATATGATGGATTTGCTGGAAGTGCAGATTTTTCAAATATAATAGACAAAATATCTAATACCTCAACGTACATCATAATAAAATCGGGTACTTAGTTATGTCCAATAGCTGAGGATTATTGCAATCTAAAACTCGTAACTAAAAAAGGAGTTTAAATGATTAACGCTATGAGGTATACTAGAGATCTAGAGGAAAGCGGCTTTACTAAAGAGCAAGCAAACACAGCGCTCAACGTCGTATTGGAAATTATGAACGATAATTTTGCAACATCGAAAGACATTCAATTATCTGAGCTAGCACTTAGGTCTGACATGGAAAGAATGGAAACTTCTATTCTTAGTGATATGAAAGAGATGGGTGCTGCAATTCGTAGTGAAATGAAAGAGATGGAAACCTCTATTCGTAGTGAAATGAAAGAGATGGAAACTTCGCTTCGAGGTGATATAAAAAATATTCAGTCAGACCTTGAGTCTCTGCCGGACAAGCTCACGATTAGGTTAACTAGAAATGTCGTAGTTATTGTTGGAGTAATCGTGGCCGCTCAAACAGTTATACTTCGCTTATAATTCTATCCCCTGATAAAAAGCATAATTATCTTTATAGTGAGCAACACACCTATCAATTCCCTCAGTAAAAGAAATTTCTGGTTTCCAGCCTAAAAGCTTATTCGCCTTATCAATATTGGCCCAAGTCTTATGCATATCAGACTTATTAAATTCAAGGTTATTAACTATGGCTTCTTTCCCAAGCCTCTGTTCTAACATTTTTATCATTTGATTTATCTCGATGGGATTCTCTCCTCCGCCAAGATTGATGATCTCAAAGCCTAAATCTTTCTCAGAGGCAAGGATCGTTCCTCTGGCAATATCATCAACGTGAGTAAAATCTCTTGCCTGAGTGCCATCACCGTAAAGTGTAATTTCTTGCTCATTATCAATCCATTTCATAAATCTTAGTTGTGCCATATCAGGTCTGCTTAGCTCTCCATACACTGTAAAATACCTCACAATCGTACAGTCGATACCATAGAGATGATGATAGCTATAGCACATGGCCTCTGCGCCTTTCTTGGTGGCGGCGTAAGGTGAGATAGGCTCACTTACATCCAGAGTCTCTAAAAATGGCATCTCTTTTCCAGCATAAAGTGAACTTGTTGAGGCGAGGACAAATTTTTTGATATTATGCTTTTTACACATATTTAAAAGATTCAGATTACCCTGAATATTTGTTGAGACGTAGATATCAGGGTTCTCCATTGAATAACGAACTCCTGCCCTTGCAGCAAGGTTTAAAACCTTAGAAAATTCATTCTCTGCAAAGAGTTTTTCTAAATCCACAATATGTTCAATATCAATATTATAAAAACGAAAGTTTTCATTTTTTTTCAATTCATTTAGACGAAATTCTTTTAATTTCACATCATAGTAAGAATTCATATTATCGATACCGATAACTTCGTGTCCTGCATCCAGTAACATTTGAGCTGTTCTACTTGCAATAAAGCCTGCCACCCCTGTAACTAAGATTTTCTTACTCATGACTATCCTTTAAATCTAATCGTCCTGTGGTCTCATTAAATATATATTTTTGCTCAGTCTGTATAAAGTCATCCATTTTTTTAATTGGTATAAAGAAATTCTCTCGGGCAACACTATCTAAGTTTAAGAATTTCACACAAGACTCTCCATCACCACCACTTAGCCGCATATACTTATCCAGATTTAAAAGCAGCGAGCCTATCGCCCCCTCTAGTTGAGTATACTTTTTACCATCTTGCTCTTTCACATTTTGAATAAGATCTGGTGCTATAACCTCACTGAAATCTCCAAAGCTCATATCTGAAAGGTACTTTTTAAATAAACTCTTCACTAGAGATCTATTTATCACCACAATATTTGTATTAAACAAACAAAGATTATCTGAGTCCCTTAGGCCTAGTTCTTCAAAGTAAGCTAGTTGATCTGCTTTTTCAGCTTGGGCCTTCTCAATTATTGTGATGTATTTCTGATCACCTTCTTTAACTAAAGAGATCTGACCACCCTTTTTATCTTTTTCAAGTTTAGTGGTTGTGATCATAGCAATAGGAACTTGCTCCTCAACCATCCAAGTTAAGATTTTTTCATCTGCAACAGAATTTAAGTCTTCGCCGTTTCCAATGGTGATAATCTCATCAGCGGACTCTTTCTCGTTAAAGATTTCTGATAATAAGTAAAAACCTAAAAATGCATGGCCCCCAGGAGCAACTCTATCCAGTGTTAGCTTCCCACTCTCATGAATTGTTGGCATTTTCAGTTGAAAGATTTGAGAAGCTTCTGTAATTGTATCTTTAAATTTTTTTTGATCTATATACGAAGTTTTCTCTGAGCACTCTTTTACAATTTTCCAGGTATCTTCATTTACAAGGCTTTGAATTGAAATATGACTTAGATTCTTTTGTTTTTCCATTAACTGTATTTGAATATATTGAAGTTCGGCCAGAGATCTATGTTCACCTTGAATCTTTAAATACAGATCTGTACCTTTTGATCCCAAGGCTGATCTACCAGCAACTTCACCTAAGTGCTCAAGTCTTTTCACACTTGAACCAAGTCCTGCATGCATCTTCATAATCTTAAGGCTTATATTTTTTATAAGTTCAGGTTTAACCTTAATATCTTTATAATGCCCGATTGAGACATCTAATAAGTCCTCACGGCTTGCAATTGCAAAGGGCACAACAGGTGACTCAATTCCCTCTTCAGGACAATGAAGCTTAAGTTCTAAGGAGGAAGAGGAAGCGGAAGCGGAGGAGTTTTCCGTATATTTTTGATAAAGGGCCGTAAAATATTCTTTGTTTAGTTCCTTAGAGGCAGCGTCACCGCAATCGATTTGCAGGACATACTCTTCTAAAAGCTTGATTTCATTTGCATTCATAGATGCTGACTATACCTTAAACAAAGGATCTTTAGCAAATGGTCCGGCTGCGCGTCAAATCAATTTTTTTTTCATTTTACTTATGTTTTTTAATCAACTATCACTAGCTCATGAAAAAAATAATCCTACTCGCAACACTTTGTCTTACTCAATTAACTCATGCAGTGATTTTTGAAGTCACAGACATCTGTGAAGATAGACCGATGCTCAAAGAAGATATTCAAGTCTTTCAATCAACGACAGTAGGACATCTGACTAAGTACACCTTTGATAGCTACTCTGTTCCTTATATTGGGGATGAGATGGAAATGCATTCTATCTTGAATACACCATTTGCCCGTGATGCTATTCAATTTTTAGCTCCAAACACTGTTCGCGTTTATGGATGGTGCTTTGAAATAAATGGAATGGTGTCATCTCTTCCAACCTACCAATCTCTTGTAAGCCCTCACTCTAAATCACATATAAGATGGTTTTTTGGTTATGCTGAAAGACAAGCTGATAGATGGGTTGAATATTGTAAGCCCGCTTATGAGATGAAAGATGGCTTTATGTGTTTACAAAAAAAATAAACAGAATTAACAGACACAATTCCTAGATATCGTAACGATGCAAAATACCTTTAAACTTTTTATCATCACATACAATTAGTGCACTAATTTTTTTCTCATGCATGATCTCTTCAGCTTGAGCAATTTTCATACTTGATTCAACAGTAATGGGATTGGTACTTCCAAAGTCAGAAGTTTTAAACGATAACGCTTTTTCTTTTTCATTACGAAGTAAACGACTAATATCTCCATCAGTTATAACTCGCTTAATTCTTTCTTCTTGATCAAGCTCAACCGCCATCCCTAGTCTTCCCTCAGAGATTACCGCTATAATTTCATCAAAGGCCATATCTGACTTTAAGATAGGCAATTTCTCAACCTTCATAATATCTGCAACTTTAGTTAGAAGCTTACGTCCAAGGCTTCCACCAGGATGAAATTTGGCAAAGTTTTCAGCTTGAAAGTTTCTCGCTTTCATCAGTGCTACAGCAATAGCATCACCAACTGCCATTGTGACAGTCGTTGATGTAGTTGGAGCCAGCTCTAGAGGACAAGCCTCTTTACTAATACCAATATCAAGAAAGTAATCACAATGCTTAGCTAGAGTTGAATCTTTCTTTCCTGCCATGGCAATGACAGTATTTTTATTATTCTTAAAAAAGGGAAGTAGTTTGATGAGCTCATCTGTTTCACCAGAGTAAGAGATAGCAATAATAACATCACCATGGTGAATCATTCCGAGATCGCCGTGATAAGCCTCACCTGGATGCATAAAAAATGATCGTGTTCCTGTTGAGGCCATAGTCGCTGAGATTTTTTTCCCAACTAGCCCTGACTTCCCCATCCCCGTAATCACACATCGGCCACTGGCATTTAAAATCGACTCAATAATTTCATTAAAGTATGTGGGTAGTTTTGCTTGAACTTCTTTTAAGCCTGAGACTTCAATATCAAAAACATTATTCGCTATTTCTTTATAATCCATACACCAAATATAACATAAGATTTAAATAAGTAATAGCGCGATGAATCCTGAAAGAAGTAAATAGGCTAGAATACCAAAGTTGTTAACTTTTCTCTCTTGGATTCGAATCATTTTACGAGTTATTTGATAAAGAAAATCTCGCTGATCACTTGAGAAATTAGCACTTAGAAAATGATTATCTTTTCCATTTAAAAAGGTATGAAAGACCTCTCCATCAGCAGCAGTAAACTCAATCTCAACTTGGGGGCCCCCTATTCCAAAAACAGGACGAGAATACTTAATAAGTGTCTCTACATCTCGGTAGTCATATTTAAAAAGTTCGCTATTTCTAACAAAAGCTATATATTCTGGATTAAACCTAATTTCATCCACAAGACGATCACGAATTAAGTCGCTAATAAGGTCTCCAAATAGAACACCATATTCCAAAACGAAAAAAAGTAATTCGGTAGTAGGTTTAGAATCCCGTTTAAACCGACTTTGATATCTTGCTTTCATTTAACTATATTAATAGGGATCTTAAGTTGCATTTAAGGTATCTTCTGATTCCTTGTCTTTTTAGATAGTTAACAAGAGTAAAGGAGTGAAAAGAGCTGTGAACTATCAATAATTTTTGGCACTAAAGCTTAATCATCTCCACTAGTTCCTTGGCGACTTTAAAGGCACTTAGTTTTGACTGCCCTGAAAAACCTCCCAAGTAATAGAGAGAGTTATTTCTTAAACTGCGACCCATAAGAGGAACTCCATCAGTTGAATAGGTAATACTAGCTTCATTAATTTCTGAAAACTCACCCGTGGGAAAGTTTTTTGCCTTAAACTTTTCAAAATTTAGTATTGTTCTTCTCTCATCAATTTGTGCATCATCTTCAGCTCTAAAGTCATCATGATGAGCAAAAAAATAACCATCTTTCAATTTTACAAAGTAATCATTATCAGATGCACTAGAATAATTAAATAAATCTAAATGATTTTTAGGTGACTCTACCCTCATAACAAAGCTCTTTTTAACTTTTATTTTTTCTTTTACTTCGGGAATAAATTTTCCAAGGGAAGCCCCAGCAGTCAAAATGACATTTTTACCAAGGTACTCCGAACCAATGACTGTTTTAACTCTAATATCATCCATAAGCTTACTTAATAGTTTACAACTTTCATTCTCAACAATATCGATTTGAGTCGTTAGTTTCTTATATAGAGTCTTCATCATACCATCGCTTTCATAGTTGCCATCATGAGAGAACTTCACTCCTAATTTCAAGTTCTCACTCTCAACTTTCTCTAGTTTCACATGACTCTTTTTAAGTTGGTGAATAAAGCTTTCAAAAGAACCATTATCTTTAACACTATCTGAATCAAAATGATTTACCGTGCCGCCAGAGAATACATTTAAATAAGGATTTCTATCAATGACATTTAACTCCTTATTCATAAGGTCTATGTTTTTATCAAACTCTTTAAAGAGATCTACTACCATCTCTATTCCATGGGTTTGGTATAGATCATACATATAAGCAAGGGAGCCTACAGTTAAGTCTGGTATTTTTGAGGAGCTTGTACTTTGAATTATTTTTGAATCATTTAGAATAAGGATAGTGGCCTTTGGGTGATGCTTCTTTAGCCAATAAGCGCAAGAAAGACCAGCAAGTCCCCCGCCTACGACTATAAAATCATATGTCCTAGATAAAGCTTTATTTTTCATAGAACTATCTTAAATCTTAAGGTGAACTTAAGCAACATTAAATTTCAATAACTTAAAAATGTGACAATAAATAAAATCTATTTAGCAAATCTAATATGACTACCTTCAAGGGCAGTTAACTCCTGAGACAACTAAAAAGCTTACGGGACTAACGGACTCGAATGAAAAAGTACTCTCTTCAAGCACAAGGGCAGACTCATAAGTTTTCAAGTCGCCTAAAGAGCCTCTTAAAACGACAATGGCGTCCTTATCATTTAACTTTAAACTAAACTTTTTTCCAGCTGGGTAATTTATAAGCTCCACCTGGAAATCTTTATGTTTTGCCAGAGTTATAATCTCTTCACTCTCAAAAAGATGACTCTTAGATGTTGTTAATAATTTTTGATTAAAATCTTCCGAAAAATTAAGCACGTCCCGAGCTTTATCTATATGAAGCTCACGGGGATTTCCATCTAGCCCCATACGATTCCAATCCCAAACTCGGTAAGTAATTCCTGAGCTTTGTTGAGCTTCGCAAACAGTTATACCCGACCCAATAGCATGAACAGTACCAGGAGGAATATAGAAGAAATCACCAGAATTTACCTCTATGAAATTTAAAAATTTATCTACTGCCAACCCACTTGCAACGGCATTAAAAAATTCTTTTTTAGTCACACCTTTTTTAAATCCTAAATAAATTCCGGCCCCTGGGTTTGCATCCAAAATAATCCAGCATTCTGTTTTTCCAGAAGCATTCTCATGTATGCGAGCATACTCATCATCTGGGTGAACTTGAATTGAGAGGTTAGCAGCTGTATCAATAAATTTAACCAGATATTTAAGTGAGCATAATGTACTTAAATCAATATCTCCCACTTTTGAAGATCCCTGACTTAAAGTAGAAACCTCCCAAGTTTCACCAACAGGGTTAGTTGAGTTAATACCTTTGGCGCGAGCCAGCCTGGATCCTCCCCAAACTGTTTCACTAATAAATGGATTTAATTTAATAAGCTTTCCCATAGAAAAATAGTTTAACAAAAGTGTTACAATTCTCAAAGTTTCATTGCTAATAAACTAAATAAATAATACACTAGTAGCTCAAAATGAAAGGCGATATATAGTGAATAAAATTCTCATACTAGATGGTGCCATGGGTACCATGATTCAAAAATATAATCTCACAGAAGAAGACTACCGGGGTGAAAGGTTCAAAGACTATCATATGTCTGTTAAAGGTAATAATGATCTTCTCTCCATAACTAAGCCTAGTGTTATCGAAGAAATTCATCGAAACTTTCTAGAAGTTGGCGCCGACATTATAGAAACGAATACATTTTCGGGAACAACAATTGCCATGGCCGACTATGGTATGGAAGATATCGTTTTTGAGATGAATTTAGAGAGTGCGAAACTTGCTAGAAAAGTATGTGATGAATTCACGAAAAAAGATCCAACTAAACCAAGATATGTAGCAGGGTCTATAGGGCCTACTAATAGAACAGCGAGTATGTCTCCGGATGTAAATGATCCTGCCTTTAGAGCTGTCACCTATGATGATTTAGTCATTGCTTACAAACAACAAATCAAAGCACTTGTTGAGGGTGGCTCTGACTTTCTGCTAGTAGAGACGATATTTGATACCTTAAATGCAAAGGCGGCTTTATTTGCAATTCAAACATACTTTGAAGAAACAAATCAAAAACAATTACCTATTATGGTTTCAGGTACAATTACAGATGCTTCTGGAAGAACTCTATCCGGACAAACAGTTGAAGCTTTTCTTTATTCAATGTCACATATGAATCTCATGAGTATTGGTATAAATTGCGCCCTCGGTGCAGATCTTATGCGCCCTTATATTAAAACTCTTGCTGAAAAAGCTCCTTTCCAAATTTGTGTTTATCCAAATGCTGGATTACCAAATGAATTTGGAGAATACGATCAAAGCCCTGATGCTATGGCGTCAATTATCGAAGACTATTTAAAAGATGGCTATATTAATATCATTGGTGGCTGTTGTGGAACTAGTTACGAGCATATAAAAGCGATTGCAGAAGCCGCAAAAAAATATCCTGCAAGAGTTGTCCCAGAGAAAAGTAAGCTTACTCATCTTTCAGGATTAGAACCGCTACTTATTACTCCTGAGCTAAACTTTATTAATATTGGTGAACGAACAAATATATCAGGCTCAATTCGTTTTAAAAAAATGATTTCAGAAGATCGTTATGAAGATGCTCTCGCCGTGGCAAAAGATCAAGTTGAAGGCGGAGCACAGATTCTAGATGTTAATATGGATGATGGGATGATAGATGGTAAAGCCGCTATGGTTCGCTTTCTCAATTTAATTGCAAGTGAGCCCGACATTGCCAGAATTCCTATTATGGTTGATTCCTCTAAATGGGAAATTATTGAAGCCGGCCTAAAGTGTGTTCAAGGTAAAGCCGTAGTAAATTCTATTTCCTTAAAAGAAGGCGAAGAAGAATTTATCAAACATGCCACGCTGGTAAAACAATATGGTGCAGCCGTAGTGGTGATGGCCTTTGATGAGTCAGGCCAGGCAGACACTTATGATAGAAGAATTGAAATTTGTGAAAGGGCCTATAGAATCCTAGTGGATAAGGTTCACTTCACTCCTCAAGATATTATTTTTGATCCCAATATATTGGCGATTGCCACAGGGATTGAAGAACATAATAATTATGGTGTTGATTTCTTAAACGCCACTCGCTGGATAAAAGCAAACCTACCTCATGCCAAAATTTCCGGTGGGGTATCTAATCTCTCTTTTAGTTTTCGAGGAAATAATCCTGTAAGAGAGGCGATGCACTCGGTATTTCTCTACCATGCTATTCAAGAAGGCATGGACATGGGAATTGTGAACCCAGGAATGCTTGAAGTATATGATGAAATCGAACCAAAACTTAGAGAATATTGTGAAGACGTTATTCTCAATAAGTCTCCCGATGCGACAGATAAACTTCTTGATTATGCTCAAACAGTTGTGGGCTCAAAGAAAGAAAGAGTTGTAGATGATAGCTGGAGAAAAGAGCCTGTTGCCAAAAGACTGGCTCACTCTCTGGTAAAAGGGATTACCGAATTTATTGACGTAGATGTAGAAGAAGCACGCCATAATTATGAGAAGCCTCTACATGTTATTGAAGGTCCTTTAATGGATGGAATGAATATTGTTGGTGAACTCTTTGGGGCAGGGAAAATGTTCTTACCTCAAGTCGTAAAATCTGCCAGAGTTATGAAAAAAGCCGTCACCATCCTAAATCCATATATTGAAAAAGAAAAAAACGGCGCCAGTTCATCTAACGGAAAGATACTAATGGCCACAGTTAAAGGTGATGTCCATGATATTGGTAAGAATATCGTATCTGTTGTACTGGGATGTAATAATTTTGAAATAATAGATATGGGAGTCATGGTTCCTTGTGAAGATATTCTCAAAAAAGCAATTGAAGAGAACGTCGATATCATTGGCCTCTCAGGTCTTATCACACCGAGCCTAGATGAAATGGTCAATGTGGCCGAAGAGATGCAAAGACTAAATATGAAGATGCCGCTACTTATTGGAGGGGCAACGACCAGTCGTGTTCACACAGCTGTAAAGATTGATCCAAAGTACAATGGAACTGTTGTGCATGTATCAGATGCTTCAAAGAGTGTTCCTGTAGCTCAAATGCTCATTACTGATACCAAAAAGATTCATGCTGACACTAAAGATCAATATGAAAAGATGCGTGAGAATCATTCTCTAGGTGCAACCTACGAGACAACTCCAATAGAACTTGCGAGAGCAAATAAAACTCCCATCAATTGGGAAGAATCAGCTTTGCCAACTCCTAAAAAGCTTGGCATTACTGAGTTCAATGATATCCCTCTAAGTGAGCTTGTTGCTTTTATTGATTGGACTCCATTTTTCTCTGCCTGGAGATTAAAGGGGGCTTATCCAAAAATTCTAACAGATGAAAAGTATGGAGAAGAAGCAACCATATTATTTAACGAAGCACAGGTATACCTGAAAGAAATAGTAGACTCTGGCATTCAGCTAAACAAAGCCAAAGTAGGAATATTTCCGGCCAATAGCCTTGGCGATGATATTCAAATATATAACGATAAAAAAGAAATTATTGAATCTCTTTGTATGCTTCGATCTCAAAGAAAAATGAAAGAGGTTGATTCATACAATAGATGTCTTGCAGATTATATTGCTCCTCTAGAGTCAAAGAAAGATGATTATATTGGAGCCTTTGTTGTCACTACTGGTCTTGGACTAGAAAAACTTCTAGTAAAGTACGAGAAGTTAGACGATGACTATGCACTCATAATGATAAAAAGTCTTGCGGACAGACTTGCAGAAGCCTTTGCAGAATATATGCATGCCAAAGTAAGAACTGAACTTTGGGGCTATAATTCAAATGAAGATTTAAGTGCCAGTGAGCTTATTAAAGAGAAATATATTGGAATTAGACCCGCTCCTGGTTACGCTGCATGCCCGGATCACTCAGAAAAACAAAAACTATTTAAGCTACTAGGTGCAGATTCAATTGATGTAAAATTAACTGAATCTTGCGCTATGCTACCGGCTTCAAGTGTTAGTGGTTGGTACTTCTCTCACCCACAGGCTAAATACTTCAATGTTGGAAGAGTAGAAAAAGATCAAGTTTTGGACTATGCCAGCAGAAAGGGTTACACTGAAGTAGAAACTGAAAAATGGTTAAGATCAATTTTAAATTATAATTAAAGGGTTACTGATGACTAAGGTTGTTGATCATATAAAAAAAGCAAATGGAAAGACCTTATTTTCCATTGAGATCCTACCTCCAATGAAGGGACAAGGGATTCAGAATCTCTTTAATCAAATTGAACCTTTAATGGAATTTGATCCTAAGTTTATCGATGTGACTTATCACCGTGAAGAGTATGTCTACAAGAAGCGTGAGCAGGGACTATTAGAAAAAGTAGCTATTCGAAAGCGTCCTGGGACGGTTGGAATATGTGCCGCCCTGATGAATAAGTTTCATGTTGATACTATTCCTCATATTATATGTGGTGGTTTTACTAAAGAAGAGACAGAGAATGCCCTTATTGATCTCCAGTTTCTAGGTATTGATAATATTCTTGCTATTAGAGGTGATGCCATTAAATCGGAATCAAGGTTTACTCCCACTCCTGGTGGACATCATTACGCCTCAGATTTAATAGAACAAATCACAAAAATGAATAGTGGGAACTATTTAAATCAAGAAGTTGAGAACGCTTTTGCCACAGATTTTTGTGTGGGAATTGCTGGTTATCCTGAAAAACATTTTGAAGCTCCAAACTTTCATACTGATTTAAAATATCTTAAAAAGAAAGTTGATCTGGGCGCAGAGTATATTGTGACACAGATGTTCTTTGACAATACTAAGTACTTTGCCTTTGTAGATGAGTGTAGAGCAGCTGGAATCAATGTCCCCATAATTCCAGGTCTCAAGTCTCTTTCCACTTTAAGCCAACTGACAGTACTACCAAGTATTTTTCATATTGATCTTCCAGAAGATCTTGTGGCCGCCGCTGAAAAGTGTAAAAATAATTCAGAAGTTAAGCAAGTGGGAATTGAATGGGCAATAGCTCAATCTAAAGAGCTAAAAGAAAAAGGTGCTCCATGTCTGCACTACTATGCCATGACGAAAAGTGATAATATCGTTCAAATTGCAAAAGAGGTTTTTTAATATGCTTCCCTTCCATCAGGCCTTATTAATAGTTCCGACATATAATGAAATCGATAATGTTGAAAAGATGTTAAAGATTCTTACAAGCCTTTATGACACTTTAAACATCCTTATTATTGATGACGGCTCACCAGATGGCACTGCCGATATCGTAAAAAAATATCAGCAATCAAATGAAAAGATTCATCTTATTGAGAGATCAGGAAAGCTAGGTCTTGGAACAGCTTATATCACTGGTTTTAGATGGGCGCTTGAAAGAGACTATAAATTTGTATTTGAGATGGACTGTGACTTTTCTCATGACCCTAAAGACCTCCCCTCACTATTAGAGGCAGCACAGAAAAATGATTTAGTTATTGGTTCAAGATATATAGATGGTATTAGAATTATCAATTGGCCCTTTCATCGGTTACTACTATCCTACTGTGCCTCAATCTATACACGGGTTATAACTGGTATTGATGTGCTAGATGTTACAGGTGGATTTAAGTGTTTTACAAGAAAGGCGCTGGAAAGCTTAAACTTAGATAATGTCATCTCTAATGGATACTCCTTTCAAGTTGAGCTTAATTATAAAGTTTGGTCTAAAGGACTTTCTGTAAAAGAAGTTCCTATTATTTTTACCGAAAGACGAGACGGGGAATCAAAAATGCATGGTGGAATTGTAAAAGAAGCCATCTTTGCAGTGATCATGCTTAGAGTAAGAAAAATATTTGGAACCCTACACTAATGCTCAGTTTAATTAATACTCTTGATACTAATCTTTTTTTATTTCTAAACGGATTACACTCTCCATTATGGGATAAGATAATGCTTGAGATTTCATATAACAAATATGGATTTCTCGCTCTCATAATTTTTCTGAGTTACCTTGGGTTTAAAAAGTACAAAAAACAGTTTTTCCTTGGATTCTTTTTCTTACTGGTTTCATTCGGGTTGAGTGACTCTATTTCAACAAGAGTTTTTAAAGACAATATTAAAAGACTAAGACCTTGTCATGAAAAAGTCTTGGCGCCACAAGTTCATCTAGCGGGACAAAAATGTTGGGGAGGAAAGTTTGGTTTTGTTTCTTCTCATGCGGCAAATAGCTTCGCTATTATTACTTTTTTCTGGTTAATGCTAAGAAGAGAGCACTCTTGGCTCAAATGGTTTTATCTACATGCAGCTGTAATTGGTTACTCAAGAATCTATTTGGCCAAGCATTACCCTCTCGATATTTTCTTTGGAGCAATACTTGGTATTTTATGTGGCTTAGCTGGTTACAAGCTATTTACTTCTGCTCTTGCCCGTTGGTGGCCACAGTCTTCAAATCAACATGGATAGTACTACCTTTAACGGTCACTCCATCTAACTCAAGTCTTTTTATTTGCTTCAGCAATGTCTTTTTTATTGAGAATATTCCCAATTTTGCTTTTAAAAGAAAAATATCAATTTTGGTATTATCTTTATTGCTAGTCATTTTACCACCAACTCTCAGCCAAAGATTTATGTATGAGTCGATAAGAGCTTTACCATCGAATATTCCATCCTTAACTCTATAGTCCACTTTGCGTACGATCATAGGAATTTCAAGGGACTGCCCTCTTCTTTGTATTTCATTTATCTCTACAGTTTGCGCCGGATTCTCAGTTCTCATATCATCAAAGATAATGTCCTCGAAAGCTGCAAAGGTCATTTTTCTAATCAGTAAACTCGCGTTTAGAATCAATCCGTCTACAACAGAGATATCTTCATCGTCTTGGGTAGGAATATTTCTAACGTCTGTTTCGACATAAAGCTCTTCAAGGTGGTACTTTTTAGGATCAATATATAGATCAAATTCGTCACTACTAATTGTAAATAGCTTATCTGTTGATTGGATATCGAGATCCTTAAATGAAAAAGCTTTAAAGACATTCAAGAAACTAAAGTCAAAGTCTAATTCAACTCTTGTACTAGGGTCACTAATCACAAGGTTCTTTTCTTGTTTATTAAATTTTACATCAATATTTTCATGTGAGATTCGCACTTTAGGTAATTTATATGAAGCTTTCAGCGCATACGCCGTGCCATTACCATCAAGATAATCTCCACTGATATTCTTCACATCAATAATGGGAAAAGCCGCAAGTGCTGAATTAATTGTTATACTTAAGATCATTAAAATTTTCATCATTACCTCTACGCTTTACGTCCCTTTGTACCACATCGAAAACATCCATGCTTTTTCATTTGTCTCATTGTATTCAGCTGGCCATAGAAAGCCTTAGCTGCTTTTTGTGTGGCCTCATTATCTAATAGCCAAGCAAACTTTTTCACTGCAGGAAAATGCTTAAGCAGCTCTGTTATAACTTCACCGCCGCGGTAAACCTTTCCTTCATTGATAAGATGGACTTCCTCTTCACAGTCTTCTTGATTTAGTTCTGGATATTCAAGGTAGACTGCAGGATCTGTCACAGCAAAAAACTGAATTTTGTTTTCAATATCAAGAAGTTCAAGGCCCTTCTTAAAACGCGAGCACATTGAACACTCATTATCGTATATAAGTATCATTATAGGCTTATATCTAGAGTTTGTAGTTTAGCGCCAATACTAATTCTCTCTTTGGCGATAATCTTATCAGCAACAACAAAATGAAGATCATAATCACCTGGGTTTAACACCAAATGATACATTCCTGTTTTATGTCCAACATAAGACTGAAAACTCTCTGTCTGACCTGAATTCAAAATTTCTACTTTAAAATCACTCACAATGGCTTTATTCATTGTAAACTGACCTCTAACACCACTTTCTTCTAGACGTGTAAGTAAGTGCTGCCATCCAGCTCTATTCTTAATAACAGTCTTATCTCTCCACTTAGCATAACTTGGTTGAAACCCTTCTTTATTAGAGTTCAATTCAATGACAAAAGGAATAACCTGATAAGCATCATACATCCAATCGATATCACCACCATCAGCATTGTAGAGTAATTCCCATGCAGTACCTGCAGTATAGTTTAGCTTTTTACCAATCTCTTTTCCTATTTTTTCAACAACTTCCTGTGTTGGTGTTCTTTCTGGTGAACAGCCAAAAGGATAGATAACAAGTTCTGAGTATGAATGATAAGATATATCAAATACAGGTCTAACGTTTGCAATAAAATTCATCATCGCTTGAGTCTCAGGTTCTGATGCAGGATCCGGACCTCTATAAGTTTGAGAGCTTCTCCAACCACTAGATCCGTTACACTTATTCCAACCCGAAGGATAGTTTCTATTGAGGTCGACTCCGTATCCACCTTGATTATTTTTTCTCCACCACTTATCTTTAGTCCACATTTTATTGTTTCCATCAACATTAAACATTGGCATAACCCAAATCTCGTATGAATCAACCCACTTAGTGATTTGAGTATCGTTTCCATATCCACTCAATAGAGTTTCCATAATATCAATTGCCACCTCTGGTCCCATAACTTCTCTTGCATGGTGCATGGAATTGAATAGAACTGCAGGTTCTGAAGATTCATCAATATCTGCATTATCAGAAATTTTTACTGCCCAGATATCACGCCCTTCTACGGACTTACCTATAGAGATTCTTTTGGTTAAATTTGGAAATTTATTAGCAAAATCTAGAGTCAATTGCTCTATCTCTTCTGGATTTCTATATTCTTCGTCAGGGCCCTTACTAATTCCCTTAACTTCACGAATTTTAAGTTCAATTCCTTCCTTGACTAGATTTTTATAGTCGTAGTCATTAATCAGAACATCAATCTCGTTTGTCTTCATATTTACACCGGCAATATCGATTTCTAGATGATGTAGTTTTTCAAACACAGGCTTAAATACTTTTGCTTTTATTGAAGCAATAAACTTCCAGTCTTTTTGAAAAATAGGGTTATGATTTGCATGATTTGGTGATGCTATCGCTATCGAGCTTGTTAACATCATGGCAGCTGCTAAAATAGTGCTCACTTTTTTAAGATTACTAAACATATAACTCTCCCGTCCGTGGAATTAATAATTAACTCTCCTAGGACAACAAAATAAATTTAAAGAGTAAATGTTTATTTGTTATTAAGAACTTACATGAAAAACCAAGTTTGTCAGTTGTTTATGCTGCTTGCTTTGTATTGATGCTAAAAATAGTCGGCCATTGGTGATTGGCCTCCTCAAGATACTCATCCGCCTTTTTATCAGAACCCTCATCTCTTAAGGCCTGAATAGTGATCTTCATACTTTCAGGATCTTTGATACCATTATTCCACAACTCTAATCCCTGAGAAACTTTCTCAGTTGATGATAGAGTATTTGTATATGCTAAGAAATTAGAGATTTTGAAGATTGCTTCATCATCTGGTTTAGAACCAAATCTTGCTATTAATTTTTGAGCATCATCATGGTGTTCATACTCGGATAGTAATTTTATCATGGCGCCTAAAAACTTTGATTTTCCGCTACAACTAATTCCGACCTTATCAAAGATCTCTCTACACTTAGAACTATCACCTTCCAGCATAAAATATTTTCCAGAAACATACATTCCCGATGAAACGTAAGTGACAACATCTTCTGTTCTTTCATCAAGTTCGACAAAAATATTATAATAGTCTTCCATGTCTGCATAATTCTCAGTTCTAATTGCTAAGCGAATAACTTCTTTCAATCGATCTGGGTTTGCTGGGAAGTACTTCGCAATATTTTTAACAATTGAATAAGCTTCGACATACTTTTCATCTTTCATGAATATTTCATATAAACCAATCTGACACTTAAAGTGAATATTATTGATCTCAAGACCTTTTTTATAATCATCCTGAGCTTCATCCATAATTTCCATCATATACTTTGTTTGACCATGATAAAACAATGCCAAAGAAGGTTTCTTACTCAGAGAAGTCGCTTCATCAAATAGCTCAAGAGCAACATCATACTTGCCCTTAAACATTGCTTCCTTTCCTTTTTCAATAGCTTGTATATATTTATTTGGATGAATTTTGCCAATCACAGTTGTAATTAAACTTTTCTCTAAGCTTTTAACTGTATAAGGTTTAATAATAAAACTATCTACGTCTTCCTCTGCTGCTTTTGCAACTGCGGACTGAGAAATATTAGAAGTAATAAGTATAAGTACTGCTTTCTTTTCTTCAGGGTGAATAATGCGATACTCTTTAAAGAGATCAAAACCAGAGCCACCATTAAGAGTAAAGTCAGATAGAATAAGCTTGGGTTTCTTTTCTTTGATTACATCAATCGCTTCAGAATAATGAGAAACACTATCAATCTGTGAGCGCTTAGCTCCCATATCGACCAACGTCTTCATTAGACGACGTCTTGATGCAGAACTTTTATCAACAATCATAACATTGCCGCTTGATAAAAATTCTTTGAATAGAGCTTGCTTCTTATCAGCCTTCATCTATTATTAGTATCCCTTTGCTCTTTCCATAAAGTCATTAATACTACCCTGACGATCCTGGTAAAGAGTTATAAAAGCATCATATTGCTTTTTATCTATTTCACCAATCGCTATAACTAGTGTGTCTTTTTTGTTATCTAATTCTTCTATATCTTCAATGGTACCTTCTACTGCTAATTTAATTCTCTTTCCATTATATTGAAGACTTACACTTGCGAAAACATCTGTTCCCTTAGTCAAGGAATTCTTAGGTGATAGAACAATAAGTTCATCTTCATAAAAATCTTCAAAATCACACATAAAAGTAATTTCATTTCCTGCTTGAGTCTTTTGTTTAACAATAACTTTAAGTTCACCTGACTCTAAGTTTAAATCAGGCGGAGTCTCGCTCATAATCTTATCTAAACTTGGACCATTATCCGTAATATCATCGTCTAAATTACCAGTCGGGCCACCGTCTTTGATGTCATCGTTAGCTCGGGCCATTTTTTCATGAAACTCAGTTAATCCACCACCGAGAGCATCATCCATTTCGCTGGCAATTGATGCTGCCTTTGAAACCTCACTTTCTTTATTTTTTCCATAAAGATTCTTTCCACTTTCAGTTTTATTTTTTGTATCGACTTGTTTTTTTTCTGTACTTTCTTTTCCTGGACTTTGCTTAGGTTTTTTGTCATCTAAGTAACTCATACCTTCAGCTGTAATTTTTGCTTCTCGCTCTTTTTGTTGCTTCTTTTTATCTCTCAAGCTGCGTAGTTCATCTGCCACTTCTTCTGCAGACTTAGCAGCATTGGCGAACTTCTCTGCTTTTTTACGCTTAATATCTTCTAGGTAGCCTGTATCACTCATTGCCCCTTGATCATTGGCAGTTTTAGTTAAATCAAGAGGATCACCACTTGCACCCTGCTTCTTCTGACCTGAATCTTCTTTAAAGGAATCAAATCCATCTTCGAAGGAATCCTCAGTAGGTTTTTTAAGTCTATCGAAGGCAAGAGTTTCAGAGTTATCTACTTTTTCTTTTTTCTCTTTATTATCAATAATTTTATTTAATTCATCTTTCTCAAGGCCAGGTGGTTTCTTCTTACCCATGCCATCGATGACATCGTAAGCGCTTAAATCGTCATCTGTATCCTCAAAACCTTCAGGAGCTTCAGGATCTAAAATGATACTATCTTCCTCGTCCTTAGACAGCTGTACAGGATCAAGAACTGGATTTCCTTGATCATCTAACTTCGGTGGCATAGGTTTTCCATCCGGACCTTCCTCACCTTCATAATGCTTTTGAAGAGATTCCTCTCTAAATTTATTTTTCTTAGGATCTGTATTTTTACGGCTATTTGCACTGTTTTTACCAGCAAGCGCCCCACCTAGATCATCTTTATTCGGTTTACCGGCTTGAGGATCTTCACCCATTTTATCTGTTGAAGATTTTCCATCAAGTGGGCCACCAAGATCATCTGTTCCAGCTTTACCAGAAAGTGGATCTTCACCCATTTTATCTGTTGAAGATTTTCCAGCAAGTGGTCCACCAAGATCATCTGTTCCAGCTTTACCAGAAAGTGGATCGTCACCAAAGTGATCAGCTGCACTTCCTTTTCCGCCAAGAGGTCCCCCTAAATCATCAGAGCTACCCTTGCCACCAAGAGGATCTTTTCCATATTCGTCAGACTTGCTGTCTTTACCTGCTAGTGGGTCTTCACCAAGACGGTCAGCCGCACTTCCCTTTCCAGATAAAGCATCATCACCATAATGATCAGCTTCAGAGCCTTTTCCGTCATAGTGCTTTTTAATTCCTGCTTCGCTAAATTCATTATTAGAATCATCGTCTGATTCTTGCCTTTTATTTTTCGTCTTTCCAGATATTGGGCCACCATCTAAGTTATCCGTTGAAGATTTTCCAGATAGTGGATCTTTTCCAAATTTGTCAGTCGAAGACTTCCCCGCAAATGGGTCATTTCCAAGTTGATCAGCAGCACTTCCCTCACCACTGAGAGGGTCCTCACCCATCTTATCTGTTGAAGATTTTCCAGAAAGTGAATCAGCACCATATTGATCAGCGGCTCCACCCTTTCCAGATAATGGATCTCCTGCAAGTTCTTCAGTAGATCCTTTTCCTTCCATATTTGACAAGTTATCAGTCTCACTATCTCCGGCCAGGTTCTCACCTTCGTCATTCTCTGTAGCATCACCTTCAATATTAAACTTACTATCGCAAGTTTTGAGAATCATTCCTTCCCGAGTCTTCGCAAAGACTGAGTTTTCACATAGTTTTACATGTCCACCCTCATACTTAAAACGTGAATATACAGTTCCATCTTGTGCATAGAAATATAGATGAGGTGCTTCTGATGGAAAAATCCAGCGATTAATTTTCCAATCGAACTCTGGCTTATTTCCTTTAAAAAACCAAGAACCGTCATCACATACAAATGTCTTACTCTCTGGATTCTTTAGTAGGTATCTCCATGTTCCTGGCTGTGACTCAACCTCAACCCAACTTCCAATATATGGAGATGGACCTAGCATTCTTACAAGCCATCTTCTTAAAATTTTCTTATAATCTGTTTTGGCCTTAATTAGCCAGATATCACTTTCAAGTTCAAGAGGTTTCTGTAAAACAAAATCCTCTTTTTTCTCTGGTTGCAGAGCAGTCGCTTTTGCTTGCTTATCTTTCCTAGACTTAAGCTCTTCTTCCCTTTCCATTTTTGCAAGATGAGCAACAATTGGCTTAGACCAAAAATCAAGCTTAAAAGTTATAGTTTTGGCACGAGTCGTTGGCTCTAAAACATCCATACACCCATACTTGGCAAGTACTGATTCGACTTTTTTATTTGTTAAACCGCTAATACAAGCAGGCTTCAAAAGTCCTTTTTTTATTAATTTTTTCTGTGCCTTTAAAACCGTTACAGCATCTCGCATGTCCAATTTGTTTGTGACTTTAAAAAAGAAAATACCATTCCCCACGGACGAAATAAATTGGTTTACCTCTGCAGCCGTATTGATTGTCTCCACATCAAACTTTGATGAGTCTTTGTAGAACGATTTTAAATCTCGAATTAATGCTATCGAGTCATCAAAACCAAAGAATATTAAACTTACCTTACTCATAATTTATAATTCATCCTCTTATATTTCAGTACCTGTATCGGTTATATTTGATGGAACTATAAAGGATTTATTTTTTTATTTCAGATACTTGCCTCTATGACTCCACTAATTTAGAAAAACTAATTACTAATTATTTGAGCCGAATACTCGAAAAGAAATCATGGATGAAAAAGAAATAGATGACCGGAAAGATCAACTTCGAGTTGTTCTAGATACAGGTAATCGAGATTGTATTATTGAAGCTTTAGAGGAGTTTCCGCCTGCTTTTATTATTGAGATCCTAGAAGATAAAACAGAATATGAAATTATTAAGTTTCTTCAAATGATAGAAGTTGAGGAAGCCGGAAGAATTTTCAGTTATTTTTCAGCTGATAAACAATATGACCTAAAGAAAACTTTAGATAAAAGAGTTTTCGCGTCCATTTTTACTTATATGTTTTCTGACGTTAGGGCCGATCTATTTCAAAGTTTTCAAAAAGAAGAACAGATTGAAATCCTTCCCTATCTAGATAAAAAAACCAGAGAAGATGTCATTGTCCTTAGTGCGTACGAGCCTGAAACTGCTGGTGGTATTATGAGTACTGACTTTGCAACAATTGTCATCAATATGACTTGTAAGCAGGCGATTGCAAAAATCCGTCATGATGCTCCATCTCAAAAAATGATCTACTATATTTACGTTGTTAACGACGATATGGAAATGCTAGGAATGATCACCATTAAAGATCTCATAATGGCTGACCCAAAAGATATTGTTCGAGAGCTTTATAATGATAATTTCATTTATGCAGATGTAAATGCTGACAGAGAATACGTTGCATCTGAGATTGAGCGACATGACCTAATTGCGATTCCTATTTTAAATAGTTTAAATCAGCTCGTAGGTATTGTAACCCATGAAGAAGCCATCGATGTCATACGAGCGGAACAAACCGAAGATATGGAAAAATTCATGGGGATCGTTCCATCTGAAGATGAGCTTAGCTATCTTCATACAACAGCTATCCAACATTTCAAAAAGCGAGTTGTATGGCTAGTAGTATTGGCCGCAGTTGGATTAATTTCAGGAGTCATCGTCCATCATTACCAAAATGTCTTAGAACAATTAATTATTCTTGCTCTCTATATGCCTATGATGACTGCCACTGGTGGTAACACAGGTTCACAAGCAGCAACAGTTGTTATTAGGGCGATGGCACTTCAAGAAGCATCTGAAAAAGAATGGTTAAGTATTTTGTTTAAGGAAGCTAGAATATCTTTTATGTTATCAATTTGTGTTGGAGGTCTTGTATTTGTTAAAATTGCATTTCTAACATCATACTCTTTACTGCCAGATAACTTCACCTTTCCTTTTCTCGGTTTTATCATCTCTCTCTCGATCGCTTTGCAAGTTATGACTTCTGCTATTGTAGGAGCAGGACTTCCTTTACTTGTTAGAAGATTAGGTGGAGATCCCGCTGTAGCAGCAAGTCCCGCGATTACAACAACAGTTGATATCACTGGTCTTCTGATTTACTTTGGGATAGCATCATATGCATTACAACTCTAAAAACGGTTAACAAATGAAAGCAGTTATTTTATGTGGTGGATCTGGAACAAGGCTATGGCCTATAAGTCGAACCAGTCATCCAAAACAGTTTGTTCCTCTTTTCGGAAACAAATCTTTATTCCAACTCACAGTAGAGAGAAATAAAAATCTTGTCGATGGTTTTGTCATTGTCGTTAATGAAAAACAACTCTCTCTTTGCCAAGAACAAATTCCAAAAGACTTAATCAGTAAAACTCAATTCATTATTGAGCCATGCGGAAGAAATACTGCGCCAGCAATAGCTCTCGCAGCTCACTTAAACCCAGATGATGATTTATTCGTTCTACCTTCTGACCATTTAATTAAAGATCAAACGGCTTATAACAATACCACTGGAACGGCGTTAGGATTTTCAAATTCTGGCAATCTAGTTACCTTTGGGATTACACCGCAATACCCTGAAGTAGGATATGGTTATATTGAAGCAGATAAAAATACTGTCCTCTCATTTAAAGAGAAACCAAATTTAGAGACAGCAAAAGAATACCTTAAATCAGGAAACTACTATTGGAATAGTGGTATGTTTCTTTTTAAAGCAAAGACCTATTTGGCCGAATTAGAAAGTCATCACCCTGATATATCTGAAAAATCAAAAAAAGCTCTTACAAATGCAAATGTTGAAAATAATATTTTTCGTATAAATCTAGATGATATGCAAAGTATACCTGCTGATAGTATCGACTACGCTGTTATGGAGAAGAGTTCTCGTGTAAAAACTGTCCCCTCCGATTTTGGATGGTCAGACCTTGGATCTTTTGATTCTCTTTTTGGCGAATTTACTAAGGATAAAAATGAAAATGCTTCCCAGTCAGAGGCGATTCAAGTGAATTCTCATCGCAACCTTATTATTTCAGATAAGCTTGTGACGACTTTTGACGTTGATGATCTTATTATCGTAGATACCAAAGATGCACTGCTTGTAGGGAGACGTGGCGAGAGTCAGAATGTAAAAAAGGTTTTTGAAGAAGTTAAGAAGTTAAAAAAAGAACTTCTAGATTAATTTTGCCGATTCTTTATCCAGAATAAGAATAGCATTTGGATGCTGTTTAATTGCAGTCGCTGGAACCTTTGAATTAATATCTCCATTCACAACTTTTTGAACAATGTCTGATTTTGATAGGCCCGTGGCAACCATAACACATCTGCTGGCCTCCAGAATAGTTCCGATACCTATGGTTATAGCGGTAAGGGGTACATTTTCATTACTAAAAACCATCTTGTTTGAATTACGAGTACTACTTGTTAGCGCCACAACTCTCGTGCGAGAGTCAATACTCGACCCAGGCTCATTTAATCCAATATGCCCGTTAATTCCAATTCCCAAAAGCTGAAAATCGATCCCTCCGGCATTTTTAATGCTGGCCTCATAATCTAAGCAGGCCTGATCAATATTCTGCAACCCCACATTAGGTATGTAAACCTTGCCTGAGTCAAAGTTTAGTTGATTAAAGAGATGAAGGTCTAAATAGGCCTTATAGGAGTTTGCACTTTCATCAGCTAAGCCAATATATTCATCTACTGCAAATGCACTTACTTTATTCATATCGAGTGTTTTCTCTCGGGCATGTGAGATAAACTTATGATAGATGGCATCCATAGTTCTACCCGTGGCCACTCCAAGGTTAGAATCTAGTTTTCCCTCAATCTGTCTCAAAAGCTCTAAAGCTGCAAAGTTCGAAGCTTCCGCCGCCGAGTTAAATATTTTGATCTCCATGACCTGATTATATCACCTATGTAAAATATTCGGAATCAGAATTATAAATTTGATTTCGGAATAAATAAGGTCTATTGTGCTTCGCATGAGCAAGATAAAAATTAAGATACTTATTTGTGATGATGATAAATACTTCAGAATGGCGCTTAAAGAGCTGCTATCACCTCACGGAATCGTTATTGAGGCAGACAGCGAGCTAAGTGCTCAAAAGCTAATAGAGTCCGAATACTTTGATTTAGCGCTTATAGATATGGACATTGACGGGCCACTATCAGGTATACAGATATTAAAATCATCCAAATCCAAAGGTATACACTCTATAATCCTTAGCTCACAAAGCGACGAGGGAATTATCGAAGAGGCCTACGAATCAGGCTGTGACCATTTCCTAGCAAAAGTTCACTACAGAACTCACCTTGAACCCTATATTCATAGTTATAAGAAAAACTACCTAACGAATGATATATCAACCTTCTTTTCTGAAAAGTACATAACTCAGGACGAAGAACTTAAGGCAAGTATTGAGAATTTATGTCGCATCAACTTAAAGAATAAAACAATCTTTATTACCGGAGAGACCGGGGTCGGTAAAAGTTTAATTGGTGAGCTTCTTCATTATCAAACATATGATAAAACGAAGCCTTTTGTTCACTTAAACTGCTCTGAGATACCAGAGAATCTTATTGAATCAGAGCTGTTTGGACACTTAAAGGGATCCTTCACAGGAGCTTCAAGCGATAAAGTTGGGAAGCTTGAACTCGCGAGGGGTGGGACGCTATTTTTAGATGAAATAGGAACTATGCCTGCTAGTATGCAACAAAAAATTCTCAAGGCGCTTGATCAAAAAACGTTTTACCCTGTAGGTGCAAGTAAGCCTACTCGCTCTGAATTCACCTTGATAACAGCTACATGCGAAGACCTGTTCGAGAAAATTCACAAGGGTGAGTTTAGAAAGGACTTATTCTTCAGAGTAAGTGGATTAAACCTTGAAATAAAACCTTTAAGGCAAAGAGTAGACGATATCCCTCTACTCGTTAAACACTTTATAAAGCAATCACATAGACGATTTATTGTTAAAGACTCTGCCATCATCGCCTTTAAAAAGCATGAATGGAATGGAAATATAAGAGAGCTGAAAAAGCAGCTTGAAATACTCTCAACGAGCCAAAAAGGAATTGTCTCAGAAAGCGACATTCAGTTCACTAGACAATCCAAAGCACTAAGCGACCACTGGCTAACAACTGCACAAAGAGACTATATTGAAGAAAATGGGCTCAGATCATTTATTAAGAAGATCGAAGAAGAATCTATAAAAGACTCACTTGAACGAAACCAAGGCAAGATCACTGGTACAATCAAAGAGTTAGGTATCTCAGCTTCAGCATTCTACAGAATCTTTGATAATATAAAAGTAAACGCTCATTAAAGTTGGCATAACTCTTGCTCTACTCCTCTTCATAAAACATGAACGAGGAGAACGACATGACAACACTACAAGAAAGTATTTTAAATCAGTACAGAGAAACCTTCCCAAACGATAAGCTTAAAGATTATTGTGCAAAAACGGGAATTCAAATCACACGCATTCACAGAGTATTAAATGGTGCAGAGATGAAACTCTCAGAGTTTGAAGCCATTGAGAAAGCTATTCAAGGTGACGATCCCATCACAGAAGATTTTATCAAAACAGCATTCAAATGTATCAAAAAATTAAATTCAAAAAAAATCAGTGAATATAAGAATCAAATGAATCATGCACTAAAACTTGCAACAATGACAGAGCTTCAAGTTCAACCTCAACTCTTTGAGATGAGACTAGCTTAGGAGGCAATATGAACTATAATATAACCTTACCTGAACGAATGATTCTAGAGTCTCTAAGTAAAAAAAGTAAAGATCTACTAGAGCTTACAGATTGCACAGGACTTCAAGATAGGATCGTACAAAACATACTATCTGTCTTAGCAGCAAAGAATCTGATCGCTACTCATCATAACAAATATTGCATCAGTGAATATCTTAACTCAGACATGGTTAAGGAATTAAATGATCCTGAAAACAAAAAAATTGAAATACAGTATGTTTTAAAATCGACATTGGATATGAAGCAGAAGGAAGCCTTTAATTATAAAAAAGTGTCTATGAACGATAGAGAAAAGAAAATATTTAATGGACATATCTACAACCTTGAAGCCTTTATAGATAGTCTGGATAAAAACAAAAAAGATGAGCAATTAAAAAATCAAAACATTATATTCTGGGGAGAAGTAAATTATGGAAAAGTTATTAATCATATGCTTAATTTTTAATATTATATCATGTGGAAAAGAAGAAACAGATAAGAAAAAGAAAACATCAACTCTACACTCAAAAGTATTAGGTGAAGTGGGATCAATTATGTCAAAGATTGAACTCGACTCTGACTTTTCTCAAAAAATATTCATTCCTAAACATAACTTCAAAAAGATGCATATACTTAGTTCAGGTACCGTGACTTCCTTTGAACAAGCTGTAGATAAAATTACATTCTCCCTGGGTAGAGGTACTGCAAACTACAACTTAAGTTGTGTCATAAACAAGTATACAATTCATGCCCAAAAGAAAGAGTCTCTTGAAGTTGCAAAACCCTCTAACTATTTTGACATTTACTTTAACCAACATCTTGCTAGCTTAGATACAATCATGATTGCATGGAATAAGGCACTTAGAGATAAAGGTGAAGTTGTAATGGTGACTTTAAAACTTAGAGAGAACTATCGTTTTAATCTTCGGACTGGAATTGACTTTGTAAAGACGAATATATGCACTAAAAACAGTCGAAAAATAGGAACCCAAGTTTACAGAGACAATGACAAGCGAGTGATAAAACCAGCTCAGTTTGATGGAAACATAGCCGTAGAATTTGAATACTAGTTTAAATCAGCCACTTCATCACCAAGATGAATATATGTTTCAACACCAAGCTCTGTATTTTTCAACATATCTGAGCTTGGTTTCCACTTACCTTTCTCTCCACAAACAATCACAGTGCTTCCTCCAAAAAGAAAATACCCTTTCTCATCTCCACGCTTAAATGATTGAGATTCATCAAAAGATTGAACAATTTTTCCGACACATGTAGCACCAACTTCAATATAAGCAAGTTTTCCACAATTTTCTGTCTCAATGATTGAAACTCTTCTCTCATTCTTAATAAAGATATCTCCCCTATGCTTTAATGCAATAGGATTAACTGAATGGTAGTCACCATGAACAGGGAAGCTTTTAATGGTCTTGCCAGAGTCTGGATAGTGATAACGATGATAATCAACCGGACAAAGCCTAGCAATCATAAGTGGCCCGCCCTCAAAGTCCTTAGCGAGTTCACTATCACCGACTAAATCTTTAGCCCTTAGCATGGAACCTTTAACTGGAATTGTTAACTCATCATGAATTTCGCCGTAACCAAAATATCTAGCTTCTGCAAATGCCGCCATTTTACTTTTGTCCTCTATAAAATTTCTTTTACCATCCTTGAAAGTTCTAATAAAGAATTCATTAAATGATTTATAAGAATTCTCTATGGGCGCATCTTGAAATGACCCTTTATTATAATCATCAATTTTAATATTAAAGCTCTTAAGAAATGGTGGAACTTTTTTTGCTGACGAAGCCTTATCTTGGAATGAACCATAAAGACGACTTAATGTCTTACTTCCAATAATAGGGCCGAGCAGTTTTCCTGCGAAAGAATTATAGGCAAACTCTACTGCCTCCTGGCCGTAAACCTTTTCGACCTCGTTAGCATTTGTATATCTATTAAATATTGTAATTTCATATGGTTGACTCATAGCTAACATACCTTTTACTGGATAAAATCTAATTTATTACTTATTATATATCTGTTTTTTCAAACTAAGAAAAGGAGCATTGTATGAAACTTATTCCACTACTCGCTATTTTATTTCTTTTTCCTTTGACCTCATCTTCAGTATCTACAGATCTACTTCAACTTGAAAAAAGAATCATAGAAGTTTATAAAAACTCAGTTCCTGCTGTCGTTAATGTTGCTAGTATTAAGGTTGCTCGAAACTTTTTCTATGGTGATGCTGTTGAGGTGCCACAAGGATCTGGAACAGGTTTTGTTTGGGACGATAAAGGACATATCATTACAAATTTTCATGTGGTTCAGGGTGGAGATAATTTCATTATTACTTTTCATAAAAATAAAGCTGAATACAAAGCAAAGGTTGTTGGAACAGATCCTAAAAATGATATTGCCGTGTTAAGGCTTGAAAGCATGCCAAAGAACTTTAAAGTTATCCCTATTGGAGAATCGAAAGAATTACAAGTTGGTCAATTGGCCTTAGCAATCGGAAATCCATTTGGCTTTGACCATTCCATATCAAGAGGAATTATTTCTGCCTTAGGAAGAAAAATGGATGGTGTTGGTGGAGTTAAAATTAACGATATGATTCAAACGGATGCTGCCATTAACCAAGGAAACTCTGGTGGTCCCTTGATTGATTCCATGGGAAGAGTCATAGGGATGAATACAATGATTGTCTCTAGGTCAGGAAGTTCAGCAGGCCTTGGCTTTGCGGTTCCTATTAATACCGTCAAACGAATTGTTCCTCAGTTGATTGCCCACGGAAAAGTTATACGTCCGGGTCTAGGGGTTGGCGTACTCGAAGACCATATTAGAGAAAGATATGTTGGAGAGAAGGGCGTTGTTGTTACCTATGTTGACCCCAATGGAACAGCAGGAAAGGCGGGACTCAAAGGGATGACCAAAGATCGTTACGGTAGAACATACCTAGGAGATATAATAACTAAGATTAACGGAAAAGAAGTAAATACGAGAGATGATATTTTTCAGATCTTAGAAAAATTTAAAATTGGTGATACTGTGAAGCTTGAGTTTTTAAGAGAAAAGAAAAAAGTCAAAGTCACTGCAATTCTAAGAGAGATCTAGAGAATGCGCCTCGAGTCTAGTGGCTGATATCTCATTAAGAACGACCAATTTACTGGACTTTATAACCAAGTTTCGTTACAAATTATAAAACACATAAGAGGCAAAGGTTATGGTAAAACTAGATTCAGATATTAAGGCGTACCTACAATCTTTAACTAAGATTCCTATTGAAGATTGGTCTCCTCTAGAATCACTCATGACAGAAAAATCTTTCAAGAAAGGTGATCACTTCTTTCAACACTTTGATCATTGTGATGAAGTAGCGGTTGTAAGATCCGGCCTACTTAGAATTTACTTAACTGACCATGAAGGCGAAGAGAAAACATTCTCATTTATTCCCGAATATTCTTTTATCTTAGACTTCTTTCTTTCTTGGGAAGCAAGATCTAAAACAATGGTTTCTATTCAGGCAATTGAAGATACAGAGCTCTTAACAATTAAATACAATAATTTCCTTGAGCTTATGGGTTCGAGTAAAGTTTGGCAGGAAGTTTATAGAGAAGTTCTACTTCGTAACTATATGTTTAAAACTAAAAGAGAAATCCAATTTGTTCAGTTTAATGCTAAAGAAAGATTAAATATGTTTATGAAAAACAGAAGAATAAATGTAAGTAGAATTCCAAAAACATTTTTAGCCTCATACTTAGGTATCCAGCCACCTTCACTTTCAAGACTACTAAGAGACTTAAAAAACTAGAACACTAATGATACTAGTGTTCTCCTCGTTTATGTGGATCCATAGCATCTCGAACAGCTTCACCAACAAAATTAAATGCCACTAATACTGTAAATAAAGCTATAAATGGATAGAGAGCAAGCCACCACCCAATCGTAAAGTTTTTCTGTGCTTGAGCTAAAAGCTCTCCCCAGCTTGGAGTTGGCGGTGCAAGACCAAAGCCCAGGTAATCAAGTGCTGCTAAGCCTGAAATTCCTCCAGCAATAACAAATGGAGAAAAAGTTATAATTGGCCCAAGTGAATTTGGTAGGATGTGCCTAAAAATAATTTTCATATGTCCTAGACCAATCGCTCGCGCCGCCTCAACATATTCTCTTTTTCTATTTTTAAGAAACTCTCCCCTCATATAAATACTGATGGAGATCCAGCCAAAGAAACTGGAAATAACTATAAGTAACGTTAGTGAAGGTTCAAAAACTGCGATGAGGATAATTAATAAAAATAAGGTAGGAACTGTACTTAGAATTTCTGTCATCCTTTGTCCCACAAGATCCCAAGCACCACCATAATAGCCCTGAATACTTCCTAAAATCGTTCCAATGATAAAGGTTATAATCCAAACACCAATAGCATATCCTATGGAATATCTGAGACCATATAGAAGACGAGTTAATACATCTCGACCTCTATCGTCAGTACCCATAAGGTTTTGACCACTAGGTGGTGCAGGATAGTCATCTACTTTTTTATTTGATTCAAACGGGTCCCACTTTATTATGGGCCAAATAATTATATCGCCCTCAGAGAGTTTTAAGGTCCTGTAGTCAACTTGCATTGTATCTGTAATTCCAAATTCACTAACAGCGTAGTCTTTCACAACTGGAAAAAAGGATTTCCCTTGGTAGCTTAAATACACTGGTTTTGAATTGGCCCAAAACTCTGCTGTAAAACTAAAGAAACACATTATCAGTATCAGCCAAACTGAGAAATAGCCTGTCTTATGAGATTTAAAAGCTCTCCACTTCTTAAGTGTTTCCTCACTTTTTATTCTTTTTTCTATCATTTGAAATCTATCCTTGGATCAACCAGTACATAAGCAATATCTGAAATTATATTTCCAATCAACATCAATAAAGCCTGTATAAAAACTAGGCCCATAATCACATTATAATCTCTTGAGAGAATTGAGCTAAAGCCCAATAGACCAATGCCATCAAGTTGAAAAACTTTTTCAATAAGTAGAGAACCCGCAAAGAAAATTCCCAAAAAGCCTCCGATACCGGTGACAATTGGGATCAATGCATTTCTAAGTGTGTGCTTAAAGATAACAACATTTTCCGCAAGGCCTTTCGCCCTGGCCGTTCTGACATAATCTTTTTTAATTTCTTCTAGTAACGAGTTACGCATTAGCATAGTTAATGTTGTGTATGATCCAATGGTATAACATATAGTTGGCAACACAAAGTGATAGGCCCTATCAACAAATTTTTCCCAAGAATTCATTTCATCATAGAAATCTGAGAACAGTCCACCAATGGGAAAGATATCGAGATAGCTTCCGCCGGCTAAAAATACGATTAGAATAATACCTAACATAAATCCGGGAATGGCATAGGCCACAAATAAAACGAAGCTCGATAAGTAATCAAATTTAGATCCGTATTTTACTGCTTTATAAACACCCAAGGGAATGGAGATTAAATAACTTAAAATCAGCGAGATTATTCCGAATTGCAAAGAGACTGGGAATTTACTCATTATAACTTCTGTGACCTCTTCTTCATAAGTAAAAGACTCACCAAAGTTTAGGGTGGCCAAGTTCTTTAACCATAAAAAATATCTTTCATGTATAGGTTTATCAAAACCATACTGCTTCTTAAGCGCTTCTAAGACTTCATTGGACACGGTAGCAGTACCAGCTCCTGATTGCTCAGTCGAGCCTGAGAACTTTAATGCCTGTAATTGTTGCTCAATTGGCGAGCCAGGGGCAAGGTTAATAATAAAAAATACTACTAATGTAATACCAAAAAGAGTTGGTATCATTAACAGTAAACGCCTTAGTATATATACTCCCACTATTATTCCTCTCTTACTTTAGATTTAAAATCCCAATAACTGGATCCAACACCGTAACGGTAAGTATCCTTTTCTCTTTTAATCCTATCTGTATATCCATAAAATGTATCTTCAGTGTAAGAAAACCATATATATGGATATTCATTAATTATAATTTCTTCAACCTTTTGTAGAACTTTAATTCGTTCACTTCTGTTGTGAATAAACTTGGCCTTAGTCATTAACTCATCCGCCTCTTTATTAGAAAATCCAATAAAGTTAGATCCCCCCTTAAACGAGTCTGTATGCCATATTTGAATAGGATTCCAATCAAGTACTGCTGACCAGGCCAGTCTACAAGCATCAAATTTTCTTTCATCTAAAAGTTTTACGAAGGAGTTCCATTCAATAATTTTTATATTAATTTCAACACCAGCTTTTTTAGCATCTTCCTTGAAGATAGTGAGGTACTTCATGAAAGTTTCAGATGGCTCCATAATTGTAATTGAAAATTTTGTCTTTTTTCCATCTATTTTTTTATCTAAAATATTGTCACCGTCAGTATCACGCCAACCAGCATCTTTTAGTATCTTCAACGCTAACTTTGGGTCAAATTCCACGGCCTTTAATTTTTTATTATGATAAGGTGAACTTGGATATATTGGCCCCACTGCGGGGACTGAATAACCATATTCAAACTTATCTATCATAAGTCTTCTGTTAACAAGATGAGATAAAGCCTTACGAACTCTTCTATCTTTCAGTATTGGATGCTTTAAGTTCCAACCAATCCAATTGTATCCCTTAGGTGCATTATTTTTTGTTTTGACTTTAAAAACGCTTTTTCCCCATTCATCTCCACTTGTTTTTTTAACATAGTCTTCTGCTCGCATGCCTAGAAAATCAAGTGATCCCTTCTTAAGCATTTCAATTTTAACACTTCCATCGCTAACAAAGCGCAATACAATCTTTGAAAAGTTCCACTCTTTTTGCTCTGGATCTTTAAAACCCCACCAATCCTTATTTTTAATTAAAACAATTCTATTTCCACGACTATATGTTTCTAGTTTGTAAGGACCACTACCTATTAAATTTTTATTAAAAAAACTTTTCTTTTGATCTTGTTCGTAAAAATGTTTAGGGTAAATTGTTAGCCCAGCTGCTCGCTCAAAATTTTGCCAAAACTGATCTTTTGCAATAACTTTTATATTATATTTATCTATTATTTGAATCTCTTTAAGTCCAGTGTAGTAAGGTCTTACAGCTACTGTATTAAACTTATCTTTAAATAATATATCAAAAGAGAATTTAACATCTTCTGCTGTAAACTCCTTTCCATCTTGCCACAATACGCCTTCCCTTAGTTTAAAAGTGTATTCCATCTTATTTTCAGATACAGTCCACTCAGTCGCCAATGCTGGCTTCCACTCTTTAGTATCAATATCTTGACCTAACATAGACTCAAATATATAGCCTGCGACTTTAGATGCAGAAGCATCCGTGCTTCCAACAGGGTTTAATCTTGAGGGTTCATTTACAATATTAAAATAGAATGCTGTATTGGACTTTGGTCTCTGCTGACATGAACTAAATAGGACTACCATCAGTATGAGTAGTACGGGCCTTAACATTAATATCTCCTATTTTTTATAATAAAGTTTTGTATCAAGGGACCATCGGTCTTCAACCATATTTTGATCCCTAACTCTATATTGTTGCATTTTGAAATCTAGCTCATGCAACCTTGAAACGGTTTGTTGATAATTTAAATAACTTCTTGATTTATCTTCTTCCACACTAGAGAGCTCTTTTTGCCACTCAAGCTCAAGTTTTCTACGAAGAATTTCATAGCGTTGGTTTACAAGGTCGACCTTTTCTATATAGCCATCAACTTCTCTTTTATAACGGCTTAACCTTGCATCTAATGCCGTACGCTTTCGTGTTAGAACATCATTTAATTCTTTTGCAGTAATCAAGCTATTCTCTAAATCTGCACTATACATATGAAGGTAACTTCCAGCAGCGAAATATACGGCCGAGAGACATCTTTGCATTTTTGGAACTCTAATCAATAAATAATCATTTGAGCGTGCTTCTAAATATCCAAAACATTTTTTATCTGGAACAGATTCGTTCCACATTTCAATACGATTATTCTTTGATAGAAATTTGGCATTTTCAAAATTGATTTTAATTCTTACTAACTTTGCTACTTTATTAAGACGCGAGATTCTACCAGGGAAAATAACAGTATCGTTATCTAATACATATTCTTTTGCAAAAAGAGGTTGGCTTAATATAACGATTAAAAGTGCAATACATTTCAATAACATAACTCTATTATGCCATGCTATTAGAATATTAAAAGAGAAGAAATACCTGACTAGCTCACTTTATAAAAGGCTGAATTCTTTTCATTTTCACGAACTTCAACTTTTGTAACCCATACCCTGTTATCAGTCTGTTCTTTAACCATTTGATCTACCTTATCAAAAACATACTTAGCTGTTCCCTCCATTCCTGGATTTGGTAGAACTCGTAGCTGAATAACACCATCCTTATTCATTTGTTCAAACTTTTCAAGGTAAGGATCATCCGATGCAATTAAAAATGTATGGTCAAACATATGCTCAAGCCATTTTTTAACTTCTTTTAAACCACCAAAATCCATGACCCAAAATTCATCTGTCATTTCACTACAGGCAAATTCGAAGTAAAATGATCGGCTATACCCATGAACATACTTACAGTGAGAGTCAGCTTTCCACTGTCTGTGAGTACAAGGAAAACCAGTAAAATTTTTTGTTGAGGTATAGTGGGCCATTAAAACGCCTTTTGAACAATGATGCTTGATCTAAACTCTCGCTCGTGTAGAGGTTCTTCGTATTTAAGAATTTTTGCATTTGAAAACATAGTCAGTAGCTCCTGCTCTTTTAAATAATAGCTTTCTTTCTCATCCTCTGAATTTTTAGCTTGAAGCTCCTTAATAGTGTGAGCTTCATAAATTAAAATACCACCAGGCTTGAGCCATCCCATAATTTTTTTATTAAGTGAGCGATCAACATAGTAAAAACAAATAATTGCATCATAGCTATTTAGAGGTATCTTGTATTTTTTTAAACTGCCTGTGATAGTTTTAAACTTTACTCCTCGCTCGTTTCCCAAGCGCTTTGCTTTCTTTATAGCAACAGAGCTAATATCAATACCTGTAACCAGGTGGCCTTTTTGTGCCAAAAAAACAGCATTTCTACCTTCTCCCATCCCCATATCAAGAATCTGTGATTCAGGCTTTAAATAATCAAAGTTTTCTGCAAGGAATTTAGCTGGTGCTTTGCCATAAACAAATGTTCTCTTATTATACCTTTTATCCCACTTAGTCTTATTATCAAAAGGCAGTGTCGACTCACCAGATAGTTTATCAAGCCGAGATGGACTCATAAGGTCCTTAGCAAAAGTACTGATTGAGAGTTGTGAAATCAGTAAGATAATTAGCTTGTTCATATTATTTTCCTAAAAGCTTGAGATCATAAGAAATTAATACATTGAATCATATAGCTTTGTAATGCGCAAGGCGTCAATTAAGGTATATCTTCTAAGGCATTTAGATCGTCTTCTTGAATAAAGAGGTCGTTACTCTTAGTTAAATCCTCGGATTTGTTATTGGATATCTCTCCAGAGAGTTCGGCGTCGATATATAGTGTAAGTACAGTGAACTTCTTCCCTATCAAAGCTATATTTCTGATGACTTCGTCTTCAATAGCATTTGGCATATCTTCAGTATGCATAAGATACCAATAGAGAAGGTCTACAGTTGTATAGAAATCATTTGCTAATTCAATAACTTCGCTTGGAAGGTGTGCGAGGTCAAACATACTGGCCTGTGCATACCTATTAACAAAAACTTCATCAAATATATTACGATCTCTCTTGGCAGAAAAGTGTTCCATATAGATCTTTTCTCTTTCCTTAATACGTTCAAATAAATTCTCTGAATCAATCTTGATTAAGATGAGATATCTTTCTGCTAAATTTGTGTGAGTATTTTTCATTCTATGCCGCCAAGCTCATACGAGGTTTTTTCCCACCAGGCCAACGGTTTACTGGTGATACTTTAATATCGATCATACTTGATACAGAGTAACAAAAGTAATCAATATCAACAGGTAGCTTTGCAAAGTTATAAAAGTTTCTTTTCATAACAGATGGATCATTAACAGAATCAAAGCTTGAAGCAATATAAAGATGAATATTTCCGGCCCTCATTAAGTACTTTAAAATTCTTGTTACTTTATTATGATAGTAAGACAGTTCACTTCTCGATTTGATAACGATAAGTACATGGATGGCTTTTCTCTTAGAAACGCATTCAAGTAGACCTTTTAAAGTTATAGGTATTAGACTTTTATTTGATTTTTTAAACTGCTGATCAAGACGAATATACTCTCGTGGTAAATCTTTAGTTAACTTTAAATAAAAAATCCAGTGCTCATTTGCTTCCATACAATACTGTATCGGAGACTCAAAGCACTGGACTTAAGGGGAAATAGGGAAAAGGGGAAAAAAGGAAAAAACTGCCTGTACACCATCCTGGTAAAGCTTAACATCCATGTTAATAAGAAAAGGTATCCATCCTTGGACTCTTTCTGCCCATCCGTAGGCACAATATATAGAGCAAGTGCTGTGCCAAATCTAACCTACTGAAATATGGATACTTAAGAATTCTAAATATGACACCAGGGTCATTTCATCACAGCAAACTGGCACTTTGAAATAATTTCAATGAAAGATATTTTAATAAAGAAATTTTAGAAGGTATGCATCAAAGCATTTACTTGATTCTTTAACATAGATTTTATCAAGGAATGAGACCGCCTCAGTACAAAGAGTCCCGTTCGCCATAGTTGTGGCCCCTTGATAGCAGCTTGCATTGTCCAAGTAATTTGACCAATCGACACCATCTGGTGAGATTGCTTTTTGAGCATAACTAAAACTAAAAGAATGTGAGATATCATTTGGTGATAAAGATGAAATTGGAACTCTGGTAATCTCACTTACAACATGGTCAAAATTTTTGAAAAAGACTTTGTTCATGTCCTCATAAATCTCTCGAGTAATCCAACTAGGATTACTCATTCCATGCAAAGTGCCAGTAGCAACTCTTAAATTTGTATTCATATATTCATTTAGCCATATTTCTATAATACCTGGAAACTTTTTCTCAAACTTCTCAAAGAATGGTTTCATCGCCCAAGAGTCAGCAATATCTCTAAACACAATTTTGCCAGTGGGCTTCATATTTTTATCAAGTTCGATCAGATATTGTTGTGAATGTGCAGATTGAAAAGTTAATCCCATAAAGGAGAACATTTCTGCAGATGCTTTTCCCAGAGGGGCATGATAATGTTTTGTCCAAAATTTTGCAGGATTGTTTGCTCCATTCGTTTTTGAGATCGATTCACCAACGGCTTCATTTAGTGCACTAAAGCCAGGAAGATAATATTTTTTACCCGATACGAAGTCGTCTCCAAGTTCACGAACAATAAATCCATGATCTATATCTGCTATAACTCCGCCTGCTGTTTCTAACTGAATAACAAGGTTCTTAAATGCAAAGCGTCTCTCTACATTCTCTTGTATATCGTTGGCAAGTCTCGCTTTAACAACTTGATTTCTGTTAACACCTTTATCTTGCCAGTTACCACCAGTTTTATTTGTTCCAACTTTGATTGAAAATATTGCGCCTGATTTTGGGTCAGATACAAGCATTGATCTTGAAGATGTAAGAGCTCCTACGAATCTTGATTTTAGTGTAGCATCAAGTCCCTTACCTTTTAGCCAACTTTCAACTTTCAAATAATTGCTGGTATCCTCTGAGTTCACAACCCAGCGAATCCATTCCTGATTATCTTTTGTAAAAATTAATGCTTTTCTAATCTTAGGATCTAGTGTGTCTGCAAAGTGACCTTCAAGTTCACTTAATGGAAACTCAAAATGCTTCATTTGAAAATATTGATTTCCTCTCGTACTTGGATTGTTTGCTGTATTTGCATGAAACTCCCATTCAAGAAATTTTTGAACTGGCTCAGGAAAAGCTTCTTTGAGTTTAGCTGAATCATCTCCAAACGAGAGAGACGAAGTCATAAGAAAAATGAGAATTAATATATTTTTAAGTTTTAAGTTCATACTATCTCACAGTCCTAAAGACACTTAGACATTGATTCATAGGATTTATCCCGCTTCTGAATCTTGCTTCAGGTGAAGGGGTTGGAGTATCAACTCGAGGTGAATCTACAATGAATGCTTGATTCTCAAAGGGGTAATCAGCAAAGTACTTAAACCTTGCTTCATCTAGGCGACTTTCTTTTACCAGTTCGGTAAACCTAGCAATTTTCTCTTGCCTAGAAAAATTTATTCTTTTAGGGATCTTAACCTCTATGGGTCTATTAATATCCCTGAGATAAGTAAGACGACCATTTATAAACTCAGCCTCTAGAATAAACTCATTAATTGTCTGCTGGGGTCTAAATCCTCTTAATTCAATTCTTCTCTGCTCCTCAGCTACACTTTGCCCGATACTTCGAAAGCTTAAGTGTTGATAGTAACTTGGGGTCCAAACTTTCTTCTTATTATTAAGCCAGAACGGGTTACTTACATAAACTCTTCTATCTATCTCTTTCCCAAGGTGTTGCATTGCTGCGAGTCCACCAGTTGCGTCTAAAGTTTCATCAAATATTCGAATAGTATCTTTAAACGAGTCATGAAGGTGTGGCTCTAGAGCTGAGATCGGAGGTGAATTACCAGTATGATTTCCAAATATTCCCGCAACTAAGTGAGGGTTATTAGCTTGATCAACAACGAAGTTTCGGAATAACAAAGCATCATTATTTGGAAAAGCAGTTTTTAAGTCGACATTTACATGCCCTCCACCAATTCTAACATGAGGTTTTAAATCAAGTTCTGCACCTGATTCCCAAATCATTCTTTTAATTATATCTTTGCGCTCTGTAAACTCAGATACTGTAGATGGTTTCGCCTGAACTTCCAAGCATCCAGTATCAGTACCTGCTTGAAGCCAAAATCCATCTTCAAACTTAATTCTATATGCTTCTCCATGCTTATCGCTTGTTTTGACAACTTTACATGCAAGCACTACACACAGTAATTCAAACTTAGCTTTCCATTCCCTAAGAATATCAATATTTAATTTATTGGCATAGTCTGTTGCACCAGTCATTGAGTTAAGAATTTTAGAGTTCGTGAATGAAAATTCTGGCCCGAACAAAGCATCAATTCCTGTGTTTGCAGGGTCTCGAGAACTTTTCTCAATAGTCGTTAATGAACAAGCACCGAGTACAAGACTTAAAAGTACTAATAAGATTATCTTTTGTTTTTGAATCATAGTTCCCTCTTTAACATTTAACTTATCGAAATTGTGGAGCGAATTCTTGAGGGCTTATTTGAATTTTGACCAAAAAAAGGGAGGCAAAGCCTCCCTAAGTAAATGATATTATGTTATTTATATTACATCATTCCTGGCATTCCACCCATGCCGCCCATTCCTGGCATTCCGCCTGGCATTCCGCCACCTGCAGCATCATCCTGTGGAAGGTCAGCTATCATCGTTTCCGTTGTTAGCATCAGCCCAGAGATAGAAGTCGCATTGATTAATGCCGACCTTGTCACTTTAGTTGGGTCGATGATTCCGGCCTTAACTAAATCTTCAAACTTAGCATCTCTTGCATTATATCCATAAGAGAAGCTTTTATTCATTTTCACTTCATTAACAATTACAGAAGCTTCTTTACCAGCGTTTGAAGAAATTTGTCTAAGTGGCTCTTCAATAGCACGTCTAACAATTCTGATTCCAAAGTCATGCTCTTCATTACCTGTTGTAAAGCCGTCAAGTGCTTCAGTTGCGTGAACTAAAGCAGCTCCACCACCAACAATGATTCCTTCTTCGACAGCAGCTCTCGTTGCATTTAATGCATCTTCAACTCTGTCTTTCTTCTCTTTCATTTCTGGCTCTGTTGAAGCTCCAACATAAAGAACCGCCACACCACCTGCAAGTTTCGCAAGTCTTTCTTGTAGTTTCTCTTTATCATAATCTGATGTTGTATCTGCAATTTGAGCTTTAATAGCGTTAACTCTACCATCGACATCTGCTTGAGCTCCCGCCCCATCAACAACAGTAGTGTTTTCCTTATCAATTGTAACTTTTTTCGCTGTTCCTAAATGCTCAAGCTCTGTTGTCTCTAAGCTCATTCCAAGCTCCTCAGATATAACAGTTGCACCAGTTACAGTGGCAATATCTTTTAACATTTCTTTTCTTCTATCTCCAAAACCAGGAGCTTTAACTGCTGCGACCTTTAAGTTTCCTCTTAGTCTATTAACAACAAGAGTTGTTAGTGCTTCACCATCAACATCTTCTGCAATAATTAAAAGTGGCTTACCAGTTTGAACAGATTTCTCAAGGATAGGAAGAAGATCTTTCATATTTGATATTTTTTTATCAGTGATTAGAATATTTGGTGCTTCAAAATCAACTAACATTTTCTCAGTATTTGTCACGAAATATGGAGATAAATAACCTCTATCAAATTGCATACCTTCTACAACTTCAGAGTAAGTGTCAGCAGTTTTAGATTCTTCAATCGTAATAACTCCTTCTTTTCCAACTTTTCCCATTGCTTCTGCAATCATATTTCCAATTTCAGAATCATTGTTCGCTGAAATTGATCCAACCTGTGCAATCTCTTCATTCGTTGCAATCTCTTTTGAATTCTCTTTAAGAAACTCAATAACTTTCTTCGTTGCTAAGTCAATTCCCTTTTTAAGATCCATAGGATTGTGACCAGCAGCTACAAGTTTTGCACCTTCTCTGTAAACAGCTTGAGCTAAAACGGTTGCAGTTGTTGTTCCGTCTCCAGCATCTTCATTCGTTTTTTGAGCAACTTCTTTAACAAGTTGTGCTCCCATATTTTCAAATGCATTTTCAAGTTCAATTTCTTTTGCAACAGTCACACCATCTTTAGTGATATGAGGTGCTCCAAATGATTTTTGAATAACGACATTTCTTCCCTTAGGCCCTAGTGTCACTTTAACTGCGTCAGCTAAAACATTCACTCCACCTAAAATTAAATTTCTTGCACTTTCTGAAAATTTTAATTCTTTTGCAGACATATATACCTCCTAATATTTCTTATTGTTAACTACTGGAAAACACCAATAATTTTTTCTTCTTTCATCATTAAAAATTCTTGTCCATCAACTTTAATCTCAGTTCCACCCCATTTTTCGAATAAAACTTTATCCCCAACTTTTACTTCTAATGCTCTGGGGGAACCATCTTGGTTTCTATAACCAGGTCCAACGGCCATAACTTCACCTTCGCTAGGCTTTTCTTTTGAATTTTCTGGGATGATGATCCCTGAAGCTGTTTTCGTTTCTTCTTCAAGTCTTCTGATTAAGACTCTGTCTTGCAATGGCTTTACAGTCATGACGCTCTCCTGAATTATATTTATATCGTAAACATTTTTGTCGTTATCAATTTAATACCTATTAGATCAATGTCAATGTTACAGAACCTAAAAAAGCTTCAAAAACCGACTATTTCTTTTTTAATTCATGATTATGTAAATATATCGATCGTTTTACCGACAAGTCACTATATGACAAAGAAAATGACTAGCTGCAAGGCGCTTCTATTAATGACACTCGTGAGCACACTTTTTGGATGTGGTAAGCCAGTTAAAGATTCTGAAAGTACAAATGATGAGGGTTCTACGGTAGTCAATCGACCAGGAGCAACTGTGAGCATGCTAGAACTTAGCCTTGCAATGAACCCCCAAAGAGATAGTATTGCGAGCTCATCTAACCTTGTTGCTGGTGATGCCTGGGCCAGAATCCCTGAGTCCGTTTTTGTATCTGAAGGATCTCCACTAGTTATATCTTCAAAAGTTTATTTAAACACAAAAGAAACTAGTAAGAGAAGCTCTCCAGAGTTATTCTGCTCTTATACATCCATCAGACAAGTTACCGGAACTGATCAACCATCACCGGATGGATACAATCATTATTTTAAAGGTTGCTACCAAGATGTTGATAATGACGGTCAGGTAGATGAACTAAATTATATTCCGGGTGATGAAATCGCCGTTGATAAGGGCAATTATATTGTCCTATCAGTTCAATCAGACAACTCAGTAAATTCCCTAGTAATTTTATCTGAGATAGAATTGCGCTGGCTCTAAGCAACCATCTGAAATTTTTTCCCACATAAGTGTCATTTGGTGAAGCTAGCTTCCCCCCTTACAATAGAGCTATAAACACGATGGCCATTTAAGGAGATCATATGCGCATACTTTTATCACTCATCTTGCTTACGGCAAGTTTTATTTCAACTGCATCTGTAAGTATAGAACAGACAGCGAATATAGATTGCAAACTAACTTCTAAAGAGACACTTGTAATAGGCTGTACAAATTACTGTGGCAGGTTTAATAAGTGGGCCTTAAAGTGGTATGCAAGAAAACTTAACTATAATATCAAAGTCGTAAACCTAAGATCAAAGTATCAAAGTATAGATCATACTCAAGTTGACGGGATTCTCATTCCAGGAGGATCTGATATAGATCCAAAATGGTATATCTCAAAGGTCGATGGAAAAATTAAAGATTACCTTGAAAGTGTTAAGCACCTTGCCATCAAATCTGAGATTGGCACCAAAAGAGATGAGTTTGAGTTTTCATTACTTGATGATTACTTTAGTAATGAGGCGCAAAGATACCAACCTGTCTTAGGGATTTGTAGAGGAATGCAGGTTCTAACTGTCTCACAAGGAATACCTCTATACGTAGATATTAAGACAGAGCTAGGAATTAAAAATCGTAGATATACATTAGATCAAGTAAATGTACTCAACCCAGAGTCATTAATTAAAGAGCTTATACCCAGAGATCAATTTCGAGCAGTTGAATTACACCATCAAGGACTTAGGCTTGACTACTACTTACAACATAAAGAAGAATGGCCACAACTAGAAGTCACAGCTGTCTCCAATCAAAATAAGATTGCTGAAGTCCTTGAATTTTATAATAGACCAATTCTAGGAGTGCAGTTTCATCCAGAATACACCTTTGGTAAAGTACGCCGAGGAGTTTTTAAATGGCTTCTTAAAAGAGCGTGTTTCAATAAAATCATGGGAAAGAAATTAACAACAAAGGAAATTAAATGAAATTAGTAATTATTTTTTTATTATCAGTTTCAATAGCACTAGCTGGGTTTGATCAAAGACCTCCGAATTTTAATGTTGGTAATCAAAGAGCGGTTTTTGTTGATTTTGAATCTGCAACCTATGATATAAATTATCAAGCTGACAACCAAGCAGCAGTTGTTAAGACAGAGATTACTTTTTATCAAGCTGAAAAAGGTTATCCAATATTCGATTTAAAGATTAAACCTATGTCGGTAAATATGGGGATGGAGTATGTAGGTCAAACGCTAGTAAGTCCCCCAGGACAAGTGACTAGTTTTAGAATGCTACAAAAAGAACTCAATCCAGGAACTCATACAATTTCGATTCTTTCGCAACTAAAATCTGGTACTCGTTACGATACAAAAAGAAAAAACTGGCATAGTGTTTCTAGTGCATTTTTCATCAGAGACTTGAAGGACAGAATGTTTCTAGAGAAATATCTGCCAACAAATTTAGAGTATGATCAATACCAAATGACAATGAATGTTTCTGTATCAGGTACTAAAAGGTTTCACTCATTATTTGCGAACGGAAAAGTTACCAAGCATAGTGAATTTAAATATACAGTAGTCTTCCCTGATTGGTACACATCGTCTTCAGTATTTTTTCACTTTGTCCCAATAAATAAGTTTGTTAGATGGTATCTGAAATATCCTTCAATCGATGGACGTCAAATACCAGTTACAATTTACTCAAGCTATAGATTTTATAATCACTATGTTAAGAAAAAAGCTTGGACTGTTATGAAAGAGCTTGAGGCCGACTATGGGCCTTGGCCTCATGAAAAATTGATTATATACGGAACAGGTATAAAAGGTGGAATGGAGTATGCTGGAGCTACTGAGACATCCATCATATCTCTTGGACATGAATTACAACATGCCTACTTTGCAAAAGGGCTTCACCCGGCAAATGGAAATGCAGGATGGATGGATGAAGCAATTGCGAGCTGGAGAGATAAAGGACATCAATCTTTTGATAAACCATTTTATCACTCAGCAAACTTAGGTGCTCAGAATATTTATACGAGAAAAACAGATAAGCGATCTTATGAGTATGGTAGATCATTTATGGCGTATCTTGATTACCAGTTAAAAGATATTAGTTTACCAGGGCTTAAGGATTTTCTAAGAATCTATTTTGATAAAAGAAAGTATACAACAGTAACAACACAAGACTTTAAAAGTGATCTCGAAGACTATGCTCGTATGAGTTTTGACTCTGATTTTTTCCAATATATATATGGGGGAAACAAAACTTCGCATAAACATGATCACTCTCATGAGAATCCTCATCACCCTACTATTACTCAAGAGCAAATAGACTCAATCCTTTAATTTAGAAGAAATAACCTATCTCGATGCCGGAGCTTTTAATGGCTCCGTCGTCGAGAATACTTTCGGACCTAATTAATGTCAGATCAAAAGATTTAAATGAATAGCCCAGATTAACAGTATTTGCTTTCTCTGTTTCTTTTTCTATATTTGTTACTATTAAATTATGACTAAAATAGAGAGATACTTTTTTATAAAATATACTTATACCAAAAGACTGTGATGTATCCAAGAATCCATAAAGAAGGCTCTCTAAGTCTGGCAATAAAGAAAGAATGACAGGCTTTTTATTTGGAATAGTATTTGGATCTTCTGCATACTCATATTTTGTATATCGATACCTCACACTCACAAAATCGCTTAGCTCTTGCAAAAGCCCTATATAAGAATATTTTTCTTCGAAATCCAGTTCTAAATCATTACTAGCATTTTTCAATTCGCGATAGTAAGTATGCTTTTTTGCTCCTCGCCCAAGAGAAATAGATGTTAAGTAGTATGATTTCCACAAGCTATTTACTCTTATTTTCATCGAGAGTTCATTCTCTGTACTCTTAAGATATTCAGACTCTACGGACTTATAACCTTCAATACTGACACTTAAGTAACGACTTAGGTCATGTCCGTAACTCAGACCTCCAGAGTTCGATACCTCTGAATCTTCATCATCATCATCGCTTTCGTAACTCGTTCTACTTCCACTTAGTTCAATAAATCCATCTTTGAATATTTGACTTCCGAAAGATAAATCCTGTGTTTGAGTTTCTTCCTCACTTAAAACAGAAGAAACAGATAAAATCATCTGTCTCTCCTGCGCACTTAAGTTATTGGCTAAACATAATATAAATAAAAATGCAAGTAATCTCACCTGTTATTCAGATTCCCTGCTATCACGTCTCTCTTGACGCTCAGCTTGTCTTTCGCTTCTATTTTCTTGACGCTCGCTCTTTTTCTCAGCTCTGTTTTCTTTTCTCTCACTTCTGTTTTCTTGGCGCTCGCTCTTTTTCTCTGCTCTGTTTTCTTTTCTTTCGCTTCTATTTTCTTTTCTTTTACTTCTTTGTTCTTGGCGAATTTCTTTTCTTTTCTTTCACTTCTTTGTTCTTTGCGATTTTCTTTTCTAGCTGTTCTATTTTCTTTTCTCTCACCTCTTGCCAAGGCAAGACTTGAAAACATAAAACTTATAATTAAAATTAATCCTGTATTCTTCATAGTTATCTCCTAGGTTGAAATGTAATTTCGTATTATTTCGCTTATTTTATCACTCACATGAGTAAAATTCTATATCATGACTCTCATTACCTCTTGTCACAGTCGCATTACCACAACTATTAAAGTTAACAGTTCCTATTCCTGAAATTATACCTGAGAATGTTACATCAATCGTTCCCGATGTAGGGTAACAACACCCCTCAGAATAAGATAAATTATTTGGCTCTAAAGTCACTTTATACTTGGCAAGGTTATGGGATATTTCCAGAGCCCCACCATCAACTAATCTATCTTTTCTTTTTAGTTGATTCATAAATATAGGACTCGATGTTTTCATTGAGATATCAAGTCTAGATTTCCCCTGACTCCCTGTTCTTATTCGATGCTTACCAAGAATCTCTAACTCATATCCACCATTTATAGTCGTAATTTTACCACCACCTCCATAGGTATCGCCCTCAAAATCTGATCTCTCAACAGAAGTTGTTCTTATCTCGGCCCCCCATGATGTCGTTCTTGTTTTTTCAAAAGTTCTAACTACTGACTCTCCTTCTTGATCAACGCTACATTCTGTTATGTCTGAGTAATCAAGAGATACGTAACCAACAAGTGTTTGATCTGATTCACCAATATTACAATTATAATTCTTTACCTTTAAACCATTAACACAATCAGACTCAACAGCTCTTCCACTACACACTTCTTCAGTATCGATTTCCGCTGATTGAACACTTAAAAGATTAGATGTAGATAATTCCTCACCCTCTTCTTCATCCCCTACACTTCCAATAGATGTTATGGCCATTTCAACACTATCTGCGATTGCCTTGTCAGTCCTTTGCTCTATTAGTTCTTCAGTTTGAGGCTTACAGCCAGTAAGGACCATTGATGCCAAAATGAATGATATTAGTAAACTCCGCTTTTTCATTAATCTCTCCTATCTATTGTCATAATTAATATGTTATCCTTCTGAATCTAATACGCTCAGTCGTGTAAAAAGTTTCGCGCTAAGTTAAAATAAACACCTATTTGATGATAAGAACATATAATTACATACACTTACAGGGCAAACAAAATAATCTATGAAAAAACCGCAACCTTTAGACTCCTTATTCGTATTAGTAACTGATAGCGATGAAAAGCTTATGAAGTATGTACAAAATGGAAACAAAAAAGCCCTTGAAAAGCTATATGAAAGATATAAGGGTAAAATATTTAACTTTGTGGTGAATATGATGAAAGATCAAAAACAAGCAGAAGAAGTTACACAAGATGTCTTTATAAAGATAATCAAAAGTAGTGCACGATTCTCTGATCAGTATAAGTTTGCTACGTGGATATTTACAATCGCTAAGAATACGACGCTTGATAGAATCAAAAAGAAAAAAGAAAGTACCTTCGGACTTGATGCTTTGGAATCTGGGAACTATGTGGATCAACAAGTTGATGATTCTGTTAACATTGAAATGGATGCGATCGCGAAAGCTGACAGAGAAATTGTTGAGAAGTGCTTAGGGAAACTCAAGTATGAACAAAAAGAAGCCCTAATGATGAGAGTCTACTCCGAAGAGTCATATGAAGAAATTTCCAGAGCACTAGATAAATCACTAAGCTCAGTAAAATCTCTTATTAATAGAGCAAAAGTTGCGCTAAATAAATGTGTGACCGAATGTATGGAGGCTTAAATGGATAGAGATGAGCTTGAACTACAAAAAAAATTAAAACAAAACCTCTCAAAGGACTTCGATAAGAACTTTTGGAAGCGTTATAATAATGAAATCAACGAAGAGGAATCATCATTAGGAATATGGGTTCCACTTTCAGGTTTTACTGTTGCATGTTTCCTCGTACTTGTGATTATGAATACAACTAATATTCATAAAATAACCGAACAAGACATGGTCGCTATGAGTATAGATAAAGAAATGTATGAAAATATGGATCTGCTTGCAAATATAGAGGACGATATGATGAATCTTAGTGATAAGGATTGGAATGAACTACTTGAACCAATTTAAATACATCGCTCTTTTCTTATTATTTCTTCCTATTGCTCTAGCAAGTGATGATGAAATAATTAAAAACTTAGAGTTCTATGAAAACTTTGATGTTTACGTGAGTGAAGAATATGAACAAATCATTATAGATGAAGAAGACAAAAAAACACAATCAACAGAAGAGAATAACAATGTATAAACTTATAATCGTATTGATAACATTTTTAGTCACAAATCTAGCTTTTGCAAATATCGAAGATAATAAATCCCGCTGGAACAATATGTCCGAAGTACAAAAACAAGCGATTCGCAAGAACTTCCAAAAGTTCAAAGAGCTACCTAAAGAAAAACGCTCGATTCTATCTAAAAGATACAAAGCATTTAAAAAAATGCCCAAAGAAAATCAATTAAAGATAAGAAAGAAGTTCAGAGAGTTTAAAAAACTATCCCCTGAAAAACGAAAAAGCCTCAAAAAAAGATGGTCAAAGTGGAAGGGTTTATCAAAAGAACAAAGACAAAGAAGATTTAAAAGACTTAGACAAAAAATTAAAAGAAGAAGGAATAATAATTAATCTAAATTACGCGTAAATTCGAAGATCGCCCACGGTCCTGGATGCATATCCGTATGATAGATTTTCTTTTGGACTAATTGGAATTGATCGAAACAATCCTTCTCCTTAAGCTCTTTTTTAACTCTGCCATCAGGGTTATGACTATCCAGAAGGAAGAAATCCCCTCGCTCTTTACAAAGATCTTTCTCATCCACATGTATAAGTTTAATATTTTCATCGAAATATGAACGATATAGTCCACTCATATAGTACTCAGTATCATATTCACTAAAAAGGATAAATTTTTTATAGTCGACCAGCTTATATTTCATGTCAAAGACGGCATTTTTTGTTAACTGACTCTTCTCTAATAAAACGCCCTTCACCAGACCGGTAGAAAGCATACCAAAATAAATAAGTGCCACCATAATACTTAAAACTTTATATTGTACAGATTTGAGAGATATCTTATCCAACAAATAAAAAACAACGAAGTGAAAAACAAAAATATAAAATAAAAAATACATGGGCTTGATTTCATCCAGTCTTAGTACAAGACTCAGAAAGATAAAGCCAGCGCCACTTACGATTGAACTTATTCCGACATAGGTTTTTAGAACTATATTCTGATCGTTTTTCAAATAATAATAAAACGCAACAACACCAAAGCCTATGAGGATAAGCTTAAATATAATTTCAACCGATGTGTTAGTCTGACCTCCAAAAATAAGTTGTTGAGCGCTATAGAGCACTTTACCAAAAGTATATTCATAAGATTGAGTATCCCTATCGACGAATCGAAATAAGAAAATCACAGGTGTTTTTAGTATAAATAAAATAGACATAAAAGAGACAAAAACCTTAGGGATCTTAACTCCGTCTCTATGTCTATAAATGAAACAGACAAATACTAGTGTCCAAAAATAGAAATATCCCATATAAAAGAATAATGAACCAATCCCTAGGGAATAGATTGCGTACCTAATCTTGATTTCAAGATGAAGATTTTTTCGATTAAGAAAATAAGCCGCTAAGACACAAAAAAAGAAGTAATGAATATACATATAAATATACTGACCAATCTCAATTAAAAAATAATTTAAAACAAATGAAAGGCCGAAAAGCGACCCAACATACTTTCGTTCAAAACTATCTCTTCCAATTCTAAATAACGTTATAATTGCTAAGATATAAAAAAGTAAGGAGAATCCCTTTAAGACTGGTTTTGAAAAGCCAAACAGAGAGCTCCACATTTTCAACCCCATTGAATAACCCGGTTGGTGATCTAGAGAGCAACAACAGGGCTGTCCATAACCAAAACTTAATAATTCTCCAATAGACCTCATCGCACAATTGATCATTGTGGCCTCATTCAATCTAAAATCAATTGCCATCATCTGACTTGCAACTATTAAAATGGCTGAAATAATTATGATAACTTCAATAATAGATATCTTCTTAAGCAATTTTAATTCTCCCTTAGTGAAGTTTATCATATGATTCTTATTATTCTAATGCCTTCAATATAAGCCTAACCCTCTGAAATAACTGAACAATCAATATAGTCATCGAAGTTGTTTAAATATAAGACATAGTCGTAATCTTTTCAACTTCTTAGATCGAAATTAGTTATAACTCTATACTAAAGAGAATAGAAAAAAGGAGATCAAGTGAAGAAGTTTATTACACTTTTAGCAGTTAGTTCGAGCTTACTTTTAAGTTCATCAGCTATGGCCAATACTCTTGACGGTAAAGAGTTTACTAAATGCTTTAAAAAAGCTTTTAACGATGCTGTCATTGAAACAAAAGAGAAATATCCTAAAGTGAAGCTTTGTGAAAAATTATCAGATAAAGCCTTTAAAAATATTACTTTGTTTAATACTGGCTCTGACAAGTACGGAAACACCGGCCCCCTTTCTGCAGAAGCTATGGGTGAAGACAGTATAAGAGAATATTATGAGAATATTGTTTGGGAAGTAGAATGTTATGATGAAACTTCTTTTCTACCTGTATTATTCTTTAAACGTCTAGGGCAAGCGGCAAGTGATCTTGCAGGTGGACACAATAAGAATGACCTACAACTTGTAGAGGATGCTATGTCTATAATGCTTAGTCGCCCCATGTGGTCAGAGAATGGATCCGATCTTCTTAAAGAGAATGACCTTTCATACTGCGAAGAAAACTAAGAAAATAAAATAAACTTCATACCAATTATAAAAAACACAAAAGCTCCCAAGAGATACTTACTTGGGAGCTTTTTTTCTAATATTGATTCAAATAGAGATGTAAAAATAACGCTTGTAATGGCAATACCAGACAATGTTGCCAAGTGGGCGGTCTTTATCGCCTCTAAATAAAAAGCTAAAGACAAAAATGTTCCAAAGATTGCCCCCAATGTGACCACATATCGGGAATTCCAGTTGAGACTTTTAAAGTTTGCCCGAAAATCAAAAGGACGATATCTACTAATAATCAAATAAGCGAATAGCGCTCCAATACAACGGTAGAAATTCCCCTCAAAACCAGTCAGTAATTCGTTCATATCAAACGCAAGTCTTGTGATAATAATTCCAACACCATCTATAACCATAGCAAGACAAGCGTACAAAAGACCTTGAATCTCCCAGTGCCCTTTGTTCTTAAAGTTTTCATAGGAAAAAGTAAGAAGACAGAGAATAAAAAAGATAATTCCAATGAGCTTACTTTCTTGAACTGCTTGTTCTAATAAAATGAAAGAGAGAACCCCCACCACCAGAGGCTGAAAACCAAAGAGAACCATCGTCCTCGCAGGACCAAGTACAGACAGTGCTTTTAGCAAATAAATATCCCCGATCCCTAAAGCTATAAAACCAGAAATAAAAAATATACCAAAATTAAGAATCGAGATCTCATGAAATCCAGTGGTAAAGATTATAAAGACGAAGAAAAGAATGGCCGCGACTACCGCTTTATAAGTATTCATCCATAATGATGAAAATTTACGTGTATAATGAGCAAAAAACATCGCTCCAAGAGCAAAAGATAGATTTGCTCCTAAAGCATAATAAATATATTTTTCAGTCATAGATATATCCTATCAGATTGTACTTGCATAATAGATTAAAATTTATTAAAAATCTACTATGACTTTGACTCAATTAGAATACATTTTGGCCGTAGATCAACTCAAACACTTCGGGAAGGCTGCAGAGTCCTGCTTTGTCACCCAACCCACTTTAAGTATGCAAATACAAAAGCTTGAAGATGAGTTACAAGTCACGATCTTCGATAGATCCAAAAGTCCGATTCAAACGACGGTAGAGGGTAAAGCGATTATTGATCAATCTCAAATAATCATCAAAGAAAAAAAACGACTTTTCAGTATCCTGGATGAAAGCAAAGAAGAGCTTACCGGTGAATTTAAACTTGCAGTTATTCCTACGTTAACCCCTTTCCTTGTCCCTCTCTTTATTCAGCACTTTGTAAAAAAATATCCTAAAGTGAACCTTATGCTAGAAGAGGCCAAGACTGAAGATATCATCGAAATGCTCAAAAAAGATGAGGTTGACGCGGCCTTGCTAGCGACACCTCTTGAAGAGAAGCATATTGAAGAGAGAGTTTTGTACTACGAACCGTTCTATCTTTTTGTTCATGCAAAACATCCCCTTGCCAATAAGGTCAAAGTCAAAGAAGAAGAACTTGATATAAATGATATATGGTTACTAAATAAAGGAAATTGTTTCAGAGAACAAGTTCTTAATATATGTGCTCAAAAAAGAGGAAACTCTACTAACGAGCATATTAACTTTGAGAGTGGAAATTTTGAAACTCTTAAGAATATGGTCCTTAAGGGCTTTGGCTACACCATCCTTCCTCATATGGCAGTCCAGGACCTTTCTAAAGCTCAAAAAAAACTCGTTAGGCCCTTCAAAGCACCTATTCCGACTAGAGAGATTTCTCTAGTATTCAGTAAAGACTGCTTAAAAAGAAAAATTGTTGACGCGCTTGAAGAAGAAATTCTTGGTGATATACCTGATGAATTACGTGATATTCAAAAAAAGAATCTACAAGTTATTGAATTTTCTGTAGGTCATTAACATTGCACATCATCAATATTATTTAGTTATCTACAGCTAGTATGATAGATAAACTCTATTAGTATAATAGAGATTAACGATTGTATTTTAATTGCTTTTTGAACGATACTCTCAACACAGTAATTAAATTGTTAACTTTTAATTTTAGGAGATAAATTATGAGCTCATTAGTAACGAAACAAGCACCAGACTTTAAAGCGACTGCAGTGATGGCAGATGGATCTTTCAAAGATGTATCTCTTTCTGACTACAAGGGACAATACGTTGTTCTTTACTTTTACCCACTAGACTTTACATTTGTATGTCCTTCAGAAATCCTTGCTTTTAATAGCAAAGTATCTGAATTCAAAGAAAAAGGTGTTCAACTATTAGGTTGTTCAATTGATTCACACTTTTCTCACTTTGCTTGGAGAAACACTCCCGTTGAAAAAGGTGGAATCGGTGAGATCGACTACCCTCTAATTGCTGATGTAACAAAGAACATCGCCAGAGACTACGGAGTTCTTTTCAATGAATCTGTTGCTTTAAGAGGATTATTCTTAATCGACAAAGCTGGATTAGTTAGACACTCAACAATTAATGACCTCCCTCTTGGAAGAAATGTTGAAGAAGCTCTAAGAGTTATAGATGCACTTCAATATACTGACGAGCACGGTGAAGTTTGTCCTGCAAACTGGAAAAAAGGTGAAGAAGCAATGACTCCTACAGCTGAAGGCGTTGCTGCATATCTTTCAAAGAATGCTAAGTAATTTTTTTATATAATACTTATGTGACTAGGCCCTCAGTTGAGGGTCTTTTTTTTACATAAAAAAGGGAGACTACAAGCCTCCCCCTATAAACTATAATTTTATCTAATTACTACTTCTTCTTTTTTGGAAGATCACAAGACCCAGTCTTACAACATGAGTGATCCGGCTTACACTTCGATTTCTCAGCTTTCTTCATATCACATGATCCATCTTTACAGCTTGAAACACCATCACAACTTCCACACTTATCTTCACAGCACGATTTATCGGCTTTACATCCTTGCTGGCATTCAGCTTTCTTTGCACAGCATGAATGATCACCCTTGCTAAAATGTGAACAAGAAGTAAATACAAATAAAGATAGAACTAAAAATAGACTTGAAAAAAATTTCATAAAATTTCCTTGGCTTAATAATTTTAAATAGATTAATAATCATTTAGTAAAAAATATTAAGAAAGAATTGGAGGCCTAAAGAGCTCTTTTATGATTCTCTTAATTTGTAGATTTGTATACAAGATATCGAGTTTATTATAGGAACGATTTATATATGAAAGTTGATCAAAACTATCTACTGTCTTAAGAGAAATATGACAGCAAGGCATTTCACAATTTGTATCTTCACTTTCGCTAGACTTGTTATCAGTCTCCTCTGTATGACAACTAGAGCTTAATGGCTCCTTATCAATATTGCTCTCATGGCAAACATCCAAGTGAGCATAGCTTGGTAAGCTAAGTAGTAAAGTGAATGAAATGATTAAGTTTAGCATTCTCACAAGATCAGTATCGGACAATTCGAGCTTTGAATCAAGCTATTCATGTAATTTTTATGTCAATTATTTAAGGTCATACCAATTACAGGCAGTTGCCATATCGACTCTTAAAGGGACTTTAAGACTCACAACGTTTTCCATTTTTTCACGAATTAGCTCTTCCATCTCTTTGACCTCAGATTTTGGCACATCAAAGATTAACTCATCATGAACCTGTAGAATCATTTTAGACTCAAGCTTTCTTGACTTCATCTCACTATCGAGATTGATCATCGCCTTCTTAATAATATCTGCTGCTGTTCCTTGAATGGGACTATTAATCGCCATTCTCTCGGCCACAGATTTAACTTGGCGGTTTGTCGAATTGATATCTTTTATATAACGTCTACGTCCATAAAGTGTTTCAGAGTAACCAGTTTCTTCACATTTTTCCTTTAAAGAATCCAAGTACGCTTTGACCTTATGAAATCGTGTAAAATATTTTTTAATATAATCTCGAGCTTCCCCCTGAGATATCTTAAGCATGTTTGCGAGACCGAATGATGACTGTCCATACATAAGACCAAAGTTTATCGCTTTAGCATAGCTTCTTTTCTCTGAAGGGACATCGCTTAGAGGGATACCAAAAATTTCACTAGCAGTTTGAGCATGAATATCTTCGTCCGCCTTGAAGGCATTAACCATGACATCATCCTCAGAGAAGTGAGCAAGAAGCCTTAACTCAACTTGAGAATAATCTGCGCCAATAAGTACATTCCCTTTACTTGCTTCAAAGCCCTTTCTTAACTTACGTCCATTATCAGTTCGAATTGGAATATTTTGTAAATTGGGATGCTCTGAAGAAAGTCTTCCAGTCTGTGCAACGTGCTGATTAAAATGTGTATGTAGTTTACCATCTGAATGCACTAACTCAGGTAAAGCCTTAACGTAAGTAGAGTTTAGTTTTTCAATTTCACGATACTTTAATATGAGTCCTGGAATCTCACTCTCTCCCATATCGTCGAGAGCTTCAAGAACAGAAGAGTCAGTAGATGCTCCTGTCTTTGTTTTTTTGATTATTGGTAAAGCTAGGTCTTCAAATAGAAGCTTACTTACTTGTTTAGGTGACTTCAAATTAACTTCTTCACCTGATATCTCAAGTACTTTTGCTTTAATATCTGAAGTAATTTCGGTAAATTCCTTTTCTAACTCTCCATAGTATTTCGTATCAAGATGAACACCGTTCCATTCCATTTCGGATAGTATCGGTAACAAAGGTGCATCAAACTTATTAAAGATTTCAAGTACTGTCTCTTCTTCTTTTAACTTTCTTTGTAACCAAGGATATATTCTAATCCCGCTATAAAGCCTTTTTGCAAAGCCAAACTCAAAATTTTTAATACTTGCGATATCCTCAAGATTTTCTTTTCTAAGATCTTTAATCAAAGGAATATTTTCAGATATAAATTCTAAGCTCATCGATTGTAGATTATGTTTCTTCTCTGGATCACAAACGAAATGTGCCTGAGTTATATCAAAAACCTCAACTTGAGGTGAAACCTTCTCCTTTAAAAAGCAGCAATGAAGAACTTTTGTGTTAGTGCTGGCAATAAGTAGGTCGTCTATTTCAGCGAGAGCGATCATAGACTGACAAAAATCAAAATCCTCTGTATAGAAAATATAATTTCTTTGAACTGTTGCGATACCAAAGGCTTTTGGATCAAGCTTATGATAATCATTATGAGTAAAAAAGGCTTCTACATATAATTGATCTTCATCTTTAAAACTATTAAATAATTCATCATATTTTTTTACTTCTTTGATGACTTCATAATCTATAAATGCCTTAGGCTTAGTATTTGTGACAGAATTACCTGCTCCAGCAGATACTTTTGCTCTAATCGTTTTAAAGTTGAGTTCATCAAGAAAATCAAGAAAGCCTTCGTGACCTTCCATTGTATATTTTAAATCATCTGGCTTATAACCTAAATCAAGATCGGTTACGATCTCAACTAACCCTTTAGAGAGGTGTGCATCTTCTCCATAGCTTTCTAATGCTGTTCTCGCCCTCTTATTTGTAAGCTTGTCTAAGTTTTTAAAGACAGTATCAAGATCTTGATACTCTTCTAAAAGCTTTGATGCTCCTTTAGCTCCAATGCCTTTTACTCCCGGGATATTATCCGAACTATCTCCTAGTAAAGATAAATAATCGACCATTTGTTCTGGCCAGACACCCATCTTCTCTTTGACTTCATCCCTGCCATAAATCTTATCTTTCATTGTATCAAGCATTTTAATTGGACCATCAATAAACTGCATAAGATCTTTATCACCAGATGCAATTAAAATCTCATCAAAGTCTCCTTTAAATTGAGTAACAAATGCACCTATGACATCATCCGCCTCGTAGTTGGGAATACCAAGATGGGGAATTTCCATTTTTTGGATCAGTTCTTCAATAAGTGCAAACTGTGGAATTAACTCCTCAGGAGCCTCACCTCTATTCGCTTTATACTCAGGATACTTTTCATTTCTAAAAGATCCGCCTTTAACATCTCTCGCCAGTACGACATGAGTTGGGTTGTAGTTTTGCAATAACTTCATAAGCATAGTTAAAACACCATAAACAGCATTCACTGGCTCTCCCTTTGGGGAGGTCATAGGCCTTATGGCGAAAAATGCTCTAAAGATAAAACTACTGATATCTACGACTATGAGTCTTTTCATTTACTGCTCCAAATAGAAAATAATATGTATGCAACATAACATAAAGGACGAGGTAATGAAATCTGAATTGAATGGGATTCTAACTAAAAAGTAGACTTATTTGCGGGTGACATATTCTTAGCATCGTTGTTAAACCAGGTCTCTTGCGCCTTACGAATGTCGACACGGTTAGAGTCATTTCCCATAACAGTTGTATCGGCCATAACATCACCTAGCCTATGCCCTGAATCAAGTTTAAATAATAAATAAACTTCAAGCAGTAGCAATGGCACTATTAAAATGAAAAAGACTAGGATTCCCCACGGTGGAATGATCGCAAATGCGAGAGGAATAAGTATTGGTAGATTTCTAATAATAGACTGCTTAACTGAGCATGGCTTTCCATCCTCAAGCGAGATAACGGAAAAACCAATTAGTTTCTTCCCCACAGACTGGCCACCATAAAGTGAATCCTTAAGAGCAATATAAACTAAAGCTAGCAATAAACTAAAAGGATACTGTAAAATGGCCAATATCATTGCAATAAAAAGATCAATAGCTTTTGCAATTAATCGGCTAAATTTTGCCGTTCGAATGGTGGATTTTAATAAATATTTTCTTTTCATCTTCATCAGTATTGTACCTAACTTTTAAATGTCTATAAATAGGTAAAAATATTGCTTCGCGGTGCGCGTCAAAGCAATAATCACTACACCTTTTTATTAGTTTATGTTATTTCTTTACCTTAGTTTAAACAGGAGCAATTATGAGTAATTTAACGAGCGTTACAAAAGATTCATTCGAAGCAGAAGTACTTAAGTCAGATAAACCAGTGGTTGTTGATTTTTGGGCCGAATGGTGTGGGCCTTGTAAAGCCTTGGCACCTATCCTAGAGGAAATCTCTGGAGAAATGGCAGATGCAAAGATTGTTAAGGTTAACGTTGATGAAGCCGGTGAATTGGCACAACAATACGGTATTAGAGGTATTCCAACTCTTATCTTTTTCAAGGGTGGAGAAGTTAAAAGTACATTAGTAGGTAACCAGCCAAAAGCTGAAATCGTAAGAAACATTAACGATATTAAATAATTTAGATTACGAATTTTATGGCCATGATTTCTTCATGGCCTTATCATTTATACATGAATTCACAATATATAAAAGAAGCCCTTGAGTCTGCTCAATCAGTTATAAATAAATTTATTGCTGATGAACAAAATATCGTTCTTATAGATAAAGCGGTTACCGCCTTCATTACGACCATCCAAAATGATGGACGTATACTTTCATGTGGAAATGGCGGATCGATGTGTGATTCGATGCACTTTGTAGAAGAATTAACTGGGCGCTACAGAAAAGATAGAGACCCAATCTCTGCGATTTCTATGGGAGATCCAGGACATATAACATGTGTTGCTAATGACTATGGCTTTGAATATATTTTCTCTAGGCATGTACACGCCTGGGGAAGAAAAGGTGACACACTACTAGCTATCTCAACTAGCGGAAACTCTTTAAACGTTATTAAGGCCGTAGAAAAAGCTCATGAAAAAGGTATGAAAGTCGTAGGACTTTTAGGTAAAGACGGTGGAAAACTTAAAGACATGGTAGATATTCCGATTATCGTTGACTGCCCTATTACTGACCGTATTCAAGAGATTCATATAAAGCTTATTCATATCTTCATTGAAGGCATTGAGCGCACAATTTATCCAAAGCACTACGAAGAATAACCAACAAACTCAACTATATTCAAGGTCTAAGCATTTATAAATAGGCAATATTTGTCTGTTATGTCTCCTAATAATAATAGCTTACAATAGTAAGTATAAATAAATTACTTTTCAATAGGAGTAGACATATGGAAGGTACCAGTATTAGTCTCATCAACCAATTAGCCGGCTTTATTCAAGGTGGCGGTGTGTTCATGGGTGTTATTTTAGTAGTGTGGGGAATCGGGATGGCCATTGCGCTTGAGAGATTCAGAAAATTATCCAGAACATATGATGTTGATGGACCATCTTTCATGAATGAAATTGAAAGGTATGTTCTATCAAATGATTTGCAAGGTGCGATCAGAGTTTGCTCTGGCACAGCAGCTTCTCTTCCAAAAGTTCTAAAGAATGGCTTAAAAAGAGCAAACCAAGGAACAGAACAAATTCAAAATGCGTTAGATGCAACAGCTTTAGAAGTTGTTCCTAAGGTAGAATTAAGATTAGGCTACTTATCATTAATAGCCAATATCTTAACTTTATTTGGACTACTAGGAACTATCCAAGGTCTTATGAATTCATTTGCTGCCCTAGATAGTATTGATCCAGCTCAAAAGGCTGAGTTCTTATCTAAAGGAATTGCAACTGCGATGAACACGACTTTCCTTGGCTTAATAACCGCTATCTCAATTATGGTTATTCATGCCTTCCTAACAAGTAAGTCAGAAAAAATCATTAATGAGATTGATGAATTTAGTGTAAAGCTTTTAGACCTACTAGGTACAAAAGATAAAGCGGAATAATTAAGAGGATCAGGGATGGCATATAAAACTCCAACCAGTAGAAAAACAAAGAGGAAGCAGGATAAACTTAACCTGATACCCATCTTAGATGCGGTATTTATATTTATCTTCTTTCTTCTCATGTCTACTCAATTTGTAAAAATATTTGAAATTGGAAGTGAGATACCTATTGTATCTAACGAACCACCTCCAAAGTCAAAGAAGAAACCACTGGCGCTAACAGTCGTCATTAAAAATAGTGGTTTTGAAGTTTCTACTGGAGTACCGTCCCGAATCGTTCGAAGAATCAAAAAGAATAGTGAGGGGGAATACGACTTATCTACCCTTCACGATTTTTTAGTAAATTTAAAGAAGCGTAACCTGTCTGAGTCCTCCGTTGTTCTTGAGCCTGTTGTTGATCTCAAGTATGAAGAGATCATAAAGATCATGGATGCAGTTAGATTACTTAGAAAAACCGATGACACCTTATTTTTCAAAGACAAAGATGGAATTGATGTTCAGTTAAAAACATTATTTCATAAAATTATCTTTGGAAATTTAATGAGCTAAACGAGAAAAATATGTCGAGATCACGATCAATTAGAAGTAGAAAAAGAAGAAATAAAAAAGATCCTATCGAAGTTGATATTACATCGCTACTTGATATTCTTGTTATTTTACTTGTATTTCTATTAAAGTCATATAATTCATCTGGCGTAACATTAACAATTCCAAAAGGTATTATTCTCCCCGATTCACAATCAATATCTCTAAACTCAGCAGGTATAATGATTCAAGTTTCAAAAGAAAAAATATGGGTAGATACTGAAACCGTCTTAGATGTAGAAAATCCACCATCAAGAATTTATGATGAAGGCGGAAAAAGAATCATTCCATTGTTCAATGAGCTCGTTAAAAAGAAAGAACAAATTAAAAGTATGGCGAAGCAAGCTCCTGTAAAAAAATTCTCAGGTATTGCTAACCTAATAATTGATAAGAGCTTAAAGTATTCCTATATTAAAAAGATAATGTATACGTGTGCTGCTGCTGGATTTAAAGAATATAAATTCGTCGTTATGAGTGAAGATCAATAGACACAAGTACTAGCTTACGGCCTGCCCCATATAATGGAGGGCCATTACTGCTAATATTATAAAAGAATAAAATACTATTAGTTTTTGCATTATAACTTTCCTTACTCCTACTCTCCAATTTCATATTAACATTGAGGCAATTTCGGGTAAATAAGTGCATTTTGACACTATGAAAAACCGATTAATGAAGGGCCATCAATGTAAGGAATTAACGTATTTCTTTTAAAATCAGATAGATGAGAATGTCAGAGGGAACTTGATAGTAAGATCATGACTTAATTGAAGCTCTTTAAAGTCCATTTGTCTAAACTCTTGAGTCAAACACATCTTAAGATCTTTTGGCATTCTACCTTTGGAGTTACTAGTAACCTGAGCAAACACCACCAAACCTGACCTTTTAACAGAGATCTGATTACATGTAGATATCTGCTGCTTCTTTTTTTCTTCAAATTTTAAGTAGTTTTGAAAGCAGTAAGCTAATCTAGAAGCCTTTATTTTGGCCGAAATACTTAAGTGCCTCGTAGCAAGGTCATGAGAGGAATTTCCACACTGGCCTGTAACTATAGCTTTAGTAACAGGCTCGGAAGAAGCACATGAGGAAAGTAGAGCAAATATGATTAAGCTTCTACCTAAGTTCATTATTAAAGTCGCTTAGGCATGAAATTAAATGGCTGCTTAACATCAACTGTTCCACCACCCATTGGCCTTGGAAATTTAATTCCCCTTAGAACATTAACAACACACCTCTTAACTGGAATTGGTAACTTCGTTCGTCCGTCAACTCCCGCTCTACTTACGTGGCCAGAGGCTCCGATGGAAAAGACAAGTCTAATAGTTCCCGAAATTTTACTTCCGCCACGAGCATCTAGTTCTTTTTGGTAACATGATCTAAAGAATGGAATATTATCCCTTAGGATCTTTCTAATTATATCTGGATCCATTGAGCCTAAGATAATTGTTTCTGAAGGAATACCTGCTGTATAAACGCCTGTTTTAGCAGAAAGACCCTTAGTTCCACGACTTTCTCCTAGCTTACCAACTGCAGAACCTGTCAAACTACCCACAGCTGTTCCAGCATTTGCTGTTTTTAAGTTTGTAGCGACTCCACCAGAAATGCTTGAGTTAGAGATGGAGTTTGAAGAACTCGCAGAAGTTGTAGCACCTCTCAAGCTTCCACCCTTGGCCATAAGAGTGTTAACAGATGATTTAAAATCAAACGATTTATAGACATCGACTCTTCCCTTATTGGCTGATTTAACATTAGCTCTTCTTGATTGAGCAGACTTCACAGATTTTTTAGCACCTGGATTCTTAGCAACTCTCTTGCTGCTATTATTCTTTTTAGGAGTTGGATTCTTAACTCTTTTAACTTTTTGAACTTTAGTGGCTTTTTTAGAGCCTGGATTCGGTGTGGTCTTAGCTGTTTTGACATTAGACTTTTGTGAAGTGGCTTGTGTCTTCTTTGGCTCAGATTTTTTAACGACTTGTTTTTTAGGCGCTGTTTGTTTTTTCACAGGCTTTTTCTTTGTTTGTTCTACAGTCTTATTCTTATTAACCACCATTTTTTGTTTATAAAGTATTGTTGCAATACGATCTGGATCTTTCTGATCATCGAGTTTTTCATCAACTTCGAACACACTTAGTGCAGCAACTACTAGAGTAAGAAAAAGTAAAATTAGCATAATATACTTACCGAGTTCTTTATCTCGACGAAAAATTGGAGCTGGCTTTACTAATGGAGGCGCTGAAACCTTGCGAATATAAATTTCTAATTCGCCGTTAGATAGCTTAACAATGTCGTGCTCTTGTAAGTTTACAACACCTGTTTTACTTTCATTAATCTTATTATCTGATAGGTGTAATAGTTTATAGTTGTGCAACTGAGTAACATTACAGTTTCCATTAGAAACCTCAATAAAATCTACCGTTTCATTCTTAGCTAAATAGGGAAATTCAATCTCTTTACTTTTACTAGTTGAACCCGAAATCTTAAAAACACCATCAGTCTCAGGCAAGTAATCGACAGAATACACGCGATCTGAGAAAAGAATAATAACCTCAACTGATTGCTTGTTAAGCTCATATTTAAAAATAGGATAGAGGTCTTCTGCATCTTCAAAGATATACTGAGAGTAGTCAGACCTAGGATCATTAGAAAGTGGATAAACGATATATGGAACTTCATCTACTGGCTCGGCGGCAACTTCTTTTGGGGAAGACAACGGTAAATCCACAGGAGCTACAGGAATAGCTGGCGGATTAGAAATTCTCGCATTTCCAGATAAAGGTTCCAAACTATCTAGGACAGGAGGAAGAGCCTCTTCTTTGTTATATTCTAGTAATGAAAATTCAATATTTCCAAAGGAAACCTTATCATTGAGACTCAGCTCAACAGCAACCACCTTCTTTCCACCCTGATGAGTACCGTTCTTGGAGTTCATATCATAAATTTTCACACTATTAGCTGTTACTTCCATAACAGCATGAACAGACGAAATAACTGAAGCAGGGATAATAATATCACAGCTTTCTGTACGGCCGATTAAATACCGACCTGTGCTCAATACAATAGGGTGATATCCATTAATAGGCTTTACAGCATTAAGTCGAAACAATTTTCTAGCATGGCCGGTTTCAATCTCCATCATATATCCTTTTTATAAAATCGAATCAATCGATGATTTCATTTCTCTGTGAAAGTTTTTTCTTTCTGGTATTTTATTCTTAAATATTTTTTTAATTCTAGGTCCAATTGATAAATCGCCAGGTGAACTTGCAGACCCTTCAACATCTAAGGCATCAAAATCAAAACGCTCAAATTTCTTATATTTGTACTTAACTTTCTTAGACTGGGAAAAAGCCCCAACCGAAAGGGCTAAAACAATAAACATGATGATCACTTTCATTTCTTTACTCCCAATATGTCAGCTACTTCAACGCGATAGCTTCTCCAAAGTTTATTCTTATCAATTTCAACATCTTCAAATATATCCATTGCCTTTTCTCTTGCACCACTCATATGTAACGCTAGAGCATAATTTATGCCAATGCTAGGTAGCTCATGAAAAGAATCATCTATTCTCTCAAAGTCCTTAATCGACCCCTTAAGATCATTTTTCATTAGTTTTGCTGTTGCAGATAAATTTAAGACATCCACATCACTCTTTGATAGGGATCTCAGTACAGAAATCTCAGATAATGCATCATCATATAGTCCAAAGCTCAAGTATAGATTAGCAAGATTTAATCTTGGCACTCGACTAAAAGTTCTTGTCTTGCGTGCCCTCTCAAAAGCAACCAAGGCTCTTGGGAAATCTCCCTTCTTTACATACATTATACCTAGGTTATTTAGAGCTGGTGCATAGTTACTTCTTAAAGAGAGAGATTTATTATAAAACAATAGCGCCTTTCTCAGGTTACCTTCTTGTAGAAAACAAGTTCCAACCTGGTTCCAATAGATTGGATTATTCAAAAAAGATCTACTTCCTAAGTCTATAAGTTGATAGGCCTCGCTAAATTTTTTCTCATAGCAAAGCTTCGCCACCTTACCCATAGGTCCAGGTAGTTCTATATCACCATCATATTTAAATATACGGTCAATGCTTTCTTTATTAGTCACATCTGAGAATTCACTTTTAACATTCAAGAGAACATCAGTTGCTTTATTATATTTGACTTGCTTCACTTGCTTAAAATCTTCATCTTTTATGTCTTCAACATTAACGCTTGTCTTCTTTGACGTTGTTGAACACGAAGAGAAAATAACCAAAATGATTAAAGCGAGTAGGTTTTTCATTACTTTCCTCCCCTATCCATCAGACTATAGCTTTTCACTCCATAGAATTTGACTGGGTATTTTGTGTTTAAGAAATTAAAATTCTCTGTACTTAATATTTTATTTTTCTTAATCGCTCGTTTTGCTTCTTCTTGATATTGATTTGCTGCTGCTAAGATTTGATTTCCAACACCATTAAAGTCTTTCTTAAAAGCAGAGATATATTCCTTCGTTTTATTTATTGGAGTAAAGCTAAAGATTTCTTTCGAGACGTCTCGATAAGTGTTACTTAAAATAGAAAAAGATTTAATAATTCCTGATCCCGACCCTACCGACTGGACAGAAGTTGCCTGATCAGTAAGTTTTGTTAGCAGTCCTAACTTATTTTTTTGCTTCTTCGCAAAGATTGATTCTGGAAAAGAGAACTTAATTGCATTGATTCTTCTAACGGTTTCATTCATCTTACTAAGATAACTTTCAGCAAAATAATCTAAACTTTCAAGAGAAATACTCGCTCGACTTTTCTTAGCTCTATAGTAATTTTTCCATGCCACTTTTTTAAGGGCACTTGATTTTTTATTATTATTAAATTTTTGATGTAAGTTACTTAGATTTATGAAGTCATCTATCACTTTATTATAGTATCTAGAGTTATCCTTTAATGAATAAGCATAAAACTCATATTTGTTCCAATTTCTTGCAGTGTAATACTCCCTCATCAACTCATACTCAACCTCACTTATGAGAGATTTTGGAATTCGACATTCCTTACCGATTTTAAGTAACCGCTCTGTTTCCTTAATTTTTTTATCTGATAAATATGTGAAGGCTGCATTTTTGAAAGCTATATTCTTCTTTTTGTATTTTGTACGACAAAGCTTTCTTACAAATATCGTCGCTAAAGCTGCTGATTTCTCAAATTTAAGAGATGTAAATAAGAAATTTGAAATAGTTATAAAGGATGCAGAAAACTTTTTGATATCACTAGAGTTCATTTCATCCATTGCAGATAAGGACCATTGATAAGCTTTATCACTATTTCCAAGCTCATAATAAAGAGCAGCTAAATTATATTTCGCATTAATTTTACTACGCTTCGTACTATAGGTATCCTTTAAAATTTCATGATAGCCAATAAGGGCAACCCTTTTGTTCCCTTTATTAAGACTTTTTTGAACGTCTTCAATTTGCATTGTTGTTAGTAATTCCTGAAGTTTAATTTTGTATTTAGAACTAACTCTGTATTTACCAGCGTCAATTGCTGTAATCCAAGCTCTAATACTATCGTTACGGCCTTTCTTTCTATCGATATCCATTAGGTTAGCGATCATGACCTCTTGAGTTTTATCTTTAGGATAGGCCTTTACGTATCTATCCAGTGTACCTTTTGCCTTATTATAGTTTCCAGTTTCTAAATAATTTTTAAATAGTCGCTGGTAGATATCTTTTGATTTTTTATTTGAAGGCCAACTTCTTAAGTAAGCCTCAAAAACAAAGATATTATCTTTATAGTTCGGCTTTTTATTAAGACTGAGTACCGCAAGCATTCCTTCCATCGCCCTCATCTTAAACTTTGAACGCTTATTCTTTTCTGAGTATTCAAATGTATCTTTGTAGTACTTATAAGCTTCTCTATTTTGTCTGATAGCAAAAGATGTCTCAGCTTGTAGATACCTGTATTCATCTGATTTATTTGAATCGAGTAAACTTAAATAACCAAAGTATGTAATTGCTTGGTTTGCCTTAGCTTTTCTAATCTTCGCTAATCTTCTATATGTCTTACTGACAACTTGCTTTTGAAGAACTGCTCCAACTTTTCCAAGTTGAAACTTAAACGTAGTCATCTGAGCATCATCTAAAAGGTTTTTTCGTGATGAAATGAATAAACTCTTAGAGGTTTCCGCATGCTTACTATACTTTCCATACTTTTGAAATAACCCTAACTGCTCGATTTGGACAAATACTCTTCTCTTCTCGGACTTCTCATTCTTCAGTGCCTGTTCAAAAGCCTTCTCTGCTCTAGAAAATTGACCTTGCTCCTGCAAACTCATACCAATTTTCACTAATTGCTCAGTGAAGTTAATTCCTACTTTCTTATAGAAGTTGACTCCTCTTTGAATACTTCCGGCAGTTGCATAAAATAATCCAATATCTCTCTCAACTGGAGCACTCATATCTATATACTTACTGTCTTTAGATTTCTTATATACCTCTTCCATTTTGGAAACGGCTTTATTATGGCGATTAACTCTGTGATAACACCACGCTAAATTAAACGCATCTTTTGTCCACCACTTGTCTTTATGTTTTGCGAGCGCGTTCTCATAAAGAGGTATCGCTTTTCTGTATTTTTTCTGATTGTAGTATACTTCAGCAAGTGAGATCTGAGACTTCACCTTTGTCTTAGGATCTCTAGTCTTTTTTGTTGCTAGAGATAAGTACTTGGAAGCTGTTTTCGTTTTATTCGCCTCTTTAGCGTTAAAGCCTAAAATATAATACACTTCACCTAGTCGCTTATATCTCTTATATTTTTTAATAATTTTTAAACTAACTGCATTTGCCGCACCATAATACCGGCTTGATTGTTTAAAAAAGTTCTTTTTATTTATTCTCGCGCGTTTTTTAGATGGGATAGCAAGAAAGTCCTTATTCTCCTTCTCTCTATATAGTCTGGCTTTTTCAAGATTTAGCTCAGCAATTCTTAACAATAAGTCTGGATCTTTTCCACGAGCTTGCTGATCAAGTCTATCAACCTCACGTAATTCCTCGTTTATTATTTTTATAATTTTTTGTCGACGTTCTTCTACATCGACTGCAAAAGCTCCAGAACTTATTAATATACAAAATATCGCTACAAAAATTTTCATTTGAGACCTACTCCATTTTAACATTCAGACCTTAACGCAAATACATAGTCACCAAGTTCATCTGCCCAAAACTCACCATTAAAGTCCCAAAAATATTGTTTATCATTTCTTTGAATAAACTTAATATCTCCACGTTCTCTAGCTGTCTCATCAAATGAATAAAGCTTTGCCTTACGCTGGGCAAGCACTTCCAGTTTGATATAACTCATACCTTCAAATGCTTTATACAACTTAACATAATGAGATAATAACTTACCTCTTACATGACCACCTATGATCTTTTTCTGTGATGAAATTGATTCTTGAATATTCTGTAAAACAAATCTCTTAAATCTTGTATTAGATTGATTTCTAGCTTTCTCGAATTCACGACTAACACCAACGAGCTCCTTCTTAAGATCTCTAAAAACTTCTTCTTTACTAATACTACTTAGAAGAGTTTTCATAAGTTCATTCGGAGCTCTTTTATTTTTTTTATACTGTGTAATGAGGTCATGATAATAACCTAAATTTTTTCTATATCTTTTCAAATACGTTCTCAATGACCTAGCATCTTTTAGATACTTCTTATAAAAATCATTACTAATTTTCTTTGCATCTGGATATAGACAGAGCTTTAAATAACTTAACGCTGATAAGACATCTATCTCAGGATTGAACATATGAGCAAAAACTGGTGCTTTGTAGCTTACCAACTTTCCAAGAGTTCTATTATAGTCTCTCTTATAATAACTATTCCATGCTTCTTCAAAAAGAATTTCGGGCCATATCATGGAAGATTTTGGTATATCTAAGTATAGTAGGTCAGCATCAATATGTTCTCTACTTGCGAACTTTGTTCTCGCTACTCCTAGAACACAATAATCACGGTTTAGTTGTAATCTTCTATTATTCTTATCTCGCTGTAAGGCCCTTAGCGAGGATTGCTCACACTTTCGGAACTCACTAATCGATTGATCATTTTCTTTTGCCAATGAGTAGATTACGGCTTTCATATTTGATGCAAATGGATAGACAGAATGTGTCGTTGTTATACGGTTTAATTCTTTTAAAGCACTTGAGTAGCGCTTCTTTCTCATATACTTCTTAGCTAGAATATAGCGTACAACTTGGGACCTGGATTTTTCAAGGTATCGAAACGGCAGGGTCTCAAATTGCTTTACACCAACCTTGTTGATAATTTTTGCTAGAGTTCGATCCATACTGTTACTTAATTTACCGCTCTTTCTTCCAAGGTATTCTTTAACCATTGGTAAAGCTGCAAAGTAATAACCACCCTCTACTAGCTCTTTGATAATTAAACTAAGCTTATTACGGTCCTTATAATTTTTTTGAGCTGCATCCCAACTCGCAAAACTATTTAAGCTAAACATAAGAACTAAAATTATTGAAATACGTGAGAACATCCTGTTCATCCTTTATAGTAATTTCTCTTAAAATGTATAATTTAAACCAACGTTAAAATTGTAGTAATGATTCCATCTTTCTTCTGTATCATTAGCATCAATCTGCATTTCAGCATTAATATGTTGTGCCCTAAAATCAAGTCTTGTACTCCAACTCTCAGAGATGTAAAACCTTACAGCTGTCATCCAAGCCGCCCCGGTATTTGACTCACTAGTTAGATCATCAGAGTCACTTCCACCCAAGAGTTCATTTCTATTGTCGAGTGTAGTTGCTGATGTAACACCAACTCCGAACATCCAGTCGTAGTAGAAAATTTTATTAAATGTATTTATTTTTGAATAAAAAGGTGACCAAACAATCATCGCACTCATGGCCGTATCTATTTTTCTAAAGATTGCCTTTGAAGCCTGTGCCTTAACTGCATCATGAGTTTTATTTGTCTCTCCGCTTGCTTTAGTATAACTAAGCTCTAGACCCCAATCCTCACTAAAGAAAAAACCACCAATTAAATTTGCTTCGTTACTATCAATGAAGGCTCCATTAACTTGTCGTCCTAAAGTACCACCGAGATAGACTTTACTACTTTTTCTAAACTTCCTATTTTGAAGTACATAAACTTCTTTATCGTTATCCAGCCACGAGAAATCATACATGGAATCTTCGGCCGCAAAAACAAAGCCTGAAATGGATAACAGAATAAGTGACAAAATACGTTTCATAACCTTCCCTGGTCTAATAAAATTACTAACTTATTAGATTTTAACATTAAATAAATATGGTGCAATATAGATACTACTATTTCTGACAAATATTATTGTACTGACAGTACTCACAGTGATCCAAGTTAAGTTGATCAGGAGTTTTACATTTTTGAAGTTCATTACTCAAATATTTTTCAACAATTGGCAGTGAAAGGAATTGGTCAACTACCTTATCTTCATCCACGAAATAGACAACAGTTTTGATCTGAGATGAAGGTTTTGCAAGTCCAAGCTTAAAACAGGCATAGGCATAACAATAAAGCTGAAAATAGTAAGGAGCAAGCTTCTCTTCACTATACTTTCCAGTCTTAAAATCCCACACTTCTAAATCATTTTTGTCAGTTTTTGGTTTTAGTATTAAGTCAGGTATACCTGAGATCATATAATTTAATAGCTCGAATTTAATCATCTGTTCTGAAATAAAATCAAAGTTATCCCTATAAACTTTCAACTTATCAACGGCCTGATTGATGATTACCTGATCTTTCTTATTATCTATATCGACTGTATTTTCAAAGTTTGAAAGAATGATCTCCGATAGAGTTTCATGGATAAAACTTCCCCTACCGGCCGAACTGAAGGATTTTGAGCTCAACTCTGTATTTTGATCATCTTCTATTATATCTTCAAATGATTGCTCATTTGGGCCAATAAATTTTAGATCGTCGTCATCGAGTTTAATAATATTTTTCAGATAGAATTTACGAGGACAATCAGCAATCATCGCGAGACGAGTAACGGATAACTCCGGTAGATAATAAAGGTCATCCGATTTAGGTGTCGTCTCCAATCCCAGATTATCTATATGAAAAAGAGGTTTTGCGAATTCTAAATTTTTCAGGTGTGCTAAGTTATAACTTTTTGCAATATCTACTTCTTCAATTGATAGATACTTATCCGAAGCTCCAGAGTCAAGTGACTGTATCCCATTTATCCAAGCACCACTTTGGGACTTGACTCGTTTTATATCTCCAAAGTCGATATTTACATATGACAAAGATTCCTCAGCTCTCGTATTTGCAACATAAAAAAGCCTTTTTGACTCAGAGAAATCTTTTTGCTTTCTGATATGATCTTCAACAATGTAATAAGGCGTCTTAAATTTTTTCTTATCATGAATAGTACGGCTCCACTTAAATGAAAGTGGATATTTCCCAACTAAAGATGTAAAGAGTATGGAGTTCTCGTTTGTATAAATTCCCCCTAAAAAGACATGTTGAAACTGAAGTCCTTTAGAGGCATGAACTGTCATAATTGTAATCAAGCTCGTGTTATCACCGTACTGAAAATCGAGAGAATACGACATCTTTCGTTGTTTTTTTATCGACTTAAAAAGGACTTCATAATCTTCATTACTATCCTTAATCAAAGTATCAATATTAGAAAAGTTATTAGTATAATTAGAGTTTTTAACCTTAAATAAATTCAACAAATCTAGAAATGCTTGATACAGGCCATAATAGCGAGATGAAACTTTAAATTGTTCTATCTCTTTGAGACTTACTCTATGAGCAGTTGCTCCAGACAACAAGCTCAAATAAGCTTGAATGGTATAGAGTAAATAATCATCTTTGGTGGCGTTCGCATTATACTTTGACTCCAATAGAGTATTAAAAATACCCATCAAGGGATCTTCAAGGTATGGAACCTTAATCTGTGCCGTAAAGCCGATGTTTTTACGAATGAGAAGATCAATCATTATAAGGCTTGGCTTCAATCGCTTATAGAGTATACAGGATGCCTCATCCTGATGATGATTTTTGATTATCTTGTTCGAAAGTACTAAAGCTTCAATATAATCAATCTCTTGGTTTGAGATCTTTCCTTCCATTTTTAAAAAATCTAGTTTGGTATTCAGCTGTATAACCTCACCCATTTTATCTTGAGTTGCAGGTATATTTTGTTTTTCAACTGGAACAGTGTGGTTATCAATACCTTTAAAGGAGACACCTTTTGTGAAAAGCTCCTCGAAGAATAGATTATTATAATTAATGACATTTTGAGTTGAGCGATAATTATTTAAAAGGCTAAGAGACTTTGGAATCTTTTTCTCACAATCTAAAAATACCTGTAATTCTCCACCACGAAAACCGTATATCGCCTGTTTTAAGTCACCAACAGAAAATAAGCGATTAAAATCACCTTGGATTAATTTTTCAATTATAGAAAACTGTATATTAGAAGTATCCTGAAACTCATCGACAATAAAATAGGAAAACTGCTCAGCAATAGCGTTTGCCGTCTTTGGATTAGAAACTCCTTGATGTACTAGGTACTCTAAATCTGCGAAAGTAACTCCCTCAGACAGAAGATACCTCTCATCAATAAAGTCAAACAAAGACTTCAGTTTTTCAAACCACGGGACAACAAATCCATCATAACTCTCATGAAAACTATGGAGGTGTTCTCCTTGTTTTTTCAAAAAGTCTTTCATATTTTTAACATTCTCATAAAATGTTACCATTTCTTCGGGAACAGTCTTAATGGAGGGCTTATTAGGCATCTTAAAGTCAAGATGATTAAAATATGTAAACAAGTTCACAAGTTCAGAGTAATTGGGTTTAGGACTTGAGTACTTGTTTAAAAATTCTGATATAAAAATATACCAAGTTTTTTTCTCGAACTCAGAATAATCATTAAGGTTTATTTTTTGATTAAAAAATATTTCAAGCCCAAAGATATCAATTAACTCAGTAGTCACGGACTCTAAGTCTTCCTCAGATAAAGTTGAAGCCTCTGTATTTTTCCAAGCTAACCTTAACGTAGGATCCATAAAGATATCCTGCATCGCCCCTAAGACATTTGAAAAGTCTCGTAATAATAACTCGGTAACAATATTTTCTTCGGAGTAGTTCTCAGCTATCCACTCATGAAGGTATTCTTCGATCTGACCTTTAAATTCAGCTTCAGTTAGAATATCTTGTGAAGCCGATATATTTGGAAAGTGCCCTTGCTTGATTAATTTAAAACAAAAACTATGAATGGTTCCAACAGATAAATAATTAATAGAGTCTAAAATTGTACCCCATAATTTAGTATCCTCACCACTTTCAACAGATTTCTCATATAAGCTTTTAAATTCATTATAAAGCCTAATCTCTAATTCTCCGGCAGCCTTTTTAGTAAATGTCATCAATACGACTTTACGATATTTACTCTTTATAAACTGTGAGAAGTCCTCGAGAGGATTTCCTTTATACTCATTAATCCATTCTCTCGTTAAATAGATAACATGCTCTTTTAAAACAAAAGTTTTTCCCGATCCAGCCCCGGCCTTTAGAAGAACTCCCCCTTTATGCTCAATTGCCTTAATCTGTTCAGCGTTAGGTGTTGCCATTAAGCCCCCTTGAACAAATATTGCTTACTGAGCAATAGGTACAACTTTCTTTATCTCTAGGCATAGGTAAGAAGTCTCTATCAGATAATAAAGCTGTTATATACTTTGACTCCAATTCACTATAAGCACTAAGGGTATCCTCGAATTCTTCAATTGCTTTAATTTTAGCAGGTGCGAGAAGGGGCTTATATGCCTTTGCCAGTTCTTTAGTTGAAGTAAAAAACATAGAGTTTTCTAATTTAGACAAGTCAATATAACCAGTAATAATATCACCCGTTTTAATAGCATCCATATCAATTAACTTTGTAAGATAAAACCATAATTGAATCTGCTTAAACTCTTCTACTGAAGTAAAACTTTTAAAAATATGATTCGATCTTTTAAAATCAATTAATATTGTCGTCCCATCACATTGTGCAAAGAGGTCAACGCTACCTAAAATCTTAACTTCGTTTGTTAAGTTTAATGGATACTCAAACTGTAGATTAAGTTCTGGAATACTTTCCTTTAAACCTAGCAGCCATTCTATACAAGAGAATGTATAAGCTTTAACCTCTAAGAGATAATCAGCTTTTCGCTCTATAATTTTTTCTAAAAAGTATGGCGCCATAACTTCGTTGATGAGTCTAGATAATATTTCGTCAGATAGTTCTAAGTTTTGCTTAAAAAAATCCTCAATAACCTTATGCTCAATTTGTCCTAATTCCAGTGGCGTTAACTCTGAGTTGAGACTTACACTGGGATTAAATTTTGAAATATATTGATGGTAATATTTCCTAGGACATTCAATATATTTTTGCAATTTTGATGCTGACATAGAATTGACTTCGACATTTTCAATATCTATATCGAGGAATGACTTCTCGACTAGATCCTCAGGAACTGCTTCGGCATTTTCCAATTTTAAGTTTGAAAAGATTTTATTTAGGGTTGTATCGTGATCGATCAGTCCAGATTCGGTAATAATTTCAACGTTATTATCTGAAAAGAACTCTTTCATTTTACACTTAAGTACTTCAAGCTCTAATTCAACTCTCCGAATCGGACCAATAGAGGCTAAATACTTTTCAACATTTTCAGAGTGTACTGCTCCCCCACCCTGTAATGCTCCATAATTTGAATTCAAACAAAAATAAACATTTTTATTCTTAACCTTTTCAAGGTCTGCAATACTATATAAGTTACAAGTTGATTTAGAATTAAAGCTTGATAAATTTATACGAGGTAAATCTAATAAAATTGATTCTTTTAAAATAGAAAGATCGAACAAGCCCAGTTCTGTATTTTCGCTTGAAAGAGATTCCCACTCTTCTATTTTTTGTAGGAACAAAGTAATCACTTTTATTTCTCTAAAACGCTCTTGATTGATTAGTTTAACTGAGTGTTCATTTAAAATCTCTCTTAATTCATCGGAGTTCAAGTCTTCATCATCAAACATTTCTTCCAGTTGGTTATAGATAAAATTAAACTCAGCTTGAAATAAATCAACTCCCACCTTAAATTTCATATCACTTATTGGGATTTCTTGTAAGAACTCTCTCGTAAGTTTTTTAGTTCCGAGTAGTATGTCAAAATCGCTCTCTTTTTTGGATAAGTTCTTTATCATTTTACCAAAATAGTTTTTTGAATAAGAATGAGTTTTTAAACTATTATTAAAAGCAAAATCTTCTGCTATATTTCTTACTTCACACTCATGGTCACCAAACCACTTTATCCAATCAAGATTAGAAGCATGTTCATAGGCTTCTTTGTAAAAAGGAATACTCACTTCACATCTTAGAGAGATAGATTTGATTAGATCAACCTGTAATGCTGTTAAGTAGTCGAAGCCATAAAATATAATATTACGTTCATCTTCATAGTTAACTGGTAGATCTCCAGCTCGAAGTCTTTCTGAAAGCATATAATAAGAGCGATGCTCATCGACTAAGTCTAACTCATTCAAAAACCTCTGCTGCAGTAAAACCTGCTCAGCAATTGTTTCATCATAATTTTCTAAAACAGACTCTAATACCTGATCAGAAATCGAAAAACTCCTAAATTCTGTCAAGAGACTAAAGGCCCTCTGAAAGGCAATAAAATCTTTAGCACCACCTATTTTTTTCCAGATCGCGCCCAATAGAAGTATAAGCTCCGATTTGCCCCTAAACCCTGCCAGGTCTTCTGGTTCAAACAAGCTGTTCAGTTCATCTTTAATAAATTTCGATATAGTTATGGCATTAACTTGCTTGCCCACCGAGTCAAATCTGGCCCTTACTAGGTCGGCCAATTGAGGACTAGGTGCAACAACAGTGAAAGCTCCGTCATTTACATCATCAACGACATAATTGTTGAAAAAGTCCTGAGTTCTTTTAATAAGATCTATTTTTAACATCTTTTTTTTTCACCTAAAAAGTTGTATTAAAGTTTACACAATTATCAGCACTTTAACAATTGAGCTATATTTATGACTACAAGTAGACAGTACCACTTTATCAGTAATATTCACGGATTCTCTGTTAGTTATATTGAGGGACATTCCACGCTTGAAGAGTTAAATAAAATTCATAATATAGGGCCTTTTGCTTTTAGTTTTTATCAGAAAACATTGATGAGCTCTTTGCAAATGCTCAGTTTTATTAAAGCGACTGAAAACATTGGTTTTTATATTGATAGCGAAGATCCGTATTACCGCTTTAAAGTTGAAATATCACCCTCTGGAACTTATAGAACTCTTCTTTTACCTGAAGATTTTGATGACTTTCCAAAGACCCTAACTGGCAAGTGTAGACTAAGCAAGATGACAGCTGGAAAAACTCCCTATACGTCCATACTTGAATTTAATAATCATGCCCTTGAAGAAATCGTCAATGAAGTTATTGATAAGTCTTACCAAACAAACGCCAAGATTCAATTATCAAAAGATGAAAATTCAAGCTTAATGGTACTGAAACTTCCTCCATCGAATATAAATAAAAAGATTGAAGACTTTAATGATCTAAACTTAGAAGCCATACATAAAAAATATCAAGGATTGTTCGACGAAGCTTTAAAACTTAAAAAAACAAACGTAGAAGAAGTTGAAAAAATTTTTGCCGCACATGGCTTAAAATACCTAGGTAGTAAGGAAGTTAAGTTTCACTGTCCCTGCTCAAAGCAGCGAATGGCGGACAACTTACTAACACTCCCTTTAAAAGATCAGGTCGAATTATTTGAAAAAATGCCCGTCATTGAAGTTAGATGTGATTACTGCAATAGCATATATGATGTCTATGAGAACGATGTTTTAAAGCCAAAAATTCATTAGCAATTTATTAAGCGGCCTTATCATCAAACTGACTAATAAGAGCATTTAGCCTTTTAATCTCCTCACTAGAACCTTTAAGTCTTTTAGCAAGTAAGCGACACAAGTTTAACATTAGTAGCGAGAATATCTTTGGATTCTTTTTAAATATACTAAAAATTACGTCATAACTAAGTACGAGAACATCCGTATAGGTTTTTGCGACAATGTCTGCAGTACGAATACGCTCATCTAATAAAACCATCTCACCAAAAAGGTCTCCCTTTTTCAGCTCTACGAGAGTAACATCACCTTTTTTAACCAAAGCCGATCCTGACAGAATTAGAAAGAGCTCATTGCCCTCATCTCCCTCTTTAAAAATATAATCCCCTTCTTCAAGGTTAAGCACACCACAGTCTTCAACTATTGATTCAATTTCTTCATCAAATAGTTCGAAAAATAATGGGCTCCCCTTAATGACATTAATTATACTCATTTATGACGCCTTATCTTCTGAATCATCACTCAGCTTTTTATCTAGTTTATCTAGGACATCAATAAGTTTTTTCATCATTGCTTCCTGAGACTTATCCGCATGAACATCTTGTTGAATATGATACCAAAGCATTTGAAGTGAGACTTCAAGCTTTTTAAATACTCTAAAACGAACCTCTTTTATTGGAGAAAGAGTATTTAGAACGGTTAAAATAAGTGAAAAGAAAATCCCTGCGATTGATGTCTTCATAGCATAAGTAACACTTAGTACGAAGTTCATTAATGTATCAGCAGAAGCATCAAGATCATTAAAATCGATTTTAGCAATTTCAGGCAAGGCCATACTAATACCGATAAAGGTTCCAAAAACACCGAGGATAATAAATAATCCTGGAAGGATATCAATCATTCTTGCCACGCCATCAATAGGAAAATGCTTCATGACCTTGGTCCAACTTGGATCTTGCCCCATTATTCTACGAGTTAGTTCAGGAAAGTTAGGAGGTGTTTGATGATGAAAGACGCTACTTTCAGCCTGGATACTCGTAATCAGTCCTTGTTTACCGGATACGTAGTCTCTTAAGGATAAAACTTTCTTTCCATCATCTTTCTCTTTATCTTCAGTCTTATCAGATCCTCCAAAGCGCACGGATCTTGAAGGTAACTTCTTACTTACTCTCCCCATTATTTCAGAGATATAATGATCAATATCCCCAACTTCGGCTCCGGACTCTTTGTCTTTTTCAACATTGAGTTCGAGTTCTCGGGTAAAGGACGAATAGTATGCATTATCATTCTTACTAGAACGATAGGCCGCAAATCTAAAGACTAAACCAATGGCGAGAGCTCCCCCCATAAATTCAATTAGGTATGTTGAAAAAAAACTTAGAACGAGTTCTAACATGACTCATCTCCTATTCTTGGACCTCTCGGGCCATATTAATTAGTTTATTTATTGATTTAACATCATCTTTTAACGTAAAACTTAATTCTACTCTTTGAGAAGCGTAACAATCATATGGTCCACACTTACTTCTCTTAACACTTGCGGGACTTCGGTTAATCTTCGGACTTGCAAAGACTGGTTTTGTAAATCCTTGTCCAATCGCTTTTGTGTATTCTTTTAGAGTTCTCTTATATGGGTAATCTGTAATTCTTTTACCAAAGATAAAGTTTGTTATACTCGCGGCCCTCTGAGCACTTAGTCTCATATTATATGAGTAAGCTAGATTATTATCTGATAGAGGTTTTACATACCTTCCCTTATGAGATGGTGAGGCATGTCCTATAACATTAAAAGACTGGATCTTATCCTTCACACTTTCGCTACCAAAAAGGACTTGAGAGTAGATTGGGATGATTGTATTTAAAGTTTTCTTGGCAGCTTTATTTAGCTTAAAGCTGTTCACGGCAAATCGGAAATTTTTATCCATTAGTAGTACCACGTTTCCAGTCTTACTATCTACATGGACATTTATATTTGCCTTTTTGAATTCATTGGCCAATTTTGAAGCAATATTTGTTCTTAGTTTTCCCTTAACCTTTGCCACTTTTGTAGCAAAGTCATTAAGAGATTCTTTTAAGTCTGTATTTTTACTTTCAAGTAGACCTTTCTCTCTCTTTGCTTGTGCGAGCTTTTGAGCTAAAGCCTTTGAAGCTTCCACATCAACACCTTGCTTCTCTTTAACTTTACTTTCTAAGTGAGCTATTCGTTGTGAAGAAGCTGACTTATTTTGCTTACATGAAACAATTTGATTTTTAGTAATTAAGTTCTTTTGTTGTAAGTCGTTCATTCTTTGCTGTAGACTAGCTATTTTTCTTCCAGCTTCAGCACTTTGTAACTGATTATTCTGAGAATGACTCTGTAACCTTTGATTTTCTTGTACTAAACCGCTATTTCTACTCTTTAGTCCTTCTATCTCGTTACCCAAACCGGCAACTTGTTGACCTAGGCTGCTATTACCTTGCGAAAGACTCTCTACCTTTCCTGCCATTCGAGCATTTTCTGCTTGCAAGCGTGAAAGTTGTCCTGCCTGTAGGTCGACTTTTTTGGCTTGAGATTTACTTTGAAGTTTACCTGATGCAAGTGCCTTATTAGCACTCTCCAGTCCACGACTTTTATCAGCTAAAGCCTGTTCAAGCCCTCGTTTGGCAGCACCAAGCTGAGCTTTTTCTTGACCTAATCTCGCAACAGAACCCTGAAGCTGTGAGTTTGAACTATTTAGTTTAGAGTTTTCGTTCTTTAACCCTTTAACTTCAGAATTTAGCCCTGCAATTTTTTGTGATTTTGCAGTATTACTTGATTCGGATTTTCCAAGTGCTGACTTCAGCCCTTGGTTCTCGCCAGCAAGACTTTTATTCTGTCCAACAAGACTAGCAATTTCTCTTGCTTTACCTTGAACATTACCCGTTAGGCTTTTCTTATCTGTAGAGAGTGCCTTATTAGCCTGGGCCAATTTAGAAGCCTCGCCTTGTAAGTTTTTATTTAATTGAGATTTTTGTGAGTTCTCTGACTGTAATTTTTTAACTTGAGACTGTAGTCCCGCAATACTTTGGCTTTTAGCTTTATTCGTATTATTAGACTTAGCTAAACTTGCTGTTAGGTTCTGGTTCCTAGTATTTAGATCCTTAGCTTCTCGCTTCATCCCTTCTATCGTCTGAGCTTTATTTCTAACATTTTCAGAGAGGCTCTGCTTAGCCTGAGAGAGATCACTATTTTTTTGATTTAACGCCGCAATTTGCTGCTTCGCCTGTTGATTAATCATTTTGGATTTCTCTAATGTTTGATTCTTTTGAACCACTTCCTTTGAAATCTTTTGATTTAAAGCTATTTGATTTTTAAGCTTTTGTTTTTTTTGATGTAGGTCATTTTCAATAACTTCGATATGTTTTGATTTTTGTGCTTTCCACTCTGATAGGCTTGCAACCTTATTTTTTGTGATTTGTATTTCTTTTTGTTTCGTTTTTATTTCATGATTATTGTTACTGACTGTACTTTCAAGTTTTACGACATCTGATTTGAGTTTATCAATATTTTTTGCTTTTACTGTTAAGTCTTTTGATTGGTCAGTAATTAATGTACTCTTTTCTACAATATTTTGTTCTAATTTTTTAATATCTTTCTTTAGGCTCTGCTCCGTCTTAACAAGTTCTTGCTTTTTTTGCTCTAGATTTTTAGATATTTTTTCTATTTTCTCTTGTCTCTTTTTAACGAGTTGATTTTGTTGCTCAAGCTTCATTGAAACTTCTTCTAACTCTTTTGATTTTTCTTCTTTTACTTTTGTCTCAAGATTAAGTTGTTGATTTTTCTCAACAATTGTCTTTTCTCTCAGTTGAACTTTCTTTGATACCTCAGTAAGTTGTTTTTCTTGAACCTCTGAAACTTCTGTCTTCTTCTTGAGGCTCTCGCTCATCTTTTGAAGTTCTTCTATTTTAGCTTCTTTTTCTGTAGTTTCTTTATCCAGTTTTTGCTCTTTTTCTTTCAATTTATCATTCAGCTCTGCAAGTTGTAATTTTAACTGGTCATGAAGTTGATCCATTTTAGTAATCTCTTCAATCTTCTCATCAAGAGTTTTTTCTAGTTTAAACTTGCTCTTTTTCTCTTCTTTTAAGTTCTTATCTAGCTCTGTAAATTTCTGACTTACTACAGTCAACTGAGCCTCTTTACGCTTTTGATCTTTAATTAAGTCTTTCATTATCTTTTTGTTTTTCTTTAGACTTCCTACAAACTTGTTCATCTCTTTCATCTTACTATCAATAAGATCTTCGTACTCTCCAATTTCCTCTATGGATTCACTGACTTTATTTATTTTCTTATCTGTTGATTTCTTAACTTTTTTAGAAACAATACCTTGAAGTTCTTGTTCATGAGTTTTCTTCTCTGCTACAGATTGCATTTTTGAAACACTTGATTTAATCAAGGCAAATACAAACATAACTAAGAAAATCACAGCTACTGTTGTAAAGAGATCTGAGTATGAAGTCCATACACTTCCATCGTCTTTATGTTCTTCATCATCATACATTTTAGAGACCTCAATTAAGATTACAAAGCTACTGATGTAATTTATCGGTGAGTTCTCCTGTGACTAAAGACACTTCAGAAAGATTAAGGTTTCTATTTAGTTTTTGTTTATTCGAAGGGGTTAATGATTGAAAACTCAAGGCCTTGCTGCTTGGCCCCACTAAAAATACGACTTAAGATATTGTTTTGGTTATAAACACCACAGAAATTTTCGGCCCTAGCACCCGTGGCATAAACGTTAGAGACGAGTTTTGTATTTACAGTTTTTATGTTTTTTGTATATCTTTCAAACCTTCTCCACTCTTTTCCACTTTTCGGAAAATTGAGTTCCTTTACATCTGCAGTAGTTACCAATACCAGTGCATCTGAATGTAATTTAGCAAATTCTTGCATTTTCTTAATCGCTGAATTGATCTCAATGAGTTCAGCCTTCGCTTCCTTAAACTTATTTGCCTGAAGGTAGTTTCGATACTGGAAGTTTCTCACTACATAAACAAAATTCCTTGTATTCTTGCTAAAGCTTTTAAATGTATTCTCTATATTTCGAGATGATGTTGTAAAACACTCTCCTGACTTACAAGATTTATCATAATAAATACTTCCCGCTTTATAAGAGTTTTTCTCATTTACGTGAAAGATCTTGCTCTTCTTACTGCTCTTACCCATCTTCCAAACAATAGCATCCTTTAGGTATCCCTCTCCCTCATCTTTACAGCTTTGAGAACTGAGAATACTTTGGGTTTTATAGCTTTCACCTTCAAAAACCCCACTCTTATAACCCTTTAAACCTAGATACGACCATATGGGCTTGTGTTTATAGTCGGTGCAATTTCTCTTTATATTTTTTTTACCAGAAACTTGAGTCAAGAATGTTTCTTGCGCAGAAGGTCTTAATTTATAGAGGTTATAATCCCATGCTTGTCCCACACATAGAGATTCTTCAAATGCAGTCGCTCCAGGCTTAGCAGGACCAGTAAACTTCAACATCGCCAAGTGTTCAGTAGAAAAACCAGCTACTTGAAACCAAATTATCTTTGTGGGTATCTTTCCAAATTGATGCTTCTTTAAATTTAAGCTTGTTATTTGGGCACAACTTCCAATTAGAAAAATCAAACTATACAAAACAATATTTCTCAACTATTAGCCTTTTTAAACTTTGAACTAATTAATACTAAATCTAGTATGGGAGAAATCCCAATAATAATCAATATTAAGGTAATATTTAACGCTAGAATCTTATAATCATTAATGAAATATACAGCCGCAATTGCCGGAATAAGTCTAAGCAACTTCTTTACTAAATAGCCATAATCACCTTTTGCTGAGTATAGAATAAAAGTTGAAACAATCAGGTACCCAGTACAAATATAAGGAATATAGTTAAATTCAAAGTAAAAACCTGCTAGCGCCCCAACAATAGGCACTTTCCACAAAACTTGTCGCTTCTTCTTATTCATGAGTTTTATAGTCAGATAAGTGGTAATCAGTAAAGTATATGAAAAAAGACTTGTAATTAAAACTCTGATTCCTAGATCTGCAGCACGATAAGGTAGTAAATCCACCAACATTGAGGCCTCAACTAAGACAATACCTAAACCTATGATCAAAAAGCTTGATATAAAAAGATTTAACTCTTTTCTAAGTCTGAAGCCCACAAAAAATAATGCACCAAATGCTAAAAATAATGAGAGATACTCTTGAATCATATCAATGACTTCGCTCCATGTTTGTTGTATATTATTAAGGTACAATATTTACAATTAATAGTGAACTGATATTCGGTAAGGAGTGAAAATGGATCCTATGCTTGCAACGCGGGAAATATACTGGCTAATTCCAGATAGTTTTAAAATTGTAATGTATGCCTTAATGGTGATTGCTTTTGCAGTTCTGATTCAAGGTACTTTTAAAAAGTATCAATTCGTTACTCAAGGTAGAGGGCTAAAGTCCTTACTTCCAGAAAAACTTAACTGGAAACGCTACTTAGAAACAATTTTCTTTACCGGAAAAGTTACAAGAGATAGCAAGGTTGGAATTTTCCATTCGATGATTTACTACGGTTTTGTTGTTTTAACTATTGCAACTGAACTTGTTGCTATCCATGCAGACTCCCCTTTTAAAGTTTACCAAGGAACAACATATATTGTTATTTCATTCCTAGCTGATTTTGCAGGACTATTCATGCTCATTGGTTTATGTCTTGCCTATAAAAGAAGATATATAGACAAGCCAGACTACCTGTCATCCACAAATCCAAAGAGTGAATTATTCATGTATGGAATGCTCTTCTCACTTTTAATCATTGGTTTTCTACTTGAAGGAATGAGAATATACGGAGCGGGAATGCCTAGCCAAGAGGCACTTTGGTCTCCCCTAGGCTGGTTGGTTGCGAATATGGTTGCAATGACTGGTGTCAATGAACTCACATTAGGTACTGTCTATAAGGGATTTTGGCTTTTTCATATGGTAAATACCATGGCCTTTATCGCCTGTATTCCTCACTCAAAATTCTTTCACATTTTATCTCTTCCTGCCAATGCACTTCTTACGCCAGAGCGTAGAGGGGCAATAATGAATCCAATGAACTTTGAAGATGAAACCGCTGAAACTTTTGGTCTTGGCAAGGCAAGTGAGCTTACATCAAAACAAAGAATGGATTTAATTTCATGTGTTGAATGTGGAAGGTGTACACAAGTTTGTCCGGCCAACCTAGCTGGAAAGCCACTTGATCCGAAAACGATTATAACAAAAGCGAGAGATGTATTAGATGCAGCGGGCACAGAAGATGTCGACTTCTGGGAAAAACAAGCCTTCTCAGCAACTGAACTCGACTCATGTACTACGTGTGGTGCATGTATGGAAGAGTGTCCCGCGAATATTGAACATGTCCAAACGATTATGGACCTTAAAAGATATAAAGCACTCACACTTGGAGAAATTCCCGCAGCTGCAGGTACAGCAGTTAATAATATCAAAATAAATGGAAATCCTTGGGGTGTATCACAAGATGAACGATTTAACTGGGCCGACGGTTTAGACGTTCCTGTTATTGAAGAGGGCAAAAAAGTTGACTACCTTTATTATGTTGGCTGTGCTGGATCTTACGACTCTAGTAACCAAAAAGTCGTACAGGACACTGTCATGCTTTTAAAGAAAGCGGGTGTATCTTTTGCCGTAATGGGTAAAACAGAAAAATGTAATGGCGACCCTATTAGACGCTTTGGTGATGAATATTCATTCTTCGAAGTTGCGATAGAGAATATTGCAAACATGAATAAGTATGACTTTGATAAAGTGGTTACACACTGCCCCCACTGTTTACATACAATTGGTAAGGAGTATGCAAAGTTTGATGATGGTCAGTTTGAAACCATTCACCATACAGAGTTACTAGCAGACCTTCTAAAGCAAGAAAAACTTAAGCCAACCAAACAAGTTAATGAAGAGTTAACTTATCATGATCCATGTTACTTAGGACGCCATCATGGTGAGTATGATGCACCAAGAACAGTGCTGGAAAGTATTCCTGGTATTAAAATTAAAGAAATGGAAAAGAATAAAGACAAGGCCCTCTGCTGTGGTATGGGTGGTGGGAATATGTGGTACGAAGTTCACGAAGGAAAAGACATTGTCGAGAATAGACTAGAACATGTCGGAGAAACCAAAGTCGAAAAACTAGCTACATCTTGTTCTTTTTGTATGATAAACTTTAACTCAGGTAAGGGAAAAGTTAAAGAAACAGAAGAGTTACAAATTGAAGATGTTGCATCAATTTTATCAAAATCTATTGAATAAAGCTTTTGCGGGAGTACTCTGTACTCTCGCCATATCTTTCAATGTCTACTCCCAAGGAATCTTTAATAACTTTAAAACATTAAGTGATATTTCAAAAGAGTCTTACAAGACACAAATTAAAATTCTACAAAACCAAGAGTTTAACTTCCAAGATGTAAAAGATATACAATCAGTTAGCCTAAATATTGATTTTATAAATAACCTTCTTATCAACACTCCTGCACGATATTTTGAAATTAGTAAAAGGGATAAGTGTACTTACTATGATCTAATCCTATCAAATATTTTTCAAAGTCCTGAGGGCAAAATCGAATTTATCATTTTTGACTACTTCAACAAAAAGAGTGAACAACAAACAGCACTAGCAAAGAAATCGGTCTTTATCGAAAAAGTTATTAATATTCAATGTCCAGGATCAATAAAGCTAAGCAAGTATTTTGACAATAATAATATTAGAAAGACGCTGCAAAATATAAAGCTTAAGCAGCCTAAAAACTATTCAGATTGTCAGAGCATTATAAATAGTTTTAAAGATGATGTTAAGGCCCCCTACATATGTAGCCTTTTAGAAACACTTAATAAAAAGTCTGTTAACAAGAGAAGACTACAAAGCCTTCCCAAGTCTAACTATAGAAAGAGAAAACCAATTGAGCAGGAAATAAATCTTGCATCAAGCTTAGAAAAAATATTAAAACCTGAAGCCTTAAAATATATAGATCAAATATGTCTCAACATTGATAACACAGAGAAATTCTGTAATGCTTATTTCTCTGATGACTATTGGAGAAGAGAGTTTATTAGTAAAAATTCTGAAGTCTTAAAATCTTTCTGTGATAAAAGTGACAATAAATCATGCCTGAAAAAATTTACAAATAAAAACTTTTGTCATTTCCCTCAAACAAAGAAAATAACCGATTCACTTAAGCCTTGGCCAAATTGTGAACATATCTCTTTGGCACAAAGTTATTCTAGGCTATTCCAGCAGTATAATGATTGTCCTGCCGCCGTGGGGAATAATGATGTTGTCACATGGGGAAGAGTTCTAAACCACTTTAAAGGCTTAGAGTTTAAGAGCAATAAAAACTGCAAGGTAAATTCAACTCTGCCTACTATAAAATTCACTGAAGAAGCTTCCGACTACAAATCATGGGGGGCACATGTATGCTATGATGACAAAATCAAGCGAGAAGAAGTTTGCTACCCAACCTTACTAGATAATAGTGATGAATTAAGTGATTACTCTCTATCCACAACTATTGGAAAAATTCTTAAACGACTTAAAGGTTATAATTATACTAATAAAGCCTGTAGAATCGTTTCTGCTGAAAGGTATAAGCCTACTCGGCTTGAGTATAAGAATGGTTGTATTATACTTAAAGAAATAAATCGATGTTGGGGAACAGATTGCTCCTTCAAAGTTATACTAGATGAACAAGAATTTAAACTCTTCAGTTTTAAAACTAAAACTGACTTTGAGATCTTACCCACGAGCTACCTAAATGAAAATAAATCCTTTAAGAGCATTCTAGAAAAGGTTGAAAAGCGTACATTCAAGAGAATCCTAAACATCTCGGCAATAAGAAATATAATGGAAACCCATAGCAATGCTATTCTTTATGGCGTTGGCTGTGCTGAAGATATTTTACCAAACTTCTTTCTTAGAACTGAAATTAATCGATGTACACCTACACCCTTCATCCTCGATGGACTTATAAGCGTTGATGGTCAAAATTCCTTAGTGACACGTACCTCATTTGATCATATTCATGCCCCTCGAATAATACCTTGGATGTATATATTCTCTGGAGTAAAGAGTTATCAGAAGCTACATCCACTTAATACATGGGGGTTATATGCAATCTATTAAGTACCTCATTTTCTGTCTCCTCATATGTCAGAGTGCCTTTGCATTACCAGAGTTAAAAACAAAGCAGGCACTAGAGAATCTCTTATATATATCCGATGATGGGAAAGTTACTTACTATCAGAAAAACTCTGGAGAGCTTCAGTACTCATTCAACTATAAGATTTCAACCATCATGAAAGGACAGAAAAACACCCGTTATAAAGTCATTGCAGCGAAAAATGTTAACCATATTGCCATTGAAAGAAATTCTCTTTACCACAATAACAAAAGTCATATTAAGCAGAATGATATCTTTATCGGAAAGTATTTGAGTACGGATGATCCCAAAATCATTGGTAAAGGAATAAATCCTCAGTTTCACCTCAAGGGGAAAATGCTAAGTTTTTATAATAAGCGTGATAAGGAAATTAAGATCTACAGCGTTACAAAAGAAAAAATCACACAAACGATTAAACTAATTAATAAATTACAGCCATACTTCGTTCCACAGGTATCCATATTAACTCCAGATAGTATTCTATATAATGATGTAAACGATAAAGGCTACGAAGCACTATTAATGTATTCCATTATTGATAAAAAATTTACAACTATCTACAAAGCACAGCGTCCAGCAATGACCTTATCATACTGTGTCGCTGGAGAGACTGGTTTTATCCTTGAGACTCCATTCGATTCTGTTTTATCTGGATCTCAAATACTAGGAATCAATCTTTATAATAACCCTGGCTTTAAAAATACATTCCAAGTTTACTCTAGCGAATTCGGAGATTTCCCGTCTATTGTTTGTAAAAATGATTCTATCTATTTCATTAAAACGACAAATTATATAAGCCAATTGAACTTAAAGCACACTGAGGTTGCAAGAATTAATGCTAAAAAACTTACAATACTTACAAAAGAAAAATACCTCACTCAAGTTTACGAGTTTGCGGGCATGATACTAACAAATCTCAACGGCAAGGTTCTGATTGTTGAAAATAATAATAAACTAAAAAGTGATGAAATAGCTACGCCAGAGGTTAGAGAATGAAGCTACTATTCCTTTTTCTTATATCTCTTAATCTTCACGCGGGAAAAATTGACAAGCTCGTTGTCAATTCTGAGATTAATTCCGACTTATTAAAAGGCATTGCAAGTCATCTAGAAGAAAGCGAGCACAGCGATAAGTATATTCGCAGTATTGAGGAGTCGATTACATCAATTAATCAAAATGCTAGATACTTCAAAAGATCTGAATTTATTAGCTTTCTCAATATCATATTTTATAAAATGGTCTTAAATTATCATAAAGATAAATTCAATCAAGGTGAACAAATAACCTCATCACAAATTTTTATATTGAGAAAAAAATTCAATAAAAATAAGATCGTCTATACTCCATTTTCACAGTATATTATTCAAGCACTTATTAACGACTTTGCCCCATATCTAGAAAAAGACTTCATCATACATTACCAAAATAAATCTCGTAGAGAGTCGAAACAACTAGAAATGATTCGAGAACTTAAAATAAAAGAAAAATTTCTTCTCCCTTGGATTAATATCGTTATATTAAGGTCTGCGGTTAATTTTAATAATATGATCAACAACTTCATTGCTAAATACTTGGTGGCAATTGCAAATCGTATGGCGGTTTACCCGCTTCTTGGAAAAGTGGATTTAGGTAATGGAGCTATTTTTACTGATATAAAGTTTAAAGTAGATATGCCTGCGGAACCGACTGAAAGTATCACCGCAGCACCAGATAATGATGTAAAAATACTAGATGACGTAAAGGATTCGGCCGCTTCCGAGGTAATCGATAAAATCATTGAAAAAATACCAGAATAATACCCTTTTTTTTCTATTTATTGGCCTTTCAACTCTTTGGATACATTAACTTTATGTGTTTAATTTGCTACAAATTGTAAGATCAATCAAAGGAACTAACACATGGCACTAAACAAAAAGCCCTATAAAGGTTGTAGAGACTTTTTCCCAAAAGGTATGAGAGTAAGAAACTACTTATTTCACCATATGTGTGATGTAGCAGAAAAATTTGGTTTTGAGGCATATGATGGCCCGCTATTAGAAGAAGTAGACTTGTACAAAGCTAAATCTGGCGAAGAACTTATCAATGATCAGATATACTCATTCACTGACCGTGGTGATCGTAATGTTGCTATAAGACCTGAGATGACACCAACGGTTGCCAGAATGGTGGCCAATATCCATAAACAAGAAACAAAACCAATACGCTGGTATTCAATTCCTAATCTCATGCGATACGAAAAACCCCAAAGAGGTCGTGTGAGAGAACACTGGCAATTCAATGTAGATATTTTTGGAGCCCCAGAGAACTTGGGTGAGCTAGAAGTTGTATCATTAGTTATCCAGTTTCTAAAATCTTTTGGTGCTAAGAGTGACATGTTCGCTATTCTCTTGAATGACAGAACACTTGTTGATGCGGTTTTTAATGACATTCTAAATCTTGAAGCTGAATCTGCTCTTAAACTATATAAAGTTATCGATAAGGCTAAAAAAGTTAGTCCTGGAAAACTGGATATAATGATCCGTGAAATTCTTCTTACCGAAGAGCAATTTATTATTTTTAAAGAGTACCTTGCTCTTAACTCAATTGAATCATTAACAAAATTCGCAACTCAAAATAATATTGCTCAGAAGTCAGAAAGCTTCATACAATTTTTAACCATGTGTCAGGAGTTGGAACTAAGTGAATTTATCGAATACGACCCAACGATTGTAAGAGGACTTGATTACTATACAGGTGTTGTCTTTGAAATCTTTGATAAACACCCTGATAATAATAGGGCCATAGCTGGTGGTGGAGCCTACGCAAACCTTTTAAAAATATTCAATGAAGAGCCTTTAGGCGGAATAGGCTTTGGACTTGGCGATGTTACCTTAAGAGACTTTCTTGAAACACATAAACTTCTTCCGGATCTTTCAAAAGCTTCTCATGATGTCTTTGTTGTAAATGTAGAAGATGAACACAATCTTTATAATATGACGATATCAAATCAACTAAGAGAGCTAGGCATAAAGGTTGAGTCTCACCTTGGTAAAATAAAGTTTAATAAGATCTTTAAACTTGCTCAATCAAAAGGGCATTCAAAAATATTAATAATCGAGGATCAAGGTGATGGTATTGAATTAGAGCTCAAAGATCTCACAACAAATAAAAACACCAAAATAGATATAAACAAAATCAATCAAATAAAAGATTATATTAAGGGATAATAATGACTAATCACGAAGAGCTTCCAAAGACTTACGACCCAAATGGCGTTGAAGATAAATGGTATAAAGCATGGGATGAAGGAAAGTACTTTAAACCTAGACCAAGTAAAAATGGTAAAAAACCCTATTCTATATTAATGCCTCCTCCCAATGTTACGGGGAAATTACATATGGGTCATGCTCTTAATCATACCTTAATAGATGTTCTGATACGTTTTAAGAGAATGCAAGGGCATGAAACAGTTTGGATTCCAGGACAAGATCATGCCGGTATTGCAACACAAGCTAAGGTTGAACAAAAAATATTCCAAGAGGGTGGAAAAACCAAACATGATCTTGGACGTGAAGAGTTTCTAAAAGAAGTATGGAATTGGAAAGAGGAATACGGTGGACATATTCTCGAGCAATTTAAAAAGCTTGGTGACTCTTGTGACTGGGACTACTTCACCTTCACTATGGATGAGACGCCAAATAAGGCAGTAAAAAAATTCTTCTGTATGATGTTTGAAGAAGAACTTATTTACCAATCGGATTATATAATAAACTGGGACCCAGTTCTTCAGTCTGCGATTTCAGATGCAGAAGTTGACCACAAAGAAGTTGATGGTAACTTCTATAACCTACACTATCGTGTAAAAGATTCTAATCAAGTACTAGAAATAGCGACAACAAGACCCGAGACTCTTTATGGAGACTCGGCCATTGCTGTAAATCCAAATGATGATCGTTTTGAACACCTGATTGGAAAATTAGCGATTGTTCCTATTTGTAATAGAGAGATTCCTATCATTGCAGATATGCATGTCGATATGGAAGTTGGAACAGGCTGTCTAAAGGTGACTCCTGGACATGACTTTAATGATTATGAAATAGGAAAAAGAAATAACCTTGAAATCATTAATATTCTTAATAAAGATGGAACCTTAAATGAAAATGCACAAGCGGTTCAAGGACTGACCGCTAAAGAAGCCCGCAAGAAGACAGTTCAATTACTCAAAGAATGCGAGCAGTTTGTGAAGATGGAGCCCCATAAGCATCAAGTAGGTCACTCACAAAGATCACATGCTATTGTTGAGCCAATGGTATCGAAGCAATGGTTTATTAACACAGATAAGATGGCCTCTGACTCCGTTACAGCTGTCGAGAAAGACGAGATGAAATTCTTCCCTAAGGGCTGGGAGAATACATACTACTCTTATCAAAAAAATCCACGTCCTTGGTGTATTTCACGTCAACTATGGTGGGGACATCAAATTCCTGTTTACTATTGTGACTCTGAAGCATGTGGCCATACATGGGCAAGTGAAGAAACACCAGAATCATGTCCAAAGTGTACAAGCTCTTTCACACAGGACCCAGACGTTCTAGATACATGGTTTTCATCAGGACTCTTTCCACTTAACACACTTGGATGGCCTGACGAAGAAAAAATGAAGGAATTACAATTCGATAAGTTTTATCCATCAAGCGTACTTGTGACCGCATTTGATATTATCTTTTTTTGGGTAGCTAGAATGATGATGACATCCCAAAAAATTACAAACAAAGTACCATTCCAGGATACATATATTCATGCCATCGTTAGAGATAAAGACGGCGTTAAAATGAGTAAATCACTAGGTAATGTTTTAGACCCACTAGACCTTATTAAAGAGTCTGGGTGTGACTCAATGAGATTCACTCTAGCAGTAAGCTCCGGATACAATCGAAATATTAATCTGGATCCATCAAAGATTGAAGGATACAGAAATTTTGTAAATAAGATTTGGAATGCCTTTCGTTTTATGTACCCACATCTTGAAAATGCAAATGATAAAGGTTTTGAAGTTTCAGATCTACATCACCATGAGAAATGGATTCTCTCTGAGCTTAACGAAGTTATTAAGGATGTAACAGCGGCGATTGAAATCTATCGCTTTGATGATGCTTGTAATAAAATTTATCAATTTGTTTATGAAAAATTTTGTTCTTGGTTTATTGAACTTTCCAAAGGAATTTTAAACTCTGAAAATGAAGCGATGAAGATTCAAAGAGCTAATGTCTTAAAATACTGCTTTAAAGAAATCGTGAAGCTTCTTCACCCGGTTACACCCTTTATAACTGAAGAGCTATGGAGTCATCTTAAAAATGAAGATGACGAATTACTAATCATTCAAGAATACCCTGTTTACAAAACTGAGCATGTTTTCACCTCAGACCAAGAAAACATGGAAAAATTCATGGAAGTGATTACAGCTATTCGAAACCTTAGAAATACTGTTCAAATTAAACCAAAAGAAGAAATTGAAGTCCGCTTCTACACTGATGATCAAAGCCTTGCTAAGTACTTCTTTCAGTCACGAGGTTTTATTAAAGAACTTGCAAGAGTTAACTCTGGAAAGATCAAAGATAAATCTGTTGAGCGTCCAGCCAAATCTATAATGAAGGCCACTTCTCACACTGAGGTCTTCCTACCTTTGGAAGGTGTTGTTGATTTACAGGTCTTTATTGGAAAACTTCAGAAAGATAAAGAAAAAACACAAAAAGAGTTCAGTAAGATTGAAAATAAACTAAAAAATCCAAAGTTTATGAAGAATGCTCCTGACGATGTTGTTGCCAAGGTAAAAGCTGAGGCGAAAGAATTTGAAGATAAGCTTTCTTCCATAACAAACAGTCTAGAAAACTTTCAAGCATAAATCAGAGCTCTATTTAGAAATACTATGTTTTAAATAGAGCTTTATTTCAATTTCGGAATTATCATTTTTGTCTCACCAATCTTCAGCTCTAAGAGTACACTATGGCCTTAAATCTTCTTTCTAAACAAACCTATATCTGAAGTCACTACAGGCTCCATCTCTTTATCTAAAGAGCTAAAAAGGTTATCGTGGTGGGAAGGGATTACTAATTTCGTTTTAGAGGGTATAATTTGTTTTGTTATGAGTTCATTATAATTTTTTGCATGGGCCAAACCTTGAATCATAATATCCACATTTATTTTTTTAGTTAAAGAAGGATATGTGGATGCATTTAAGAAAATTGTTTTCCCCTTGTACTTAATAAGAAAACTATAAACCTCGTCCATCTTATACGAAAGTGCCGATGAAGGGTAAGAGAAATCATCATCAACTTTTCCTTCAGCAAGAGTAAAATTCATGAAGTGAGTCGGGTGATTACCTTTTAAAACTTCTATTTCAAACTCACCGACCTTAATTTTCTGATTAATTTTAATCCTATTTAAAAATTTCTTTTTCACTCCACTTGCACTCGCGATTTTGATAGTTGAATAAGAGCCAAAAACTTTTGAATAACTTTCTTTATGAACTTCACCGATATCTAATAAGTGATCGTAGTGAGAATGAGTGACAAATATAGCTTGAATCTTTTTTCTCATTTCAGCTGGCAGCCATTTGTTGACAATTTTAGGGTCTGACTTAACATTTCGAAATAAAATAATATCTGTTAACGAGACTCTAGATAAAAAGGGATCAAATAATATCGTAGACTTACCATCTGTTAGGTAAAAATAGCTTGTACCGTACCATGTAATATCTAGTGCACTTACCTTAGTAAGAAATGAGGAGAATAGTAAAAGTGTAATAAAAAATGGCCAGTATTACTGGCTGAATTTATTATTTACTACCATCACCATTATCTGGGTGCTCATAATACATTAAAAAGTCATCATCTACTTCCGTATTCAGAATAACTAATGCTACAACATTTTGATTGAGTTTTGTTTTACTAGCATCAAAAACATCTAAGAATAGACCAATTTTTTGATCAACATGTTCTTTACCAGAATGGGCAGAATCTGCTTTCGCATTAAAGACAAAGATTCCTGCGTCTGGCATTGATACAGTATAATCACCTTTAATATAAGCTGACTTTGCGTTCGTTAATTGTTTTTCTCTTTTCTTTTTAGACATATTAGATCTTTTCTCATTAATCATGAAAGCCGCTTCATTTGTGCTCCCTCTTCTTAAGTCAAGAATCACATCATCTTTATCACTGAAGCCGCCAAGGTAGTCTCCAGGAAGAAAAGACATTTTCCATGTAGATGTAAAGCCCTCTAACAAACATAGTTCCTAGAGGACATTCCATTTCAGAAAATTTTGTGCATTATAATTTTTGCGAAATTGTCGAAATATCCGGAACAACTTAAAATGGATAGTATGCCGAGCACAATACAAAAGGTGAAAAATCTGAGAATGATAATGCTACTGTACAAATATTTTTTGTACCTAATGAAGATATTTCATTTGATGAAAGCAAGCATGATATAAGAGGGTATTTCTTGTCTTTAAAGTCTGATACGACTCTATATAAAGTATATGCTCTTGAACGATCAGAAAAATATAGTAATTTTTCCTCTTATGAAATTAAGAATATTCCAAAACACATTAAGAGTCCAAGTTAATTGGTGAAATTGTTCTTACATCACCATTTATTGCATCTATATTTAGTGATACTGGAATCTTCTTTAAGCATGATGCTGAGTAAACTTTATTACAAATAGACCCAATCTAATGGCTTAAAGGTTGGTACCCTTCAAGCTTATTAAACTCTTTACTGTCTTATAAACACATCATCGTCTTCACAAACATCAAATATAGTTCAACTCTAAGAGTCATGCTACTTAATTTACAGTTAGTTATACAACCTCCTCAAGCCTTATGATTATGATGTACCTGAGGATTTAAGACAAAAAAAGCCCCTCAATCGAGGGGCTGAAGTCTTTTTAATTTTAGCTAATATTTATCTTTGTGTGAAATCTACTTCCATTCTTTTTCTTAACATTCGACTAAGCTTCTTAAAGATTCTTCTTTTCTTACTTCTCGATACATACTCAGATCTGAATTCAAATGCGCTCGCATCATAAACAAATTCATCCCATAATGATCCAATATTAGCAAAAATACCGATTCCTGTGCCACCAGCTTCACCAGAGGTAAAAACTCCAGCAGCAACATCAAAGCCACCTAAGTTGATGATCGGAAAGATACCTGTGGCATCAGTTGCAAGACCATCTAATTGTTCAATTGCTACAGCAAGTCCGACTAATGTCATAGATCCAGACTTGGCCAAATAAACTTTTCCATTAATTTTTTCAATTTCTACTTCTATAATTCCTGCTTGTCCTATTTCAACTGGAATAGGTTGACCATTTGGTAATGTTCCAAGTCCTGGTCTTACGTCAAGAATACTGGTTAAATTTAAATCGACTCCGATGTAGTTCTCTCCATCAAGTCTCCAACTTCTAAAGACACCATAATCTTTTGGAAGTGGGCTACTTATAAAGGGAAGTTCATTTTCCCCTATGTCTAACTTAAAGTCAGAGACTAACCATGACTCATCACCTTGAGTGGCCGTTTCAACATTAACATCAGTAACCCATTTTTTACTATCGCCACCACAAGACATAAGTACCATCGACGACATGACCATTATTAGCATTTTTAAATTTTTCATTGAGTTTCTCCTCGTAAATTATCTATATAAATAGTTTAAGGCTTATCTTAGAAGTTTGTAGTCGGTGTAAATTATGCCGGATAAGCCTTCTAACAAGTATTTTGTACAATTAGGACTCTTCAAATAAGGTCTTCAACTCAGGGTAAACTTGAGTAAAGTTCTCTGAGCGCATACTATCTAATTTTTTCGTAACGGTTCTAAATTTTTGAAGTGAGTTTGATAGATCTTTATCATTCATGAAATCGATCTGATTCCTCATTGAGGCTGAAAATTCATCAAAATTTATCTCTGGAAAACGATCGTTTAATTGCGTTAGGTAGTTTTTAAGATCCCTAGTCACTATCCTCTTTTTTACTGAAGGTAGTACTTGCGTGCGATAAACTCTTGGGCTTAGTAAAGTATTAAAGATAAATTCATCAGGCCGAATGAGATCATTTTCAAAAAGAAAAGTATGAATCTCTGGTATACGGTGAATATTGAAGATACTAATGGTGCATGTAACATTAGTATTAATATTTCCCCTATGCTCTTTAAGTATTTTAAAGTTCTCTAGAAACTTATTCCAGTTTAGCCCTGATCTAAAGTACTCTCCCCTAGCTCCAATATCATCAATACTTATATTAATTTTAACCTTTGAAAAGTTTGCCCACATTTCTAAAATATTATACTTTTTAAATTTTAGTGTGCTTAGATTTGTATTATAGTCAAGATTGACCTCTGTCTTCTTTATCCTAATCAGCTCTGTGATTATTTCGTAATGCTCGTCCGTAATTAAGGGCTCTCCTCCAGCAAAATAAATTGTTTCGACTTCAGGTAATAATGTACTGATTTCCTCTTTGACTGTTAAATTATTTTTTAGAACATTCTCGAGTTTTGGCGTTTTAAGTTTTAAATCCCAGAGTCTTTCATAGTCTTCATACCAACTAGTACTTAAGACGGGTGAACAACCTCTGCACTTAAAATTACAAACATTACTTAACCTCATATCAAAGTATTTCAACTTTGGATTTTCAATTCCTCCACTAGAGTCCATATCAGAAACAAGTTTATGGTAATGTTCAAAGTCCTTATTGACTCGTAATCGCATGGACTTAATGCCACTTTCTTCTGTCTCATAACACCTACGACAACCATAAACTTTTTTGTCTTGAGAGAACTTTTTTCTCATGTTTTTAAATTTTTTATTATTCCAAACATTAGAGATTGAACTCTCCTTTAGGTTTCCATATGGATCATCATAATAACTGTCACAACAGGGCAATACATCGGAGTTAGGAAGTACATGCAAATGTATCCAAGGCAAAATACAGAAAGACTGGCTATCCCTTATGTCTTGCTTAGAAATGACTTTGTTGCGCTTTGAAAAGGTATGAACTAAGTATTCCTTAAGAAGGAAGCGTTGCTTACCAAGAAATGCTTTTATTCTTTGATTCAATTTTCTTCCGTTTGCTTTGTTTTTTCTTCAATATAAGCATAGATATCATCAAAAGCTTGTGCATAAGCATTACCTTTGACTGAAAAATCTCTAACATTTCCAGCGAAGTATTCTGCTCCCGTTAGCTTTAAGTTCTCAACCTTATTCAGGTAGAAAACATAAGCTCCAATATAGGCAGATAAATGCATTATGTATGACTCATGTGTAACTAGGGTTACTGCATAAGAAATTAGTTTTCCAAAATCAATATTAGAATTATATATAAATATTTTATAAGAATTTTTTGTTGGTAATTTATTTACATAATCCTGTAAGAAAACATTTTGTTCAACTAGAGGCAATTCTTTGCACAAAAGAACAAAGGTCTTATTTTCAAAAAGATCAAAAAATTCTATCCACTCAGAGTTGACCTTGCCATCTATTAAGTCCAAGTTGATAACAGTATAGGGCTTCTCACTCCAATCTTTATATACAGGGTCCAACTTTCTAGAGGTTGCATTTGGGATTGTAGGCAGCTCATCAGTGAACGCCCGAAGTAAGTTAAAATATTGTACAGACTGATGCTGCCCTTCTAAAAAATCTATTCTCTTATTAAAAAGCCACTTATTCTTTCCAATCTCAAAGCCTACCTTTGTCTTTATACCCAATTGTTTTCCAAGACTTGCATCAACAAAACTCTCAGTAGTTGATATATAAATATCTGGGCGGTCAATTTTAAATGTAACACAGGCCCTATGAGCAGAAAAAACATTTTTCACATCAGTGTCATCTAGCTCATGATAGTAAGCATGAAAGGGCAACAAGTTGAGAATATCTATATCTGCCTTCAAAGATATAAGGTGAAAGTTTAAAACTTCCTCTTCCTCTTCCTCGTTCTCTTCTATCTTCTTTGCAAAGTATTTATGCAGAGAGTGTAAAAAGGGAAACGTTAGAATACGGTCTCTAGTATTATTTGGTAATTTGATAACGATGTTCATTACTCTTCACCCATAGTGTTGTAAAAAAGCTTGTTGCAAGAGATGGAACGATTAAGTTCACTAATGGCATTGCAACTAAAATTAAAAAAAAGGCCCCTCCAAACGAGTATCCAAGTAAGTTTTTACGGACATCTCCCCTGCATTCCTTAAAAGACATTCCATGCCTTGACCATGAAAAATCTAAAAATTCCATTGATAGCAAGATCACCGATACAAAGACACTGATAGGCATCAAAATAGGGACAAAGCTAAATACAACAGCGAATAATGAAAGCCCTAAAATGAAACTGACTTTTTTAATTTCATTTAAAAGAGTCGGCACTAACTTAGTAATTGCTCCAGATAAACTTTCCGAAAATGCAGGTAATTCTTCGTTTAAGATTTGTTTCTCAATACGAGTACTTAGAATATCATTAAAAGGACTTGCCACTATTGATACCAATAAGACGAAGGTCCAGTTTACTATAAAGTAGAGCATAATCATTAAAATTGTAGCCACTAAATAGTAAACGATACTTCCCAAAGTACCATTTGATAAATACTGTTCGATATATTTATTTCCAAAATCGAGGGCACTACTAAACAGTGTCTTGCCAACAAGCCAGTAGAGGATAATTCCCATAACAACAGGAACTATTGCCAATAACATATTAATTTTATTTTTGAGAATCATGCTAAAAGAAAGTGGAAATGATTTTAATGCATTTACCATGCTTTAGAACCCTCCCAAGATACTAAGGCCGCTATCAACATATATCACTTGTCCCGTTACACCTGTTGAAAGGTCACTAGCAAGGTATGTCGCAGTTCCCCCTACATCTTTAGGAGTAACATTTTTTCTCATCGGCGCAACTTCCTCAACTTTCGATAGCAGTGATCTAAAACCTGATATGCCAGAAGCTGCCAGTGTTTTGATAGGCCCAGCAGAGATACAATTTACACGAATATCTTTTTGACCTAAATCATTAGCAAGATACCTGGTACTAGACTCTAAAGCTGCTTTTGCCACACCCATTACATTATAATTTGTAATAACTTTTTGTGAACCATAGTAAGTCATCGCCATAATAGAGCCCCCCTCATTCATCATTGGGTAGAGGGAGTTTGAAAGCCCTACAAGTGAGAAGGCAGACACATCACAGGCAAGCTTATACCCGGCACGTGATGTTTTAACGAATGAATCCTTTAAGTCTTCTCTATCGGCAAATGCAATAGAGTGAACGATGATATCAAAAGAATCCCAATGCTCTTTAATTTTTTCTGGTAGTGAACCGTAGTGATCATCATTTAAAACGTCCATTTCAAATGTAAAGTCTGCCCCAAGTTTCTCCGCTATAGGCTCAACTCTTTTTTTAATAGCATCATTAACATATGAGAGAGCAATACTTGCACCTTGATTCTTAAACTCTTCTGCAACTCCGTAGGCTATAGACCTATCATTTGCAATACCAAAGATTAGTGCTTTTTTTCCTGCTAAAATACCCATATTTACTTCCTATTCTAGTGTGTTTCTGACTTGGGTTATTCTCTCAAATGAACCCAACAATGCAACCTAATTTTAGCTACTGTAGCTCCATATGGGTTCAAGCCTCATTTCTGTTATTGGTTTGTATTATTACTTTCTTAGATTTTCGCTACGCACACAAAAGCAGAAGGAAACAGACAGAGCTTTTCCTTGCAAAAATGCATCTAAGTGGATAATTTACTTAATAATTTAAAGGTTGGTTGCAATGCAAAAAAGATTAATTCCAGAGTATATTGAGAAGCTTAAGGTATATCAATCGGGTAAACCAATTGAAGAGGTTGCACGAGAAAAAGGCCTTACAAAAATATCAAAACTAGCAAGTAATGAAAATCCCCTGGGTCCAAGCCCTTATGCAATTCGAGAAATGACAAATGCCTTATGGGATGTTCATCGTTACCCTGATATGCACGCAACTGATTTAAAAAAGAAACTATGTGAGCTTTATAATGTTAAACCTGCAAATATCATTTTAGGGAATGGTTCTGAAGGGATAATGGCATATATCGCCAGAGCATTCATTCAGCCAGGAGATGAAGTTCTTACTGCTGAAAAAACATTTATCGGATTTCATATACTAGCAACTGGAGCTGGTGCAAAAATTGTAACCTGTCCCAGAACACATGACATGCGCTACGATGTTAAGGCCTTAGCTGAAGCTGTAAATGAAAACACAAAAGTTCTCTATATCGCTAACCCAGATAATCCAACTGGAACCTATATTACTGAGCACGAGTTCGACTATCTTATGCAGTACGTGCCAAAGCATACCCTCGTTATTTTAGATGAGGCTTATTTTGAGTTTGCCCAGTCAACTTGGGACTATCCTGATTCGATGAAGTATAGATATGATAACGTTATTACTTTAAGAACATTCTCTAAAGCATTCGGCCTATCTGGAATTAGAGTTGGTTATGGTTTTGCTAATGAAGAGTTTATAACAGCCTTACACAAAGTAAAACTACCTTTTGAGCCTAATCTAATTGGACAGAAGGGTGCTCACGGTGCCTTATCAGACTACCCACATTTAGAGCGTACGATTAGAAATAATACAAAAAGATACTATGAAATTTTAAAGTTTCTAGATCAAAAAGGTTTTAATCCTGTAAGATCTATCACAAATTTTATATGCTTTAAAACCGGTTCCCTTGAGGCAAGCGATTACCTATTTGATGAACTACTTAATCGTGGAGTTATTATTAGACCTTTGAAGGCAAACAATATGCCTGACTGGGTAAGAGTTTCCATTGGCTTAAAAGAAGAATTAAAACATTTTTTTGATGCTATGGAAGAGATTCTTCCTGAGTATGATAAGAAGTATGGTCGTCCTGACTAACTAAAAATCAGAAGAACTCGCTATAATATCCTCAGCTGCTTTCTCTGCAATCATATAGATAGGTCATACAATAAAGAGTCCTGGAATTCGATTAAAAGAGGAAGCATCAACAACCCTAAGACCAGTTGTCCCATGAACTCGAAACTTTGAATCAATAACGCTTAATGGATCATCTGCGGTTCCCATCTTACTTGTACAGGAAGCATGATGCCCCCAAGCTTCGTTTTCAATCCAATTTCGAATGTCATTGTCTGAAACGTTTTTTTTCCTGGCAAGACTTCTTCTTTTTAAAAACGTTTCATGACTTTATTCATACGTCTGACTGTTTTAACACCTTCTAACACAGCATTTATGTCATCGATATAATCAGAATTACCTTCTTTAAAATATCTAAATTTTATATAAGGAGTGTCCTGAGGGGAATTAGATCTTAGTCTAACTTCACCTCCGGCATTATCTGTATGTGATTTCAAAATGGCTCAAGTAAAATAGTTAGACTGTATAGCATCTTTTGACCAGCCCTTATAATAGCCATTGAATTTACCTGGTAGTCCAAAGATAAAAAGATTTGGATCTTTTCTTTTCGTTGAGGATTTTTTTATAATACCACCAAGGACCCCATTGGTGCCATAGACTTCCCTAGTTGGATTTTCTTTGTATTTCTTCATACAGGGATCATTAGGCTCTCCGAATGTACAATCTTTTAAAAGCTTAAAGTCACCTACCAATTCGGTTACAACAGAGGTTTCATAACGATCTTGTAGATTTTTGCCAACGCCAGGCCTATTAATCAGTGTCTCAATTCCATGTTCACGAAGTTGAAGTGGATCTCCGATCCCAGAAAGCATCAGAATCGGAGGTGTATTATAAGCTCCACCAGATAAAATAATTTCTTTATTTGCTCTATGATATATTTGCTTACCTTTTACACTCGCATCAAATTTTGGTGAAGCCTTATAAAGGTTTTTTCCCTCAAGTACTTCAACTCCAGTCGCCCTATTCTCTTTATTTGAAACAACTTTGCTTACAAGTGAATGGGTTTTAATTGTTAATAAATCATGGAATTGCTTCTCCATATCTAATAGCAATTCTCGTGTGGAACTTCTCTTTCCGTTTCTAGTTGCCTTAGGGACATTGAAAACACTATCTAACTTATTCTGCACATAGCTCCATGTATTTGGATCTAATTTTTAATTTTTTGTATTAGAAAGGACATCAGATATTTCATTTATGATCCCTTCCTCCTTCAATGCTTAAAAAAACAGTCGAAGGAATTTTTTATCTTTTAAAAGAAGCAATGGTGAGGTTTGCTCAGTACTTAGCCATCCATTAAGTCCCATCTTCTCTCTGTTAAAAAGCCCTCTTTTTGAACGACTTTCTAAAGGCTTATCGTAATAATTATTTCGCTTCATTCTTTGAAAATACTTTCTCATTGATCTAGGGTTCCAAGATTCATCCCCAGTAACATTTACAAGATCTTCCCAGTCACTATTATTTGGATACATAGTGATCATTGCATTATGAATAGTACATCCGCCAAGACCAGTTGCTCTTGGATAGAAGATCCCCCCATTTGTTTGATCATATTTAGAGCTTAAAAATTGCTTAGTTCTATTTTCATAGTGCTGAACAAAGAACTCCCAGCTATAAGTAGGATCTTCCGTAGATAGGCCGTGAAATGCTGGAACTTCAATCACCTCACTTGTCTCTCTTCCCCCTGCCTCTAATAATAAAACTCTAAAACCACCTTGAACTAATCTTGCTGCAACAGGACCACCGCCAGCACCAGATCCAACAACGATATAATCATAAGTTTGGTCTGATGAATAACTTCTATAATTATCTGAAATATTTTTTTGAACTAACTCTATTTAGACTACAGCCAGGAAAGAGGGCGGAAGACAGTGCGACTCCAGCAGATAATTTAACAAATTTCCGGAGTGAAAAATCTTTCTTTTTCATTTGTACTCCACAGTTTATCTAACTAGAATTTTCTGAAATAAAGTCACCCTTTATTCTAGTCTAATACACCACGACTTCTTAGAAGGTAAATATTTCGCTTAAGAAACCTACATGCTGCACAGCAAAAGCCCTCGTAATTACTGACACTTATACAAGTTTATAATATAGAGCAGCTTGTTTAATTACCTTTTAATGGGTAATTTATTTGAAAGGATCGATCATGAAAATATGCACTTATATTCGCAGTACACCTCTGGGTGAATTTAATAGACTTGGGGTTTTCTTCAACGAATCTACAATTATTGATGTTAATTTAGTGTGGCAAAAGCAGTTTGAAATGGATGGCTATTTTCATGCCAAAGCTAAGGCGCAAGATACTGCACCTTCAAGCTTAAGTCTTATTCTAAAAAATTATCAAGAAGCTTCCATTGAGTTCTTGCTTGAAACCATAGATGTTTTTAAGGAGATGAGTTCAAATGGAATACTTAAAACACTGGATGGTGCTGACCTTAGCTTTGACTTAAAAGATGACAAAAAAATAAAGCTCGGCTGCCCGATAGATTCCATTAATTGTTACCGTGATTTTTACGCCCATGAAAAGCATGTCGCTAAGGGTTTTGAAAAAAGAAATGAACCCATCCCTCCTTCTTGGTATGAAATTCCTGCATATTATAAAGGTCCGACTACCGGCTTCATCGGTAACGATGAAATTGTGCCCTGGCCTTCTTATACAGAAAAGCTAGATTACGAACTAGAGTTTGGACTTGTTATAGGGCGAGATGGGAAAAATATTAAAGCTGAAAATGCTATGAATCATATTTTTGGTTATACAATTTTTAACGATATTTCAGCGAGAGATATTCAAAAGAAAGAGATGGCCATTCGCTTAGGTCCAGCAAAAGGAAAAGACTTTTGTTCTGTTCTAGGTCCTGTCATTGTTACTGCCGATGAGTTTGATTTCAAAGAGCCTAATCTACGCATGCAAGCCATTATAAACGGTGAAATATGGTCAGAAGGCTATACAGGTGACTCCCACTATACATGGGCACAAATGATAGAACATGCGTCTAAAGAGGAATGGCTTCTTGCTACAGACTTTATGGGAAGTGGCACAGTTGGTACTGGTTGTGGGCTTGAAATTGATAAATGGATTCAGTCCGGAGATATAGTAGAATTAGAAATTGAACGAATTGGAAAATTGAAGAATATAATTGGAACACCCAATAAACGATAAGAGAGAATTATGATTGAATTAAAAAGAATTCACCATGTGGCCTATAGGTGTCATGACGCTAAAAAAACTGCTGACTTTTATAAAGAAATGCTAAATATGGACCTCACTGTTTCTATTTCTGAAAGCCATGTTCCTTCCACAGGTGAGCCAAATCCCTATATGCATATTTTTTTAGATGCTGGCATGGGAAATGTTCTCGCTTTTTTTGAGCTTACTGGCCAAGAGGAAATGGGACGTGACGAAAACACTCCACAGTGGGTTCAGCATATCGCTTTTGAAGTGGAAAATGTCCAAAGTCTTGAAGAGGCAAAAGCCCACTTACAAAGTAAAGGTATCGATGTTCTTGGCATTACTAATCACGGGGTTTTTAAATCAATTTATTTCTTTGATATTAATGGCCATAGAATCGAGCTAGCAGCGAATGTTGGAACGAAAGAACAAATGAAAAAGTTACAAGAAATTTCAAGCGAAATGTTAGAAGAATGGTCAACAACAAAAACTCCTCCTAAACAAGCGGCTTGGTTACACGATGAAGAGTTTCTAAATAAAGGTGTTAAATAAATGTTAAGCTTTACTACTGACGAAGACTATACTCAAAATTATAAATTTCTTATTGGATCAATCCTTCCGCGCCCAATTGCTGTCATTTCAACAAAGAACGAAAATGGTACCAATAATCTTGCACCTTTTTCTTTTTTCAATGGCTTTAGTGCCAAGCCAATGATTGTGGGTTTTGCTCCTATTAGACGACCTAATAGCGGTGAAAAAAAAGATACTCTTGTAAATATTGAACGTGAAAAAGAATTTGTTGTGAATTTTGTCACTGAAAAAACCGCTGACCTTGTGAATCTCTGTTCAACAGAGTTGGCCGTTGGTGAAGATGAATTTGAATTTTCAGGATTAACGCCACTTCAATCCGAAGTGGTCAAAGCAGCACGAATGGCCGAGAGTCCAATACAGTTTGAATGTGTTCTTCGAGATATCGTATCTTACGGTGATGAGCCAGGAGCTGGAACACTTATTACGGGCGAGGTAGTTAGAGTTCACGTTGACGAATCTGTATATGAGGAAGGTCGAATTAATACTGCAGACTGGCTCCCTATGGGCAGAGGCGCAGGTAATGACTGGTTTTCAACTAAAAATCCCGTAGAAAAGAAAAGACTTACGAAGGCACAAATTCAGAAGTAGTTGTGTTTAATTTAGAACTCCCTATAATATAAATATATGATAGCTCGAATACTCATCCTATTTACTCTTCTTTCGTGTACTAAGTACAACGAAGTTAAAAAAGGCAACGGTCTTCACTATATCGAGAACATGTACTCCAAAATTGATCAAGTCAAAGAGGTTAACTGGAAAGTTGGCCGTAAAAAGAATGTTGATATATCAAAGGGCCTAAGACTCTATGTGAGCATGCCTAATATCTCTCCTGACGGAAGAGAATTACTAGAAATGAAGTATGGGATTAACTCATTAATCTATCGCCTAAATAGAGTAAGGAGAGGCGCATCTGAACCGCTTGGATACTTTTTTTTTCGCCTAGGAAATATGACTAGGACCTCTAAAAACTTTACGCTAAGTCTTTACTATCATGCAGCTTCAGTATCAAAAAGCTTTAGGATGTTTCATTGTCCTGCCTTTAATCATAAGTTTAAACTTGAAAACTTTGAAATCAATTCATCCCGTATGGGAGATCCACAAGATATGTATGTTCGTGGTGTAGGAAATATTGCAGCAAAGGCTACAAGGCTTAGGTTTGCACCTATGATTACGAGTGGAGGCCTTTCACTAAAGGGTAAGTATACTTTAGACTTTGCACTCTATAATGAAAAAACGAAAAATCGCTATTCTAAATGGCAACGTGTAGACGGAGTGCTAGACATTACAAAAGAAGTCACTAAAGCACTTCCATCATGCCTTGGAGTCAAGGAAGAGCTAAGGCCTCTTCCTGAAAGTAGACTCCGAAGTATAAGAGATCTTGAAATTAAATAGACTTAATAAGAAATTAGCTTCTTAAGTTCGTTATAAACATCACTAGTCTGAGGTAGAATTAACTCCTCCATCCCAGGATTATAAGCACAATGAACATCCTTACCTGCAACTCGCATAATAGGCGCATCTAGATCTTCAAAGCACTCTTCATTTATCCGTGCAGCAATCTCACCTGCAAAGCCCGAAGTTTTATGTTCTTCGTGACATATTAAAATTCTATTTGTTTTAGCAAGAGAGACCTTAACGGCTTCCATATCAAAAGGAGCAATTGTTCGTGGGTCGATAACTTCTATCGTCTTCCCTGTTTCATCTTCAATCTTTTTAGCAGCATCAACAGACTTTTGAACTAAGGCACCCCATGCAATAATAGTTGCATCAGCTCCCTCTTTAACGACTCTGGCCTTTCCAAAAGAAATCATAAAGTCCTCACCCGGATCAGCTGATCGATTATAACCTTGGTAGTATAAATGTTTATGCTCTAAGAATAGAACCGGATCATCACAACGAATGGCAGTTCTAAGAAGACCAGCTGCATCCGCAGCATTAGACGGATAAACAACACGAATACCAGGGCAGTGAGTAAATAAAGATTCACCGGACTGAGAGTGATAGATTGATCCACCCTTTAAGTATCCACCAATTGGAACTCTAACGACCATTGGACACTTATAATCCCCACCTGATCTATATCTCGTTGTTCCCATCTCATTTTTCAGTTGCATATATGCTGTCCAGATATAATCAAAAAATTGAATCTCAACAACTGGCTTAATACCTCTCATGGCCATACCAATTGCACGGCCAATAATATTTGCCTCAGCAAGAGGTGAGTTAAAAACCTGCCCCTCTTTACCAACTCTTTGAACTCCAGCAGTAACTTTAAATACTCCGCCTTTACCTTTGAGTTCTTCATTATCTAGTTTTTCTAATTCCGAAAAATCAGCAACATCCTCTCCGAACATTCTCATCATAGGATTTTTTTGGATCTCTGACTTTAAAACGCTATTAATTGCGCCGGCCATAGGAACATCCTCTTTTCCAGAAAACTGAGCTTCAGTATCAAAGTCACTTGAGGTTGGATCTACATCTTCAGAATATAGGTGATCCATATATGTTGTAGGATCAGGCCACTCAGTATTAATTGCTTTTTGAATGGCTTCCTTAACCTCTGTATCAATCTTTAAGTTAATAGCTTTCTTTTCATCACTAGTTAAAAATCCGGCCTGTATTAAAAATTCAGGATAAGTATTTAATGTATCGATTTTTGCTTCTTGATCTAACTCTTCTTTCGTTCTGTAAAATGAGTGATCATCAGACAAAGAGTGAGAGTACGGTCGCGTTACATGTGCATGAACAAGTGCAGGTCCATTACCACCACGGATGTATAGCTCAGCCGCCTTAACCGTATCGTAAGAGTCAATAGGACAAGTTCCATCACACTCAAAAACCTTTAAACCAGGTACAGCTGCTAAACATTTTGAAATTGAGCCGCCTGGTGTTTGAACTGCTGTAGGAACAGAAATTGCAAAACCATTATCTTGAATCATAAACATAACTGGAAGCTTGTTTACACAAGCGGTAGTCATACCTTCCCAGAATTCCCCCTGAGAAGTCGTTCCATCTCCTGAACTTACATAAACAATTTCATCTTTATGGTAAGCATGAGAATGATCAACACCATCCTTAGATAGTTTTGCATAAAATAATCCTGCTTCAGCTGTTCCACATGCTTGTAAAAATTGTGAGCCAGTACAACTTGAACGAGAAACAATATTCAGAGCTACGTTTGCAAAGTGAGCTGGCATTTGACGGCCATGGCTTGCAGTGTCTCCAATATTGCCATTTGCCTGGCAAAGCATCTCGTAAGGAGTTACTCCTAGGCCTAAGCATAGTGCCCTATCACGATAGTATGTTAAAAAGTAATCATATTTTGGTTTTAAAATTTGAGAGGTTGCAGAAAGAATTCCCTCGTGACCAGCACCACTGATTTGAAAAAATGCCTTAGACTGTTTTTTCATTGTGATTTCCGCATCATCAACTTTTCTAGAAAGATAAGAATTTTTATACATCGAAACTAAAGTTTTCTTAGTTAGCTTATTCTTTTTAATAAGATCTAATTTTGCTTGAAAAGCTTTATCTGATTTAGAGTGTGCACTTGATTCTGTTCTGGCCATATTATGGTTCCCCTATACATTTATATTTGGGCTAACCTTATAAAATTATTGATTATTTGACCAGTGGTGGAGTATTAATTTCACATGTGATATTAGCGACTTAGGCGCCAGCATCAAGAGATTTATCTAAGACGCCATAGGAATTACTTAAATAGCACTCCGAATTGCTTAGAGAGACAAACAAGCCCATCATCATTAAGTTTTGAACAGTTCTTAGTATTAATCCCACTCGTTTGCAGACTCTTAATAGGTTTTAGCTTTGCAGACTTCAATATTCGTCCAATAGTTCTTTTAAGTTTAGGATAGTAATCATCGTTTGGATGCACAATGTATTCTCCAAGCTTGATATAATTCTGGTGTTTAAAGCTATTCTCACTTGGCGGTGAGGTTTGAGTGAGTTTACTAATTTTAACTAGTGCTAGGTAGTGACGCTTAAAAATAGCAAAATCTTTTTTAAAGCTATCTTTATTTACCAAAATGAACTCACCAATGTCCTTTGATAGATCAAACTTATTTGTGTTTTTAAAAACCTTTACTGTTTTATCATTCATGACGATCGCATATTGAAGTTTTCCAAAATTGATGTCTTTTTTCTCAATAGAAAATGACAGATTTGCGAAGGCTGAAGTTGAAAGACAGAACATAAAGATTACTGAATAGAATTTAGCCATAATGCTTCATCCTTACAATAATCTGGTCGCTCGTCGCAACTATCTTCCAATCTAACATAGGAGTACTTTCCACACTCGCTATACCTTGTCGCCGCAGATTCGCAATCACCCGAGATTATCCTTTCAAAGTGTGCATTCCTAAGTATGGCATTATTATTTTCCGTAGGTGGAACAGCAATATAGGTTCCGTTACGAGGCTCATGCTTTAAATCTTCACCATCTGCCTCGACCATAAATATAGGACAAAATTTTGTACCGGCTAAGTGAGGTTCTCTATTTACTCGATTTATAGCTTGTTCCAAGTCTTCACAAGCTTTGTTATTCTCAGGTGTTGAGCAGTCGCATGTTTGTTCAAACATCCACATGACGCCAAAATCACCTTCTTCTGCTCTTAAAGAATTCTTAACCACAACTAAACTAGACCCCACTCTTCTCAAACTTTTATAATAAGAATAGTTTTTAACCTCATCATATGAACCTAAGGAATGTCTTGTTGTTTTACTTCCATTCAGCTTACATAGCTTAATATAGTCGACATTACTAAAGATTGCCAAAGGTGAATCAATAACTGAACTTGTAGAGTTAACTGAGAACTCTAAGTTTTTTGCAGGAACAGTTCCATAGTGATCCCGACAATCTTGATAAGTGTCACGCGGCTTATAGCCTCTATCGCTTACGGGAAAATCTGACTGACAACGACAAGTTCTTGTTGGTGGGTTTACCTTTAAGAATGCCTGACGGTCACTTGCCATAACAGATGGGGTTTCTGCAATTGCTCGGCAATGATTATAATCTGGAGTAAAGTTATACTCTTCAGGTGATTCAGGTTTCTCATCACCGACTAACCTTCTTCTAACGATATGGCCTGTTTCAGTGTGAACATACTGACCAAAAGCTGTTTCTTCATACTCATCATAAAGACCGGTAAGGTGAAGTATTTCATGAATAACCGTTGAACACTCAATATCTGATGTATACCTTTTACTGTGAGCCCTTGTATTTTCAAAATCGATACCAATATTCACTTGTGGTGGACGTACAGACCTGGGTAGTTCGGCAGTTTCCTCTGGTATAAGAATTTCTAGATTTAAACTATTTCCTCTATCATCTTTTAAATATTTATTGTTATCGGCGACACAGTTTCGAACATGGTCGACCATATTTTCTCTCTCAGCACCTGTAACTTGTCTGTCACCACTAGATTCTGAGTTAAAAAAGTTCAAATTAAAACTTGCAGTGTAGGACTTAGGACTATCCCTTCTTACAGTATACTTTTGTGTAACACCATTCAAGCTGTTATTAACAACTCTCGACTCATCTGTATTTAATTCAAAGCATTTATTTATTTCAGAAATATTTGATATCAGTTCTTCCACATCACTATTATCAATAATTTGATCCTTCTCTTCACAATAAAGTTTTACTTTTCTTGAACCATACTGATCAAAAACTAAATCTGCCACTCCTTCTTCAAAGTCTGCATAAACGGCATTTATTAAGTTACAGTCATTTCTTTTACAGTATACATTTTCTCTAGGATCATCTTGTACATATTTAACTTTTAAGTATTCGGTTAAAATCTTCTTCTTACATTTCGAATCTATATTTTTTGAGTTAAGCATTGCTTCGCGAAATTCACGATCAAATGAAAATGTATCTCTATATCCCTTACTCCATTTAGCAACACGACCAACGCATGCTTTCCCTTGGGTAATTTGTTTATTTATTCTCTCAAGATCTTTACTTTTTACTAACTCAAACTTAGAGTTTTCCAAAATATCCATCTGCTTTTCATAGCTCTCATAACTACTCGAAGATAGATTTTCTGACTCAATTCCAAATTGATTTAAATATACATTAATATCTCCCTGACTTAGGGAGTAGGCCGGTAAGCTCACAAAAAGAAGAATGAGTAAAAGGGTGTTTATATTCACTTAACTATTCTAGCATTTATAGGTTTAAATGCTAGAATGCAGATTTTTCAAATAAGCCTAAAAAGTGTTCCACTACTGCTCTATCAGGTTAGCGGCGGCCCTAATTGGTCTCTCAACCTTAAAGCCGAGAGCTTCAAGACTACGCTTTAACTCCATAGGTCTGACACTTGTCCCACTTTCCACAAAAGTCTTAATCAAAAGTCCCTCTCCCTTACAAGGAGATACCTCATCAATTACATCAAGTAATTCTGATTCTATAGCAAGAGTTCCAAGAGTAACCGACTTAATCTTTGGCTTAAGATCTTTTTGAATATACTTCTTTTTCTTCTTATTAAAGGATTCAATAAGAAGAGGCTCTTTAGAGTTTAATAAGTCCATCGCCTTAATCGCCTGCTCTTTATCATCAACTTGAACATAGTATGTGAACTCTGAAATTGCCTCTTGTATAGAAATTTCTTTTGAATCAATCACTCTTATAGAATTAAAGAGTAAACCCTTTTCACTTTGATCCTGTAGTAACTTTAAGATACCTTGTTGATCTTCCCAAGGCTCTTCTACCCGAACATCGAAGTATTCAGTCAGAGAACTTACTCCTAATGTAAGTGCTGGCCCGAATGCCATAAGTGGTCTAAGTCTAAAACCTTCGGAATATAGAACTTCTATATCGGCCCTTTTAAAGATTCGCATAATAATTTTTTGAAGGTCTAAATGAGATATAAAACTCAGGGGACCTATTTTTGAAAATCCAATCCTATATTTATAACCAATGAATGTTCCTCGTCTTTCTCGAGTTTCAACGATTGTTTTTCTTTCCGGACGAACATATGGTTTATCCTCAATAGCATCTACTCGTTGCAAAAAGTCTCGTCTCTCTTCGACCATTCCGCCAAGATCACACTCAACACCACAGTGATAACACACAAGTCTTTTCTTATCGATATCAAAAGTTTTCTCTAATGTTTCTAGGTTAGAATGGTGAACAATCATTCCCGCAACCTTACCACAAGGTGGAGAGATTCTATTTTTTGTTGCTTTAACCCATTCACGCTTAAGAAATTTGTCTTCAAGGCCTACATCTATATGGTCCCAAGGAAGGTTTCCGTCCATAGGAATAGTTCGGAGGTAATAATCTTGTTCTAATCCAGCCTCGTTAACCGCCTCAATCCAAAGATCATAATTAAAGGTTTCCCCCCAACCATCAAAGCGGCAGCCCTTTTCCCAAGCAAGATAAATAGCTTTACCTACTCTTCTATCTCCTCGACTAACGATTCCTTCTAAGTGAGAAATTTTTGACCAGTGTTTTCTAAAATTTAATCCATACTTAACAGCATGATCTTTCAAAAGGTTTTGTTTACGGATAATTTCATCAAGCGTTATCATATTTGCCCACTGAAATGGGGTGTGAGGTTTTGGTACAAAAGATGACACTGCAATTGTGATAGCAGGATTTCCAACTCCACATTTTTGCTGTCCAATTTGCTTTGCCTTGCGACCAGTCTCCATGATACCAATAACGTCTTCGTCTTCCTCGGTTGGAAGGCCGATCATGAAGTATAATTTCATTTTTTTCCAGCCACGACTAAAAACATCTTCAGCTGTTTGAAGCATATCTGATTCTTTGATATTTTTATTTATAACTTTTCTCATTCGCTCACTACCTGCCTCAGGAGCAAAAGTAAGTGATGAATTTTTAACCTCGGCCAGTTTATCAAGGACACGATTATCTAAACCGTATGCACGCAATGAACTAATTCCAAGGGTTGCTTTCTCCGCTGCCAACTTATCGATAAGATCAACAACTAAAGGAGTAACTGCAGAATAATCAGCAGTTGAGAGACAAGTTAAACTCGCTTCATCAAAGCCTCCATTCTTAAGTCCATCCATGACAATCTTTACGACATCATCAGGCTTTCTTTCTCTAACAGGTCTATAAATCATTCCTGCCTGACAAAAGCGACAACCTTCCGTACACCCACGACTAAGCTCAACTGAAAAGCGATCAAAGATAGCTGTCATATGAGGTATAGGTGACGTTGTTGGAAATGGATAATCTTTAAGACTATCTACAAAGTATCTCTCTACTCTATCAGGAATCTCTCCATCAAACTCTGGCTTAGGCCCTGTGACATACTCTAAATTGGTCTTGTCACAAACTTCTACATCATAAAAGCTTGGAACATATATTCCCTTTTGCTTAGCAAGTTCAAAAAGAATTTGATCTCTTTTCATGCCATCTGTTCTGGCGCGTCCAATAAAACGTGCAATTTTGGTAAAGATTTTCTCTCCATCTCCAATAACGAAGAAATCACAAAATTCTGCAAGAGGCTCAGGATGTGTTGCACATGGACCACCGGCAATAACAAATGGTTCCTCTTCTCTACGATCAGCTTGATGAATAGTAATTCCACCAAGATCAAGCATGTTTAAAATATTTGTATAACTCATTTCATATTGTAGAGAAAATCCCACAATATCAAAGTCTGACAATGGTCGAAAATTTTCCAAAGAAACCAGAGGAAGCTTTCTTTCACGCATCTCTTTTTCCATATCAATCCATGGACAAAAAGCGCGCTCAGCACAGATATCATCGTTTTGATTAAGCTCTTGATAAAGTATTTTAAAGCCAAGGTGACTCATTCCGATTTCATATGTATCAGGAAAACAAAGAGCGACTTTACCAGTTAAGGTATCCCAATCTTTCTTAATGATGAAGTGTTCACCACCAATATATCGTGCAGGTTTTTCTAATGATTCTAAAAAAGATGCGTAAGGATTTTGCATCCAGACTCCTAGGTTGTTTGTTGGCCAAAGCGAAGCTTGGGAGGGGGTTAAACCCTCGATATAGTAATGTTGATTAATTACCAATTGATAATATCATTGGCAAGGGATAGGATTTTTTACAGAGTACTACTTTGTAAAAAAGATCTTATGATACCTGTTTTTTATAATTTTAAAGAGATCTAAGTCTTTGTTTTCATTAATATCACTCATATCAACCTTATAATCCGCTAAACTCTGTTCCTTGGTTGCTGAGCCCTGAATTGTGTTTGCTCTAGTGAACTTTTCGATATTTTGGCCCACAGACGGTTTCTCAGCAATTTCTGGACTGCCTTTTTCTTTCCCTACAGTGTCTAGAGAATCGTAAACATCACTTTTCTTTAACTTACTCAGATCAATTTTTGCACCTTTAAATTTTTTAAGCTCTTCAAAAGCATTGTTTTGTAATGAAGCGACTAAACGCTTTGAGTGCTTGATCATATTAAGCTCTGGCATATTATGTAATTTAAAGTTTGCGTCTAAATTGTTGGCCGCCACAATCGGATCTAGTTTAGGACTTAATGAGCGCAGTGTATTCTCCAAAGAGGTATAATCTTGTTCTCTAACTTTTCCAACACTCATCTTTTTAACAAAGCTCATTTGCGCTCTCGTAAAATTTAAAAAGGCCGGATCTCCTTCAAATATTTCAGTTCGCAAAGGAGAAAATTGAGTAATTCGATTTCCACAGCTATTTGTTTTTAAACACTCACATGTAAGGTCGAACTTAGCCCCCTTCATACATAGCGGTTGAAGATTATTTGCCACAACATTTGCATGTGCACTTTGAATAGGACTAAACTTGTAAAAGAATTTCTTTTTAAAGGGAATTCCCATAGATGTCTGACCACCACTTTCCTCTTCAATCATTTTTTCAACGACTTTTAAATTATCCCCAATACGAGATATTTTTTTCTTTGTTGTATCAAGATTTATTTTCGCCATAAAATAACTTGCTAGATAATAGATCCCTCTTCTCATGGGGTTTCTCTGTAGAACAGTCGTTAGCTTCATACCTTTCTTTATAAACTTAGGAAAAAGAAACATTCCCACGACACCTAGCCCAAGTCCAGTAAATGCTGTGACCTCATTAGTTGTGCTAGTGAAGTCTTTCTCACTTTTCAGGGCATCATCTACTTGTTTTTCTTTTTCTTCTGCTGTTAACTCTTCTGCATAGGCACTACTTATTAACAAATTACTTTTCAAAGATTTCATAGCATCAGCAAGTAATCTTAATACATCTTCTACTTGCATTTTTCCGTCAAGATCTAAGCTATCGTATTCGACGGAAAGTTTCGAGTTATTAAACATTAACTTCACAACCTCTGATCTTTCTTCAGGGGAGTTATTATTTAAAGCTTCACTCCAATCCTTAGCAAGTAGCTCTTCAAACTTCATGGACTCACTTTTAAATAGTTGCATATGCTTATTGATACTTGCAGATACTGGAGGTGCTTCCTTGATTTCATCTTCATTAAGAAAATCAAATGCCGACGAGCACTCTAAATCATGACGAATAATCCAATTTGTATAATCTATTCCACAGGTATTATCTTTTCTTAAGTTTTCCCTTGCATCTGCTGACTTCTGATCATCTACAGCCCATTTTTCATTAATCTGATCATTAGTAAGATCTTTGTCAGCATCTAATTCTAAATCAATATCCATGTAATCAGAGTTCCATGCCCCTGACACTTCAGCCAGTAGATCATCAGCACCTGCATCTGTTGCCATGGTATCTAATAGCTTTTCGTCTTCTAATAAGTCGCTAGTTAGGCTTAAGTTTGCAACCATCTTTTTGAGTGCTGGAGCCACTTTAGCTGTGTTTCGAACCATACAAACACAGTTCTCCTTTTGTAGAAATGACTTTAGCGCACAGCTTGCAGAAATCGCTGCAGGACAAGCTGTACCAAGAGTTGATGCGGCACAAGTATCTACAAAGACTGATGCTGCCACATTTTTGGCCGTAGTCTCAGCTACTTCATTGACTCCTTCTGTAATACATTTTCTTGGTTCACTTTTCACTATCTCCTGAAGGCTTGAGCCCGGATCTGTTTTAAGAAACTCTATGTTTTCAGCAATAGCATCCGCCACTTTAGCTCCAACTTTTTTACCAATAAATACTCCAGTACCTGCCCCTGCTATTTGAGCGGCTTTACCACCACCGGCTTTCTCAGTAATTTTTTTACCAATAATTCCTCCGACAGCAGATGAGACACCTTTGACAACGGTATTTGTTACGGTTGACTTCGCTGTACTGATTAAAGTTTGCGCACTTGCAATCGTTTGAAATTTTGCCATACATTTGTTTGTAGCTTCCCCTACCAAGGCCGCTCCTGTAGTGGTACTATTTGCAGCTGAAGTTCCGATAACTGGGCAAGATGCTAAGTCAACTTGAGATTTAAGACACATGGTCGCTTCAGCACCTTGTTTATATCCACTCCAGATACCAAAGGCCGCACTCATTCCGATATCAATAGCGGCCGAAGCTCCAAATCCCATATTGGATAATTTTAAAACTTTTAATTTTTTCTTAGCTGCATCTTGCTTAGCTTGATAAACTTTTTGAAGTGCTAAAAGCTTTGGAAGTTGTCCCTCAACTTTTGCGCTATCACTATATTCTTTATCAAGTTTCCTAAGAGTTATGACGTTTTGAATTTCCGCGTAGATATAGATAAGTGCTGCAAGTTTATGTATCCAATGGGTGATACCTGCAGTGTATGATTTAGGCTTTAGTTCTTTTCCACTTTTAGTAACTTCACACTTACTATCAATAAGAGTTAGAGTCATCGTAAAAAGTAGAATCATGTTTACGACCTCATTAAGTAATTCGGGATCATCAACAGCGGTATCGAGAACAGTACAACCAAAACCTTCCGTTGAATCACAAGCAAGACCTGTTACCATTTTGTTGGCCTTCTTTTGAAAAGTTTTCTCGACCCCTGCGTGTACATTTTGTATTTGAAATACAAACACTAACTGCAGCACAATAATAGAGCTTAATAACCTGATCACACTTTCTCCTCAAAGTTCGTTCTTTTCTATTTTATCGTACTAAATGTGACTCTGATTAAGAAAAACTTAAGATTCTATAATTTCAAGTACTTAGTTTAAAGACCAAATGACATGGATAAGACAGATCGCCTATCTTCTTCTTCACGATAGCCATCATCTGAGGCCTCAATAGCATAAGTGGTTAAATCAAATTGGAAGCTTTTATTACGCACACCAATTCCACCGGATCCCCACCCGTCACTAAAGCCAAAGCGTACAAACATCATTCTCATATAATCGATTTCAATTCCGCCCATTGTCTTGCGAGAAGAAGATACATTCTCATAGCGATCGCCAAAGTCCTTTCTAGAAACTTCCAGGTGAAGTCTGACTGTCCTTCCAAGATTTGGTGTAATTGAAAAGCCAAACTCGCTTGTCTGCGGTACTCTACCTGGAGTTCCACTTAACTCTTCATCGTACCAATCTGTTCCTGATGAGTTTCTAAGTACGGCTGAAAATGTTGGCAAGAAAGCAATTGGTAATGTGATCCTAGCTCCAGCAGTTAAGTGGGTCATTGTTCCCTTCACATAATCGACTTCTTCATCAATTGATATTGTATCACCTGGAGCAAAGTCTTTCTGTAGTTGCTTCCTTGATAAATATACACCTGTGACTCCAAACTTTATAACTCCACCAAAAAAACCTCCGCTCAAAGACATAACTGGTCCCCAGTCCCGTCTCTCTGAAATTTCAAAGTTCTCTGTTACACTTTTTAAGCGAGCTCTGTTTTGTTGTGCGTACATCCAGCCCAAAGTAATTCCTCTATAAGTAATATTTGGATATAAGTTGACTCTGGCATGAGATAAATTACCTGGATTCTCTGCATGTAAAGATCTTAAGCCTATAGGATCGAATGCATCACTATAAAGTGATATTGAATCTGTAAAAGCACCATCAGAAGTAACTGCGAGGAAGCCATTATTTGTTTCCATATGGATATTAAATTGTGACTGCAAGCCTCTCACGGTTCCAAGACCTGCTGGATTATAAAATGCTGCATGCCCATCATCAACTTTGTTCATATAAGAGTTTCCAAGTGCAAGTGCTCTTGCAGAGGTTACTAACTCTGGAGATACAGCATCTTCGAAGGGCAATATTGCCCAAGTTGACTGTGTATGAGTGAATAGTAATAACAAGACTAATTTCATATGATTCTCTTTTAATTCCCTCTTTATTTTATCAAATTTTTCACTACTATAAATTGACCGGTAAAGGCTACCATCCTGAAGATAGAGCAAGGCCAAAGTGCTGGAAAAGCTTCGAATCTGTGTGGGTCCATTCAATTTTTTGAACTGCATACTCTAGTTTAAATTTGAATGAGTGACCACCAAATATCACCCCAGCAAATGCTCCTATAATATTTTTTGCTGAATACTCAAATGAATTACTATCTAAGCCAGATGCACCTTTTATCTTACCTTCAAAGCTATAATTACTTAGACTTATTCCATCATAAAAAAGAGTAATTGGATTTGTTCGATAACCATGAATAAGCGCAAAGTCTGTAACATCAGACTTCAAATCGATAGTAAAAGTTTCATCAAAAGAGTCTCTCTCACTTCCCATTGCCATTGACACTGACAGACTATGACCTTCTGAAGCCGCTTTCGCTGGAGTTCCTAGCACTTGAATTTTTAGGCCAATCATACTTGATGATTCTTTAGGGACTTTAATAAAGAGATCTGCTTTTTCTGCAACACCCAGAGCAAAGTAGAACTCTTCTTCTCGAATTGTACTCATCTGTAATGCATTTGTTGTTGAGTTATCTGAAAAATCAAGAACGCCTAAGCTTAATCCAGTATCTTTATATTCGATTTCAGCCCCATGACCTATTGCCTCGGGTGACATCATTCTATTGATGGGAACTTTGATTCTTTGAGCGCAGCCAAAACAGAATATAAATAAAGTGAAAATGAGTATTATTTTCATATCATCTATTCTAGCAATTTTGAGTGTTTAGATTTTGGAGAGGGAAAAGTTAACCCTTTGATATTTAATTGCCAATATTTTAAGACATTTTTAATATTTCATAGGACCATCTTTTTACACATAAAATCTATTTACCCCCTCAAACTGTTGAAACTACAGGGCCATTTCACACTGTAAATTATCTATAAAACTGTACCTATATCTGGAGTAAAATAGTCCTCAAGAAGACTTATTAGTATGCCGAAAAGCTATACGAGGGTGTATTTGAAAAATTTAAGTTATCTACTATTTATCATGGTCATTATTACTTCATGTAATTTTGAAGATGCAGATGAAAGTTCATCTGGGGGTGGATTATTTAAAAATCACCAGAAAGTTGAAAATGCATTCTCGATCACTTTACCCTCAAACGGTATTTATACTGAAAACCAAAACCTTGATTTCGTTGCCACACACCCTTACGAAATTACAGTTACCGGAACACCACAAATTACAATCGATGTTGGAGGTAACTCTTACACAGCAGATTACCTTACAGGTAGTGGTACAAAGAATATTACTTTTCGCTACACCGTTCTTGCCACACATGAAGATGATGATGGAATCGATCTCACATCTAGTATCGATTTATCAGGTGGTACATTACAGTTTACTCTTGAAGGTGTACCTACAGACGCTGAACTAGCAGTAAGCGACGCTGGAAGTACCAGTGGAATTAAAGTTGATGCGGTTCAGCCGACGATCAGTCTTCAAACTCCGCCAGCAATAAATACATATTATTTAAATGATGATTTAAACTTTCTGGTAGCATTCGATGAAAATATTGTTGTCACGGGTACCCCTCAAATTACTCTTGATGTAGGTGGCGCTGCACTAACTGCAGACTATGTTAGTGGAAGTGGCTCAATGGTATTGGTTTTTCGCTATCAAGTAGGACCAACTGATAGCGATCTTGACGGAATAGTTGCAAGCTCTCCCCTCGTGCTCAATAGTGGATCCATAAAAGATATTGCGGGGAATGATGCCGTTTTAATATTCACACCTACTCCTATGCTTACGACATTCGTTGATGGAAATTCACCATACATAGAAACTATAACTTACCCTACAAACCAAACATACCTCCTTGGTCAAACGATCACCCTCGATCTTGAATATAGTGAGGTTGTAAATGTTGTTGGAATCCCATCCGTTGAGTTAGACATTGATGGTGATATCGTCGATGCAACTTACACATCTGGTTCTGGTACAGATACTTTGAGTTTTAATTTTATTGTAACTCAGGGGCTTTATGATGCGAACGGTTTAGAGATTCAAGATACTGTTAAGCTAAACGGTGGCACGATTCAAGACGGCACACTCGCAAATGCCAATGCCACGATTAGCCCTTCGCTGACTCCTGGCATATTAGTCGATTCAAGGCTTCCAGAGGTTATAGGTATTACAGCAATAGCCAATAATGATTATCCCACTGGCAGCTCAATATACTTTGACTTTGAATTTAACGAGGCTGTTATTGTAACCAATACGCCAAGAGTACAAGTTAATCTTGATACAGGTAATGTTTTTGCTGACTATATATCTGGCTCTGGGTCTGCGGTGCTAAGATTCCAATATACAATACAGCCAGGTGACCAAGATAATAATGGGATTTCATTCTCCTCAACATTTCTAGATCTAAACACAACCGGTTCATTGATTGGGGTTATTACTGCTAATAATGCTGATTTAAGTTTCTCTGGTTTTGAACCTGTTTTAACTGATATCTTAGTCAATAACAGCCCTCCGACACAATTAGCAATTACAACTCAACCTGTAGATTATTATAATAACTATACTATGATACCTGCTATAACTGTCGAAGTAAGAGATGCTTCAGACGTTCTAGTTACAGCTGCTGTAAATGATATAACGATTGCGTTCTCTGCTGATCCAAGTGCAGGAAGTGCAAACTTAAGTGGAACGCTTACTGTCGCAGCTGTTGATGGTATTGCAACATTTTCTGATTTAGATATTGATTTCAATGCGACAGGGTACAGCTTTATTGTCACCTCTGGAGGGCTAACTGCGGCCACTTCAAATACTTTCGATATAACCGATGCTCCTCCAACAGATTTAGTCATTACAAATCAACCTAATGATGCACTCGCTGGAGCAAGTATCGCTCCATCCATAACGGTTGAACTGAGAGATTTTTCAGATAATCTTGTTACTTCTTCTACAGATAATGTCACTCTCTCTTTTGGTGCAGATCCAAGTGCTGGTTCTGCGACTCTTTCAGGAACTGTAACGGTAGCTGCTATTGGTGGTATCGCGACATTCAATGATATAAATATCAATAAAGCCTTCAGTGGATATACCCTCACGGCCAGTGCCGTAGGAGTAAACTCTACGACTTCAAATACTTTTAACATTTCACCGAATGTAAAAACACAAATTGTTATTATCACTGAACCGACAAATACGATTTACAGCACCGCGATTACTCCGGCCATAGATGTTGAAATTCAAGATGCCTATGGCAACAAAACAACTGATACTGATACGATAACTCTTGCCATGGGAACAGACCCGAGTGCTGGCTCGGCAATACTTACTGGAACCCTTCCAGTGGCTGCAGTAAATGGTGCAGCTAGTTTTAGCGATATAGCAATTGATACAGTTGGCTCAAGCTATACTCTTACTGCAAGTGCAGCAGGACTAACAACTGCAACGACGACAAATTTTGATATAGAGCCCGGAGCGGCGACACAAATAATTATAACGACGCAACCTACAGATCAATTTGCAGGACAAATTATAACCCCTTCAATCACAGCAGAGATTAGAGATGCTGCTAACAATTTGGTCACAACAGCTACAGATACTGTCACATTAGCCTTTGGAACAGACCCAAGCGCAGGTTCTGCCATAATGGCCGGAGTTATATCTAAGTCAGCTGTTGCTGGTATCGTAACTTTCGATGATATAGAAATTGATCTACCCAATATTGGATACTCTTTCGATTTAGGTGCTTCAGGTTTAACAAATGCGATATCAAATACATTTGACATCAACCCGAATCTTCCGACTCAGGTGATCTTCACTCAAAGTCCAAGTGATACTCTGGCAGGAGCTGCAAATTCTTCCATTATTACTATTGAGATTCGAGATAGTTTTAATGATATTGTTTCCACTGCCACTGATGAAGTGACACTTTCTTTTGCAGCAGATCCATCGGGAGCGACTGCAAGTCTAGGAGGAACTCTTACAGTTAATGCTGTTGCAGGTATTGCGACCTTTAATGATATTACAGTAGATAAGGCTTTTAATGCCTATACCTTAGATGCAGCCTCCATAGGGTTAACAGCGGATATATCAACTGCTTTCAATATAAGTCCAGCAGCTAAATCTCAACTTGTTTTTATCATTGAGCCAAGTCACGCTGATTACGGAGAAAGTATCGCTCCAAATATTGAAGTAGAGATTCAGGATGCTTTTGGAAATATAACTTCTGACACAGATGCTATTACTCTTGCAATAAATAATAATCCGAGTGCTGGAATACTTGCAGGAACACTGACTCAAGCGGCCGTTGCCGGAGTGGCAACATTTAATGATATAAATATAGACAGTATAGGAGTGGGTTATACTTTAGATGCAACTGCAACAGGTCTTACACTCGCAACGTCGACAAGTTTTGACATAGGTGCGACTGCAACTCAACTAGCGATTACGACTCAGCCTACAAATGCATTTAATGACTACGCTATATCTCCTTCAATCACAGTTGAAGTAAGGGATTCAAATAATAATTTAGTCGTAGCGGCGACACCAAATATCACCCTTTCACTTGGAACAGATCCAAGTGCGGGGTCAGCTACACTTAGTGGAACAATTACTCAACCTGCAATTGGTGGTATTGCGACATTTAATGACATCTCGATTGATACTCTTGCAACTGGTTACACTTTCACTACAGCATCCACCGGGTTAACAGCAGACACTTCAATGATTTTTGATATTATTCAAGCTCCTGCAACAAAACTCACTTTTATTCAAGACCCTTCTGATGCTGTTGCTGGAGTTGCAAACTCACCAAGTATTACAGTTGAAGTTAGAGATGCAAATGATAATATAGTTCCACTCGCAACAGATCTTATAACTCTTGCTCTTGGTAGTGATCCATCAGGTGCAACCGCATCTCTAGGTGGGACGATTTCAGTTAATGCTATTGCTGGTATGGCAACATTCACGGATATTACAATTGATAAAGCTTTTACAGGCTACGATTTAACTGCCAGTGCCACAGGCCTTACACTTGATACTTCAAGTGCTTTTAATATAACCCCTGGTTCTAAAGCACAGTTAGCGATTAAAACACAACCGACTAATGCAGAGTATGGTGTAAATATATCTCCATCGATTGAAGTTGCGATTCAAGATGCATTTGGAAATAAAACAGCTGATACAGATAATATAACTCTCGTTATAAATAATAATCCCAGCGCTGGAACTCTATCAGGTACGGCCGTCCAGGCTGCTATCGCAGGGACTGCAACCTTTAGTGATATTCAAATCGATCAAGTAGGTGTTGGGTACACTCTCGAGGCAACAGCAACTGGAGTCATACTTGCGACAACAGATGCATTCGATATTATTGCAGTTCCAACACAACTTGCAATAACTCAAGAACCTAGCAATACTGATAATGATGTATCTATCTCTCCTGCTATTACAGTTGAAATTAGAGACTCATCAAATAATTTAGTCGTAGGATCAACAGCAAGTGTAACAGTAGCTCTTAATGCAAACCCTGGTGGTTCAACAATATCAGGAACCACGACGGTTTCAGCGATTGGTGGTATTGCCACATTTAATGATTTAACTTTAGACCAAGTGGCCACTGGCTACACACTAGACTTCACAAGTACTGGCCTAACAAGTACTACATCAACAACATTTGATATTACACAAGCACCCGCAACTCAACTTGCGTTTATTCAAAATCCAAGTAACACTGTTGCCGGTGTTGTTAACTCACCAGATATTACGGTTGAGCTTCAAGATTCAAATGGAACAATTGTCCCCACTGCAACTGATTCAATAACCCTTGCCTTTGGAACTGATCCATCTGGATCCACTGCAACTTTAGGCGGAACAGTAACTGTTAATGCCATTGCTGGTGTTGCCACTTTTACAAATATAACAGTTGATAAAGCATTTAATGCTTATACTTTTGATGTTACAGGCGCCGGGCTTACAACCGCAACTTCAACAACATTTAACATTACTCCTGCTCCAAAAGCTAAACTAGCAATTAAAACAGAACCTATTGATACTGAACAAAATGTATCGATTTCTCCTTCTATTGAGGTTGAAATTCAAGATTCTTTTGGAAATAAAACGACTGATGGTGACTTAATTACGCTTACTATCAGTACTAATCCTGGAGGGTCAACTCTAGCTGGAAACACTGCCCAGAATGCAATTGCCGGTACTGCGACGTTTAATGATATCAGCTTAGCTAATGTAGGCACAGGCTATACACTCAGTGCAACAGCTGCAGGTTTAACTCTTACCACAACAGCTGCTTTTAATATATTGTCGACTCCAGTCCAGCTAGCCATAACAACTCAGCCTGTAAATACCGGTAACAGTATAACTATGCCCAACATTGTTGTGGAAATAAGAGATGCATCAAATAATTTAGTAACAGATTCATCTGCAAACGTTACGATTGGTATTAATACAAACCCTGGTGCTTCAACTTTATCTGGAACAACAACTATTGCTGCTGTTGGTGGTATTGCAACTTTTAGCGACCTATCCTTAAATCAAATTGCTTCAGGGTATAGTCTAGTCTTAACAAGCATAGGCCTGATTGGCACAGTATCGTCCAGCTTTGACATTATACAGGCACCCGCAACAAAATTAGTTTTCACAAATAATCCAAGTAATGCGAACTTAGGCTCAGTAAACGCACCCAATATTACAGTAGAACTCAGAGATATAAATGATAATCTTGTCACGACTGCAACAGAATCTGTAACACTATCTATTGGTACAGATCCCTCAGCTGCAACTGCAACTTTAGGTGGTACTCTTACAGTGAATGCCATTGCTGGTATTGCGACATTTAATGATGTAACAATAGATAAGGCTTTTAGTGGCTATACACTTAATGCAACTTCAGGATCTTTAACAGGTGCGACTTCAACTCCTTTTGATATTTTTGGATCGACTTTAGTCTTTGACTCCTTAGCGACTGTTAATTTCGGCAGTATATCCCTGGGTAACTCAGCTGATGCAACTTTACTTCTCAATCACACTGGTGGGTCGATTGGATCGATCACCGAGACCACGCTTACGGCGCCATTTAGTTTTAAAGGTGGATCATATCCTGGTGTAGGCGGTACATGTTCCACCACTATAACTGGAAACTGTACAATTGTATTAACCTATCTACCAACATTAGCAATTACTTCGACAGGTACTGTAACAATCAATTATAATGGATCAGAAACTAGCACTAGATCTCTTACGGCCATCGGATTTAGTACGGCTCCAACTCAACTGTTAGTTACAGGGCCAACAAGCAGTCTCGTAAATAATTGTATTGCCTACAGTTTGCAATCGGCAGACTCTAGTAATAACTTAGCTAATGTTAGTTCTGATGAAACCGTATCACTACTTTTAAATAATGGTACGGGGAATTTCTATTCCGACATTGGTTGTAGCTCAATAATAACAAGTTCAATAATTTCAAACGGATCAAGCTCTAAGACGATTTACTTCAAATCAACTGTTTCCGGACAGAGCTTAACTTTAATTTTTAACGGTACTTCTTTGTTAAATACATCTAAAAATGTAAATACCTCCATTGACCCATCTTTCATTTCTATAAATTCACCAAATGAAATTGTTACTAACACTTGTTCTATGGCAGAGATTAGCTTAGTTGATATAAATGGAGTTAAGACTGGTGCCAGTACAGCTAAAACTATTAACTTTAGTGTGAATGGAGATGCCCTTGTTTATACGGACGCTTTCTGTACAAACCATGTGACGAGCTTAAGTTTTTCGTCTTACCAAGGATCTAAAAATATTTACTTAACCAACGCAACAGCTGAAGCTGTAACATTTAATTTTTCTGATGCAGCGGCTGTTTTAACTGCGGATTCAAAAAATGTAAACTTTGTCTCCGCACTAAGTTGGGCAGATACTAACTACAGTAAGAGAGTTCGTATTGCTATTAACAATTTAGATATTTCAGATACTTTTTCAAACATGCCAGTACTTATAAAAATAGACAATAGCAAGGTTGACTATGCTGATATGCAAGCTAACGGTGATGACATGAGGTTTTACCTTGATGATCATGCGACAGCACTATCGTACTCTATTGATACCTGGAATACATCAGGGATAAGTTACATTTGGGTTAAAGTCGATACAGTACCGGCGAACTCAGAACTTAACATTTACATGTACTACAAAAATACTGGATCTACTAATGCTGAGAGTGCAATTACAACTTGGGCGGCATACGAAGGTGTTTGGCTTATGAATAAATCAGGTACCACTTACATCGATGAGACCGCTAATGCTCGAAATGGTATTGCCAACGGAGCTCTCACAGATGCTTCTGGTCCTGTAGGAAACGCATTGAATTTCGATGGAGCATCAACACTTAAATTAACATATGATCTATCGCAAGTTTTAGGTGGCACTTCGACAATCTCATTTTGGATGAAAACATCGCAAACTGGTAGCAATACTGATTGGCAAGCGCCTGGTCTTGTTGGGCTCTCAGGAGCAACAGCCAATCAGGATTTATTTTACAGTTTTATAAATGCTAGTGGGAACATGGGGTCATCGGCCGGCGGAGGTGCTGCCGTACAGAGTAACTTCGTAGTAAATGATAATACTTGGCGATATGTCACCGTATCAAGAAATTCAACTACTGGAGAATTTAAATTTTATATAAATGGTGTTTTAAACGGATCAGGAAACTCTGGAGCAGGCTTAAAGACTCAATCTTTCTTTGACTTTGGTGCCACAACAAAGCTATGGGGTGGCGGTGGATTTATCTTCTATGAGGGAAGCATGGACTCCATTCGTATGTCCAGCTCCATTCAATCAGACAACAGAATTAAAGCAGAATATAAGTTTACGACTGATACTCACGTTCAAATATCCACTCCGGAAAATCTTTAGTCTATTATTTAGATAGATATGTGATGATTTGACCACTCGATAAACTTAAAATAAAAGTCGAGAACGACATAAAGTCATGGCAAACGGGCCATAAACTAAACCTAAAATGACTATCCTTTAACAATAAATACTTCCTCAACACACCGGAATCACGGCATTAAGTAACTCTTAATACTTTCTAATATATCAATCACTTATAATATACTAAATCAGTCCGATAAGTATATTAAAGGTGGATAGTGAAGAAGTTAATAGCATTACTAACATTCTCATTTGTACTACTTACTTCATGTAATTTTGAGGACAGTAGTGAAGAGACTTCAGGTGGAGGTCTATTCTCAGGCGCAGCACCGCTAGCAAATCAATTTGCCGCGAGTCTTCCCACTTCAAAGACTTATGCACCATCCGAGCATATTGATATCGTTCTAGCTCATGCCTCTAATGTTACAGTAACCAATGCAACTCCAAGACTAGTTTTAACTATTGGAGCAGCAACTCAATATGCAGATTTAATTTCTGGAAGTAATACTAGCACTCTAACTTTTAGATATACTGTCCAACCCGGAGATCAAGACAATGATGGCATAACCATAAGTACAACTCTTGATTTAAATGGTGCGACCATGACATTTTCTAATGAAGGTGTTGTTACCGATGTAAATACAGTTTTAAGTATACCCAATACTTCTGGAATTTTAGTTGGAGATCCACCTCCAAGTGTCACAGATTTTATCGAACCTGTTAATGCGACTTATGCTGATGGATCAAATTTATTATTTCAAGTTAACTTTTCAGAAAGTGTGACAGTTACTGGTTTCCCAGTTATTGGAATTGATATAGGTGGCGTTACACGTAATGCAACATATATAAGTGGATCTACAAGTGCAGGATTAGTATTCGCTTATACTGTCCAAGCTGGAGAAGATGATTCAGACGGAATAGAGGTTAGTTCAAATAGTATTAACTTAAGCTCTGGAAATATAACGAGTACAGCAAACTCATCTACTGCCTTATTGGATTTTAGTGCATTTAAAAATTCAACAAGTTCAGTGATAATTAATACATCAAGTGGTATCACAGCACCAGATCAGGTGGCGACACTTTCAACTGCACCGACAACAAGTAACACAACTCTTGCTGTTTCATGGAGTGTACCTGCTGATAATAATACAACTATCATAGATTACTCTCTACAATATAGAGAGAAAGGCCTTGTATCTTGGACAAATATTTCTCCAAGTCCAACAACAAATTCAACATCAGTGACAGGACTTGTGGAAGGAACGACGTATGAATTTAGGGTTGCTGCAAATAACGGCTTACTTGGAAGTTTCTCAAATATAAGTGAAGCTGAAATTTTTTCGATTGCATCTCTTAATCCTATAGCATGGTTAAGTGCAACTGATATTACAAATGGTGGTACTGAGCCCAGCAACGATGATAAAGTTTCATCTTGGTCTGACTTAAGTGGTGTTGCCTCAGCTGCAACTGAAGGTACTCCAGCCAATCAACCGACTTACAAAACTAATATTCAAAATGGCTTGCCGGCCGTTCGTTTCGACGCTCACTCTCGCGGACTTGAAGGAACTTTTACCAGAGTCAATAATGGTGGCTTGACAGTATTCTTCGTCGGAAAGATGGATCAAAATAATTCAAGAAAATGTTTCTTTGAATTCTACTCTACAACTGCAACGAGAAGAGGATTCTTTTTTAACTACGGATTTAATGAAGCCTCAACAAATTATAATCTTGATGATACTGGCTTTAACCTTTGGACTGCTTATGACGATGGATCTAACACTGATCTATGGGAAAATGGAAGCTCAGTGTACACAGACATCACTAACTGGGGACCAACGGCCTTCACAGGTGGTGGTGCCTATGTTCTTGGTGACGATGCCACTTCTGGAGATCAAATAAACGGATACATTGGTGAGTTTTTAATTTTCGACCAAGAGCTTACTGCTGCAGAGAAATTAAAAATAGAAAACTACTTAAAAAATAAGTGGGGAACACCTTAAAGTCACATCTCATACTCCTAACTGCCATTATTCACTGGCACATATCCAATAAAACCCAAAACACATAAATTCTATCGAGTTCCAACCCTTTGATTTCACTTGTAAGATAATTCTAGACTGCCACAGTCAAGCACAGTGGTATAATTTAATTAAATTAATGACTTAGCTATACCGATAAGTCTATTGGAGAAGATTTTACTATTATGAATGTGATTAAGAATTTTTTATACATTCTACTTTTGTCAGTTATGGCATCTTGTAACTTTGATAGTGCAGAAGAAAGCGCATCGGGTGGTGGACTGTTTGTTAATCACAAAGAAATTCAAAATACATTTGCTCTAATACCTCCAACACCTCAAACTTATATTGAAGGTGATAACTTCGATCTTACTATTCAGCACTCTGCCAATATTATTGTCACTGGTGTACCAAGATTAGAGTTAACAATTGGGGCCGCAACAGTTTACGCTGATTACCTTACAGGTTCTGGAACTGGAAATTTAACTTTTAGATACACCATCCTTGCTGGAGAAAATGATTCTGACGATGTTGATCTAAACTCTACGATTGATTTAAATGGTGGAACACTTACATTCAACGATGATACTGGAGCTGTTAACGCTAACTTAAGTTTATTAATTCTTGATTTTCAAAACCAAAATGTAGATACAACTGCTCCAACTCTAACCTTAGTAACTCCCCCAATTCCTCAGACATACTATAAAGATCAACAGCTAAATTTTATTGCTGTTTTTGATGATCATGTAGTTGTTACTGGAAGTCCAAGACTGCAAATTGATATTGGTGGTGTAACAAAGTTTGCCAATTACGATGCAGGATCTGGATCTATTGGAATCTTTTTCAAATATATTGTGACAGGCACTGATGTTGATCTTAATGGTATTACGCTAAGTAGTTCGATACAATTAAATGGTGGTTCGATACAGGACTTAAATGGGAACAATGGGACTTTAAACTTTATCCCGTTACCTATGCCTACAACACTTGTTGATGGTGCTCTACCTTTTGTAACGGCGCTTGTCCCTCCTGCAAATAATGTCTACCTTGATACTGAGATTTTAACTCTTGTGGTTCAATTTTCTGATGATGTTATTATAACTGGTGCCCCAAGAGTTGAGGCTGCCATTGGATTAAATACACGTTACTTTAATTATATATCGGGTTCAGGTACTGATGAAATTACCTTCAGATATATCGCGCAAGAATCTGATGATGATCTCGATGGAATTGCTTTAGCGTCATCGATAGATTTAAACGCAGGAACTGTACAAAGCTTATCACTCGTAAATGCTGACCTTGATCTTTCCCCGCCAATTCTTCCAAATGTTAGGATTGATGCTGGAAATGCTCTTATAACAAACATTGTTGTTCCCATCGATACAACTTATGTTCAAACTGATGAACTCTATTTCACTGCAACTTATGATCGTGTAGTGTCTATTACGGGAACTCCAAGACTTGAAATAGCTCTAGCGAGCGGTACTGTTTACGCTGACTATATTTCTGGTAGTGATTCCGATGAAATTGTTTTCAGATATCAAGTTCAAAGTGGAGAACTCGACCTCGATGGACTAACAGTTCAAAACACAGTTGATTTAAACAACGGAACAATCATTGCCAACAATGGCCTGAACTCTAACCTAGATATTACAACTGTAGTCACTGGTCTTACTACAACAGGATTAATAATTAATGCAAGTGGTGCTAGTGTCGCCAACGTAACTCCTCCAGCGGACAATAATTATCTGACGGGAACGAATCTTGATTTTGTAGTAACTTTTACGAAGAATGTAGATGTAATTGGAACACCTAGAATTCAAGTGGATGTTGGTGGATCAGCCAAATTTGCAAATTATATAAGTGGTACTGGTTCTTCTGTAATTACCTTTCGATATATTGCAGCTGCTCCAGATTCAGATATCGACGGTATTGAATTTTTCTCTAATAATATAGAACTCAATGGCGGTACAATTAATGACTCTGGGGCAACCCCTGCTGATCTAGATATGTCGTTATTTGTACCTAATATGGCAGGTGTAGAAGTCAATAAAGCAATAGTTAGTATTTCAAGTATGATTCCGCCTGGGAATAGCACTTATACTCTCACTCAAGACATCGACTTTCTAGTAAACACTTCGGAAAATGTCGACGTAACAGGGACACCAAGAATCTCAATTGACATTGGTGGCACGACTAAATTTGCAACTTATCAAACAGGTACGGGTACGAGTACTTTAATTTTTAGATATAATGTAGAGGCGGGACTTACTGATATTGATGGTATAACAATAACGAGCCCCCTTGATTTAAATGGTGGAACAATTAAGAGTGTCACTCTGATAGATCTTGATTCAACATTTACACCACCACTTATGGGGAGTGTTTTTGTAGACTCAATTGTTCCGCAAATTACATCAGTTACTCCTCCTGCCGATAACTCATACCTTGAGGCCCAAGACATAGATTTTATTATTAATACTGATGAATCTATTTATGTAATAGGTGTTCCAAGAATTCAAATCGATATTGGTGGCATAACAAAATATGCGGATTACTTATCCGGTACGGGATCTACAGCTCTAACGTTCAGGTATACTGTTGAAGCCGGACTAAATGATAGTGACGGAATTTTTATTACAAGCCCAGTTGATTTAAATTCTGGAACAATGAAAAACACTGGACTAGAAGATCTTAATATTAGTTTTTCTGCACCTGCGATGCCGGCCGTGCTTGTCGACTCTGTAGTTCCTCTTATTACTTCAGTGACACCTCCGGCAGATCAAATCTATCTAGAAACTGAAACTCTTACTTTTATTGTAAATACTAATGCGGTCATTGATATTGCACTTGGAACTCCAAGGATTGCAATTGATATTGGCGGGACAACTAAATACGCTACTTATCAATCAGGTACCGGTACAACGGCTCTAACTTTTGAATATATAATAGAGGCAGGACTTAATGATCTTGATGGAATACTTATTACCACTCCGATTGATGCAAATAGTGCAACTCTACAAGACTCAGCATTAAGTAATCTCGACCTTAACTTTACTGCACCTATTTTACTAAGTGTTCAAGTAGATTCGTCTGTTCCAACGGTTGCTATTACAAACCCTGCAGACTCTAGTTTTATAAATACTTTAAATGACTCTGCAATCTTTACCGTTTCGGGGACTTGTTCTGAAGCGACAAAAACAGTTACCATTGAAGTTGATGCTGGCGCTGCTACAGGCCCTGTTAACTTTCTATGTGATGGAACGAACTTTACTGGAACTATTGATACCACAGGTCTCTCTGAGGCAGCTCATACACTTGTTGCAAAATTAACAGATGATGCTTTGAATGAAGGTATATCAACAACTATTAATCTGACGAAGGATGTAACAGCGCCAACAATTACATCTGTTGTTGCCCCTGTTAATAATTGGTATATAGATTCTAACAATCTAGATTTTATAGTAAACCTTGATGAAGTCACAGGCTCCACAGGAACCAATCGAATTCAGATTGATATTGGTGGAGTCACTAAATATGCTGATATCCTCAGTGGCTCAGGGTCAACAGCATTAACTTATAGATATACTATTACGACTCCAGATGAAGATACAAATGGAATAGGCTTTGCTTCAACTTCGATTGATCTCAATGCGGGAACACTTCTTGATATTGCCGGCAACTCTATCAACCTAAATTTAGACGCAACAATTGCTCTTCCCAACACATCATCTATATTTGTAGACGGTATTATTCCACTCGTTACAATTACGTCTGCAGCTGCAATAAATGCTGCAAATGAAAACACATACACTGTGTCAGGAACTTGTTCTGAGGATGGGCGTTTCATAAATGTGGATATTGATGGTATTGCTCTTGCCCCAATTTGTAGTGGTGGAGCATGGATTACGAACACAACAAATGTATCTGCCAGACCAGATAATCCAGTATTTCCAATCACAGCTGACCACGATGATGCTGCTGGTAATGATGCCATACAAGCATCGCTTACAGTTGATAAAAACGCAACGACTCCTACGGTCTCGATAACTCTTGCGGAAAGTGTGACATCTGCAAATGTTACTGCCTATACAGTAAGCGGTTCTTGTACAGAGAGTGGAATTATTGTCGATGTGTACGTAGGTGCTTTAAATTTTCAACCAAATTGTTCTGGTGGAACATGGACGACAGGTTTTATTGATGTAACATTAGTTCCAGACAATCCTTCAGTCTTAGTTACTGCCGATCATAGCTCAGCAACTCAGGCTACTACAAGTATCGATAAAGATTCAGTATCAGACACAGTCATTATCTCATCTGCCCCAAATATTAGTTTAGCTAACGAGACATCATATATTGTTTCAGGAACATGTTCTGTTAACGCCGTGATGGTAGATGTTTATATTGATACATTAAATTTTCAACCAAATTGTTCTGGAGGCTCTTGGTCGACGGGTACTGTTGATGTTTCATCGATCATAGATGGAGCTGTTACAATAACAGCTGATCACAACTCTGCGACTCAAGCCACCACCACTGTTAATAAAAACACTGCAACTCCTACTGTTGCAGGATTATCAGCTCCAGTTACTCTAAGTACTACGATTGATCTTAACTGGAACCTTAATGATCCAGGTGGTTTTACCATAGATGACTTCGACATTAACTATAGAGTTAAAGGCACACCTACATGGCTTGCTTTTGCTGACGGTGTAAGTTTACTCACAAGTGCTACCGTTACAGGACTTGTTGCGAGCACGACTTATGAATTTAGAGTAAGAGTTCAATACGACACTACATTCTTCTCCGACTGGACTACAACTGTAGAGGGAGAAACAAAGCCAGATGATCCACTTTTTGACTCTCCTAATGCAGCAATGAATGTTGGTGGTGCAACCTCAACAAGTGTTGTCGCCTACTATGACGCTACAGCTGTCACTCTAAATGGAACTCCAATCGCTGGTTCGCCACTTAGTAAGGGACAAACTGCAATAATTGCGACTTCACAGTTTGATGTTATTGATGCAGATAAACCAATTTTCACCGCAGGAATTCTTGGCTCTGGGACTGGTGGTAGTGGTGCAAATATGGTTTGGCTACCAACTTCATGGGCCGGAAAAAGCTTTAGCTTTAATGCCACAAGAAGCAATCCTCAAAATCTATTTGTCTTTGCAATTGAGGCGACAACAATACAAGTTAAGCAAGGCGCAACTGTTCTTGACTCAGCTACTATTGCCGCTGGAACTGGAACGACACTGAACTGGTCTGTCTATGGAAGTTACCAAGTTATTTCGACTGGAACAATACTTGCTCTTCACATGTCTGGTATTGGCACAACAAGACATGACCCTAAACCCGTTTTACCAGGCTTTACGGAAGTTATTGGCTTCCCATCTAATTCGATGAGACTTACTGCTGATTTAGATTCAACGAACTATAATTTGATTCACTCTAACTCTATTACAGCTGCCGGTAGTTTGAATAAAACTGATTCGATAACCGTAAGTCCGCAAGGATCTCCAGCATCACTTTACCAAGGAGACAGTTTACTCATCTCTGCTGATAGAAAGATATCAGGTGCAAGTTTTGCGGACAGTAACGGACTATGTGCAGCTCCGTTCTTACCGACAAATCTCATGAAAAAACGATATGTAATTAATGCCACTTCAAACTATATTGCATTTGCAAGCAAACAAGCTGGAGCCATAAGTGTTTACTCTCCAGCTCAAACAATCGGAGTTGACACTCCAGTTGCCACCCTTAACCTCTCACGTACTGGAGCTAATCCTAACGCTCCTTATAAGGCAAGATTTGGGACCTACACAGCAGGGCATAGATTTGTTTCAACTGTTCCTATGGCCGGCTGGTATCACCCAAGTGTTGAAGTAGGTTCAGCACCTTTTGATGAAACAATTATGTATGGTACAAATGAATAAATTAGCCTAGACCAAGCCCTATAGCTTAGATATGCTCTCACTATGAAAGCAATATACGTAATACTCAGCCTCTTAATTATCAGTCAATCCTTTGCTAAAGTAACTCTTTCAGAAGCTGAAGAACTCAAGAAGCGACTAGATCTTTATGGGCTTACCACGATAAAAGAACCTATTCCTTTAGACTTTAAAATGGAATATGACACAAGTATTGTTCAAACCTTACAAAAACAAATAAAAGCAAGCTACACTCAAAAGCTGCAAAACAAGTTTGGAGCATGTGCCGATGGCGACTGCTTACAAAGTATTGATGATTACAAAAGTCTTGAATTAAGTGATAGAGAAGTTTGTCTCCCCTACACTCAATGTGGTTTTTACAGCTGTATGGAAAAAAAATATCAATGTAAGGATCAAGGAGTTGATTACTTTACTGACTTGGCTTTTCCCACTTGTTCTGCTTATACAAAAAACATTAAAAAGAAATGGTTTACCCAAAAAGGATACGATTGGATTTATTCTGTCATGATTTGCTTACAAAAAGGGTTAATCGACGAGTGTGAATATAATGAGAACTGTAAAAAAGAAACCGCAAAGAATACTTGTGAGTACATAACAGACTTCACGCTGAAGTTTCACCCAAGTTGTTATATCAACTCAGGTGTTGGAGTATGTTCTCTCCCTCTAAAGGATAAAATTAATATTTGGCGAACTGTTGGAAAGTACCTAACCGACAGAGAAAGACAAGAAGCATTCAAAGTTGTTCTAAGCTGTATCAAGTCTGGAAATTAAGCTTTCATTACAAAAAACTGTCACAAAAAGAAAAAAAAACTCATCCAAATATGAGCTATATGTTTTGTATAAATGAATTTTGATTTAATTATATTGTTGGAATTCCAGTAACCTTAGTAATGAGAGTAACGTCTTCTCCTCGTCCCTCATCATTTGAAACATGATTAGAGATTCCACAAGTTCCAGTCTCAGGGTCTGCAACATAATCTTCGCCGCCTCGAACTAAAATGCCCTCAACTAATCCTGACTTAGCATTAAAAACTGCTGAGCCAGAGTTGCCACCATATGTATCTAAGTTTGCAACAAGGTACACGCTATTTATACTTCTAACTTTTGCTCCACCTGCAATCTTCGTTGGCAATCCAGAAGGATGTCCTATAACAACTAACTCATCTCCAATATTAGGCTTACCAGATGTTCTCATTTTTAATGGCTTTCTATCTAAAACTTTTCTATCAAGCTCTATAACGGCATAGTCAGTCTCTGTATCATCTAAAACGACATTCAGTACTTTTTTACAGCTATATACATTCGACTTATCAACAACAACCTCTGCTTGATTCTCTCTGTCTGCTTTAAAATCAAAAACCCAAGAGAAATTACTACACGAGTCAGTCTTCTGAAAGCAATGACCTGCAGTTATAATAATATTATCTGATACTAAAAAACCTGAGCAGTTCGCAACTGCTGGCTGAGAACTAAATCTTTCTTGCTGACAGATTCCATTTGTCTGTAAGTTTTCACCCTTAAGAACCACTTGCTCTGCATTAAATTCTGTTAATTTGCTTTTATTAACCATCGCGGCCGTTGATTCAGCTAATCTTAAGTATAATGGGTGAATAACATTTCCAACATCATCTCTATTATCATCGCCATAAATGATAGTTGAAGATTGCTCGCTAGCAACACTCATCAATGAGGTTAAGCTTAACAGGATTGATAATAATAGATTCATTCTCTTCCTTCTTCTATTTTGAAGACACATAATTGCAAAACAGACCCAATCTATCAACTAACAGAATCTTACATCTGACATATATGACAATTTTGTTTCAAGGGATTAAGCTAAGTGCTTAGAATTAGTTTATTTATCTTACAACAAAATTCCCGATCCACAGCGTCAAACTCATTTTTTCTAACACTATCAATATCGAGAACTCCTAAAATGGCCCCATTTCTCTCCAAAGGGACTACAATTTCAGAGTTAGTTTCAGCTGAGCAAGCTATATGCCCGTCGAATTCATGAACATCTACAACAATTAAAGCCTTACCACTCTTCCAGCTGCTACCACAAACTCCCTTTCCATATGGGATTCTCGTACAAGCAAGAGGACCCTGAAAAGGACCTAGCATCAGTGAATTACTCTTTTCATCCACCAAGTAATAACCAACCCAATGGTGACCAAAGTGCTCTTTTAGAATCGCGCAAGTATTTGCAAGGTTTGCGACAAGGTTATCTTCCTCAGCAATGACAGATTTAATGATCGAATATACTAATTCATACTTCTTTGTTTTATTCATTTAATACCAAAAAAAAACCCTCATAAGAGGGCCTATTATTATAATTTATTATGTCTTGCCTTAGTACCAGGAAACCTATGGTCAGAGCCCCGACCAAGATAAGTAGTCTGAATCTTCTTCATTGAATCCAATCTCTCTTCGGCTAAAGCATCCGTCGCTTCATTTACTGGAATATTTCTCTCTTCAGACATATCAAAAATTCTTAAAGTCGTGTCATAGATAGTATCAATCATTCTTCTCGACTTATAATCATTCCAGCCCTCAAATTCTATTGATACATTCATTAATCCACCAGCGTTAATTAAATAATCTGGAGAATAAAGAATTCCTTTGTCCTTAAGAACTTGCCCGTGTCTATCTTCTGCAAGCTGATTATTGGCCGCACCATTAACAATCTGACACTTTAATTGCGGAATAGTCTCATCATTAATTGTGGCACCAAGAGCACAAGGTGCATAAATATCCATTTCAGTTCCATAAAATTTCTCTGGAGCAATGTACTGAGCACTAGGAAATCTCTCTTTCATTCTTCCAATATTCTCTTCTGAAATATCTGTATAAAGTAGTTTTCCACCGGCATCGTGAACAAGTTGCGCCAATTCAATACCTACTGAACCAACACCTTGAATACCTACTGTTTTACTACTGATAGAATCTCTTGAGCCCCAAACTTTTGTGGCCGAAGCTTCCATTCCTCTAAAAACTCCAAGAGCTGTATATGGAGCTGGGTTACCAGAACCTCCGTTTGCCTTATCAATACCACAAACATAATTTGTTTCTGTGTAAACATGATCAATATCTTGAACTGAGATATTTACATCTTCTGCAGTAATGTATCTTCCGTTTAAAGATTCGATATATCGACCGTATGCTCTAAATAATGCTTCTGATTTATCTTCTTTTGGATTACCGATAATAACAGCTTTACCACCACCAAGATTAAGTCCTGATACTGCAGCTTTATAAGTCATACCTTTTGATAGTCTTAAAACATCCTCAACAGCTTCTTCTTCACTAGCATAAGGCCACATTCTAGTACCACCAAGAGCTGGACCTAAAGTAGTATCATGTATAGCGATAATGGCTTTTAAACCACATGAAGGCTCACTAAAAAAAATAACTTCCTCGTGTCCCATTTTATATAGTCTTTCAAAAGTAAGCATGAAGGTTCTCCTTGAACATTTAAACAATAAAAATACAATTAATTCCTGTATTTATATAGTCTTACAACTATGAAAATAACATGCACAGCGTGTCATCAAAAGGGGGGGGAATGTTTGTAGTTTTAGGCAGTTAGAATGCTATTTTTGATTAAATTCTCTGGTCTTCGTCCTGTTCATCAGAGTCATCATCCTTCTTGTTTGAAATATGTTTTTCGCCATCGGTACTTTCGATTTTGACCTCTTCAATTTCATTTACGACAACTTTTAAAAGTTCAAATGAGAGCCCATCCCAAAATAAAATATTACCTTCTTTTGGAAAATTATTACCGAGCATATCCAATAAAAACCCTCTTAAAGTTGAGTAATTATCGTTCAATGGAATCTTAACATCAAACTCACTTGAAAGATCACGAAGCGAAATAGATCCATGAACAGTTACTCCGTTCTCAAGTAGATCCTGACCTTCGCTAGTAAGTGTCTCATCTTCATCATCATACTCATCTTGAATCTCTCCAAAGATTTCTTCCATAATATCTTCAAGCGTTACAATACCAACAACAAGGCCGTTTTCATCTTTTACCAATGCAAGATGAATCTTCTTCCTATTCATATGATCAAAGACTGCTTGAATTTTCATATGCTCATAAACAAAGAAAGGTTCGTTAACATATTTCGTGACATCAAATGTTTCTCTTTCAATATCAGTTGCAAAAGAAATGTCTTTAACGTGAATAAATCCAATAGTCGAATCAATATCCTCTTCATAAACAGGATACCTGGAGTGCTGCATTTCACGTATCATCTTTATTGTTTCATCAAAGACTGCATCCGCTTTGATACCACTCACACTCGCTCTAGGAGTCATAATGTCTTTAACTTTAATCGTTGGGAATTCAAGAATGGATGTCAGCAAATCAATTTGCTTTGAATCAATAGAGCGATCTTTCTCCGCCTCACCTACCATAAACTCAATATCATCTTTGGTTATCATCTTCTCCTGAAGAGAGGCATTTTCACCTAGAACAAGCTTAATAATGAACATAAAAATATGCACAATAGGAAAAAGTAAGTAATAACAAAGTTGGAGAATTCGAACGACGGGAATAACCAAAGTCTCAGCATGATTTCGCATAAAAGTCTTAGGTATAATCTCACCAAAAATAAGAATTAAAATCGTCGTGATACCAACACTATAAGAAATGGCATCACTTTCAAGGTAGCTTTGAGCAATAGTCGTCGCATAAGATGCAACAAAGATATTAACAAAGTTATTTCCAATGAGAATTGTCGTTAGTAGTTCACTAGGTTTTTCAGATAAAAAGACATAAGCACTTTTTCCCTTAATCTGATCTTCTATTAATTGGCGAATTCTCTTTGAGGGAATGCTAATTAAGGCGGCCTCTGATCCAGAGAAAAAAGCTGAAAGGATAACACCAAAAACAAATATGAATATTTGCTGTAATTCACCGCCACTCACAGTAAAATTTCCTGCTTGTTGAAACGACATAGTAAATTTGGTGGGTTTAAATTAAGTGTTAACTTTATCGATGGGGGCTCTATCTCTTTTACTCCTAGTAAAATTCATTAGTTGTATTTACTATTATACACTCTCTGAACCAAAATTGTCTATTATATAAGTTTTTAAGAAAAACTTCATAACTCTAAGTCTCTATAATTACTCTATTCACCTGGGTTATTAAAGTCTAATAGCTGCTGATAAGTAACTCCTGTAGGGGTTATAACCGATGTATCTTCAACACTAGCAATATTACGCCTTAATACTGGCACAACTATTTTTTCAAGTAATGATTTTTCTTCGCTCAATTTTATAAAATCGTCACCGGCAAAATCATTAATAATTTGTCTTTGCTCATTACTGAACTTGCTAACTTCGATCGTTTTACCTTCTATTTTGATACCTACAACGCGTCCATTAGAGATCTGTAAAGAATTGCGATTTACAGGCTCAACAAATTCATACCAAGATCCTTCAACACTTAGGATTAACTCTGAGTCTTTAGACATTTCAAGTTTAAGTGTTTCACCGTATGTATCTGCTTCAAAAAATTCGTTGGGCAGTCTCTTTGTCTTCAGACTAGATCCAGCTCTAATATTTCCAACACCCTGACTTATTGAGCTGCTCTGCTCTCTTTCACTTATTGAAGCAGATATACGCCCCTCTCCAGAAGAACCCACTTGAGATCCAACGAGGTTCTGCAAAGACTCTGAGTTATTCGATGTGGAAGCAGCATTACGACTTTGAACCGTCTGCATCGCCGTATCTAATTCGCTTATTCTTGCTTCAGCTTCAGATAACTTATCTCGTAACTCACTTTCATTTCCACTTGTTCGTGAATTCAAAGCTTGAGCTTGTATCTGAGCTTTAAGTTTTTCGATCTCTGCTCTCAAATCGCTATTTGCCACAGTTGCTGGCAGGTTACCATCACGACCCTCAAGGTACTCATCTAGCTTTTCACCGCTTATATTTTCTTCACTTAAATCTCTTTTTATTTCTTCAATTTTTTGTGTAATTGCAGGGCTCTCATGTTTAATCTCTCTTACTTCTGCACTAGATATTGGCTCCGCAAGGGGAAACTTTCTTTCGCGTATTTGAGTTGTACTTGCACCAGTGCTAGTTGTAGTACCACCTGATACGATTTTATCGAGTCGATCCATAAAGTTGGAACTAACACTGTTAGAACTTGTGGAGGCTGTACTTGTTCCTGAACCTACACCTGAAGGAGCACCACTGGAAAACCCTACCCCACTATTACCACGACCTCTAAGAATACCCATCTCATCTGCACTCTTTGCATTGTTGCGGCCCAGCTCTCTTTGTGCTGGGTTCGTAACAGAACCTAGGTTCGAACTTGAAGCAGGCACATAGCCCGACTCCCCCCTGTCATTCCTAGCAATATCATTAACCTTAGCTTCATCTTGTTTTGTACTTTCATTACTAAAGTTTCCAGATTTATCAAATGCATTTTGGGTGATTTTACTTTTACCCTTCAATTGACTTTCCGACGGGTTACCATCAACTCCAAGCATCGTTAAAAAAGCAAAGGAGTGATTTCGCTCACTCGCTCCTTTGCACTCGCCATCTACGATGTTTAAATCGCCAGAACCAAATCGATTATAATCTAAGTAAGACCTTTGAACATCAGTGGCACCATTCATAAGATTTTGTCTCGACTCTAGTAACGAGTCAAGAGGTGATACGCTATTTTCAAATTGCATACCCCCCTGAACAGGGTCATTCGATGCAAGTTTACATATAGCACTGTTCAGAGCAATCACTTCCAAATTAGCGTTTTCAACACTGCCTATTTCAAATTTTATTTCAGGCGCAAACTTTATGACATCAGCTTCTTTCGGTTCCAGCAGTTCTGAGTCGACACAAAGACTATCCTCAATACCTTTATATAAACCATCACAAGAAGATTTAACAGACGCTCCTATCTTTGAAAATTTATCCGAAAAACTAGCTTCATCCTCAAAACGCGCACCATATAGGTCCTCATGGAATGATCCTAGCCTTCCATCACTTATCATTTGACAGAAAGATCTATCATTGCTTAGAAGTAATGCAACTCTTGAGTCATAGTTAATCGCTTGATCAACATAGCTTTCAATATAATGATTAAACTCCTCTCTATCTGTAGAGTTATACTTACTCTTTAATTTGTTCTTGAAATCGGCATAAAGAAATAAATTACTCTCGCCCGCCATAGCCTCTACAGCCTTACTACTCAATGTATCTTTCAGGTAAGTTATAGGGTTAAACGTCTCGCCTTTCATGCAAACTTCTTCAAGTCCACCTTCATACTGTACAAGAGATATAAGATCTATAAATTCTCTGGCAGTCTCAGTTGAATGATAAATACCAGCCTTATATAAAGAGTGCTTTGCTGGATTTGTACATTCCTCTTTTACGAATCTGCCTTCCATAAAATCTACATATGAATCAAAAGTTCTAGTTGTCCCTTTACCATAAGTAGCATTTAAGGCAATTTGCCTACGATCAGACATTAGCTCATTAAATTTTAACTCTCTATTTTTATATTTCTCTTTAAGCTTTTGACATTTTCCTTTTGAAGTTATTTTATTTAACATATCATCGCTAAAGCTACACATTGCAGGCTGTTTCTTCTCCCCCGTCAGCTCATTCATAACCTGAGAACCAACAAGAGCTTCGTTGTATATTTGAAGCTTTTTAAAGCTATTTCGTACTTGCTGTTGAGCTACTTTCTCTTTGATTTCAGCTAAGTATTTGTTCCTATTCTCCTGAAATTTTTCTTCATCGCCACCCAAACTTGTTGCTGTTTTCTCATAACATTTATTACAAAAGTTCTCAGAGCCTTTCTGCAAGGTCAACTCAACTCCCTTTTCGGAATTTACATATATTTTCATCATCTGAGCTATTTTTCCAATATTCTCGAGCCCAGTCATTTCTTCTGGAGTTGTTTCGAACTCATTACAAGTTTCCATATATGTCGAGCTCACACATATTCCACCCGTACAACATTCAGAGTTTATTGTCGTCTGTGGCTGAATTACTTCTTGATGACCTGCTTCGTGACTTACATCCGAATGAGGAATAAATTCATTTCCATTAATACCTTGTACCATCTCATCGTTTAATAAATGCTGGTTACATCTTCTTGTGAAGTCTTGTTGATTTACGGAGATACGCATGGCTGTAAAAATATGTTCTCGCGTAGTCTCACTACTAAGACTAACAATTTCCAATCCTATATCTTCATAAATTTTTTGAGTTAAAGAGTTACCGGAGACAGCCTCTTGTGATTTTACATAAATACGCTCACAAAAATTTGCAAGCTTTACATCTGTATATTCTCGAGGTGAGCTTACATCTTCCTTTATTCGGACAGCATTTGATAATGCATTTTCCGTCTCAACTCTTGAGAACTGACCGCCAACCTCCTGATCACCAAACAAAGAGTTAAAACTAACATCATTCCCAAACGCCACAGAGTGAACGCTAAAAATCATAAGGAAAAGAATAGCTCTTTTAGTATTTATCAATGAATAATCCTCCACAAATCTTATCGGTCGTGTCAGATATTATCTTAATTTATAAATGAATTTTGAACACTTTTTTCTGCTAAGCACCTGAAATATCATTGAAAAGTAAGATCAAGGTGCCTAAAACTGATGTCACTTAGTCTAAAAATCCGTCCTTATGAAGGAAAGTGAGTTCAGGGAATTGAATCGACTTTGGTGCATCAAGTATGCTTTCGAAAATATATTTATAGTCTGAAGTTTTCAACATATTGCTTGTATCTACTTCTGGATATTCTTCCCACAGAGGAGTGTCCACAGCTCCTAGATAAAAATTAGAGAAACGAATAAGATATTTTTTCCACTCTTTCTCTATTACTCCTAGCATTCCTTTTTTTGCAAATTCTCCTGCAGTATATGAGGCCGTGTTAGGAAAATATCTTTTAGCAGATATCGAGAACAGGTTAATAATATGTGTTTCTTCAGCAAAAATAAGCGACTCAAAATGTTTTAAGAAATTAAAGTATCCAATAACATTGGTCTCAAGATGCATTCTTAAATCAAGAGCACTTGAGTCTGAAAAAGCACCCATCTCGCACATGGCAGCAGCGTTCACTAGCACATCAACAACATCTGTTTCAGCCTCAACTTCTCTAATAAAACTTTTTATTTGATCTTCTTGAGTGATATCTAATTCGATATCTTCAAAGTTTTCGTGAATTAATGTAGATTCGGTACGACTACCACCAAAAACAAAGAAACCTCTGTCTAGAAGAGACCTTGCAGATTCAAGGCCTAGTCCAGAAGAGGTTCCTAATACTATGGCAACTTTGTTCATAATTTACTTAGCAATTCCTACTGCTTTTGTTTCTCGAATCACAGAAACTTTAATAGTTCCTGGGTACGACATCTCTTCTTCAATTTTTTTAGCTATATCTCGAGATAACATAACAGTTTGTTCGTCATTAACTTTGTCGTTTTCAACAAGGACTCTAATTTCTCTCCCTGCTGAAATTGCGTAACTTCTATGAACACCGTCAAATCCATTCGCGATGTTTTCAATATCAGTAACTCTTGAAACATATGACTCTTTCAAGAACTTTCTCACACCTGGTCTTGCTCCACTTAAAGCATCTGCGGCCATAACCAAATGAGCTAATACAGTTTCCGGCTTAACGTCCTCATGGTGAGCACGTACAGCATGTACAATATCTACATCTTCTCCATATTTCTTAATAAAGTCTGCACCAACAACAGCATGTGAACCTTCTGCTGAAGCATCTATTGCTTTACCAACATCATGTAGTAGTCCGGCCCTTCTTGCTTGCTTAACATTTAGCCCAAGTTCTGCGGCCATTGCTCCACAAAGGAATCCAACTTCTAGTGAATGTTGATATTGATTTTGCATATATGATGTTCTGTAATTTAGAGCACCAATCATCTTAAGAATTTCAGGGTGAAGACCGTGAATTCCGATTTCCATTTGAGCTTTCTCACCTAGCTCTCTAAGTCTAAGCTCTAATTCATGCTTAGCCTTATCATGGAATTCTTCAATTTTTGCAGGATGAATTCTTCCATCAGCAATTAATTTTTCAATTGTCATCTTGGCAATTTGCTTTCGAACGACGTTGAACGTTGAGATAACAACCATACCTGGAGTATCGTCAATAATTAAATCAACACCACAGATCTGCTCAAACGCTCTAATATTTCTACCTTCACGACCAATAAGACGACCTTTAATTTCATCTCCTGGTAACTCAACTGAAGTAATTGTCTGTTCCGCTACAAATTCACCAGCAAATCTTTGAAGTGCAATTCCAAGAACTCGCTTAGCTCTTTTCTCTGATTCCTCATTTGCCTCTTCTTCAACTCTCTTAATCATCTTCGCTGCATCTACGCGAGCATCTTCTTCCATAACTTGAAGAAGTTCTGACTTAGCTTCTTCTCTAGACATCCCTGCAACTTTTTCAAGTTTTTCAGAAATATCATTTTGACGTTCTAAAAGCTTTCCACGTTCTAATTGAGTTGTTGCTCTTTCTTTCTCAAGATCTTCTTCTTTACGTTTAAGACCTTCAAGCTCTCGCTCCTTAGCTTCAATTTTTTGATCCAAGCTAATTTCTTTCTTTGTTAAGTTTCTTTCTTGATCGTTTACTGACTGAGACTTTTTAGTAAATTCTTTTTCAAGAACTTCTCTCTCATCAGCAATAATTTGCTTTGCTTCTGTCTTAGCTGACCTTCTAATTTCATTAGCAGAACCTTCTGCAGATTTAATTATATTCTGAGCTTCCGTTTCTCTCTCACCTTTAAGGCTTTTAACTCTGCTTAAAGATATTACATAAGCGATTACTGCGCCGATTACGAAAGAAAGGATTACAAATAGTATTGTTTCAGTATTCATATTTATCCCCTTCTATATATTTTTTTATTAGTTACTATAAAATCTAATTTCTCATCATGAGCTTCTGTAGGTACTTCTTCTATTTCTTGATATGAAAAAAAGATTCCTATTTTTATGCCATTATAACTTTTGAGGTAAGAGTCAAAATAACCTTTCCCCCTGCCAATTCGGTTAAGGCTCCCGTCAAAAGCAACCCCTGGAATTAGTATCGCACCTGGCACTACTTCCTCCCCAGTTATGTCTAACTGAAGACCTAATTTTCTGTTCATAAGATCTTTTGGATCAATTGAATGATAAGTTAACTTAATCTCATCATGCATATGAACAAGTACTATCTTATTTAGGATCTCTTTTTCCTCAAGTGAATACCACCAAATAGGTTCGTCACTTAAAGGAGAATAACCTCCTAAATAAAAACCATGATCATTTTTTTTGGAATTAATATTAGACAAAAGGTCGGCCAAGTTTTCTGAGAGTTGATCATTAAAACTACTAAGTTGATCTTTATGCTCTCTATGTCTTTCTTTAATAAGTTTACGAACTTCTTCTTTGTTCACAACTTTACAAATTGGTTTGCATCGATCCTGGAGAAACTTCCTCTACAAAATTTAATGCATCTTCAATCCCTGCTTTTAAAGCAAAAACATTTTCTTTGTACTCTTCATCTTTGTCTAAAAATTTAGACGCTATATTCAGAGCACTTAAAACTGCAACATCAGTATCCTTTAAACTAGGATTACCTTTTTTAAGATTTGTGATCTCATCATTAAGTAGATCTACAGCTTTAATGGCCTTATTATTGTTTTCTTCATCCGACTTTAATCGAACGTTACAACCTAATATATTAAATTCCAAATTTTGGTTCATGGTCATGGTATTAGAGTAGAAGAAAGGGGCCCTTTAGTCAATAAAACTAGGCTTTCGCTTCCAGTCCGAGCAATGCATCAAGGAACATATTTAGGTTGAAAATATTCAAATCTTCGACCCCTTCGCCAACACCAATATAAACGATAGGCACGTTCAAAGTTTCCACAATACTTACAGCGCTTCCAGCTTTAGATGACCCGTCGCATTTTGTAAATATTAGGCCTGACAATTCTAGAGACTTATTAAATTCTTCTGCCTGTCTTAATGCGTTCTGTCCTGTAATGGCATCAAGGACTAAGAGGGTCTCATGAGGTGCGTCAGGTATAACTTTACTCATCACCTTTTTAGTTTTTGCAAGTTCATCCATTAAGTTTGATTTCGTATGAAGTCTTCCTGCAGTATCAATAATACAATAATCGGCTCCAATTTCCTTCGCCCTAGCGACAGCATCAAATGCAACACCAGAAGGATCAGAACCCTCAGCTGATTTTACAATTTCAACACCAGCTCTCTTACACCAAACCTCCAACTGTTCCACAGCAGCGGCCCTAAAAGTATCGCAAGCACCTACAACAACATTCGCTCCTTGTGCTTTTAACTTTGTTGCAAGCTTGCCAATTGTTGTTGTCTTACCAGCTCCATTAACACCAACAATCATAATAACTTTCGGGCCCTTAAAGCCTTCTTTGAAGTCGTATAATTCTGTATTCACTTTATCCTGCGAGGATAGCATTTTAGATTTTAAAAACTCTTTTATTCTTTCTAGATGATTAATATCTTCTTTACCCGCATTCTTCTTTAAGTCTTCGAGAAGGTCTGCCACAAGGGCTGGAGACATGTCTGATGTATAAAGTATCTCTTCTAATTCTTCTATTGTCTCATCGTTAAGTGCACTTTTCCCCACGATAGAACTTATGCGACCCCACACCTGGGATCTTGTCCTTCCAAGACCATCAAAAAGTCGTTTTTCCCATGAAATAACTTCCTCTTTCGAAACTTCTTCTTGGACAACTTCTGTTGTAGACACTTCACTCTGAACTACTTTTGGTATTTCTATTTCTTCTTCTAACTCTATTTTGTTTGTTTCATCTGATAGAAAAAATAAATTCGTCATCGTAAAGATAACAAGAAGGAATATTCCGAGAACTAAGAAATAGTCTGCCGCGACAGGAAGTTGCTCTAAATTTAGCATCTCTGCTATTTGAATCGAAAATGTTTTCATTTTATAAACCTTAATTAATTTTGAACTAGGTTTTTATCACTAGATCGCTATTTTTGGAAGAAATTCAGAGTCATTTTTGCTGTTGCACCCCAAAGTAAAAAGGTTTCCTCAGCTTCGTGTAAGTAAATACAATGCTCTTTCAGTAAAGGAAGAAAGAATATAGCGTGGGTACTTGTAGAACTCTCTGTTTGTGCGTGTTGCCATAAGGTGTGATCCTTAAGAAGGTCAAGGGGTGCAAGAACTAAGTTATCCCACTCTCCATTTGACTCAACAATTTCTGAGAAGTTCTTAATACTACCCTCAAATTCACTTACCACAGGGATAATCCATTTATTCCGAGAAGTTTTTACTGGCAACACAAGCCCCCTAACAGCTAGCCTGTCTGAACTTATGGATGTTTCTTCTTGAAACTCTCTTAAGGCCGTTTCAATTGGATCCAATTCTTCTGGCTTTCTATGGCCACCAAACAGGCCAATCTGCCCACTATGAGAAGGCATCGTTTCACTTCTTTTAATAAGTGCAATATGATCTTCAATAATTACAAAGTTAACTGCCCCCTCCCACTTATCTACTGGATAGTCACCTTTTGATATGCTAGAGAGTTCGGAAAGGTTTTTTGGGAGATTATAATTCATCATGCAAGACTTAACCTATCAATTTGAAGTAATTAGGGCCATAAGAAACTTCTTTGAAGTTCACTCTTTTACTGAGGTTCTAACACCCCCTGCAGTTGAAAATCCCGGAATGGAAACTCATATTCATCCTTTTCAATTATTTCATAAAAATCAAAACAAAATAGCTGAAATGTATCTCCATACTTCTCCCGAATTTCACATGAAAGAAATCTTGGCCCATCACCCAAAATTAAACGATATCTATACGCTTAGTTATTGCTTTAGAGATGAACCCATATCAGACATACACCGCTCACAATTTTTGATGCTTGAATGGTATCGAAAGAACCAGCGTTACGAAAAGATTATGGATGATACTTCGAGTTTAGTTAAGTACACTCAGGATCACCTAGATCAATTCGGTATTCTAAAAAATAAAATAACAAGTTTTCCACATGTGACTATCGCCGATTTATTCAAGGAATACACTTCAGTTGATATATTAAATTATCTCGATACGAATGAATTAAAAGAGATGATTGCAACTGACTTTAAGGATGTACCGCTTCCATCGATTGATTGTTCTTGGGATGATTACTTCTTCCTACTCTTTTTAAATAAAGTTGAACCCCACTTAAAAAATCATCCTTATTTACTTATAAATGAGTTTCCTGCACCTCTCAGCGCTCTCTCGACAATTAAGGAAGATGACGAGCGTGTATGTGAAAGATTTGAGGTGTATTTGCATGGGGTTGAACTATCTAACTCCTTCAACGAACTCACTGACTTTAAAACCCTAAAGAAGCGTTTTGAAATACAAGCGGCCGAAAAGAAAAGTCTTTATGGCTATGAGCTTCCATGGCCAGAAACATTTATGAAAATGATGGAGCAGGGATACCCTAGGTCTGCAGGAATTGCTCTCGGCGTTGAAAGACTACTCTACTCTCTAACCAATGTTGAGAACCCATTTTTCAAATAAATTTATTTTAGAAAGTTAAAAACTCGATGTAGCTTAATTACGACCTCTGACTTTACTTGCTGAATAGGAACACTTTGCGCCCAAGTATGATAGAAATCATAATTTACAGACTGCCGACTTTTACTTTTGAAAATTGAATTATATTGAGTTGCTAAATCGACACTTAGAACAGCATACCATTGATATAGATCTTTTCCGTCTGTTGGGAAAGCGTCTAAAATCTCTAAACTCTTTTCTGCAACGACTCTTTTAACTGTCCAAGTATTAAGTTTTGAGACATCTCCTCTATCAAAAGATAGAGCTAAATAAGTTGCAGCATAATTCACACAAAATTCAACGACAGACTCTTTAATGTTTTCGCTTTGAGACTCTAATGCCTTGTATTCTTGCCCAAGAGTTAAAGAGCGATATACTCCCTCGCGACTACCTCCTTGCTCTAAAACATTAAGGAATCGAACGAGTTCAGTATGACCAGCTTCTTGGGTGAGTACAGCTTGATACAAATCTCTTAAATAAGCGACTCTATATGTTCTTTTTTTATCCAATGTGAGGTCTTTAAAACTTTTTCCCTGGTTAAAGATTCTTCCGCTTTTGTTATAAACAGCAGTACTAGTAGCATCTACTGTGACCTTGGGAATTGGAGGCAGCTCCATCTGAACAACCTCCTCAGTCTCGATTCCAACAATTTCTTGGATCTTCTTTTTGGCCGACTTAAATATTTCAGGTATCTCAAAGCCGTAGGCACTTGAAGAGATAAAGCATAATAAAAGTATATATTTCATGTAATTTCCTTTGGTTATATTCTCTCCTTTTTTATCAATTCAGGCATTAAGAATCTTTTTCTCCCTATGTATGAGTGCTCGTTTAAGATATAATTCTACTAGGAGAAGTTTATGCTCAAGTATATTTTTAATGATAAATTACTTAATACGATAACCAACAAGATCACTCAGTCGGTTCAAAAGTCATTTGATAAATATCATGCTGAAAATCAAGACTCTTTTGATAATTTAGGCTTAAAACTAGACACTCTAAGGTTGGAACTAAAATCCCTAGATGAAAGACTCACGAGAAAAGAGCTAAAGGATAGGGCCGAGTATGGTCATGTACAATATAAGCTAAGTTCTCTTCAAAACGAAGTTATAACAAAGACTAATGATAAGAAAAAATCTGTTAACTAGTTATCTCTAATAATACGACCAACAAGATCATAGTCTAGAACTTCTGTTATTTCGACACGAACGATTTCACCCATTTCTGCAACACCGTCATTAATAATAACTTTACCGTCGATATCAGGAGCTTGGCCTCTGTGTCTACCTTGTAGAAGAAGATTCGTTTCTTCATGAACCCCTTCAACTAATACTTCAATTGTTTGGCCAAGATATTTTTGATTTAGTTCTCTTGCAATTTCTTTTTGCACTTCATAAAGCTTTTCAAATCTTTCTTCAATGATTTCTTGAGGAACTTTATCCTTTAGTCTTATGGCCGGAGTTCCGTCCTCATCAGAATATTTAAAAACTCCAAGGTGGTTGAAGCGAACAGATCGAACTCCATCCAGTAACTCTTCAAAGTCCTCTTCTGTTTCACCAGGAAAGCCAACAATCACAGACGTTCTCAGAACAACCCCTGGTATTTTTTCTCTTAGCATATTAATTTTTGAATGAATAAGCTCATTCGTTGCTTTTCTATTCATACGACGAAGAACTTTTGAAGAAAAATGTTGAATCGGCATATCAAGGTATTTACAAATTTTTTCAGAACCTGCCATTAAGTCCATAACATCTTCTGTTAGATCATCTGGATAAAAATAAAAAATTCTGATCCAGTCAGCGCCACTATTCTCATCGAGTTCTTTAAGCATATTAAAAATGATTGGATTTTTATCATCGACTCTCTTAAACTCTTCAAAGTCTGATCCATAATCTGAAAAGTCCTGAGAGATTAAGTTTAATTCTTTAACACCACTCTCGACCAGAGATTTCGATTCAGTTAGAAGTGAATCTATAGTTCTGGACCTTAGCCTTCCTCTCAAAGTCGGAATAATACAAAAAGTACAATTTCGATTACAGCCTTCACTGATTTTTAACCAGGCCATATAACCAGGGCTTGTATTTAACCTAGGGTCAAATTCGGTATGGATATACTTAGGTATCTCTACAAAAGATTTTTGCTCTAACTTTCCCTCTTCGAATGCTTTGAGAAGAGGAACTATCTTGTGATACTCTCCAGTCCCAATAAACATATCAACTTCTGGCATCTCTTTTTCAAGCTCATTATGATATCTTTGGGCCATACAACCACTCATAACAAGTGCCTTACAATTTCCAAGCTCTGGATCCTTGAAGTCAGATAGATCTAAGATTGTTTCGATTGATTCTGCCTTAGCAGCTTCAACAAATGAGCAAGTGTTTACAATAATAACTTCAGCTTCTTCTGGATTCGGTGAAATTGAAAAGCCATCAAGACCCAGATGCCCTAACATAACCTGGGAATCAACAAGGTTCTTAGAACAACCCAGTGATGAGAAATATAATTTTTTCGTATTAAACTTTTGTTCAGTTGTATCCATGCTAAAAAATCTCCATAAGTGGTGCCAATATAGGTTTACTCAGGTTATATGTCCATTGGGATACGTCTAATCTGATGCGAATTATAAAAAATACAGGGTTTAGTTAAAGAATCTTAAAATTCTCTCATGCACATCTTCAGAGACTTCAGGTATTTCATTGTCCAACTCATGAAGCGCACCTTCTACATCGTACATATGAAGGTCAAAGTGAGGGTTATTTTTTTCAATCAAAGCGTATGATTTCTGAGTATTAATGTATGAGTCCTTATGACTTCCAAATAAGGCCATTGATTTAATTGATTCATTGATCTTCCAAAACCTTGAAAACAAAGCCGTTCCTAATAGATTCGCAGCAAATACCGGCACCTTTATCGGCGAAGTAGGTCTTATCTGATCAATATGAGGGTTATCCTCTAATCTATAACTCTGACTTGTGAGTGTATACTCAGTAATGACAAATTTATCACCAACAACTAATGCCGGTACTACTCCAGGGGCCATAAGTGCAAGAGACTTAACATCATAAGGGTTCTTATAAGCATAACGATAAGCTGCCAAACCACCAGTGGACCACCCTAGAAGATTCTTTTTTGAGTCATCTTTCACATAATGCTTCCAAACGATGTCCGTGAGTGTTCCTATATTTGAAATAGTTGTTTTATTCATTGAGCCGCTGGATCCACCTTGTCCTATATAATCAAAAGCAATAACGTTAAAGCCATCATCTGAAAGCTTAGTAAATAGTGGCATATGATTCATCATGGAGTCCCCAAGACCTTGGAGATAAATAATATTTGCTTTTGCCTCAGATACGCTTGTATGAATAATACCTGTTCGAATTTTTTCATTTTTAAATTGTAAGTACTCCACTTCAAACTCAGAGGAATACGCAAGATTAGAGATGAATATAAGGGCTAAAATAAGTTTTATCACTAGGTTAGTATAAAGGCATTTTTGTATCTAAGTAGCCGATTTTGTATAATTTACAGGGGTGTCAACTTTCTCGATAAAAAGAGCCAATAGACTCTTTATTTTGAACTGAAGAGTTTAAAACCATATAGCCAACCTCGACAGCATTTCGCAAGCCAATGAGGTCATCACGCAGTTTCGCATGCTTATAGAATTTAAAAATTTCTTCATTTAACTCACTAAACATGGCCCTAGCTCTCGCTAGGCGGTTTCGAGATCTCTTTAATCCAAGGTAATTCCACATTGTTTGTTTAAGAGTTTGAATATCTTGAATAATTAATGCGGTATCGACGTCTTGAGTCCCAAGAGTCCAGTCTTTAATTCGATCACTATCATAGACTTCGGATTCATCAACATTATGAATAATATCTTCTGCGGCCAAATAGCCAAAAGTTAATCCTTCAAGGAGTGAAGTTGAAGCCAATCTATTCGCTCCATGCAAACCAGTACAGGCAACCTCACCAACAGCATATAAATTTTCTAGATTTGTTTTTCCTACCAAGTCTGTTTTGACTCCACCACATGTATAGTGAGCAGCTGGGACAACTGGTATCGGCTCCTTTGTAATATCAACCTTGTACTTTAAGCAATACTCATAAATTGTCGGAAATCTTTGCTTTATCCACTCAGTATCTTTGCTCGTTATATCTAGATAGACATAATCATCTTGTAACTCTATGAGCTCACTTAGAATCGCTCTAGAAACAACATCTCTTGGGGCCAACTCTAAGTCTGGATGATACTTCTCCATAAATCGCTCACCTTTAGAATTCACAAGAATTCCTCCCTCACCTCTGAGTGCTTCCGAGATCAAGAAGCGTCTATGATAGGCACCGGAATAAAAAGTAGTCGGGTGAAACTGTATGAACTCCATATTAGTAATAGCTGCTCCCGCCCTTTTAGACATAGCATGTCCATCACCACGAGAACCAGATGAATTAGAATTATGTAAATATAATGAACCAATACCACCGGTGGCCATAATAATCTTTTTCGCCATAATTTTTTTAACGGCCTCACCTACTTGATCAAAAACATAGGCTCCAACAACTTTGTGCGGTTCATACCTTTGCTCCAATGTAACACCATGATGATCAGGAGTGATGAGATCAATTGCGGTATGCTTCTCTAAAATATGAACATTTTCAAACTGCTTTATATAGTTTAAAAGGCTCACTTGAATAGACTCACCAGTACAGTCATCCTTATGGATAATTCTAGCTTTAGAGTGAGCTGCCTCTGTTGTCAAAGATAATTTATTATCAATTTTTGTAAATTCTGTTTTGACTTTAGAGAGTAGTATTTCTTCTAAAATGACTGATGATCTCTCAATCAACTTATCTATTGCAAGAGTATTAGAAGTAGAGGAACTCGCTTTCTGGATATCTGCTTTTAGCTCATCTGCTTTATCCCAATCATCTTTAGAGTAAATAATTCCCCCCTGAGCCCAGTTTGTATTAGAGTAACGAGGGTCTTGCTCTCGAGTCACAAGAATAATTTGCTTACCACTTTCAGCAAGTTTGATCCCGGCAGTTAAGCCCGCAATACCTGTTCCAATAATTAAAACATCACAAATCTCTTTACTCATTATTTCCTTGAAATCTTCATTGATAGATCAACAGTTGGTGCATTATATATAATTGCGCCTGAACTTATAGCGTCGATTCCGTCAATAGCATAACCTGCTATATTCTCGAATGTCACACCACCAGAAACTTCATAGGTCATGGCATCTTTTTTTATTGCTACCGCTTTCGCGATATCATTTGGAGAGAAGTTATCTAAAAGAAAATGCTCAACTCCACACTCACGCCCCTCTTTAATCTCATCTAAACTATGTACTTCCATAATAAGTGGCATATAGAAAGATACTAGCGATTTATAATAATCCACAGCTCCCTTTACTCCTCCAAAAAAAACTTTATGATTGTCCTTTATCATAAAACAGTCTAATTGAGAGAACCGATGGTTATTACCACCACCGACAGTCACTGCATATTTTTCAAATGTTCTCAGACCAGGTGTTGTTTTTCTAGTATCTAAGACTTTAACAGGAGTTGCTATATCAACAAGCTTGGAAGTGAAGGTTGCGACACTGCTCATTCTTTGCAGAAGATTTAAAGCAATTCTTTCTCCAGACAAGGCAATGTTAAACGGCAACTCAAATGTAATTTCTTTCTTATCGTCCTTTGAGAATCTCTTACCTTCAAATTCAAGAAATTGTTCAAAAGATAGCGGCTTATCAGATAAGTAGTTAAATGTAGCAAAGAAAATCGGCAAGCCTGCCAAAATAAGATCGTCCTTTATTTTTAAATGACATGTAACCATCTCGCTTGGAAGTGTCGTAAGGTATTTTAAATTTTTATTTAGCTCATCCTCAGCAAAATAAAACTTTAAGTGATCATCAAACATCAATGGAAAATTTAGACTCATACCTCTCCTATTAGCACTCTTATATTTTTTGTAGCATATAAATTTCAATAACATAAGGTATTCGACTTTGTCGTCTACCTTGTAAGTATAACTTTATGAAATACCTAGTCCTACTTTTAACGACAGCCTTATTACTAGGTGCAGCAACAAAGCAATTTAAGAAAAGGTCTAGCTACATCCCCTTCCAAGTTAAAAGCACCCATTATACAAAAGATACCTATGGCCTCTACAAAGGCTTTATATCTGGCAATAAATTAAGTCTATCTAAGAAATTAAAAACAGTGATGAAACGATATGGACTGTCTCATATACTCACCCCATCTGGGATTCACTTGTCCTGCCTACTTATTATATTTAAGTTCCTCCCTTTTTTAGAAGCTTTTATTCTGATAGGACTGTTCATTTATGTTAGGGAGTTTGGAAGTTATTACTCAATAGAGCGCATGATCCTATTTAGATTTATTTATAAGATTCCCAAGTTAAACCTATCCCTTGAATACTCATATATATGCACGCTCATTCTCAGTATACTTATAGGCCATTTTCAGCAAAGCCCCTTAAGCTTTATTTACAGTATGCTGTTCTGGGGAACGATTATCATTTTCAGAGATAATCCATTTAAGGTAGTCATTTTTCTAAATCTCTCGCTTCTTTGTGTATCAAGCATAACCGATCAAGCCGTTAGCCTCCTTAGCCTAATAGTGAACCCATTCTTTACATTTATTTTTACCCTTCTCTTTCCAATATCTCTTGTCACTTCTACTCTACCGAATATCGACTTTCTACATCAATTTCATCATTTTCTTTTAAATATATATGTAAAGGGTCTTTATTTCTTTGATGGAATAAACTTCACTCCTGACATTATCTTCCCCGTCACCTCAGTAGTTTTATGTATTTTCTTTTTTCAATTAAAGCAAATACGTATTGCAGTTATAGTGCTTCTGCTAAGTATTTGGGACTTGTCTCCAAGCCAGCCTTACTCTGAGTCAAAAAAAATTATCAATATTGGCCATCAGGGAGAAATTATTAGGTTAAAGAAAAATAGAATATTTTTTATTGATCAGATTTGCTCTATAAAAGAGTTCAATATAAATTGCAAAAAGAAACCCTCCGCTTGGGGAGGATTTCGAATATAACAAAAATTTTATTAATAAGTTACTTAACTTTCATTTCAGTGATTAACTTTGCAAAAGTTTTCTCTTCTCTTATGGCATACATTAAGTTCGATTTAACATTCTCATTAGAAGTATAATAATTAGCAACTTGCTCTTTATCCATACCTGACTGAGCGGCCATTTCCTCTATCTTTAAATCTAAATCAGCATCAGAGCTTTCGATCTCATATTTCTTAGCAAGATTATCTAAAATTAATCCAGACTTAACTTGGAATTCAGCTTTCTGAGTAACATCGTCATCCCATTTACTGAAATAAGTTTCAAGCATACTATCATCAAAGCCTTGTTGCTTAAGGTTTGCCCCTAGCTCCTCTTTAACTGATTCTTTCTGCTGCTTAATTAAAGTACTCGGAACATCAAAGTTATTTTCTTCAACAAGTTTCTTTAGAATTTCTTCTTGAAGCTTTGTTTGAACTTCTCTTTTCTTTTGAGTTTCAAGTCTAACTTTATTCTTAGTATTGAAGTCTTCTACTGACTCAAAACCAAACTCTTTAGCCATTTCATCTGTTAACTCTGGTGTTTTCTTTTCTTTGATCTCAAGAAGGTCTACATCAAATTTAACAAGAGCAGATTTAAGATCCTCTTCATGGTAGTCAGCTGGGAAGGTTAACTCTAAAGTTTTCTTCTCACCCTTTTTCATTCCAATCATCCCTTCTTCAAACCCTGGAATAAACTGTCCTGACCCCATTTCTAAAAGAAACTCTTCCGCTTTCATATTCGCAGGTCTTGTACCATCAGGCTTTTCACCTTCAAAATTAAAAACGGCAAACATTCCGTTACTCAGCTTGGCTTTCTCATCTGTAACTTCCATCATTTCTGCTTTTGGACCAAGGTATTGATTCTTAAGATCTTCAAAGTCTTTATCTGTTACAGTTTCATCACCCTTAGTGAAAGAGAACTTAGAGTAATCTTTTACTGTTACAACTGGGAAAATCTCAATTGTGGCATCAAAGCTTACTTTTTGATCTTCTTCATATTTAGTATTTCCAAATGCTGGATAACCAATTGCTCTTAAATCTTCTTCCTGTATCGCCTTATAAAATTCTTCAGATACAAATCTGTAAAGTGCATCATTTTGAGCTTCTGCTCCATAAACCTTCTTAACAAAGCTTATTGGTGCTTTACCTTTTCTGAAACCTTTAAGATTTGCTGATTTTTGCTTATCTTTTAAAGCAACTTCTATTTGTGATGTTAGATCTACATTATCAAATGTAAAAACCAATTTTTTTGTACAACCATTAACATCTTCGATCTGATAAGACATATTTCCGCCCTTTTGCTATGCATAAATAATATTAAATTTCGAATGGAAAATAGCGCTAATAGCTCAAAAAGTCAAAGGAATCAGTTCCTAATAGTGAACCTTAAACTTATATAGTCCTTGAGCAGGAGCTACAGCAGCAAGGTGTCCAGCATCTTCGAGTGCAAGAGATTTTTGTATGTCCTCTATGCTAACCTTACCTCTTCCATGACTCCACACAGTTCCTACAATAAGCCTTACCATTTGCTTTAAAAATCCATTACCTACAACTCTTAAGCAGTAATGGGGTCCAAGGATGCCATGAAAATCTGGATCAACCTTAATAATCTCACACTCATATATTTCTCGTATCGTATTAGCAGGATCAGATCCAGTGCAATGAAAATTTTCAAAGTCATAGCTTCCAATAAAAGCTTCACATGCCCTACTCATAGCATCAAAGTTTAGATCAAAAGTAAGGTTTGTCATAAGATCGTTCTGAAAAGGTGAGCCAATGGGATCATTTGTAAAAAGATAACGGTACTCTTTCTTAATAGCATCATTTGTTGCTCTAAAATCATTTTCTACTTCCACACAAGTATAAATACGAATATCTTCAGGTAGATGGGAATTCAAGGCCTTGATAAGGCTATCACTAGGAATTGAAAAAGGGGGGGTAAAGACAACATGATGATCAAGTGAGTGTACTCTAGCATCAGTTCTACCGGAGCCAATTGTTTTAATCTTTTCTTTATATACTTTTTCTAAAGCAGTGTTTAAGGTTCCCTGAACAGTAGGACCAGCCTGGTTTTGAACTTGCCAGCCAAAGTAATTGCTCCCACTAAATTTAACTTGGAGTTTGAGTTTCTTCATCCTCTTCCCAGTTAAACATCCCTATAAATTTACTACGATGAGTGATCAAGTAGATTAAAGAAGCAACAACATAAACGGACATCACGACAAAAATCATTAGCTCCTCATACACAAATAAAGAAGATGCGACTATAAATAATAGAAACAATATTTTTCTTTTATTCGTACGGACCCAATCGGAATTCTTAAATGAAGTAAATGGAATATTTGAAATCATTAGAATAGAATAAAATAATAAATATGGGATCGCGATATAGGTATTATGTAGATATTGCGGAAACTCAGAACTAATTAGAACAAAGCCTATAACTGCTGCTGCAGCACCAGGAATTGGCATACCTTGAAAGTAATCGCTTTTAACTTTATCAATATTTGCATTGAATCGGGCAAGTCTTAAGGCTCCACAAAGTAAGTAGAAGAAAGCCACAATCATACCAATACGGCCAAAGCCCAACAAAAACTTATTGTAAAAGATAATACTTGGAGCAATACCAAAAGAAATCAAGTCGGACAAAGAATCAAATTGTTCACCGAAGCTAGATTGAGTTCCAGTCATTCTAGCAACACGTCCATCAACAGAGTCAAAGATAGCTCCTAATATAATAAGCATACAAGCTTTATAGAAGTCTTGCTGTATCGAAAAGAGTATAGCTGTAAACCCACACCCAATATTTAAAGCTGTAAATGAATTTGGAAGAAAAAATGCTAACTTATCAATCTTTTTTACTGTCATTATTGCCTTTGTATCTACTAATAAGTGTTTGAAATGATGTCACCTTATCACCTTTACTTACTAAGATCTCACTCTTAATAGGCAGAGAAATAACAATTTTTCCCCCGTAAGGCAAATAACCTATCAATCCCCCAGTACTGCCCCTGTCTCCTGCTCTTACAATAATCTCCGGTTTTCTAAAAATAGAAAGTCCATATACTTTAAATATGACATCTGGATAGAGATCAGAGTTTAGCCCAATAGAGATTTTAATATTTTTAATTCCTAAAAAGCTTAACAAAACATGCGGAGAATATATCTCAAAAAAACTAGTAATATCTCCTTTAAAAGGCATAAGGACTCCACAGTCTCTCTTAAGAGAAACCGAGACCTCGACATCTACATTATTCTCTCTAAATTCTACATTCTTCACAACTCCACTGACTGGCGAAACAAAAATTTCCTTCCCAGTACTTCTATGAAGAGTAAAATCAATTTGCTTTTTTCGGTGAAAAAATAAATATAAGGAGACAAGCAGAAGATAAATAAAGCCAAGCTTTACTGAAATGAATAGCAAGATACAAAGTAGTATAAATAACTTAGTTAGGACTTTTTTATCCATGTAGAAGTATTTGTTCATGATTGTGAATACTCCTCATCTAAGCTTCGATAGTAGAAGAGCTCTTTTTGTGTTTTCGTTTTTGTAATTTCTGTAAAAATAATTTTTGAATATTCAAAAATCAATTTATCTGTGGAAAGAGTGGTCTCATCTTCAGCAAAGGAGGTAAAAAGTAATTCCTCTCCCTCAACAAAATCATCTTTTTTGACAAGTTTTGTACTGATGTGATAATTGTTCCAGTCAGCGATAAATATTTCTCCTTTAAATGCCGTCGCAAACCATTTCCCAGAAGGATAAGCTCTGGTTAGCCCTGGAACATCAAAGTGGTAAAGTGAAAAAATATCCTTACCATTCAACCTACAGATATCAACAAACCCTTGTGACACCCTCATTCCAGTATAAGAACCTGGTCCGGCCATATAAATAATCTTCTTAACAGCTTCAAATTCAATAGATTTTTTTTCAAGCATATCAAAGATCAAGAAGTGTAAATTTGCAGAGCTTTTTTTATCTTTGACTAGGCTGTAATCAATCCATGAGAAGTCTTCACCAAGAAGACCTATTGTTATATATTGAGTGGTATCAATAAATAAGTACATTAGTTGAATAGTCGTGAGACATCATTGAAGAGCGCAACAAAAATCAACAGAAACAAAAGAGATAAACCAAACTGTTGAGCATACTGAAGCTTCTTTCTTGATAAAGGACCACCGTTTACAAGCTCTAAAAAGATAAATACAAGATGACCGCCATCCAAGACTGGAATTGGAAAGAGGTTAATAATTCCAAGGTTAATAGAAATGATCGCCATCAATCTAAAGAACATCGATAAACTAATATCAAACGAGTCCGAAGCAACCTGACCGATAGCAATAGGGCCACCCACATGCTTTAAGGATACTTCACCTGTAATCAGCTTTCTGAAGCCATCTAAAGTTTTCGCCATCCCATCGGCAGTTCGGTAATAGGCACGAGTAAAGGCATCAATAACACCTGTACTCCGATACTCAACCATCAAAGATAAAAAGCTAACACCACTTTCTACTCCGATGCTCATATACTTTGTTCCGTTACTTTCTTTTTGTTGTGGGGTAATTGGAAAATCAACAACGCCATCCCTAGTTAGTAACTTTAAAGTCATAACAGTGTCCGGTTTAGCTTTTTGTATATTCTCTCTTAGTTCAGTAAAAGAAAACACATCCACACCATTTATCCCAATGATTGTATTATTATGCTTCAACTTAGCTGAGTCTGCCGCCGAGTCTGCAACAATATTCTTAATTAAGAGATCTCTCGGGTATAGGTTATTTTCCCTTAAGTAGTCTTTGAGATTTGTAGAAGTGCTCATTCTTGTTGCTACAAGCCCTTCAAATGAAAATTCTTCAGGACGAAACTCCATCTTAACTTCATCACTTAAAGTATAAAGATCAAAGTTACTTGATTCTTTATCTAATAATTCCTCAAGTGAAATAATGACTTTAGACCCGGCCTCTGTAATGAGAAGACTGTCCCCTGCACTGTTCACAACGATTGGAGACCTTAGAGGCGTATTAATCTCTGAAAATGATTTCAAAAATTCCATCATTCCAAGGTCTACAGCAACGAGTTTATCCTCACCACCACGAGTAACCGTAATATTCTCAACTTTCGAGTCAATCATATTAAGATCATCGAAACTTGTTATTTTTTGATCGTTAACTTTCGATAGAACATCACCAGTTCTGATCCCATTGGCATGTAAGTTATGTGTTGCCGGCACGACTCCAAATTTAGTTTGTGGAACTTTTTCTCCAACTGAAACCAGAGATAAGTAAATGAAAAAAGCAAATATGAAGTTAGCTAAAGGTCCACCGAAAATGATCCAAAAACGTGCCCACTTACTTTTTCTAGTATAAGCAACTTTTTCTTCTTCTGGAGTAAGCTCAACATCGGAAAGAGGATCATCTCCAAACATTTTCACATATCCACCAAGTGGTATTAAAGAAAAAGCATAAACTGTATCACCTCTTTTAAATTGAAATAGTTTTGGTCCAAAACCGATTGAGAATGTTTCAACTCGTACGCCAAAAAACCTTGCAAAAAGAAAATGTCCTAATTCATGAAAGAATACTAGAGGACCTAAAAAGATAATAAATATAAGAATTTTCTGTAAAATCAAAGCTTCTCCTTAAATGAAGTATTCCTTAATCATCATAGCATAAAATGGAGCTACAAAAACTAGACTGTCGATTCTATCATAGATTCCACCATGTCCAGGTATCAGGTTTGAGCTATCTTTGACATTTAACTGACGCTTAAGTTTGGATTCAACTAAGTCGCCTACTTGAGCTACGATGGCCAAGATAAAAAGGCAAACGACAACAGGTGGACTTAATTTATTAAATGTAAAATAGATAACAATACTTGATAAAAAGACTGAAGTTAGAGCACCTGAAACAGCTCCTGTAAGTGTTTTATTAGGGCTTATCTTTGGCCATAACTTCTTATTTCCAAAGTTCTTTCCAAAGAACCAAGCACCAGTATCAACCGAGTATGTAACAAGAAGTAATAATAATATATAGTTAAGCCAATTATCTTGGTGAACTAAAAAAGTTAGCCCAACAAGTGGAACCAAAAAGATAATCCCTGACATATAAGTATATTTTTTGAGAATACTTAAAGTGACTTGCTTTTCCATTGGCTCAAAAAATAGGTAGCCACTAAGAAATATATTTAAAACGACCCCGGCCCAAATAAAGATGCTAAAGTTTTGCATATTCACATCGACAATATTTAATACAATAAATCCGAGAACGAATGTTACTTGTGAAGTAAGATAGCTAAAGTGACTTCTAGCAACATCAAGCATATTAAATAAAAATTCATCAACTAATAATATCCCTGAAACAAAAACGAGTATTAATAATCCCTTTGGTCCGACATAAGCAGCAAAGCATACAATTAGCATCATTGCGACGGCAGAAATAATTCTTAGTTGTGTATTAGTCATAATTGACCTCAGTGTCTTTTGTTATTTTCTATGGTTGTTTCGTTATTCTCTACTAGGCCGCCAAAGCGTCTCTCTCTATAGGCAACCTTCGCTATAATTGCTTTAAATTCATCTTTTGAAAATTCAGGCCACTTTGTATCTGTAAAAAACATTTCTGCGTAGCAAAGTTCCCACAATAAAAAGTTAGAAATTCTTTTATCTCCACCCGTTCGGATCATTAAATCAATTTCTCTAATTTTGTTAGAATAAAGATTATCTGAAATATCTTCCTCTCGGATCTCTCTTGTTTTCCTATTTTCTGCCAAGAACTTATTTACAGCATCGACGACTTCTGCTCGCCCTCCATAATTAATTGCTAAGGAAAGCTCAAGGCCTGAATTGTCCCTAGTCTCCTCTTTTAAATCTTCGATCATATTCACAATACGAGAATCTAAGACCTGATAATTCCCAATTACATTGAACTTTATATTATTCTGAATTAGGTTAGTTTTTTCTCTTTCAAGAAATTTTCTAAGCAATTTAAATAGAGTTTTAACTTCTTGAGTCGGTCTACTCCAGTTCTCTGTAGAAAATGTATATAAAGTTAAAGACTCTAATCCTAGCTCAGAAGAGGCTTCAACAATCTCTGACACTTTTCTGGCCCCTCTAATGTGGCCCCAAACTCGAGGTCGCTTTCGCATTTTTGCCCAGCGACCATTTCCGTCCATAATAATTGCAACATGTTTGATAGAACTCATCTAGACTGTCATCAACTCTTTTTCTTTACTATCAATAATGTCATCGACTTCTTTAATAAATACGTCAGTTATTTTTTGTATTTCATCAGTAAATTTTTTAACATCATCTTCTGTTATTTCTTTAGCTTTTTCAGCTTTTTTTACAATTTCATTCTTATCGCGACGACTATTTCTGATTTTGATCTTTCCATCCTCGCCCATCTTCTTAACTTGCTTTACCAAGTCTTTTCTTTTTTCTTCTGTAAGAGCTGGAAAAGATATTCTTATAAAGTTTCCATCATTTGAGGGATTTAATCCTAGATTCGCATTAATAATTGATTTTTCAATTTCTGCTATAATCGATTTGTCAAATGGTTGAATTTGTAGAAGTCTCGCTTCAGGTGTTGAGATTTGCCCAACTTGTTTTATAGGTGTTGGACTTCCGTAGTAATCAACGTTAATTCCATCAAGAACATTAGCGTTAGCTCTTCCTGTTCTAACTTTAGTCAATTGGGAGTGCAGAGATACAATTGCACCCTTCATAGAATCATTTAAATCATTTTTAATTTCTTCAATCATATAAATCTCCTAACTTTTTGCTTTTGTAATTAATGTTCCTATAGTTTCACCTTCGGCAACTTTCTGTATATTTCCAGATTCAAACATATTAAAAATTATAATATCGAGATTATTATCCATACACAAACTTATGGCCGTAGAGTCCATAACCTTGAGTCCTTTATTAAGAACATCAATATATGATAACTCATCAAATTTTACTGCATCGGAAGACTTCATTGGGTCTTTATCGTAGACACCATCAACCTTTGTCGCTTTCATTATCACTTCTGCATTAATTTCATTTGCTCGTAGTGCTGCAGTTGTGTCAGTCGTAAAGTAAGGATTTCCAGTTCCCGCTGCAAAAATAACAACCCTCTTCTTTTCAAGGTGCCTAATCGCTCTTCTTCTAATATAAGGTTCTGCAACTTCTTTCATTTCGATTGCAGAAAGAACTCTAGTATAAATATTTTTTCTCTCTAGATGATCTTGAAGTGCTAAACAATTGATTACAGTAGCCATCATTCCCATATAGTCTGAAGTCGAGCGATCCATACCCGTTGTAGCACCAGCAACTCCTCGATGGATATTCCCTCCACCAACAACGATAGCAACTTCAACTCCAAGATTATGTAAGTCTGAAATCTCCTGAGACACTTTTGTTAGCATCGCTCCGTCGATTCCAAAGCTTTGATCGCCAGCTAAGGCCTCACCAGATAGTTTCAGTAGTATTCGTTTATACTTCATTAAATCCCCATACTAAAAAGGGCCCGACAGGGCCCTTAATGCTATTATAAATTAATTATGATTGTGTTAACTTAGCCACTTCTTCTGCAAGGTTATCTACTTTTTTCTCAATACCCTCACCTAATTTAACTCTGTCAAAACCTGCGATAGAAATTTTCCCACCAACTTTACCTTCAACTTCCTTAATTAATTTAGAAATTGAAAGGTCTGGGTTTTTAACAAACTTTTGATCCAGAAGACAAACTTCTGAAGCTAGTTTAGCTAGCTTACCTTTAATGATATTAGGAATCATTTTCTCTGGCTTACCTTGATCAATTAACTGTGCTTCATAAACTTTTGCTTCTCTAGCCTTGTAATCTTCATCGATATCATCTGCGCTCATAAACTTCGGCTCAGCTGCTGCTACATGAAGACATAAATCATTAACAAGATCAGTGAATTCAGGTTTTTTAGTTAGTTCAGCTGAATCAGTAGTTACTTCTACTAAAACACCAATTCGACCACCGTGGATATATGATCCAACTTGGCCTTCACCAGAAAGTGTTCTTTTAGCAAATCTTCTAATATCAATTTTTTCACCGATTTTTAGTGTTAATTCTTGAACAGTGTCTTGAACTGTTCCAGAACCAAAAGACTCCGTTCTTAGCCCTTCTACATTACTTGCTGAACTACTTACCAAGTGATTTGTAATGTTAGTAACAAAACCTTTAAAGTCATCATTCTTAGCTACAAAGTCAGTCTCACAGTTAATCTCTACGATCGCCCCAACATTTCCTTCAACAACAGCTCCAATCAAACCTTCTGCTGCAATTCTAGTCGCTTTTTTAGCAGCGGCCGCAAGACCTTTTTGTCTAAGAAAGTCTACTGAAGCCTCTATACTTCCATTATTTTCAGTTAAAGCCTTCTTACAGTCCATCATTCCTGCGCCTGTCTTATCTCTTAACTCTTTTACATCTTTTGCTGTAAATGCCATTTCTAAATCCTTACTCTTTTAATTTAAAGTTAAAATTCTATTCTTCTAATTTAAGTTCTACGTCTTTCTCGTATTTTTCGATAATTTCTTTTTCAAGAGAAATATCTCTAACCGCTTCGCCAGAATCTTTTTTAACACCCTTACTACCTTCAGCTACAGCACTTGAAAAATACTCAGTGAAAAGTGTAATTGATTTAATTGCATCATCATTTCCAGGAACGATAAAATCAATACCGTCTGGATCACAGTTAGTATCAGTTAAAGCAATAACAGGTATTTTAAGTAAGTTTGCTTCTTTAACTGCAATTCTTTCGCTATTCGGATCAATAACAACTAAAGCTCCAGGTAGCTTTCTCATATTCTTAATTCCACCTAGGTTTTTCTCTAACTTAGTAACTTCTTTTTCAACTTTAGATTGCTCTTTTTTAGTTAAAAGCTTGAAGTCACCATTTTCTTTCATTTTTTCAACTTTTCTTAGTTTATCAACAGAAAGAGCAATAGTTTTATAATTTGTAAGCATTCCGCCTAACCATCTACTAGTTACATGAAAAGCTCCACAATCTTCAGCTGCACCTTTAACTACAGTCGAAGCTTGTCTCTTAGTTCCAACAAATAAAACTGTTTTCCCTGAAGAAGTAGTTTTTTTAATAAATTCGTAAGCTTTTTGAGCCATAGGTAATGTTTGCTCAAGATCGATAACGTAGATTCCATTTCTTTCGCCATAGACATAAGGCTTCATTTTTGGATTCCATTTGTGAGTTTGGTGACCGAAGTGTGCACCCGCCTCAAGTAATTCTTTTAGTTCTAGCGTATTAGCCATGAATGTCTCCTTGGTGGTTTTTTCGAATCGCTTACTGCCACTAAGTGGACCATCCAAGATAAGCGATTATCGTTAATTAACTTTATTGTTAATAGCTGGAATTATTATCATTAATTTGGGGATTTTGGCAAGCTAACTTTACTCTGAGCGAGCGATAACCTTCCTTGGTTTTGAGCCTTGAGCGGGACCTACAATACCATTTCGCTCCATCTCTTCAACAATATTTGCAGCTCGATTATAACCTACTCTCAATCGTCTCTGTATCATTGATGCTGATGCTGATCCGTTCTCAATAACAACCTCAACAGCCTGTTGATACGCAGGGTCATCAGAAGACCCGCTAACATAATTATTCGAAGATAGTACTGGCTCTATATCTAGATCCTCACCGCCATTCTCAAGAAAGTCTAAAGCCTCCTGATTATATGACTTTGCTAGGGTGCTCAACTTTTCAGCCAACCCCTCAACTTCATTGTCATCCACAAATGAAGAGTGAAGTCTTAAGAGATCCACGCCTTGCTTGTAAAGCATATCCCCCTTACCAAGTAGCTTCTCTGCTCCGTATTGATCAAGAATAGTTCTAGAGTCGTGACCTGTTGAAACACGAAATGCAACCCTTGTAGGAAAGTTTGCTTTAATTATACCTGTAACTACATCTGTAGATGGACGTTGCGTAGCAACAACCAAATGAATTCCAGCGGCCCTTGCTTTTGCCGCCAATCTATTAACATTTAACTCTATTTCTTTGCCGGTTTTGGATAATATTAAGTCTGCAAACTCATCAATAACGATAACGATATATGGAAGTTCATAGCCTTCATCACTCTGATCTTCATAATATTGATTAATCTTAAACAATAGTTTTTGATCACATGTTTTAATTTTAGTATTAAAGCCCTCTATATTTTTTACACCCAGTTCTTTTAATATAGAATATCTTCGCTCCATTTCTTGTACTGCCCATAAGAGAGATATAGATGAAGAAGTGGGGTCTGTAATAACTGGCAACATTAAATGAGGTAAATCGGCGAATGTTGCAAGCTCTAATTGCTTAGGGTCAATAAGTATAAGTTTCAATTCTCTTGGAGATTTTTTAATAATTAGTGAAACCAACAGAGCGTTAATAAATACAGATTTCCCAGCGCCTGTCGCCCCAGCAACTAACATATGTGGCATAGAGGCCAAATCTACAACCTTAACCTCACCAAAAGCATCCTTACCCATTGCAATTGGAAGTCTAAACTTAGAATCATTAAACGCATCAGACTGTAGAACTTCATCAAGAAATATAAAGTCCCTTGGATTTCTAGGCACCTCAATACCAATTGTTGGCTTACCTCTCATAGGATAAACAATTCTAATAGGCGCTCCATTAAGCGCAAGACTTATATCGTCATTAAGACCTGTAACCTTGGAAACTTTTACACCAGAACCGAGCTCTAATTCAAAAGTATCTACAACAGGACCTTTAAGAATATTAATTATCTTACCATCAAGCTTAAACTCTAAAAGCTTATCTTCAATAGCTCGCATAATTGTTCTAAAATAGTTTTCATCAGGACCGCTAGTATTTGTATTATTAACACTCGAACTTATACAGTCGATTAGATCAGAACTTTTAAAGAATTTTCCTTCAGTTGTGCGTTTTTTTAAGTTCTTACCAGACGAAACATTATTATCGGAGTCGTCCACCGCACTAATCTCAGGATCTTTAACATTTACCTTGGCCACTTTGGAGACGTCTTCATCAGAATCCTCAACCTCACTATTATCATGTACAATTGGAGTGAGTTCAGACGACACCTTTGGCTCATCTTCACTAGAAGCCTTCTGTGACTTTTTAAGTCGATTTGTACTATCTCTTAACAACTGTGTTGCTTTATTCTTAATCCCTATATTTTGAGATTGACCATTAAAACCAACATATACTTTCTTAGCTCTATGAGTCAGTAGAGAAACTCTACGTATAAGAAGAAGTCCCAACCTTTCTAGTGCAATTTGAATTTTTTTTGCCACAACAAAAAATGCACCTCTAAGAGTGAGATAGAAAGTTAAAAAGCCCAAAAGAATAGCTGAGAAAAAAGCATAGTAAGGACTTACATATTCTTCAGAAAGGGATTTTAAACCATCCCCCATGAAATGAGGAAGTAATAAATAAGTTAGAAAATAAAAAAAAGCCATAACACAAAAGATTAAGAAGACGTCTGAATGCCGTTCTCTAGAATTTAAAATAAATGCATATGAAAATGAAAAAAATAAAAATGGCAACACTACCCAAGGCCCGGCATAGTACGAAACCTCTGCAAGTACAGAGGAGATATAATAATTAAACGTAAAGTAATCAGTAGATGAACTAGAAATTATCAAAGAATTATCTGGCAAACGACTTTCAAAGAAATAATAAAGTATTGAAATTACAGATAGTAAGAATATTGAATAAAGCTCAATTTTTAGTATTTTATCTTTCATAGTTAGATTTTAGGAATTTTGACGTGATTTGGCAAAAATTGAATTAAACAAAAAAAAAGCCCTGAACTTAATCAGGGCTTTTAATATATTTCCTATCCCAAAGGATAAAAAAATAAGGGAGCGTCTTGCTATTCTCACACTCAGTCCCCCGAGCACTACCTTCGCCGCAAATGAGCTTGACTTCTGGGTTCGAGATGTAACCAGGTATTTCCTCACCGCTATCGATACTCCCAAATACGAATATCAATTTAATGTCACCTTTATAGGCAACTTTCTTTTCTTTTGCAACTACAAAACAAAACCAGACAGAAGATTCAAACAATACAAAAAATTTAATTAAAAAACATTATTAAATAAAGCAAAACGTGTATTTAGTACAGGTCAGCTTAACACTTTACAGTGCTTACACATCCTGCCTATCAAGGTCGTAGTCTACAACCACACTTAATAGATATCTTATCTTGAAGGGGGCTTCCCACTTAGATGCTTTCAGTGGTTATCCTTTCCGAACTTAGCTACCCAGCGGTGCCACTGGCGTGACAACTGGTACACCATAGGTTCGTCCAACCCGGTCCTCTCGTACTAAGGTCAGCTCTTCTCAAATATCTTACGCCCACGGAGGATAGAGACCGAACTGTCTCACGACGTTCTGAACCCAGCTCGCGTACCGCTTTAATTGACGAACAGTCAAACCCTTGGGACCTGCTCCAGCCCCAGGATGCGATGAGCCGACATCGAGGTGCCAAACCTCCTCGTCGATGTGAGCTCTTGGAGGAGATCAGCCTGTTATCCCCGGAGTACCTTTTATCCGTTGAGCGATGGCCCTTCCACTCGGAACCACCGGATCACTAACGCCTGCTTTCGCACCTGCTCGACGTGTATGTCTCGCAGTCAAGCTCCCTTATACGTTTACACTCTACGGCTGGTTTCCATTCAGCCTGAGGGAACCTTAGCGCGCCTCCGTTACTCTTTAGGAGGCGACCGCCCCAGTCAAACTGCCCACCAGACATTGTCCCCCGGCCGGATTACGACCGTAGGTTAGGATTCCAATTAACGAAGGGTGGTATTTCAAGGATGACTCCCTGTACGCCGGAACGCACAGATCAACATCTCCCACCTATCCTACGCATCGTTAATCGAAACCCAATGCCAAGTTACAGTAAAGGTTCACGGGGTCTTTTCGTCCTTCCGCGGGTAGCGCGTTTCTTCACGCGCTCACCAATTTCGCTGGACCTCTTGTTGAGACAGTGGGGAAGTCGTTACGCCATTCGTGCAGGTCGGAACTTACCCGACTAGGAATTTCGCTACCTTAGGACCGTTATAGTTACGGCCGCCGTTTACTCGGGCTTCGATTCAAAGCTTCGATCACGAATGATCTAACCTCACCTCTTAACCTTCGAGCACCGGGCAGGCGTCAGTCCATATACTTCCACTTACGTGTTTGCATAGACCTATGTTTTTGATAAACAGTCGCTACCCCCTTTTCACTGCGGCCAATACCAGCTTCGTCAGCAAGTGACTACACCAGCATTGGCGTGCCTTCTCCCGAAGTTACGGCACCATTTTGCAGAGTTCCTTAACAAGAGTTCGTCCAATCGCCTTAGAATTCTCATCCCATCCACCTGTGTCGGTTTGGGGTACGGATTGATATACAACTCCCTACGAGGTTTTTCTTGGAAGCATAGGATCACTGACTTCATCTTACGACTCGTCATCACATCTCAGCCTTCACGTGTTGCGGATTTGCCTACAACACAGCCTACTTGCTTAAACAGGGACAACCAAACGCCCTGATCAGCTACCTTTCTCCGTCACCCCTTCGGTCAAACGTTATACACCAAGCACGGGAATATTAACCCGTTGTCCATCGCCTACGCTTTTCAGCCTCGGCTTAGGTACCGGCTTACCCTAGGCGGAGTTACCTGGCCTAGGAACCCTTGGATTTTCGGCGGGAGGGGTTCTCGCCCTCCTTATCGCTACTTATGCCACCATCAGCTCTTGTGGGACCTCCAACACTCCTTACGGTATGCCTTCATCGGTAAACACAATGCTCCTCTACCACTATATTGCTATAGTTCGAATCTTCGGTAAATAACTTAGCCCCGTTACATTTTCGGCGCAGAACCACTAGTCCAGTGAGCTATTACGCTTTCTTTAAAGGATGGCTGCTTCTAAGCCAACCTCCTGGATGTCAAGGTAGTTCCACAACCTTTTCCACTTAGTTATTATTTGGGGACCTTAGATGTCGATCTGGGCTCTTTCCCTTTCGACTATGGACCTTAGCATCCATAGTCTCACTGCCTTTCTGTACTTACTGGTATTCTGAGTTTGATATGGTTTGGTAGATCGGTAAACCCCCTAGCCAATTCAGTGCTATACCCCCAGTAGTAATCAAAAGACGCTGCACCTAAATGCATTTCGAGGAGAACCAGCTATCACGGAATTTGATTGGCCTTTCACCCCTTACCACAAGTCATCACAACAGTTTTCAACCTATATGTGTTCGGTCCTCCACGAAGTTTTACCCTCGCTTCAACCTGCCCATGGTAAGCTCATCCCGTTTCGGGTCTACAGCATGCAACTAACGCCCTATTAAGACTCGGTTTCCCTACGACTACACCTTCAACGGCTTAATCTTGCTACACACCGTAACTCGGCGGCTCATAATGCAAAAGGTACGCCATCAGGCTTTACAATAGCCCTCTGACTGTTTGTAAGCATACGGTTTCAAGAATCTATTTCACTCCCCTCATCGGGGTTCTTTTCACCTTTCCCTCACGGTACTGGTACACTATCGGTCAGTAGGTAGTATTTAGACTTGGAAGGTGGTCCTCCCAGATTCAGACAGGGTTTCACGTGTCCCGTCCTACTCAGGATACCCGCCCACTTTGTTCGCTTTCAGATACGAGGCTTTCACTCTCTATGGCGTGACTTCCCAGACACTTCTCTTAGCAAACTCCGCTTGATGCAGGTCCTACAACCCCAGTATGCACGCATACTGGTTTGGTCTAATCTGTGTTCGCTCGCCGCTACTGACAGAATCTCAATTGATTTCTCTTCCTCGGGGTACTTAGATGTTTCAGTTCCCCCGGTTAGCTCTACACTGGCTACTTTACTCACCAGCGAGTTTTTGCATTCTCATACAAAAGGGTCGCCCCATTCAGAAATCTCCGGGTCAAAGTATGTTTAACAACTCACCGAAGCTTATCGCAGTTTAACCACGTCTTTCATCGCCTCCTACTGCCAAGGTATCCACCGTATGCCCTTAGTAGCTTTACTCTAGTTTTTTAATTTTTATTTGGATTTTTGTATTGTTCTCGTCTTCTATCTGATCCTGTTATGAAGTTGTAAAAGAGCAAAAATATATTTGAAAAAATTTATGATTTTATTTTTGCCTTTTAACTTTAAATAATAAGTTATTAGTTTTTTTATCTACTGGTGGGTGTACCAGGACTTGAACCTGGGACCCCGTCCTTATCAGGGACGTACTCTAACCAGCTGAGCTATACACCCATATAGATAAAATATAAAAAAGATGAGAAGAAACCTTGATGTTCAATAATTTGACTTGGAATATTCATTCCTTAAAAAGGAGGTGATCCAGCCGCAGGTTCCCCTACGGCTACCTTGTTACGACTTCACCCCAGTCATCGGTCCCACTGTAGACGCTCTCTCCCGAAGGTTAAAGTCACGTCTTAAAATTGAACCAACTCCCATGGTGTGACGGGCGGTGTGTACAAGGCCCGGGAACGTATTCACCGCGGCGTGCTGATCCGCGATTACTAGCGATTCCAACTTCATGGAGTCGAGTTGCAGACTCCAATCCGGACTGAGATACACTTTTTGAGATTTGCTAACATTCGCATGATCGCTTCCCTTTGTATGTACCATTGTATTACGTGTGTAGCCCAAGGCATAAGGGCCATGAGGACTTGACGTCATCCCCACCTTCCTCCCGGTTAACCCGGGCAGTCTCTCTAGAGTGCCCAACTTAATGCTGGCAACTAAAGATAGGGGTTGCGCTCGTTGCGAGACTTAACCCAACATTTCACAACACGAGCTGACGACAGCCATGCAGCACCTGTCA